>BNJV01002538.1_pt1 | contig 432680 bp, 636 predicted proteins | sample 8540591 | NCBI WGS metagenome assembly BNJV01 (sample SAMD00202457, study PRJDB9452) | human saliva metagenome | host: Homo sapiens
TCGTTGTAATCTGTTATCATCAGATTACGATGGATTTGACTTCAATTATTTGTCGATAGCGTATGGCAGCGAGATACACTGAACATACCAACGATTACTGGTTTCGACGTTTGCATAATCCCAGGCAAAACGCCATCCAGTTCCCTTAAGAACCGCTTCGCCCGACAAAGAATTCGAAACACCGGTTCCATGCCAGCACATGCTGTTACGGTTCATCCCGACCAGCAGCATCGCGCCTGCACCAGCCGACAGATCGCTTGCATTCTTCATCTCAGATCCTCTATTAACAGGTCTTCAAGAGCCCCAAACTCGACAGCCAGAGCAATTATTCTGGGCCAGAGTTCGTATTCTTCTTACCGCTCCATCGCATCCAGCAGGTCTCAACGGTTTCATCAGGCTTTCAGATATCAGAAAACTCCTTTGATCTCAAATCTGCGCAGCCGTGAACCTGGTTCTCTCTATTTCTCCGTCGCCCGCAGGTTTTCACCCAGCCTCACAGCTCTTCTGTTTCAAACAGGTCTCTCGATTACTGGTAGTCCAGTACCATTATCTCGTTCATGGGTTGGCGGGCGACTTCTTCCGTACTGCGTCCGGGTCGAACAGTCAGGCTGCGACCAGCCGGTGTAACAGCCACAGTTTCAGTCATCATTACAATAATTTTCTCCTTCTCTCCCATAAAATATTAATCATCAAAACATTTAATTTTATACCTCATGATGGCGGCTGGAACATCTTCACAGCGCCCCGCGTGCCCTCAGTCCGGAACATTTCGATTTTTTACAGTCAAGATTTTGTGGTTAAGGCGCAAAGAGTTCAAAGAAAACCCTTTGTTTTGCCGCGCTCATATTTTCCCGTTTTCAACAAAATCTCCCAGGAGCCTTTCCCAGAATTGTCCTTTTGTTTATTCACTTTCACGTCTTTCCAGCACACATAACGCCTCCGCTCGCCGCCGTGACAGCCAAGCCCGCATTTCAGCCTCAACAGATAATCCTCTGTTTTCGATACACAGCAGGTTCACAACTTGCTCGACATTGGCGATAATCAGTGGCATCCAACTCTCACCCAGGCCAGCTGTTCAAATCCCATAGACTTCTGGCTGAGTGGCAATCGAGTTCGATACCTGTTAACAGCCACACTGGAAGCTGGCTTCAGCCGACTTATTGTAACCACCTGGGTTACATAAGTCTTGATAGTCACAGTCTCTTTATGCTATTTGAATCTGTTATGACCCCATCCTTCTTAACTGAGTTATTAAACATCTCAGCCTCCCGCCGATAAGCACCAGAAGGCTGGCCCGACACACCAGTAGCCCAACAGTTACAATATCATTTTACCTGCCACCCGTCAGCCCCCGTTATTTTCTGTCGCCTGTCAGTGATCAAGGCTCCTCAGGTCTTCTCTTCCTTCGACACAGAGCATCCGCGATCACCTGGCCCGTCTTTCGCTCAACCTCACCTGCTTGGCAGCAGCGCAGCCCCGCCACACACGGTCATTGGAGTCTGGGGCCCGTCCAACGTCCTGGCCTGCCCAGCTGCTGCCGCTCACAGCCGTTTTCTGTCCCAGTCTCAAACATCATTCCGGCTCGGAGTTGATTGTGGTTCCTTTCTTAATGGAAAGACATTAGCCTGGTTATTCACAGGAGTCTGTCTCTTCAATTGATTTCAGCCACATAAAAGTACAGCCACAACATCATTTTTGTGCCGTGAGCGATGCCCCAGCACACAGGCCGGAAGCAGACTGCCCCTGTGGTTGCGCCGGCGAGGAGGTTACCGTGCACTGAGCTTGCTCACTGTGTCATCCACCAGCCTCAGCCTGGTCATATCTGCTTGGGCCTGAGCACAGGGGCCCCGAAATTGATATTCTTGTCATTGCACGTTTTTATTCCTTCCACAGGCCTGCTCTTCTGCTGTTTTATCATCGCTTGTTGCCGATTATCATCTCACCATATCTGCAGCTTGAGCTGTGTCGATAACGCTTATATTAAAGAAGGGTTTATTAATCAACCCCTCTGCATAAGGGCCAGATGCGCCAGAGGAGTTGATTTATCAAAACCTTCTGCAAGTATATAGGGTCTAATGATTGACGTAAACACAGATATAAAGAAATGATTCTGTTCTAAAAAGTTAGTAATCAGCCTTGCTGAAGGATGATAAGGCCAATGAAGACTTGAAAGATATAATAGAGAGAATAAAAAGCTTGATACAAGTAATATTAAGATATCAATTTTCTAGGTTTATATGTTAACTCAAAGGCCCAAGCGGATGCTATTATTAGGCTAAGGGGAAACTATTGCAGGATATTTTGAGGGCAACACATTTTACTCGTGTACCATCGCCAGGCTAGAGAGCCTATCATACAGGAGGATATACTTCTGACACAAATGCAGAATATGATAGACATCTCATCACAGCAACAGGTGACTGGAACGTAGAGTATTTGTACTGCAGCAAAAGCAGAGCCACTTGAAGAGATCATGGTACTGTAGATGGTGTTTTCAAACCTCAATATCTTATACATTTGAAAAGTTAAGAAAGAACCCAAATAACCAACCTCCAGGTAGGATAGATGGTAAAGATAGATAGTAAACAGCTATTAAGATATCATAACTATGATAAGGCCAAGATCTGTAGAGTGGTTAGACATGACCTATTCCCAGACTCCAATGACAGCCGCAGTATTAGCTACAGCTAAAGGATGGCACCAATCCTACTTTCTAACCCAACTGCCAAAGCCAGATCTCGTGAGTTGGTGACGGAAATCAGCAGACTAGCGCTCAAGAGGTAATCATAGTTGGTGGCCAGGACTCTGTATCTGAAAGAGTAAGAGAAGCACCTAAAGGCCTATGATGCTGACAAGAACGTAGAAAGAAAATAGCAGTGAACCGGAGCAGGTATGGAACTTGGAATGGTAGCCAAGAGGGTAGTTGCAGAACTGTGTTAGTAGAATACTGGTGTAGTAGTTTCGCGTCAGGTATTCCCATGGTGATGCCCATCAGTAGGAACATTTGCTCTAGAGATGGCTACCCAATACTTCTAGTTAAGAAGCTGATCTAAAAGCCAAGCAGATCTCAAAATGCTATAAAAGACCTTTGATATCAACAAGACTTATATAGCAGGTGGTTTAAACACAATATCTAAGTCAGCAGCCAAGCCTCGAAATGGCAGAATGGCTAAAAGAATGCTTGCAGTACCCAGTATGAAAACTTCAGCTAAGGCATAGCCAAGTTCCAAGTTTGGAGCAAGGCAAGGAAGCCTATATAGCATCTGTGTGAGTAGCTGCAGGATGCCTACGTTATATCGCCAATATCAGGTAAGTTTAATAGACCTACTTTATTGGTGTATCAAGAAACAAGCAGTTAATAGTCCCAAGCTAAGGCCTATATAAGAAAATGCAGTCTTACAAGTATCACAGCCACTGGTGGAGAAAAGGTCTGCTCCGCAGTAGGTACTGGAAGATTTAGTAAAGTAAGATAAAGTAAAGTTTACCCTCCCTAGTGAAATTCCTGGGGAGTTTTTATTTGAGTAGGAAAATATAAATATATAGCCTTAAAATAAAAGCTTTTCTTTTAAACACTCTACATACATAAAAATCTTATTTTGTATAAAATCAAATGTTAGTTTAAAGGGTATTTTTATGGGGTAGATATAACTGTAGAATGTTAATATATCATAGAGAATTATAAAAATTAAATAATCATTTTGATGATTAAGTATTTTTATAGGAGAGAAGGGAGAAAATTTATTATGAAATTATTACTAGAAAACTATGGCTGTTACCACGGCTACACTAATGATGTTAAGTGTGTATGCCTAACACGGCAAATGTATTTGGACTCTGATTATGGAGAAGGAAGTCCATTACCAAGCTTATATAAGATGGATAAGTATGATACTAAGACACGCTAAGAGGTAATCAGGATACCTATTGGCAAACTTAGAAGAAGGCTCTGTAAAGGGCAAATTCAGAAATCTTATACTAGATGACGGAGGGTGGATGATAATCGAGAAGGGCCAAAATAAAAGTTCACAGCTACTAGAGATGGTTGCAAAGGATTTGAGGGGTCTATATCCAAAGGAGTTTTCCCCAAGCATCTTTTTAAAGCCTAATGAAGACTGCATTAAAGGACCCTACCTATAGACGTCGACCAATTTTGGGATGTCCAAAATTATTAAGTACAGGAAATTACAGACTCAAATTTTAGGTGTTATGGATTCTGCAACATATATGCTTTCAAGTTTAGGATACCATCTTGGAGATACTGTTAATATAGAAGGATCTAGAGATTATGGAAAGAATGCAAGTGATCCTATCAATGACAAGGTTAATCCCTACAAATTTAAGGAGAGCGATTTTATAAGTCAGGATGAGATTAATAACCCTAAAAGAAATTAACTGTATATGCTATATACAAAAGACAGGGTGACTCAGATTCAAGTGCTATTGGGACTTTGGAACAGGAAGAGCAGTAAAGCTGATTTCTTGTTAAAGGGAGACTGATAAAGTTGTTTTGTAATGGGATATACCTTAAAACATTACAAGAGAATATGAAAATGAAGAAATGGTTAAGGGTATATTTGGAGAATGTATGGTATGATTGACTCTCAGCATGATACACTATCGATATACCAAATGAAGTGGAAGTCAAAAATCCATCAGCAAAAATATCTGGTCTTGATGGCTTTAAGGTTACAACTGATGTAAAGATGAATCAGGCAATAAGAAGCTAGTAGTCAGCCCTAAGGCTAGATGAAAGCATACAGGGTAAAAGCTAAAGTGGAGCGAGACTATTGATAAAAGAAGCTAGACACAAGTAACTCCAGTCCTATCTATTTCAGGTTTGTATGTGAAAGTCACCAGTGAATCCAGATACTAAGTTGCCTTGAAAAGGCTAGCCTAGGAGGCTACTGATTGGGCAACTAAAGGGACTAGCTCAGGGATGTATTATAAGGGCTAATAAGCCTGCAGGCTCAGAGAATCCGACTCTTGGGATGATTATACATATGAACTAGACCTTTCTACGTTATGATGATACATATGAGGCCTCAAAACTGTACATACTCTATATTTCGTAGGAAAGCAGAGTGATGCTGGAAGGACCAGGCTGCACGAGTAGACAAGCCAAACCTAATTTCATATACCTTAAGGTAAAAGAAAAAGGAGAGAAAAGCCAGTAGAACCTAAAGTCTGATAATACTAATACTGGTAGAATAGATGGTGAGGATAGGATAGAGACAGCTATAAATATATCAAAGAAAAACTACGACAAGGCTAAGTCTGTAATAGTGGTTGGACATGACCTCATTCCCAGACTCAATGACAGCATCAGTATTGGCCAAGCTAAAAGGATGCACCAATCCTACTTAACCCAACTGCCAAGCTCAGATTCAAGAGTTGGTGACGAAATCGAAGAGACTAGCGCCAAGAGGTAAATCATAGTTGGTGGCCCAGGACTCTGTATCTGAGAAGGTAAGAGAAGACCCAAAGGTCTATGATGCTGACAAGAATGTTGAGAATAGCAGGGAGCGCGACGGTACTTCTAAAATGGAAGCAGAGAGTAGAATCACTGGGTAAGAAGAACACAGGAAGAAGTAGCTTGCGTCAGGTATTCCCAGATGCCCCATCAGTAGGAACATTCGCTTCAAGAGAGGGATATCCAATACTTAGTTAAGTAGGATTCAGTACCAAGACGATTCAAAAATGCTATAAAAGACCTTGATATCAACAAGACTTTATATAGCAGGGTGGAACTAACACAATATCTAAGTCAACAGAAGCCAAGCTTCCAGGTGTGCTTGAAAGAATGGCAGGAAACACTAGGTACGAAACTTCAGTAGCCAGCTAGCCAAGTCTAAGTTTGGAGCAAAGGCGAAGCCTATATAGCATCAGGTGAAGAGTTTGTGGATGCCTGGGTTATATCGCCAATATCAGGTAAGTTTAATAGACTCCATTTTATACTGGTATCAAGAAACAAGAATACCAATTCACCTATTAAGACTCATATAAGAAATGCAGGGCTTTATAAGGCTACATATAGGTGAGAAAGATTTGTTCCATATAGCGTTTTTGGAAGACCTAGTGAAGTAGTAATAGACTCTTCGCAAGAAAAATATAAATATACTAATATAAACTAATATTGTAAAATATAGAAGACCTCGCATAATATAATTGTCTTTCCTTATATATACTTAGGGTATAATAAGAATACGAGGTAAAAAGTCATAGCTAGTAGTTATTTCTGGAGGTATACAGAGAAAGGTTAGTAGGATAAACTATTGCATTCATCGGGCCTATAGGAAAATGTAAGGACCTGATGATGAAAATACAAGAGGTATGGTCGTCTAACTGGTAGGATAAGCCAGGACCATACTTCGACAAGCAAAAGGGAAAAAGATAGCAGACTTTTCGTCGGTGAATCAGTGGCAGTACCTAGCCTCTAAAAATGATGTAAGTGTAGCTAAGATAAAAAGCCCATCTGGATAGTAAGTATGATTTTGACCTAGCTCTATCTAGCATCTGAGGTTAGCAGGAATTGTTTAACTATCGATTCTGAGATAGGACAACCCTCAAAAAGAGCTAATCAAGGAGGCTATCAAGGATGAGATTAGGCAGCTTCTTTCTGCTGTTAGACCAGATGTACTTGATCAGATTATTGACAAAATCTACTATGAAAATAAGTACAGGAGATTTCCCTTGGGTGACATATATTTTCTGGGAATGCCATAGAAAAAGATAAATCAGAGGGCAGGTCAGTTTGATGGTGTCCACTTTGATAATTATATATATTTGGCAGTTTTTGCCGCAGAGATTACAGCCAATCCCTATGAATTTGACGAGGGGACGGTTTTAGGAGACTGGTTGTTTAAAATTTTAGCTCTTACATATGGTGACAAGCCAACGGGTATGTCCTATATGGGAGTACAGGGACAAGGTATTTTAAAAGCACAATGGATTACTTCTAGATGATATCTTCCACTTTATGAGTGTGAGCCATATGCTGGCCAGGTCCAATGGTGAGGTCAACTCTGTTTGGTCTGCATCCTGCAGGAATCAGGGTGGTTTGGAAGGCCCCACTCAGCATCTACTGAAGATGGACCTTATCTATCCAGAGCTGGGAGATGCCCTAATACTCAGTAGAAAATGCCAGTGTATTCTTATATACTTAGTGCCATGTTTAATAGCCTGCCTCATAGTTTGTTTTCATGGCAAGCTGAGAAAGTCTGTTTGGACCTTTATGGATAAGCTGAGCGAAGATGCAAAGGGTGTATTATGCTTATGACTTTGATCCTGAGGGATTGAAGATGGCTGATGACCCTAAGCAGGTCTATGGAGATAGATAGATCTAGCCTGATGAGGAAAAAAGCACTATGAGGGTTCTAAGCCTAGGACAAAAGGTAAAGCCAGCCAACCTAGACCTACTAAAAAGAAAATTAAGGATGAAAAGACTTAAAGAGGTGGGCAGATGAAATCATGGAAACCAGACTTGTAGGACGCCAGTACAACCTTATAGAAATGTATGTAGAGCTATTTTCTGCAGGATTATAAATGACCTTTAGTATTTGTAAATTACCTATAGACCTACAATAATCGATAGGTTACAAGTATATACAATTGTATTTTTTAAGTATAATATTTTAAAGAAGTAGAAGTATTAATATAAATGGAGGTGTATGATGGAAGCAGGAACTTAACAGACGTATTTGAAGATGGTTTTGTAAAGGACAAGAAAAAGACTCTGGCTCAGAGGGCTGTCCTTAAAAATGGAATACAGGCATCATGTGAGTCTATAGAAGCAAAGCAAACTATAAGGCCAGTATTTTCTATTGATTTGGAAACTGGTAAGGTCACTGACCAAAAGAGGTCAGGCCGTTGCTGGATGTTTGCTGCCCTAAACACATTCAGACATAGGGATAATTGAAAAAATTCAAGATTGATGACTTTTGAGCTATCCCAGAACTATGTGTTTTTCTGGGACAAGTATGAAAAGGCCAATTTCTTCCACGAGAATATATTGGCTACAGCAGACAGGCCACTTGAGGATAGGAAGGTAGCCTTTTTACTACAGGTACCACAACAGGATGGAGGCCAGTGGGATATGATAGTTTCCATATTCCGGAAGTACGGTGTGGTACCAAAGGAGGCAATGCCAGAAGTCCAGGCTAGTTCAAATTCAACAGAGTTAAACAAGTACATAAATAAAAAACTTCGTAAGGATGCTATGGTCTTAAGAAGTTTAGTTGCTAAAGGGCTGGTGACCAAGAAATTCTAGAAAACTAGAAGGACACTTATGAAGGAAGTATATGATATCCTATCTATAGCCCTAGGTAGCCCAGTAAAGAAATTTGACTTTAAGTATAGGGATAGGGACAAGGAATATCATGTAGACAGGGATATGACGCCTCAAGCCTTTTATGACAAATATGTTGGCTTAGACCTAGATGAATATGTATCTGTTATAAATGCGCCTACAGAAGACAAGCCATATATGAGGTCTTATACAGTTGAAAATGCTTGGCAATGTAGTTGGTGGTAAAGAGGTAAAATATATCAACCTAGATATGGAAGACTTTAAAAAGCTGGCAATAGACCAGCTAGAGTCAGGAGAATCTGTATGGTTTGGCTGTGATGTTGGCCAGTTTTCCAACAACATATCAGGTATAATGGCCTTAAATACATATGAGCTAGAAGACCTTTTTGACGTAGATTTCTCAACCAGCAAGGCTGATAGGCTCATGTGAGCGGTGAGAGCCTGATGACCCTATGCTGGTATCTGACAGGAGTAGAGATAGTTGATGGAAAACCTACTAGGTGGAAGGTCGAAAATAGCTGGGGTGATAAGGTAGGCCACAAGGGCTATTATGTGATGACAGATGACTGGATGGACCAGTACACATACCAGATAGTAGTTAGAAGGGACCTATTAACAGACCAGCAAAGGCAGGCCTTTGACAGCCAACCGATACTTAGCCCCCATGGGACCCTATGGGATCACTGGCATAGATTGTATATAATTTTATAGAATATAAAAAGACACCTGGGAGAGGGATTATGATAGTAAAAATTATTACCATCTAAAATCCTAAGGCCCATAGGTGTCTTTTTAATTTATTGATTGTTTGAATTTATTAATAAAGTATGAAAAATTTTATTATCCTTAGCTATATTTTTAATAAGCACCTTTTTAGTTGACTAGAAGCCTCATCTTTAGGTCTATGGTCTTTCCGTTTCTGTAGACGGTAAGTGTGTCCTTAGAGCCTGATGAATAAGAGTAGAGCTTCTTAGTTAGGTCATTCATTGTCTTAATTTCAGTATTACCAATCTTGGTAATAATATCTCCAGCCTTTAGGCCAGCCTTTGATGCAACTGAACCTAGGACTTAACAGACCTGACAATTATACCATTTTCAATATCTAGGTCTTGACCAGTATAGCTAGTGTATGTTTTACATCTGGACCTGATATACCAAGAGTTGGCCTGACATAGGTCTTGCCCTCAACAATCTTTTTCAACGATTGTCTTGGCTGTATTTATAGGTATAGAGAAGCCTAGGGTTATCAGCATTGGCCTTGGCTGTGTTAATACCAATTACCTGGCCATCCTGGTTAAGCAAGGACCACCACTATTACCTGAGTTGATACTGGCATCTGTTTGAAGTAGACCCGACATATTACTTGACTGAGTTGATACATCCCTATTAAGACCACTTATAATACCTTGGGTAACAGAGTTTCTAAGGTCTGTGCTACAGAGGGTTACCTATTGCTATGGCTATATCACCAACGGTTACCTGGTCACTATCGCTGAGTCTCTGCTGGAACCAGGTTTGACTTATTTACCTTTACAACAGCTAGGTCTAGACTTTGGTCATACCAAACCACACTACCGCTAGTTGTTGTACCGTCATTAAATAGGACCTTAACAGTCTTGGTTTGCCCATCAGATACTACGTGGGAATTTGTTAAAATATAGCCCCTCTTATCTACAACGAAGCCAGTACCAGAACTCTTAGTAATTTGATTGCTATCACTAAATAGGCCAGACCCTGAGCTTTCCTCTGTAATAATTCCTACCACAGATGGAGAAGCCTTCTGGGCAACAGCCTGGTATACGTTCTGAGACTTGCTACTTCCATCAGAAATTATCTGTGTAGTAGTACTTGCCTTTGTAGGCTGGGAATTAAATGTATTATTTTGACTAAATTTTAGGGTTGTAAAAGCACCACCAAAGGATGATACTATTGCAACTATGACTACTAAAAATAAAAGTTCTAAATTTCATATCACATACTTCCTTTCTATCTAAATTTATTACTTTGTTTTTACATTATAGTTATACTATCTTAAAATAAACTTTAAATATATAAAATTAATTATATAGGATTTTTCATTAAAAAGGGCAGGTAATATTCGCCACTAAAAGTCGACTTAAATAAATTCTTCCTTATAGACTGAATTTGAGACTGTGTTTTTGAATAAAGGGGTCAGTAAAGCTGACCACTATACCTATGAAAATACCCTACAACCAAAGATGCCCCTAGCATGATAGGTAGGTAGGTCATCATAGTCAAATTTTCAATCATAGCACTTGCAACAAGTAGCTGGCCTCATATTGTGCATTATGGCACTGAAAAGACACTAATTCCAACCTTGGAAAAGCCCTGATCTTGATGGCAAAGATACATGCCCATTAGGCTGAGATAACCATAAGCTATACTATATAGGGAGGACTGTAGCAGCCTCAAGCAAAAATTGAGGATAAGATTATCCTGACTGTAAGTATCTTAAATGTGTCCTTAAAGCCAAAGTTCAAGAGACATAATAGGGTGATGATATTGCTTTAGACCCAATTTAGCTCCTGAGGAAGAAGGCGATTAAGGGGTTAGGTATTAATTGCTCTAATAAATATAAAGGCTAAAACTATAGACAAACCATGAGACTATAGAAGACTAATTTTCTAGTTTTTAAAATGACTATTATGCATAAATATTCCATCCTACTTTCTAGCTAATTATTTCCTAGAGGGTATATTATTACTAGGAATATAACAAGTATAGCATATTTTTTGTCTACAATATGAGAATTACTTTTTAAATGTCAGAAAAATATTCTAAACCTATAGTTAAAATAAAGGTAAGTGGAGTATAATACTAATAGGAATAAATAGACCAATATATAATAATAAATTCTTCAATGGATATAGATACAAAAATCCATAATACAAATACATATGAAAAAAAGATGGAGGTAAATATGGCAAGAGAGAGAAATGAAATTTCAAATGAATATAAATGGGACCTAGACAAGATGTACCCAAAATAAGGAGGCCATAGAAGCAGATATAGCCTATATAAAAAGAGGGCCTAAAGCAAGATTGCCCTGTTATAAGGAAAATTATCAGCTTCTTCAGACAATCTTACGAAGCCTTAAAACTGATGGAAGATATTTCAAGGAAGCTATCCCACTATTATGTATATACTCATGAAACATCATGAGGGATACTAGAAATAATGAAAACCTGGCAGAGTCAAGCAAGAGTGAGATGATGTCAACCGACCTAAGCAAGGCTATAGCCTATATAGTTCCTGAGATTATAGCCATGGACGAAGGGTTATTGGAAACTTATATGAAGGATGAGAGGTTAGCCACTATAGGAAGATGGTAGATGAAATTCTTAGGGACAAGCCTTATACACTTAGTGATAAGGAAGAAGAGATAATGGCTGCGGCATCAGAGCTGGCAGGGGTACCTGAAAATACCTATGAAATGCTATCCCTATGCAGATATGAAGTTCCCAGAAATTACAGATGAAGATGGCAATAAGGTTAGGCTGGATATGTTTAACTATAGCAAGTTTATCAAGTCTAAGGACAGGAGGGTTAGGCAGGAGGCCTTTGAGGCAGAGTTTGGAACTTACAAGAAGTATTCAAACACAATGGCTTCAACCCTATTTGGTGGTATCAAGGCAGAGATATTCAATTCAAGCATTAGGAAGTACCCATCAGCCCTGTTTGCATCCCTATATGCAGACAATATCAGCCTAGATGTGTATAATAACCTGATTGAATCAATCCATGAAAATATACCTAAACCTTTAGACAAGTATATAGGCCTAAAGAAAAAGTATTTTGGTCTAGATGAGGTCCATATGTATGACCTTTATGTACCTATGGCAGAGGATTTCAAAATGGAGATTTCCTACGAAGAGGCCCAGAAAATTATAATCAAGGCCCTAGAGCCAATGGGGCAGGACTATAGGGCCTAACTCAAGCGTGCCTTTTGATGAGAAGTGGATAGATGTATACGAGAATGAGGGCAAGAGGGGTGGAGCCTATTCATGGGGAAGCTACGATTCCCACCCGTATATACTGATGAGTTATAACAATGACCTAAACTCTATGTTTACCCTAATACATGAGCTGGGTCACTCTATGCACAGCTACCTATCTCATGAGAGCCAGCCTTACCTATACTCTAGCTACAAGATATTTGTGGCAGAGGTGGCATCAACAGTTAACGAGAACCTATTGATTAAGTACCTGCTTAAGAATGCAAAAGTCCGATGAGGAGAAGATATATCTTCTAAACTACTACCTAGAGCAGTTTAGGACTACTGTCTACAGGCAGACCCTATTTGCTGAATTTGAAAAGATTAGCCACGAAAGGGTAGAAGCTGGTCAACCTATGACAGCCAAGGACTTTACTGAAATATACTATGACTTGAACAAGCTATATTATGGTGGTTCTTGTAATGTGGATGAACTGGTTGGTATAGAATGGGCTAGGATACCTCACTTCTATTCAAACTTCTACGTATATAAGTATGCTACAGGCTTCTCAGCAGCAAGTGTACTTAGCAATATGATATTAAATGAAGAAGGGGCAGTGCCAAGGTATATAGAATTTCTTTGAGGAGTGGTGGCTCAGAACACCCACTGGACCAGTTAAGACATGCAGGTGTAAATATGGAAGAAAAGTCAGCTGTAGACGGGGCCTTGAAGGTATTTGCCGACCTGGTTGATGAGCTAGAAGCCTTGATAAGCAAGTAGTGGATGGTGGAAATATGGAGATTATTAACTTTAAATTAGTTGCCTGGGTCATGCTCTTTTGTGGTCCTTATATCTATACAGTTGACCCTTAATAAGATACTTTTTATTGTTAAGAGAGATTAGGGACAGGGCAGAAAGATGACTGAAAGATATGACCCTGTAGGGGTTACAAGGATAAGATAATTATATAAATTATATATAGGATGAAATCGACCTTCTAGGTTTTAGGACCTGGGAGGTTTTTATTGGTTGATATTATTTAGCGTTGGTGAGAGAAAATTCTCCCAACGCTAAAATTTTAAAATAGGACACACATCAAATCTCGTGTATAATTTAAATCGCAAAAATAAAAACAAGGAGAAATGATAGTGTTCTAATGCTAGTATAACAGAAATCTTAGGAATTAACGATAACAATTTAGTAATTTTTAGGAACAAAAAAGAAAATATTAAGGGATAGAATATACAGTACTAAGGGGAAAGCTTTCATATAGGCCGACTTGCTGCCCTAAATGTGGTATAGTCAATGAAAATTATGACATAATTAGAAATGGGAGTCAGACTGTAAAAATACTTTTTAATAGGGTTAATACAAACCCTTTGATATTGATGGTTAAAAAGCAGAGGTTTTTCTGTAAGCACTGTGAGTCAACATTTATGGCCAAAACACCTATCGTAGATAAGGGGTGCTTCATATCGAATGATGTTAAGAGGTCTATAGTTTTAAACCTATGTGAGACTAAGTCAATGGACTTAATTGCAAGAGAACACTGTGTATCTCCTACTAGTGTTGCCAGAATACTCCGTTTAACTGAAGATAGGAAAAGAAAAAATTATCTTCCTAGGATTCTATCAATAGACGAATTCAAGTCAGTAAATACAGTTGACGCGTCTATGAGTGTGAATTTAACCGATTTAGAAGGTGGTCATATTTTTGATATCCTGGCAGATAGGAGACAAAGATACCTCTTTGAGTATTTTAACTCCTATCCACTAAAGGCAAGAAAGATGGTTGAATATGTAACTACAGACATGTATAGGCCATATATTGATCTTGCCAAGAAGGTCTTTCCAAATGCCAATATCGTAGTTGATAAATTCCACATAGTACAACTCTTGACGAGAGTTAAACAAGCTAAGAATAAACGAGATGAAGAAGCTTTAATACCAGGTCTAAAGAGTATAAAATACTGAAGAGATACTGGAAAATACCACTTACAAAGAACTGGGAGTTAAACAGGATATATTTTTACAAGAATATACACTTTAAAAAAATATGACTAGTTCAGATGACATATTAGACTACATGTTAGGAAAAATTCTCAACTTAAAAGAAGCCTATGATTTTTATCAAAACTTCCTATTAAGTATATCTAATAATGATGTAGCTATGCTTTGAAGATATTCTAAAATACTAGGACTGATAAAATACTGATGTGTTTTTAGAAGAGTATAAAAACCCTTAAAAAGCTTAAAAAAAGTATGTGGTTAACTCATTAAAAATATGACTATACGAATGCTATGGTGGAGGGTAAGAATAATAAGATAAAGGTAATTAAAAGAGTATCCTACGGATATAGGAGCTTTTAGAAATTTTAAGGCAAGGATAATGCTAATGGAAAGGTATAAGATATAAAAGGCAACATCCATAGCTATAAGTTTGCTATGGATGCTGCCGCATAATTTAATAGATTTTATTGATTTAAATTATCACCAACGTTATTTGACATAGAGCCTTTTTATTGTAGGGACGTGTCCCTATTGAAAAATGCAAAGTTGGCTGCATGATAGATGCTTAAAAATAATATATTAAATAAAACTAAATTAATATGATAGTATAGCTAGAGTATACTGACAACGCTTAATTTCCACTTAATATAAAAATTATAAAAATACAATTTTACAGGCTTTTTCATAGATTCGAATAAAAAAATATTATACCACGAAAATTATTCCTTGTGATTGCGATTACCCCTTTGACTGTGATAAAATATATATGAATAAAAATCGTGGTAAAAATATATAAATTATTCGCATAAAAAGTAAGCATAGGATATGATTATAGAAAGAAAGCAATATTTAGATGAACTAATTAAGAAAAAAAGGATAACGGAAGAATTAAAAATCATCACAGGTATCAGAAGATGTGGCAAGTCATATTTGTTGTTTGAACTATACAAGAATTATTTATTGAAAAATAGTATAGCTGAAAAACCAAATTATTGAAATGGCTCTCGATGACATTGAAAAATAGTCAATATAGAGATCCCTTTAAGCTCAATGAATATATAAAAAGTAAGATAAGTGATGATAAAAGATATTATATTTTTATTGATGAGATACAATTTTCAAGATCAGTAAAAATCCATATATTGATGATGAGGACGAAAAAAATTACTTTTGTTGATACATTACTTTCACTTATGAAACGAAAAATCTTTGATATTTATATTACTGAAGTAATTCAAAAATGCTTTCTAAAGACATTTTGACACAATTTAGAGATAGGGAGATGAAATACATCTTTTATCCTTTATCGTTTGTTGAGATGAGTAGCTGTTATGAGGATAAAGATAAAAGCATGGGAAGATTATGTCCTTTGCGGTGGAATGCCATTTGTACTTGAAAATGGAAACCTTTGAAGATAAAAGAGCAGGTATTTGAAAGGACTATTTGAAGAAACATATATTAAAAGATATCATAGACCGAAATCAGATAAAAACAGTGAGGAAGTTTTTAGAAGTTTTACTAGATTTTGTATCATCAGCAGTAGGCTCACTTACAAATCCACTTAAGCTATCTAAAAGATATGATTCGGATAAACATATCAAATAATACTATTTCAAAGTACTTAATATATTTTGAAGAAGCCTATCTTCTGTATTCTGCTAAAAGATATGATATTAAAGGTTCGAAAATACTTCTCTACACCACTTAAATACTATTTTGCTGATATAGGGCTTAGAAATGCAAGATTGAATTTTAGACAAGTTGAAGAAAACGCATATTATGGAAAATATCATTTACAATGACTTGTTAAGAAGAGGATTTAATGTTGATGTAGGTGTTGTGGAATATTTTCCAAGTGTAGAGGGAAAAACAACAAGAGTACAATTAGAGGGTTGATTTTGTTATTAACAGAGGAAATCTCAGATATTATATTCAATCAGCTTTTTGCTATAAACAGTGAGGAGAAGAAAGAACAGGAAAGAAACTCTCTAAAACGAATTGACGATTCTTTTTAAGAAAAATTATTATTGTCAGAGATAATATAGTGCCAAGATACGATGAGTATGGAATTTATTATGTTGGAATAAGAGACTTTTGCTAAGAGATGATTTTTCTTGAAGCATAATTGAATAACATTGTAATCTTCAAGGTCACAATTTATGATCTTGGAAAGAATGAAATGAAATGACTAGAATATAAAAAGGGTTGTATAATATTTAGCGTTGGTGAGGGAAAATTCTCTCCCAACGCTAAATTTTTTAAAAAATAGGAACACACATCAAATCTCGCGTATAATTTAAATCGCAAAAATAAAAAAACAAGGAGAAATGATATGTGTTCTAATGCTAGTATAACAGAAATCTTAGGAATTAACGATAAAAATTTAGTAATTTTAGGTAACAAAAAGAAAAATATTAAGGGATAGAATATACAGTCCTAAGGGAAAGCTTTCATATAGGCCGACTTGCTGCCCTAAATGTGGTATAGTCAATGAAAATTATGACATAATTAGAAATGGGAGTCAGACTGTAAAAATACTTTTTTTAATAGGGTTAATACAAACCCTTTGATATTGATGGTTAAAAAGCAGAGATTTTTCTGTAAGCATTGCGAATCAACATTTACGGCCAAAACACCTATCGTAGATAAGGGGTGCTTCATATCGAATGATGTTAATAGGTCTATAGTTTTAAACCTATGTGAGACTAAGTCAATGGACTTAATTGCAAGAGAACACTGTGTATCTCCTACTAGTGTTGCCAGAATACTCCGTTTAACTGAAGATAGGAGAAGAAAAAATTATCTACCTAGGATTCTATCAATAGACGAATTCAAGTCAGTAAACACAGTTGATGCGTCTATGAGTGTAAAATTAACCGATTTAGAAGGCGGTCATATTTTTGATATCCTGGCAGATAGAAGGCAAAGATACCTCTTTGAGTATTTTAATTCCTATCCCTTGAAGGTGAGAAAAAGGGTAGAATATGTGACTACAGACATGTATAGGCCATATATTGATCTTGCCAAGAAGGTCTTTCCAAATGCCAGTATAGTAGTTGATAAATTCCACATAGTACAGCTCTTGACGAGGGAGCTAAACAAAGTTAAGAATAAAATGAGATGAAGAAGCTTAATACCAGGTCTAGAGAGTATAAAATACTGAAGAGATACTGGAAAATACCGCTTACAAAGAACTGGGAATTAAAACAGGATATATTTTTACAAGAACATACACTTTTAAAAATATGACTAGTTCAGTTGACATATTAGACTACATGTTAGGAAAAATTCCCTAATTTAAAAGAAGCCTCATGATTTTTATCAAAAACTTTCTATTAAGTATCTCGAAAATGATGTAGCTATGCTTGAAGATATTCTAAATACTAGGACTGATAAAATACTTAGGGTGTTTTAGGAAGAGTATAAAAACCCTTAAAAAAAGCTTAGAAAAATATGTGGTAAATTCACTGAAATATGACTATACGAATGCTATGGTGGAGGGTAAGAATAATAAGATAAAGGTAATTAAAAGAGTATCCCTACGGATACAGGAGTTTTTAGAAATTTTTAAGGCAAGGATAATGCTAATGGAAAGGTATAAGATATAAAGGGCAAACATCCATAGCTATAAGTTTGCTATGGATGCTGCCGCATAATTTAATAGATTTTTATTGATTTAAATTATCACCAACGTTATTTTGACAGATATCTTCTGTTTAACAATATTTGAAATCAAGGTTTTTTTCCTTTCTTTTTGTCCTTAGTGAAGTTTTCACGTCCAATTAAAGTTGTACCCTCATTACAGGATGTAATCATTGATGAATCATCTGTATCTTTGCTTGTGTTATTTTTGTTGATTTGCTATCAATTTTTGTCCAATCGTATTCTACGTCTTTAGGTTTGTTATCCATTAGGACATCTCCTTTCTTTAATTAAGAAAATTAAAAATAATAAAAAGCAATAAGTGTAGTGGAAAATACTATATAATGAATTTTTTAAAAAGCACTTATACGTTTTTCATTTAAATCTCTGTGTTGTAAAATTATTTCTCGATATAGCGAATGTAATATTACGAAGAGATTCAAATCGTTGCTGATTAATTAGTTCATCTTTAATACATATAACGTTAAAATTATTATGTTGTTTTGTTATTATTGTTTTTCATAACCATAATTATTGTAAAAATTAATCCACCGTAAAACAAATAGTACACTTAGTATTTTAATCAAATCAATAAAGGATAGTGGAATAAAAATAAATGAATAATATTATTTAATTTAATAGTTTTATCCCACACGTTGCGCCAAGTAATGCCATTATTATGCCTGCACGAGTTTCAAAACTTTGTTTTTATCACGCTCTATTTTTATATTCGCTCATGACTACTTCAAGACATTCTAAAATAGCAGTATTCTCAACTCTAACAGGTTGTTCACCAACATCTATGTTTTTCTCTTTGCATTATGAATTTTGATTTGTATCCAAATCCAAAAATATACTCTTGATTTATGTTCTAATACAATTAAAAAACAAAGGACTATTAAAAAGTTTTTTAAACTATCCTCGTACAGAATAGAAAAAGATAATAGTATCATAGTATATATTAAATAGTGTGTATTAATTGGGAATATATTACAACGCTCAATAATTCTATATTATTCATAAAAAGACGATAATCCTTATGGAAGTAGCATACAAGTAATGATATAATTTAAGTGATTCCTAGATAAGATTTAGGTATTATTCTAAGGGGACAAAATTATGGAAAAGTATATACTATCATTTGATGCGGGAACCACAAGTTCCAGGGCAATTATATTTAATAAAAAAGGGTCAAATAATAAATGTAGCACAAAAAGGAATTCCAACAAATATATCCTAAGGCTGGCTGGGTAGAGCACGATCCGATGGAAATATGGGCATCCCAGAGTGGGGTGGCGAGAGAAGTATTGGAAAAGTCTGCTATTAGACCTGACCAGATTGTTGGAATTGGTATTACAAACCAAAGGGAGACTACGATTGTATGGGATAAAAATACAGGCAAACCTATCTATAATGCCATAGTTTGGCAGTGTAGGAGGACGGCCAGCTATTGTGAGAGACTTAAGGAAAAGGGTTGGATTGACAAGATTAGGGATAAGACAGGCCTGGTAGTGGATGCCTATTTCTCAGCCACAAAGATAGCCTGGATACTGGACAATGTGGAAGGAGCCAGGAAAAAGGCTGAAAGGGGAGACCTACTTTTTGGTACGGTGGATACGTGGCTAGTATGGAACCTGACTAGGGGTAAGGTCCATGTAACAGACTATTCTAATGCCTCTAGGACCATGTTGTTTAATATCAAAGACCTAAAGTGGGACGATGAAATTCTAGATGTTTTGAATATACCAAAGGCAATGATGCCAGAGGTCGAGGATTCTAGCTGTATATATGGCTATACTGATGAGCATACCTATGGCGGTGCCAGGATACCAATAGCAGGTATAGCAGGTGACCAGCAGGCCGCCCTATTCGGCCAGAATTGCTTTGCTGGTATGGTAAAGAACACCTATGGAACAGGCTGTTTTGTGTTGATGAATACAGGCCAGGAAATGATAAGGTCTAAAAATGGCCTATTGACTACAATAGCATGGGGAATTGACGGCAAGGTATCCTATGCCCTAGAAGGGTCAGTATTTATAGCAGGTGCAGCCATACAGTGGTTGAGGGATGAGTTGAGGCTGGTATACGATTCTCCCCAGAGTGAATATTATGCCAACAAGATAGAAGATACTGATGGTGTAGTTGTTGTGCCAGCATTTACAGGCCTAGGGTCTCATATTGGGATATGTATGCAAGGGGTGGAATTTTTGGTTTGACCAGGGGGACTAAGAGGGAGCGACTTGTAAGGGCTACCTTGGAATCACTAGCCTACCAGTCAAAGGATGTAATAGAGGCCATGCAGGAGGATGCCAAGATACCCCTAGCCCACCTGAGGGTAGATGGTGGAGCATCAGCAAATAACTTCTTGATGCAGTTTCAGGCTGATATGCTAGATACAGAAGTCCACAGACCTGGGACCCTTGAGACAACCTCACTAGGGGCAGCCTCATCTGGCAGGTTTGGCAGTCGGATATTGGAAGGATCTTGATGAAATATCAGAGGACTTTTCTATAGACAGGACCTTCAAACCTCAGATGAGTCAGGAAAAGAGGGCCAAGAATTATAAGTACTGGAAGAAGGCAATAGAGAGGTCTATGGGCTGGCTAGACAAGGAGGATGAATAGGAAAAATTTCTGTATTCGTTAGACAATAAATATAATAGAAGTACATAGGATAAAGAGTATTTTTGTAGAGAAAGGTAGTGGATGGAATGAAGAGAGACAATAGTGCTAGGAATACTAGTATTTGCAGGTCTGGTCCTATCTATATATGGCTTTATAGTTTTACCAGCTAATGTGGTTGTTCAAGTGGGGACTAGGCAAGCCCTCAAGTGTATATCCTAAGTTGATGGTTATAGGCTTAGAAGGACTGTTTACGATTGGTGGTTCTGGGCTACTTGTAGATAAGAAGGAAAGAAAAATTTTTAAGCCTTTCCTTTATAGGTATATTGGTATCTAATAACCCTAGTATTTAATCATTGATAAATATTGAAAATCATTATGATTTATTATATCATATAGTTAAGAGGTGGATTTATACTTATTCTAACCAAGAATAGGCGTATGAGCATAAAGAAAACGTTTTGCAAATTTTTATAGTAATTTATAATGAATAGGGGGTTATTCTGGTGAGTGATAATCTAATAGAGGTTTCAAATTTAAGGAAATCATATGGTCAAGGTGATAGCAGGGTAGATGTCCTTAAGGGCATAGATTGTAAGATAAAGAGGGGGAGTATATGTACCCTATTAGGACCATCTGGGTCTGGTAAGTCCACTTTTTGAATATATTAGGGGGATGGAGTCCTTTTGAAGAGGGAAGTCTCATGGTTGATGGTTTTGGAGCTTAAGAACTTGTCTAAGAAGGACCTACTCCAATATAGGAGGGACAAGTTAGGTTTTGTTTTTTTCAATTTTATAACCTAGTATCCAACCTGACTCTTAAAGAAAATATAGAGGTAGGGGCCTATTTGGGTAAAGACCCCTTGGATATTGATGACTTGATGGAAAAGCTTGGCTTGGTAGAACATCAAGGCAAGTTTCCTAACCAACTGTCAGGCGGTCAGCAGCAGAGACTGCTATAGCAAGGGCCTTGTCCAAGAGTCCAACTATCCTTCTTTGTGATGAACCTACTGGAGCCTTGGATTACACTACTGCCAAAGATGTATTAAGGATGATACTATAAATAAGGAATATAAAAGTACTATTATTATAGCTACACACAATACTGCTATTGCTAGTATGTCGCATGAGGTTTTGAGCCTACACGACGGGACTATAATGGAGCATAAAATAAATGATAGTATAGTAGATGCTAGCGAATTAGTTTGGTAGGTGGCAGTTATGAAGAATCCACTAAACAAGAGAATTTTTTAGAGAACTTAGGTCAAATATTGGTAGGTATGGGTCTATATTTATAGTTATGCTAATGACCATAATCATCTATATCTTCATTTTTATAGCACAAAAATTCTGTAAAGATATCCCTATGAGGACAGCCACATAAGAGGCAAGATAGAGGATGGCTACATAGAGTTTGATAGGGAATTAAGTAGGGATGAAGAAAAATCTTTTGAGGACAATCATATTAAGGCCTCAAAAACTACTACCTATCTATCAATTATAAGAATGGTAAATTAATCAGGCTATATTCCAACAGGGAACATGTAAATATACCAGCTATCCATAAAGGGAAGATCTGCCAATAAAGATGGTGAGGTAGTATTAAATTATAACTATGTCAAAGAGAACAAGTTGTCTCTGGGTGATGAATTATACTTGCCAGCATTTGTAAATGGCAAGAAAGCTTAGCTTAGATGGATTAAAAATAGTTGGCTTGGTGGCCTTCCAGACTATAGTTGTTTATTGAGACGACCTGGAGATATCTTGATGGACAACAAAGATTTTGCTGTGGCCAGTGTAAATAAAAAGACTTTTGATGACCTAGTAAAAGATGGCTATGGTGTAAACTATATCTACTCTTACAGATTAGAACATTCCAGTGAAAATAGGGAAGGTCCAGTCTGATAAATTGGAGGATTTAGTTGATGCCTTTGTAGATAAGGGTCTAGTGCCGATAAATGCTCAAAATAAGTATAGGAATTCTAGGATTTCCTATGTTATGGATGATATGGGTGGAGATGTACCAATGATGACATCCCTGATGGTGATAGTACTTTGGTAATGGCCTTTATATTTGTAGTCCTAGTTCAGAATACTATAGAGGACGAAGCTAGTGTGATAGGTAGCCTACTATCCTTTGGTTATAGCAAGGCTAGCCTTATATGGCACTATATAAAGTTGCCCCTATATGTTACGGTGTTTGCCGTATTAGTGGGCAATTTATTGGCCTATACCCATATGAAGAATGTATATTTGAGCCTCATATACGGGTACATTTTTCCCTATTTCCTGTAAGGGTAGAGTTGGATGCCTATGCCTTTTTATTGACAAGCCTGATACCTATAGGCTTGATATTACTGATAAATTTTGTGTCCATATATAGAAAGTTGAGGCTGAGTCCCCTTTAGATTTTTGAGGCGAGAACTAACTAAGAAGAGGCAGAGGAAGGCCATTAGGCTACCACAGGTGGCATTCTTGTCGAGGTTTAGGATGAGGGTCTTTTTGAAAAATAAGGCTAGTTACCTAGTTTTGTGTATTGGTCTCCCTACTGGGGAATATACTTTTGATATACGGCCCTATCTATAAATATTTTGATTGATGGCTACATGGATGATATAGAGAAATCTATGCCTTCTAGCTACCAGACTATACTAAAGGGACCCCTTGAAAAAGAGGTGGAGGCAAGGTTAAAAGAATCAATAGTGAAGATGGACAAGGATATATTTGACAAGCCTACCTATGACCAACAAGACAAGTATCTATCTGATGCCATGTCAGTTGACAAGGATAAAGTCAACCTATTCACCATGTATGGGGTAAAAATGAGAGATAAGACTTTTGACCAAGATATAAAGGTCAATATATATGCCAGTAATTTAGACGGGGCCTTTATAAAAGAAGGTCTGACAAAGGCTAGTGGTTTAAGCTCAAAAGAAGATGGAGAATACAAGAATGATAAGGCCTCAGATGATAAAGATGTTTCTAAGCAAAAGTCAAGGATATATGATGTTTACCTTTCAGATGGCCTAATGAATAGGTTCAAAATAAATATGGGCGACCAGATAAGTATGAAGGATGAAAATAGGGATGTAGACTATAGACTAAGGGTTGTTGGTCATACGGACCTTTTGCAACTTCCATGGCCATCATAATGGATAGGAAGGATTGTAATAAAATGGTCGGCATGAAGGAATATTATTATAATGGGGTATTTACGGATAAGAAATTAAAGGTAGAAGACAAAGAACTGGCTACAATTATAAATTCTTCGGATATGATTGCTTAGGGGTCAGTTTATGGTAAATTTTAAAAACCTTATGCCTATGATTATGTCCGTGGCTCTTGTAATATACCTAGTGGTGATGTATGTCCTTACCAAGACTATAGTTGACAAATATAAGGAGTCAATCTCCTATCTTAGGATATTTTGGCTATTATGACAAGGGAGATAGAGAAGGTATTTATTAGGGTATCCACAATAGTTGCTGTATTTCTAGTCATCCTAATTCCTTTAGAAAAATATTTAGTAAGATCATTAGTAATATTAGCCTTTTTATAAGTTTGATGGCTATGTAGATCCGCATATACCTGCATATGTATACCTTTCAACGGTTATATGTGGAATGATGGTCTACCTAATAAATAGGTGGATCCTGGTAAGAAGGATAAAGAAAATCAATATGTCAGAAGTCCCTAAAAAGATAGGTAAAAGAAAAATTAGACTATTCAGTATAGAATTTGAATCCAAGCTAATATCAAATAATGGTATTGGCTTGGATTTTTATTTATAGCAGTTAAAGGGTACAAAGTTGCCATTATTTATCTGTATTATCATAAAAATACGAATAAATATAGTGATAATAATTTATATAGTTCGTAAAAATCGGCTTTTTATAACAATTTTTAAAAAGTATTGAAAAACTGCACATTAGGATATCATTTTAGTATAAAGGTTCGTATATATAAGAATTATATATAGATAATCAAGTAAAAATAGTCATATTGTTTTATCTCTTAAGTGGATAGGTGTAAAACAAATGATTTTTAAAGACTAGAAGATATTTTTACCCTAGATTTAATAAGTTGAAAAGGAGAATTTAATTATGAAAAATTGCAGTAGTTATGGGTTCTAAGTCTGATTTGCCAAAGCTTGAGTCCTAATAAAATTTATAAAGAGCTATGGTATAGAGGTTGTGGTTAGAATACTTTCAGCCCACAGAACACCTGAGGAGTTAACTAGATTTTTGGAAGAAATCAAGGACAATACAGATGTAATAATCGCAGCGGCAGGTAAAGGCTGCCCATCTACCAGGTGTTATAGCTGCCCAGACATTGATACCAGTAGTTGGTCTACCAATCAAGTCTTCTACAATGGACGGTATGGATTCCTTGTTGTCGATTGTTCAGATGCCAAGTGGTATTCCAGTTGCAACGGTAACTATAGATTCAGGTATGAATGCCGCCTTGATGGCAATTCAGATTGCAAGCGTCAAGTACCCAGTTTTAGGGAGAAGCTAGCTGCCTACAGGAAGGAAATGGCAGACAAGGTTCTAGCTGATGATGCTTCAGTTGAGTTTTAGTTTTTAATCATAGTGGATAATAAATAATCAAAAATATATTCAGTTTAAGGGATAAAATGCTTACTTACAAGAGTTCAGGTGTAGATATTGATGAGGGAAACAGAGCGGTAGATTTAATTAAAAACAAGATTAAGGGAACTTATGATTCAAATGTAATTGGTGACCTAGGTAACTTTAGTGGACTATATTCTCTAAAGGATTTCCTTGGCATGGAGGAACCAGTCCTACTAGCATCAACTGATGGGGTTGGGACAAAGCTTAAGATAGCCCAGCTAATGGACAAGCATGGCACAGTTGGTATAGACCTAGTTGCCATGTGTGTAAATGACTTGATTTGTCAGGGGGCAAAGCCACTATTTTTCTTAGACTATATAGCCCTAGGAAAGCTAGTACCAGAGCATATAGAAAAGGTTGTAGGAGGTATAGCTGATGGATGTAAGATGAGTGGCTGTGCCTTGATAGGTGGAGAAACTGCTGAAATGCCAGGTATGTACGGGGATGATGATTATGACTTGGCAGGCTTTTCAATAGGTATAGCTGATAAGAAGAAGATAGTTAGTGGTCAGGATGTAAAGGCAGGAGACCTTCTAGTTGGTATATCTTCAAGTGGTATACACTCAAACGGATTCTCCTTTATCAGAAAGATCTTCCTAGAAGAATACAAGTATGAGCTAGACAAGTATATAGATGACCTAGGCATGTCTTTGGGTGATGCTATGTTAACTCCAACTAAGATATATGTTAAGTTAGCGCTTGATGCCCTAGCCAACCATAATGTGAAGGCCATAGCCCACATTACTGGTGGTGGTCTAATAGAAAATATTGTAAGGGTAATACCTAAGGGATTAGGGGCTTGACATAGATACCAAGTCTTGGGACAAGCCAGCAATTTTCAAAATGATAGAGGGCTTTTAATGCCATAGAAAAGAGGGAGCTCACAAGAGCTTTAACATGGGTATTGGTCTAGTAATGATAGTTGACAAGGATGAGGCTCAGGGCCTAGTAGATCTACATCAATAATAGGCCTAGTGACAATGTAGACTTTGTAGAGGACAAGTACAAGGCCCTAATGGATGACAAGGCCTATATCATAGGTAGCGTAGTAGATTCACATGAGGGTGTAGACCTAGTATAAGAGAGAAAATATGGGCAGGTGGATAATCCCATTTAGGGTAATAGGCCTGTCTAGATGGATAATATAGAGAGTAAAGAGGTATTTTTGATGAAGAATATAGCTGTACTAGTATCTGGTGGTGGAACCAACCTACAGTCTATAATCGATGCTGTTGAAGCTGGTAGGATAAATGGCCAAATCAAACTGGTTATATCCAACAAGGAAGCGGCTTATGGTCTAGAAAGGGCCAAGAACCATAACATAAGGGCAGTATTTGAAAAGGACGAGCAGGCTATTATTGATATTATGAAGGAAAGTCAAATAGACCTAGTAGTCCTTGCAGGCTTCCTAAAGATACTTAGTCCCTAATTTCACTAAGGCATTTGAAAACAGGATAATTAATATCCACCCATCCTTGATTCCATCCTTTTGTGGTAAGGGATATTATGGCCTAAGGGTCCATGAGGCAGCCGTAGAATACGGGGTAAAGGTAAGTGGGGCTACAGTCCACTTTGTTGATGAAAATGCTGATACAGGACCTATAATCAGGCAGGAAACTGTAGAGGTTCTTCCAGAGGATAGTCCTCAAGACCTACAACAGAGGGTTTTGAAGATAGAGCATAGGATTTTTAAGTCAGGTAGTTGCCGACTATTGCGATGACAAGATAAGAGTCGTTGGAAGAAAGGTATTTATAGATAACTAATGATATATTCACCATTTTTGGTTGAGATTAGACATTTAAGGTTCAGGTTTAAGTAAGTATAGTAAGCGGATAGAGCATTTAGTATGAAAGGGGTACATAGAATTGAAGAGGGCTTTTGATAAGTGTTACAGACAAGACTGGTCTTGTAGAATTTGGTATTAAATGAGTTTGATATGAGATAGTTTCGACAGGCAATACCTTCAAGAAGCTTGACGAAGCAGGTGTGAATGTAATGCAGGTAGAATCAGTTACAAACTTTCCAGAAATATTGGATGGAAGGGTAAAGACTCTTAACCCATATATCCATGGTGGCATCTTGTATAGAAGAGACCCTTGATTCACATGTAGAAAACAGTAAAGGAGTTAAATATAGGATCTATAGATATGGTTGTAGTTAGCCTATATGACTTTGAAGGTGCTGTTAGGAGTGGCAAGTCCCATGAAGAAATAGTCGAAAATATAGATATAGGTGGTCCGTCAATGATCAGGTCGGCCTCAAAGAACTACAAGGATGTTACAGTTGTGGTTGATATAGCTGACTATGATATGGTGATTGAAAAGTTGTCCCAGGGAGGTTTGACAGAAGAAGACAGAAGGCAGCTTGCCTACAAGGCCTTTTGCTACAACTGCTAGGGTATGATACCCTTATATCTACATATTTTGCAGGCGTGGTAGGAGACCAGTTCCGACATACTAAACCTTACATTTGAAAAGGATTCAGAGCTTAGGTATGGAGAAAATGGTCACCAGAGGGGCTTTATGTACTCCCAGCCTAATGCAAAGAACCCAATTATAAATTATGAACAGCTACACGGTAAGGAATTATCCTTCAATAACATAAATGACCTGGCAGGTTGCCTAGAATTTATGAGAGAATTCAAGGATTCAGACCAGGTATGCAGTGTGGCTATCAAGCACTCAAATGCTTGTGGTGTAGGTCTTGCAGATAGTGTGTATGAGTCATATATGAAGTGCTTTGAGGCCGACAAGGTATCAATCTTTGGTGGTATCCTAGGAATTACATCAAAGATAGACAAGCCTACTGCGGAAAAGATAAATGAAATCTTCTTTGGAAATAGTAGTTGCTTATGACTTTGACCAGGATGCCCTAGAGGTATTAAAGCAAAAAGAAGAATCTGAGAATATTAAAGCTAGCCAAGATAGAGGATAGCAAGCAAGCATATGATATGAAGTACTTGGATGGAAAGTTATTGGTTCAGGACAAGGATAGGGTCTTAGCCGACAAGTGTGAAGTAGTTACTAAGGTCCAGCCTACAGATGACCAGCTAAGAGATATGGAATTCGGCATGAAGGTTGCAAAGAACTTAAAGTTCAACGCCATAGCTATCGTTATGATGGCCAGACTTGGCAGTAGGATGTGGTCAAACATCTAGAATATGTACTTTCTAACGCTATAGAAAATAACAAAAATGAGAAAGACTTCGAGGGTGCAGTTCTAGCATCTGATGCCTTCTTCCCATTTGACGATTGTGTAAGATTGGCATGAATATGGTATAAAGGCCATCGTTCAGCTTAGGTGGATCAATAAGGGATGAAGATTCAATCAAGGCCCTGTGATGAACTAGAAATTAGCATGGTATTCACAGGAATCAGACACTTTAAGCATTAATATAGGGGGAGATGAGTGCAAGATTTTAGTAGTAGGTGGTGGAGGAAGAGAACACGCCATCTGTTGGTTAAGCCAGGGGAAAAATGTGGAAAAAGTCTACAGCACCTGGTAACGCAGGTATAGCATCAGTTGCCGACTGCCTAGATAGTAAAGGATACGGAATTAGATAGATTAGCAGACTTTGCAGAGGAAAATAAGATAGACCTAACAGTTGTAGGACCTGAAGTTCCCCTAGTAATGGGCATATCAGATGTATTCGCAAAAGGGGTTTGAGGGTCTTTGGGCCAGATGCTTCCTGCTCTAGACTAGAGGGTAGTAAGCTATTCTCCAAGGAATTCTTTGTGAGGCATGATATTCCTACGGCTAAGTACAAGGAATACACAGATATAGATAAGGCCATAGAGGAGATAGACTCCTTTGGCTATCCAGTGGTTATCAAGGCCGATGGTCTAGCTGCTGGTAAGGGGTTGTAATACCTGAAAATAGGGAGGATGCCATAGCTACCCCTAAAAGATGATAATGGCAGACAAAAAGTTTGGTGACGCTGGTAACCTTGTAGTAGTTGAAGAGTTTTTGACTGGTATTGAGACTTCAATACTGGCTTTTTGTAGATAAGAACACAATAGTACCTATGGAATCAGCCAAGGACCACAAGAAAATATTTGAACTTGAAAAGGGACCAAATACAGGTGGTATGGGAACCTTCTCTCCAAGTACAATATATACAGAAGACCTAGCCAAGAAGGTTTATGATGAGGTATTGATAAAGTCTCTTAAGGGATTCCAGGCAGATGGGCTTGACTATAGGGGAATCCTATTTGTAGGCCTAATGATTACTCCAAATGGAGAAAAGGTACTTGAATATAACTGTAGGTTTGGGGATCCTGAAACTCAGTCAGTATTGATGAGGCTAGAAACTGACCTAAGTGAGATAATGCTGGCAATTACAGAGGATAGGTTGGCAGACTTAGATATCAAGTATACAGATGATGCAGCTGCCTGCGTTGTATTAGCATCTGGAGGCTATCCAGAGGACTATGAAAAGGGCAAGCTAATTAGTGGCCTAGAGGATGTAGATGACAGTATAGTGGTATTCCATAGTGGAACTAAGTTTGATGGAGACAAGATAGTTACAAACGGTGGTAGGGTCCCTAGAGTGCTCTAGAGGCAAGGGATGTTGAGGCCGCTGCCAAGAATGTCTACAAGAATATAGACAAGATAAGTTTTGAAGGGATGCACTATAGAAAGGATATAGGGGTTGATTATGAGCAGGGTAAGTAGAGTTTTTTGTTGAAAAGAAGGACGGTTTTGCTTTAGAGTCTCTCGCAATGCAAAATGATATAAGAGAAAGTCTACACATAAATGTAGGTAAGCTAAGGGTAATTAACAGGTATGATGTAGAAGGTATAGGCCAGGAAGCCTACAAGAAGGTTGCTTGAGACTATTCTTTCAGAACCTAATCTTGACCAGGTCTCACTATGAAGAAATACCAGGTTTGGGTGATGAAAGAGTCTTCGCCATTGAGTACCTACCAGGCCAGTATGACCAGAGGGGCTGACTGGGCATCAATGTGTGCAGAAATCGTAAATGAAGGAAAGAGACCAAATATAAATTCTGCCAGGGTAATAGTTATAGAAAATACTATTAGCGACCAGGAATTTGACAAGATAAAGGACTACCTTATTAATGCAGTTGACTCTAGGGAGGCTTCATTAGACAAGCCAGAAACCCTAGCAGTTGAATATGAACATACCAGAGACAGTAGCTACCCCTAGATGGATTTATAGACCCAGACTCTTCGAGGCCTAGAAAAATTCCTAGCTGATATGGGTCTTGCTATGACTTTAGAAGACCCAAAAAGTGTATCCAGGTCTACTTCAAAAGAAGATGAAAAAGAGATCCAACTATAACTGAGATAAAGGTTCTAGATACATATTGGTCAGACCACTGCAGGCATACTACCTTCATGACTAGGCTAGCAAATGTAGAAATTGAAGGGGGTAGGTTTACAGATCCAGTAAAGGATACCTATGACCAGTACCTAGCAGACAGGAAATTTGTCTATGGTGACAGGGACAAGGATATATGCCTAATGGATATGGCGACTGTAGCCATGAAAAAGCTAAAGAAGGAGGGCAAGCTACTGACCTTGATGAAAGTGAAGAAATAAATGCTTGTTCAATAAATATAGACGTAGAGGTTGATGGTAAGAAGGAAGAATACCTTCTAATGTTCAAGAACGAAACACACAACCACCCAACAGAAATAGAGCCATTTGGTGGCGCAGCAACTTGTCTTGGTGGTGCTATCAGGGACCCATTGTCAGGAAGGTCATATGTATACCAGGCCATGAGGGTAACAGGATCAGCAGACCCAAGAACTTCCCTAGAGGATACTCTAGCAGGTAAGCTAATGCAGAAGAAGATAACTACAGAAGCAGCCAGTGGATATTCATCATATGGTAAACCAGATAGGTCTTTCAACTGGCCAGGTAGCAGAGGTATACGATGAAAACTTTGTTGCCAAGAGAATGGAGGTTGGTGCAGTAATAGCAGCAGCTCCAAAGGAAAATGTAATTAGAAAGAGACCAGAGGCTGGAGACGTAATCATACTACTAGGTGGAAAAACTGGCAGAGATGGATGCGGAGGAGCAACAGAGATCATCTATGACGACAGTGAGGAATCTATCTCTACTTGTTCTGCAGAGGTTCAAAAGGGTGATGCCCCTAATGAAAGAAAAATCCAGAGGTTCTTTAGAAATCCAGAAGCTGTAAGGATGATAAAAAGGTGTAATGACTTCGGTGCAGGTGGTGTATCTGTTGCTATAGGTGAAATAGCCGAATCGCTAGATATCAACCCTTGATCTAGTGCCTAAGAAGTATGATGGCCTAGACGGTACAGAGTTGGCCATATCAGAATCTCAGGAAAGAATGGCAGTTGCTATAGATGCTGAAAAATATGGATAGGTTCATAGAGTTGGCAGGTTTTGGGAAAATCTAGAGGCTACTCATGTGGCAACTGTTACAGATACAGGCTACCTAAGAATATACTGGAATGGCAAGGATATAGTAAAATATAAGAAGGGACCTTCCTTGATACAAATGGATCAAAGCAGGATACAGATATAAGGGTTGAGGAATTGACCCAGAATCTGGATATGTAGACTTGACTAGCCTAACAAGCCAGTTTTGAGACAATAGAAGACAAGTACCAGCAGCTATGTCAGACCTTAATACTTGTTCACAGAGGGACTAGTAGAGAAGTTTGATAATACTATAGGTGGTAATACAATTATTATGCCACTAGGTGGTAAGTACCAGGCTACACCAGCTAATGGTATGGTTGCCAAGATACCAGTACTAGGTGGTGAAACGAATACATCATCTATAATGACATATGGATATAACCCAAAGATCGGTAAGTGGTCTACTTTCCACGGAGCTATGAATGCAGTAGTAGAATCTGCTGCCAAGCTTGTAGCCCCTTGTAGTGACTACTCTACTGCAAGGCTTACATTCCAGGAATACTTTGAAAAGCTAGGCCAGGATCCAACTAGGTGGGCAAAGCCATTTTCAGCCCTGCTAGGCGCCTACTATGCCCAGTCAAGCTTTTGAGATACCGGCCATAGGTGGCAAGGACTCAATGAGTGGAACTTTCAAGGATATAGATGTACCGCCTACCCTTGTATCCTTTGCAGTTAATACAGAAGACGCTAAGAATATAGTTTCTCAGGAATTAAAGGCAGCAGGTAATGCCCTTGTCCTCAGTAGAAACACCTCAGAAGGACTATGCCCTTCCCAGACTTCGATGTGATGAAGAAGAACTTTGATATTATACACCAGGCGGCCCTAGAAGGTAAGCTAAAGGCAACATATGCCCCTAGGCTACGGTGGTCTCAGGTGAAGCTACAGCCAAGATGGCCTTTGGTAACAGGATAGGTGTAAGACTCGATGACAAGCTAGCCAGCAGGTATGAAAAATAGGGATGACCTATTTAGACAGAGCTATGGTTCTATCTTAGTAGAAATCGACCAGGCAGACCTTGGGGTCCTAGAAGGGCCAACTATGTGCTTGTTGGAGAGACAATAGCCAAAACCAGTAATAGATGTATTTGGTCAGGAGGTATGCCTAGACGAGCTATATGCTGAATCTGAGAAGACTCTAGAGTCAATCTTCCCAACTAAGGCAAGCAAGCTTGTTAATGATAAGGTAGAAAATATCAGCTACAAGCTAGATGCTAAACCAGCCAAGTCATCACTTAGCATAGTTAAGCCAAGAGTATTCATACCAGCCTCCCAGGAACTAACTGCGAGTATGACTCTGCAAGAGCCTTTGAAAGGGCAGGTGCAGAGGCCCATATAGGCGTATTTAGAAATATGACTTATGCTGATATAGAGGCTTTCAATAGACATGATGGTTGAGGAAATTAACAAGAGCCAGATCATTATGATACCAGGAGGCTTTTCAGACGGGTGATGAACCAGATGGTTCAGCTAAGTTTATAGCTACAGTATTTAGAAATCCAAGGATAGAAGAGGCTGTCATGAACCTAATAAATAATAGGGATGGTCTAATGATAGGTATTTGTAATGGTTTCCAGGCTCTTATCAAGCTTGGCCTAGTACCATATGGTGAGATTAAGACCCAAGTGCAGATATGCCTACATTGACATATAATTATATAGGTCGTCACCAGGCTAAGGTAGTCCAGACTAGGGTTGCATCAAACAAGTCACCTTGGTTGGCTGCAACAGAGGTCGGAGATATCCACTCAATAGCTATATCTCATGGTGAAGGCAAGTTTGTTGCCAGTGAAGAGGTTATGAAGACCCCTGATAGAAAATGGACAGATAGCAACACAGTATGTAGACTTTTGATGGAAATGCTACATATGATATAGACTTTAACCCCTAATGGTTCATACTGGGCAGTAGAGGAATAACTTCAATTGATGGTAGAATCCTTTGGTAAGATGGGTCACTCAGAAAGAAGAGGAGACTATGTAATCAAGAATATTATAGGAGAAAAAGGACCAGAAGTTATTTGAATCTGGTGTTAAGTACTTCAAGTAATAAAGATTAAATTTCTTGGATAGAATTGGTAAATTTCAAGAGATAGTAGTATAATAGGTTCTAAACAAATTTCTTTTTAAAAGATGTGAAATTTGCTTAGGACCTATTTTGTATACCGATTGATTTAACTATGTAAGAGCCTATTTTCATTATAACAATTGACCATAGGTTTATTGTTTAAAGGAAGGACTTGCTTGGAGTGTGCGGAGGTAAGATATGAGATTTTTAGATATTATTGAAAAAAAGAAAAATAAGCTAGCCTTGAGTGATGAAGAGATACAATTTTGGATAGATGGGGTAACAAATGAAACCATACCTGATCTATCAGACTAGCGCCTCTTGATGGCACATAGTCTTAAAATGGTATGGACGACCATGAAACTGCCAATCTTGCAGAGGCCATGATGAAGAGTGGACATGTCTTAGACCTATCATCAATAGAGGGAATAAAGGCAGACAAACACTCAACAGGTGGTGTAGGCGACAAGACTTCCATGGCCCTAGGTGCTATGGTAGCTGCATGTGGCCTAAAGGTTGCAAAGATGTCTGGTAGGGGGCTAGGCCATACTGGTGGGACCTTGGATAAACTAGAGTCCATAAGGGGATTTAACTGCTATTTGTCAGAAGACCAGTTCAAAAGGCAGGTAGAGGAAATAGGTCTGGCTATAATAGGACAGACTGGTGACCTAGTACCGGCAGACAAGAAACTTTATGCCCTGAGGGACGTTACGGCAACCGTAAATTCAATACCGCTTATAGCCTCTTCAATAATGTCTAAGAAGCTGGCTTCTGGTGCAGACACCATACTTTTAGATGTAAAGTATGGTGAAGGGGCCTTTATGAAGACTATAGATGATGCGAAAGTCTTGGCCCAGGCTATGATAGCAATAGGCAAGAAACTTGGAAGAGATACATAGCCATGATAACTGACATGGACCAGCCACTGGGTAATACCATAGGAAATGCCCTAGAGGTCCAGGAGGCAGTTGAAACCGTGAGAGGCAAGGGTCCAGAGGATTTTACAGAATTATGTATAAGGGCAGGAGAAATAATGCTAATCCAGGGCCAGCTTGCATCTACCAAGGAGGAGGCAAGAAGGCAGATAAAAGAAGCAATTTTATCAGGGAGGGCCTTTGAGAAGCTAGTCCAAATGGTCCAATACCAGGGTGGTGATGTAGAACAAATCAAAAATACAGACCTACTCCCAAAGGCAAAAATTTGTGACAGAAATAAGGTCAAGAGAGGCGGGCTATATCAGCCGTATACATTCACATGAAGTTGGGCATCCTAGCCATGAAGCTAGGGGCTGGTAGGGCGACTAAGTCTGACCCAATCAAGTATGGTGTAGGCCTAAAGATATGTGTTAAAAAGGGGGACAGGGTCAAGAGAGGAGATGTACTATGCAGGGTATATCATGACGAAGACCTAGACAAGGACTGGCTATGGGAAATGTATAATAGCTTCCAGTACTCTGACCAGGTTCAGGACCCAACACCTATAGTTGAGGGCAGTTTTAGGAGAGTAGGCTCAGACAGTTAATTTATATTTATAGGGCTTTTTCTACCCAAATAAGGGGTCCGTTTATGGTTAAATTAAGCCGTCTAATGGTATAATATACTTAAATCTTACTAAGGAGGTAGACCTATGTCAGACGATAAGATAATAGACTTTTGGCTCTTTTTCAAAATAAGGTCAAGGATTCGGATATAGATAAATTAGAAGCATACATGTATTCAATGTATACAAACGTATCTAGTGGAAGTATGGTTTCTAGATTTTTTTCGAAAAGTATCAATGAATTTCTAAAGAAGAATAATATTTCAGTGGAGAAGTTCGGCCAGATGCAGGAAAAAGCTTCTGGAGAGATATGGATTTGATCCAAAGAATATAGAAGAAGAGATGAAGAGGATGGGCATAGACATGAATGAAAGTGCCTATATAGTAAATAATAAGGACAAGGAAGAGTCTTATAGTGTCAAGGACTTTGGGGACAAACCAGCCTTTTTGAAAGGTATGACGGCATAGAAGAAAAAGACAATTATGCACTACCTTTTGGATAATGGTGTCAACCAGGTTAAGTTTATCATGGATGGTAGTAGCTTGACCCTTGTAAGTGAGAAAAAAATTGACCTATCAGACCCAGATGTAAATACCTTTATAGCTGGCTATAGGCAGGCTAACAAGGAAAAATCAAGGTAGTAATATGCGAGGCGACGAATGTTTATGACTACTTCTAATAGCACTAATAGAGCTTTAAAGGAGGGGATTTCAGGAGAGGCCCAGGCTCAATTTAATATAAATGATAAGCCTTCATCATTGCCAAAAGCCTTCCTAAGAGATATGGAGGACCTTTTGGGGGATGAATACCAGGCCTTTTAGACTCTTATAGGGACGAAAAGACTTCTGCAATAAGGGTTAATACCTTGAAGCTACCAATAGAAAGCTTCAAGGACTTGGGCCTTTTTAATATTGATTTTGAGAGGGACAAGATTAGCTGGGCAGTAGAGGTTACTACCTGTCAGGAGATGTAAATCCAGGTAAGAATCCCTCACATGATGCAGGAGCCTATTATATACAGGAGCCTTCTGCCATGAGTGTGGTGGGTCAAACACCTATTTCTGAAGGAGATAGGGTCCCTAGACCCATGTGAAGCCCCCAGGTGGCAAGTCCACCCTATATACTATCAAGGCTAAAATCATAAGGGACTTTGGTATCTCAATGAGATAAATCCAAGCAGGATTAGGGCCTTGGGGAGAATCTAGAGAGATTTGGAGCTGTAAACTCTATTATAACTAATTCAGATTCCAGTAATTTATTAACGTTTTTTAAAGGTTTCTTTGATAAGATATTCATAGATGCACCGTGTTCTGGTCAAGGTATGTTCAGGAAGGATGATTTTGCCATTGAAGACTGGTCACAAGACAAGGTTGATGAATGTGTTGCCATCCAGAGACAGCTTATAAGAGATGCCTACCAAATGCTAAGAGCTGGTGGTATGATTATTTATTCTACCTGCACCTTTTACTAGGCAGGAAAATGAAGCTATAATTGAGGATTTCTTGGGAGACTATCCAGATGCTAACCCACTTTGATATGGATAGGATTTTGGCCCCATAGAGATAGGGGAGAAGGCCACTTTTGTGCCAGGATAACAAAGAAGGCAGATAAGCAGGGGGACCAGGAAGCTCAAGATAGTGATTTATTAGCTTTTCGACAAAGATTCATACAGGGATTCTAGTAGAGAATCTGACTAAAAATCAAAGAAAAACAAAAAAAGTCAAAGGCAAAACTAGGAAAAACCAAGAATACCTTGGGCTTTGTACGAAGACTTCTGCCACCGACTATTTAATAGATGGTGACTAAGGAAGCTATTAGGAACCAGGTTTAGTCGTCAAGGAGGAAAGGCTTCACTACCAGCCTCTTGATTATGACCTTAGGGGTTTAAAGGTATTGAGGTCAGGACTTTTTGTAGGTGAATTTTAAAAAGAATAGGTTCGAGCCAGCCCATTCCTTTGGCAATGGCCTTGAAGCCTAGTGATGTGAAAAATACTATTGATTTTGCCAACGATTCTAATGAAATCAGGGCCTATCTGAGGGGAGAATCTATAGGAACAGGCCAATCATGGGGTTGGGTCCTGGTAAGCGTAGAAGGGGTTTCTAGGTTGGGAGCAAGGAATCAAATGGAATCCTTAAAAATAAGTATCCAAAGGGACTTAGAAGATAGAGGCGACCCCATAGACCAGAAAAATAAATTAATAGGGTTGAGGAAGGAGACGAAATTGAGTCGAGTAGAGAAAAAGGGATTTATACATGAAGTAAAAGAAATTATCAAAGTTTTTTAATGGCAGCAATTTTGGCTGTAGTCATAGTTCAGGTTATTAGACCAACCAGGGTAGATGGCCTATCAATGTACCCAACCCTTGAAAATAGTGACTACCTGATTATTAATAGGATCAGTAGGTATACTGGTGTCAAGAGGGGTGATATAGTTGTATTTGATAGCTATATGCCTTAAACAGCCTAACTAGTCAAGACAAGAAAGACAGCTAAGAAAAATAGTGGACTTCATATTGCAGGATGATAGTAGCACCAAGGACCCTAGTAAAGAGGGTAATCGCTGTAGGTGGTGACCACATCACTATAAAGAATGGGGTTGTCAAGGTAAACGGAAAGGTCCCTAGATGAGGAATATATTTCTAAGGACAATTATACAGATGGTGATATAGACACTACTGTGCCAGAGGGCAAGCTTTTTGCATGGGTGATAACAGGAGAAACAGTCTAGATAGTAGGTATACAGAGGTTGGCTTTTGTTCCTGAATCTAGGCTTGTAGGAAGTGTACTAGTTAGATTATTTCCATTGCAAAAATAGGGACTGTAAAATAGTTAGTTGAAATTCAAGGGGGACCTCCTTGAATTTTGTCATAGTATGAAGGGATAGATTGATGAGTGATTTAGATATCAGGGTAGATGGTAAGGAAATAAATAGATGAAGGTAAGATTAGACTTTCCAAGTTAGCCAAAAATGCTAGAAGATGACTATCAGGGACATATATGCATGGCTAAAAATAAAAACAGGTATCGTGACTTAAACTATGTGCTTCACACTCAGTGAGGATGTCCACCTTATAGATACAAGGAGTGAAGACGGTATGCGTCTGTATTTTAGGGTCTATCCTTGCTTTTTAGTAATGGCCTGTAGGGATGTATTTGACAACTGTAAGGTCTTTTATCAAGCACCTATAGCAGGAGGGCTTTTACTGTATGCTTAGGGATGCCAAAAAGACCTAACTGATGATGATATTGAGGTCCTAAAGGCCAAGATGAAGGAATATATAGAAAAGGACTATGAAATAAAATGTCACTATATGCCAAATGACCAGGCCATTGACAAGTTTGAAGAGGTTAGAAGGTTTGACAAGTCTAATCTCCTAAAGTATAGGGATGATGACCTTACTAAGGTATATGAGTGTAATGGCTACTTTGACTATTTTTATGGATATATGTTCCCATCTACCACCTATATATCAAGGATTTTGACCTAGTTAGGATGGGTGAAGGTCTGGTAATCTTGGGTCCAGATAAGGGCATAAAGGGCAGGGTGGCAAAATTTAAGCCCCTACCAAAGCTGTCAGATATCTACAGGGAGTCTGAACAGTGGTCTAGGACCTTAGGAATAGAGACCCTAGTGGACCTAAATAGGATAATAGAAAACAATGAATATGGTGAAATGATAAGGACTGTTGAGTCCCTACATGAAAAAGAAAAATAGCTGAGATAGCGGATATGATAGTGAGGAGGAAAGAGGCTAACTGCTTAATAGCAGCGCCTTCATCATCAGGTAAAACGAGTTTTTGCCTTACAGGCTGTCTACACAGCTAAGGGTAAAATGGATTGACACCACTACCTATATCCCTAGACGATTATTTTGTCAATAGGGAGGATACACCAAGAGACGAAAATGGAGACTACGACTTTGAATCAATAGACGCAATTGATATTGACCGATTCAATAGGGACCTGAATGACCTTTTAGAGGGCAAAGAAATTGTAAAAATTAAATTTGATTTTATGACTGGGACAAGGGTCTATACCGATAAAAAGCTAAAGCTGGAGGTGATAACCCTATAATTCTGAGGGAATCCATGGCTTGAACCCATGTTTGACCAAGGCCCTCGCCAGATGATTTGAAGTTTAAGATATACTTTAAGTGTTATTACTCAGATAAACCTGGATGACCACAATAGGATACCGACTACAGATTTCAGGCTGATAAGAAGAATAGTCAGGGACCACCAATTCAGAAATTCTAATGCAGAGAGTACACTAGAAAAGTGGGCCCTCAGTTAGGAGGGGAGGAAAGGAATATTTTCCCTTACCAGGAAGAGGCAGATGTTATGTTTAACTCAGCCAGTGTATGAGCTGTCAGTCCTAAAAGCCAATGGCTATAAAGTTATTGAGAAAGGTTGACGAGGACTCTTGTCATTATTTAGATGCCTGAGGCTAAGAAAGTTTTACAGTACTTCAACCAGATAGATGATACTGGAGATATGGGTCCCTACTTCTATAATTAGGGAGTTTATTGGTGGAAGCAGGATAGTTGACTAGGAGGAGGAAGGATGCCGAGAAAAAGACGAAAAAGAAACGATAGAAATACTGGACCTCTTGAATGATCAGCACCCAGATGCCCATTGCGAGTTGATGCACTCATCTGCCTTTGAGCTATTAGTAGCAAACCATACTATCAGCCCAGTGTACAGATGTTAGGGTTATAATATAGTCACAGAGGAAATGTTTAAAAAGTACAACCAGCCCCAGGACTTTAAGGACCTGAGTATAGGCCAGATAGAGGAAATGATTAAGACCTGTGGGCTATACAAGTCAAAGGCCAAGAAGATTAAGGAAACATCATCCATATTAGTAGACTTATATGGGGGCCAGGTTCCAGATAATTTAGAAGACCTTGTGAAGCTCCCTGGTGGGAAGAAAGACAGCAGGGGTTGTCTTTGAGTAATGCCTTTCGGGAGTACCTGCTATTGCAGTGGATACCCATGTATTTAGGGGTCAGCAATAGGATAGGTATAGTAAAGGAGTCTACACCAGAGAAGACAGAGTTTGCCCTGATGAAGGCAATACCAAAGGACAGGTGGACCCATTCCCACCACCTACTGATATTCCATGGTAGAAGGGTCTGTAAGGCTAGAAAACCAGAATGTAGTAATTGCTCTATAAGTCATATGTGCAACTACTATAGCTTTTAGATAGAAAATAAGATAAGGGGGTTGATATTATGGCTATCAATATAGTGCTTGTTGAGCCAGAAATACCGCACAATACGGGTAATATAATTAGGACATGTGCAAATACAGGGGCTATACTCCACCTGGTAAGACCACTAGGCTTTTCCCTAGATGATAAGCACCTAAAGAGGTGTGGCCTAGACTATTGGGATATAGCAGATATACAATACTATGATAGCTTCGAGGAACTTGAAGAGAAAAATAAGGGGCTAAATTTTTCTTCTCACCATAAACGGCAAACAAAACCATACTGATGTAAGGTATGAGGACGGTTGCTTTTTGGTATTTGGTAAGGAAACCAAGGGCCTACCCAAGGACCCTGATAGAAGCCAATATGGATACCTGTATCAGGATACCAATGAGGGGATAGAGGGGCAAGGTGCCTTAACCTCGTCTAATGCAGTGCCATTGTGGTATACGAGGCTATGAGACAATTAGACTTTGATGGTTTGGTTTTAGAAAATATGGAGGTAAGTATGAATAAGATTAAGATAGTCTGTGATAGTTTGTCTCGATATAACCCAGGACTATTTGGACTTATATGATATAGAGATGTTGCCAATCAGTGTAAATATTGATGGTGTTGAATATAAGGATAGGGTTGATATAGAGGGGGAAAAGTTTTATAGGCTATTGAGAGAAGAGGGCCTAATACCTAAGACTTCTAAACTAACATATGGGGCCTTCTATGAATGCTTTAAGAGCTACTGTGAGAAGGGCCACGATATCCTCCATATTTCTGCCGCGGCAAGTGCTACAGGTACCTACCAAAGTGCCATGCTAGTCAAGTCAGAGCTAGAAGAAAGTTATGATAATAAAATTAGGATTATAGACTCTAATACCCTTGCTTTGCTATAGCTATACAGGTTATAAGGGCCTGCCAACCAAGAGAAGAGGGCAAGACACTTGATGAAATAGTTGACCAGATTGAGGCTATGAAGGATATGGCCTATGGTTGTTTCTCCCTGTGATGACCTCCCTATACCTTAGCAAGGGTGGAAGGATATCAAGTACCAAAGCTACAATAGGTACGGTCTTAAGTATCAAGCCCTATGCATCCTGAAAGATGGTATAGTTGATAATGTAGGTATGGCTAGGGAAAGAAGAATGTAGCTGGAAAAACTAGTAGAAATAGCCAAGGAAAAATGGAATATCCAGCCTTGAAGGCAGTGACAGTTCATATAGGCTATTCAGATGACCTAAAAGAAAGGGACAGACTAGAGGATATAATAAGGGCTGAGCTAAAGCCTTCTGAGGTAAGGTACTTTTATGATAGGCTGTGAATAGGTACCCATGGAGGGCCAGGAACGACTGGCTTATATGCTGGAAGGACCAGGCTAAGGATCCTCATAAGAGAAATTATAATTAAATATATTGTACTAAAATAAAAGACACCCACTTAAGGTGTCTTTTTCGCTGCTTATATAAGGCTAGTTTGTATTTTTAAAGTACCTCTAGTAGTCTGACGATAAACTTCCACATCCTACCTACAGAATCGACCTCAACATGCTCCTGTGGTGTATGCACATTGAACATATTAGGACCTATTGAAATTGCTTCAGACTTGTGTCTTAGTTTGTTTAAAAGGATACCGCATTCTAGACCGCAATGCATGATTACAACATTAGGGTCCTTGTCGAATACTTCCTTGTAGACACCTACTGACAAGTCCTCTAGCTTAGAATTTTTTGTCATGTTCCCAGGCAGGGTATTCAGCAGAAAATTCTAGTTTAGCTCCGACTAGTTTAGCCAGTCTAGCCAAGTTTGACTTAACATAGTCCCTTTTAGATGCTGCAGTGAACCTTACAAGACTATTGAATTCTAAGTTCTGGTTACCCTCATGTATTACCGCAAAATTAGAGGATGTATCAACCATGCCCAGATCAACTGCCCTTGATATTACGCCATCAGGTGTTAGGCAAAGTATATCTAAGATCTTATTCTTACACTCATCTGTAAATACCTTTGAAATCAGTTGGTGCAGACCTTCTCAACTCTATTTTTAAATTAGGGTCAGTAGGATAGTATTCCTTTTGTATCTTAGCAGAAAGCCTCTGAATCTCTCTGACAAGTGCTTCAAGGTCTTCATTTCTAATGGAAATTACTGCCTCGCAGCTTCTAGGTATAGCATTTCTCTTAGAGCCACCACCTATATAGAATAGGTCATAGTCGTAAGTGATGGAGCTGAGTATCCTGCCCATAATTACATTTGCATTTGCCCTTTGCTTGTCTATATCCATACCTGAGTGTCCACCAAATAGGCCCTTAACATTAATTTCTAGGGCTAGGTTGGTAGAAATGGCAGGCCTATATTCCTTCCTTAGGACCATGCTAGCATTAACTGCTCCTGCACATCCCTACAAGGATAGAATCGTCCTCCTCTCCATCAAGATTCAGGATATATGTAGACTTAAGATCTGACATATCAAGCTTTTCTACACCTATCAGACCGATCTCCTCCTCAACTGTAAATACACATTCAAGGTTAGGGTGTGATAGGTCATCGCTTTCTAATATGGCCATCATATAGGCAACACCCATACCATCATCTGCACCAAGCGTTGTCTGGTTCGCCCTTAGATTATTGCCATCTAGGATTAACTCGATTGGGTCCTGGTAAAGTCATGGTCTACTGAGTCACTAGCTTCGCACCATGTCTCACATGGGCCTGTAGCATAACCGTGGATGGGTTAGGACTGCCATTAGTTGCAGGCTTTTTCACTATTAGATTTTTGTAGCTATCTTGGTAGGTTTCTAAACCTAGACTCTTGGCAAAATTCATAATATAATCGCTGATAGCTCCCTCGTGACCAGATGGTCTAGGGATTCTTGAGATACATTCAAAATTTTTGAAAACCAATGTTGGAAATAAACCTTCTGTTATATACTTCATCTCAAAGCACCTCCCTAAGTAATATAATTCCAAAATAAATTTACATATATATTATAACATGGTTAAAGTCCAATGTGGTATAATATTGAGATAGAAATTAAATCAGGCATCAAGGCCTTTAGAAAAGGATGGTGAATATGGAAGCTAAATTTTATAAGGTATTAGAGTTAGACAAGATAATAGATATGCTAAAAGGCCAAGGCTGCATCCAGTCTAGGGTCTTTCAATGATAGAAAAATTAAAAACCAATGTCAAGTTTTGAAGAGGTAAGGGTCGCCCAAGAGAAACCACTGAGGCCCAGTCAATCCTCATAAACAGGGGACATGTGCCACTTGAGGGTATACATGATATAGAGACAAGGCCAAGAGGGCAGATTCAGGAGCTGTTTTAGACCCCTAAGAGCCTATTGGACCTGGCTGACACTATGAGAGCAACTAGGTATTAAGTAATGTTTTAGTGGTAAGATAAAGAAGGAGACCTTTGTAATTCTGAGACTTCAATAGATGAAGAGGATGATGAAAACAAGCACCCTATAATCCAAAGTCTGGCCACATCCTTATACGTACACAAGGATATTGAAGATGAAATTTTTAATGCCATTATTAGTGAAGTTGAAATAGCAGACTCAGCTTCACCAGACCTAAGGTCAATCAGGAGGAGGATCCTGCAAAAAGAACCAATCTATCAGGTCCAAGCTAAATGGAATTATATCGTCTGCTAGCTACCAAAAGTATCTTCAGGACGCCATTATATCCACAGAGGGAGATAGGTTTGTAGTACCAGTCAAGGCAGAGTACAGGTCTATGGTGTCCAATTATCCATGACCAGTCCTCATCAGGAGCAACCCTATTCATAGAGCCTATGACCATAGTTGAGATGAACAACGACCCTAAGACAGCTAAGACTCCAGGAAAAGAAGAGATAGAAAAAATCCTAGCAAAACCTGTCTGCCATGGTAGGTCAGGTGAGCAGGGAATTGCTATCAAACCAGGAAATTCTATCTAAGTTGGACTTTGCATTTTTCCAAGGAAAAGCTATCAATAGATATGAAGGCTACAGAACCAAGCCTCAAATAAGGATAGGGTTAGTTAGGATAGTCGGAGGTAGACACCCCTCACTAGATAGGAAGTCAGTTGTAGCCAATGATATATTGCTGGGAGGAGACTATTCTACCCTACTGATAACGGGACCAAATACAGGTGGTAAGACGGTGACTATAAAGACTCTAGGCCTATTTGCCCTGATGACCCAGTGTGGACTTCACTTGTCAGCAAACTATGGTACTAGTATGTGCGTCTTTGATCAAATATTTGCAGATATAGGAGACGACCAGAGTATAGAGCAGAACCTGTCTACCTTCTCATCCCACATGACTAGGATTGTAAATATAGTAGATAGGGTGACAGACCAGTCCTTGGTAATATTTGACGAATTGGGGGCAGGTACGGACCCAGAAGAGGGGGCAGCCCTAGCAATAGCAATATTAGAAAATATAAGACAGTCGGGAGCGTCCTGTATAGCAACTACCCACTATAGTGAATTGAAAAGTATGCCCCTAGCCAAGAAGGATGTTGAAAATGCAGCGGTAGAGTTCGACATGGAGACGCTTTCTCCTACATACAGGCTCCTTATAGGTGTACCCGGTAAGTCAAATGCCTTTGAAATTTCTAGAAAACTAGGTCTGAGTGAATATATTATAGAACAGGCTAAAAACTTCCTAACAAATGAGGACATAGAAATAGAGGAGGTACTACAGAACGTAGAAAAGAGTAGACTTAAGACCCAGGAAGAGCTTGAAAGGGCAGAAAGATACAGGCAGGAGATAGAGGATATAAAGCTAGACTACCAGGCCAAGCTAGAAAAAGCTAGACCAGTCCAAGGCCAAGGTTTTTAGAAAAATGCCAGGAGCCAAGCCTTCTCATAGTAAGGCAGGCCAAGGAAGATACGGATGCCATGATCAAGGAAATCAGGAAGACAGATAGGCTGAAGGATAGTAGGAAAAGGACCGTAGGCTTGAGGAAATTAGAAAAGAAATAGGCCAGTCTATGGGCAAACTCCAGCCTAGTGTAGAGAGTATGGTCGTACCAAAGTATGCATCCAAGGAGATTAAGACCCTAAAGCCTGGTACAGATGTAAATATAATTACCCTAAGGCAGGATGGTACAGTTGTATCTGCAGATGACAAGAAGAGGGAAGCCTATAGTCCAGGTTGGTATCATGAAAATGAGCCTACCATACAAGTCTCTCAAACTGATAGATAAGAAAGAGAAAAACACGGTTACTAAGACTACAAGGCAGGTTATTAATTCCAAGTCGGGTAGTGTAGAAAGAAAGGTAGACCTAAGGGTATGAACCTTGAAGAGGCCACTATGGCAGTTGAAAAGTACCTAGATGATGCCTGTATGGTTTAGTCATGAAGAGGTAACAATTATACACGGTATAGGAACAGGAATGTTAAAAAGGGTATGACAGAGCTTTTTGAAAAAGAACCCCTCATGTCAAGTCTATGAGACAGGGTCAATACGGTGAAGGTGGGGCAGGAGTAAACCATAGTAAGTGTAAAATAGATGAAATAATAGTATTTGTGGTCTAAGTTTGACCCAGTCAATTAATAATAGGTAGAAGATATGATAGTCTTACTTATACCATAGATATAACCTATAAAGTGAATATAAAAAAACAAAAGTTAAAAAGGTGATAAAAATGAAGGATATAAATAAAGGGGCCAGTCCTTGTATCTGCCTGCCTCCCTAGGGATCAAGTGTAAATACAATGGTGGCGACAATAAAAATGAAAAAGTCCTGAAATTCCTAGAGGGTAGGGACTATATAAAGATATGTCCTGAATCAATGGGTGGTCTTGAGTCACCCCGTCTACCATCTGAAGTAGAAGCTGGTTACGATGGTATAGATGTTGTAGAAGGAAGGCCAAGGTATATGGCAAGGATGGAAGAGATCTGACAGAAGAGTTTTTGAAGGTACTCAAATTTCACTGGACCAGGCTAAAAACACCAGGTTGAGCCTGGCTATACTAAAGGAGTCCAGCCCATCCTGTGGTGGCAATAAGATATATACAGGCAGGTTTGAAGGCCAGAAGAAAGAAGGTCAGGGAGTAACAGCTGCCCTCCTAGGAAAGAATGGAATAAGGGTATTAACAGAAGAAGATCTTTGATTTATGTATGAGCCTAATAATCGTTTTTAAAAAGAAGGGTTAGCAAGAATATAAATAGGAAAAAACCAAAAGTATTGAAAAATAAAAATGGTATATCATATAATATTGAAGAAAGCAGAACAATTATATGACTATAGATAAAAATTATTGGAGGAAGACTCATGGCAGATTTTTAAAAAGTTGATATCTGAGAGCATAAAAGTCAGAGATAGAAGACTTGACTCTTGAAGAGATAACAGCCCTTATAGAAGTACCACCAAACAAGGAAATGGGTGACTATGCCTTCCCTTGTTTCAAGCTAGCAAAAGATATTTAGAAAGGCTCCAAATGCAATAGCAGAGGACTTGGCAGGCAAGATTCAGCCAACAGATGACATAAATAAGATAATAAACCTAGGAGGCTATGTAAATTTCTTCGTAAATAAGGAAAAGTCTAGCCAAAAAGGTAATCAACCAGGTTTTAAGTGAAAAAGAAAATTACGGTAAGAGTGAATTTGGTAAGGGTAAGACTGTAGTAGTAGAATACTCCTCTCAAATATAGCCAAACCTTTCCATATTGGTCATGTAAGGACAACTGTAATAGGCAACGCCCTTAGTAAGATATACCAGTCACAGGGATACCATGTTGAAAAATTGAACCACCTAGGTGACTACGGTACCCAGTTTGGTAAGTTGATAGTAGCCTACAAGCTATGGGGTGACAAGCAGGCAGTAGAAAAGGATCCAATAAAGGAATTATTGAAATTATATATTAGGTTCCATGATGAGGCTGAAACTAAACCAGAAATGGAAGACGAGGCTAGAGAATGGTTCACTAAATTAGAAAATGGTGATGAAGAGGCCAAGGACCTATGGCAGTGGTTTAGGGATGAGAGTTTGAAGGAATTCTCAAGAGTATACAAGCTACTAGACATAGAATTTGACTCTTATGTTGGAGAATCTTTCTACTCAGACAAGATGTCAGCAGTAATTGAAGAATTAAAAGAAAAAAATCTATTAGAAGAATCCGATGGTGCAATGATAGTAAACCTAGAAGATAGTAAGCTACCACCAGCCCTAATTCAGAAGAGGGACGGTTCTACACTTTATCTAACTAGGGACCCTAGCATCTGCCTTCTACAGAAAAAGGTATATGACTTTGACAAGTCTATATGTAGTAGTAGACAGCAAGAGCTACATTTCAAACAGTGTTTTGAAATAATTAAGAGGATGGGCTATGACTGGTATAAAGATATGATCCATGTTCAGTTCGGTATGGTTGCCCTGGAAGAGGGAACTATGTCAACTAGAAAGGGAAGGGTAGTCTTCCTTGAAGATGTCCCTAAACCAGGCAATAGATAGGACTAGACAGATAATTGAAGAAAAGAATCCAGATGCAGAAAATATAGATGAAGTTGCAAAGGCAGTAGGTGTGGGAGCAGTAGTATTCCAAGAACTATCCAACAGTAGGATTAAGGACCACACATTCTCATGGGATAGGACGCTTAGCTTTGAAGGTGAGACTGGACCATATGTTCAGTATACACATGCTAGGTGCTGTGCTGTACTAAGGAAGGCCGGCCAGCCAGTTAGTGCAGATATCAACTATGAACTCCTATCTGACCAAGATGCAGCAGATGTCCTAAGTGTATTAGAAAACTTCAACAAGAGTATTATGACTGCCATGAACAAGAACGAGCCACACATAGTGACTAGGTTTTGTACTAGACCCTAGCCCAGGCCTTCAACAAGTTCTATCACAACAGTCCTATCTTGGTTGAAGATGCAGACTTAAGGGCAGCAAGACTAGCCCTAGTTGAAGCAACAAGACAGACAATAGAAAATGCCTTAAAGATTTTAGGCATGAAGGCTCCTCAAAAAGATGTAATAAAGGAGTTGCAGTCGGCTTAAAAAGCTTGACTGTTTCCGTTTGAGATAGTTAAAAAGCTAAACAAACTTTAAATGTGTAAATCAATCAATGTTGATTTAAATAAAAAATTTTTAGGAGGTATTATAAAATGACTACTTTTTATAATTGGATTAGTTATACTAATTGCTGGTGGCTTAGCCTATGGTAAAGTCTGTGAAAAAGTCTTCGGACCAGATGATAGACCAACTCCAGCTGTTAGTATCAACGACAGTGTAGACTATGTTCCTATGAAGCAGAGCAAGAATGCACTTATTGAATTACTTAATATTGCAGGTACAGGCTCAATCCTAGGACCCATCCAGGGTATCCTATTTGGACCTATAGCATTCCTATTGATACCGATAGGTTGTGTACTTGGTGGAGCAATGCATGACTATTTCTCTGGTATGATTTCTATCAGATCTCAATGGTAAGCAGATGCCAGCTCTTATCCAGGACCACCTAGGTAACAAGGTTTATAAGGTATACAATATCTTTATAATCCTATTGATGGTTCCTAGTTGGTGCCGTATTTATCTACACACCAGGAGACCTTGTAGTTGCCAGTGTATTAAAGCAGCAGGCAGTAAGCTCAAACCCAGTAGTTTGGGTAGTATATGCTGTTATATTCTTCTACTACTTAGCAGCTACTCTATTCCCAATAGACAAGATAATCGGTAGAATTTACCCAATATTCGGTGCTGTCCTATTGTTATCAGCAGTTGGTATATTCTTTGGCCTATTCTTCAAGGGATACCACCTAGACAATGTAACTGCAGCTAACTGGATGGGTACACACCCTAAGGGAACTCCATTGCTACCAATATTCTTCGTAACAGTTGCATGTGGTATAGTTTCAGGATTCCACTCAACTCAGGCTACACTAATTGGTAGATCTGTATCAGATGAAAGAGAAGGTAAAAAGACTTTCTACGACATGATGATACTAGAAGGTTTTATCGCTATGATATGGGCGGCAGCAGCTATGGGTATCTATTATAAGGGTGTTCCAGCAGAATTAGTTGGTAAGCCAGCTATCATAGGTATGGTTGCTAACGACATGCTTGGTTCTATAGGTGGTCTAATTGCCGTAATCGGTGTAATAGTATTGCCTATAACATCAGGAGATACAGCTCTTAGAGCAGCAAGATTGATGATAGCAGACGCTATAGGATATGACCAGTCTGAGGCTAAGAACAGAATAATACTATCAATTTGTATATTCATACCAGTTATAGCAATCCTTATATTCGCTAAGTTGAATGCAGAAGGATTCAACGTATTATGGCAGATACTTTGCATGGGCTAACCAGACTATAGCAGTATTCGCATTTGCTATGATCTCATTATACCTATACAAGCTAAAGAAGCCATACATTATGAGCTTAATACCAGGTATGTTCTATACTTATATCATATCTACATACCTACTAAATGCTAAGATAGGTTTCAACCTACCACTTAACATTGCTACTATAGCAGGTATAGTAATAGCTTTCGTTTTATGCTTACTTAATCATAAGAACAGGTAAGAAGGCTTTTATCAAGCTCAGAAAGATTAGAAGCTAATCTTAAATAGCTGATTAATATAAAAAGACTTTGCCAGTAACCAAAGTGTTATAGGACAAAGTCTTTTTTAATCTATATTATTTTCTAAGTTGCTATCTACACCATCTGTATCATCGTCTATATATTCAAGTATATCACCTGGCTGGCAATCCAGAGCCTTACAGATATCATTCAGGGTAGAAAATCTTATAGCACGAGCCTTGCCTGTCTTTAGTATTGATAGGTTGGCACTGGTAATACCTATGGTCATAGCCAAGTCCTTGGAGCTGATACCTTTTTTTAGCAGGACTAGGTCTAAATTTATTTTTATTGACATATTGCAAGCCCCCTCCTATATTGTTAAATCGTAGTCTTCCTTCATTTTGATTATACCTATAAAGATCTTGTGGAAAACATAAAATAAAGCAGGCTAATATGAAAAGTGAAAAAAATCAAGCTACTAAAATTACTTACAGTAAATATAATCCCACGTCTGTCTATGAAAAACGAGTATATTAATAGGCCTATAAATAAGATTGAAAAAGGAACGATATAAGAATTGCAAACGCCCAGCATTTTTTAAGTTTAATGGATTTGACTTTTTAATAGTCGAATTTATTCTAACTAGCTTAAATAGTACACAAGAGACAACTAGCATAACAGTTAATTCAAAAAGAATAGAATATATATTAGAATAAGTTTCTATCATACCTGCATAATCAGCAAGAAAAGCAATAAAAAAATGCCGTAGTAGTTATTACATTAGAAATCAAAAAGAATATAAAAAGTAGATTAAAATGATTCTTTGAATTTTATTTATTTGATTAGGTTTTTGATAAGAATCTTGTTTATTTATATTAGTATTCATAGTAGACGCTCCTTTTATAGGTTAAAAATTTATATATTAGTTTATAAAATAAATAGTTGTATTAGGTGTAGAGTTTTAATTAAATTATATAGTCAGATTCATCTTTAATCCTAACAATTTCAGTCAGTATATCTCCTAAGATAAGTGTGAGAAACATAATGTAAAGAACAAGATAGATACTACCTCGATAGTCAATCCCTATAAATATAAACATTCCATCTATACCTCTATACGTATCTATAAATATCGTAGTTGCAGACATGGTAAAAAAGACAAGTGAAATACATTTTAACAAGCTGACTACTTTCATTGAAAATGGATTGATTCTTATTTGGCTAAAAAATCATAAAAGTTAGAATAAAAAGCAATAAGGCTAGCTACATCAAATATGTTACTTTAAATGGAAGGTCTTTTACACTAGTTGGATTTAAAAGTGACTTTTAAATCTCCTATAAAAAAATAAAAACCCAAGCGAACATTAAAAATAATAGTATAATTTGGATATAAAAATTTTTATTGCTAAAAATTTGGTCCATCATAAAAAATTCTCCTTGTCATATAATTGATAAAATAAAATACTGCTTACCTAAATTATAGGGCTAAAATTATTGAAAGTCAATAATAAATTATCGAAAATCAATAATTTACTTCCTAAGCCTATCTTAATAAAAGCCATGCATAATGGAAGATAATTTTTATGATAAAACAAAACTATAAGAATATTTTTTTCATAAGTTATATTAATTGAAAAATAAGAAGGTAAAATTTGCAGTAAAATACCATTAAGAAGCATATTTTTACAAAAATACCAATAAGTTCTATGTTTTTTTGGGTAATTGTATTGAAAAATAGGTATAAATAAAGTATATAATAAGAATACATTTAAATTTATAGTTTGAAAAGGAGTAAGCTATGAGTAAATTAGACGATAAGATAGATGAAATAGAAGTTACTGAGTCTGAAAAGAGCAGGCAAAAGGGCAAGGATGTAATAATATTCAAGGATAAAATAGAGATGCCAATGATTCCTTTGAGGGGATATCAATCTCTCCATGTATATTACAGTCATTTGATATAGGAAGGTTAAACTCTATAGAGAGTTTTGAGCTATCAATGTTAAATGATGAGAAGATATTCCTTGTTAGTCAGATAGATTCTAGTATAGAAAATCCAACAATTGATGACATATATACAATTGGTACAATATGTAGCATCAAGCAGGTTATTAGGACTTCTGATACCTCTATTAGGGTTTTGGTAGAGGGGTATTGAGAGGGCTAGACTTGAGTCTATGAGGATAGATGAAAATGATGCCTGGATGGGTGAAATCACACCCTATAGAATTCGATGAAGAAAACTTTACTAAGGAAGAAAAGACAAGACTAGAGGCCTATTCAAGAAGGCTGCTAAGGGGCTTTGAGGAGTACCTAAGTATAGCGGCTGATGTTCCTACTGACGCTGCCATGGACCTTTCAGATGCTGAAGGATATTCTATGATAGTTGATATCGTGGCATCAAGCCTATTCTTGAAGTTTAGTGATAGGCAGAAGGTATTGGTTACACTTGATATTGAGGAAAGGATGAGGCTATTATATGACTACCTACTAGAGGAGCTAGAGGTAATCAAGATAGACAAGAAAATACATAATAATGTCAGAAAGCAGATGAACAAGATCCAGAAGGACTACTACCTTAGGGAACAGCTAAAGGCTATCCAGAAGGAACTTGGTGATATCAGTGATGATGGCCAGGAAAACCAGTATAGGACCAAGCTAGATGAATTAAAAATCTCTGATGAGACTCGTGAGAAGATTGAAAAGGAGATAGAAAAGCTGGAAAGGACACCATCTAATTCTCCTGACTATAGTATTTCAAAGAACTACTTGGACACTATATTCTCCCTACCATGGAACAAGGAGTCTAGAAACAGGTTTGATATAAATAAGTCTGAAAAAATACTAAATGAAGACCATTATGGCCTGGATGATGTTAAGGACAGGATACTTGAGTATTTGGCAGTAAGGAAACAGTCAAAGAATATGAAGGCTCCTATCATATGTCTGGCAGGACCTCCAGGGGTTGGTAAGACATCAATTGCCAAGTCTGTTGCTAGGGCAATAGGCAGACCTTTTATCAGGATATCACTTGGTGGTGTAAGGGATGAGGCTGAAATCAGGGGTCACAGAAGGACCTATATTGGGGCCATACCAGGTAGAATTATTAATGCCATGAAGGAGGCCAAGTCTAAAAATCCGGTAATCCTACTAGATGAAATTGACAAGATGTCTAGTGACTTTAAGGGAGACCCGACATCTGCAATGTTGGAAGTATTGGATCCAGAACAGAATAAGTACTTTGTAGACCACTATTTAGAGCTACCATTTGACCTATCAAAGGTAATGTTTATAACAACTGCAAATGACCTAAGACAGATACCTAGGCCACTACTTGACAGGATGGAAGTTATAGACATTGAAGGATATATAGAAGAGGAAAAGCTAGAAATAGTTAAGAGATATATATTGAAGAAGCAGGTCAAGGAAAATGGCCTAACTAAGGGCTTTATTACTATTGATGACGATGTAATCAAGTTTATCATCAGTAGGTACACTAGGGAGTCAGGTGTAAGACAGCTAGAGCGTACAATTGCCAAACTATGCAGGAAGGTTGTCAAGGAAATGGTTGGAAATCCAAATATGAAGCCAATCAACTTGACTAAGGAAAAGGTAGTAGAGTACCTAGGAACTGAGAAGTTCAAGGAGGAGCCACTTGACCTTAATCCTCAGGTTGGTGTAGTAAATGGTCTAGCCTGGACAGCTGTAGGTGGAGTTACCCTAGAGGTAGAGGTTAGTGCCCTGCCAGGAAAGGGTGGTATAGTACTAACAGGTATGATGGGTGATGTCATGAAGGAATCTGCCAGAACTGGTATTTCATATATAAGGTCTATAGCAGACAAGCTGGGTATACCAGCTGACTTCCACAAGGATAAGGATATACATATCCATATACCAGAGGGAGCAACTCCCTAGGATGGTCCATCTGCAGGTATTACAATGACCCTAGCAACTATATCTGCCCTAACAGACAGGCCGGTACCAGGTAATATAGCCATGACTGGTGAAATTACCCTACGTGGTAGAGTATTGCCAGTCGGTGGTGTAAGAGAAAAGGTCCTAGCTGCTTACAGGATGGGTATCAGAAAGATTATCCTACCTAGGACTGCAAGGCTGATATCGACAAGATACCAGAAAATGTAAGGCAGGATATAGAATTTGTATTAGTAGAGACTATGGACCAAGTGATTGACATAGCCTTGATGGAAAAAGAGTAGGTTACTAATATGGCTAAAAATAATACCAAGAAAAAGAATAATAAAAAGACTTTGACAAGTCCTCCCCAGTATTATAAGAGCCGCCAAAGTGAGGGTTCCAACTGAGGAGATAATGAAGATTAGGAGCGCTGAAATCACTATGAGCGCCGTCAACAAGAGCCAGTATCCAGCCGATGGTATACCAGAGATAGCCCTAGCAGGAGGTCTAATGTAGGCAAGTCCTCACTGATTAATGGTCTTCTAAATAGGAGGACCTTTGCCAGAACATCTTCAACACCTGGTAAGACGAGGACCATAAATTTCTACCTAATAAATAATGAGTTCTACTTTGTAGACCTGCCAGGATATGGATATGCCAAAGGTGTCTAAGACAGAAAAAGGAAAAGTGGGGTGGCATCATGGAACGCTACCTAGAGGACAGGGAAGAGTTGTGTGCTATCTTTCTCCCTAGTTGATGTAAGGCATGAACCTACAGCGGATGACCAGATGATGTACGACTGGATCAAGCACTTTGGTTATGACTGTGTAGTAGTTGCTACTAAGGCAGATAAGATAACCAGGGGTCAGTACCAAAAAGCATGAGGCCATCATAAGAAGGACTCTGAATATGGACAAGGATGACAAGGTTATAATTACATCTTCATCCAAGAAAAATGGTCTAGAGGACCTTTGGGAGACAATAGTAGCCCAGTATGAAAAATATGGCTACCAGATTACATATGAAAAATGGTATAGGTTATGTCTAGGCCAAATATAAACTAAAAATAGAAAAAAAGGAAATACCTCTTATTTCTAAAAATAACCCAGATTAGGAGCCTAATCTGGGTTATTTTTAACAATATTTTAGTATTTCATGTATGAAATTTATGATAAGACAAACTTAAGCTAGTCTGTTTTTTCCTACAATGGTTCATCAGTAACATTGAATATATAAGGGACATTCCATACATATCTTCAAAATCAAAGCCATAGCCAACTACGAACTTGTCCTCTATAGTAAAACCAATATAATCAGGTACAAATTCTACCTGCCTCCTACTAGGCTTGTCTAAAAGAACACATGTCTTAAGACTCTTAGGATTTTTCTTGCTATATGCTTGTAAACAAAGTCCATTGTATTGGCTGTATCAGCTATGTCATCAAGAAGGATAACATCATACTGGCTTAGGTCGTCTATTGTAATATCTGACTGGACCCTAACCCTTCCACTAGAATCTGTGGAGTCACCGTAGCTTGATGTAGTCATAAAATTGATTTTTAGCCTAGGTAGGTCTATTGCCCCTCACTAAGTCTGCACAAAAGATAAAGCTTCCTTAAGTAGGGATATAACTAGTGGCTTCTTGTCCTGATAGTCATTTTTAATTGCTGACCAAGCTCTTTAATTCTGGCCTCTAGGGCTTCCTGGTCATACATAATTTCCCATTTTCTTTCTTTCTATATTCATTGCAACCTCCATATACTTGCTTCATGATGAATCAATATAATAATATTATAGCATACTTTCTATTTGTCGGAATATATCCATTAAAATTAAAAGAGGATATAGGAGAAAAGGATAAAACAGATATTGACAGTATATATTCAAATATTGTAATATATAGATATACAGAAAAAGACACATAAAAAGAAAAATTTATAAGAGTATATATAGATATGGAGGTGAATCTATGGAGGAACTAAATGTAAATGCCCAGTCTCTAGTAGATTATGCAAATATACTAAAGGCAATAGCTCATCCAGCTAGGCTGTGTATAGTAAAGGGCTTGGTTAAGGATGGTCCTAGCAATGTATCCAACATGCACGTCTGTCTAGAGCTTGCCCAGTCAACAGTTTCCCAGCACCTATCAAAGCTCAAGGCAGCAGGTATTATCAGACGATAGGGAATGGTACAGAAATCATTTATTCCATAGATAATGATTTTGTGGTCGATATAGTAAAGACTATGAAGGACTAATATAGTTAAGAAATACTGTGAAATACTAAAGAATATTTAAGAAAGGTTATTAAGGATTAATATAGTTAAGAAATACTGCGAAGGACTAAAGATTATTTAAGAAAGGTTATGAAGGATTAAATTCAAGGCTTGGTTGGGTGAATCAAGACTTGACCACATGCTTTAGCTTGTGAAATGAAAGTATCAACTTATAGGATTGAGAGGAGAAAATATGAAAAAGATACTGATTGTAGGTGGAGTTGCAGGTGGAGCAACAGTAGCGGCTAGATTGAGAAGACTAGATGAAAACTTCTAATATTATAATGTTTGAGAGAGGTGAATACATCTCTTTTGCCAACTGTGGTCTACCATACTATATAGGACAGGTAATAACTGAGAGAGATGCCTTACTAGTACAGACTGTGGAGGGTATGAGTAAGAGGTTTAATCTAGATATAAGAAACTTCAGTGAAGTTACTGCTATAGATCCTGACAAGAAGGAAGTTACAGTCAAGAATGTGCAGACAGGACAAGAATACAAGGAGTCATATGATGAATTGATTCTTTCGCCAGGTGCCAATCCAGTCAAGCCTCCAGTTCCAGGACTTGCAGATGCTGATAATGTATTTACCCTAAGAAATATACCGGATACAGATGCTATCAAGGCCTTTGTGGATCAAAAACAGCCTAAGGAAGCAGTAGTAATCGGTGGTGGCTTTATAGGAATAGAAATGGCTGAAAACTTGGTTGAAAGAGGAGTCAAGGTCCACCTGGTAGAAATGCTTGACCAGGTAATGGCTCCATTCGATTTTTGAAATGGCCCTAGATCCTTCATGCCCACATGATAGACCACGGAGTTGACCTGGTATTGGGAGATGGTGTAGATTCTTTCAAAAGACAATGGCAAGACTATTGTATTAAAGAGCGGTAGGGAAATACATACAGACCTGACTATCCTATCGATAGGTGTTAAGCCTGAAAATGAATTGGCTGTATCTGCTTAGCCTAGAAATGGGACCTAGGGGTCATATAAAGGTAAATGACAAGCTAGAAAACTTCTAAGCCACATATATATGCCCTTGGTGACGCTATAGAAACTCAGGATAGGATATACGGTCAGCCAGCAAGTATAGCCCTAGCATCTCCAGCCAATAGACAGGCAAGAATTTTAGCCGACATTTTAAACGGTATAGACGTAAGATATAAGGGGAAATGCTTTTGGGTACGTCTGTTGCCAAGGTATTTGATATGACTGCATCGTCAACAGGTAAGAATGAAAAAGAACCTTAGGCAGATGGGTATAGACAACTACAAGGTAGTTCACCTTCACCCATTGTCAAAATGCAGAGTTACTACCCAACAGCTATGCCACTTGATTTCAAACTAATTTTTGAAGTACCAAGTGGAAGGATTTTAGGTTTCAGGCAGTTGGTTATACAGGGGTTGAAAAGAGAATCGATGTAATAGCTACAGCTATAGCAGGAGGACTTACAGTTAGATTTAGAGGATGTAGAGTTAGCCTATGCACCACCGTTCTCATCAGCTAAGGACCCAGTAAATATGGCTGGTTATGTAGCTACAAATATACTTGATGGCCTAGTGAAGACAGTTACAGTTGACAAGATAGATGATTTGCTTTGCCCAGGGAGCCTTTTTAATAGATGTTAGGACACCAGAGGAATATGAGCTTGGTTCTATAGAAGGGGCAATCAATATACCATTAGACGAGTTGAGAGATAGGCTTGATGAAATACCTAAGGACAAGGATGTATATATAACGTGCCAGGTAGGTCTAAGAGGCTACCTATCTACTAGAATCCTGACTCAAAACGGATATAGGCCAATCAACCTTGATGGTGGCTATAGCTCATACTCACAGTTGAAGCTAAATGTAAATAAGGATTCAAATGCTGATAGTCTTGGTGGTTTGGGGATTGCTTGTACAGATAACTCAGATGTAATAAAGAAGTAGCTAAAGCTAGAATATCAAGGCCTGCACTATGGATATTTTGAGGTTCTATATACAAAAATACAAAAAAAGCTTGAAAAATTTCTTATTCAAGGTATAATGGAAAGGTAGTGTAAAAAATCCAATGTAAGGAGATCCATTATGAAATATAAGACTAGACAGATTCGAGAAATGAATTTTTCAAGCATCGAAAGAAAGAAAGTTTTTGAAGCCAAGCAGAGGATAGCCGTTGAAAAGTTCGGCAATATGTTTGAGGATGATACCTTCTTTGCTCTTGAACTAGAGTTAAATGTTGATCTAAGGAAAGACTTAGACAAAGAGTACGATGTTAGATACAATTTGAATAGAAAAATGAATTAGAATTAGTAATATCCATAGACTTAAAAATGGGGTCAGGCTTGTATAGCCTGTCCTCATTTTCATATAAAAGGTCTTGAGTAAATAAAAAGTAAGGCTACACGATCAAACATCAGGTGTAATGCCCTTAAAGGTGACTAGCTATATAATAAGTCAGTCCCTATATTTAGAGTTATATATAAGTACTCCCCTTATCTTCAAGCAAGTGAAGATATACAAATATATGAAGTATTATTTTTCGTCGTCTTGTAGTTCTTATACTTTTATAAGAAACATCCACTAGGGATTTTTCTTTGCTATGTGTCAACATTTCTAGTGCTTCGGATACCTTATAGAAGCCACCGCCCATAAATTCACCAGTTAAGGCAACATCAGGCTTAGGAGATTCCATAACATACCACATAATTGCATTGCATACTCTCTGGTTTCTACTCCCTTGAGAAAAATTCATATATAGTATCACCAGCTATATCAAGTATTTTAGCATCAACACCAGTCTCAAATTTTACCCTATCAATTGCACTTTCATGAGGTAAAACCATCGCCAATAATCTTACCCTTAGGTAAAGTCCATTCGCCCTTATCATTCTCAACTAGTAGAACCTTATTTGCGTAAAAACAACACCACCAGAACAACGTCTCACTATCATTTTGAATCCCTCCAGTTTAATAAGTAATATTACTGTACCACGCATCTACGTGGCTATTATTTGATTTTTGTACTTGAAATATAGTTTGTCCAAAGAAAGGACACAGGCCCTAATCACGTATTCCTTTTCAAAATCTGTCTTGTTTTTAATAACATTTTCTAAGACTTTTTATACTGTTCCTATTTCCGATATCTCCTAAGAATTTTTGCACAATACTGTCTGATTTGAGGATTGTCATCCATAAGTCCCATCTCTATAACAGAGGCACTAGTCGAGCTGCCAATTTTACCTATGGCTGAGTAGGCTATCCTCCCTAAGATTTGAGTGGCCTTTTGAGTTAGGGATAGAGGATATTTAAAAACCTGTCATCCCTAAATTCTCCAACGGTCCAGACTAGAACCACTCAAATCATCAACATTATTAAGCTTTTAAGATACCTTTTATAGACCTGTCTTTTAAAAAGCATTTTTATCCTTATCAGATAAATTTTCCAAAAACTCAAGGCGCTCTTCCTTAGTCAAGGGTAAGGTAGTCCATGATTACATCGCAGTCACTACCCTTTTTGCTTTCCTGTTTTGACTTTACGAATTTCAGTCTTGGCAGCGATCAGCTGTAGGTTGACCTCATCTTGTGACATATTCCTTACCTTGCTATCTGAGGTACAGTTAGAGAGTCTCTATAAAGGAGATAAGTTATAAAGTAATCCTCAAGGTTGTCGACATTATCCCATCCTATTACCAAGTTTGTCCCCTCCTTAATGATTTCTAGGCCTGGTGAGAACTAGTACTACCAGGGACTAAAAATTATATTATAATCTTATTCTATAAAAAGTATACGATTTCCTTTTTATTGATAGAAATTTTTATAAAAATTTTTAAAATATTCCGAAATATTCAACGATTTGATTTAGAAATATTTACTAGAAATGCATTACTTGACAGATAATCAGCCACTTTGTCATCACTTATATGTGGTATAATAAGAATATTGAATGAAAGGGGTGTTTTGGTGGATACATACAGGACGATACACGACTATGGTACAGACCAGGTAACAATAGAAAAGTCCCTTTTCATCGGTTATGCCAAGCCGGTTGAAAGTGAAGAGGAAGCGAGGGCTTTTATATCCGAAATTAGCACCAAACACAAGGATGCTACACACAATGTTTGGGCCTATGTGATTGGACAAAATATGAATATACAGAGATATAGTGATGATGGCGAACCCCAAGGTACTGTCAATACCTACCCTAGAGGTTATAAAAAAGGAAGGCCTATGCAATGTTGTAGTAGTAGGCACCCGTTATTTTGGTGGAATCAAGCTGGGGGCAGGAGGCCTAGTTCGTGCCTACACTAAGACTGCAAAGATAGGCCTTGATGCAGGTCAGATAGTTGAGAAAAATGCCCTTTATTGAAGTGGCTATCGGCTTGGACTACACACTATTGGGCAAGGCTCAAAATGAGCTGGCCAACAGGGGCTACCACGTAAAGGATATAGAGTATACAGATAGTGTAAACATTATAATTAGCTGTGAAGAAGACAGGTTAGGAGACCTCCAAAGGCCCTGTTCATAGAATTGACTAGTGGCCAGGCCCAAATAGAGGAGAGAGGAAGCTTTTACCAGTCTGTGAAGGACGGAAAAATTTTTATAGCTATAAATTTGTAAGTATAAAAATATGACTAAATTAATTGGAGGATTTTTATGTTGACTAGAAGACAGCAGATAGACAAGACTGTAGAATGGATAGGGCAAAGGTTGAGGAAGCCCATTGTAGGGGGTAGTAGTGGGCGTATCAGTGGTATAGATTCAGCTGTAGTTGCCTCATCTAATCAAGGAAGCCTTTTCCTGACAATTCCATGGGTGTGATAATGAACATTCAAAGAGTAACCCCAGGATAAGATTGATGGTATGAAGGTTATAGATGGGTGGTATTGAATACCCAGAATTTGACCTGACCAGCCACAGATAGAAATTTTTAAATATGGTGACTGATAAGCTTTAAGGACAAGGACCTTATAGGAAGAGGCCTTAAAGATGACAGATGCCAATCTTAGAGCCAGGATCAGAATGTCTACAGTGTATACAGTGGCCAACAACCTAGGGCTACCTAGTAGCAGGAACTGATAATGCTGCAGAAATACACACAGGCTATTTTACAAAAGCATGGTGATGGGGGTGTAGACTTCCCACCGATAGCCAATCTTACAAAGGGTGAGGTATTTGAATGGGCCAAGGAATTGGGCATCCATGAGGACTTAATCAATAAGGCTCCATCGGCAGGTCTATGGGAAGGCCAGACAGATGAGGGTGAAATGGGAACTAGCTATAAGTATATAGATCTGGTTCTTGAGGGCAAGGCTGACCAGGTACCCTGAAAAGACAGGGCTATAATAGACAGACTTCATAGGGTTAGTGAAGAGACAAGAGGGTACCAGCTGCTAGACCACCAATTTTTGAATAGGGATATTAACGAATAGGGAAAAATTTGTGATATAATGTTTGAGGACAATCCGTATAAAGTGTTTTTAAATATATAAATAAGTAATAAGGAGTGAAATTATGGGTCGTATTCATAATATTGAAGGAAGAAAAATAAACAGGACGCAGCAAGATCGAATGTATTTACTAAGCATGCAAGGGCTGATTGCAGTTGCAGCCAGAGAGGGTGGAGGAGATCCAGAATACAATGCATCTCTAAAGGCAGCCATAGTTAAGGCAAAAGTCAGACAACATGCCTAATGATAATATAGACAGGGCCATTAAGAAGGGTGTTGGCGGCATGAAGGAGAAAACTACGAGTCAATAACTTATGAGGGTTATGGACCAGGTGGTGTAGCCATAATAGTTGAAACCCTGACTGACAACAAGAACAGGACAGCTGGTAACGTAAGATATTACTTTGATAAGAACAATGGTAACCTAGGAAACACCAGGTTGCGTATCATTTATGTTCGATAGGAAGGGACAGATCTTTTATAGCTGCAGATGAAGCAGATGAAGATGAGTTGATGGAAATATCTCTCAGACCTAGGTGCAGAAGACTTTATAGCTGAAGAGGTTGGCTACGAAATATTGACTGCTCCAGAAGACTTCAATGAAGTAAGAGATGGGCTAGAGGCAAAAGGGCTACAAGTTCTTGGCAGCTGACGTTGTTGATACCTCAGACTACAAGTGTCCTAGAAGAAGAGGGCCAAATTAAGTCTATGGAAAAGCTATTAGACGTACTAGAAGAAGATGATGATGTACAGAATGTACACCACAACTGGGAAATGCCTGAAGCATAGGAAGGATAGCTATGGAAAAATATGGAACATAGGTCAGGAATTTGACGTAAGGAAGTATAATACGTCTATGTACCAGATAGGTACATTTGTCTTTAACTATAGGGAAGAGGAAGAGGATGGAGAAAAAGTTTGTTGAAAATAGATGTTTACAAGCTAAGTCATCCAGTGGTTCTATACATAAAGACTTACAGGACTCTCATTTCGAGGAAACTCATCCGAGAGGTGTTTGTGAAGCCCTATATGAAGAGTTCTACTCTATCAGCAGACCAGGAGTCTGAAGAAGGTCAGGAGTCATAAGAGTTACTTGAGGTTGGTAAATACCAACCTCTTTTATCTTAAAAGTTTCTAATAATTTTAGTAATTTTTGAATCTTTTATCTATTGTGTTTAAAAATTCTACCAATTTGATGTATAATAAAAAGTGAGATATAATTATAGGGGGTTATTATGACTAATAATACAGCTTTTATCGAATCTTAAAATCCTAGATTTTACCACTCTATTGCCAGGTCCATATGCAACTCTAATGCTTGCAGATATGGGGGCTGAAGTATTGAAGGTAAGTTCAAAATCAAAGGTTGACCTAGTTTATGAGATGGGGGCTTTTGATGAAGAGATAGGATTGAGTGCTAACCAGCTATGGCTTAACAGGAACAAGAAAACCATTTCCTTAAACCTAAAATCACCTAAGGCCATAGAAATCATCAAGGAATTGATTAAGGAATACGACATAGTTATTGAGCAATTCAGGCCGGGTGTAATGAAGAAGCTAGGGCCTATCATATGAAGATCTTTCAAAGATCAACCAAAGCTTATATACTGCTCAATATCTTCTTATGGTAACTCGGGTCCAGCTATGAACAAGGCAGGTCACGACTGTAAACTTCTTGGCCCCTAAGTGGTCTCCCTATCTGTAGCAGGTAGAAAGTCTACTGGACCATCTCTAATGAGTACACAGCTAGGGGATATAGCAGGTGGTGCCCTACATTCAGTAGTGGGTATCCTAGCAGCTGTGAATTACAGGGAGTTGAGCGGCAAGGGCCAGTATATAGACATATCTATGATGGATACAATAATACCTATGAATACCTTTGAGGGTACATCCTTCTTGATGGATGGCAAGAAGAGGGAGAGAGAAGGATTTGAACTAAACGGTAAGGGTATATACGACATATATGAAACTTCTGACAAGGAGTACATAAGTGTTGGGTCTCTAGAGCCCTAAGTTCCTAAAGAAGTTGGCTGAGTCAGTTGGCCTCACTAGAACTACTAGAAGTAGGACCTACTCCAGACGATGGTGGGGTTTTAAAAGGCTAGATTGACTGAAATTATTAAGTCTAAGCTCTCTTGCCCATTGGAACCAGGTATTTGGTGACTTAGATGCTTGTATTGAACCAGTCCTAGACTTTGACCAGGCCTTCAATCATGAACCCTCAAATCAAGGCTAGAGAAATGATAGTAGAGGTGGACGCAGGTAAAAAGAAGGTTCGCCAGTTTGCTATGCCTATTAAATTTCTCTGAAGCAGATGTATTATACAGACATGCGGGTAGGGAAATAGGTCATGATACCCAGGATGTACTCAAAAAGCTAGGCTATAATGACTCAGAGATTGCCGCTATGGATTCTGAGGAAGTATTTAAATAGGGACTTGCCAGCAAGGCTAGTTCAATTTATCTTCTACATAAATTTTTAAATAAATAGAGATAATACCTACTATATGACTAGATTATCATGATCATATAGTTTATAATATATTTAAACTTTAGTCCCAATATAATGGATATTTAAAAGGATAATGGTTTATAATTTATATATCAAATATCTTGAGTAAAAATTTAAATATATAGAAAGGTAAGGAGAATAATATGAAAATTGGAGATAAGGCACCAGATTTTAAATTAATGGACAAGGATAATAATGAAGTAACCTTAAGTCAGTTTAGGGGCAAGAAGGTACTTGTATTTTTATCCAAAGGACAATACACCAGGTTGCACTAAGCAGGCTTGCAACTTTAGGGACAACTACCCACAGATAGTAGCTAAGGGGCAGAGGTAATAGGTATCAGCAAGGATAGCGCTAAGACTCATACAAACTTTGCAGCCAAGCACGAGCTACCATTTATACTTTTATCTGATCCAGATGCAAAGGTAATAGAGGCCTATGGGGCTTGGAAGGAAAAGAAAATGTACGGAAAGACCTTCCTAGGGTACAGAAAGAACAACTTTCTTGATAGACGAAGAGGGCATAATAGTAGATATAGTAAATGGCAAGAGGATGAAGGCTGCTACAAATGCAGATGATATAATGGCTTTGAGATTTTTGGGATAGATATAAAAGGCGGTATGTATCCCAAAGAACTCCTAGCTTGGACCTAGGTATAAGTATATAATGCGAAGTTTTTATAATATAAAGGATATTATAGCAGCTAGAGTCTTAAGTATATATACTATTAATGATTATAAATAGGTAGGTAAAAATGAAGCTAATAGATGAAAATTTATATATGGAAGGGGTCAAGAAAAGACTGGCCCAAAACCTGATTTCAAATGAAGAAGCCAGTTTAATGGTGAAAGACCTTACTGAGATTTTGAACTACCACAGTGACAGGTACTATAATTCAGATAGTCCAGAAATAAGTGATATGGACTATGACAGGCTTATGAAGAGTTTGATCCTCCCAGAGGAGGCCTTTCCTCAATACAAGAAGGAGGACTCTCCGACAGTGAGGGTAGGGGGAAGGGCACTTGACAAGTTTGACCAGTACCAGCACGAGAGACCTATGCTGAGTCTTTCCAATGTATTCAATAATGAAGAAATAAGAGACTTTGATAGGAGGGTTCACGGAAGTCTAGAACCTGGTCATGGCCAGGTAAACTATGTAGTTGAAACTAAGATAGATGGTTTATCGGTCGGCCTAACCTATGAGGATGGCTACCTAAGGGTAGGTGCTACTAGGGGTGATGGTTATATAGGAGAAAATGTAACTGAGAATATAAAGACTATAGCCAGTATACCTATCAAGATAGATGAAAGAGAAAGCTAGTTGCCAGGGGGTGAGGTCTATATATCAAAAAGTGATTTTGAGGCTGTTAATGCTTACCAGGAGGACCATGACCTCCAGACATATGCCAATCCAAGGAACCTAGCAGCAGGCTCTCTAAGACAGCTTGACCCTAAGCTGGCAGCTAAGAGACCTCTAGATATATTTATCTTTAACCTAGAAAATATAGATGACTTAGGTTTAGAAACGCACAGCCAGTCTTTTGACTATATGAAGTCCCTGGGCCTAAAGGTAAATGAAAAATACAAGCTGTGCAAGGATATTGAAGAGGTAATAGAATATATAGGGTACTGGACAGAAAATAGGTCCAGCCTACCATATGAGATAGATGGTATGGTTATAAAGGTTGACTCCATAGCCCAAAGGGAGGTCCTTGGCTTTACTGCTAAGAGTCCAAGGTGGGCGACTGCCTTCAAGTTCCCCAGCAGAGGAAGAAGACCAAGCTTCTAGATATAGAAGTAGAGGTGGGCAGGACCGGTACAATTACCCCCAACTGCTATCCTAGAGCCAGTGAGGCTCGCTGGTACCATGGTTGGTAGGGCAAACCCTTCATAACGAAGACTACATAAAGGAAAGAGATATTAGGATTGGGGATACAGTCCTAGTCCAAAAGGCAGGAGATATTATTCCCCAGGTAGTTGAGGTAGTCAAGGAGGATAGGACAGGCAATGAAGTTGTATTTGATATGCCCTCATATATGCCCTCAGCCTGTGGTCAGGAAACCTTTAGGCTAGATGGTGAGGCAGCTGTCAAGTGTATCAACATCTCCTGTCCTGCCCAGATAAGAAGGGGGATTATTCACTTTGTATCCAGGGATGCCATGGACATAGAGGGTATGGGTGAGTCTATTATTACAAGCCTTCTAGACAAGGGGGTAATAAAGGATATAGCTGACCTATACTATATGGACCCAGATATATTGGTAAGTCTAGATCGTATGGGACAAAAATCTGTAGCCAACCTAATGGCCTCTATAGAAAAATCCAAGTCAAATGACCTATGGAGGTTGATAAATGGACTAGGTATAAGGTTTGTAGGAGTCAAGGGAGCTAAACTATTGGCAGATGCTTGTGGTTCTATGGATAAGATAATGGCAGCCAGTGAAGAGGACCTAATAGGAATAGAAGAATTTGGTCAAATAATGTCAGATAGTGTAGTTAAGTTCTTCCAGGAGGATAAGAATAAGCTGACTATTGAAAAGCTGAGACAGGCAGGCCTTAATATGGAAGTGATAGAAAAGGAAGACCAGGGTATAGCCAAGGTATTTGATGGCATGAAGATAGTACTTACAGGTACCCTTCCTTCTATGAATAGGAACCATGCTAAGGTCCTAATAGAAGAGAGGGCAGGTAAGGCTACCTCAAGTGTCAGCAAGTCTACTAGCTTTGTATTGGCTGGCGAAGAGGCAGGATCTAAGTTAGACAAGGCCCTAGCACTTGGTGTTAAGGTTATAGATGAGGCCAAGTTTATGGACCCTATTAAACTGCCAGACTAAGGAAGAGGTCGCTGCCTTATTAGAACAAGTATAGGCCTTGATATTTTTAAGATTTATTTGAGCTTAGGGTACATCCTTATATAGAATAAATTGCTCGATTATATAATCAGGCTGAATATAGATGAAAAAGAGGGATTTAGTGACAAATTCAAGTATTAAAGGGAACAAAGATGTCAAGTCTAGTAAAGGACTAGAAAATATAATTGCTGGTGAGGTCGATGTTTTGGGCCAGGAAGCAAGTGGGCCAAGACCGGATGGAAGGCAGTACGACCAGCTAAGACCAGTCAAAATAACTAGGAACTATACGATGCATTCGGCAGGATCTGTCCTAATAGAGGTAGGAAATACCAAGGTGATCTGCACTGCATCTGTGGAAGAGGGTGTCCCAGGTTTTATGAAGGGACAGGCCGCGGATGGATAAGCGCAGAGTATTCCATGCTACCTTCAGCTACAGAAACTAGGGAAAAAGGAGAGATTCTAGCAAGGGTAGGATCGATGGTGGAGCCAGGAAATACAGAGACTGATAGGCAGGTCTATCAGGTCTGTAGTTAATCTGGATGACTTGGGTGAAAAGAACTATATGGATAGACTGTGATGTCATCCAGGCAGATGGTGGTACTAGGACGGCTTCAATTACAGGTGCCTTTGTTGCCTTGGCTGATGCCTTGTACAAGCTCTACCAGGCAGGTGATATCAAGACTATGCCTCTAGCTAATATGCTGGCTGCAGTAAGTGTAGGCGTAGTTGATTCAGAGGTATGCCTGGATATATGCTACCAGGAGGACTCAAATGCCGAAGTTGATACGAATATTATCATGAACAACAAGGGTGAATTTATAGAGCCCAGTGTACTGGTGAAGAGAGACCCTTCACTAGGGCCGAAATGGACAAGATACTTGAATATGCAGAAAAAGGAAATAGGGAACTTATGAGGATCCAAAGAAGGGTCCTAGGTGAGGTTGCCGATGCGATTATAGGCCCTGAATACGAAAGAGAGGCCATTATAGCAACTGGTAATATGCACAAGCTAGAAGAAATACAGAATATGTTGACAGATATGGACTTTGAGATAAAGTCCCCTAAAGGATGTTGACCTTGATGGTATAGAGATAATAGAAAACGGTAGGACCTTTGAACACAATGCCCTAATAAAGGCTAGAACTATATCCAAGATGACTGGCAAGATAGCCATAGGTGATGATTCTGGTATTGAAGTAGATGCCCTTGGAAAGAGGCCTGGTATATATTCAGCCAGGTATGCAGGCGAAAATGCTAGTGACGAAGAAAATAGGATAAAGATGTTTGAAGAACTTAAGGATGTACCCATGGAAAAGAGGACAGCTAGGTTCGTATGTGTAATAGCGACCGTATTCCCAGATGGTAAGGAAATGCTAGCTAGGGGCAAGGTAGAGGGTAGGATAGCCCTTGAAGAGAGGGGTCAAAATGGCTTTTGGTTATGACTGTATGTTCATACCAGAGGGTTATGAAGAAACCTTTGGACAGTTATCACCTGAGGTTAAGAATTCCTTTAGCCATAGGTCTAGAGCCCTTGCTCAAATGAAGCTTAGTCTAAAGGAAATAATAGAATCTAGAACTATATAGGCTTTGAAGAGCCGCTTGTTAGAGAAGGGAGTTTAAAAATGAAGATATTAATCTTGTCTGATACTCATGGAGACAGACGAAGTATGGACAAATTGGTACCCTTTATAAGTCAAGAAATTGATTTGATGATACATGCTAGGGATAATTTTAAGGACTCCATTTACTTAAAGGACAAGACCTCTAAGCCGATAATGGCAGTCAGGGGAACTGTGACTTTGAAATAGCGGATGGTGAGTTCGTCTTTGAATTAGAAGGCCTAACCTTTATGCTTGTCCATGGCCACATGCACAGGGTCAAGTATGGATTGGACCTGCTAGCCCAGGATGCCCATGAAAAGGGGGCCAATATAGCGATTTTTGGCCATACCCATATCAAGGAAAATAAAGTCATAGGTGGCGTTGAAATCATAAATCCTGGGAGCCTATCCCTACCTAGGGATGGTATAAAGGGGTCCTATGTGGTTATGGACATAGAAAATGGAAAAATATACCTATTCATATCATGATAATTAAGGAAACCATTGTATTTTTAACCTTTTTATAGTATAATTATGTGGTTGAATTGTGTTTAAAATTATGATTTGAATAATTAAAAAAACAATAATATATTTAGGTGACGTGTAGGAGGATTATTTATGAAACCAGAATTAATTAAAAAAAGAAGGATATTCTGTGAATTTTTGGAAATAGCTATAGATGCTGCAGAATTTGAGGAAGCAATAGACAAGGCTTACAAGAAGACTAGGTCTAGATACAATATAGCTGGATTTAGAAAGGGTAAGGCTCCAAGAAAGATAATAGAATTGAACTATGGTAAGGGCGTATTCTTTTAATGATGCCCTAGATATACTACTTCCAGAAGTATATCCAGCAGCAATAGACGAACTAGGTCTATTTGTTGTTAGCCAGCCAAGTATAGATATAAAGGATGTTAAAGAAGACGGTTCACTAGTACTTGTAGTAGATGTTGATGTTAGACCAGAGCTAACAGTAGAAAACTACAAGGGTGTAGAAATAGAAAAGGTTGAAGCAGAAGTAACTGAAGACCAGATAGATGCTGAATTAAAAGGCCCTAGTAGAAAGACAGTCTAGAATGGTAGATACTGAAGGTCCAATAGAAAATGGAAATATAGCAGTTATAGACTTCAAGGGACTATTAGATGGAGAAGCTTTTTGAAGGTGGAACATCTGAAGGCTATTCACTAGAGGTAGGTTCAGGTACATTTATACCAGGCTTTTGAAGAACAACTAGTAGGCAAGAAGGCTGGAGAAGAAATAAACGTTGAAGTTACTTTTCCCAGAAGATTACCCAGCTGAAGAGCTAGCAGGTAAGCCAGTAGTATTCGAAGTAAAGATTAATGAAATCAAGGTTAAGGAATTACCAGCCCTAGATGATGACTTCGCTAAGGACACAACTGAATTTGAATCACTAGAAGAATTAAAGAACGACATCAAGGCTAACCTTCAGAAGAAGGCAGATGAAGAAGCTAAAAATGAAATGAGAAACAAGGTAGTTGAAAAGATAGCTGAAACAGTCGAAGTTGACATACCAAACTCAATGATAGAAAAGCCAGCTTGACAAACCAGATGAACGAAATCAATATGCAGCTAAGCTACCAGGGATGGTCTCTAGAAAAGTTTGCCGAACTATCAGGCCAGACTTTAGAAGAAATCAGAGAAGCTAGAAGAGACGAAGCTAAGACTCTAGTTAAGAACACACTAGTAATCGAAAAGATAGCTGAATTAGAAAATGTTGAAGTAACTGAAGCTGACATCGATGCAGACCCTAGAAAAACATGGCAAATATGTACGGCCTAGAACTTGACAAGATCAAGGAAGTGGTTGGTCCTGATGAAAGAGAAGGCATAGTTGCTAGATTAAAAAGAACACTAAGACAGTAGACATGCTACTAGATGCTGCTGTGCTTAAGTAGTGAATCCTGATTATACAGGTTAAATTTAGGTATATAGTATAAAATAAAGTATGTAGACAAAGACCACATGACTATGTGGTCTTTATCTTAAATAATAGCTTTATCAAGTGAAATTTGATAACTATACTAAGACCAGTAAAGTTAATTTAAGGAGGGAAAAATTATGGCATTAGTACCTTATGTAGTAGAGCAAGACGGAAGAGGAGAAAGATCATACGACATCTACTCGAGACTTCTAAAGGATAGAATAATATTTCTAGGTGATGAAGTAAATGATGCTACAGCCAGTCTAGTTGTTGCCCAGCTCCTATTTTTTTAGAGGCTGACGACCCAGACAAGGAGTATACACCTTTACATCAATTCACCAGGAGGCAGTGTGACTGCGGGTATGGCAATTTATGATACTATGCAGTATATAAAGCCAGACGTTAGCACAATCTGTGTAGGTATGGCAGCATCAATGGGTGCCCTTCCTATTGGCAGCAGGTGCCAAGGGAAAGAGGTATGCCCTACCAAACAGTACAATTATGATCCACCAACCTCTAGGAGGATCAAGAGGTCAGGCAACTGATGTAGAGATTCATACAAAGTTCCTGTTAAACACTAAGGAAAAGCTAAATACTATACTTTCACAAAGGACAGGTCAACCATATGATGTGGTAAAGGAAAATACTGAACGTGATAATTTCATGTCAGCTGACCAGGCCCAGGCCTTTGGTCTAATAGACCAGGTAATTGAAAGTAGAGATTAGCCTATTGGAAAGATATAGATAGAAAAGAGGTGATAGAGTGCCCTAAGCAAGAAGAAAAACAGTACAAGTCGTCATTTTGTGGCAAGAGCCAGGACCAGGTAAAGAGGATAATAGCTGGACCGGTGTCTACATTTGCGACGAGTGTGTGAGTCTTTGTAGCGAGATAATCGAAGAAGAAGTAGACGATACTGAAGAATATGTAGAAGGCAACCTTCCAAAGCCGAAGGAAATAATGGCTATCTTGGATGACTATGTAATTGGTCAGAACAAGGCTAAGAAGGCCCTATCTGTTGCTGTTTATAACCATTATAAGAGGATATATGGTGACAAGATAGCTTCAGAGGATATAGAAATTCAGAAGAGTAACATCCTGTTGTTAGGACCAACAGGATCAGGTAAGACCCTACTTGCCCAGACCCTAGCCAAGATATTGAATGTACCATTTGCTATAGCAGATGCAACTTCATTGACAGAGGCTGGATAATGTAGGTGAAGACGTTGAAAATATAGTCCTAAAAGCTAGTTCAGGCAGCTGATTTCGATATAGAAAAAGGCCCAGAGGGGTATCATCTATATAGATGAAATTGACAAGATATCAAGAAAGTCTGACAATCCATCAATCACAAGAGATGTAAGTGGTGAAGGTGTTCAGCAGGCCCTACTAAAGATACTAGAGGGTACTGTGGCTAATGTTCCACCATCAGGCGGAAGAAAGCACCCACACCAGGAATTCCTAAAGGTTGATACAACTAATATCCTATTTATCCTAGGTGGTGCCTTTGACGGTATCGAAAAAATAGTTCAAAAGCGTGGAAAGGACAAGGTCCTAGGCTTTGGTGCCAAGATAGAGAGCAAGACTGATATGGATATAGGTAAACTATATTCACAGGTAATACCGGATGACCTATTGAAGTATGGTTTGATACCTGAATTTGTAGGTAGAATACCAGTTCTAGCTACCCTAGACCTATTAGATGAAGAGTCGTTGGTAGGGATCCTGACTGAGCCTAAGAACTCTCTAGTAAAGCAGTATACAAAGCTATTTGAATACGATGATACTAAGCTTGAGTTTGAACCAGAAGCCCTTTTCAGCCATAGCCAAGAAGGCTATTGACAGAAATACAGGAGCCAGGGGTCTGAGGTCTATAATAGAACATTCTTTGATGGAGACTATGTATGAAATACCATCATTAGAAAATGTTGAAAAAGGTCCCTAGTGACTAAGGAGTGTATAGAAGACAAGGATGTCAAGCCAAGTATTATTTACATGGATACTAGACAGGCTCCTTGAGGCAAGCCCAATAGACTAGGGGCTAGCTTGTAGATTAATACGGTCCCTATGATCGTTATGAATAAGTATTAAAGAGTTAGGGTGACTATGATTGCTAGAGCAATTATGGAAGCCTAGCTTTTTGGATTATTGCTTATGGTAGGACAAAGTACTGGTCCTAAGTCTTATAAGAGGGAAAAATGGGTGGGATTTTTTCTGATATTTTAGAAAAAAATATACGCCCTGGGAGGCCCAAAAAGCCCTTTTTGAAAAAATAAAAATAAATAATTCCCTAGTAAAATTAGTCAAGATTATTGATTTTTGGGTAAACATAGTAATATAGTCTTGTACAAAATTTCAAATGAAAAATTTTCAGGTGATAATCGATGGATATTGATCTGAATTTGAAAATTATAAAAATAATTTAATTGATGTGAAAGGGAAGTGGAAAAGTATGAGCGATATATTATTAGAAATAAAAGACCTTAGCGCTAAGGTTGGAGAAAAAGATATACTAAAGAATGTCAACCTTGTAATAAAGAAGGGTGAGACGCATGTTATCATGGGGCCAAAACGGTTCTGGTAAGTCTACTTTAGTTAATACTATAATGAGTAATCCCTAAAGTATGAGATTACATCTGGAAAGATCTTTCTTTGAAGGAGAAGATGTTACAGAAAATGGCAGCTGACGAAAGGGCAAGAAGGGGTATCTTTATGTCATTCCAGTCACCAATAGAGGTACCTGGCATCAGTGTTGAAAAACTTTATTAGAACTTCTAAGTCTGCAGTTGATGGCAAGCCAGTATCAGTATTGAGGTTTAACATGGACCCTATCTAAGAAGATGAGAGACCCTACAGATGAAGGCTGAATATGCTGGAAGATACATGAACTATGGCTTCAGGTGGAGAAAAGAAGAAGACTGAAATCCTACAGATGGCAGGTCCTAAAATCCAAAGCTAGCCATGTTAGATGAAACTGACTCAGGTCTGGACGTTGACGCTGTAAGGATAGTTTCGAAGGTATAAAGAATTTCAAAATGATGACAATGCCTTGCTGATAATTACTCATCACAAGGAAATCATACATAATGTAATACCTGACTATGTTCACGTAATAATGGATGGTAGGATAGTTAAAGAAGGCGACTTTCTCATTGATTCAGAGAATCGAAGAAGAAGGTTACGGTTGGATTAGAGATGAGGTGAATTCATCTAATGGAAACTAAGAGAGAAAACAAGAAGAGAACTCAGATAGAAGAACAGGATCGTGGTATATACGATACAAAAATGAGTTCAAATTTAAGTCAAAAACTGAAAAGGGATTGACAGAGGAAATAGTAACTCAGATAAGTAAGGAAAAATGAGCTCTCAGTGGATGCTTGACATCAGACTAGCATCTCTTAAGAAGTTCTATGAATTAGAAAACCCATCATGGGGGCCTAACTTAGACGAGGTAAATATAGACGATATAACTCACATATATCAGGCCAGATGCAGACCTAGTAGAGGACTGGGACCAGGTTCCAGACGATATCAAAATACCTTTGAGCTACTTGGTATACCAGAGGCAGAAAGAGAAAATAACCTATCAGGTGTTGGACTCAGTACGACTCAGAAGTTGTTTACCACAATATCCAGCAGCACCTGCTAGACCAGGGTGTAATCTATACCGACTTTGAAAGTGCAGTAAGGGAATATCCTGAAATAGTTCAGAAGTATTTTATGAAGTGTATATCTAATGCAGACCACAAGTATGCAGCCCCACACTATGCAGTATGGTCAGGAGGGTCATTTGTTTATGTGCCAAAGGGTGTAAATGTGAGACGTGCCTCTACAGGTCATATTTTCAGACAATGCTCCAGGAGCAGGCCAGTTCGAGCATACACTTATAATTATAGAGGAAGGTGCTTACTGTCACTTTATAGAAGGATGTTCAGCACCTAAAAGGCACAATGTTGTAAATATCCATGCCGGAGCAGTTGAGCTATTTGTTCAGGAGGGTGCTACACTTAGGTATTCTACAATAGAAAACTGGTCAAGAAATATGTACAACCTAAATACAAAGAGGGCCATAGTAGAAAAGGATGGAGCAATTGAATGGGTGTCAGGATCTTTTGGTTCTAAGGTATCATGTCTATACCCAATGAGTGTCTTGAGGGGTGAAAATGCCAGGTCTGAATTTACTGGTATCACATTTGCTGGTAAGGGCCAGTACCTAGATACAGGTACAAAGGTAGTCCATGCAGCACCTAACACTTCATCTACAGTAAACTCAAAGTCTATATCAAAGGACGGTGGTGTAGCATATACAGGGGTCTTGTAAAGGTTACAAAAAGAATGCCAAGGGTTCTAAGTCAACAGTTAGCTGTGAGTCCTCAATGCTTGATCAGGAATCAAGGTCAGACACAATACCAGTAATAGATATAGCGACTCAGGATGTTGACCCTAGGTCACGAAGCTAAGATTGGTAGGGATAGATGATGAGGTAATCTTCACTTGATGTCAAGGGGTATCAGTGAAGCTGAGGCCAAGTCAATGGTAGTTAGAGGCTTTGCAGAGCCAATTGCCAAGGAATTGCCACTTGAATATGCAGTAGAAATGAACAATCTAATTAATCTTGAATTAGAAGGGTACTATAGTTAGGAGGAAAATTAGTGATAGCAAATACATTACCACTTCTACTTGGAGATGGCTAAAGGTAAATGAATCCCTAATCGAGTTACCTGAGGTCAAGGACCAAGTACATGAAATAAAGGCAGAAGAGGGCCAGGAGGTTTCAGCCCTATTCGATACAAATGAAATGGCAGGGCCAGGAGCTTCTAGACATACGGTTATAAACATAAGGGCAGAAAAGGACTTACAGTTAATATCTACTATGTAGCTAGGTCTCATGAGGAAGAAAAAGGCCCTTACAGATATAAGAGCAGATGTAATGGAATCTGCCAGAGTAAACCTGATTCAGATAGAGGCGGGTGCCAAGGATGTAGTAATCTAACTATGTTGCCAACCTAATTGGTGACAAGTCTAGTACTAATGTTGAAGCAGTATACTTTGCTGACGGTGACAATAGGGTAGATATCTTCTACAACATCAACCAGATGGGTAAGGAAACTGATTCAAACATCCTAGTAAATGGAGCCCTAAAGGACAAGGCAAAGAAAACCTTCAAGGGAACAATAGACTTCAAGAGGGGGTCAATTGGTTCGACAGGTAGCGAAGAGGAATTTGCTACCCTACTAGATGATGAGGTTAGGTCTATAGCAGTACCAGTCTTACTATGTCAGGAGGATGATGTAGAGGGTGTACACGCAGCCAGTGCAGGTAAGATAGACCAGGATACACTATTCTATATAATGAGTAGGGGTATTAATGAAGAAGAGGCAAAGAAGGTTATAGTTGAAACTAAGCTCGCTCCAACTATCCACAAGCTCCAGATGAAAAGCTTAGGGAAGATGTTTGGAGGCATATAGAATCAAGAATGTAAGGCTAGTAGCCTGGTTTTATAAAAAGAAATGAGAGTGTAAAAACCATGGATAAGCAGACAGTAAATGAAATAAGAAAAGAATTTTTATCTTGACGAAGCCAAGATGGGTAGGAAGATAGTTTATTTGGACAACGGGGCAACTTCACAGAAGCCACAGTGCGTAATTGATGCCCTTGCCAACTACTATTCATACCAGAATGCCAACCCTCATAGGGGATCCCCACTATTTGGGAATGCTGGCAACTGACCTATATGAAAATTCAAGGGTTAAGGTAAAGAACTTTATAAATGCCAAGTCAGAAAATAGAGATAATCTTTGTAAGAAATAATACAGAGGCCTTGAACCTAATAGCATATTCTTATGACTAGACAAGCTGAAGGCTGGTGATGAAATAGTGATTTCAGTCTATGAACACCACAGTAACCTTGTTACATGGCAGTTTGTAGCCCAGAAAAACAGGAGCAGTCCTAAAGTATGTATACCTAAATGACAAGAATGAATTGGACATGGAAGGGTACAAGAAGGTCCTAAGCGACAAGACGAAGATAGTTTCACTAGCAGGTGCATCAAATACTGTTGGTGGAGTAATAGATGTAAAGGAAGTGACTAGGCTAGCCCATGAGGTTGGTGCTGTGGTATCAATCGACTGCGCCCTAGCTGTCACCACACCCTAAGAATGGATGTTCAGGACTGGGATGTTGACTTTATATCATCTCTGCAGGTCATAAGATGTATGCCCCAATGGGTATAGGTGTTCTTTATGGAAAGCTGGAATTACTAGAATCAATGACACCATTTATGTATGGTGGAGACATGATCGAATATGTATATGAACAGGAAACTACATATGCACCTGTTCCCGCCAAGTTTGAAGCAGGTACTCAGAATGTTGGTGGAGCAATAGCCCTAGGAGCAGCTATAGACTTTATGGAAAGAGTAGGGTGTAGATAATATACATGAGCATGAATTGGCCTTTAACTGACTATGCCTACAAGAAGATGAGCGAGCTGAGACTTCGTGGAAATATATATTCAACACCTAGCTACCTAAGATCTCCCTTTGATAGACTTCAATGTTAAGGATGTCCACGCCCATGACGCGTCGACAGTCCTGGATTCTCATGATATAGCACTCAGTGACAGGCCACCACTGTGCCATGCCATTACATACTTTTTATAAAGCAACATTCAACTACTGTAGGGTTAGCTTTGCAGTTTACACACACATTTGAAGAAATTGACTTTCATAGACAAGTTTAAGGAAGTAAGAAAGGTGATGGGATATGGATCTTTAAGAGTTTATATACAGATATGCTCTTACAGGAGAGCAACAACAAGGCTAATATGAGGGATCTAGAGGCTCCTACATCAAGGAATTAGGCCATAATCCAAGCTGTGGTGATGAAATTACCCTACAGATAGAAATGGACGGAGATATTATCAAGGATGCAAGCTTTGCAGGTGTTGAATAGGCATATATCTAGGGCTTCTACATCTATGATGATAGACCTGATCAAGGGTAAGAATATACATGAAGCCAAGGAACTGGTAGAGAAGTTTATAGGCACGATCAAGAAGGAAGTGCCTGTAGATGATGACTTGATAGATGCCCTTGGGACGATGCAGTTGTCTTAGAAAAATGTATCAAATATGCCAGCTAGAGTTAAGTGTGCTGTACTTGCATGGCATACTCTAGGAAATATAATCGATAAAAACTATAAATAATAAGAGCTTTGTGATATAATATGTCTAAGCTCATTTATGGGGAAGTTAAGCTAGACCTGTTAATATGGGTCTAGCTTTATTGTATGACGGGCATGCCATCAGTCTGTGGTGAAAAGTCCACGTAGGGCGTAGTTGCCGACGAACCTCATAGCAACTTTTCAGAGGTTATCACCGTGAGGTGATGGCGAGAAGAAGCAACAGCAGAAAATCGTAGCCTGACGCACAGAAACCTAATATCAAGGCTTCACATAAAGGATGGGTAGGGCAATAAGTCACAAAGTCCAAAAGGCAAACGTAACTTATGTGAGTAAATTAGGCAGGTAGACGAGGAAAGACTGACGACTTATCCGTGAGGTCTCACAGAGGAAAACCTAGACAACAACGAACTGTGAGAAGTCAGCAGAAGCCATAGTAGTGGAGAAGTTTCTGTAATGGAAATGGAGCGAAGGGCTGAATCAATTCTAAAAAGTCAAAGTGACTTAATCAAACTGAGTATATAAGCCCGACGAGAAATATAGTAGCAAAGACGTAACGGAGGAACATTTCATAAGGAGTTAGGCAAATATGTACAAAAAGAAAATTAGGAAAGTGAGACAATCTATGGGACAACTAATGAATCAGATATTATCCAGAGAAAAATATGAAAATGGCATACAAAAAGGTAAAAGCCAATAAGGGTGCTTAGGAGCATAGATGGTATAAGCATAGAAGATGTTAACAAATACCTCAAAGAAAACTGGATAGAATATCAAAACTAAAAATCCTGAAAAGGAAATATAAACCACAACCAGTACTCAGAGTAGAAATACCAAAACCAAACGGTGGAGTACGAAATCTTGGAATTCCAACAGTAGTGAGACAGAATCATAGAACAAGCAATTGCCCAAGTTCTAACACCAATCGTTCGAGCCACAATTTAGATGAACATAGTTATGGCTTTTAGACCAGGTGAGAAGGCGTACAGCAATAGTAGAGCTACTAGAATGTCTAAATGATGGATACACATACATAGTGGATATTGACCTAGAAAAGTTCTTTGATAACGTACCACAGGACAAGCTAATGTATCTAGTAGGCAAAACGGTGAAAGACCCAGATGTAATATCTCTTTGTAACTAAGTATCTAAGAGCAGGAGTTGATGGTAAAAGGGAAATATGGAAGAAACCACTATAGGAACTCCGCAAGGAGGTAACTTATCTCCTTTGCTTAGTCAAACATAATGCTCAATGAACTGAGACAAAGAGTTAGAAGCACGAGGGCTTGCACTTCGTTAGATATGCAGACGACTGTATAATAACTGCTGCAAGCAGTGCGGCTATAACATGAGTGATGCATTCGGTCACATCGTGGGATAGAGAGGAAGCTAAGCCTTAAGGTAACATGCTACTAAATCCAAAGTCACAAAAACCAACAAGGCTCAAGTACCTAGGATTTGGCTTTCAGGAAAATGAATGGAAAAATGGAGCCAGACCACTAAGGACTCAATAAACAGATTCAAGAGAAAGCTCAAAAACTAACATATCGTTCGTGGTCAGTGTCTATGGACTACAGGATACTGAAACTAAATCAGGTGATAAGAGGATGGATAAACTATTTTTAGGATAGGTGAAGATGAAACAAAAATATGACTAAAATGAGACAAACATCTTCGTAATCGTATGAGGATAGTTATATGGAAACAATGGAAAACTAGTAAGAAAAGGATGTGGGGACTAAGGAAGCTAGGGTAGTACCAGAATGGATGGCGAGACAATCCGTGGATTTACAGACCATTATCAGGCGGTAGCCAAAACAGCGGGCTTCGCAAGATAACAAAAAGAAAATCCTCGCAAAAGCGAGGACTCATTAGTTGTTTAGATTATTATTTGAATTGAACTGCGAGTGCCGAACGGCACGCCTGTGGTGTGAGAGGGAGGAAAATTCCTCCTGCCGATTTTTAGTAGGATCTATGAGGTTGGAATAGGACTTATCTAGCAAAGTACCTATTAAAAATTAATCGGAAATTTTTGTAAGTTTAGACATATTGGAGGATGCATTGTGAGCAAGCTACAACGATTATTCATATGCAAGGAGCCTATTAGCTATCAGGTGATTTTAGAAGATGTTATGATACTGTGCAATAACTTCGAGGACAGGGACGCAGAATGGTTCTATATAAGGGGCATGGCTGCAATGAACCTTGGCTTTTATGAAGAGGGCGAGGACTATATAAAGAGGGCTAAATTTATGGTCCCAACAACAGGGAATACAAGGATGCCTATGACAACTATGTAAGCAATAGGAACAACTACAACCAGAGGGCAGACTACTATAATAGGAGTAGGTCTAACCTTGATAATGCAGGTTGCTGTTGCTGTGGCGGAAATTGCTGTGATACCTGCTGTACTTTATGGTGTGCAGACAGTTGTTGCGAGTGTATGGGAGGAGACCTTATAACTTGTTGTTAAGGGAGGAATAGTTTATGGAAAATAAACCAATAAGACCCCAGAATCAAGAGGATGATATAAGGAGACAGCAAGATACAAATTAAAATAATATGGCTAGGAAAATGGCTCTTATGGGCCTTCTCCTAGCCTTTAATTCAATAATATATATACTGGTCAACTATATACCTACAAATACTATAGCCCTTTTGGTTCTAGCCAGCCTACCTGCCCTAGTGGTAGTAGTAGAATTTGGTCTCAGGAATGTACTTTTACACCTTGGGATCTATCATCTTAGCCTTTTTACTGATAGGCAACAAGGTCCACTTTGTGACCTACCTACTAACCTTTTCTACCTATCCCCTAATAAAGGCCCTGGTAGAAAAAATAGGGTCACTTAAGCTAGAGCTAGGGTTAGAAGCTAGCCTATGCCAACCTGGTCTTTCTAGTGGTCTAACCTGGTATATGGACAGTTTGTGTCATAAATGACCTAATATCTAAGTATATACCGATTTCACTCTTGGTCTACAATATATGCTTTTTGATTTATGACAAGGGTCTAAGTCAATTTGCAGTCTATTATATTGACAAGCTGTCAAAACTTATAAGGATGAGATAGCTATCTCTCAGGCATCAGCGATTCTTTCAAGGGCATCGGCTATCCCAGCTAAAGAGCCAGTGATATCTCGTACTTTTTGCTTGTCTTCTGGGTCAGCAAAGGGTCATCCTCTAGGTCATCCACCAGCTGGTTACCTCTGGTCAGAACTATTTTTAATACCTTCTCCATCAAAATCTTGGTCAAAATCATTATCGAAGTCATCATCGAAATTTTCATCGAAGTCTTCAATTAGGCTTTTTGCCTGGTCATTTTCTTCATCAAATTTAAGCAATTTCTTGTGCACATAGGAAACCCTCACTTTCTATCAACTATTAGCAACAATCCTCTTATATGGAGGACAGATGTTGGCACCTGATATATGACGTCTTTTCTTTCTATAATAACAAGGGTATTATTCTTCAAGGCATCATCTTTGTTTAACTGGTGGAGCATTTCCCTAGAAGGGTTTATAGCTATAGGGAAACCAACCCTCTTGAGCATGCTTATATCACCATTTGTATCCCCATAGGCATAGGACTTATCCATATCTATAGAATGCTTGTCTATAAAATACTGTAGGGCCTTGTCCTTACTGTCCGACCCCCACATGGGAGATACACCCCCAGTCATCTTTCCGTCTTCTACAAAGTACTTGCTGCCTATATAGTCAGTAGCCTTGTATTTTTCAGCCATCCTGCTGACCAAAAAGTCTGGTGAGCCAGATATAAAGATAATCTTGTGGCCCTGGTCCTGGTGCCATTTAATCCTAGACCTGGTATACCTATAGACCCTGTCAGCCTTAAGCTTGATTACCTGGTCACTGGCAAAGTCGACTGATGACTTGTCCAGACCTGTTAAGGCCTCCACATAGTGGTCTGATATTTCATGTAGGTAGTCGTCGTAGTTACCCTGTCTTTTTTCCCAGTTCATATAGGTTGTCTCCAATTGCTCGGACCACTCCCTCCTGTGAATCAGGTCATACTGGATCAATTTCCTAAAATGCTCTATTAAAAGAGAATCCTGTACAGGGTCCTCGTCTATATCAAAAAGCAGCTATATTAGCCATGTTTTCACCCCCTTTCATATATGGTTATTATACCAAAAAGTATGAAAAACCTCAATTTACAAAATTATTTGATATAAGATAGCTCTAGGGCCTTATAATAGAGTATATGCAGATATAATAGGAGGCAGTATGAAGAAGTTTAAAAGAGCTTTTTGCACTAATACACGACTAATGGGACCATGATGCTGATGGTTGAATGGTTTTACGGCTTTTGATATAGATATGGGGTCTGGAGAGGACCTTGAAAAATAGGAATAAGAAGGAGGCTCTTGACTTTGGCTATGATATGGGCCTGGTTTCTATGTATTTATACTGGATGCTGAGGGCCTGGGCATATCAGACCTTTACATATTGAAGGATATGGACCAGGAGGCTAGAGACCTTTTCTATAGGAAAAATATGGGGGCCTAGGTGGGGTAAATATAGACCTTAGAGAGGACCAGGTTGCATATTTAGTAAAGAAGTATAGGAGAAAGAATGAATGGTACAATAAGCCCCTTCCAGAAGACTTTGAAGATGTATACCAGGACTTTTATGATGAATATGATACGGAATCAGTAGATACAGTTGCCTTTATTTGATAGCCTATGCAAAGGAAATGGAATCAGAATATGAATTTGAAACTATATGATTATGAGGTTTGTAGCCAGGGACTGGGATGGTCTCCTACATTACTCTGGTAGTGATCTAGTGGCAGCCAGCCATATCAGCCAGATAAACGGGGCCCTTCTATACAACTATATAGAGAGGAAGAGTCAAGATAGGTACCTTTGTAGGGCTATATATGAGGATATAGATGGCTACTATGATGCCAATATAGTAGTGAATATAGCCCATGAGGATGTAGAAGAGGACAGGCTAGTTTACTATGACAAACCAAAGAAGTACAGCCTGAGGTCCTTTATGGTAATGAGTAAGGAAGAAATCTATGACTATGAGGTTTTTGATATGATATCTAAGCCGTAAATCGTCGATATCTACCAGCCAATAGACGATGACTATGATATGTCTAAATTGGCTAGTAAGCTTAGGGGTATATATCCAGGAATCCAGGAGTTGGCTTATGAAAAGGGGATTCTCTTTACCCAGTATTACCAGGATAATTCCTCACCTTGACAGTCAGGTCTCACTTGATTAACAATGACCTTATGTTTAATATTTTTTCTAACAGAAAAATATCCTTTATCTGGCCACTTTTTGACCTAGATACTAGGTCCTTTGTCGAGTACGTATTTAAGGACAGTTTTGGAGAGAAAATAAGGCTGGTAGACAGCTTGGAATTTGAACAAAATCTACTCTTTGACTTTGTAGAGTCTGGCAATGACGACTTTTATGATTTTAGATAATTGAATTTTTGTCAACTTTTAGGCAAATCTTTCTTTACAAATATAGATATGATATAATTAAAGGACTGGAATTGGGCTTGAATATACATGAAAAATGAAAGGTGGATAATCTAGAATGACTATAAGTGATTACAGTGAGAAGTGGCTAATTTTGACACATTTTTGAGCTATTTAGATGCTATGGCCATGATAATATCAGAAATGTTTGGGAGTAATTGTGAAGTTGTAATATCTGACTTAGACGACCCTGAAAAATTGATTTTATCTATTTATAATGGTCAAGTGACAGGGAGAAAGCCTAAGCGACCCCTTACAACAAGGCTGAAAGAGTTAATAGAAAGGGAGTAGGGTGGCTACAATGTAAAACTACAAGAAGGCTAACAAGAGGATTAAGAAGGAAATAAAGTCTTCTACAATAGTTACAAGTGCCTTTGGAAGAAATGTCTCTTTTTGTATAAATTATGATTGTGATGATTTGACCGTACTCCACTCACAGTTGAAGAAGTTTCTATCTATGGGTGATGAAGCCTATGATGAATTTTGATGTATTTGATAGCGGTGAATTAGTAGAACAGAAGTTCCATATAGAATTGGAAAAGATGAATAAGAAGATTGTTTGTATGAATAAGAACGATAGAATTAACCTGATCAGAAACCTTACATGCTTATGTATTCAAGATACAAAAGAGTGTTCCGTATGTAGCAGAGCAGCTTGCGTATCTAGGGTATACAATATATAACTATCTGAACGAAATCGAAGACGAAGGAAAATAAAAAATATTTTTTAATTTATGTGTTTAAAAAGGGGAGAAAGTTGGGAAGATATATAATACAAACATAATAAATTAAAATACTCATCTTCCCCAAGACAGAATCTCATCCCCCGAGATTCTGTCTTACTTTATGCCTATTTTTACAAAAAGACCTGCCTAGGTATTTTTGATATCCTCTTCAGGCGAGAAGTCATCTATCAGTATTTCCTCACCAGTATCTTCAAAGACAACTAGGACCTCACAGTCACCCTGTAGAAAAACTTCCTTACAGTCTCTTCCTTAACCTCTCTAACCTTGACTATTTCTCTTTTCAAAATCCTTAGTGTAGTAGCTACCCATCATATTTATAAATTTAGTATATCTATTCATGCTTTTTACCTCCAAAACATATATACACTTAAATATAACACGCTAAGTTTGACAATGTCAAATAGATATAATGCAAATTGGGACTAGGTATGATGAAAAATATATAGGGGTAAGAAAAATATATGAAAATATATTAGGTTTAAAGTAGGTGGAAGAATGAAACTAGAAATATAAAGGAAAATACCCACATGTTTAATGGAGGAACAAACACAGGGGTATACCTGTTTGAAAATAATGATGCCCTCCTGATAGATACAGGTCTGCTTTCAGCAAGCGTCAAGAGAAGATTATAGGTGTTTTTAAGGAAAAATAATATAAATGTAAGGCTATATAATAAATACACATGAACACGAGGATCATATAGGTGGCAGTACCAGATCAAGAAGGCCTTTCCAGATGCTAGGATATATTCATCCCTACCAGTCTCAGGGTCTATGCAGAAAATCCAAACCACTATATGGACTACCTGATGGGGGGAACTAGGTCCAAGTACCTAGTAAAGACCCTAGAGGAATACATGGCTCTACCAGGTCCAGATGAAGATATAAGGCTGGTTGACGAAACCATATATCCAGGTCAGGTCCTAGACCTTTGTGGCCATAAATTTAAGGTGATTAATTGCTGTGGTCATACTGAGGGGTCTATAGGCATAGTTACAGACGATGGCGTATTTTTCATATCAGACCTCTTGGTAACTAAAAACTCACTAGACAAGTTTGACTTCCTATTCATGCACGACTATAAGGAGCAGATGAAGTCACTTGATAGGCTGAGGATGATTGACTTTGAAATAGGTGTCTTGGGACACTCAAGAAAGAACTATTCAAAGCAGGAGGTGCTTGAAATTGCCAATGAAAACCACAAGGCCCTTATGAGGATGATAAGGGTAGTTTTAGAGGCGGTCAAGGACAAGGCAACCATGGATGATATAGAGCAATATATAACCCTAAAGAACAAGCTACCCTTTGACTATTTGGCCTATATGATGATATAGGAACGCCCTTAATGTAGTAGTATCATACCCTCATGGATGAGGAAGTAATAGAGTTTATTATAGAGGACAACAGGCTTTTACTACAAGCTCAAGGGACTAGAAGAAGGCAAATAATAATAAATAAAAAGCAAGTAAAAATATGTAAAAATAAGCAAAAGGCAAGTATATTACAGGCAAAAAGTAACCTACAAGTAATAGACTAGCTAAAATATATGATAGGGTTTTCATATTCAATTAAAGGTTAGGAGGTTGGGGTGATTTTATGGAATACGAACAGTGGCTTGAAATAATTAGACCCTATTCATATGCAGTAGAGGAGCTAAAGATTAAATTTAGAAATGTTAGAAATGACTATTTTGGATACTAAGCAGCACTCACCAGTTGAGTTTGTAACTGGAAGGACAAAGAAACTCTCTTCAGCTCCCTAGCAAGATGAAAAACTTGATATAGACAAGATAGAGGACATAGAGGACCTGGCTAGTATAAGGATAATGTGTCAGTTTGTTGAGGATATTTATGTAATAGTTGATATCATAAAGGCTAGAAATGACATGTCTATAGTCTTAGAAAAGGACTACATCAACAATGCCAAGGAAAGTGGCTACAGGAGCTACCACCTTATAGTTAAGTATCCGATTAATACCATACATGGGGTAAAGGAAGTCCAGTGTGAGATCCAGATCTGTACACTTTCAATGAACTTTTGGGCTACTATAGAACACCTTTAAAGTATAAAGTACGACCACTATATACCAGATGAATTGGCTTATAGGCTAAAAGAGAGCTGCAGATGCCGCCTTTATGCTTGACCAGGAGATGGGAGATAAGAGAAGAAATAATCAAGGCCCAGGAGCTATTTACAGAAAAGGAACATGTATTGACAGATATCTACTCCAGGGTAAACAAGCTCAAGGAATTGGGTGATGGGAAAAACTACTATCTTTACAGGATGAAGATGAATGAAAATTTCTAGGTCTAGGAATATAAAAACTCTACTGGTACTCAAGGAAGAGTTAGATGAAATCTTAAACAAGACCAAGGTTAATTAATGATAGGAGGCAAGATGAAGATTTTTGCAATAGGAGACCTCCACTTGTCAGGCAGTGTGGACAAGCCTATGAATATCTTTGGAGACCACTGGGAGGGTCACGACATGAAGATTTTCGGGACTGGTCAGCCAGGGTAACTGATGATGATGTGGTCCTAGTAGTGGGAGACATATCTTGGGCCTCAAAGCTAAAGGATGCCCAGCTAGACCTTGACCAGATAGCCAAGCTACCAGGCAAGAAGTACTTTATAAGGGGCAACCACGACTATTGGTGGACTACGGCAACAGGCCTAAACAAGTTATATGGAGACGATATGGTATTTATGAATACCAATTTTCAGGTCCTAGGTCCATACGCCCTGTGTGGAACAAGGGGTTGGCTGAGTCCCAATGAAATAAAGTTTGACGAAAAGGATGAGGTGATATACAAGAGGGAGGCTAAGAGGTTAGACCTATCCCTAGAGGGGGCAAAAAAGGCTGGTCACGAGGACTATATAGTAATCCTCCACTATCCACCTACAAATGAAAAGTTTGAAGACTCTCTCTATATGGAAGTAATAAACAAGTACAAGCCAAGGTATGTGATTTATGGCCACCTGCATGGGAAGGACAGTTTTGAAGCTGGTCTCAAGGGTCTACATGACGGTGTATCCTACCACTTGGTAGCCTGTGACTACTTGGACTTAAATTGGCCCTCAATTGAAGACCTGGGTCAGAAAGACTAGGCGGGCAAAAAGTTAAGGAAAGGCTAGAAAAGGCCAAGAAGGGCTAAAAACTAAAAACCCTAAAAACCTAAAAAAATCCTAAAAAGTAAGAAAAAGCCATATAGATAATATAAAAATCAAGAGGGGGAAGATAGACTAGGAATATATGTATAGATATAGATGGAACTATGACAAGTCCTCTACTTTTATACCATACTTGAACAAGCTGACTGGTAAAAACCTGGGGATAGAGGACTATACATCAATAGACTGGAATGTAACTTATGGTCCAGAGCATAGTCAGATGTACAAGGACTTTGACCATATCCATACCGATATTTACTGGGAGAATGAACTCCTAGAGGGGGTCAAGGACCTGGTCAATGATCTCTATGATAGGGGGGACAGGGTATATATAGTAACTGCCAGGAGCAGTGCCATAGCCTCATGTTACCAATGCCTGGATAGACAAGCAGGGGAATAAAACTACACTGATATTTTTCTATCAGTGGCAATGAGGGTAAGGTAGCCATGGCTGAAAAATTGGCCTGTGACTACTTTATAGAAGATGACCCAACCAATGCCGTGAACCTAGACAAGGCAGGCTATAGGGTAATACTGCTATGGACGCCATGTACAATAGGTGTCGAGGGTGACAATATTACTAGGGTAGGAAGTTGGGAAGAGGTAAGAAAGCTACTCTTTGTAGGTAGAGATATAAGTATATAGGTTAGGATAGAAAATAATCTAGTAGGAAAATATAGCTCAGTATAGAAGATATATGTGACTCAGAAAAAGAAATAATTCTGAAAGACTAGGGGAAAACCAATATGTATATAATTAGCGTTGATGAGGAAAAATAGGACCTATCAACGCTATTTTTTAGGAGCAAAAATGTTTTTTAAAATGGAGGATATAGTCTTTTAGTTGGCTAAAAATAGGGATTTCTATGGTTTTTGTGAATATACAAAAATTTTGAAAAATACATAATCGTGAAAATGATTTATTTTTTGTAGTGAATAGACTATAATAGAATACGAAATGATTTTCATAATTGTTAAATCTAATATTAGATAGTAAGGAGGCTTTTTCGTGCTTGAATTAAAAGATGAAGGTAATTTTTAGAATTAGTGGGCTAATGGTGAATATAAGACCTTATACAATGGACAAGATATAGATTTAGAATCTCTTGATATAGAAGACTTTAATGACAGGGTCTTGCTTATGAGGTCTATCATATGGGGATAGGTTCAGCTAGAATAAGTTTATATTGGGTAAGATTGACTCATATAAGGAAAATCGTTACATGTGATAATGAGATAAAGAGCTTTGAGGCTCGGGGCCTGAGATGATGACGACCTATTCCAGACAGGGGTAATGGGCGTTCTTTGTGCTATAGATAAATCTCGATTTTTAGACCAGGGGTAAAGGTGAAGACCTATAAAAACAATAATGTTAAGTATAGTATAAAGAATGCACATAGAAAATACGGGTCTATAAGTGTATCTAGAGAGGCTAATTCTATCTACAGGATCTGCTCCAGACAAATGGACCCTATTGGAGGATAAGATTGATTCAAGCAAAATATTATATCACGGGAGACCAATATATCTCCCTCAAGGTTGGAATATGGAATTATAGCAGTAAAGAGTAGGAATTGCCAGTACAGGTACGACTAATGATGGATGTCTGAGATACGGACCCTTGCATCTATGGAAAAATATTCTCAGAAAGTTCTAATGAACTATAATCAGGAAGAAAATCTCAAATTCAATTATTGGCTAGTCATGGAAGCCATGATTAGACTAAGAAAAATTTGGTTATCACGGAAATATACATCAAAATGACAAGACCCAAAAAGAAGTGGCTCGCCAGCTAGGATGTTCAACTACATCTGTAGGGAATATCAGAGGAGACTTTTCTAGAAAGATCAGGAATATGTTGAGGGATGTTGAGGACTAAGCTAGCACTAGCCCAGATCTAGCATAAAAGTAACTGGACAAAGCTTAAAAATAGGTCAGGAATATATTCAATGCTAGCCAGGTTAGAAAAAGGAAAGGATATCATGCAAAAAGTTTTGATATTCAAAATAAAAACTTGACTTTTATATTTCACTCTTTCTATAATTAGAAAAGATAGTTTGTATATCAAAAATATATGAAAAGGGAGTGTGATAATGGATATAAATTTTTATAAGAAATCTAGCAGGTGTAATGCAAGAATATAACCTAAACAGACTTGATTATAGCTGTGAGGATACAAAGTTAGAACTGGAAATATATGGAGAAAAAGACAGGTAAAAAGAAATAATATATTAGATAATCAAAATACTGCTCTAAATAGGATTGATAATGGAAATGATGAAGTAAAAATAGGAGTTTTATAGATGATAATATTGATATGCAAAGTATCAATCAGAGACTTTCAGCAAAGAATGAACCAGTGCTAGATCAGGGTCTTGATGCCATACAGTCAAATATGATTGGTACTCTTCTATTCTAAAGCCATCACCTGATGATGAGGCCTTTGTCCAGCCTGGTAAGGTGGTCAACAAGGACGAGGTTGTTCGTATTATAGAATCTGAGAAGCTTATGAATGAAATCAGGCATCCATTTTGAAGTGTGAGATTGTAGAGGTTTTAGTAGATGATGGCCAGATTATAGAGTTTGGTCAGGACTTGTTTAAGGTTAAAAACCTTGAAGCTAAATAGGTTTTTGGAGGTGATTACATGTCTAGGCCTAGAGAAAAGAAATTAGATATAGCTAGGTCTTTCAAAGGAAGTAAGGATGATAGACCTATAAAGAAGGTTTTGGTAGCTAACAGGGTGAGATTGCCGTAAAGGTTATTAGGACCCTAAAAGATATGGGGGATAAAGAGGTGGCTGTATTTTCAAGTGCAGACAAGGACTCACTCCATGCAACTATAGCTGATGAGGCCATATGTATAGGGCCCAGCCAGCGTAAAAAGGATAGCTACTGTAAATAAGATACAAATTATAAATGCAGCCCCTAGTAACTGGAGCAGATGCCATCCATCCAGGCTTTGGCTTGTCAGAAAATCACGGCTTTGCCAGGGTATGTGAGGTCTATAATATCAAGTTTATAGGTCCGACTAGCAAGGTTATGGCAATGATGGGTGACAAGGAGGTTTTCCAAGAGGATGATGAAGGAGGCAGGTGTCCCAGTGGTTGAAGGTTCAGATGGGGTTGTTGAAAGCCCAGAGGAGGCTAGGAGGTCCTGAAAGGCTGGGACTACCTGTTATCATCAAGGCCAGGTCTGGCGGTGGTGGTGAGGGTATGAGGCTGGTTGAGGATATGGATGACCTGCAGAGCAGTGTCTGATTCTCCAGAAAGGAAGCCCAAAAATGCTTTTGGTGATTCTGGAGTATACATAGAAAAATATATCAAGTCTCCTCGCTCACATAGAGGGTCCAGCTGATGGCTGATGAACATGGAAATGTCATCCACCTTGGCGCTAGGGACTGTCTCCTGCAGATGAACCACCAGAAGGTAATAGAAGAGGCGCCACCAGAGGGTGTAGACCAGGAAACCCTGGATAGGCTATACGAAACCTCTGTCAGGCCGCCAAGGTCGGTTTCGACTATACCAGTGTAGGTACTATAGAATACCTTCTAGACCAGGATGGGTCCTACTACTTTATGGAAATGAATACCAGGATTCAGGTAGAACACCCTATTACGGAGATGGTTACCGGCATAGATATAGTCAGGGACCAGGTATTAATAGCCTGTGGAGAAAGGCTGGCCTACAAGCAGGAAGATATACTAATTAGGGGCCATGCCATAGAGTGTAGGATTAATGCCTACGACTCTGACAACAACTTCCTACCTAGCGTGGGCAAGATCCAGGCCCTAAATATGCCAGGTGGCTATGGGGTCAGGGTTGACAGTGCCATATACCAGGGCTACGAGGTCCTACCATTTTATGATTCCATGCTTGCTAAGGTAATATCCTATGGCAGGGATAGGAAAGAAGCTATCAGGATAATGAATAGGACTCTAGAGGAATTTGTAGTTGAGGGGGTCAAGACTAATATAGGCCTTAACCTCAAGCTAATAAATGACCCAGTATTTATAGAAAATAAATATGATACATCATATTTGGAAAGGAGCATAGATGATACTAGACCACTTTAAGAGTAAGACCTATAGGCCGGTTAAAAAGGTTGATATACAACTCGGACTGTGTAATTAAGTGTCCCAAGTGTGAGTCCCTTTTCTTCATTGATGATATGGACCATGTAAACAAGCTATGCCCCCACTGTGGTAAGTACTTCAACATGACTGCCTGGGGAGAGGCTAGCTAGCATAGTTGATGAAGGCAGCTTTTATTGAGTACTTTAGGAAAAGAAGATAAGAGACCCGCTAAAATTTCCGAAATATAAGGGAAAAGCAGCTAAGCCTGAGAAAGAAGTATGAGCTTGATGAGGGTGTGGTATGTGGTACAGCCAGTATCAAGAATATCAAGGCTGCCATAGCAGTTATGGATACCGACTACCTGATGGGCAGTATGGGGACTACTGTGGGTGAAAAGATAACAAAGACTATTGAGCTATCTATAAAGAAGAAGATACCCCTGTTGATATTCTCAGCTTCAGGTGGGGCAAGGATGCAGGAGGGTATGTTCTCTCTAATGCAGATGGCAAAGACCTCCCAGGCCATAGCAAGGCACAAGGAGAAGGGCCTCTTATATATCAATAATGACCAAACCCTACTACAGGTGGGGTAAGTGCCAGCTTTGCCAGCCTAGGAGACTTAGTCATAGGGAGAAAAATGTCCCTGATTGGCTTTGCGGGTCCTAGGGTTATCAAGCAGGTAACAGGAACAGAGTTGCCACCAGGCTTTCAGAGTTCGGAGTTTCTACTGTGAGCACGGCCTACTTGATATGATACTGTCCAGAGAAGAAATGAGGGACAGGCTGGGAGATATACTAAAGATACATGCGAATGTAAATAAGTCTAGGGGGGTGAGAAGATGACAAAGGCAATGGATATGGTTCGTGCCTCAAGAGACCCTCAGAGGAAAAAGTCCTATGACTACATTAATTACCTCTGCGATCCCTTTGTTGAGATGCATGGAGACAGGCTCTTTGCTGATGATGATAGCATAGTAGGTGGCATAGGAAGTATAGGCCCATATTCTGTTATGATAATTGGCCAGCAAAAGGACAAGAATTTCGGTATGCCAAATCCAGAAGGCTACAGGAAGGTATTGAGGCTGGCTGAATATGCTGAGAAATTTAAGCTACCCCTCATAACCCTGATTGACACACCAGGTGCTGGATGTGGAATTGAGGCAGAGGAGAGGGGCAGGCAAGTTCAATCGCCAACTGTATATGCAGGTTTTTCATCCTTGAAAGTGCCAAGCCCTAGCCATAATACTGGTGAGGGAGGCAGTGGTGGTTCTGGCCCTAAGTGTTACAGATGAAATTTGGATGCTGGAAAAGAGCGTCTACTCGATACTATCACCAGAAGGCTCTCTAGTATCCTGTGGAAGGAACCTAGTAAAAGGACGAGGCAGCTGAGCTGATGAGGCTTACAAGCTACGACCTAAAGGAAGATGGTTTTTGTAGAAAAATCATAAAAAGAAGATGGTGGAGAGATATATAATTTAAAGAATGAAATATTGAACTTTTTAGACAAATCCTACTCTATTTCTATGGAAAAATCTTAAAAAGATATGATAAGTATAGAAAGATTTTAGGAGGATAGAATATGGATATTAAAAACAAAAAAACTACGAAGACAGTCGCAAGGTTATAAACGGTATAATAGTTGAACTATTTAAGAATATATTGACGATAGAAGAAAAATCTCTAAAGGATAGGGGGATAAAGGACCCTATCTATAACAGAGATACATGTAATAGAGGCCATCGGAATAGGCAATAGGAAGATGATGTCTGAAATAGCCGATATATTGAAGTGACAATGGGAACCCTAACTATAGCCATGACCAAGCTTGAAAAGAAGGGCTATGTGGTAAGGAGAGAGATGAAAGAGACAGGAGAATTGTCGTTTGTAGCCTGACTAGAAGGGGAGTTTTAGCTGAAAAGATTCATAGGAATTTTCATGATGAGATGATTGACCATTTGATGGTGGACTTGAAGCTAGAGGAAGAACCAGCCTTGATTCAGGCCCCAAAAGAATATCAATGCGTTTTTCGTCAGAGAATATGGAGGAAAAATGACAATTAACATAATTTCTACTGGAAGTTATGCTGGAGAAAAAGATATTAGACAATGACTATTTTGCCAAGATTGTAGATACCAATGACGCATGGATACAAGAAAGAACAGGCATCAAGACTAGACATATCTGTGATGATATTACTACAGAGGAGATGGCAGCAAGGGCTGGAGAATCTGCCCCTAGAAAAATTAGACATAGACAGGTCAAAGATCGGTTTGGTTATTTTTGCCAGTGTTAGCTCTGATACCAGGACACCAGCATCATCATTCACGGTCGCTGGTAGATTAGGACTTAAGGGCAACCCGGTTTGTTTTGACCTAAATGCTGCTTGTAGTGGTTTTGTCTACAGTATGGCAGTTGCCAGGTCACTTATGGCAGATATGAATATAGCCTATGCCATGATAATAGGGGCTGAAAAGGCTATCCAAGTTTGTGAATTGGTCAGACAGGTCTACCTGCATCCTCTTTGGAGATGGGGCAGGCTGTGCAATATTGAAAAACTCTGACCTAGCAGACCCAGGAGTTAAGTCTAGCCTGGCCTACAAGCTAGAAATTGAAGGAGACTATTTGGCCGGTAAGTACGACAGCAATAGGTACCCTAACCCTTGATTCAGGGTTTAGCCTAGATGAAGACAAGTATCCCCTATATAGGTCATGAATGGTAGACAGATATACAAGTTTGCTACAGATGTCGGTGTCAAGGTAGTCGACAAAGCTACTGGGTGACAGGGGACTATCAAGAGATGATATAGAACTGATAATGCCACACCAGGCCAATAAGAGAATAATAGAAACCCCTAGCTATAAAGAGTCAAATACCAGAGGACAAATGGTTTGTAAACCTTGACAAGTATGGTAATACATCGGCAGCCAGCGTACCCTTGCCTTAAATGAGGTAGTCGAGGATGTCTTATCAGAAAGGGACCTTGACCAAATGGATGGTAAGAGGATACTTTCGATAGCCTTTTGGTGGAGGCCTAGTTACGGTGGCTTCCTACTGAGGATAAGGAAAAAGAGAAGAAGTATTAAAAATATTATTAAATAGCAATACAAGTAAGCTGAAGGGCTTAAAGTAAAAGAAATATAGAAACAACTACAAAACAAGTATAGTTAAAACTAAAAATAAAAACAGAAATATTTAAGGTAAAATGAAAAGGAGATTATAAAAAATGATAACAAAGATAAAGGAAATATTAGCAGACCAGTTAGATATAGAACTAGAAGATATAAAGGACAACAGTGATATCCAGGAGGACTCTAGAAGCAGATTCTCTAGACGTAATGGATATAATGACTGAAATAGAGGATGAATTCGATATAGAAGTAGAAGACGAGGCTATAGAGGAATTGAGAACTCCCATGAAGATAGCTGACTATATAGCAAAAGGTAAAGTAAGGGCCATGAAAAACAAGGAAATATGTGCTTTGTTGGGCATAGACTACCCTATTTTTTTCAGGGGGCATGGCCTGAGCATCAGATGCTGAATTGGCAGCCGCCGTATCAAATGCAGGTGGCCTAGGCATTATAGCAGCAGGTAATGCACCCAAGGACTCGGGTTGTAAACGAAGTAAGGATGATCAGGGACTCACAGACAAGCCCTTTGCCCTGAACCTTATGCTGCTTAGTCCCTTTATAGATGAGGTAGTAGATGCTGTAATAGAAGAGGGGTGTAAAGATAGTAGTAACTGGAGCAGGAAATCCAGGTAAGTACTCAGCAAGTTAAAACGAACATGGTGTAAAGATAATACCAGTAGTACCATCAGTAGCCCAGGCTATAAGAATGGAAAGAAACGACGGTGTTGTAGCTATGATAGCTGAGGGGGCAGAAGCAGGAGGCCATGTTGGTGTTACCAACACTATGTCCCTAATTCCCTCAGATAGTAGATGCCGTATCCTCTACCAGTCATTGCAGCTGGTGGTATAGCTGATGGCGGCTTTGCTGCAGCTTTCAGTGTGTCTAGGAGCAAGGTATCGCAGGTTGGTGACTAGATTTTTGGTGGCTGATGAATGTAATGTCAGGGAGCCATATAAGCGAAAAGGTCCCAAAGGCCAAGGATACCTCTACCTTGACAACTGGTAATTCTACAGGTCACCCAGTAAGGGCCATCAAGAATAAGTTCGCAAAGAAGTTTAAGGCCATGGAGGATGCTAAGGCAGACCAGGCAGAACTAGAAGTCTTTGAGTGCTGGGCGCCCTAAGAAAGGCAGTAGTTGACGGTGATGTTGACAATGGTTCAGTAATGGCAGGCCAGATAGCAGGCCTAGTAAAACAAGAGAGAATCCTGTAAGGATATAATAGAGGACTTGATGAAGGGCTACCAGGAGGTAGTCAGGGCGTCAGAGCTAAGCAGCAGCCACAAGTTATATTTAGATAGTGAAAGGATAGGTTAAGAATGAGTGAAAAGATAGAGTACTATTTTCCTAGCCCAAGGTTCCCAGTGATGAGGGCATGGGTAGGGACTCTGATAGTTAGTCCAGTATATAAGAGGCCAAGGAAATCCTTGATGACCACACATATTCGGTGAGTTGAACAGGCCAGCCTTGACCAGCTGTCAAAGACCAGGTATGGTCAGGTGGCCATATTTTCTAAATAGCCTTAGCCTATATCAAGAGCTTAAAGATAGGGGTTTTAGATCCAAAACTGACATGGGTGTATCTGCTAGTCTAGGGCCTGCCTGGGAGAATATACGCCCTATGTGCTGCAGGCGTATTTTTCCCTTGATGAGGGATAGACCTAGTGAAAACTAGAGGGTCATTATCATGGGCCAAGAGCTGGAGGCAGGGGTCTATGGTGGCAGCTATGAAGACAGGCTCTAGAGACAATCCAGGACCTTGCTGACCAGGCTAGGCAGGATGATGTGCTAGCAGTTTGCAACCCTAAACTCACCTGGCCAGATAGTAGTTGGTGGAGAATTTACTGCCCTAGATAGGTTTGAAGAAAAAGTGCAGGAAGCCAAGATAAAGAGGTTCATGAGGCTAAAGCAAGGTCCTTCCATACAAATCTTGAACCAGGCAGCCCAAGACTTTGCAGATAACTACTTAAGCAAGGTCGACTTTAAGGAGCCTAGTATGGATGTATATACCAACTTGTCAGGTAAGAACTATGGGCAGGTAGACTCCATAGTAGACAACCTTAAGGACCAGATGGCTCACCAGTTAGGTTTATTGACTGTGTTGAAAATATGATAGCTGATGGTTGTCAGGTCTTTTATAGAAATAGGTCCCAGGCAAGTCCCTAAGTGGCTTTGTAAAAAGATAAACAAGGATGTAAAAGTCATAAACATACAAAATATCTGAAATATAGAGGGTATAGATTTGGAGGATGAAAAATGAATGATACAAGGAAGGTAGCCTTTGTAACAGGCGCATCTAGGGGTATTGGTAGGGCCATAGTAGAAAAGCTGGCCTCTGATGGCTTCAAGGTTGGATTTAGCTATGTAAGCTCAGATGAAAAGGCCAAGGCCATAGTAGATGAGTTGACTGCAAGGCTTTAGAGGTATTTTCTGTCAAGTTCGATGTAAAGAACTTTCAGGAGGTTGAAGATGCCTTTGATAAGATATATGAAGAACATGGAAGGATAGATGTCCTAGTAAATAATGCAGGTATAACAAGGGACAAGCTCTTCTCTAGGATGAAGGAGGACGACTTCGACCAGGTAATAGATACCAACCTAAAGGGTATATTTAACTGCTCAAAGCAGGTGGCTAGGAAGATGTCAAAGCAGAAGTCAGGTCGCATTATAAATATATCATCGCTAGCAGGCCTAGTTGGTAATATAGGTCAGGTAAACTATTCTGCATCAAAGGCAGGAGTAATAGGATTTACAAGGTCCTTGGCAGCTGAATTAGGTGCCTATGGAATTACTGTAAATGCAGTTGCCCCAGGCCTAATAAAGACTGATATGACAGATGCGATTCCAGACCAGATAAGAGAAGGGATGATCAAGGCCATACCACTAAAGCGTATAGGCCAGCCTGAGGATATAGGCAAGATAGTAGGCTTCTTAGCAGGCGATGGAGGCTCATATATCACAGGTCAGGTTATCAGCGTTGATGGTGGCCTATCATCAATATAGGTGATAGGGATAGGTTGAAAGGAGAACAAGTTTTTATGAGTAGAAGGGTAGTTATTACAGGGGCTGTGTAGTCAGTGTCTAGGAATTCTGTAGATACCTTTATAGAAAATATAAAAGACGGAAAGAATGGGATTAGTCTCATTGAAGGAATAGATGTAGACCAGAACAAGGTCAAGCTAGCTGCAGAGGTCAAGGACTTTGACCCCAAGGACTTTGATATAGATGGCCACAAGAAAAAGACAGGTTTGTCCAGTTTGCAATGGCAGCAGCAAAGCAGGCCTATGAGTCAAGTGGATATGAAATAAATGATGAAAACAGGTTTAGGACAGGTGTGGTAATAGGAAGTGGATTGGTGGTCTAGTGACTATACAGGACGCCCTATGCCAAGTACCTGGAAAAAGGGACCTAGGAAGGTATCTTCTCACTTTATACCAAAGGCCATTATTAATATGGCATCTGCCCATGTATCCATAAAGCTTGGTACTAAGGTATGCACATCTAGTGTAACAGCGTGTGCAACAGCAACAGACTCCATAGGGTAGTGCCTTTAGGTTAATAAAGGATGGCTACCAGGATGCTTATTTTTGCAGGTGGCTGTGAAAGCATCAATATGTGAGCTTGGAGTATCAGGCTTTGAAGCCATGTCAGCCATGACTGTTTCACAGGATGTAGATAGGGCTTCTATACCTTTTGACAAGGAGAGGTCAGGCTTTGTAATGGGCGAGGGTGCAGGAGTTTTACTCCTAGAGTCCCTTGAATCAGCCCTGGCAAGAAAGGCCAATATTATATGCGAAATAGTTGGCTATGGTCAGACTAGTGATGCCTACCATATCTACAGCTCCCAGATCCAGATGCTGGAAGGGGCTAAGATGGCGATGCTATTGGCCCTTGAAGAAGCCAAGCTAGAACCTCAAAAACTTGCCTACATAAATGCCCACGGTACTAGCACACCTATGAATGATGCAATAGAAACAAAGGCTATAAAGAAGGCCTTTGGAGACCATGCAAAAAAACTTTGTGTATCATCTACAAAGTCTATGACGGGTCATATGCTAGGTGCAGCAGGGGCTGTTGAAGCACTTGTATGTGCCTATGCAGTAAGGGATGGCTTTGTACCACAGACCCTAAACTATAGGGTGGCTGATGAGGCTTGTGACCTAGACTATGTAGCAGGTGCTACAAGGTACCAGGAGGTACCATATGCCATATCAAATTCATTAGGCTTTGGTGGACACAACTCAAGTCTCCTATTTAAAAAGTATAGCGAGTAGGTGGAAGTATGTTGAATATAGAAGAAATAAAGCAAATAATACCACATAGGTACCCATTCTTGTTGATAGACAGGTAGAGGAAATGGAAGTGGGCAAGAGTGTTCATGCGGTAAAGTGTATCACGGCATCGGAGCCTTGGTTTACGGGTCATTTTTCCAGACCACAATGTAATGCCAGGTGTCCTGCTTGTAGAGGCCATGGCCCAGGCAGGTGCAGTTTCCATCCTATCAATGGAAGAAAATAGGGGAAAGCTAGCTTTTTTCTCCGGTATCAAGAATGCCAAGTTTAGGAGAGAGGTAGTGCCTGGAGACAAGCTGGATATACACGTGGAAATAACAAAGATGAGAAGAAATTTTGGAAGTGGTGCAGGTAAAAGATCTCACTGTGGTCAGGGACCTGTGTAGTAGACAGAAATCAGCTTCTTTTATAGAAAAAGTAATCCCATTGAATAATTTATCAATTTATGAGACAACATCTGAAGATACTTATAGTTATCAGATGTTGTCTTTATTTTTCTAAATTCCAAATAAATTTTCCTACATAATGAATAATATTTCTCTAAGGTGGTGACAACTTTCGTCTTATCCGATATAATAGTTAAATATAAAAGCATATTTACTACATGTCTCTAATATGGTGGGGTGTTTCACCCATAGCCTTAAACTATAGTCTATGAGTTGGAATTAAAGGACTTCTGACTCAGTATCTTTTGAGTAGGAGTCTGTTTTTATTTTATGAAATTATCAAATTATGAGTATTTTAGGAGGAAAATGGAAGAAATGAACGTAAACATGGACCAGGCAGAGCCAGTCCAGCAAGAGGAATGAACTCAAGTATTCTATAGAGGCAGTACCACTGTGGTGTGTCAATCCTACTAGCCCTACAGCATATACTAGCAGCCTTTGCAGGTATAATAGTTGTGCCTCTTGTTGTTTGTACAGCCTTGAAGCTAAGTGTTGAGTAGACAAGTTCAATGGTGGCTGCAACTATATTTGCATCAGGTATCACAACAATATTACAGTCAAAGGGACTAGGGCCTATAGGGTCAAGAGTCTCCGGTATGATGGGTACTGACTTTACCTTTGTAAATCCATCTATAAGCGTTGGTGCTAAGTTTGGTATAGCTGGTATAGTAGCAGCTACAATCACTGGATCATTTGTGGAAATAGTCTTAAGTAGGTTTATAAAGCCACTGATGAAGTTCTTCCCACCACTAATCACAGGTACAGTTGTATCCTTGATAGGTATTACCCTACTACCAGTAAGTATAGACTGGGCAGCAGGTGGAGTAGGTGGCTGACTATGGTTCAATAAGAAATATTTCTGTTGCCTTTATAATCATGCTATTTACCCTATTCTTAAACCACTTCGTGTAAGGGCATGCTATCAACAGCAGCAGTATTTATAGGTATGGTATTCGGTTATCTTGTATGTATACCAATGGGTATGGTAGACTTGACATCTGTAGCCAAGGCAGACTGGATAGCAATACCAAATATTTTACGTTACGGCTTCATTTTGATATGGCTTCTACACTTTTCCTTTGTGCCACCATGTGGTTTCTACAATAGGTACAGTTGGTATAATGATGGCGATTGGTGAAGCATCTCATGAAAAATTGACAGTGACAGGGCGGCTGCCTAGTGTCCTTTGTGACGGTGTGGGTTCAATGATATCAGGTATATTTGGAGCAGGTCCAAACACAGCCTTTTCACAGAATGTCGGACTAATCACACTTACTAAGGTTGCTAGTGGATACGTAATGATAATTGCTGGTATAATATTAGCCATACTAGGAGTATTTCCAAAGTTGAGCGCCTTAATTGCAGTAATGCCTTCTCCGTACTGGGTGTGGTAGTGTAATAATGTTCGGCCTAGTTGCAGCCCAGGCATAAAGACCCAGCCTCAATCGACTTGGGAGACCGTGGGAACTGCTGATAATTTCTGCTTGCCTTTGCCCTAGGTATAGGGTGTAACAGTTAAGCCAGAAATCCTACAGGGCTCTACCAAATGCCCCTAAAAGATGATCCTTTCATCTGGTATTTCAACAGGCACCCTAGCAGCCTTGATATTAAATAGTTGTCTTGGCTGACAGAAGAAGTAAATAGGTCCATAAGGGATAAGAAAACAAGTCCTAAAGGGACAGAAAATAAGAGGTCCTAGAGGGACAGGAGGAATACAATGAAACTATTAGAAGATATGATATTAAAGAGGGCAGGGTCCTAGATGGTAACATATTGAAGGTTGACAACTCTTAAACCACCAGATAGATCCAGACCCTATTTATGGAAAATGGGTAAGGACTACTATGACCACTTCAAGGACAAAGAAATTACCAAGATACTTTACACTAGAGGTATCAGGTATAGCAACAGCCTTTGCTGCTGCTACATACTTTAAGGTTCCCCTAGTCTTTTGCCAAAAGTCAGCCTCACTTACCTTGTCGGATGATGCCTATACTAGTAAGGTGGTATCCCATACAAAGAAGAAGGAATACGACATAAAGGTTGACAGGAACTTCTTTGTCAGGAGAGGATAGGTATTGATAATAGACGACTTCTAGCTACAGGCCAGGCCCTAAAGGGGTTAGTCTCATTATGTGACCAGGCCGGAGCTGAGGTGGCAGGAATTGGTATAGCCATAGAAAAAACCTTCCAGGACGGTGGAAAGCTATTTAGGGATAAAGGTTATGATGTATATAGCCAGGCCATGATTAAGGCCTTTGAGAACAACTCAGTTATTTTTGAGTAAATCTCTTGAACATAGATTAGAACGAGGTAATGATGAAGAAAGCTTTGCTGATTATAAACCCAACATCAGGTGGGGAAAAGGCCTTGGACTACAGGGAAAAAGCTAGAGAATAAAGCAGGCCAATACTTTGACCATGTCGAAACAAAATAACACAAAAGGCCATGACGCTACTGAATTTGCAAAAGCAGGCATCAGAAGAAGGCTATGAGGCTGTATTTGCCTTTGGTGGAGATGGTACAGTGAATGAAGTCATTTCAGGTCTTGCCGAAAATGAACACATTCCAAGGCTGGCTATTATACCAGGTGGTACAGGTAACCTGATAACCAAACTCTAGGGCATCAGCCAGGACATAGACAGGGCGATAGAGGAATTAGACTTTGATTCGACAAACAGGGATTGATATAGGAAAATGTAATGATAATTTCTTTGGATATATCTTTTAGCATAGGGTCCATACCTCAAGCCATCCATAATGTAGATATAGAGGAAAAGACCAAGTTTGGCTTTATGGCCTATGCATATAGGGAGTGTAAGGTCAGCTATAAAGGATGAGACCTTAAGGTCCATATTAAGACTGAGAAGACTGAATACAAGGGTGATGCCAGTCATGTAATTGTACTCCTTTCTAATTTTATTGACGACAAAAAAATGTTCGACCACAACAGGGTAGGCTATGCCAATATTTTAATCCTAAAGGAGGCATCTCTTGCTTCTAAGGTAGGGTCCTAATTCTCGATTTCCTAAAGCAAAACTTTGTAGAAAATGATAAAATTGAATTCTTTGAAGCTAAGGAAATAAGTATAACTTCAGATAGGCTATTAGAAACTGATATTGATGGTGATGAAGGGTGACAGACTACCAGTAGATATTAAGGTTTTAGCAGACCATATAGAGGTATATTCACACAGAATTAATATTGCTGAGATTTAAATTAGATAAAGAATGAGACGCTGTATTTATGACTATAAGAGCATAGGTATGGCGTTTTTGTTGTATGAAATTTTAAAGTTTCAAAAAGGACTTGAATTACAGTATAGTTTGTATTATAATAAGTAATACAAATTAAGTATTATGTATAGTGATACAATTTAGGCTTTATAAAAATGATATACGTTATAAATTGTAATTTATAACCTGTAAATTGTAATTTGGGATAGGAGGAACCTACATGATTATATCTTTTAGATACATCATCCAGTATTCCAATTTATGTCCAGCTAAGAAACCAGATAGTCCTGGGCATAGGTAGGGGTGAATTAAAGCCAGAGAGGGCCTGCACAACTGTTAGGCAGATGGCCAGGATGCTGGCATCAATACCATGACTGTCAATAAGACCTACCAGATTTTTAAAGGCGGAGGGTTTTATAGAGATAGACAGGAGGGTTAGGGGCCTTCGTGGCTAAAAAGCCAGACCATGGACAAGGACTTTGAGGAAAAATTAGAGTCTGACCTGGCCCTTTTAACAGCAGAGGCCAGTGTCAAGGGCATGGACAAAAAGACTTTTTAAAGATGTGTGAAAGGGTCTTCGTGGGACTAGATCCATGCCAGGAGCCTTAGGATTTTAGGACCATAGTATATTTTGTTAGATAAATCTTGGCCTATACCAAGAAAGAGATTTAATAGGGGGATAAAGATGAATATATTATTATTAGTGATTATAGGAATTTCCAATCTGATCATGTGTCTGGTCTTTTGGTCAGTCATAGGCAAGATTGTAGTATAAAAAATGGCATGGTCTTGGGCGTGCATATTGACCCCTGACAAGCTAGAGGATCCAGACCTACTTGCCCTGGTTGATAGGTATAAGAAGAAGCTCAATTTATTTAAGCTGGCCTTGGTTTCTGGTTCGATTATTACCCTAGTAATGACTTGGGTAGACATTGGCTTCTTTTATTATAGTCTACATGACCTGGATAGTATTCATAACAGCTACTACCAGTATCTTTCCGTATTCTGCATGAGGGATATGTATAGACTAAAGGAGGATAGGGGCTGGCTCAGTAAGGGTCTAGCTTTGCAAGGGTAGATACCAGGGTATCTAGCATGGTTGACAAGATTAAAATCCATCCACTTGTCCACCTACCCTTTATGCTTGTCTATACATATTTTTTGATAGATACCCTAATAGGAGGAAGGGTATTTAAGGCTGTGACCAAGGGGATGGATCCTTCCGCTTACCAGGATTTTAGGTTCATTTGTCTGATAATTTTAGCTATTGGACTAGTCATGTCCTTATCCTTCCTTCTTACTCATATAATTTACGGGGATAGAAAAAACCAGGTCTACTGTGAGGACAGCGACATCAACTACATGGCCAACAGGGTAGACAAACTATACTGGTCTAGGGCCTGCCTAATAGGGGATATAATGGTATTCTTGACAAATTCCTATATACTTTACAGGGTATCTAAAAATGCCTGGTTGTATGAGGTAGACTTTGGAATATATAGGGGGCCTAGTTATATCATATAGTCGTGGCCTTTGTAGCCAGGATAGTCAATACCAAGAAGGATGACATACTTAGCCAGGCCAAAAATATTGAATATATGGATGATGACTACTACTGGAGAAAGGGCTGGTACTCAACCCGAACGACAAAAGGAATTCTTGTACCTAGTAGGATAAAACAATATGAACTAAGAATTTAATATGGCCAGGAAACCAGCCATAGCAATAAATATTTTGCTCCTACTGATAATATTTGGAACTTTTCTTATCTGCCCTAGTCCCTATCGATAAGAATGTAATAGTAAGGGACGACAATGACCAGATAAGTGTAAGGTCAGGTATGTATGAGACTGACTTTAAGAGGTCAGATATCCTAGACCTAGACCCTGGTTGACGACCCAGACCAAGACTCCTGCATCAGGACTCAACGGAATAAGCATGGGAGAAACTGATATTGCTAGGTTTAGGGCAAAAGTCAGGTAGGATAGACCTATATATCAACAGCAGCAAGAGGCCACTGTGAGGGTTAAACTCAAAAATAAGCTAGTCTATATCAGCAGACAAGAATAAGAGGCCAGAGAAAATTTTCAGGCTAATAAGTGGAAAATAATATTTGATTGGGAAATGTATTTATTATAAATATATTTCCCTTTATTACTTTAAATATCTTTATTTTAAAGATTTTTAATGTGCTAAACTAGAATTGGAACTATATGTAAATATTGATACAATATTAGGAGAAATGATATGTCTACTTTTAGAAAAATTATAAATTTAATATACTTCTTGATACTAGTATGCCTACTAATTGTCCTATATTCCATGGCCTTTGACCCTAGAGTTTATGAAGACTCTTGCAGATGCCATCAGGGATAATGCTAGCTACACCTTGCTAGTAAATATAGGCCTAGCGTTGAGTGCTAGGAGTGACATGCCCTAAGGGCTATATATACTATTCAAGAAGTCCTACGATAGCTATTTACTCATCTTGAAGATGAAGGGCTATCAGGATATCTGACAAGTCTATAGAGGACCATCAGATACGCCGCAAGCCAAATTGGAGTGATAGACCAGTTGGATATAAAAGGTAAAGGCTAGAAATAAAAATGACGCCTATCCTGATGTCAAGGTAAATATAAAGTGTGGACTTGATTATGGCAAATATATGGAGTCAGAATACTACAGAGGATGTGTATCTTGAGGGCCAGGAATTTACTAGTCAAGAATCAGACCAGCAAATCAATAAGGCAATAGAGGTTGATAATGATCAAATAAATCTTGATAAGGCTACAATTCAGACTGATAATAGTCAAGCAGATGAATATACTCAGGACAGGGCCCAGGCCATAGGAATGACTGGACTGACAAATATGATTCAGGAAGAACTACACAAGGCTAGTTTGAAAACTTTATCGGCCAGAGGGTAGACCAAATAAATATTAAATTTTATGATGTAGAAAAAGAACAAGGCTGATAAGCTAGAAGGCCCCAAGAAAGTCCAAGACTGGTACTGAAATCAGGGCAAGGCTAAAAGGGTTAGCAAGGAGGTGCCGAAATGATAGATGAAAAATTACCATATAGAAGATATAGACGATATATTTGATAGTCAGGATAAAAACTGTCAAGGAGGCAGCTACAAAAACTGGACCTGTAAAGGCCACGATAATGTTGGAGGACAGCAAATCTAGCAAGTCTAAGGTGGAAGAGCCTAAAAGTGAGAATTTCCAGGCCTACGAGGAGGCTATGACCAGGAAGGGTCAGAGGGAACTAGTGAAAAGAGAAAGCCACTTATCAACAGTGTAAAGAAAAAGACCCTACAAGCTAGAAAGCAATCCTGGCAGCAGCCTACAAGGACAAGCCAAACACAGTTGTAGCTACTATAGTTGGAATTATTATAGCACTTTATTTTTATGGATTGGCTTCCAAAGACCCTTGTAATATGCCTAGTAGTCTTGATAGCAAAATATAATCGGTCAGCTATTTGACCAGAACCCATTTGTTGTGGGTGTCTTTGAAACAATAGTTAGGAAGTTTAAGTAGACCTAGAATAGGAAAAACAATGAATCTACCAGTATAGGTGATTTAAAAAGTAATATAGAGAGGTGTAAAGATGGAATACAAGGATAATAATACAGAAAGCCAGCACAAGAGCAAGCTGGTATTTGAAGAACAAGTAATAGCTAAAATAGTTGCCATGGCCATAAAGGGCCAGGAAGGTATCACTACTGTAAAGAGCAATGGTGCCTTCTCAGGTATAGTAGGCAGGGGCAACGAAAGCAGCGGTATAAACGTTGAAGTTGGAGAAACTGAGGGTTGCAGTTGACCCTAAGATTATGGCTGGAATTTGGCAAGAATGCAAGAGATATCTACCTACAGCTTAGGACACTCATTGAAGAGCAGGTAATGAGTATGACAGGCCCTAAAGGTTGTAGAGAGTCAATGCAAAAATTGAAGACGTATTAAGCCCAGATGAATTTAGAGATAGGCTTAATGGCTAATAGGAAGAAGGGCAGTTGTACTAATGTATGGCTGCTTTTTAAATAAAAAGATCTTAGGGAGAGAAATATATGCAGATAAGACAGGGTAGAAAAATGGGATTATACTAGAGGATATAGAGGATTTCGAGCCAGCCCATGTATTTGACTGTGGCCAGTGCTTTTAGGGTGGCTAAGGCAGGAGGATGGGTCCTATACAGGGGTTGCCATGGGCAGGGTAATCAATGTCAGCAAGGAGGGGGACTCTATCCATATAGACAATACCAGCCTAGAGGACTTTGAGAATATATGGTATGAATACTTTGACCTTGGCAGGGACTCACGGCGCCTAAAAAGAAACTTGCCAAGATGGATGAAAACCTGAAAAAGCAGTGGAATTTGGGCCTGGTATCAGGATCCTCAAAGCAGGATGGTTGGGAGATGCTAATCTCCTTTATCATATCCTCAATAACAGGATACCAATGATACAGAGGGCCATCAACAATATATCAGAGAGGTATGGCCGCAAGATAGGGACCTATAGGGGCAAGGACTACTATGCCTTCCCTAGTCCAGAAGAACTATCAAGGGCCAGTATAGAGGACCTAAGAGACTGTAAGACAGGTTTTAGGGACAAGTATATCTACTACACTACAAGGGCAGTCCTTGATGAAAAATATAGACGTCAAGGCCTTTGTAGATATGGACCACGATACTTGTCACAAGGAGCTTATGAAGTTCAAGGGGTAGGTGCCAAGGTGGCAGACTGTATTGCCTCTTTGGTATGAGAAAGTACCAGTCCTTCCCAGTAGATGTCTGGGTAAAGAGGGTGATGCAGGAATTTTTATGGGGCAGAGGACATGAGCCTGCCTAAGATGGAGACAGTTTGGTATGGACCTATTTGGTCAGGATGCAGGCTTTGCCCAGCAGTACCTATTCTATTATGTGGGAGTTAGAAATAGGGCAAGCAGCTCATTGACAAGAGTAAAATAAATAGGCAAGCAGGTTTTTAGATAAGTGAGACTAGAAAATATAGGCTGGCCTATTTCAATAGAATGTTTATATAGGTAGGAGGGATGTAATGGTATTAAAAGTATTAGCTTTAATAATTTTATTGTCCTATCTAATTGGGATAATTATTTCGATGGAGATCCTCTTAGAAAACAGGGACCCATCAAAGACCCTACTATGGATAATGATGTTTATGATTTTTCCAGGTATAGGATAATATTTTACGTATTTTCTGGTAGGAATATCAGAAAGCAAAAAGCTATTTAGGGCCAAGACCAGGTCTAGCAAGCTGAGTCACAGGCAGCTCCTATACAGCATGGAGGCCCTAAAGGAAATAGTTAAAAATCAGCAGAAGATGTTTGGAGGATGGGGTTCTGATGGGAGATGAAAGTCAGCCCTATCAAGGAAAGGGTAGTAAAGGCTCCTATTTAATATAGGCCAGTTCCCATATACTACCAACAATGAGCTAGAAATATATAAGGATGGCCACGAAAAGTTTGCCAACCTAATCAAGGATATGAAGGAGGCCAAAGACCACATCCACCTAGAGTACTTTATAGTCAAGGATAGTCAGATAGCCAGGGAAATCCAGGCCATCCTGATAGACAAGGCAAGAAGTGGGGGTTGAGGTCAGACTCCTTTACGATGATTTTGCCTGCTGGAGACTCAAGATAAAAAGGTCCTTTCTAAGAGAGCTAAAGGAGGCTGGTGTAAAGTGTGCAGCCTTCCTTCCAACCAAGTTTCCGATTTTTGGTGGCCAGCTAAACTACAGGAACCATAGAAAGATAGCCGTAATAGATGGCAAAATAAGCTATACCGGAGGCCTAAATATAGGTGATGAGTATATGGGTAGATTCAAGAAGTTTGGCTACTGGAGGGACAGCCATATCAGGATAAGGGGTATAGCTACCCATATGCTCCAGCTGATCTTTATAGTGGACTGGTACCTGACGACCAAGGATCTCCTAAACGATGAAAAGTATATGCCTAAGATGAAGACTGTAGGAAATACGGCTATCCAGGTGGTTGGTACAGGACCCGATAGCAAGTGGGAGGACATCCACTATGCCTTCTTCTCAGCCATCAGCCAGGCCAAGAAGAGGGTATATATTGAAACCCCATACTTTATACTGGATGAAAGCCTCTAAAGGCCATAAAGACAGCGGCCCTTAGCGGTGTGGACGTAAGGATAATCTTCCCCTCAGAAGATAGACCACTACATAGTGAATGTGGCATCCTACTCTTACCTAGAGGAAATAATGAAGACGGGTGGCAAGGTCTACTTATACCAGAAGGGCTTTATCCACTCCAAGGTATTCCCTGGTGGATGATGAGGTGGCTTCATAGGGTCATCAAATATGGACCTAAGGAGCTTTATGCTTAATTTTGAGGTCAATGCCTTTATCTATGACAGGGAATACATAAATAGGATTGCAGACCAATTTTACCAGGACCAGGAGGATTCAATCCAGCTTTTTAGAGGAGTATTACAGTAAGAGAACCTTATGGGTGAGACTGGCAGAATCAATAGCTAGACTCTTCTCACCACTGCTTTAATTTAAGCTTTTTAAGAATTAAGATATATACTATTAGCAGTCAAAGAAAGAGAGTGCTAAACAAATACGGAGGTGTTTAATATGAAAATAAAGCCATTAGGAGATAGGGTTGTTTTGAAGAGGGTAGAAGCTGAAGAAAAAGACAGCCAGTGGAATAATTTTGACAGGGAGCTGCAAGGAAAAACCACAGTTTGCAGAGGTTATAGCTGTAGGCTCAGGTATAGTTGACGGCAAGGAAATCGAAATGGAAGTAGAAGTAGGCGACAAGGTAATCTACAACAAGTTCGCTGGAACTGAAGTAAAGATAGACAAGGATGAATTTATAGTCCTAAAGATAGAGGATATAGTAGGTATATTGGTATAGTGACTTGTTTTGAAATATAAGATCAGATATAAGAGCTTAAAAATAAAATAAGATATAAAAATATACAGGATATATCCTATAGATAGAACTTATTTGGAAGGAGTTTTAAAAATGGCAAAGGAAATTAAGTTTGCAAAAGGATGCAAGGGCCTCTTTGGAAGCAGGTGTAAACAAGCTAGCAGACACAGTAAAAGGTAACACTTGGACCAAAGGGTAGAAATGTAATACTAGACAAGAAATTTGCACCACTGATCACCAACGACGGTGTAACAATAGCCAGGAAATAGAGCCAGAGGACAAGTTTGAAAAATATGGTCTCAGCTAGTCAAGGAAGTAGCTACAAAGACTAACGACGTGGCAGGCGACGGTACTACTACAGCCACAGTCCCTAGCCCAGGCAATAATAAGAGAGGGCCTAAAGAACGTAACGGCAGGCTCAAACCCAATCCTACTAAGAAAGGGTATAAAGAAGGCCGTAGACGTAGCAGTAGAAGAGCTAAAGAAGAATTCTAAGGAAATAAATACAGAGGAAGAAATCGCTCAGGTAGGCGCAATTTCTGCTGGTGACGAAGAGGTGAGGTAAGCTAATAGCAGAGGCCATGAAGACGAGTTGGCAAGTGACAGTGTAATCACTATCGAGGAGTCAAAAGTCAATGGTAACAGAGCTAGAGTCAGTTGAGGGTATGCAGTTTGACAGGGGCTTTGTATCTGCCTACATGGTAAACGATGTAGAAAAAGATGGAAGCAGTCTCAGAAAAATCCATACATCCTGATTACAGACAAGAAGATATCAAATATCCAGGAAATACTACCCTACTAGAGGAACTAGTCCAGCATGGTGGCAAGCTACTTATCATAGCTGAAGACCCTAGAGGTGAAGCCCTATCAACACTAGTAGTCAACAAGCTAAGGGAACATTTTGACGTAGTAGCAGTAAAGGCACCAGCCTTTGGAGACAGGAGAAAGGCCATGCTAGAGGACCTAGCCATCCTTACAGGCGGTAGGTTTGTATCTACAGAGTTAGGCTTTGACCCTAAAAGATGTCCAGCTAGAAATGCTAGGTAGTCTCAGACTGTTAAGGTAAATAAGGAAACAACAACTATAGTAGGTGGCGTAGGCTCAAAAGGCAGATATTGCCCACAGGATCAACCAGATAAAGATGCAGATAGCAGACACTACATCAGACTTTGATAGGGGAAAAATTGGCAGAAAGATTAGCCAAGCTATCAGGTGGGGTAGCAGTTGTCAAGGTTGGAGCAGCAACTGAGGTAGAAATGAAGGAAAGAAAGCTAAGAATAGAGGACGCCCCTAAATGCAACTCAAGGCAGCAGTACAGGAGGGTATAGTTGCAGGCGGTGGTACAGCCTTTGTTAGTGCCATACCAGCAGTAGAAGCCCTTGTAACTTCACTAGATGGGGAAGAAAAGCTAGGAAGACAGATAATCAGGAGGCCTCCAGAAGAACCACTAAGACAGATAGCTGTAAATGCAGGCCTAGAAGGTTCTGTAATCATACAGAATGTAATAAATTCAGATTCTCAGATAGGCTTTGATGCCCTAAAACGAAGACTATGTGAACATGATAGAGGTAGAGATAGTAGACCCAACTAAGGTGAGCAGGTCTGCCCTCAGAATGCCCTCATCAATAGCAAGTGTATTCTTGACTACGGAGGCAGCCATAGCTGACCTACCAGGCAATGACGACCTTGGAGGTATGCCAGGTGGAATGCCAGGAATGATGTAGTAGTAGACTAATATCATAGGACTAGACAGGTAAATGGAGGCCCGTATCCAGACCACAAGTGGGAGGATGCGTGGCCTCCTCTTTATAATTAATCAAATTATGCTGAAATAGACTCAAATTTATGGTATAATAGTTGTTATAAGAAAAATTAAAACGAAAAGAAAATATTTTCAATAGGGCTTAAATTGTTCGTATCGAGATTTGATAAATCTATTGTCATAAGAGGAAGGGGAAAATATGAAACACGATAGATTCTTGTAATTGATTTTGGAGGTCAGTACAACCAGCTAATTGCTAGAAGAGTAAGAGAAAACAACGTATATTGTGAAATCCTACCATACACAACTAGCATAGAAAAAGATAAAGGAAAAATCCCAGGGTATAATATTCACTGGAGGACCTAACAGCGCCTACCTAGAAGATTCACCAAAGATTTCAAAAAGAAATATTTGAAATTGGTGTACTGATTCTGTGTATATGCTACGGTGACCAGCTGATGGCCCACCCTACTAGGCGGTAAGGTTCAGAAGGGTGACAACCAGACTAGAGAATACGGAAAGACAGTAATAGAATACGGTCAGTCACCAATATTTAAAGGAATATCAGCAATCAGGTATGGATGAGCCATCTACAGACTATATACTAGAAGTGCCAGAAGGCTTTGATGTAGTAGCAACTACAAAGAACTGTCCAGTGGCAGCTATGCGCACAATGTAGACAAGAAGCTACTACGGTGTGCAGTTCCATCCAGAATTGAAGACTCAATCGAAGGTGACAAGATCCTTACAAACTTCCCATACAAGATTTGTCAGGTAAGTGGAGACTGGACTACTAGCTCATTTATAGATGACAAGGTAGCAGAAATCAAAAGGCAAAGGTAGGCGACAAGAAGGCCCCTATGCGCCCTAAGTGGTGGTGTAGACTCATCTGTTGCAGCTGCCTTGATGCACAGGGCTATAGGTGACAATCTGACTTGCGTATTCGTTGACCATGGTCTACTAAGGAAGAACGAGGGTGACGACGTAGAGAGAATCTTTAGACAGAAGTTCGGCATGAACCTAATCAGGGTAAATGCAGAAGACAGGTTCCTAGGCAAGCTGGCAGGAGTAACAGAGCCAGAAGCAAAGAGAAAGATTATAGGTGAAGAATTCATCAGAGTTTTTCGAGGCAGAACTCTCAGAAGCTTGGTAAGATGGACTTCTTGGTACAGGAACAATCTACCCAGACATTGTAGAGTCTGGTAGTGGAGAATCTGCAACTATCAAGTCTCACCCACAATGTTGGTGGCTTGCCAGAAGACGTAGACTTCAGGAAATAATAGAACCCTCTAAGAGAATTATTCAGAGGATGAGGTTAGAAAGATAGGTCTAGAATTAGGCATAGAAGAAAAACCTAATATTTAGACATCCATTCCCAGGGCCAGGACTTGGTATCAGGGTAATCGGAGAAGTAACTAAGGAAAAGTGCGACATCCTAAGAGAAGCAGATGCTGTATATATGGACGAGCTAAGAAAGGCTGGTCTATACAAGGAAATATGGCAGGCTTTTTGCTACACTACCAGATGTAATGACTGTTGGTGTAATGGGTGACAGAAAGAACATATGCCCACCTGGTTGGATTGAGGGGCTGTTGCGTCAAGTGACGGTATGACATCTGATTGGTACAAGATTCCCTTATGATGTGCTGGAGAGGATCTCTATTAGGATTATCAATGAGGTTGAAGAGGGTTAACAGAGTTGTGTATGATATAACTAGTAAGCCTCCTGGAACTATTGAGTGGGGAATAGGTAATAAAAATCGGTGTACCTCTTTATGTTGCAAAGGGGTACACTCTAATTCTATCTATGGCGCAAAAATGGCGTTATTTAGTTTTTCTGCGACTTCCTTACGTTTATTTGGATATAAATGGCCGTAAGTATCCCATCTTGTTTGGGTATTTTTCATGCCCCAGTCGTATCACTTATGGTCATAATATTTATATCTAAACTTATCAACAAACTGGCATGAGAATGCCTGTATATATATCAGCTATTTAAATAAAACTGAAGTGGTTTTTATAAAGATAATAACACATACATATTAATTGTAATGAGTGGGATTAAACAATACTAGAAAGAAGAGGATAAAAATGATACAACAACTAAAAATAACATATATGAATATCTTAATGATAAGGAAATTGTTGTACCTGTTGGATATGACAAGATATCTGATGAATATCCATTCTATTACTTGGAAGACTTTATTGGAGCAAATATTGACTGAGTTAGAAGAATATGATAGGGTCGGTTCTATAGTTGATGAAATTTATGACCTGACTATAACAATGGAGCCAATGTTAGATACGACATTAATGGATAATAGGCTAAAGAAAAACTATAAAAAAATTAATAAAGATTGCATAAAGTACTTTAACAATAGCCAGTGCCTTTAGACTCGTCAGGTTGCTCTTGAGGCTTATATCCTTTAGAAAACCACCCGACCAGCGGGTGGTAATGATTAATCAATGGTTTTTCGTAAATCTGAAATTATTTTATCTAATTTCTTGTCTTTGTATCACTGTCATTTTTCTAACTTAGTATCTTCTAGTCTGTCAATTAACATCCTTAGAAAACCACTAAATTGTTTTTCTGATCATTCCTGTTATTCCTGTCTCTTTCATCTTTTTCCTTAATGCAAATCCCTACTGTACTTATATTATATCGTGATGGTAGGATATTGTTAATACTTACTAATGATTTTTTGAAAAATACACTTTTTCAGATATATACTCACGTGAATCCATGTGGTACAATGAAGTAAAGTGCGAGGAAAAGCTGGATATTTATTCGGATAAAAAGAGTGTATTTTTATAATTAACAGCAGTAAAATTCATAAAATAAATCCAATGATTTCAATGTGTTTGAAACATATAAAACTCACTGCATTTATGAAGAGTATAGTTCAAATTGCCAGAGAATTACTGACTGAGCTATTAAGGATGATGCGATAAGTTTTGTTAGTGTTAGAGGGTTTGTTTTTAGAGTGCAGGACAAGAATAAATGAATTTGCATTGGTAGAAAAGTTATGAAGATAGCAACTTTTGTTTAAACCAGATGATGGTATAAGAAATCATATGAAAGAGCAGGTCGAGATATGGTAAAAATAACAATACAGTTACACGAAAAAGATGATTGTACATATCCTATGAAATGTCCGGTTTGCAGTAACTGGGTAGACTTTTTGACATTTTCGAGAACTGTGGATACCAAAATCAAGGCATTAATGTAGACAATGGGTTAAGAGGACCCTAACAAGATGACCCTTACAGAAGCAAAAAGAGGCGTATATGAATGGACGTGAAATTTATTAAGTAATTTTAACTTGTGAATAGTGGTTGTATAATATTTAGGTTGTATAATATTTAGCGTTGGTGAGAGAAAATTCTCTCGACGCTTTTTTTTGTAGAAATGAAAACCCCCAGTTAGACTGTGGGTTCCGTTTAGCTTTAACGATGAGAAACTATTAAAAAAATCCTCCTTTGTGTATAATTAATCTGTGGTCTGACAACTACAAATTAATATTAAAAGGCAAAAGGAGGATTTAACATGTCAAAAAGACATTCATAGTTTATCACACACAAGGTGGAATTGCAAATATCATGTGGTGTTTGCACCAAAATATAGAAGAAAAGTATTTTATGGGGAGAAAAAGATTGGAAATAGGAGCCATACTCAGGGAGTTGTGTAATTGGAAAGGTGAAAATATAATACGAGCAGAGGTGTGTATAGATCATGTACATATGTTGATAGAAATACCGCCTAAAATAAGTGTATCAAGCTTTTATGGGATTTCTAAAAAGGTAAAAGCAGTATAATGATTTATGAAAAATGGGGCAACTTAAAATACAAATATTAGAGGTCGTCAGTTCTGGTGTGAGGGGTTACTATGTAGATACAGCAGGCAAGAATGACAAGATACTAAAGGAATATATGCAACACAATTAAAAGAAGACGAATTAGGAGAACAACTAACATTTGATGTCAGTGACCCTTTTTAAAGGGTAGCAGTTAAAAATTTGCAAATGTCAGACGACAAGAATACCTTTTGAGGTATTGCTAGTAAATAAAGGCCTTAACAGCCGAGAATGAAGAACCACCAGCTAGGCTGGTGGATTTCTTATTATAAAATCAGTTCGAGGAAAAAGAATATAATACTACTAAAGGTTCTATTATTATGTTATAATAGAAGCGATATGATATTAAGATGGATAAGACTGGAGGATAATCAAGTCGAAACTAAGCTATAAAAATTATTTAAGAAATTAATTGATATAGAAATGAAAAATACTGAGCTTATGGAAAAAGCAAAAGTAAGTAAGTACATTCTACAAAATAAAAATGGCGAAAAATGTTACTACTGATGTATTGCTAAGAATATGTGATGTATTGGAATGCGATATTTCAGAGATTGTGAAATGTGTAGAAATTGAAGATGGAGGAAAAACGAGTGTCTAAGTTTAAAAGTTATAGATTTATTTTCAGGAGCTGGTGGACTATCCAAAGAATTTTTAGACGCTGGAAATATAAATATTTTTAAGAAAATAAATGAATGAGGTATAGAATGGTAGATAAAAATTAAAGTTTATTGACCTTTTTGCTGGCATAGGTGGATTTTAGATTAGGTTTTGAAAATGCAGGATGTAAGTGCGTTTTAGTTCAGAGATAGATGATCATGCTTGTGAAATGTATGAATTAAATTTCGGGGAAAATCCAAGATGTGATATAACGCAACTTAATCCAAAGGATATTCCTGATTTTGATATTCTTTGTGCGGGTTTTCCATGTCAAGCATTTTCAATTTGTGGAAAGCAAAAAGGATTTTATGATGAAACAAGAGGAACTATATTTTTTTGATATTTGTCGAATTATAGAAGAAAAACCTAAAGCGTTTGTTTTTAGAAAAATGTGTCAAATCTTGAAAAACATGATTCAGGAAGAACGCTTACCGTTATGTTGTCTGATACTATCGGAGTTAGGGTTATACAGTTGTTTACAAAGTACTTAATGCTAGAAATTTTTGGCGTTCCTCAAAAATAGAGATAGAATTATTATAGTTGGAAACCTGAATGGTAGAGCTTTTGACTTTACTAAGCTAAAGACGAATACTATTGAAACAATGAAACCATTTTTAGATAAGGCTGCTGACTTTGAAATACTTCCTAAAGAAAGTTATACAATTCTTGATGATTCGCAACACAATCAAAATCAGGGTTAATGTTTTTGTGGGCATAGAAATATAAGAACTGTGGGTGTTAGACCAGGTACGGAACACCTATCTAGAGTCCATAAACAGCCTAATAGGATTTATTCATCCTCTGGAATACATCCCACATTAGCATCTCAAGAATCTAGTGGAAGATATTTTATAAAAGATGGAGATGTAGTAAGAAAGTTAACAATGGATGAGTGTTTTAGATTCATGGGATTTCAGAAAATTATAAAAACAGGCAGTACTGTAAATCTGTATGCACGTATTGGCAATTCAATTTATGTGAATATGGTAAAAGTAGTAGCAGATGAAATTGTAAAACAATTTTTGTTGGAGAAGAAATGATGGAAAGAGAAACAAAATTTTTAGAAGAAAAAATATAATGAAGCTGAAAAATAGGTAACTTAGATTCGATTGGTTTAATGGAGAATCAGATTGAAATAGTTAAAATTATAGTTGATAAAGAAGAGACATTTAAAGGTGTATTTACTGTTCTATTAACTAGTTTAATATATAAAAAGCTACATCCCTGAACAGGACGTGAGAAGACATCACAAAATATGGAGAAGTAGACATAGTGGAGAAGTTTTGATACTAAGTACGTAACTCCATTTATGAAACAAAAAGATTCCTTGTGCAATGAAAGAGTCTGGTTGGTTAACTAGAAGTCTTGAACAAAAATATCCTGTATGAATTAGATTTTCCAGGAAAAATTCAGAATAAAAATGTAAAGGCGGCATTTTTAAACATTCTTAATGATGTTGAAGTAAATGAGCAGATCCCGAAAAATATGTGATAGCTCATAATGGCGTATAGCATTAAATGCAAAAAGATAAGACAGTGATTCTTGTTAATCCAATAGAAAAGGGAAACCTCACTAACAATTAATCAGATTATGAAATCTTTACATGAGCATTTTTATTTTCAATATAAGAGTCGAGGAGCGTCTATACTTCCTGTCGTTGCATTATATAGTATTTATCAGTGTATTACGGATGAGCTTAAACGTTTTAATGGAAAAACTTTAGATAAGCTAGCATCTCACAATAGTTGTGATAAGAGTAGTGAGAGACTAGGGATATTGTTGTTCGAAATGACATGATAATTCCATTTATGAAGTGGTTGGAAGTTAAGTTTGAAATACCATCAATGCAATTATGATTGAGGATGCTTATAAAAATAAGTGAAAAACCTGCACAAAAGATACTATTTGTTTAAGTGCACGGTTGCACCTAGTGAGGATGACCGAGTGGCAATAGATGAAATGATATGTAAAAATTAGAGAAGAACATGGATGTCAAATCATAGTGAATGGTGCTTTCCACATTAAAGTGATTATTTGAGATTGCTTGATAACACAGATATTTTTGTTGAGAAGTATATAAAGAACTTATCCGAAAACACTGAAATTAATTTTGAACATAAAATCGCATGGAACAAGGTTTGCGAAAGCAAACTAGACTAAGAAATTATCCTGACATATGAGGGTGAATAAATGGAAAGATAGTGAAACTGAGCTTGATTTTCTTGACTACGATTACTTAATACAAACGTTTCACAAAGTATCATCACAGATGATTCTCTTTACCAGCGAGTATTGAGTATACGGTGACTGGGGAGTGGAAAGTCAAGCTTGATGTATATGTGCAAAGAGCGTTTGATTAAGGAAGATGAAAAAAATTAAATGTTTAGTATTTAATGGTTGGTTATTTGAAAATTATGAAGACGCAAAACATCGATATTAGGGTACTATTCTTGATGAGATTAGTAAAGAAACACACTTAACTAAAAAGGCACAAGAAATTATTAAAGGGTTATATAAAAGTGTTGATAAATTTAAATTGGTAAAAAGGCGACTGAAATATGGAACTGATTTTTTTAGTGACAGGAGGATTGGCTCTTTGCTTGACATAACAATGAATCAGGTCTTGAAATATGGTCAAAATGGAAGTCACTGATTTAGAAAAATTAAATCTAATATTGAAAGAATTAAATAACAAAGAGTTACGTGAGGATATTAGAAAATTTCAAAAAGATTTGCATCTTTGTTAGAAGAAACAAAAATTAGTCGTTTAGTTGTTTTTATAGATGAGTTGGATAGATGTGAACCAGATACTATTTTAGAAACGCTTGAAGCAATAAAATTATTTCTTTTAAGGAAAAAGTTGCTTTCGTTATTGGCACTGATGAACGCCATATTTCGTATGCAGTTAAAAAGTAAATTTAGAGATATAGAAGGCATTCAGATTGATATTGGAAAAGAATATCTTGAGAAATGAATACAATATCCTATTCGCATCCCACAATTAAATGCAGATGAGGTGGAAATTTATATTGCATGTTTACTTTTGCAGTCGGAATTATCGGAAGAAAATTTTCAAAAGGCTCTATCATGGATAGTTGAGAAGAAAAAAGAGGATTTCGAGGAGATTTAGATCAGAATCAATTATAACTTTATTTTCAGATGAAGAAAATATTTATTCAAATATTGTAGAGTCACTCTATTGCAAATCAGCTGGCATTTGTTTTATCTAATGGATTGCATGGAAAACCCTCGTCAGTGTAAACGCTTCTTGAATTCCATGTATATGAGGATTGCAAATGGCATCTTATAAGAATAAGAAATTGGATAGAAAAATTCTTTCAGAGATAATGATGTTGGAATATATAAAACCTAGAATTTTTCAATCAAAATAGCAGAGATGGCAGCGGATAATAGTTTAAGTAAAGAATTAACACTATTCGAGAATGGTATACCAGAGAAAAAGCGATAAGTTAAAAATTTTGGAGAGAAGATAATTGGTTTTTAAATTGGTGTAAAATAGATCCTAAATTATCTGATAAAACCTCAATACATATTTTTATTTTACAAGAACCTCATTGGATGAAAAAAATTAGTTCGATATCATCTTTTTCTTTTCACCAGAAGCCCAAGAGATATTGGAACAACTTTCTCAAAATCAGACGTTAAAATACAACAAGCAATTAAATCTGTTGCAAATATATCAGATGCTGATGCGGCTGCAATTCTTGAGGCTATGAATTCTTCCATGATATCTGAAACAACAATAGCCAAAAGAATTGATGAAATCATTTCTACTGTTTGCACAGCAAAGAACTGAGTTAACCAATGATACTCTCAGTTATTTACAATCACTTAGTGGCTCGCAAAATTAATCTTGGTTGTATAAGTTATATAGCTGAATATGCAAACAAAATGAATAAGAAAGTAGAAATTTTAGAGATAGCATCTCAATGGGATAAGAACAAACCAGACTTAAAAATTGGAATAGAAAAACTGCTAGAAAAAATAGTAAGAGGAGGGGCTTATGAGACATCAAGTATTTTTAATGGTAGGAATGATAGAAACCTTGTTACCAGAAGATTATAACCCTAATCAAGATGAAGACACTGATGTAACGAAACCAGTCAAATGGAAGACAAGTTGTCAGATATGTCAAAGTTTGTAAAGAGTGGTGGTACATAACAGTTCCGCAAAAACATATAGCAAGACAATATGTTAAAGCAGCTGGTGGAGCTAGAACTTTGGCTTCACAGTCATACTCTGGAAGGAAAGCTGAGGAAATCTGGGGAACTTTTTAATGGTATTGTCACTAATGGCGTGAAGGTAACTTTTTAAAAATCTCGGAATTGAATACGAAGGTAAATCTGTAGAGGCGATTTTTCTAGGTTAGTAGATGTAATTGCACCCTAATTCAAGCACTAAAGAAGATATTGGCTAAGGAAGCTACACAAGCAGCTCTATCTAAAGTATTTGATTATGTTGAAAAATAATTCGATGGATATAGACTCTAAATAATATGTCAATTGAATTAATGCATGAAGCCTTAAAAAGAATACGTTGGTGCATATATTTGGATTACAATGATGAAAGACTTAGGTAGTCGTTTAGAAATGCATATAACAAATGCAGATGATTCATATGCTACGGAATGCGAATTTAAAGATATGATTATGGGAATTGTAGATGTTGAGTTTAATAAGCAAGGTAATATAATAAATAAAAATATTTCGTCTACGATTAGAGATATGCATGAATGCTGTTTGAAAGTTATGGAGGAATCTTATGAAAATAGTTTGTCACATAAATAAAACAGATACTTTTTGAAGTTGATGAACAATCAATAAATGTTGATTTTTCGACTCCACTCTTTTTCATATACATTTTGGAAGAATAAAAACAAGTTACCGTATTGGTACAGTCAACAAGCGTTAGATTTGCTTTACATTTCTATGGCTGTTTTTTGCGGCGGATAGATTATGTTTAAGAAAAGATGCGTATGATGGATGGAGTAGAGAATTTCTATATACATGCCTATTATAGAATATGATATGTGGCAAAATGCAAAATCAACACTTGAGGAAATGTTGAATTTTTATGGCGATAAATGGACTTTTATTTTTAGAAGAAGAGAGCAATCTGAAGAGGAAAAGATAAACAACAATAAATGGGAAAATCAAAGCAAAAATAAAAAAAGTTATGATCAAATTTGTATGTTTTCAGGCGGAATGGATTCGTTTATTGGTGCAATAGATTTGTTGGAAAGTAATAGTGATAAAACATTATTTGTGAGCCATTATGGTGGCGGAAAGGAACAAAGGAATTTCAAGATATTCTTAAAAGAAAAGTTTATTAATCAGTATTCATTAGAATTAAGAGATTTCCATCAGTATTATGCAAAAGGTTGTGTCAGGTATTGAAGATACTACAAGAACACGTTCCTTTTATGTTTTTCTCACGCATTAGCAGTTGCATCATGTTTGAGAAAGCAAGTTCATTTGGTTATACCAGAAAAATGGTTTTTATTTCATTAAATATTCCTAGCACATTTTTCTCGAATAGGTACAAGTAGCATAAGAACAACACACCCACATTATATGGGCTTGTTTCAAAAGTTGTTAGATTTAATTGAATTAAAAGTAACGTTAGTTAATCCGTATCAATTTAAAACAAAAAGGTGAAATGTTATTGAACTGCAAAAATCAATCTTTTGTTAGAGAAAATTTGGATAATACTATGTCCTGTTCACATCCGGATAATGGTAGAATGAAAAAGAAAAGGAAGCTAGGCATTGTGGTTACTGTTTACCGTGCGTAATAAGACAAGCGGCAATCATGCGTGCAGGCATTATAGATCAAAGTTCATATAGGGATAATAAATTTAATGGAGTCAAGGTTTCTAGAACTTGTTTAAATTCGTATCGTTTAGATTAAGAAAATTTAATCCTAAATACGCTTTTTATGACAATTCAATCTAGTGGCTCTATAGAGAATAATATTGAAGATTATGCAAAATCTGTATATTAGAGGTATGGAGGAATTAAAAACATATTTGGAGGAATTGGATGGCTAACTTTTATATGGATATGCATATGCACTTTGACCCTATACAAAAAAATAAATATGAAGTTTTGAAATATATTGAAGATAAGAAGTCTTATACTCTTGCAGTAACCAACTTACCAGATTTGTATAGGAAATACTATGCCGAGAATTGGGACTATAAATATGTAAGATTAGCATTAGGTTTTCATCCTGAGTTGGCTGCACAATATTATGCTCAAATTAATATTTTTGAAAAATATATTAAAAACGACACGTTATATTGGGGAAATTGGGTTAGATTATTCTGCCCAAAAATATAGAAAATGTAGATAAGCAAAAAAAGAAGTATTTAAAAAAATTGTTGATTTATGTAAAGCTGATAACAAAAAAAGATAATAAGTGTTCATACTGAGAAAGGCAGAAAAATGACTGTTTGAAAATTCTTGATGGATTTGAGGGAAAAGTAATATTGCATTGGTACACTGGTAATTTAAGTAATTTAAAAATTGCAATATCGAGAGGTTATTTTTTTCTCCATAAATCAACAAATGATAAAGAGTAAAAATGGTAGAACTATTATTGATATGATTCCAATAGATAGAATACTCCTTGAAAGCGATGCACCCTTTACTGAGGGACTTCATACAACTTATAATATATCTTTTATGAATGATATTATTGAATATTTAAGTGTTAGTAAAAATCTAGAGAAACAGTTTATTTGCATAAAACTAAAAGAAAACTTTAGAACAATTCTATTGTGAGCATATAATAAATTGAATCACCTCTCTATCTTCTTACTCATATATTTCTCATAATTTTTTTCTGATCTGATACAGTTCTTTCATATCAGTTTTTGCAGAAGAATACTCTTGCATTAGGGTATTCTTTTTTGGTTAGTATATTATTTAGCGTTGGTGAGAGAAAAATTCTCTCCCAACGCTAAATTTTTTTACAAAAACGAAACAAACACCAAATCCTCGTTCAAATTACGAAAAACAAAAAGGAGAAAAAAATACCTGTTCTAAGCATAGTATAAAAAGAAGTCTTAGGAATTAACGATATTCATACATTGAATCAAATCAATTTGCATCGTCCGTATTGGGAGATTCTATATTATATATATAAATGATATAATATTCATAGAAAAAGAGTTTTCAACTCTTACAAAAATATAAACCAAACCACTTTTATATGGAGGAAGAAGAGAATGGGTCTTATAGCAAACTACAAATACCTAAGCGATAAAAAAACCTAAATGAACTTAAGGCTTTATACAGAAAATACCGAGTCTATTACAGATATAGAAGAGAACAATAAGGATTTAGAAATATTACTTGATTCTAGATAAGATGTGGGATGCCCTTCACTTTGTGCTTACAGGAACAAGTGCCAGCGAGCCTATAAAAAAATAACTGCTTTAGTGAGGCTATATTGGGAATTTCCCATATTGAAGAGGTTGAGGATTTCATAGCTCTACACAGAAAAATCAAGGATTAAAGATATATTATTAGCCCCTTGATAATTTTGATATAGAAAAAGCTATGGAAAGCTTCAGTATGGAACAGTAAAAAAAGGCAAATATCTATCCAGATATTTGGGACTATGAAGAGGAAATTGAAGAGATAGAAGAAGAGATAATGGATTACTTTTCAAAATATGAAAAACTTCTACAGAAAAATATTAGAAGTAAATGGTAATGTACTTATCACTATTTGTTAGAACATAAAAAGTTAGTTGATAAAGACAAACAAATATTTAAAAATTTGAAAGAAGGTGCTACAGTGAAGCACAGAAATATCAGAAGAGAATGTGAAGACCTATGGGCAAAAAAAACAAATATTATGTCCTAAGCAAATCGCATAAAGTATACCTAGAAATAAGAGAATACTTGAAAGAAAAAGAAGTAGATATTACGCATCTAAACCAAAAATAGAAAAAGTAAGGGAGATGGAAGAAAGTAAAAAGACTTTAGCAATGCAGTCCTCCACGTGTGGGGATACTTCAAAAAGAGGCAAGTGAAATTGAAAAACAAGAATTCTTTAACAGACTAGAAGAATATATGGATGGGAAAAATAATCAGAAATATGTAGTTGAATACATTAATGATTTACTAAAGAAATACCCCAATAAATATTTGCAAGAGTCAACTGTAAATGTCAATATTAAAATGTACAAAAATGGAAAATAAAAATGTACAATTTGAACTCAACTATCCATCAACTCTCTTATCATCAATGAAGGATCTCTTGTCTTTAAGACGATATGAGGGGCCTTTATTGATATAATTTTAGAATGGTGTAAAAGTCTCATCTAAAAACTGTATTGGCCAGAGTCGACGAACCAAAGAACTCACCCCATTTGGAAAATGGCATATTTGTTGTCACAATTGTAGTATTTTTCATACCTTTTAGCGATTAGCTGAAAAACATGTTAGCAGCATCTTTATCAATTGGCATATATCCAATTTCATCTATAATTAAAACCTTGTATTTGGCATAAAACTTTAATCGTGATTCAAGCTTATTCTCATTTAAGGCCTTTTTAGTTGTGAGATTAAGGATTCAAAGGATATAAAGTATGTTTGGTATCTCGCTTTGCACAGCTAATACCAAGAGATGTAGCTAAATGAGTCTTTCCTACTCCACTAGAACCAACAAATATTATATTTTCATATTTTTTCCAAAAACCTAGATTATTTAGTTCTAAGACTTCTTTTTATTGATTCCTGGTTGGAATCCGAAGTCAAAATCATCAATGGTTTTTTTAGGAATGGGAAATTAGCAATATGTAAATTAATACTGTCCCTTTTCGCTTGTCGGTAGACACGCTCGATCTCAACAAGCTCTTCAAGAGCCTCCAAAGGATTTTTTTCCCCTTGGTTTACGAGATCTATAGGTATCAATATGATCTTGAATACATATTATACCAATCTTTCTAGTCCATTTAATAATTTTTGATGTGATGACATATTTTTTTCCTCCTTAAAGAAATTCATCCATCTGCCTTAAATTAGTTTCAGCTAACTCATCTATAGAATCTTCATTTTTGATAGAATACTTGAGTAGCTGCTTGTAATGTTCCTCTTTGTAATTTAACCTTCGGTTACTTATACTGTGCATGGTTAGCAAATCTGTGCTATAATATATGTATAACATATCTTTGGTGACAGATAGGCAAACTGTTTTACCAATATATTGATGTGGAACAGAGTATTTGCAACCCTAAATAGGTAATCATGGAATCTTTTGTGACGGTCGTGCGTCGAGTTTTTGCTGTATAGGATTCCACGATATTTATATCAGGCAGTGGTTGTAGGTACTCTGCTTCTTTTTGCAGTAATAGTACTGGTGTAAGTCCTGTTTTCATAGCAAATCCTAGTGCATACTTTCTTGTTTATACCAGATAATATTTCACTAGATCTTTTCTGTTTCAAACTCGCCTTCATATGGTAGTATCCAAGCAATGAATTTATTTGCAGCTTCAACCCTTACCCTTAGTGAAAGGATGATATGGCTTACATCGTTTGATTTTAAAGTTAAAAACTCTGGCGAAAGCCTGTATTTTTAGGACCAATTGTTGCATGCCCATCTTTAAAAGTTACAAGTGACGACATGTTGTCAAAAAGAATCTCCTTAGGTACGCCACCAGTATTTTTTAAAAGATGCAATAAGGCAGTCAATTACATCTTCTCTTGTACGACTTGACTTGTAAAATGAAGACTGGATATCTTGAATAACCTAACTTGTAGCTAAAAAACGTGAAACGTGAATATTTTTCCGAATTTGTTTTTATAGATATATCTTCTTTCCAATCAACTTGAGCCTGTATTCCAGGTGACGTTTCATATCGTGGGAACCCTTTGGGAGTTTTTACTTGGTTTCAAACCTTCTTTTTAACATACTTATTGAAATTAGAGTATGTCCCAATGTCAGAATCTATTTCAGATATTAAATATTCATAAACAGACCTGACATTGACCCCCTTAATTGCAAGTTTGATACCTATTAATTCTTTTATATTTGTCTAATTTACTAGTTTTATATCTATTTTAGGTTTTCCTTCATATCCTTCATAGTATTTTTAATAGTTCTTCGGTCCATTTCATATAACCTTGCAAGCTCTGAAAAAAATTTGGTTTAATGTCGCTCATTTTTAATATTTTTAGTTGAGTTAATAGTACTGTATTCATGCATTTACCTCCACGAATACAGTATCATATTTTTCTTATTTGTACATTATTATATTCCACTAATTGTTCATTTATATTTTACACTTTTACATCAACCTTACTAAGAGGAGAACAAGATGAGACTATGGCATGAACAAATTATTCATCTATTGCCCAAAAATCAACTTCTTGGACAAACATAGAGAATGTTGCAGCCTTTAGAGGAAATGGATGGAAAAAGAAACATAAAAACAGTAGATTATGTATTTTTGTATTCTCCATATCACTTATTTGTTTATCATTCATTAGTTATGGATGAAATGGAAAAGAGGATATAAGGTATCTATAGAGTGGAGGGATAAAAATTATCAGGGGAAAGAGGGCAGAAAAGTATAATAATCTTGAAGAAATAAATATAAATAGCCCAATTTATAAAGATCATAATGATGAATATCTGCTTGAGTGCATAGAAAACCTGAGAAAAAAGGGATAGAATTATAATATTTAGAAAGAAAGGGATAGAATTATAATATCTCATAAGGAGGAAAGCATCAATGAGTTACACAATATCTTTGTATACTATCAATACAAAACGAAAAAGAACAAGAGTTAGACCAGTCAGACTTCTTTTGAAAAGGAGGAGAATCTGGAAAATTACACAAGACCAGCAGTCACAACTGGAAGATCGTTTGTTGAAATATGAGTATAAACATGTAGGAAATACCAAAGACGGAAAAAGATTTGAACATGCTGATTTTTGGTCAAGCCCTACTGACAGATAGTGGCCTGTATTTTTCTACCTCAAACGACTTTTGATTGTATTTTTGAAGTCGGTATGACCGCATCTGAATTTACGGATACTGAGTGAGTTTTGCAAAAATATGATGCACAGGCAGGAGGATGGGAAGAAATCTAAATAAGATATGTACAAGTGTTAATTAGTTAGAGAGAAAAACGATGGACTTATTCGGATATATCAATGGAATAAAGAGTTAAACACCTTACTGATGCATGAGTGTGATATATATTTTTATAAGCAAAGTCAGGAAATTCAATTTTTGAATAATCAAGAGGTATACTCTATGCCATGTAAGGCCTTCGTACGGGATGGGAGTGGTGGAGAGTTTGTCTTTTTGAATGATGGCAGCATAGGGTTTATCGGTAGGAAGGAGAGGTCGGTAGGATAGCAGAGAACTTAGAAGAACTACTAACTTTTTAATCCATACAGGAAATATTTTTGACTTTTAACTGTAGATATATTTATCAAAATCAAGATTCACCAAAAATATTGTAACGGATATTTATCAAAAGTAAGGGAAAACTATAGGACTGAGGGCAAAGACTGGGATAAGATTCGGTCTAATATTGCAAAAAGACTTAGGTCTTCCTTTTAAACCCTGATGAATTAGCAGACTTAGCAATGAATTTTTATCAAGCTGCTACAAGAAGTCCATATTTTTCTTGTAAATATGCCGATGGTGAAAATGAGTATATTTGTGATTCAGTACTTTCAGATATTGTGGGACTGTGGGTGAAGGAACTTACAGGCATGACTAAAGAGGAAATAGAAATGAGCATTAACAAAGGCTAACTATTTATTAGGAAAAAGAAGTTAGAGTGTTATTGGAAAAAATGGTTAATTGTAGAATCTATTTGTACAATTAACCTTATAAAAATAATACAGAAGATGAATATATAGAGAGGAATGCTATGGAGAAGGGAATAATATATTTAATGACGACAGTTGTTAATGGTCTCATAAAAATTGGCAAGACCCCTAAACGACCAATTTGAAAACAGAATGAGATTTTTAGAAAGCTAAATGGGTATGCAAATATAACTGGATTGAGAGAGAGTTTGCTATTGAAGTTGATGGATATGATGATAAGGAAAAAGCTATCCATGATATTTTTAGTAAAAGTAGAATTGCTAATACAGAATTATTTGCCTTGGATATTGAAATAGCAAAATCCTTTACTAGCATCTTTGGACGGCAAGCAAATTTATCCAAAAAGACAAGACCAAGAAAGAAGTGTTTAGAGAATCCACAGTAGAGATGAGTTTAGCATCTGATGGAGGATTTATTCCAGATGGCGAGTACATATTAAACCGCCAAATAAGGGATTTGGAAAAGTAAATGGAAAAAGCTATTGTTAAAGATGGAGTTTTTACCTTATTAAAGGGAAGTTATTGTGGAAATACGGAGCAAGGGATATATTCCATCTATTAGAGAAATGCGAAGATAAAGGATAACATATTACAGGAGGATATTATATGTAGCAATCCTTCTAGTGCAGGTTGGATAGTAATTGGTAAATCTAATAATGGCTGGCTGGAGTGGAAAAGATTTAAAAAGGAAATTTATAGAAATTTATAGGGGTAAATAAATTAAGAAATACATATATTTAGTGACAATTCAAGAGATAAAAAATAATTAATAAGAGGTGATAATTATGTATATTTTACAGATTTCGGATTTGCACTTTAATAATGAAACTGATGAGAGTTATATTCGTAAAAAGCTTTGTTTTTATTAAAATGAAGAATTAAATGGAGGGAGTGTATATGAAGATAATCTTGAGTAGGAAAGGTTTTTGATAGTGCGAATGGGGGCATTGTAAGTCCAATATTTAATAATGGTACCATGCTATCATTGCAATCCCAAGTAAAGATCATAAAAAGATAAGATTAAATATTCTGATCTAGTCTGTAATGGGGTTTCATTAAGAAAGATACTATACGATCTCGGATATAAAGGTGATCCTTGTTGCCATTTAGATCCTGGATCTTGTTTGGGAAAGAAGAAAAAAATCGTGTTAAAGACTGGAAACCTGCATTTGGTCAAATTAATCAGTCTGCAACATATCTCATTAATAAAGGAATAAAAGAGGAGATTTATTTTTATTTTTGGCAACTTTAGACATGTTTTAAAATGTTAATGGACAATATAAGTATGTACCTAATAATCTAAATAATAATACATATCATGGACATGAGATACAGGCAATATGGGGATACCTCCAGGTAGGAGAGATGATTGAAAGAACAAGATGAACAAAAAGTTTTTCATGGCATCCCATTCTTGTGATGAGAGGGTATACTTTGGAAATGATAATATAATATTTACTGCTGCGAAGGAGTTGTCATTTGCACCTGGTATGCCCGGATGCGGAATTCTTCCTTATGATATAAAAAGAGTTCTTACCATGCCTGGAAAATCTAAGGCAATATGGAAAGAAGAGAAGGCATATAATGTAGATAATATTGATGCTAACCGTAAAAATTCTGTAAAGAATGGAAAAGGTATTTATTATGCTGGTATATGGCAAGAACTGACGCTCAAGGAAAATCAGCTATCAGAAAACTGGGCAAAAGTCAATGCTTGCTAGGTAAGAATAAGCATATTATTATGAAATTTAATATAATTTACTTATGTGAATATATATAATATAAGATTTTAATGAATGATTTAGTGGATTTAATTATGTAAATTTAATGGGAGGTAATACAAATGGCATGCTATGTGTTTAGAATTAACTATAATGAACATTATAAAACTATTAGAAGTGAATTGCTTTAATAACAAACTAAGGCAAGGCTGGGGAGCTGAAGGAATGAATATAGACCAAGATTTTTAAACGTTTCAAAGAGGCTTATGTTCTAATTGGGGTAAAGAAGATGGTAGTGATAGCTTAATAGAAAAAAAGATATAGAAACATAAAAAAATTATGACAGAAATTAAACAAGGCGATTATATCATTATACCAAAAATTAGTACTAAAGAGGAATTTTGTTTGTAGAAGTTTTTATTATTGCAAATGTAAAAAGGAATATCAATTTGGAGAACTGAAAAAGATTAATGATTTTTGGACACTATCTTGGGGTAGAAGTACTTTTTAGTTGCAGATATGATATGGATATAGATAGTCAGTTAATTAGTAGTAAATTTAGAGCCTCATCAGTGGTTCTCACTCAATAGGGTAAAGGTTGAAGATTTTGAAAATGCTGTAGATCGACTTATAAATAAAACATAAAGAAACACCAGATATGTTTGATAATGAGCTCTGATTTAATTAGTATGATTGATATCGGAACAAGAGAAAAGCGAGAGGGTATTTGAAACATATTGTTGATGCTTTGCGCAACTTAAATAATCATAAATTTGAGGATATTATAGCCGAGTTATTTTGAAAAATGGATATTTGGTTGTGGGAAATAACAAGTATGATGGAGATGGTGGAGATATAGATATAATATTTGAAGCTTATAATAGAAAATACATTAATGCATAATATATATGAAATTTGTGAGCTAGAGAGTCCTCATATTCATGTTCAGGCCAAAAAGAAAAAGGAATTGATCTTGATGATATTAATGGAGTAAAGCAGTTAATTAAGATGAGAGATGACGAGGTTATTGAAAAATAGTATTTATATACTTATTAGTCTGGTGGATTATTTTACAGAGGATACAAAAATTGAAGCGATGGAATTATACTTATTAATGGAATTACATTTTGCATCTCTTTTAGTAAGGCATGGTATTGAAGTTGAAATTACAAGATAAAAACTATGAAAACAAAACTTATAAAAATAGCAGTCCTCGTTCTCCTTGTAGTCGCAAGCATCCTCCCTAGGAGCCTGTGCCAACACAAAAGAGGACCAGGCAAAGATAATCAGCTACCTAGACAGGAGGTTTGGCAAGGAACATATACCATCAAACAGGAAAAATACCATCCCGCTGGTTTGTGACACTAAACCAGTATCCGGATATTAGTGTTTACTACATCGGTTTCACGACCCCCTATCCATGAGCCTCACTATATATCAACCAACTTTTGATGATGTATTTGGTCAGCTGGTGGTTAAGGACTTCAAGAAAACTACTAAGTTGGGCAAGGACGATATCCGCTATGACACTGATGTGGATTATGTATATTATGCAAGGTTGAATTTCATTGAAGACCTCAAGGCTTCTTATAATAGGATGATAGCCTTTTTGACTTTATGCGTGACAAACACCCAATAATCCTTGAGGAAAGGTACCTGCATATAGATATGAGTATGAATGGCTTTAGTTCTTAAGGGATTGACTGATGATGAAAAAGTATGTAAGAGAGACTATTGTAAATGTAGAAAAGGGTCAGTTAAATATTAAGTCCTATGGGGACCTCTACAACGAATTAAAGCCAAAGTTAAAGACCCATAAGGATAAGCCAGATGGATTGACCATCCATGCTGATATTGGCAGGATCTTTATCTTGGGCAGTGATACATTTGAGGACTTCTCTACAAGAGTCTTGACCTGAGGGTGTGAAGGTTGAAGATTTAAAGGACCTTGTACTTCAACCAGGTGAGACCAGTCCTACCTACGCCTTTAGGAGTCCCTGATCAACACGATACAACACGTATATTTATAGAGGCAAAGAATTTGACAGATTCGCCTTTGTAAATTATTTGATGCTACCCTAGTCAATGTTACTGTAGATGGTGGAGGGGAGATTTTTATTGATCCAAAGTGGGTTAAAGCTTGGTTATGACGATATAAAGGATTGGAAGGACCCCTATGACCAGCTAAAAATTTCCCCACCCTAGAACTGAGGCGTGAAAAAGACAGAGGGATAAGCTATAAAAATACCAAGATACTTTTTGTAGAGAAGAGGTATTCTAAGGCAATTTCAAAGGTTGTATTTAGATATGAAAAATAGTTATGTGTAATGTGAATTACAGGAGGTTTGTATGAAAAAGCTTTATAGAGTGTTAATGATTGTTTTTACCTATATTTGTCGGAAGTGCTTCACTGGTAAACCTAATATTCTACCTTTCAAACCAGAAAAACTTTTATGAGTCTTATCTTGAGCATCATATTTTTCTTGTTGGCCTATGCAGTAGGTATAAAGAATATATTAGACATATTGAAGGAAATGGACTAAGTCGACAATATATTTTTTTATCTACAATATATAATTCAATGAATAATTCATGCAGAAGTAGACCTATAAATTTATATAAAATGAATAATTCAAGAGGAAGTAGACCCTATAAATTTATGTAAATAGAATTTTTTTACTATGTTTAAATTATGAAAAGTATTATATAATGGTGATACTATATGTACTAATAATTAGCGATAAGACTTTGAACTAAACGATTATATACTAGGTATAATCTGTTGGCCAATAAGCCCCAGGCTTTGTCTTGGCTATCATACAATCAGCAGCTTGTCTGCTTATGTATTTATAAGAGTATTTTTATAGAGTATTAGAAAGAAGGTAGTAGTATGAATCAAAAGATGTTTAAAAATTTTTAGGATGGTGGCAACTTGTACAGCTATGCTTATGTACATTTCGTATTTCCCACAGATTATGAATAATTTGCATGGCAACAAGAGTGGTTTCTTGCAGCCAATGGTAGCAGCCATAAACTGTACTTTATGGGTATGCTATGGGGTCTTCCAGGAGAAGAGGGACTGGCCTTTTAATCATAGCAAATACTCCAGGTATAATATTTGGAGCGCTAGCAGCAATTACTGCTCCTATAGGAACTTTTAGAGGTAAGGTGTCAGTTACTCTTGACAAGACAAGTACTTGGACCCTAACAGGTGATACATATGTTACTGAATTTAATGGCGATGCATCTAATGTAATAAGCAATGGATATACCCTATATGTAAACGGAGTTGCCCTAAGTGGTACTAAGTAATAGGAAAATATACCTCTATATAATACAGATAATATGCTATAAGGCAATTAACTATATAACTTACTTTTTAAGATATAAGATTTAAAAATAAAAATTCTAAAAACAGCTATTTAGGGGTGATAAGGGAGACTTTATCACCTTTTTGATGTAAAAAGATCTTGAAATGCTATAATAGTATCAAGCATAAGGCAATATTGATTTCATGATGAGGAGACTGAATATGAGTGCAAGACAAGCTATTTTTAGGACTAATTGCCCTGCTAGGACTTGGATTTTTGACAATTATATTTTTTTATGTATAAGTTTATGAAGAACAGAGGCATAGCGGGGAAAAAGCTTGATGGAGTCACCTGTAAACGACCAGGCAGACGATTCAAAAATGGGGTTGGGAGAACTTTTTATCTACATATCCTTTATAGCCATACCTCTTATATACGTAATCCAGATGACAAATGAGAGTAGTGCTGGCTCTCCAATTTTGGCCAAGTTTATTATTTTGCCACCAGTGATGGCCCTTTTTAATGCCAGAAAGCGTACTGGAAAAAGTGTCTTCCTATGCATGGTTGCTGCTATATTTTTCTTTTATATGCTTATGGTGTATGCCATAATCGGCCTACCAGTCAAGGCACCAGTTTTGACCATTGATAAGACTGAAATAAGGCTAGCCCACACAAGTCTAAATGATATAAAAAGACCAGGGCTTTGATATATATGTCAAGCAGAGGGAGTCCACAACTAGTGACTATGACCAGCTCCTGACTTCAGGTGACTATAAGAAGTACCCACTAGATAGGAGTATTTATGTAGACAAGGGCTTTAAAATCTACAATGATGTGGTCTACAAGGCTCTCTACCTACTAGTCAAGGATGGACTAGTAATAGGAAATATTGGCTTATATGGGGATATGAATAAGAATGTGGTATTAGAGGACTGTAAAATAGTATATTTTAGGCTCGATGAAGATTGCCTTGCATCAGCTAGGGCAAAGTCTATAGCCTATAAGCTCGATGGCATGGACCTAATGGGGACCCTGAAAGAGGATAGCTTGAAAGAGACCTTTGGTGACAAGCTATGGTTGGTGCCACCAAGTGGGGCTAGGGATGTAAGCCAGTTACATTATGGGATCCAGTGGACTAGCATGAGTGACCACCTTTTCTGGAACCAGTATTTTTTTCTTATATAGATTTTGACATGTCAAACAGGATGACTTCTTTTGACCTATCAACTGAAATAGGCCGTGACAAGTAAGGTAGTATGGTGATAATTTCAATAAATAAGGTCAACTTTGGGTAAGTAATAATAAAGTAGCTTTTTAAAGATACTTGGAAGGATATCAGGAATCTAATAGTCATACTGCATAAAGGAGGGAATGAATGGACTTAGAAAAGAGATTTGAAAGAAACAGTTTAAAAAGGATCCAAGTACTAAATGGGGCCCAGTTGAAATACATAGCATTTATATCGATGCTTATAGACCATGCCAATAATGCCTTGATAACCCCCTGCTAGATGGGCAGGGCTTCTTGCTACACCTATCAAAACCTATTTTCGATATTGCAGGATAGCCTTCCCTATATTTGTTTTTCTTTCTAGTAGAGGGCTTCTTTAAGACTAGGAGCAGGAAAAAATACTTGGCAACCCTATTAATATTTGGTGTGATTTCAGAGGTTCCATTTGATATGTTCACCTCGAGAGTCTTCTTTGACCCATATTGGAATAATATGATGTTTACATTGGCTCTCAGCCTAGTTACTATTTTGGGTGGTTGACATCCCAAAGGACAGGATAAAGAATAGACCACTCTGGTATTTTTGTATCGATAATTATAGTGGCACTTTTTGCCTTTTTAGCTATGCAGCTAAGTCTTGACTATGACTACCATGCTGTAATTGTGGCCTACCTATTCTATGTATTCTATGACAAGCCAATCATAGGGCAGGTCTGGGCTACCTATCGATTATAAAGGAGCTATATTCAATTTTAGGATTTGGTATGACCCTTACATACAATGGTCAGAGGGGCAAGCAGTACAAGTGGTTCAACTACTTCTTCTACCCAGTCCACATCCTGATATTAGGACTTTTTACGCTTCTATTTTAATATTTAAGTTTAATATTTAAGTTGATGAAAATTTAATGATTTTTATATATAAACATCGGGGGTTGACTAAAAACTTGACCTTCGATGTTTTTTTATTGACAAGTTACAGTAAAGGTGATAATCTCTTAGTAGAATATTTTTGGGGTTGATGTTACCCCGCGTGCTTTTAATTGGGTCCCTGTGAGGCCAAAAGGAGGAAAAATGTTGAAGAATAGACACTTGGTTAGACCAGAAGATTTTTTTCTGTTGCAGAGATAGACTTCAGTATTAGATCTGGGCTTGCAGATCAGCGCAAACCCACATTCTTATTTCAATACATGTGAAGGTAAGATATTGGCTACCCTATTTTATGAGCCATCTACTAGGACTAGGCTGAGCTTTGAGGCTGCCATGAATAGGCTAGGTGGTAGGGTAATTGGATTTTCAGATCCAGGAGCCTCATCAGTATCAAAAGGGAGAGCCTAGAGGATACCATCACAACAGTTTCGAATTACGTAGATATAATCGCAATGAGACATCCACAGTCAGGAGCAGCCAGTCAGGCATCTAAGGTTTGTAGGCTACCCTTTATAAATGCTGGCGATGGTGGAAATCAGCATCCGACTCAGACATTAACAGACTTATTAACTATAAAGGCCAATAGGGGCAGTTTAGATAATTTAACCATAGGTATGTGTGCGACCTTAAGTATGGGCGTACAGTTCATTCTTGGCCAAGGCTATGTCCAGGTATACAGGCATAAAGTTTGTGTTTATTTCACCTGATGAGTTAAAGATGCCTCAATCAGTAAAGGACAATATAGAAGGAACTGAATATATAGAGACAGACGACCCTGTGGGTCGCTATGCCAAGCCTTGATATCCTGTATATGACTAGGATACAGAGGGAGAGATTCGAGGACCAGGCAGAGTATGAAAGGCTAAAGGATAGCTATATCCCTGGATATGGAAAAGATGGGGTCTGCCAAGGAAGATATGATGGTCCCACACCCACTTCCAAGGGTAAATGAGATAGCTACTGAGGTTGATTCAGACCCAAGGGCTAAGTATTTTTGAACAGGCCCAGTACGGAATGTACGTAAGGATGGCCTTGATTATGAAGATGTTAGGTTTATAGGTGGATGATATGGAATATAAGGTGATTGAAAATAGATATGTAGGTGAGGGTATGTACTACATAAAGATAGGGGGAGCTTTTGAAGCCAAGATGGGCCAGTTTTATATGCTAAGGGCCTGGGACAAGTTTCCACCCTTTCTAGACCAATAAGTATATACCAGATAGATGATGAAGGAATTAGCTTTCATACAAGAAGGTTGGCCAGGGTACACAGATAATTTCCCAACTAAGAGAAGGAGACCCTATCAAGCTAGAGGGTCCATATGGTAATGGTTTTTGAAAAAGGTAGAGGAAGGGTAGCCCCTAGTTGGTGGAGGAATAGGAATTGCTCCCCTTTATATGGTTGCTCAGAATATACCAAACTGCGATATTTATCTGGGTTTTAGGGACCAGGCAATTATGCTGGACGATTATAGGTCTGTCTGTAGGGACCTATACACTACAAGTGGAGACACGCTTGTAACAGATATTTTAAATGTTGAAGACTATGACTATATACTTACATGTGGACCAACTCTATGATGAAGAAGCTAATGGAGATGGTAGAGGAACTAAGACTAGGATCCAGGTATCTCTGGAAAACCATATGGCATGTGGTGTAGGTGCCTGTCTAGTATGTACCTGCAAGACTAAGTCGGGTAATAAGAAGACCTGTAAGGATGGACCAGTATTCTGGGAGAGGATGTGATCTTATAATGGCAGATTTAAGAGTAAACTTGTGTGGATTTGAGCTAAAAACCCAATTATAATGGCATCTGGAACCTTTGGATTTGGCAAGGAATACGGTGAAATATATGATGTCAGCATTTTAGGTGGAATTAGCTCAAAGGGACTAACCCCTAGTGGCTTTGCAGGCAATGAGGGCATGAGGGTCCATGAGACTCCATCTGGTATGATGAACAGTGTAGGTTTAGAAAAATCCTGGTGTCCAGGGCTTCATAGACAAGGAACTACCTGATTTTTCAAGGTTAGATACATGTAGGGATAGTAAACCTTGGTGGTGGTTGTGAAGACGACTATGTTGAGGGGGCTAGACTACTTGATGACAAGGATTTTTGATATTATTGAGCTAAATATCTCTGCCCCTAATGTAAAGCATGGTGGTATGGCCTTTGGTATCAAGTCAGAGGTTGCTAGAGAGGTGATTAGAGCGTGAGGAAGGCTACCAAGAAGCTTTCTTATAGTCAAGCTATCACCAAATGCAGAGGATATAGTGGAGATGGCCAAGGTTTGTCAAGAGGAGGGGCTGATGGCATATCCCTTGTAAATACCTTCAAGGCCATGGCTATAGATATACATAAGAGAAGACCAGTCTTTAACAATGTGACAGCAGGCCTATCAGGACCAGCTATCAAGCCTATAGCCTTAAGGGATGGTATACGAGGCTTTGCCAGGCTGTGACTATACCTGCTTGTTGGTATGGGTGGTATCATGACTGCCGAGGATGTCATAGAGTTTATAATGGCGGGTGCAACCTGTGTCCAGCTGGGAACTGCAAACTTTGCTAATCCTAGGATTGGCCAGGAGATAATAGGGGACCTAAATAGGTTTATGGATGAAAATGGAATAAAGTCCCTAGATGAGATTAGGGGTATAATATAGGAAAAATATTTTATAAAATTGTGGAGGTAAAGTTATGGCAAATGTTGATGTAATACAGGTATTAAAGGATTGTGATGCACTATTGGAAGGACACTTCCTACTATCTTCAGGTAAGCACTCAAACAGGTATGTACAGTGTGCCAAGGTATTGAGGTTCCCAGACCAGGCTGAGAAGGTCCTAAGCGTAGTAGTAGACAAGATCAAGGACCCAGACATAGACCCTAGTAGTTGGACCCTGCTATGGGTGGTGTAGTAGTATCATATGAGCTAGGAAGACAGCTAGGCAGAGGAAGCCATCTTTACAGAAAGAAAGAACAATATCATGGAGTTAAGAAGAGGCTTTGAGGTAAAGCCTGGCGATAGGATAATAATAGCTGAAGACGTTGTCACTACAGGAAAGTCAACTAAGGAAACTAAGAAGGTTCTAGAGGAGTTAGGTGGCCAGGTAATAGGTGTAGCCTGTATAGCCAACAGGACTAAAGGGACGATATAGGTATGCCAATCTACAGTGCTATAGACCCAGATATTCAGGTTTATGATGATGGTGCTTTGTCCTCTATGTGATGATGGCCAGATAGACCTAGTAAAGCCAGGTAGTAGAGGTTCAAGAACGAGAAGTAGAAATACAGAGAAAAATAAATAATAAGTACTTATGTCAAATAACGTTGGTGATAATTTAAATCAATAAAATCTATTAATTAATGGCAGCATCCATAGCAAAACTTATAGCTATGGATGTTGCCCTTTGTATCTTATACCTTTCCATAAGCATTATCCTTGCCTTAAAAATTTCTAAAACTCCTATATCCGTAGGATACTCTTTTAATTACCTTTATCTTATTATTCTTACCCTCCACCATAGCATTCGTATAGTCACATTTGAGTGAATTTACCACATATTTTCTAAGCTTTTTAAGGGTTTTTTATACTCTTTCTAAAAACACATCGGTACTTTATCAGTCCTAGTATTTAGAATGTCTTCAAGCATAGCCACATCATTATTAGATATACTTAATAGGAAGTTTTTGATAAAAATCATAGGCTTCTTTTAAGTTGGGAAATTTTTCCTAACATGTAGTCTAATATGTCAACTGAACTAGTCATATTTTTTAAAGTGTATGTTCTTGTAAAAATATATACCGTTTAATTCCCAGTTCTTTGTAGGTGGTATTTTCCAGTATCTCTTCAGTATTTTTATACCTCTAGACCTGGTATTGCTTCTTCATCTCGTTTATTCTTAGCTTGTTTAACTCCCTGTCAAGAGCTGTACTATGTGGAATTTATCAACCACGATATTGGCATTTGGAAAGACCTTCTGGCAAGATCAATATATGGCCTATACATGTCTGTAGTCACATATTCTACCCTTTTTCTCACCTTCAAGGGATAGGAATTAAAAATACTCAAAGAGGTATCTTTGTCTCCCTATCTGCCAGGATATCAAAAATATGACCGCCTTCTAAATCGGTTAAATTCACACTCATAGACGCATCAACTGTATTTACTGACTTGAATTCGTCTATTGATAGAATCCCTAGGAAGATAATTTTTCTTCTCCCTATCTTCAGTTAAACGAAGTATTCTGGCAACACGAGTAGGAGATACACAGTGTTCTCTTGCAATTAAGTCCATTGACTTAGTCTCACATAGGTTTAAAACTATAGACCTCTTAACATCATTCGATATGAAGCACCCTTATCTGCGATAGGTGTTTTGGCCATAAATGTTGATTCGCAATGCTTACAGAAAAACCTCTGCTTTTTAACCATCAATATCAAAGGGTTTGTATTGACCCTATTAAAAAGTATTTTACTGGTCTGACTTCCATTTTTATTATGTTATAATTTTCATTGACTATGCCACATTTAGGGCAGCAAGCTGGCCTATATGAAAGCTTTCCCTTAAGACTGTATATTCTATACCCTTAATATTTTCTTTTTCGTTACCTAAAATTACTAAATTTTTATCGTTAATTCCTAAGATTTCGTTATACTAGCATTAGAACACATATCATTTCTCCTTGTATTTTGTGCGATTTAAATTATACACGAGATTTGATGTGTGTCTCCTATTTTAAAAATTTAGCGTTGGGAGAGTAATTTTCTCTCACCAACGCTAAAATATTATACAAACCATAATAAGTAGTAAAAGTAAATTAGACAGTATCTAGATAGGTTTGACCTCTGGCTACTGTCTTTTTATGTTCCTTGTAAGAAAATAGGAATTATTTTTCAAAAAGTATTGAAAAATATTTTCAATCAGGTTTATAATAATCTTAAATAAACAATGTTCACCAAATTATATTAATCTTGATTGTACAGGATAATCGGGTATTTTACCGATTATATTTGTTTAAGGATTAGTGAACAAAAACTAATTCTGTTTATTAAAAAGGAGACTAAATTGGCTAGAGACAAGCTTTTTAAGTAAAAATTTAATATTAAAAATGCAAAATTGAATTTCTTGATAAGGGCTTTGAAAAGGCTTCAATGAGGACTATAGCATAGACAGTCAGGCCTGACAGTCGAGGCAATTTACAGGTATTTTAAGTCTAAGGAGGACCTGTTTGAGGCCCTGGTCCAACCAACACCTGACGAGCTAATGAAGATATTTATGAGGGAGTTAGATGATGCCTCAAACAAGTAAAAATACACAAATATCCAGGAAGGATATGATATGAGTTTAATAGAGTCACATACTGGTATCCTCCTGCTTCCCTAGATTATTTGTATGACAACTTTGATGACTTTACCTCCCATTTAAGTGTAGTCAGGGGACAAAAATTCGAAAAATATCCAGGACTTCTTTGTGGATATGGAGGTCAAGGGAAGCAAGATGTATATAGCTGAAATGGAGGCCTGTGGCATCATGAAAAACCCATTTACAGAGACAGAACTCCACATATTCTGTACTATGTCTATTACGCCGATTTTTGAAATCATAGACCATAGGTATGACTATGAAGAGGCTGTAAGGATATTAAAAGCACGTCCTATGGCCAAAGCTGGGCCTGGAACAAGATATGCCTACTGGGAGACTCTAGAGACCTAGGTCCAAGCTGTGATTTGAAGATTGAAAAGGAACCAGGATCTAGTGGAATTTAATCAAGTCTATATAAGGCTATAAGGTTTGATAGTAATGGCTTGAAGAAGAGGGGGATGATGTAGATACCATATATAAATAAAGGGATTAGAGCTAAAAAAACAGAGGGGGATATTGTGAAGAATTTTAGGTTTGATGCTCTTACATTAATTTTAATCAATGCCATAATGCTTAGGTCATGTGCTATATTTCCATCCCAAAAAATGGTGGCACTTACCTATATCATGGCTAGCCTTATTCTAGTAGTTTCGGGCAATATAAGGAGAATTTTCAAGGTGATTTGTGTGGTGGCTGTATTTTTAGCTATATATCTCATTAATGAGTATTACGGCCTTAGTGCTATACTGGCTGCCTGGGCTAGGATGATGCTATTATTTATGCCTTGCTTTATGATAGCAGCACTATTGATCACCGAGTATACGTCGTCCGAGGTCTTGTCAGGACTGCAAAGGCTTAGGCTACCAAAGATATTTATAATAGGCATAACAGTAACAATAAGGTACATACCGACCTTCTATAGGGAATTTAAAATAATCAGAAGGCCATGAAAATCAGGGATAGAATTTTTCGGCCCTACATCCAATCAGGACCTTTGAATACCTTATGGTTCCCTCAGCTTTTTCCGTTGTAGCCCTGATGACAGAGCTTACCTGTGCAGGACTTACCAAGGGAATAAGTGCAAAAAATGATAGGACTAGTTACTATGGTAGTGGCTTTGGTCCCATAGACTATACCAGTTTTATAGTCCTAATCCTAGGATATATCCTAATAATTGGGGGATAGTTTGATGAAAAATAAGATAATCGAATTTAAAAATGTGGCCTTTAGCTATATGGACAAGGATGACTACGCCCTAAGGGATGTCAATTTTAGTATTGAGGAAGGGTCCCTTGTCTTTATAAGTGGTAAGAGTGGGTCCGGTAAGTCAACCCTCCTAAAACCTCTTAAATGGGATTATTCCAGAGGTAATTGAGGGCCAGCTAGAGGGACAAATCCTGATAGACGGTAAGGAGGACCTAGATGTAAGCGATAGGAGTCTTATCCTTGGGAACGTATTCCAAAACCCGAGAAGCCAGTTTTTTACGACGGATACTACGGCAGAATTGGTATTTGCCTTGGAAAACTATGGGGTAGAAAGGAGGCTATAAAGAAGAGGTTGGACTCTATCATAGGAGAATACAATGTAGACTACCTAAGGGATAGAAGCTATTTGAGATATCCCTCAGGTGAAAGGCAGCTAATCGCCCTCCTAACAGTCCTGATTATGGATCCAAAGGTAATTATATTTGATGAGCCATCAGACAATCTTGACTATGGAAATTCAATGAGGCTAAGAAGACAAATTATAGACCCTCAAGGCAGAGGGCAAGACTATTATTGTAGCAGACCACAGAAATTTTTATCTGAAGGAATTATAGACAAGGTCCTCCTAGTTGAGGACAAGACAGTCAAGTCTTTTGGGTCCGCAGCAAGACTTCTTGAAGGGGACTATAAAAATCGTAGCTTTTGATATCTTTGCAGGTGATTACGGCCGAGTGAAAAAGCTGGGACCTGGTCAAGGGGGTGTGACTATAGAGGGCCTATCCTACAAGGATATTATAAGGGACCTAAGCATTCAATTTGAGGAAAATGAGGTTACAAGTATAGTCGGAGTCAACGGTGTAGGAAAAACCACCTCAGCCGAGCTAATCAGCAGGTCTCTAAAGCCTGAAAAGGGCAAAATACAAGTGGAAGGTCAGGCTATGTACCTAATGCAGGATGCAGACTTTCAGCTATTTGGTTCGTCCTGTCTCAAGGAGTTAGAGCTTGCCCAAAAGGATGAGGCTATTAATATAGAGGCACTTTAAAAAGTCTGGATATTGATATGCTTAAGGACAAGCATCCCCAGAGTCTGAGTGGGGAGAGAAACAAAGACTACAAATGGCCATAGCCAGGGTTAGTGGCAATAGGGTTGTAATCCTGGATGAGCCGACCAGTGGTCTTGATAAGTCCTCTATGGAAAGGGTCTGTTCCATGATAGAGACCTTAAAAGAGTCTAGGACCATAATTGTAATATCACATGATTATGAGTTTATTCGGAGGGTGAGCGATTCAGTTGCCTCATCTTTCGGATGGACAAATAAGGGAAAATTTAAATTAAATGAGGGATAATGTAGAAAAGTTAAATAGTATTTATAAGGAGATGGAGGTTCATTATGAGTAGAAAACTAAAAAAATTAAAGACATACTATTACTAGCCTTGTTAACAGCAATTTATATGATTATTTACATGATTTGTATGGCAATTATATCGCCATTGGGAGCATTTGGTCATGCCATAAGCCCTGGTATTTGTATGGTGTTTTTGCAGGTACAGTAATCTCACTTTTATGTCTAGAAAGGTTGGCAAAATGTGGCAGTTTACTATCTTTACACTCTAGTAATGGGAGTATTTGCCCTTATGGGTGGTGGATATTTTGCCATGGCTAATCACATCTGTATCAACAGCAATTATAGCGGATTTTATTGCATCAAGAGAGGAAAGGCCAAGTGTATTTAAACTTGCAATTGCATCAGGCCTACTTCATATGGGCCAGGCCTGGGGAGCCATTATTCCATCGCTTTTCTTCCTAGAATCCTATAGGTCAACTTGGATTAAGCGTGGTCAAACAGCTGCCCAAATGGATGACATGATAAAATACACTGCAGGAACATGGGGAATAGTCAATTCTCTATCACCTTGTTCTGGCAGCAATTGGTATATATATAGGATACGTTATTCTTAGAAAGCACTTTAGAGAGGATTAGGTGGTTTAGAAATGGATACATTTAAACGTTTGTTTAGTTATGCAGAGGAGAAGAAGCACTTTATGGTCATGGCCTTATCTTATCAGGCCTTGCAACTGTGGTTTCCTTTGTACCCTACTACTACTTCCTTAAGTTATTGAGGGAGATAACATCAACTAGTAGACCAGATTTAATAGGAACATATTCCTACTGGATTTTGTTGACAACTACGGCCTATGCCTTGATATATTTTCTTGCCCTGGCCTGCAGTCACGCGTCTTTGCCTTTAGGATAGAGACAAATATGAAGAGAGAGGCTTAAATGAACTCTTGGGAGCATCCTTTGCCTTTTTCGATATGAATCCATCTGGTAAGACAAGGAAGACTATTGATGATAACTCAGTGAACACCCATACTGTTATAGCCCATTTGTTACCTGACTCAGTCAATGCGGTCTTGTTTCCGATCTGTCTACTAGGATTGGCCTTTGCTACTAATATTTATGTTGGTATACTCTTGGTTTGTGCCATAATATTTGCGACAGTTTGCTTTAAGTTTATGTATTCTGATACTAGTATGATGAAGGACTATATGGATGCACTTGACGATATAAACTCTGAAACAGTAGAGTATGTAAGAGGTATCCAGGTAATCAAGATCTTTGACATGGTTATAGAGTCCTTCGAAAGGCTATACAAGTCTATACTTCGCTATTCTGAGGTTGTAAATAGGCAGTGCCAGCTGTGCAAGATTCCATTTGTAGCCTTCCAATGTGGTATGATGTCATTTGGGGCAATTATAATCGTAATTGCCAGTAGACAGCTTGGAAAGGATATGGTAGTTGGTGAAGTAATTAGCATGACTGTGTTTTTGTTTGCCTTTGTAGGCATGCTTAATAATGCCTTTATGAAGATTATGTTTTTAGTAGGAACTATCAACTAGGCCGGGATGCTATCGATAGGTTGGAAGATATATTTGCCAAGATGGAAAAATAAATTGGAAAGTGGTTCTATTGAAAAGATGGATAGCTATGATATTGAGTTTGAAAATGTTGGATTTAAATATGAAGAAGGTGTCAATGTCCTATCAGACTTCAACTTGAAACTAGAAGCTGGCAAGGTATATGCCCTTGTAGGTTCATCTGGAAAGTGAGTAAAATCGACTATAGCCAAATTGATATCAGGCTTCTATCCGGTGTCCTCAGGCCAATTAAAAATCGGTGGCAGGGATATTAAAGAATATACTAGCAAGGTACTAGAAAGGAATGTAGCCTTTGTTTTCCAAAAATCAAAGTTATTTAAGACTAGTATTTACGAAAATGTAAGGCTAGCTAGACCCTGAAAGTAGCCATGAAGAGGTGATGAGAGCCTTGGATATGGCAATGTGCTCCAGCATACTTGATAAGTTTGAGACCCGAGAAGAGACAATTATCGGGGCTAAGGGGGTTCATCTATCAGGTGGAGAGATGCAGAGGATAGCAGTGGCAAGGGCCATCTTAAAGGATGCCCCTATAGTTATCCTAGATGAGGCGAGCGCAGCCAGTGACCCAGAAAATGAATATGAAATGCAGAGGGCCTTTAAGGCACTAATGAGGGGTAAGACAGTAATTATGATAGCCCATAGGCTTTCAAGTATTAGAAATGTAGATGAAATTTTTGCTTGTTGAGGATGGCCAGGTAGTAGAGCGTGGATCCCACGACCAGTTAATGGCGGGTCAAACAAAGTACAGGTATTTCCAAGACCTATTCAACAAGGCAAATGAATGGAGGTTGGCATAATGAAAGAAAAGCTAAGAAGATACTTCGCCTTAAGTCAAAGGGGTGTAGATAATGCCCTTTGTGGCTTCAAGATGGTCTTTTTAAAGTTCCTGTCATTTATATTTCCACCAATGTTGACCTTCTTCTTCCTCCAGGATGTCTTGAATGAAACCTTAGAAAGACAGCATTTTATATGGGTATACTGCTGAGTCATAGTAGTAGTGATGTTCCTTATTCTTGCCAAGGAATACAAGATGACCTATGATGTGACCTATGAAGAGAGTAGCCAAATGAGGATAGACCTAGCAAACAAACTTAAGGAGCTACCACTTTCATACTTTTTCTACCCACAACCTATCAGACCTATCTCAGACAGTCATGATGGATGTTGGAAATATAGAAATGGTAATATCCCATGCCATACCGGCTGGAATTGGCTTTGCAGTATTCTTTGTACTGATGACAATTCTAATGTGTATGTCGAATTTTATCCTGGGGCTAACAGTTGCCATGCCTATATGGATAGGCTTCCTATTTATATTCCTGTCAAAAAAGGTCCAACAGAGGGGTCAAATAAGTTTTTAATAAACTATTGGAAAACTCAAATGCCTTCCAGAGGCCTTTGAAATGCAGGAGGAAATAAAGTCCTATTCTATGCAGGACCAGGTAAGGGCTGATGTTGAACATAAGCTTGAATCTACAGAATTAATCCATTTAAAGGCAGAGATTGGCCTGGGCCTATTATCCTTCTTTATAGGAATTCTGCCGTATTTAGCACCAGTTTTAACTGCTACAGTAGGGGCAGGCCTATATATATCAGGCTCTATAAATGTTTTGTATTATGTAGGTTACCTAATGGCAGCTACAACCCTTTCATACCAATTTGCAGGCATACAAGAATATGTACTAATGATATTCTTCTTTGAGTCTAGCTACAAGAGGATAGAAGAGTTAAAGGAGGAGCCTGTTCAAACAGGAGAGGATAAGGACCTAACAAGCTTCGATGTGAAATTTGACAACGTTGAGTTCCAGTATGGGGATAATAGGGTCATCAAGGGCCTATCCTTTGTAGCAAAGCAAAATGAGGTCACAGCTATAGTTGGTCCATCAGGCTGTGGTAAGACTACTGTTTTGAGGCTGATTTCTAGACTATATGACTATGACAAGGGTGAGATCAGTATAGGTGGCCAGGATATAAAGGACATTAGCACCAGGTCAATGTTCAAGAATATATCCATGGTATTCCAGAACGTAGACCTATTCGATTTCTCTATTATGGACAATATTAGGATGGGTAGGAAGGATGCCAGTGATGAAGAGGTACTTGCAGCAGCCAAGCTAGCAAATGTAGACAAAATAGTTGCTAAGCTACCGAATGGCTATGACACCCTTATAGGGGAGAATGGATCTAAGCTATCAGGTGGAGAAAGGCAGAGAATATCTATAGCCAGGGCCTTTTTAAAGAATGCCCCTATAGTTCTTCTAGATGAAATATCTGCCTCTCTTGATGTGGAAAATGAAATGGAAATTCAGGAAAGTATTAATAGGCTAATCGAGGGTAAGACCATTATAATTATCTCTCATAGGCTAAAGTCTATAGAAAAGGCGGACAATATATTAGTCATGAAGGATGGTATTTTTAGATTCTCAGGGTTGTCATGAGGACCTATTGAAGGAATCAGACCTTTATAGGTCTATGGTTGAAAAATCTAGACTGACTGAGGAGTATGTGTATTAGTAAGTAATGTTAGTATTTATGAAAAATTTGGAGTTTTTGGAGAGTATTCAAAAACTCTGTAAATTAGAATAAGTCCTTCTGTGGTAAAAAGCCTTTTTATCATAGGAGGGCTTTTAAAATGGGAATAAGAAAAAGAACCAATAATTATTATGTTATAATATAGGTAAGTAATGTTATAATATAGGTAAGTATTTTTATAGGAGGGATTGTTATGAAAAATGAAAAACTCTTTTGCATTATTTATACTTTTATTGACCTATCTTTATCAACTGGATGTACAGGTGGTAGTGAATCTACAAATGAACATATCCCAGATAAGATACTGAACTCTACTTTTAGTGGCTTAAATATAAAAAGGAGAATTTCTGAAGCGTATTCAAATATGATGACGTTGGCTGGCCATCAGATGGCTTTAGATACATGGTTGTAAAAATTCGACCAGGACATAAGCCCTGATATCGAAAAAATTTCAATAATTATTCTATAGATAAATTAGATTATAATAAGTCCATTGAGAGTATTGAAAAAGCATTGCGATATAAAAGAGTTAGTTGATACTATCAAGATTGATTTTTCCAAGAATAAAGATTCCGTATATGGTATCAAAAAGTCTTCAGAGATGAAGATGCGAAAAATAAGGATTTTTGCAGATAAAATATATATTTTATCTTATGATAAAATCTATTAAAACCTTATATCTATTAGTTGATTACATGTAGTATGATATAAATCAAAGCAACCTGTTAAACGGGTGGTTTGTCCAATAGTTACCGTATTATTGCCCATAGAGTATAAAGATTGACCTAGCGATTATAGATATAGTAAAAATAAAATATAGCATGAAATGACGCCTGTAGTCCTTGTGAGATTCCAATAAAAAGAAGATCACAATTGCTACAGGCTTTATAGTACTATATGATATGAGAGAGAGATATAGAGTATGACTGATGAAATAATAGAAATGGCCAGGCCAGAAGGTGGCAGGGAACCAATAGAGGGCGACAAAAATGCCCAAGGAAAAGTTTCTAATTAAGACAATGATGAGTTTAACAGGTGCGTAGACCATATATACGACCTCTTAAAGGTGGATATACCCTATACAGGGAGGGAATTTACTCATCATCTAATTTATTTTCCAATAGCAGCTATTGAGGAGATAGTAAAGGTATATAATGCCATTTTTCTAAGGATGTAGACGGTTGTCGTAAGTAGGGGTATGGGTAAGAGGATCTTTGGTCCAGACTACTACCTTTGGATGGATGATCGACTAACAGATGCAGTTGAAGAGGAAGACCTAAAGGAAATTTTTGACCTCTATAATAGTGGGGCCTTGAAAGAACTGAAAAATGACTCACTCTACTGTGAGCGTAGGTCTGACGCTATACTATTGCCTGCAGACCATATAGATGATAAGTTTGCAAGAAATATGCTTCTATTTGCTATCCAGGCCTATGAGGATAATCTAGCTGGATTTAGCCTTTATGCCATCGAGATTTCTAAGAAGACAGACAAGCTATTTGAAGAGATACTATAAGCTCGGGAGGAAGATATGAAAATATACAAGGAGCTTCAAGCCTTAAAGGAGAAAGAATATGCAGATTTTCAAGCCAAACTGGTTCCGACTATAGAACCATCGACAATTTTAGGCATTAGGGTACCAAAGCTTAGGGCCCTAGCCAAGTCATATATAAGGGACCAGGAATGCCAAGTGTTTCTTGATAGTCTACCACATAACTATTATGATGAAAATATGTTGCATGCAATACTGATTTCAGAGATGAAGGACTATGATAAATGTATTAATAGGCTGGAGGCCTTCCTGCCGTATGTAGATAATTGGGCGGTATGTGATATTATGTCCCCTAAGCTTTTTAAAAGATACAAGGAGGACCTGATGACCAGGATAAAGGTATGGGTGTCCTCTGAGGAAACCTATACGATTAGGTTTGGTCTGGGTATGCTAATGACTCATTTTTGGATGAGGACTTCAGACCAGAATACCTTGATATGGCTTCCAGTATTAGGTCTGATGAATATTATGTGAATATGATGATAGCCTGGTTCTTTGCTACAGCCCTAGCCAAGCAGTGGGAGGTCAGCCTTCCTTATATTGAGGACAAGAGATTGGATGACTGGACCCACAAAAAGGCTATACAAAAGGCCAGGGAAAGTCTCCGTATCAGCAAGGAAAAAAAGGAATACCTAAAGGGACTAAAGTAGTTGACATTTATACTCTATGGGGGTATAACATAGATAAAGGTAAACTGATTGAAATAAAAATATAGCTACAATATATGGCGAAAGAGATGATTTAAGGAGGAAGACTTATGAACTTTTTGAATTGGCAAAGAACGTTATTCCTGCAAGAGCATGGATGGAAGAAGGGTTGAAAAAGGAAAAGCTAGAATCTTATATTAGAGTCTGGACGTTGCTCCAACAGCCAAGAACCTACAAGGACAGAGGATTTATGTAGTTGAATCTGAGGAAGGTCTTGCCAAGATTGACAAGGTAACTCCTTGCCGTTACAATTCAGCAACTGTATTATTGGTTGCTTGGAGACAAGGAGGAGGTCTTACTTATCCTGGTGAAGAGCGTGATTCAGGGCTGAAGATGCTACAATAGTGGCTACACATATGATGTTGTCAGCAAAGTCTCTAGGGTGTAGATTCTTGTTGGGTTAACTTCTTCGATCCAGCCAAGCTTGCTAAAGGATTTGACCTACCTGAAAATGAAGAGGCCCTGATGCTATTGGAACCCTAGGATGTCCAGCAGAGGGTGCTGGCCCACTTAGCCAACCACGGAACTCGTAAGCCTCTAGAGGAAACTGTAAAGTATATATAAAAATACTTGCATAAAAGTAAGAGTGGACTAGGTAAGGTAGATAGGTAAGGTAGATAGGTAAAGTAAATATGTAATCAAGTAGAAAAGTAGGACCAATGAAATTGGAAAATGAAAAGCAAATCGTTAATTAAATATATAGGTACGATTAAGCTGTATAAATGGAGGTGGATATATGAATACCCTGATATGCTATAAGAAGTGTACTACCTGCAAGGGGGTAGAGAAGATAATGAAGGACCAGGGTCTTGACTATGACCTAAGAGAAATAGATAAGGAAAATCCAAGTATAGAGGAGTTGAAGGCTTGGAGGGAAAAGTCAGGCCTACCGCTAAAGAGGTTCTTCAATACTAGCGGTAAAATCTACAAGGACTTAGGCTTGTCTAAAAAGCTAGGGGATATGTCAGAGGAGGACCAGTACAAGCTATTGGCAAGAGATGGTATGCTGGTAAAAAGGCCAATCCTACTTGTAGGTGATGACAAAATTCTAGTAGGTCCGGATGTAAAGAAGTACCTTCTAGGAGAATAGTTAGGAAAAACGAGGTCACAGAGTCCACATATGATTGGACAGGTGACCTCTTATTTCTATAAATTAAGCTTCGATTTTTCTTTTCTTCTATATAGGCATCAAGCATTTCAGAAACCTGAACAACCAAGTCCTTGCAAGGTGGTTTCTTAGTCATTATAGGTCTGCCTTCAGGAGTCTTTTTCACCAGTCAAGCCCAATAGCTCCTTACAAATGATAGAACCATTTTTCTTCCTGGAATCTTTTCGGCAAGTTTTCTGATTACCTTATAGTGTTCGTTTTTTGCTTCCTTGTCAGTAGGGTCTGTGAATCCGTTTAGTAGACCAACTACCATAAACATACCGCTGACAGCTCCACATACCTCTCTTAATTTGGATATACCTAGTCCAAATGGTGAAGCCATTTTTAAAGACGTTTCCTTGTCTAGGCCAGTTTCATCACTAAAGGCTAAAACTACGGCCTGAGAGCAATTGTATCCTTCTAAGAATAAATCTCTAGCTAAATCTGAATGCTTACTCAATTTAATATACCTCCATAATTTACAGATTACCATATTTTCACATATTCATATCTTATCATATATAGGGGTATATTTTATAGCTTATATATTAGATTTTTATAATAGAAAATTAGTAATATATTATTTAGAGGTTATTTTTATTAAGTTTTATTTAAAGCTAGCAGCTAGGTCTACTAGGCCGTGACCATAGTATGTTGAGCTTTTTAGAATTTATAGAGATTATCAGACCCCCGTCTTCCCAATCTATATTTTTATTTTCAGACAAGATGGCCTTTTTGCCATTAAAAGTAGACATATCTGGCCTGAGCTTGATCCTGTTTCATAGGCATTTGCCTTCTGGCAAGTCTTTCCTGGACGTAGATTTTTGCACCATCCTTTTCTAGAACAAAGTCTGCCATATCACTAGCTGGAAGACCATTTTCATCCTTAAAGAGGCTTAGCTCTACCAGCTTAAAGTCCTTAGGAAGCCTTGGACTAAAGGCTAGGTGTTTTTTAGCTGCTTCAAGTGACTGGAACTTGATAAGACTTTTTGTCTAGCTTCTTATCACTATCCTTTTCTAGGATATATGTACCATTTTTTTCATCAATCTCACTGATTTTGTTGCCATCTATGTCAAATATGCCAGCCTTTTTACCATCCTTGTAGCTGATTTCATCTATTTGCCTACCCTGGGCGTCATATATCTTACCCCTTAAATTTTTCTGGAAAGTGGTAGATTAGCTGGCCCAAAATCGACAAGTGGCCTTTCAACTTGAACAGTAACATAACCATTTTCTGTACTTAGGGTATCAGTGGTTACAAATATTTCACTTCCTATAACTGGTATACCCTATACCTGAAAACTAGGAGTAGGCCTGCTATTGATGCAGCTATTAGCCTTCTTGTCCTGCGTCTAGAAGGAGTCTTAAACCCTTTGTCTCTAGCCATATTAATAACCTTATCTTCTTTTATAGTTTTCTTTTCAATTATGTCAGATAGTCCCTGTTTAGCATCTTTAGACTTGCCTCCTTGCAGACTAGACTTAATCCTATCCCTAGTGGCTTGGCTAGGTGAAAATTCTTGGTCTAGCCCCTTCTCTTAGGTCTATTTCAAATTTAAGATTATTTAAGTCATTTATATCGTTTATGTTCATAATTATTCCTCCTATGCTATCTATAATAGGCACGCATACATGTTAGTGCTTGTTTTACGTGAGTTCTGCCTTGAGTTTTTTCAAGGCCCTAAATAGGACAACACCTACATTTTCACTTGATATACCTAAGAGGTTACCTATATCAGTGTTCTTCATGTCAGCCCCATACCCTATAGGCAATGATTGTGCGGCTCCCTGTCATTTTAATGAAGCTAGGGCAAGTCTTAGGTCAGACCTCTCGTCTGACATTTGGACTATTTCTTCGGGTGACTGCCCAGTATCAACCAAGAGACTAGCGGTGTCTATGCTTATGGTAGTAACCTGCTTTTTCCTATAGAAGCTAGCTATTTCATTTTTGACTATGGAAAAAGCCAGGTGTCGAAGCTAGACTTGTCAGGGGAGTAGGTGTCTAGCTTTATTATTGACCCTTTTTCAAATACGAGCAGGGCAATATCTTTCGGCATCCATATGGTTTAGTGTTTTTATATTTATAAACCTGTAAACCCTATCAAAAATATTTATCAAAGATATCTTCAAAAATTCAAAGAACCACCTCCCATCTTTTTGTGAATTTAATTAATCTAGATTAATTGTAACCTCTTTTCACCTATATATACGTTTAAAATTAGTTTTTCATTAACAAAAAGTAAAAATCCCCTAGACGGATATGAACCTTTTACTGGCAAGGCAGCAAAGAGGATACACATCAGCCAAGGGGACTCTTATTGATTATTTTCAAAATACGAAAGTCTACATTTTTAGATAGGCAAGGAGGCCTATTTATAGGAGTATAAATTATTTAAATACCAGATAAAAGGTTATTTCCTATTTTTCCGTAAAAGCTATAAGGGGTCTTTTCAAGAACTAGGGGACTCTGGTACTTAACACTCATCACAGATGTAACAATATCCTTAACCAAATACTTGTCGCTTAGGCAAATATAGGACTTTGCATTAGGGTATAGGGTCTTAACTATCCTTGCAGAGGTATCAAACCTATCCTTGCCAGCAATCCTATTAATCCTTACATTCTTTTAGCCAATTGACCGTACACACGCTAGCTATGGTATTGTCACCACCTATGGCCAAGATGCTTGACCCAGGGTCTACCACATTGTAGGTAACATTTGGCATAGTATTTTTTTCTTGTTAAAAGTATAGGTAGCTTCTTTTCAAAGGCGTATGAAGAAATGGAAGGTGTATCGTAGTAGTGGTCTCCACCTAAAAGCAAGTATATAGGACTTGTCTGACCTCATAAAAGCTTGCAATATTAGCAGATGTTTCATACCTGTCCTGACCTGAGAAGTCATATATTTTTGTAGCCCTTAGCCCTTAGGTCATCTTTTTACATTTTTGGATATAACCATTTCTCCAGATAGGATGTAGATGTTCTTTGCATGGAGTCTGGTTAGCTCAGCTAGGAGACCTTCATCAAGCCTGTCCCTATCAGATAATAGTATAGGGGCATATAGGTGGCCAGCCATTGAAGCCAGCGACAGGGGCATCAGGAATACTATCTTTTACCAACTAGAACAACATTTTCATTCCTTCCAAAACTAGCCTCCGAAATTTTAACAGACATTTCAATTGGTCCAGCTTTTTTTCAAGTCCTTCTGGTATGTTTGGATTTTTCTAGATTGATGCTTACATGATTGCTAGAATTTACGATCTTCATTATCTCTGAATATAGGTTGACCCTTGTCCCTATAGGTATTAAAATTATGTGGGCCATCCTTTTTCTGCTGATGGTCATGTCGTAGTAGTCACCACCAGAGGTTTTTGCTAATTCCAATTTCACACCCATCAACATAGATTACAAAATCATAGGTTTTTAATCCTTGTTTCACTATTGTAGTAGTCTACCTTTATTGAATCCAGTAGGCCAGCAAGTTTGTCCTGTAGGGCCTTGTCATTTAGATTGTACTTTGGGCCGAAGAAGTCACCAAAGACAAAGCTCTTGGAATCCTTGACCTCCTTATTAATATCGATATCGATCTTGTAAGCAGCATTTACTACAGCCAGAGAAGATGCTGAAATAGTAGCAGCCAAGACGGAAGCCACAATTTTTCCTAGTCATTTTACCACCTTTACATTATGTAAATATAATTTATTGTATATTTAATTGTATACCTTTTACGGGTAAAAAAATCAATTCAAGTTCAGTATAATCAAGGCTAAGAGAAAATGTATAAAGGAGTGAAAAATTGGTATTGTAAAATATGGAAAAGTTTTTCTTTAAATATTCTTAGGAATAAGATATAATTAGGGTAAAATTAGAATTTTTGGAGGGAATTATGTCGTTTTTTTAACAAATCACTATGTCTTGTCATTTTATCAAATTTGCGATATTGGCAACTCTAGGAGAGGTAATAGCAAACAGCATGAGAAATAAGAAGCTGACTATACCTCATTCAATTGGATACAGGATGCTTATCTGGGGTCTTCTGGGTGTATGGATAGCCTTCATGATGGGTATATTTGCTGAGGCTATGGGAGCTAAGTTGGCCAAGTCTAGCTCAACAATCCTGCATACAAAGCTTGCTTTTTGCATTCTTAACTTCACTGGTAATGAATACATCATTCGGTCCAGTATTCATGGTATTGCATAAGCACACAGATACCTATTTAGACCTGAGGTATGAAAACTATGGCGCCAAGGTATCTATCAAGGATATTTGCTCAAGAATTGACTATTTTGCCTATGGAAAGAATGTTCTATGGGGAACAATACCTACATTCTGGTTGCCAGCACATACAGTGACATTCTTGCTGCCAGGCGAGTTCAGAGTTATATTCGCGGCTCTACTATCAATCTGCCTAGGTATCCTACTTTCACTAAAGTCAAAATAGGGATGGCCAAGGTGTATGATATGGGCTGGACCTAGATCATAGAAGATGATAAATAACAATAATTAAAGAAAGGCTTAAAGGGTCAAAAGTATGACCAAGGATGCCTGTAAAAGAAAAATTTATACCGATTCCATTCTAGTTACAAGCTAGCAATTGGAGTCGGTTTTTCTATATTAAAAATACCTAGATAAAGAAATTATATATTTTTTTGAAAAATTGAATATATATGAAAATATTGGATATATATAAAAATGAGTTAAACATAATTTGTGAATTTTTAGTATCATTTAAATTAGTTCCCTGAGGTTAGCTTACCCTCAGGGAAATTTTTGTCATCTGAGCTATTCTAACTTTTAGGAGCTTTATATCTTGTCCACAGGCCATACCTACTTAAAGGGGATTTTTGATAATCTAGCCAAGTTACTAGTAGTTATTTTTTTATTCATCCTGACTAAAAATATTCGTATACAACTTATTTATATTTAACTAAAACTGATTCATTTGTGGTATAATTCCTAATATGTAATTTAGATATTTCTATTAGTTTTGAAAGCAAGGTGTTTGATTTTGAAGAAAATTTTCAATAAGGAATTCAAGAGAGATATATTCCAGACCCATCAAAGGTTCATGAGATTTTTGTATAAGGACTTTCAGGAGGTTTTGAAAAATCGTTTAATAGCACTTATAATAGTCGCTTTGATGATTTTTCCCATCACTTTATGCCTGGTTTAATATAGAGGCCTTCTGGGATCCATACGGAAATACCAAGAACCTGAGCGTGGCCATAGTAAAACCAGGACCAGGACTATGAATATAAGAACCAAAGACTTAACTTTGGTAACGATATAGTAAAAACCTCAAGGAGAACAGGAGTCTTGACTGGCATTTTGTAGATTCCAAAATGGCAATTGAAGGCCCTAAATACAGGTAGGTATTATGCAATCCTAACCATACCTAAGGACTTCACAGAGTCACTAATGTCTGTGACCCAGGTAGATGTAAGGAAGGCCAAGATTATATATACTACAAATGAAAAAAACAAATGCAATAGCAGAAAAGATAACTGACCAGGGTGCCAACAAGCTCCAAGCCAAGATTAGTAACCACCTAATCCAGATAATTAGCAAGACATCACTAGGTGCTATGGGTGGCATATCGAATATGTCTGATGATATTAATCCAAAGCTGACGGCTATGAAGACATCCCTACAGAGGCTAGATGCCCAGCTAGTAAATAGTAAGAAGCTGGCAGAAAATAACAAGAATATGATAGGTGACCTAGACAAGTCTCTAGCTAGTTCAAAAGACAAGTCTTGACGCAATGAAAAATACTATAAATAGTACAAAGAGAATTAATGATGACATAGCTAGTATGGCTACAGATGCGACATCGAGTATTCAATCTACGTCAGCTAGTATAAAGGCTGCCCTAAGAGATGTAGACAGGATTATGGATTCATCAGTCAGCCTAGCCCAGTCCCTAAGTTCAATAGGAGACCAAAGGGTACCCGCAGTGCCATCGCAAGCATAGAAAATATTAGGGACAAGATAGACCAGGCAGCTACAAGAGTTAATAGCATTAGTCAGGTCCCTAAAATGACATAAATGTAGTGAATTCAAATGTCTTAAATAATGCAGTAACTAGGCTAAATAATGAATATAAGTCACTAACAGATGCTAGTTCTAGACTGGCATACCTTATTGACCAGGTAAATACGAGTAATAGTATGTCAAGCTCTATAGCCCAGGATGTTGTCAATATAGTTGGCAAATCAAGTGAAGGCATAAATAATTTTATTAGAGACTTTGATGACTTGGTTACTAGGCCACTTAACATGGTAAATGAAATGTGTCTACAGTAACTGGTGATATTAGGGCTATGGTTGATTCAACTAGCCAGCTATATCCAAGTGTAAATAGCTTTATAAATACTGCATCGTCCTTAAATAGCAGGGTCGGATCTAGCATTACAATACTTGAAATCTCAATAGATATATTGAGGGGCCAGGTTTCTGACTCTATAAAGATGATTGATGAAATACAGAACAACAAGGACCTAAAGGCCTTTAATAATGTAATTAAGTCAAATATACTTGAAAAGGGCAGACTTTATAAAGAATCCAGTGGAAATAAAGGAAGAAAAGATGTATAAGGGTGGCCAATTATGGTTCGTCTATGGCACCATTTTACAGTGTCTTGGCAGCCTGGGTAGGAGTTATTATCCTATCAACTATATTGTCGACTGAGCCTAGCAAGGAGTATAGGAGTATAGATAGGTACTTTGGCAGACTATCATTCTTCCTTATCCTGTCTATTATCCAGTCGATGATAATATCAACAGGCGACCTCTTTATATTGGGAGTAGCAAAGGAACCAGTATTGTTTATATTGATATTGATGTTGTGTAGTATGGCCTTTTGTGTACTTATATTTACCCTGGTATCCTGCTTCAATACCCTGGGTAAGGGCATAGCCATGTTCCTACTAGTTATACAGATAGGAGGTTCAGGAGGTACCTTCCCAGTTCAGATGACACCTACCTTCTTCAGGACAATAAACTCAGTCATACCATTTACATATGGTATAAATGCTTGTAGGAGGCCATAGGTGGTGTCTACATGCCAAACCTAGTAATGATATAGAGTACTCCTGGTATTTGCCCTTATACCATTAGTTTTTGGGGTAATGTTCAAGGAGAAAAATAAACGACAGAATGGGTCTTATCAGAAAAGTTTGAGAAGAGTTTCTTGATACACTAGCAAATTTCTAAAAAGTGTTATATACTGTATGAAAGTAATAAAAAAATATTATTAGGGTAGTATGGAGGAAGTAATATGTTAACTGTATTTGTAAGGGTGAAGGTAAAGCCTGATTTAGAGGAGGGATTATGTGGCAGCAGAAGGCCTTGGTAAAGTCTTCGAGAAAAAGAGCTAGAGAACATCACATATGATTTTTGTAAAATAAGCGGTGTAGACAATGAATACTGCTTTGTCGAGAGATGGGAGAGTCATTCAAGTCTAGAAAAGCACATGGCTAGTCAGCACTATATAGATGCAAAGGCTGTGTTTGAGGAGTTAGTTGAGGAAAGTCAGACTACAATTGGGGAAAAAAATATAGATAATAAAAATAAAATTTCCTATTGACTTTTTATAAATTCTAATCGTATAATTAGATACAACAAATAGATAAGAGCCGATGATAAAGAGAGTAGCTTAAAATGAATTTACAGCGAGTCGGGGGTTTGGTGTGAGCCTGATATTGGATTTTTAAAGTGAAGAGAGCTTTTGGAGGTTATTGGAGGAATTTAGTATTCTAATAGGTTTCCGCCTTAAGGGTTTGAGAGGACAAGATTTAATTGTCAATAAGAGTGGTAACGTAGAGTATTCGTCTCTTAGCTAGTATTAGCTAAGAGACTTTTTTTATTCTATTTACTGGGGTTAACTGGCCAGTCCTAGTAGATTGGGTGAAATAGTTACAAGACTTAGGACGATTGACTTGTCAATAAGAGTGGTAACATGGTATATTCGTCTCTTAGCCAGTATTGGCTAAGGGACTTTATTTTGAATTATTATATTATTTTTAAAGGAGAAGGAAAAATGAAAGCAGGATTGAAAAATTATTAGCATTAGGATTGGTAGCAGTTTTAGCAGTAGGTCTAGTTGGTTGTGGCAACAAGTCATCTGACAATTCAGGTGGAAACCAGACAGCCCTTGAACAGATTAAGAAGAATAAGAAGTTAGTTGTGGCGACATCTCCTGACTATCCACCATTTGAGTTTATGGTATCAGAAAATGGCAAGAGTAAGATAGTAGGTGCTGACATAGACTTGGCACAGAAGATAGCAGCATGCTAGGGTGTAGAGCTAGAGCTAAAGGCTATGGACTTTGACGCCCTAGTACCAGCCTCTACAGGCAGGTAAGGTAGATATGGTAATCACAGGCATGACACCAAATGAAAAACGTAAGAAGGCTGTAGACTTCTCAGATATCTACTTCAAAGGGTGAAAATGCGGTAATAGTGAAAATGCTAAGGATGCAGGTAAGTTTACTTCAGAAGACCAGCTAAGAAGGCAAAATTAGGCGTCCAGAAGGGTTCTACCTCAGGAAACATATGTTAAGGACAACCTAAAGGTTACAAACTATAAGGCCCTAGTAGCAGTTCCAGACTTGATTGCCGATATGAAGAATGGTAACATAGATGCAGTAGTATTAAACAGCAAGGTTGCAGGTATAAATGTTACTAAGTACGATGGCATAAAGGTTGTTGAAAACTTGAAGCTAACTAGTGGTGGGGATGAAGAAGCCATGGCAGTTGCTATAAAGAAGGGTGACAATGCTGACCTTATCAAGTTGACAAATGAAGTTATCTAGCGACTACAAGACAGTGGTGAATACGACAAGATATTAGCCAATGCAGTAGACCTAGTTTCAAAAGAAACAAAATAATATTAGAAGATATATGTAATAGAGGAGTTTAGGATGGATTTTAGTTTTGTAAATGAGTACTACCTGTCATACCTACAGGGTGCAGGAGTTACAGTTTTATTATCTTTATTGGCCTTGTTATTCGGCTTTATGGTTGGCCTAGTAGCATGTGCATGCAAGATATCGAATAATTTTATATTAAGATGGATAGCAAATATCTATATTGAGGTTATCAGGGACACGCCACTACTTGTTCAGGTCACGATTATGGCATATGGTTTTCCAATGATCTTAGGTATCAAATACCCAACTATGTTTGGTTATGACGATACATTCACAGCTGCAGTAATGGCCATGATACTAAATTCAGGGGCTTATATAGCTGAAATACTAAGGTCAGGTATATCTTCAGTTGACAAGGGTCAGATGGAGGCCAGTGAGGTCTCTAGGCTTGACATACCTCACAGTCAATGAGGTATATAATAGTTCTCAGGCTGTAAAGAATATTCACCAGCCTTGGCTAACGAGTTTATATCACTTGTAAAGGAATCTGCATAGTAGCCTTCGTAGGTGTAACAGATATCATGTTCGTAGCAAATTCAGTAAAGAATTCAACTTATAATGGCTTTGGACCATACTTGTTTGCAGCATTGATTTACTTTGTAATTACCTTTACATTGTCAAAATTGGTAGGCTTATTAGAGAAGAAAATGACTGTAGAAAGATAGAGATTGTAATGAGTAACAAGGAAGTTTTATTAGAACTAAAAGACCTGCATAAGTCCTTTGGAAACCTGGAGGTAATAAAGGGTATAGACCTCGAAATAGACAAGGGCGACATCCTGGTAATAATTGGGCCATCAGGGTCTGGTAAGAGTACAGTACTAAGGTGTATGAATCTATTAGAAGAGCCTACATCAGGCCAGATAATATTTGAGGGTAAGGACATACTTAAAAACCTAAGAACTATAGACAAGACTAGGGAGAAGATAGGAATGGTATTCCAGAACTTCAATCTTTCCCAAACAAAACCATTCTAGACAATATAACTCTAGCCCCAATGAAGGTGAAGGGCAAGACTAGGGAAGAGGCTGAAAAGAAGGCCAAGGAGCTACTTGAGAGGGTAGGCCTATTGGACAAGGTTGATGCCTATCCAGTCCAGCTATCAGGTGGTCAGCAACAGCGTATAGCTATAGCAAGAGCTCTTGCTATGGAACCGGACATGATGCTATTTGACGAGCCAACATCAGCCCTAGACCCAGAAATGGTAAAGGAAGTTCTTGACGTTATCAAGGAGCTTGCCCATGAGGGTATGACTATGGCAATAGTTACACATGAGATGGGCTTTGCCAAGGAGGTTGCTGATAGGGTAATATTTGTTGATGGCGGCAAGATTGTAGAGGATGGAAGTCCAGAGGAAGTATTCAACAGGCCTAAGAGCGATAGGGCCAAGGACTTCTCTCGACAAGATCCTGGTATAGCATAAAAGTAATAAATAGTTTAAAAATAAGAGGGGTAGGGCCAAATTTACATTTTACTGTAGGGGACCTACCCCCTTCTTATAGGTATAGTATATTTGTAGAGATTTTGTATATAAAAAAACTAGTTTTAACAAAGAAAAATCTTTACAGATAGCCTGGTCTATAGTATAATATATGAGTCGCAATATTTACACAGTAAAGGCATAGCCTTAAAATGGACAATGTAGCGAAATTTCCTACTAAGGTGTGTTTAGGTCAGAGTTTCACACATCCATCAGTGGACAATGCACAAGGGTGCATCCATAATTTATATTTAAAAAGGAGAAAAATATGTCATCAATTACAAGAGGACCTAAGTTTAAGTTATCTAGAAGACTAGACTTAACGTTTGTGGTCATCCAAAAGCAATGAACAGAGCTGGTAAAGGAACTCAAGAAGTGATAAAAAGCTTACACCATACGGTCAGCAGCTACTTGAAAAGCAGAGACTTAGAGCTTACTACGGAATATCAGAAAAGCAGATGAGAATCTACATGAAGAAGGCTCAGAAGGCTAAAATGACTACTGGTACTGCAGTTATAACAACTCTAGAATGTAGACTAGACAACCTAGTATACAGAATGGGTCTAGCTAACTCAATCAGACAGGCTAGACAGATGGTATCTCACGGTAACATCCATGTTAACGGAAGAAAGGTAGATATACCATCATTTATCGTTAGTGTTGGAGATGAAATCTCTCTAAGAGAAAAGTACAGATCTAACGTATTATTCAAGGCTAACTTTGAAGCAGCTGCATTAAACGAATATCCTTACTTAACTAAGGATCAGGCTAATTATTCAGCTGTATTAACAAGATTACCTGAAAGAGAAGAAGTGCCAATCGAAATCCGATGCACTAGTAGTCGAATTCTACTCAAAGTCTTCACTATAAGATTGATAATTGGGGCCATAATAAGGTCCTTATATGTACCGAATATGAGCAATCATATTCGGTATTTTTATGAAAAATAGCGTTGGAAGAATTTTTATTTCACCAACGCTAAATATTATACAAGCAATATTATACAAACCAATATTATACAAGCAATACTATATAAATGAATTTTTATTCAAGGTCAGAACGCATTTCCTGTATGCAATCAAGACCTATAATAGCTATAGTTTTTCCAAACTGAGTATCCATAATAAAATGTAGCTACCTGGGCAGCCTTGTCTGGGTCCATTGGGTGAAGTGGCAGTCTAAAGTTACCAACCTCATAGCCCAGCATATTCATAGCTGTTTTGACCGGTGATAGGGATTTACATCTAGGCTCATTAGGTTAATAGCATGTAGGAGTCATTGAAGACCTGTCTAGTCCCTGCAAGGTCACCCTCATTGAACCTGTCGCAAATATTGAAGATAAGCCTTGGGCATATATTTGCTAAAACAGATATATGACCACTAGCACCCATACCTAGCTTAGCCAGGATAGTCTTGTCATCGCCAGAAATAAGGACAAAGTCATCATTAATTATTGGCGAAAGGTCAGCCAAGTGGTCGAGGTCGCTAGATGACTCTATAATACCAGCTATATTAGGTATCTCTGCAAGCTTAGCAATTAGGCTAGGCTCAAGGTTAAAGCCAGTTCTAGCAGGGTCATTGTCTATATAGGCAGGTAGACCACCTGCTAGGGCAATTGACTTAAAGTGGCTGATAAGGCCTAGTTCATTTCCCTGGCTGTAGTAAGGACTAGCTATGATTAGGCCATCAAGACCTAGGGCCCTGGCCCTAATAGATAGGACAACTGACCTAGAAGTATCGTTTAGTCCAGTCTGGGCAAGAACAGGCAGCCTCTTGTCGGCCCTCTTACCATAAAGTCCACTACTTCCAAAAATTTCATTATCGCTCATAGCAAAGAATTCACCAGTAGTCCTACGCAGAATTAGGGCCTTGGCCCCTATGTTGATGTAGGTATCAACCAGCCTTCCTAGACTATCAAAATCGACTTCATTTGTATCTGTAAATGGTGTAACTATATTAATTCCGCAACCTTAAATAACATTTTGTCTCCTCTTTTCCTTTAAAATTTCACGTATTATCTACCTCAATTTAGGGCCTCAGCTGAGAGCCTCCCCTATATTGGTCTGCCCTTCTAACCTAAATTGGTCTATATATCTAATATAAATTAAAATCCTATTTTTATACAATAGTTATTAGTTTTATACCCATTATGGCAACAAATAAGCTTACTTTTTAAGACAAGATGTATAGACCTAACATCTAGAGTATGATATAAGTGATGTTTTAATAAAGATTAATGGAGGAAAATATGGATACATTAAAAGAGTTATATAAAAATAGGTGAGTGACCATCGAGTTCACATACAATGGGGCCACAGAGGGCAGCCAAGAGATTTAAGGAAAAGAATCCTAATGCTGCTAGCTACAGGTGTACACTTTATGGTTCATTGGCAGCTACAGGTAAGGAGCCACCTTTTCACAGACTACATAATTGAAAAGACAATCGAGCCAAAGAAGGTTGAATTTATATGGAGATGACATCAACCCAGAATTCCACCCAAATGGTATGATGCTAGAGGCTTTAGACGAATCGGTAATGCCTTTGATGAATGGACAGTATTCTCAGTAGGGTGGGGTACACTAGCAGAAGAAGGCAAGAGAAACCAGCTAGATGGTAAGGTATACTATGAGCATTCTAAGCTAGATGATATAATTGCTCATACTGTGAGGAAAATGATAAGTCATTTGTTGAATATGTATTGGATAGGGAGGACGATGACCTCCAGAATATATGGAAGGTATAGCTGATACAATGAAGGCAGCTATAGACAAGGGAATCGAAAGTAGGGAGGTAATTCCTGGCGAACTAAAGCTTAAGAGGAGGGCTTCTAGGTTCTACAAGAAGTATCTTGCAACAAAAGACTACACGACTCTAGATTATGCATTTGCCCTGGCTGCATCAGAAGAAAATGCATCAGGTGGTACTATAGTTACTGCCCCAACTTGTGGTGCTGCAGGAGTAATACCAGGTGTATTCTTCTCATTGATGGTACACAATGGCTATACTAGACAGCATGTAATAGAAGGCCTAATAGTAGCAGGTTTAATTGGTAACCTAATCAAGACGAACGCATCTATTTCAGGTGCAGAGGTAGGATGTCAGGGTGAGGTTGGTGCAGCCTGTTCAATGGCATCTGCGGGTGCTGCCTACCTATTCGGTGGTACACTAGAGCAGATAGAGTATGCTGCAGAAATAGGCTTGGAGCACCACCTAGGTATGACATGTGACCCAGTATACGGTTACGTACAGATACCTTGTATAGAAAGAAATGCAATGGCTGCTGAAAGAGCAATAGCTGCAGCTAGTATGCCCTAAATACTGATGGTGCCTACACGATATCATTTGATCAGGTAACTATTACCATGGAAGGAAACAGGAATTGACTTGATGGACAAGTATAGGAAACAGCAAAAAGGCGGACTTGCTAAGTGGTTCGAGTGCTAGTTGATTTTAAAAACCATGGCTAAGCTTTTGACTTGGTTGAGGGTTTTGTTTTTGAGGAGGAGTATCAATGTTTAGACCAGTTAGGAGAAAGAGTAGGAAAATTAGTCTGGATGCGGCAAGAAACCTGCTAAAGGCATCGAGGACGTGGCATGTGGCTGTAAATGGAGACAATGGCTACCCATATGCCCCTACCACTCTAACTATATATATGATGAGGAAAGCATCACCATTATTTTCACGTAGGAGGTAGGGCCACAGCCAGACCTCATCAAGGCCTGTGACAAGGTGTGCTTTACTGTTTATGGAAATGAAACTATAAAGGAAGAGGCCTCGAAACTTTTATGTACAGAGTACCATTGTCTATGGAAGATGTCACCTGGTAGATGACCAGGAAAGGGCGATGGAAATACTAAGGGACCTAGCAAGAAAGTATTATCCAAGTGAGGATATTATTGATGAAGAGATTGCAAGGGCAGGTAAGGCCGTTCAGATGTTCCAGATAGAGATTGAGCATATGACGGGAAAAGAAATTCAGGAAAAATAAATAGGTACAGCATTAAGGCAGTAGGTCTAGTAGATTTGCTGTCTTTTATTATATATAGTCTTGTGGACGACCAGATTTTAAAGCGTCTAACAAAAGTGGTCTTTAAGCCTTAAAATATCCAATAAAAAGGTGCTTGAAGGCCGATTTTGTTATATAATGGATAGAGTGTAGGTGTGTATTTGCCTATAGGTGAAAAAAATACATGAGTGTAAATAATTAATGTATAAGATATATAAGTAAGGTGGTAGTTAAATGAACCAGTATGGAAATTTTGCCTCATGTATACGACCAGCTAATGGATGATGTAGACTACGATGCATGGGTTAAGCATATAGAAAAACTTGATAGAAAAAGTGGTGCCAGTGTAAAGAATATATTGAGTTAGTCTGTGGGACCGCAGATATGACGATACCCTTGGCCAAAAAGGGCTACGATATTGCTAAGACAGACATATCTGATGATATGCTGGGCCTGCTCCCAGAAAAGTCAGAAGCCATGGAGCTCTGGTTTTATCTGGAACAGGATATGGCAGACCTGACTTTGATCTTACGACCCAGATTGTGTCCTATGTGCCTGTGATGGTTTTAATTATGTAACCAGCCTTGAGGACCTGTACAAGTCAAAAATATATGACCTGCTACAGCCGGGTGGCGTATTTATTTTTGATATTAGCTCTTACTACAAGCTGAGTGAGGCTCTTTGGGTAATAACTTCATGGGTGAGTCTAGGATAGTATTTCATATATGTGACCAACTATTATGATGAAACCAACCAACTATTGGAGATGAATCAGACTTTTCTTGAAGCTAGACCCAGAAGAAGTTGGAAGGCGACTGCCTTGAAGAAGGACTACAAGATGATGATAACCTATATGGAAAAGGTGTATAGGGAGGTCCACCTGCAGAGGCTCACAGGGAAGAGGAAATTGTAGATGTCTTGAAAAAGGCTGGCTTTGAGAGGATTGATTCCTATGGAGATTTTAGCTTTGATAGGCCAGGTGACCAGTCCGAGAGGATTTTCTCACAGCCATAAAAGTAGGTATAAAGTATGGAAAATATGAGCCCAGGATGCCCATAGTATTGAGTAAAATATAGGTATAAAAATAAAATAAATAGAATAAATAAATAGAAATACATAAATACATAAATACATAAATACAGAAATACATAAATAGAAATATAAAAACATAGAAATATAGAAATATAGAAATATAGAAATAGAGGGTTTTAATATGAAGGATTATTGTATAAGAGTAACAACAGGAAACAAAGAGGTAAAGGACTTTGCCTCAACTAAAAATATGGTGGAGACCGCTAGGCTTTGTCACAATACTAGTAAGTGGCAACTGCAGCCCCAGGAAGGACCCTAACAGCTACATCTATGATGGGCTTGATGATGAAGAACAAGGAGACAAGATCAGTAGTCATTATCAAGCGGGGTGGACCTATAGGTACTATCCTGACTACATCAAACTCAAGTGGTATAGTAAAGGGCTATGTGACTAACCCAGGCGTAGAGGTTGAAAACTATGAAAATGGCAAGCTAAATGTAGCTGGTGCAGTTGGTAACCAGGGAACTATAAGGGTAATCAAGGACCTAGGCCTAAGAGAGCCTTATAATGGTGAGTATGAAATGGTAAGTGGTGAAATAGCAGAGGACTTCACATATTATTTCACTGTATCAGAGCAGACACCATCAGCGGTATCTCTAGGTGTTTTAACTAGGTCTGATGAAGTAGAAGAGGCAGGAGGATTCATAGTCCAGATGATGCTTAGTGCAAGTGAAGAAACCATATCTACAATAGAGAGGAACCTATCAGGCATCCAGTCTATAACTCAGATGCTGAGCCAGGGATTGACTCCTGAAGACATGATGAATATAGTCCTAAAGGACCTAGAACCTAGTATATTAGACAAGATAGATGTTGCCTTTGAATGCGACTGCTCTAAGGAGAGGGTAGCAGAGGTCTTTGTAGCAATAGGAAAGGAAGAGCTAAAGGCTATTATAGACGAGGACAAGGGGGCCGAAGTAGGCTGCCAGTTCTGTGAATCTAAGTATAGCTTTAGTGAGGAAGAGCTAAAGGAAATATACGACAATATGTAAGAATAAGGCAGGAGGATTAGTATGAGGTTGGACAAACTGCTTAGTAACCTAGGCTATGGAACTAGGTCAGAAATTAAAAAAATGTGTAGGCAGGGTATGGTCAAGGTCAATGGTCAAGAAATTAAAAAACCAGACCACCATATAGACCCAAACCAGGACCAGGTATGTCTAAATGGCCAAACAATCAGGTGTATAGGAATTTATTTACCTGATGATGAACAAGCCCCACAGGCTGCGTATAGCGACTTTGACAGGTAAGTGACCAAACTGTTATCGACCTTATAGACCATGAATACCTAGCCTTTGACCCATTTCCTGTAGGCCGTCTTGACAAGGACACAGAAGGACTTCTAGTAATCACAAAATGATGGCCAGCTAAGTCACAGGGTATATATCACCAAAAAGCATGTACCTAAAAATACTATGCTGAAATAGATCAAGAGGTCATTGGCCAGGGATATTAAAGCCTTAGCCAGGGATATACATTGGAGATGACTATACTACAAGCCTGCAAGCCTAGGAGGTAATTAGGACCTTTGAGGCTGATGATGGGACCGTACATTCTGAAATATATGTGACTATTAGTGAGGGTAAGTTTCACCAGGTCAAGAGGATGTTCGAAGCAGTAGGTAAAAATGTACTCTACCTAAAGAGGGTTCAGATGGGTGGTTTAAAGTTAGATGAGTCCCTTGAACTAGAGAGAGCATAGGGAGTTGACTGAAGAAGAAGTTGACCTTTTAGAGGAGATATATATAAAAGATATATAAAAAGATATATAAATATGCAATTTATAGGCCAGTTAGAAAAGGTATGTTGATGAAGAGGAAAAAGATATTAGAGAATTGAAGTAGGTAAGATGGAGTTCGGTGGTGTGTCCTGATTCATATATGAAGATAAGAGAATAAAGATGAAGGGTGGTATCACGGGCCAAAAAGGGCTATTGTAGTGAAAAGTCTAGGTCGGATAGTGGTGAAGTAAAGCTATTAGAGCTACTAGAGCCATCTGAAATAGAGACTGCTAGTCTGTAGACACTTTAGGCAGTGTGGAGGATGTTCAATCCTATCCATTCCCTACGAAAAGCAATTAGAAATAAAAAAAGATCAAATACTAGACCTATTCGACAAGGCTGGTATTAAGGACTATGAATTTTTGGGAATTCAGGGTAGTCCTAGCCAGCATGCCTATAGGAACAAGATGGAATTTACCTGGAGATGAATACAGGATGGTCCCCTATCACTCTGGCGCATAAGTTGGAAGGTTTATAGACATAGTTACAGTTGATGATTGTAGGATAATAGACGAGGACTTTAGGAAGATAATGGTAGGAACAAGGGACTACTTTGAAGAAAAAGGCCTGCCATACTACAGGACCTTTAATCATCAAGGTTACCTTTAGACACCTTTGTAGCCAGGAGGGGTGAAAAATACTGGGGAAATAATGGTAAATATAGTTACATCATCCCAGCTTGACTACGAGATGGAAAAGACTACAGAGACTACCTATTAGACCTAGACCTTGAAAATAACCGTAAGCGTACGTACTACTAAAATGACAGTCTGGCAGATGGTGTTAAGGCGATGAATTGAGAATCCTACATGGTAGGGATTATTTCTATGAAGAGGTATTAGGCTTGAGGTTTACAGGTATCACCATTCTCCTTCTTCCGAGACAAATACCAAGGGGCGGAGGTCCTATACAATAGCCAGAGAATTTGCTGGAAACAAGGTGATGGCAAGGTAGTATTTGATCTCTACAGTGGTACAGGTACTATAGGCCAGCTTATGGCCAAGACAGCCAAGAAGGTTTACGGTATAGAATTAATAGAAGAGGCTGTAGTTGCAGCCAACCAAAAATGCAGGGCTTAATAACTTAGATAACTGCGAATTTATAGCTTATGATGTGGCCAAGCTAGTAACTTCTCTTCCCGAAAAACCAGACCTAATTATAGTAGACCCACCAAGGGCAGGTATCCTAGCTAACGGTGTCAAGGATATAGCTGGAATTTTGGGGGCCGAGAGATAGTCTATGTCAGCTGTAATCCCAAGTCTTTGGTTGAAAATGTGGTTGAGTTTGAATCTAGAGGCTACAAGCTAGACAAGTTAAAGTTGATGGACATGTTCCATCAGGCCCCTCACTGTGAAAGTGTAGCACTTCTAATTAAGCAATAAGACTATTTATAGTACTTTTAATGGTTTAATCTCTATATAGTTGTTCACTATTTGTCCACGGTTATTTTACCCGTGACAAATATTATACAACCAATTTTACCATAGAAGGACTTACAATTTACAGACTTTTTACATAGACTCATCAACTTCATCTGCACTATAAGGTTTTCCGTCATTTAAAGAGTCAATTCCTTTTGAAGTTCTAAGTTTAGATCTTCTTTGGACATATTACCTAGAGCCTAAAGGCTTTTTAGCTTAAGGCGAAGTTCAAAAGGCATACCTTTTTGAAGAACAATTTGACTGTAAAGCATCTGTATTGCACTGGATGGAGAAATTCCAAGCTGACTTAAGATGCTTTCCGCATTTTCTTTTAAGTTTGTGTCAATTCTTGCATAAACAGCATTTGTATTTGCCATGAGTGTCACGCTCCTTTCTTGCTTATATTATACAAAAATAAAAATGCAATGCAAAGCATATGCAAGCAAAACTAAAAAGAATATTAAATTTAATAAAAATCATAAATTGTAATAATAAGTTGAACATTGATAACTAAAAATTATATACAAAATGAGACAAAAGTCTAAAGTAAAGCAGTGTTCTGAGACTCTATATTATTCCGCAAAACATAAAATATCGTTCCGATATGGTTGATATTATTCCGATAAAAATAGTACAATACAAATAGATTGGAGGATATTTATGTACATTGCGGTAAAAACAAGTTGCTGAAAAAGGGGTGTTTCTGATAGAAGGGTAAGAATTTTATGTTCAGAGGGGAAAATTCTTTGGGTATATAAAGAAGGAAGAAGTTGGAAAATACCATCTGATGCTGTAAAGCCAACAGATGGAAGATATAAAAATACAGAGTCGATCATTCCGATTATAGAAAAATTAGAAGTTCTTAAAGAAAATGAGACCTTTAACAGAAGGTGAATTGGAAACGATTAAATGAGGAATTTCTAGTAGAGTACTATATAATTCAAATGCAATCGAAGGCAATACTTTAACCATGTGAGACTGACATGGTTCTAAGAGGACTTACAACTGACCAAAAATCATTAAAGGAGCATTTGGAGGTAATTGGGCATAAGGGAAGCTTTTGATTATGTAAGACAGCCTCGTAAGTGAAAATATTGAAACTCTGAAAGTGTAATTAAAGGCATTCATTATTTAGTTTTTGTCTGATAAGAAAGATGATAGGGGAAGATATAGAAAAATTCCTGTCAGGAATTATGGAGCAGCCCATGAACCAGCTCAACCATATATGATTATTCCTAAAATGGAAGAATTGTTAGAAGAATATAAAAATAGCAAGGAAGTATCGTGACCAAATTAGCCTGTTTCATATAGAATTTGAAGATATCCATCCTTTTATTGATGGAAACGGAAGGACTGGAAGATTATTGGTAAATTTAGAACTTATGAAGGCAGGATATCCACCAATTGATATTAAATTTACTGATAGGTTGAAAAACATAGAAGCATTTGATGAATATCATGTGAAGCACAATATATCAGCAATGGCGAGATATGTCGCAAAAATATTTGAATCAGAGACTAGATTTATATTTATCTATTTTAGATGAGTAAAGTAAGCAGAATAATATATATGTCTAATTAGAAAAATATAAAAATTGGAATGTATTATAAAATGTGGGGAGTAGTAAGTGAATATAATATGGTAGACGGAGGTATTTTAGTAGTGATTTTGTATATATAACAGACGAAAGATAGATTTAATATTCCATTGTATAGTGAACTTACATGATGAATTAGAATTACTAGCAAGGAACATATTAGTTAAAGAGCAAGATGATATTTTTAAATGGGGTGAAGATCTTTTCACTTTTGATAGAAGAAAGTGTCTCTCAAATAATGAATTTTGCCAGTAAAGTGAGCATATTTCTAATTGATATTAAGGTTCAAGATGTGAAGGAAATTTCTAATATGCTAGCCTCATTACTTAAAAATAATTTACGAGGATGATTTTGGAAGTTGTTGAACTATTAGATAGATACTTCAAAGAAACTCCAATTTCATTTTGATACTCTAAAGATAGAATGTTATTGGTCTTTAAACCATAACGAAAGATATTTTAGAAGGTGGATATAGAGCTATATGATTTTATTGAGAACGGAACCCTGCATACAATAAGGCTCACTAAACAGTTTAACTTCAGGTATATAGTAGGCAAAAAGAGTAATGGTAAAACAGAATATATTGTACCTGGAGAAGAATTTAAAAAGATGTTGAGTCAAAGATATGAAATATTATACATACCAGGAATGAAGGCAAGGATAATGCTTATGGAAAGGTATAAAATGCAAATGGCAACATCCATAGCATAAGTCTAATAATGATGTAGCTATGCTTGAAGACATTCTAAATACTAGGACTGATAAAATACTGATGTGTTTTAGGAAGAGTATAAAAACCCTTAAAAAGCTTAGAAAGTATGTGGTTAACTCATTTAAACATGACTATACGACCTGTTTTTAGAAAGGCAGATGTCACAAAAAGCATGACTGTCAGAATAGGGATTTGAGGAAAATTCAAAAATATTAAAAATGGGGATTTAAGGCATATTGAGCTTTACATAAACGGGGATTGGGGTAAAATCATTATAGTGAGGTGATGTACATGGGACAAATGAGTCTTAAAAGGAAAATATATAATGAAATTCTTGAATGGAAAAACAATCGAAGCGAGTAAGTATGCACTTTTGATAAGAGGAGCTAGACGTGTCGGAAAATCAACTGATTGTCGAGGAGTTCGCAAGTAAAGAATTCAAATCATATATAATGCTTGATTTTGCTCGTACCAGTAAAAGACATCAATAGCTTATTCGAGGATATGTATAGTCTGGATTTTTCTTTCTTCAACTGCAACAGCTGACAGGTGTTAAACTGTATGAGCAGGAATCAGTAATCATATTTGATGAGGTACAGCTTTTCGCCTCAAGGCAAGGCAGGCTATTAAGCATCTTGTTGAGGACGGAAGATATAAATATATAGAGACGTACCACTTTTTGTCTATAAGGAAAAATACGAAGGATATTCTCATACCAAGCGAGGAACATAAAATAGATATGTACCCCATGGATTTTGGAAGAATTTCTGTGGGCAATCGGAGATGAAGTAACTGCAGATACAATTCGAATTTGATGGAAAATAAAAAGATCCTACTTTGAGAATACGCTGCATAGGAGTCTGATGCGTATTTTAGGCTGTATGTGCTTGTTGGCGGTATGCCTCAGGCAGTTGAAACATATTTGGCAGATAATAATCTGCAGGTAGTTGATGAAACTAAAAAGAGAAATTATAGATTTATACGTGGAAGATTTCACAAAATAGATGGGACAGGCCTCATGGGAGATGTCTATGATGCGATTCCAGCTAGCCTTAGTGGTAATGCATCAAGATATGTTTTGGCAAATGCTAGAGCTGGCATCAAATCAGGACAAATGAGGGAGCTTGTCCCTGATATGTTGAGTTCCTATACAGTGCTTATTGCATATCATGCTAATAATCCAAGTGTAGGAATGTCGCTTGAGAAGGATGTGGGCGCGTCATAAGCTTTTTACATCTGATGTAGGACTGTTTGTGACTTTTGCTTCAGAGATAGAAGTACACTGAAAATGTAATCTATAATAAACTGCTTTCTGATAAAACTAGAGGCAAATCTGGGGTATGTATATGAGAATGCAGTCGCTCAGATGCTAACTGCTAAAGGACATAAACTTTTTATTATACAATGGGGGCGAAACTTCAAATCATTTGTATGAAATAGACTTTCTAATATCAACAGGTGATAAAATATGTCCAGTGGAAGTTAAGTCAGGAAACTATAGAAAACATAAATCGCTGGATGATTTTTGTAGAAAATTCGGTAGCCGCATAAGCGATAAATACGTTGTTCATACGAAGGATTATAGGTGGGAAAATGGCATTAATTATATCCCAGTATATATGGTGCCGTTTCTATAGAATCGGAAGATGTACTTAGAAAAGAAAAACTCTGTAGGTACATGTACAGGTCCCAGTTTTGCTAATTGATACTTTTTAACGATAACCTTATGCTATCGTTAAAAAGGTTTATAGATATGTTCCCACATACGAACGTAACTACTGGACATACTTGGTGTTCCTCGTTTCACTGTGAAAGTGTGGCCTTGTTGACGAGGACTAAATTGAGCGAGTAAAAAGTTCAACTAATGGGTTGAAAAACTATAAGGAGATTAACAGATGCTTAAAATAGGAGACAAGTTTTTATTTGAGGAGAGTTTTATTAGATAGACAGACATGCCTTATGTTTCTTAAGGAAAATAATTCTAGCTCCTGGTCAGTGGATATTGGTTTTAAAAACGGAAATTTTTGGTTATGATATACTAAGTCCTGCAATTTGTATCAATCCAATCACTACTGATAAAAATTCAATAGGTGATTTGGTCGGGAAAAATTCAGGTAGCTACTAATAGAAGAATGTGATGAAAGAGAGGACACTTTTATCTTTATGAGTCTGAACCAATGGTTTCATATAGACCTAGAAGTGCTTGAAAACTAAGGAATAGCTAGAACCATCTTATATGCAAGGGCATACTAATAGTTGATGGATATTCTGAACCCTATATCAGGAGTCCTTTGAAATAGATTCCTGGGTACCAGTAATCGAATCAATTAATGATTGGGTGAAATTTGAAAATATCTAGTTTTTGTACATTTTAAATTTTAGTAACTCATATGGGGTTGATATTTAATAGGTGTGTTAGATAAGATATATTATTAGTGGAGATAAATAATTATGGATGGACTCAAATATAATAATTAAAAATTGAAGTTAGTATAGGTAGTGATTTTTGAAGCCGTCCTAGATGAATACATGGAGGAGATAGAAAACAACTATAATCAATTAGAAACAGTTAAGCCACTACTTGAACTTATGGAAAGACACCCTCTTACAGACTTTGGAAAGTCCAGGGTGGTATAGTACACTTGTTGAAAAATTTTGTAAAAGGGCTATGAAGAAGAACTTATTGCTTCCTTAAAAAGAATGCCTAGTCTGCACACGATATGGATGTTGAATAGGCTAATAAATGGTACGGACAATCCAGAAAATTATTTGAGTTTGATGAAAGAAATTTCCCAAAGTGAGACCTATAGCAAGGAAATCCGAGACCAGGCCTTTGTATTTTTATCTGATAATTAAAAGTAATGAAAGGTAATCATACTCAAAAGCAATTGTCTCAAGAGCTTAACAATCGCCTAAAAAATATACTGTAATTATAGGGATGTATTTTTAGGAGTATGTTGATAATTCTCTTATACATAACCACTTATAAATAATATATCCGACATAGTCTATTTAAACACAAAAAGATACTTTGGATAGGATTGATCTTGTTCAAAGTAGATATTACACTGATCACATATGGAGTAGGCTTAGCCTACTCCCATATTGTACGTTGAAATTACACCCAAAAAGATCGAGTGAACTATCCGAATTATATTTTACTTCGATACGGTATGACCTGCGCATAGGAATAGCCATGGGTCTGTATTTTTAGGATATAAGATGTATCGGTTTCTACTTCCTCATAGTCTACAGGTGACAGTGAAAAATATCTGTCATCTTTCTTGTCTTAAAAATCTTTAAGTCTTAGCTTTGACAGGTCGGTATTATTAAATTTGACCCTAGAAACCTGTTCACTATCGGCATCAATCCTATAATATGTCACAAGGCAATTTTTAGCTTGGTCAGAATCGGACCAATTTGTGATATATACATATCCATAGGACTTTATCCCTAATCAATTCTGCAGCTGGCCGTAATAGAAGTGGTCATTACGTTGGTTGACAATCTCGCTATCAGGCCCCTTGTCCTTGAAGATAAAGCCAGAAGCTAAGAGGTCAGAAGCTCTAGTTTGGCCAACAACTAGCTTTGGTATTATCTAGTTGGACTGTCACAGGTTTGGCAGCAAGCCCGTTAGAAATACACAGGGTAAGTACAAAGCTAGAGAAAAACACGCATCAATAACTGCACTTGTCGGTGAGTAGGAATAGATTGGCTTGTTGGACTTACACATACCAAATACGTAAATTAGCTTTTATTAGCGCGGTTGATAAACAAATTTATAACTACCAGACCAAACTGGTAATTTTAAAAACTGTATATGAGAGACCAGTGCCAAGTCTGCCCTTTTGTAACAAAAGTAGGATAAAAACAAGCAAAATTAATAAATACAAGGCTCAAAATAAATAGGTTAACTTCTTTTAAAGACCTCAGGATCAGTGATATCGCTCATCTGTCGTATTTAATATAAAGCGTCTATACTTAAGTGCTTGACCTAATTTATAAATCCATTCAGGTACTTCTTTTACCTGCTTTTAACAGCAATTACAAGTCTAATATAGATATAAAAAGTTAATAATAGTAACAGTAGAAAAATAAAGTAAAAGTTTAAAGCACTTATAAAAATCCCATATCAAGTCCTCCTTTATAGTTGATTTTTATAAGCTAATATATGTAAATTATATCATTACGAAGTTTTTGATATGGAAATAATCATAAAGCAATGATGAGTAAAAATATAGTATGTACTAAAAAGGACTAAAAATATTTAAGTAAAACTAATAAATTGGGAAAAGGAGAAAATTATGGAATTTAAAAACAGTAGGTAGGTTGCCAATAGATGTAAAAAGAGACAATAAAAAGACGAGGGCACAAGAAGCTACGAGGAAAAATCCTTAACGAAAAAGACAAAAGGAAATTAATAGACTTCAATGCAAAAGCTTAACAAATCCTTTGGTGTAGATGTTAAGGTACAATATATCAGTAAGGACAAGGGGCAGAGGATGTCCAGCTAGGAACTTATGGAACAATAAGGAGCTGGACTTCTTGGCTATAACAGTTAAGGATCAACCTTATGCAATGGAGGCCGTTGGCTACCAGTTTGAAAACCTGGTCTTATATGCGACAGATATGGGTTTAGGCACAGTTTGGCTTGCAGGAACTTTCAACAGGAAGGATTTTAAGAATGTAATTGAAATATCGGATGAGATTTATTCCCATGTATTTGCCCTGTTGGATACCGGGACAAAAACAGCTCATTTATAGAAAAAGATAAACAAAAGGGTCAGTCTAGGGTCTAAAAAGAGAAAGGAATGGGACAAACTATTTTTCTTAGATGACTCTCTAAGTCCCTTACTAAAGAAGATGCAGGAGAGATACTGATGCACTTGATATGCTAAGACTGGCACCTAGTGCTACAAATGCTCAGCCTTGGGCAGTTGTTAAAGAAGGATAAATTCCCATTTCTTCTGTAACTACAAGAATAGCATAAATAATGATATAAAGAAGATTAAACACTTGGATCTTGGTATTGCCCTATCACATTTCCACCAGACAGCCATGAGTGATGGCTTGAATGGAAAAACTAGAAGTGACAGATATAGACTTTGATGTTCCAGAAAATATGCATTATATAATAACTTATATGGCAGAATAGGTAAAAATATATTATACTGTATTTATAGTATAAAAGTTTAATTATACTAGGGAATCAAAATTTCTGTATGGAAAAATTTGATTCCCTAGTTCTATAATAATAAATGTGTAATGGGTGGTAAAATATACATGTTTGATATATATAATAGGGATGAAGACCGTGTTTCTGAGTAATATATTAAAGCCAATACTACTGCTTGCCTTATTCATGCTTCTTATAGGAGAGCTATCAATCACAATCAGGAGTGGTGGTGACTTTTGTCACCCCTTTTAAAATAAGGGATGGCTACCTCATATTCATAGTGGTATGGTTCCAGGCGAGAGAGAAAATTTTTACTAAAGGACATAAAAAGAGGTCACAACACACCTTATAAGCGGAGTAAGAATAAATGGTGACAGGTACCATATTGAGCTAACTATGAAAAATGGTAGGAGCAAGTCCTTTTGTAGGAAAGACAGGAAGAATGTAGAATTAATAAGTGAAATGAAAAAGGAATTAAACAGAAAGAGGGTAAAAGGTCTACTACTACGACTATAGCGGGAGAAATAAGGGACTTTACTTGAGTATCTAATTTTTGAGGGTAGATATGAGTTTCTATAATCTAATACAGATTTTTAGTACATATGAAGAATGGCACATGAAATCGCCCCTAAGTAATAGTGGTGGTTTTCATATAGTAGGAATCGATAACTCTATCAATGCCATAAGGGATGGATATATAAGATATGTGGAAATCTATCCACCTCGTCCTATAAGCGGATGTACAAAAATGAGGTCTGAAATTGGAAATAAAGAGGGCTACATTGACATATACCTAGATCTTGATGATAAAAAATACTGGATGCCGGATGTTAGCTATGATGATGCTATTAAAATCAAGGAGGGCTTTGTAGAAGCTTATCCAAGTAAAGATAAATATACTGAAGCTCCTAAAGTGGACAAGGAGGCTGTTACAAAGTTATTTTATGACCTAGCAAGGCTGCTTTTAGGTGATTACCCAGAAACTCAAAAGTTTATTAATAGCCTAAAGCTTGAGGGGCCTGAGGATATAGATATGGCCTGGGAAAAACTCTATGAGGAAATCCTGTTAAGAAAAAGAGCATTTGAGTTTGATTGGAAGGCTAGAAAGGATGATTTTATACCTATACTAAAAAGAATTAATTGTAAATAATGGATAAATATAGACTTAGGTCAATTAGATGAATTAGACAAAAAGGTCTTAAATGAAGATGAGGATATACCAAGGTGGGCGGCACAAATTAACTCTGTATTAGAGGAACATATATTAGCAGGTATGGATGTCGGAAGTGATTCCTATGTAGTGCTTGTATTGACCCAAGGCGGACTTTGAAAAAGGCGATACTGGCTAGAAAGTTAATGCAGAGGATTGTCCCTTTAGAGAAGATGTAGTTGCAAATAGGTGTAATAGTGCATAATGTACTAAGTATATAGGAGGAGAATATGTTAGATTTACTTTTTATATTAGTACCAATAGGCCTGGTCATAGCATTTATTAGTATCAAATCTATAATCAATTTTATGAAAATAGAACCAATCTATGAAATGCCAGCAAGTCAAAGTGAAGGAACCCTTCGTAATTAAAAATGAGGGCGTATATGAAATATAGGCTGAGTGGTAAAAAGTATAAAAAGACACCACTGGACAGATTGGCCTAAGGCTGGAAAATATGTATACGAGGCAAGATGTAGAACTGTCGAGGAGTATAATCGAGAACCAGTGTAAGTGGCTTTAATACTGCTAGAGTATCAATCTATTCCTTTAGGGCAGAGGCGGGAACCTATATTCTCTCGATGACCGATGAGGCTGACTTTATGGATAGGCTTGGAGCCAAGTTTATAAACAGTATAAGTAGGTCACCTGCAGATTACAGCTCAGTTTAGCTTTCAGGTTCGTAAAAGCATGTCAGTCTATTTCCTCTTGTTCTATGTATTTTGGTATTGTCTTGCATACATGCGATTTTAGTAGGATTGATACTACCTATGGCCTTGTAGGATTCATAAAGCGTTAAAGATAATTAAAGTCCCTTAAATCACGAATGATTTAAGAAACTTGTCTATTATCCTACTGCTCTAAGATTTCCTCGCGCATCAGGATTCAGTATCTCAATCAGATTCTTCTTGTAGAGGATTAGTCCTTGATCTTTCAAGGCTCTTTTAACTCCCTATGCAGGGATGGCCTAGATACATCTCATCAATAGAGACCACTTTGTTACAGACCCAGGTATAGGAATCCTGTCAGTATTAAGCCTCTTTTTTTGTAATAGTAGATAATAGGCTACCTTCTTTACAATACCGCTATAGGAGTAGGGTTAGCTTTTGCTGGAGCATATAGGTAGTTGAAGATATCTCTGTCATAAAGTTCTCCAGTATTATCAGGTTACTTGGATTAGACGCGGAAGTCATCTTTTCTAAAAGACAAGGACATCCACGTGCTCTGTTGCAACAACGTCACAGGGATACTTGTGGTCGTTGACTGCCGCAGCACCTATAATATCACCAGGCCTCCTAATAGATACATTTAGCTGGTTGCCATTGGGAAGGGCTTTTGAGATTCAGCCTGACCTTGACTACAATGCCCAAAGTATCGGCAGGTTCCACAGGTGAAATATTACTTCATTCCTATCATAGTGGTTTATTTTATGAGGTATTGCTTCAAGCGATTTAATTATGTCTTTTTCAGTCATTCCTTCGAATAAATTACTTTTTGTTAGTATAGAATAATTCATACTTGTCCCCTTCCTAGGTCTTTATAGATATTATACCCAAAAATTTTTCAAAAGTGTATCTGTAGATACAGAAATAATAAAGAAAATTATTTATAATAGACTTAACAAGAAGGAAAGTTATACATAAAATAAATACTTTAAAGTGAGGTTGAGTTTCCTCACAACTGCAGCATCACACCCATAATTAAGGCCTGGAACTCTAAAACTATAAAGTAAATATACTTCCTATTGATAATGATAATTTTAATAAATAGAAAAGTTTAAGTAAAGAAAGAGAGGTAAAATTATGGCATTTGAAGGATTGGAAAATAGAGGAATCAGAAGGTAGACGTTCGTGGGATACAGGCAACTCTTTATGGGACTAAAGGAACAGGCCAAGGCAGTTCCAGAGGGACAGGGCCTAGAGGTAATCCAGAGCTTTGATCCTATCCCCTATATGAGGTAATGGAAGATCTAGGGTTAGTGAGTACCATACAGAGCAGACTGGAGATACAGAGTTCTCATGTATACTTTATCGTGCAAGGTAAAGGAAGACGAAAAAGAATATACCAATGCGTCTCAGCAGCACTTACAAATATGCCCCTTATAGATGAAGGTCTAGGTAAGATTGCAGTTGAGTTTTGGGACCCAACTTGAATGATGAAAAGAGTACCACCATATGAAACTAGACTACTGCTTTTCTCTAACAAATGCTGTTGAGCAGGAAGGATGCGTCAGGCAACTAGGGAGCTAGTAAGCGCATATATTCACGGACTAGATAGCAGGTACCTTAGATGATGTATTTGAGCTTTTGGTATGGAAACCAGGTATAGGAAACTTCAGTTCAGAAATTGGACCATCAACCTTGTTTGCAGCCTACAAGACAGTAAAAATATGGAAAAGCAGGGCAAGGATCGTAGTGAAATTTGCCAGGCCCTAAGGGAAAAGTTTGGTGGAGAAAAATCCAGACGTTAGGTTTATTAGACTAGACCATAGCCCGATAACTCTTTAGATATTAAAATCTAAGATTATATAGATTAATGCAGCAGTATGATAGATAAATAAATATAGTATGGGTAAATATAGTATAGATAAATACAGGATATACTGAGATAGGAGGAAGCTATGAAGATTACAGAAGCAACCAGGCTAAAGGACCTTTTAGAGGAGTACCCATGGTTAAAGGATGAGATAGTAAAGGTAAACGAGAAGTTCGAGATGCTTAACTCACCACTAGGAAAGATTATGGCTACAAAGGTAGACGTACACGAAATGAGCAAGAGGTCAGAATGGACCTAGACCTATTGATATCAAAATTAACAGGACCTAATTGATAGTCATCAGGATTAGAGGAGGGTGTGGCCAATGAAGGAAGTAGTAGGAAGGGTATTTTCAATTGCCAGGGATAACGAGCCAATAGCAGGCTGCACAGTTTCCAAGGAAATATATGGTGGAGATAACGCCATATCCATATTTTCCATGGCAGAGGATAGCAGATATCAGCAGAGATATTCCCATATATCACAAGCTAGTACTCGTAGCTGAGGAAGGGTGATTGTCTCACAAGTCTGACGGCAGTGAAAGGCTACTAGGGCTGGAGACGGAATTTTAACAGAGCTTGATACCACCTATTGGATTTAAGTCAGAAACAGGTGTAGTATATACAGAAATAGAAATTAGGAGGAAAGATATTATGAATAAGGCAATAAAAGCAGGACAGGTATTTAAGTTTGCAGAACTTATACCATACCAGGATGGAAAGATAGTAAATATGGACATAGTTCACAATGACAAGATGAAGTTTGTAATTATGGCATTTGATGCAGGAACAGGCCTATCTGAGCATGCAGCACCAGGAGAAGCATGTAATATTTGCTTTTGAGACGGTGAAGCTGTGATAAGATATGAAGGAGAGGACCACCTTATCAAGGCAGGAGAAAATTTTCACTTTGCCAAGGGAGGCCTACATTCAGTAAAGGCAGATAAGAAGTTTAAGATGGGACTTCTATTGACACTAGAGTAAGTAGAGATACTTAGGAAACAACCATATCAAAATTAACAGCCAGTGGGCAGGCCTGCAGGGAGACTACAACCTCTCCCATACAGGCTAGGTCCCAGCTTTGCTGTTGATATATAGGCCTTTGGGCTTTAAATTTATGGTGGAGGCAAAAGGTTTGCTACTACCAGCTTTTATTTGAGAGTATATGGAGGAAAAAGAATGAGAAAGCATGTAAAAGGAAATGTAAGTTGGGTCGGCTATATCGACTGGGAGCCAGAGAGTTTTCATGGAGATGATTATTCAATCATGAATGGTTCTAGCCAGAACGCCTACTTGATCGAGGAAGAAACCGTATTAATTGATACAATTTGGACACCACACAGGTTCGACTTTGTGGAAAACCTAAAGAAGGAAATAGACCTAAAGAAGATCGATTTTATTGTAGCCAACCATGGTGAATGCGACCATTCAGGCTCATTGACTACAATAATGGATGAAAATACCTGATACACCAACAGTATTGTACTGCCAATGCTGCAAAGAGTATTGAGGGCCAGTATGGTAAGCGTGGATGGAATTTCAATGTTGTTAAGACTGGAGACAGTGTGGATATAGGTAATGGCACGAAGCTAGTCTTTGTAGAAATGAAGATGCTTCACTGGCCAGACTCTATGGCGACTTATATGACTGGGGACAATATACTTTTCTCAAACGATGCATTTGGTCAGCACTTTGCAGTAGAAGAACTATTTAACGACAAGGCAGACCAGTGTCTGCTTAACAAGGAGGCTGGCTACATCTATGCCAATATCTTAACTCCTTTTTCACCATTGCTTAAGAAGAAGCTGGCAGAAATTATAGGCTTTAACTTAACTTTTGATATTATCGCCCCATCACATGGTGCTATCTGGCGTGAAAATCCACTTCAGATAGTTGAAAAGTATGCGGCTTGGGCAGAAAACTACCAGGAAGACCAGGTAACAATAGCCTACGATACTATGTGGGAAGGTACAACTCAAGATTGCTCACAAGATAGCAGAAGAAATTCATAGACAGAGTCCTGACACTGTAGTCAAGGTATTCAATATCTCAAAGGCAGACAAGAATGATGTCATGACAGAGGTATTTAAGTCAAAGGCAATAGTTGTAGGATCACCAACAGTAAGTAATAGTATACTTTCTGGCTGGTTGGCTAGAATTCTTGAAACAGCTGTTCAAGGAAGAAGAGGGCTGCAGCATTTGGCTGTTATGGTTGGAGTGGAGAATCAGTGAAGGTTCTACAGGCCAAGCTTGTAGATGCAGGTTTTGAGGTAATAGATGAAAAATATCCGTTCATTATGGAATCCAGATGATCAAGACTTTGAGCAAATACCAGGCCTTGTAACATCACTACTTAAATAGATAGATAGCATATAAGATAGACCTTAACCAAAAATTTGCTAAGGTCTATCTCTATGTTAATAAAAATTTAGGAACCCAGTTCTATATACTTAGCCAATCTCTGGGCTGACAAATAGCAAGCGCTTAGCTAGCTACATCCTTAATAGGCAAATGGGAATAAACTAACCAGACAGGCCAAGTAGGATATCTCTGTACCCAAGGCATAGTTTAGTATAAAAGTATGTATACATACCACCAAAACCGTATGTAAAGGCCATACCAAGTAGACAGGCCAAAAATAGCTATATAAATGATCCAGCGCCCATCTTTTTCCCTCAAAGTAGCCAACTAGGTAGGCTGTAATTATAAAAGGCAAGTAGGTAGCCAAAGGTAGGTTTTAGTATATACTGGGTCCGCCACCCTCTGCAGAAAAATAGGGAAGCCCACCAAACCGATTAAAAACATATACAAGGGTAGATAGTCCACCCTCTTAGCTCCAAGTAGCACACCAGCTAATAATACAAAGGTAAACTGAAAAACTGAAAACAGTTACTGGGAAGGGTATCCTGATAAAGGCACCTATTGCTATTAGGGCTGTGAATAGGAGCAAAGAATCATGGTCTTTGTGTTTAAAAATTTCTACTCATATAAATCCTCCTATATTAATAGTAAAACTGAATAAAAGAAAAGGTTTACTAACCTTATGTAAGATAGTTTACCACATACAAAAAGACATTGTAAACCATAAATTTATAAAAGTTTACTATACCTGTAATTAAATAAGGAATCAAGTCTTAAAATATGACCCACAAGAAGGAGTAAAATAAACTATGAATCATCAAAATATGGTATAATGTAGTTTAGCGTATTTTTAAAAATACTAGGAAGGAGGTCTATATGATAGAAGGTTTAAAAAGAACAAAAAGGATCCTAGTGAGAAAACTAGACCCATTACTATAAATACAGCTTCAGGCATCATAGAGATAGGTGGTAGCTTACCTATAATAATAGCAGGGCCATGCTCAGTTGAGTCTGAGGACCAGATAGTGTCTATTGCAAGGTCGGTTAAGGAAGCTGGTGCCAGCCTTCTGAGGGGTGGGGCCTACTAGCCTAGAACATCTCCCTATGATTTTCAGGGAATGAGGGCAGATGGACTAGACCCTACTGAGGATAGCAAAGAAGGAAACAGGCCTCACCTATAGTATCAGAAATCGTAGGTATTGGTGACTTGGACCAGTTTGTAGATGTAGACATACTCCAGGTAGGTGCTAGAAATATGCAGAACTTTGAGCTATTAAAGGAGCTAGGCAAGATAGGTAGGCCAGTCCTACTAAAGAGGGGATTTTCATCTACAGTCAAGGAGTGGTTGATGAGTGCCGAGTACCTAATGCACCATGGTAATGACCAGGTCATCCTATGTGAAAGAGGTATTAGGACCTTTAGTGATATTACAAGGAATACCCTAGACCTATCAGTGGTCCCTATCTTAAAGGATGTCAGCCACCTACCAGTGATAGTAGACCCTAGTCATGGAACAGGTATGTCTAGTCTGGTAGGCTCAATGTCCTTGGCAGCAATAGCAGCTGGGGCAGATGGCCTCATGATAGAGGTCCACAACGATCCACCGAATGCCCTATCAGATGGGGACCAGTCAATCCTACCTAGTCAATTCGCCCAGATAGTTGACCAGGTTATGAGAATTAAGAAGGCTCTTGAGACTGCTAGCATGAGAAATATAAATATTCAAACTAAGTCTAAGTCCCTACCAGGTCTTGATTGGTAGGGACTTATTAGAAAAATATAGGCCAGGAAATACTTACAAATTTGATTGTCAAGCAAGGGGACCAATATTTGTATAGTTACAGATACAAATATTGATTCCCTCTATGCAGAACAGGTAGAGACATCACTTGCACAAGCAGGATATAGGATCTCTAAGTATGTGGTAGAGCCGAGTGAAGCCAACAAGGACCTAATCAACTACCAGGCTATAATTGACCATATGTCAAAGGAAGAAATGACTAGACATGATATGGTCCTAGCCTTTAGGTGGAGGTCTAGTAGGTGACCTTGCAGGTTTTTGTGCAGCTACTCTACCAGAGGGGACTTGGCCTAGTCCAGGTTCCAACCAGCCTACTAGCCATGATAGACTCAAGTGTAGGAGGCAAGACTGCTATTAATACCAGCTATGGTAAGAATCAAATAGGAGCCTTTTACCAGCCGGACCTAGTAGTATGCGATATCAATAGTCTAGACAGTCTGAAGGATCAAGACTGGTCATCAGGTATGGGGAAAATGGTAAAGTATGCAGTATTGGACAAGTCATTAGATATAAATAAGCTAGCCTCCAGGTCAGACCTAGGGCTTTTAATGGAAAAATATATACCAGGCCATAGCCATCAAGGCCAAGTATGTCATGGCAGATGAATTTGACAAGGGCAAAGACAGGCCCTAAACCTAGGCCATACCCTAGGCCATGCTATAGAAAAAGCTTAGCGACTACGAGCTTAGACATGGTCAGGCAGTGGCCCTTGGCCCAAAACCTAATATCAAGGCATGCAGTTGCCAGGGGTATGATGAAATTTTCAGATCATATTAGTATAGCCATGGCCCCTAGACAAGGCAGGTTTAGACCTTGCTTGTCCATACGAGATGGACCAGCTCATGGACCTTATAAGGGCAGACAAGAAGAGACAGGGAGACAAGATCAACCTAATTGTTCCAAGGTCTATAGGTGACTGTCAAATCATAGAGACAGACCTGACGACCTTGCAGAGTTTTTGATACAAGGCCAGTAGCTACTAGGACTATGAAATCAGGTTTATTGGGTGAAAGTCTATCTCACTAGCAAATCACCAGTAGCTCCATCTAGGCCCAGGTGACTACGACTACCAGCTATACGAAATAGCTAGGGACGAGATAGACAATTATATGAAAGACCACCCGCTGGGATTGCTCTAATGCAACCATACCCCTCAAGGAGACAGCACTTATCTACTGTGATGACTTATCAGCTAGGGCCAAGTCAATAGGAGCGGTAAATACCCTAGTTAAGCTAGGTGACGGTAGCCTATATGGAGACAATACTGACTATTATGGCTTTTCCAAGATGGTCCAGGGGCTAGACCTAGACCCCAGTGGTAAGTATGTCCTAATCCTGGGAAGTGGGGGAGCCTCTAAGACTGTAGAGGCCTACATGAAGGATATGGGGGCAGGACAGATTGTAATTGTATCCAGAAGCGGTCAAGACAATTATGAGAATCTAGACAGGCACCATGACCCTAGCAGACATAATAGTAAATACCACACCTCTTGGCATGTATCCTAACATAGACCAGGCACCATTGGACCTGGGTCCCTTTAAAGGATTAGAGGCTGTCTTAGACCTAATATACAATCCGGAAGAAACCAGGCTACTTAGTCAGGCCAAGTCAATGGGTATAAGGTCAATAAACGGTATGACCATGCTTGAAGAACAGGCAAAAATTAGCCTCATTTATATTCAAGCAGAGGATATTATAAAAACAGGTTTAAAATAGATAAGGAAAAAGAAATGTTTGGTTATGTAAGAATAAATAAGATGGACCTGACCTTTCGTGAATATGAGACTACAAGGCCTACTACTGTGGCCTGTGTAGCAATTCTAAAGAGAAACCATACGGAGCTGTCCAGGATGACAATCAATTATGATATTACCTTCCTGATAGTATTACTAAGCTCAATATACCAGCCAAGCGCCCAGGTATTTCACGAGAAGTGTATAGTGGATCCAGTGAAAAGAAAAAGCACATCATCAATGAAATTACAGAGTATGCAGCCAGTATGAATATACCCCTAGCCTACTACAAGCTAGAGGATGATGTGAACGATGAGGGGTGATATCAAGTCAAGATTGGTAAGAAGGGCCTACAGGAAGTCCTTTAAGACAGCCTACGATAAGTACCCCCAAAAGGCAGACTTTATAAAGGCCTGTCTTGGAGAGTTGAGGTCTCTTGAAGAAGACCAGTCAACCTCAATAGACCAGACCTCAAACTGCTTTGCTAGACTCTTAGAGGAAATATTTGACTATAAGGATGATGAATACAGGGACAGGTTGAGGAAGGTTGGCTTTAATATAGGTAAGCACATATATATAATGGATGCCTATGAGGACCTAGATCAAGACCTTGAAAAGGGTAGGTATAATCCATTTAGCTCCTACAAGGACGACAGGGAAGGACTAAAGGTCAAGGTAGACAAACTCATAGGCATGACCCTGGCAAGGCTCGAGGAGGCAATCCTAAACCTAGATATAAAGGTCAATAAGTCTATAATTGACAATATCATTTATTCAGGTGTCTCACTCGCTACAAGGGCCTGATAAATGGTGCTGATAAGAAAAACAGGAAGGAACATGAAAATAATAGGAAAGTAAGGTAAAAAATTTGACGAACACATCGAGTAAAGAACACATAAAAGAAAATAAGATGGGGTCTATGAACATCAAGAGACTAATACTGACTATGTCAGCTCCAATAGTAGTTTCTATGATGGTCCAGTCCCTATATAATGTAGTAGATAGTATCTTCGTTGCCCAGATTAGTGAGGAAGCAATTACGGCGGTATCCATGGCCTTTCCCTTCCAGCAGCTGATGATGTCTGTTGGTATAGGTACAGCTATAGGAGTCAACTCCTTCCTAGCAAGAAGCCTAGGTGCCAAGGAGTTCTCCAGGGTCAACAAGATAGCCAACAATGGTCTGCTGCTAGCCTTTCTTAGTTTTATAGCCTTCTTTATGATGGGGCTATTATTATCAGACAAGCTAATAACAATCCAGACAGACAACCAGGAGATAATTTCTCATGGGCCTGTCTACCTAAGGATATGTCTTATGGGGTCCCTTGGTATCTTTACCCACCTTATGTTTGAGAGACTACTCCAGGCAACGGGCAAGACTATGTATACTATGATTGCCCAGATAAGTGGGGCCCTGATGAATATAATCCTTGACCCAATAATGATCTTTGGTTGGTTTGGTATGCCTACCATGGGACCAGCAGGCGCTGCCCTAGCAACTGTAATATCCCAGTATGTAGCGCCTTGTAGTTGCTCTACCTATGTATAAGAAAGGAAAAGGACATAGATATTGGATTCAGGTATATGAAGCCAGACTTCAAAAATAATAAGAGATATATATGTAGGTATACCTTCAATTATAATGATATCTATATCTTCTGTAACTATATTCTCAATGAACCAGATATTGGCCAAGTTTTCCATAACAGCAGTTGCCCTTCTTGGTATATACTTCAAGTTACAGAGCTTCATATTTATGCCTGTCTTTGGCCCAAACAACGGTATAATACCAATAGTAGCCTACAACTACGGGGCTGGCAACAAGGAGAGGATGAGGGAAACAATATTCTAGGCATGAGGTATGCAGTGACTATAATGCTGATTGGCACCTTGATAATGATGGTATTCCCAGACAAGCTCCTAGGCATGTTCAATGCATCAGACCAGATGTTGGTCATTGGTAGGGTTGCCTTTTAGGATAATAGCTACCAGCTTTGCATTTGCTGCCATATCTATAATATCTATAGGGGTCTTCCAGGCCACAGGTAAGTGGGAACCCTTAGTATGATGATATCCATAATCAGGCAGTTGGTTGTCCTAGTACCCCCTAGCCTACCTATTCTCACCAACTGGCAACCTAGACAGGGTATGGTGGTGTGTAATAATTGCTGAGCTAGTGGCTGTTAGTATATGTGTAAGGAATATAAGGAAGATTATAAATTAATATATTAGAAATCTGAAATAAGTAAGGAGGACAAAATGAAAAGTTAGGACTATTGCTGATACTAGTAGGTATCCTATTTTTTTATCAGTACCAAAAATATCTGAATATCTCCTGTTGAAAAAGGGCAGGATATAAACATATCCCAGCTTTCAGACAAGGACCCTAGAAAAATGCCAAGCCTAGCAGCGAGATTAACTATGATGCATCTAAGATTGACCCTATAAATATAAACGGTGTAATACTGAATAGGGATAGGGCAGACATGTCGAAGGTCATCGGTCAGCTGGTAATACCATCTATAAATAAGAACATAGCCTTGTTTTGAAGGTCTAGAGAACAACAGTTTAATGTATGGTGCCTGCACTATGAAGGCCAACCAGCATATGGGCCAGGGTAACTATGCTATAGCAGGCCACTATTGTAAAAATGACAAGATCCTATTTGGTGGTCTGATGAATATCAAGGAAGGCGACATAATCAAGCTGACTAACAAGAAAAACATCTACGAGTACAAGGCTATCAAGATGATGAAGGTAAAGGATGACAGGGTAGACCTGATAGGGGATGGCCTTCTAGGTCAGTATGACGGCAAGGCCATAGTATCCTTGATGACATGCTACTATGATGAGGCCGGCTATAGGTACTTTGTAATAGGAAGCTTTAATAGGTTATATCCTTATTCAAAGGAAAAGATGCTTGAGGGTATAAGTGAGTAGGAAACGGATTTGGACCCAAGAAATAATATTTAATGGTTAGAGATATTTAGCGTTGGTGAGAGAAACAACTCTCCCAACGCCAATTTTTGAAAAAAATAGGAACACACATCAAATCTCGTGTATAATTTAAATCACGACAATTAAAAAGGAGAAATGATATGTGTTCTAATGCCAGTATAACAGAAATCTTAGGAATTAGCGATAATAATTTAGTAATTTTTAGGGAACAAAAAAAGAAAAATATTAATTGAAAAATAAGATAAAAGAGGCTGTTCTGACATATAGCAAGTAAGTAGGGACCAATCTCAGAGTAGAAAAATATCTTAAAAAGTGCTATAATATTTTTGTAGGAAAAGTAGAAGGAAAGGAATTAGTCATGAAAAGATACATTTATGGATACTGCTAAAGTTATGTCAAAAAGGACAGGTTACTATCCCGAAAAGGATAAGAGAACTTTTGAATTTAGAAAATGGGGACTATGTTACTTTTTGTTGTAGTGAAGGAAAAATACAAATTTTTAATTCAAAAACTTTTATAGAGGATAATATACAGGATAGGAAATGAACTATAGATGTGAGATGCCAATAGGAGGAATTTATGAACAAAAGAAAAGGCTACTTTGCAAAAATATAAATACAGAGAAAACAACAATCAATTTGAAGAGATTGTTATGATTGTAGAAAATGCAAAAGAGCGTGCATATAGAAAAGTCACTGAAGAGCTGATTTTGATGTATTAAGAGGGAAATACATTAGTGAAAAACTAAGAGGCATCTTATGGATCCGATTGCTGACAATGTAGCTGAATTTTTTTCTCTACTAACTATCCTGAATTAAAGGGCTTTTAATCGTAGAGTACTTTACAGAATGAAGCACTCTACGAGTTGTACAGTGGTGATGAAAAAGTGTCAACGTTGTTGACACAATTGAGTTGGTCTAATCATTTGAAAATAATCGGGAGTTTGACACTTGTAATCGAAGATTTATTATTCAAAGGCTTGAAAAGCCTTAATGTCAAATTTTAAAATTTATGTCTTCGCAATGCACGCAATGTATGATATAATATAAGTATATATATTTTTGTGAGGTGAATTATGAGACTACTTGTATCTAAATCTGTTAACGCTTCTTCCTTCTATGTTCAGAAGGATATAAAAAAAGGAAATTCTAGAACTACTGTTATTGTTGAAAAACTTGGAACAGAAACAGAGATAATGGAAAAATATGGAGTAGCTGACGCTAAAGCTTGTAAGACTTGATTATATAGCCAATTTGAATAGAATAGAAAAGGAAAAAGACTGAAATTATGCTTTAGAATATGAAGCTTTTTTCCCTCAGCAAACCATAAGCAATCGTCAAAGAATATTTAACGGAGGATACCTACCACTTCAATCAATTTTACCATAGCCTTGGACTTATAAGATTTGTATGTTCAAACGGTAAATTGAGTATAATCTAATAGCATTCTTTCAAGATTGATATACACTAGAATTCTTTTTTTCCCTATTTCTAAACTCAATGCATCTCGAAGAATCTAAAAAGTTTATTGAAGATCCTGAATTTGACCCTACATCAGGTCTATAGAGCTCTCTTGATGTTCTGAATAAAGAAAAGTGACTACATACAGTCGCAATTGTATAAAAATAGCACCAAAGTTACTCAAAGAAACGCTAGTGTTCTTTACTATGACTGTACAAACTATTTCTTTGAAATCGAAGAAGTTGATGATGAAGGTCAACTAAGACAATACGGGAGATCCAAAGAAAACAGACCTAATCCATTAGTGCAGATGGGGTTATTTATGGATGGCAATGGAATTCCACTCAACCTTGATATAACCAGTGGAAACACTAATGAACAAAACCACTCTTAGGCCTCTTGAAAAGAAAATAATCGAAGATTTTAATCTATCTAAATTCATAGTGCGCACTGATGCTGGTCTTTTCGAGTAATGCAAATAAAAAAAGTACAACTCTATCAAGGATAGGGCTTACATAACTACGCAGAGTCTTATTAAGAAACATCTTAAAGAATGGTCTCTTGATCCCAATGGTTGGAAAAATACGACTCTACTACATCATATAATATCAATGAAATTGGACGAAGAGGAAAATAGAGACACTATATTCTATAAGGAAAGATGGATAAATGAAAATGGACTTGAAGAAAAGCTTATAGTAACATACAGTATAAAATACAGAGACTACCATAGAAACATTAGATCAAATCAGATACACAGAGCTAATGAACTAATAAATAAAGGTTCTCTAGCTGCTAAGAAAATTCGTGATAATGATATAAGAAGGTTCATTCGCGAAACAAAAGTTACATCAGATGGAGAAATCGCAGATAGGTCAATAGTAAGCCTTGATGAAAAACAAAAATAATGGAAGAATCCCTGTATGATGGCTTTCTATGTTGTTGTTACAAAACCTTGAGGCTAAAAAGCTCATGAAATAGCTCAAATAAACAAAAACAGATGGCAAATAGAAGAATGTTTCAGAATAATGAAGAGTGAATTCAAGGCTAGACCGATATATCTTAGCAATGATGAGAGAATAAAAGCTCATTTTCTTATTTGCTTTTTAGCTCTTACAGTATATAGAATCCTTGGAAGTAAAGTTAGGAAATAAATATACAGTAAGTGAAATAACAAAAACTCTACGAGAAAATGAATATTCTTAAAACTAAGCAGAATGACTATATACCAGCGTTTAATAGAACTCAGATAAGCGATGATATCTTCGAAGTTTTTTGAATATAGGCTAGACTATGAAATTATAACAGAAAAATATGAAAAAAATTTTTAAAAGCTACAACAAAATGAGAACATTACGCAAAAATTTAAACATAATATAAAAAGCCTAAGTATTAGTATTACTAGCCTTTCCTACTTTTTATCATCAAAAAGTGTCAAATACAGGATATTAATTGAAAATAAGATAAAAGAGGCTGTTCTGACATATAGCAAGTAAGTAGGGACCAATCTCAGAGTAGAAAAATATCTTAAAAGTGCTATAATATTTTGTAGGAAAAGTAGGGCGAAAGGAATTAGTCATGAAAGATACATTTATGGATACTGCAAAGTTATGTCAAAAGGACAGGTTACTATCCCGAAAAAGGATAAGAGAACTTTTGAATTTAGAAAATGGGGACTATGTTACTTTTTGTTGTAGCTGAAGGAAAAATACAAATTTTTAATTCAAAAACTTTTATAGAGGATAATATACAGGATAGGAAATGAACTATAGATGTGAGATGCCAATAGGAGGAATTTATGAATAAAGAAAAGGCTACTTTGCAAAAATATAAATACAGAGAAAAACAACAATCAATTTGAAGAGATTGTTATGATTGTAGAAAATGCAAAAGAGCGTGCATATAGAAAAGTTAATGAAGAGCTGATTTTGATGTATTAAGAGGTAGGGAAATACATTAGTGAAAAACTAAGGAGGCATCTTATGGATCCGGTTTTCGTTGACAATGTAGCTGAATTTTTCTCTACTAACTATCCTGAATTAAAGGGCTTTTAATCGTAGAGTACTTTACAGAATGAAGCAATTCTACGAGTTGTACAGTGGTGATGGAAAAGTGTCAACGTTGTTGACACAATTGAGTTGGTCTAATCATTTGAAAATAATGTCTGGATTCTAAAAAGTAAAGAAGAAAGAGAATTCTACATTAACTTTGCAATTAAGGAGAATCTAACTCATCGAGAGTTGGTAAGACAGATGGACAGTGGCTATTATGAACGTTATATGCTTTCAAATAGTAATAATTTGCCCGCTATACAAAAGGGCAAAACAGGAGACGCATAATTTGTTTATGGACAGTTATGTATTGGAATTTCTGATGCTCCCAAGATTGGAAATGAAAGAGAATTTCAGAAGTCAATTTTTGAGAATTGAAGAACTTTATTTTAGAAATTGGAAAAGATTTTTCCTTTTATAGGTAATGAGTACAGAGTACAGGTCGGAAATCATGACTACTATATAGATTTGTTATTCTATCATATAGGATTATCCTGTTTGGTTGCTTTTTGAACTTAAAATTGGAGAGTTTAAACCAGAATATGTTGGTAAAATGAACCTATACTTGGAGGCACTGGATAGAGAAGTGAAGAAACAAACCGAAAAATCCAAGTGTAGGAGTAATCCTTTGTGCCTCTAAAGACGATGAGGTAGTAGAATTTGCATTAGTAGAAGCCTTTTCACCCTACAATGGTATCTGAATATAGGTTAAAATTGATAGATAAGAGTCTCTTACAAAAGAAAAACTAAAAGAATATATAGAAATTGTTGAGGAAATAGAAGAATAAATTTTTGAGGAGATATGGTAAATGATTAGTGTTTTTAAAAGACTAGTTACCAATGGTTATTTCAATTATTGCTATTATTGTAAGTGTTAAAATGAATAATAAGAATAAAATACAAGAACAGAACCACAATAATGCTAATGGAAAAGGTATAAGATACAAAAAGACAACATCCATAGCTATAATTTTGCTAGTGGATGCTGCCGCATAATTTAATAGATTTTTATTGATTTAAATTATCACCAACGTTATTTGACATAGAGCCTATTTAATATAGGAAATAATACCTGTATAGTAGAAGGGATATAATAGGAAAGAAAACTTACATAATAGAAAAGACAACTTATAAGGAATAGTTCGTAAACAACTCGAGTAAATGAAAAATAACTTTCGTTAATATGACAGATAAGTATAAAAGTAATATGTATGAGTAAAAGTTACAATAAAAAGTTACAAGAACTTCCTTATTTGATAACTAAAACTAGATAATAAAATAAAAGCTCTTGTAAATATGAAAAAGCTATTGTATAATAGTAAAGATGTTGAAGAAAAAGCAAATAAAAACAAAGAAAAGCGCAAGTAGAATGTATATAAAAAGACCTATATTTGTTGATGGTTTTTGAATTTTTGTCAAAAACATCTTGAAATTATTACAATTTTGTAATAATATTAAAGTGTGAGAAATGTATGATTCTATATATTTTTTGTTCGGAATCATAAAGAATTATTAAAAAGAAATGTAATCAATAATATGTTTGGGAGGAATGATAACATGAAGAAACAAATAGTTGTTTTTAATGGCTGCTGCGACTGCAGTAACGACTGTAGCTCCAGTGCTAGCAAGTGCTGACACTATCAAGCATGATAACGTGTCAATCGGTGAGGTAGAAGCTAAGATAGCTGCTGCCCTAGCTGACAAGTATGCAAGCGATAAGGAAGATGGTATAAGAGTACCAGGTCCAGACGCTGTAAAGGGATATGAAAACCTAAGCATGCTGTAATAGTAGATACAGATGCTGCTGTAGCAGATGCAGATGCTTATGGACCAGTTCCAGTAGCCAATACTATATACAGTGGTCTTGCTGAAGCTACACCAGCAGTTGCAGGACATGTAAGATATGTTGTAACTGACGCTGCAAAGGTTAAGAACCTAATCGAAAAGAGAATGTCTTCTCCACTAGCAACTGGTGTAAAGGCTACTAGCGTTCTAATCGTTGACAAGGGTGTAAAGGACAATAAGTCTACATACACAACTACTAACAAGCACTATGTAAAGGGTACTGTAACAGATGCTGATACTCAGGTATCACTTGATGCTATAGACGACAAGAACGAAGTAGATGTTATGGCTGGATTAACAACTGCTGGTGTGGTTGCACCAGTTTCTCCAATAAAGAATGTTACAAGAACTGGTGACAATGTAACTATTGAGCTTACAAGTGGTAAGAAGATTGAAGTTGGCGTAAACAGTGAAGCTCTTGACTTTACAGCTCCTAAGGCTGAAAAGCAGGCTTTAACTCTTGACCAGGTTAAGAATTCTCAGGCTGTAGCTGACCAGGTAGTAGACTTTGCTAAGATAGCAAATGTTGGTGGTGTATCAAGAACTCTTGACCTACCACTAGTTGGAACTCACGAATACGTTCTAGATGACGTTGAAGTACACGAAATAGCTGTTCCAACAGTTTACACTAAGGCTGAAGGATATAGCAAGGCTGGTGCTGACCTAATCAACCCACTAATAAGAGCTAAGAGAGACAACAAGGCTGACTACTCTTTCAACTATAAGGGTGTTAACTATGCTCTAGCTACAAATGCTGGTGTTAAGGTTGCTAATGACGCTCAGGCTGAAGCAGCAGTAGATACTGCAAATGCTAAGATAGATGTAGCTGGTGACGGTTATGTTCTAAGATTAAACGTTAGAGTTCTAGACAAGAACGATAAGGATAGATTCAAGACTCTTCAGTTCAAGTTCGAAGGTAAGACTCAGCAGGATCTTGTTAGAGTATTAAATGACCTTAAGGGCAAGAACGAAGTAGTTGTTGGTAAGTTCGTTAAGCTTGCTGGTTCTGACAGAGCTGCTACAGCAGTAGAAGTATCTAAGGAAAGATTCGGATACAAGGAAGCTGATTCTGTAGTTGTAGTTGGTGCTAATGCATTAATAGATGGTCTTTCAGCTGCTCCTCTAGCTGCTGCTAAGAACGCTCCAGTTCTTATAGCTGGTAAGAACGGTCTAGACAACGGATCTCTTGTTGAAATAGAAAGAGCTTGTAAGGACCTAGCAACAAGACTGTATACATCGTTGGTGGAGAAAACTCTGTATCATACGCTGCTAAGAAGCAGTTAGAAGATAAGTTCGGTGCTGTTGTTGTTAGACTTGCTGGTGATGACAGATATGACACTTCTCTAGAAGTTGACCACAGACTAGTTAAGGATGAACAGGCTTCAACTACTAGATTCGTAGTAGGTGGAAACGGTGCTGCCGATGCTATGTCAGTTTCAGCTGTTGCTGCTAAGAAGACTGCAGGAAAGGTATCTCCAATCCTAGTTGTTAGAAAAGATGGTATAAAGGCTACTACTAGAACTTACCTAGAAGGTAAGGTAGATCAGGCTTACGTTGTAGGTGGTACTTCAACTGCTTCAACTCAGGTATTCAAGGATATCGAAAAGGTTAGAAGCGTAACTCCAGCGGGTTACAATACCTTAACAATAAGGTTAAGAGACTTTCTGGTGAAGATAGATACGCTACTAACCTAGCTGTTATCAACGAATTCTATGCTAATCCAAAGGCTAACGGTCTTGCAGTAGTATCTGGTAAGACTCAGTACCTAGTAGATGCTCAGACTGCTGGTGCATTCTGCTGCAGACAGAGGTCTAGCTGTTCTATTAACTGCTGACAAGCCAAACAAGGCTCAGGAAGATACATTAGCTAATGGTGTATTAAAGGGTCTTAAGACTAACATCTACCAGGTTGGTGGAGTTGTTTCAAATGACGTTATGAAGAGCGTTGTTGATATACTAGGTCTTTAATCACTAGTTAATAACTTAAAAATAATACTAATTTATTAGTATTACAGATATGGATAGGATTTTCCCTATCCATATTTACCTTTTCTATAACCCCTTCCATAGGATAAAAAGGTGTTGCGATACCAAAGAATATAGGTCATAAGCTATGATATTATTAAAATATATGATAAAATATAGCTTGAATAACTATAAAAAGGGGGTTGGTCTATGCAAAAATACAGACCCTAATAATTAAAGAACTATACACCCCTAGTCCCTATGAGCTAGACCAGGCTTGCAAGCTGGACCCTATCCCTGCCAACAAATAGGCTTATCCTAATAGGGACAAAGGTCCTCAGACAACAGGTCTAATGGACCTATTAACTTCGATGTAGATAGGCTTTATGATGAGCTGGTCTACTTCAACTCCTATGGATCTAAGGATGACGGATGCCCCTTGTCCTTCTTCCTAGCTATGATCTTGGCCAACAGGTCCTACCAAGCATATGAATCATGCTTGTTAGACCTTATAAATAAGCTTATGACCTTCTACACGACCCCTGAGAGGCTAAATAACTACATAATAGAGGTATTTATCCTTGATAGTCTTATAAGGGCTTATATTAGGTCAGGAGAACCAAGTCAAGAGGAGATAGGGTCCAAATATTTAAGGATATAAAAAGACAAGCTAGTATCCTATAACCTAATAAAGGAATCAAAGAAGGAAACCATAGTCTTCCAACTAAAGAAGATAAATATATAGAGAAGGTTCACAGGCTGGTAGACCACTTAGAGGGACTGGACGGTTTTAAATATGACCTTGATAGTCCAGACCTATTCGACCTCATAGGAGGGCTAGTCGATGGTAATATTGGTAAGGACAGCCTGTCAGGCCTACTTGCCATCCTGCTCGGCTACGACAAAAATGACTCAAATTTTGAAAGACAAGACCAAGAGAGTGAGACCTTTGTACTTTCTATGGCAGACTACCTAGTAGACCTACGAAATAGGGAAAAGATCAGTCGTAAGTACCAGGTCAAGTCATCTCCTAGGCACTTCTTAAAGGAAGAGGTAGGATACCAAGCGAAAGACCCGATTTTAAACAGGTATAGGATTGTCGACAAGCTAAGAGATGGCAATACCTATATAGTAAGGCTAGAGACCAAGTCAGGTTTGTATACCATGACATATACCATTAAGGAATAATTTTTGGGTATAATCATATATATAAAGACGCTTGAAAAAGAAATCTTATTATAAATATAAAGCGTGAAGGAGCAAGTATGAAAAATAGATTAGACAAGTATATACTAGACAAGACTGAGGAATTGGTCTTTATTACAATAGATGAATCAGAGGACCCTCGATTTGATGGGCTATGTACCGCCTAAGGAGGGCATCAAGCTACCTATTAAGTCAAATGTTCTAGTCAAGTCAATCAAGGACAAGAAAGCCCAGGAGGAGTTTCAATATGATGTCGATGATTGATGCCATGCTATACTTAGAGGGTATAGACCCTGACTTTGTATATAATGTGGAGTATGATGATCTGATTGAGACATTTGCCAGGAAGGCCAACTTTGACTATATGGAATATATGGGATATATGTCCAACCAGGCCTTTAGTAAGGGTGAGCTAAGGGATGCCCTAGTATATATCAGGGCCTACCTAAGGATGGATCCAGACGATGTCATGGCCCCATACCAATATGCCATCATTTGTCAGGAGCTAAGCCTTAAATACCAAAAAAAGATGAAGATATAAAGGCCATGAATGACTTTCTTTTAGAGGCCTTGGCCAGTCTAGAGAAGATTTTTGGATATTGATGATAGCTTTGCTCTTGCCTACTACCAGCTAGGCTTTCATTATTCCAACCAGAATCAGTTTACCAAGGCCAAACTGACTTGGGAGAGGGCCCTAGACCTAGGTATAGATGAGGAGTCAAGGGCAGATATTATGGAAAACCTATCAAAGATCGACTACAAAGTAAGGTATGAAAAGGCCTACAACCTTGTATTCCAGGGTCAGGCCCAAGAGGCACTAGAGGACCTGCTAGACCTAGAAAATCAGTATCCAGACTGGTGGAACCTTTGTTTATCATCAGTTTAGCCTACAAGTCACTGGGAGACCTCGGCCAGGCCAAGTCCTACCTAGAAAAATCCTGATTACAAGACCAACCCAGGTAGATACTCTTGTAGAGATGGCCTTTGTCTTGCCCAGGAGGCTAATATGCCAGGAGCTATTGACTATTTAACCAGGGCATCCAAGCTAAAAAGGATGATCCGGAGATTCTTTGTAATCTAGGCATGGCCTACCTACATAATGGTGAGGAAGATGAGGCCAGGTATTATATTGAAGGGCCTATGAGATAGACCCTACAGATGAGGTTACCCAAGCATGTATGAGGACCCTTTGATGACAACTAAGTGCAAGTATGTATAGGTATTTTGTTAATGATTAAATTAATAGAATTATATTGACTTAGAAGGCCATATAACCTATACTATAATTAGAAAAAAATATAAAAATGTTCGAAATTAAACGAACTATCAAGTTTTAAAAAGCTATATTGTATGAAAATAGCTTTTACCAAATTACTAGTATTGAATTTTTCACGGAGGTGTATAGTAATGAGTTTCAAATCAGATATTGAAATTGCACAGGAAGTAGTGGCACAGGATATCAGAGATATCGCCAAGAAGATTAATTTAAGTGAGGATGATATTGAGCTTTATGGTAAGTATAAGGCCAAGATTGACTATAATGTATTGATAGGACAGAGGACAGGAAGGGTAAGCTAATCCTTACAACTGCCATCAATCCTACTCCTACTGGTGAGGGTAAGACAACTACATCAATCGGTGTGGCAGATGCCTTGGCCAAGTTGGGCAAGAATGTAATAACAGCTCTTAGAGAGCCATCCATGGGTCCAGTTTTTTTGGTATCAAGGGTGGGGCAGCTTTATGGTGGTTATGCCCAGGTAATACCTATGGAGGATATAAACCTACACTTTACAGGTGACATGTATGCGATAGGAGCGGCAAACTAACCTTTGGCAGCTATGCTAGACAACCATGTATACCAGGGCAATGAATTAAATATCAACCCTAAGAGGATTACGTGGAGAAGGTGTAGACATGAACGATAGACAGCTAAGAAATGTCGTTGATGGTCTTGGTAAGAAGGTAGACGGTGTAACTAGGGAGGATGGCTTTGATATCACGGTTGCATCTGAAATCATGGCTACCTTCTGCCTTTCAAATAATATAGGTGAACTAAAGGAAAAACTAGGCGACATAGTTGTTGCCTATACATATGATGGCAAGCCGGTGACAGCTAGGGACCTAGGTGCTAATGGTGCCATGGCAGCAGTCCCAAAGGATGCTCTTAAGCTCCAACCTAGTTCAGACCCTAGAAGGTACACCAGCTATTATCCACGGTGGACCATTTGCCAATATAGCCCATGGTTGTAACTCTATAATTGCTACAAAGATGGCCCTACATATGAGTGACTATGTGGTAACGGAGGCAGGCTTTGGTGCAGACCTTGGTGCTGAAAAGTTCTTAGATATCAAGTGTAGGAAGGCTGGAATAAGACCCTGATGCAGTGGTGATAGTAGCTACTGTTAGAGCCTTGAAGTACAATGGTGGAGTACCAAAGGACCAGCTAAATGAGGAAAACCTAGAGGCCCTAGAAGCAGGACTACCAAATCTACTAAAAGCATATAGAAAATATTACCCAGGTATACAAGTTACCTGCAGTGGTTGCAATAAATAGGTTCCCTCTGATACAGAGGCAGAGCTAAAGCTAGTTGAGGACAAGTGCAACGAGTTAGGGGTAAATGTAGCCTATCAGAGGTTTTGGGGCTAAGGGTGGAGAAGGTGGCCTTGAGGTTGCCAAGGAAGTCCTTAAGCTGATAGACCAGGCAGACAAACCAGTTTGAGTACTGCTGATGATGATGATATGTCAATCAAGGACAAGCTCAAAATGCCATAGCTACTAGGATATATGGTGCTGACGGTGTGGACTACACAGCAGAGGCCAACAAGCAGATCAAGGAACTTGAAGACTTAGGCTTTGGTAAGCTACCTGTATGTGTGGCCAAGACTCAGTATTCCTCTATCTGATGACCAGACTAAGCTTGGTAGACCATCAGGATTTAGGATAAACGTAAGAGAGGCTAATGTATCAGCAGGTGCGGGCTTTATAGTTGTATTGACTGGGGCAATCATGAAGATGCCAGGCCTACCAAAAACAAACCAGCAGCCCTAAGGATAGATGTTGATGAAAAGGGTGTAATATCTGGTCTGTTCTAAATTCTATACATAGGAAATATGCCTAAAGCATATAGATAAAAGATAGGTAAAAAGTATATAGATAATTCAGAGGTTAGGATGACTACTTTTCATTTTTAGCCTCTTTATTTTATATTTTGACTATTTTTATGGTATGATAGTAGTATATACTAGCATATTTATTATGGAATTGGTGGGTCCAAATATCCCACTGGGTTAAATAGTAAGAATATAAAAAGTTATTATAGTAAAACTTGAGTTATTGAGGAATAATATGAAGTATAATAAGAAATTATTAGAGTAGTATCTGCCTTTTGCTATAGCTTTCACTCAATGTCACTTGGTTCTGCCTTTGCAAACGGTAGCAGTTGATTTTCTTAAGATCGCTCTGCTACAGGTGACAAGCGTTTCAGTGTAGAGATTACTTTCATCGCTTTCTAAAGAAGGCCTTTACATTTAAGACAAATGCTGAGGGCAAGGTGGGATGCAGCATCAGCTGCTCTGCTAATTCATATGATGTTACAAACATCGTGGATCTAGCGTAAAATCCTTAGCCTGAAGGCAGGGGAATATAAGCATATGCTGAAACTAAGGCTCCAACAGGCTATATGCTAAACTCTAGGCACGAAGCTCTGACTGTAACTGATGGTTTGACTTTCGAAATGTCGAAATCAAGAACAATGTTCAAGGATGGCTTGGGACAGGTAATTGTCAAGTCTTAGACAAGGCGACAAGTGCTGCCCTAGGTGGGGCTACTGTTGACCTAAAGCAGGGAGACAAGCTACTAGCAAGCATCAATTTTGATGATAAGGGTAATGTAATGGATGCTTCTTATATTACTGCTGATGGAAGGAATCTTGTTCAGAAACTGTGGATGGAAGTATACTAATTAAGCCTGGTGACTATATACTAGTTGAAAACAAGGCAAGTGAAGGTTATGCTCTAAATACGCAGGCCTACAAGCTAACAGCTAAGTCTGGGGTTACAACTACAATTGAAATCCTTCAGGAAAAATCTTCTTCTGTTACCAGCACAAGTGAAAAAGCAGACTGGTGTAAAGCTAAGAATAATCAACACTCAGTAAGTCAGCTATATCTGACCAGGAAGTGTCTATATATGCAGTAGACAAGGACAAGAAGAACCCTAGACTAGTTTTCAAGGGCAAGACAGGTGCAGATGGTTACCTAGATGCAACTAAGGCTACTGAGGGTATTGCCCTATTAAAGGATGGTGTGGTATCACTACAGCCAGGTAACTACTACTACCAGCTAACTGGTGGTACAAACCACAATGACTTTTCACTGTTGAACAGGACAAGGTAACTCCCTTTAGAAAAAGACTGCATTAAGCTTAATTCAAATAGCAAGACTGGTGGGGCTACAAAGCACTACCTAAGTCAGCAAAACCTTGCTAAGACTGTGTAAGGATTGGAGGTCTAGCACTGTTAGTAGGTGGTGGACTAGCTATAGTAGCTGGTGGTCTAGCTATAACCAGAAGATAATAATATAGGTAATATATAAGAACTTATCCCGGATTTTTCCAGGGGTGTTTTTATTAGGACGTGTCCCTGTTGAGTTTCGCAAAGCGTGCGAAACATCAAACCACTCCGCCATGCGGGTGCGCGACAGATGTTATATAAAGATCACCATTCCGTAGTATAATTGAATTGTTCAAGCTCAATACTACGAATAGGAAGGTGATTTTATGACTAATACAGCGAATAGCTTATCTCACACAAAATGGATGCAAATATCATATAGTGTTTACACCAAAATACAGGCGAAAAAATAATATATAATCAGTATAAACAAAAGTATAGGCCAAATTCTGAGACAATTATGTTCGTATAAAGGTGTAGAAATACTAGAAAGGTCATCTTATGCTAGACCATGTACATATGCTAGTAAGTATACCACCTAAAATTAGTGTATCACAATTTATGGGTTATCTCAAAGAAGTGCGACTCAATGATATTTGACAAACACGCAAACTTAAAATATAAATTTGAAATAGACATTTTTGGTCTCAAAGGATACTATGTAAAGCACGGTTGATTGAATGAAGCAACTATAAAGAAGTACTTCAAGAACAGGAAAAACATGATATAGCCATGGATAAATTATGTCAAAGAATATGAAGATCCCTTTAGGGATGGCAAGTAGCAAATACCCTTTAAAGGGTGGCGACGAGTCAAAGGCCGAGCTTGAACAGAGTGAAAGCCAGCGCCTTTAGACGCCGGTTTGATAACCCTTGGGCTTATAGCCTCGTAGCAAACCACCCGTTGGACGGGTGGTCATGATTTTGTCCAAAATAACTATCATCAACACCTGAAATCACAAGGAGCTAAGAAAATAGCCTATATAAAAAGCCATATAAATGAATTTGAAGTAGGATTTCCAATTTATGGATACATATATATGAAATTAGCCTAAATTTAGCCTGTATATTGGTAAAAGATATCAAGCCCAGGTCCTATAATTGTAAGTGTAAGAGATAGCTACTCATTACAGGTAAGTATTTCAACGTTGATAAAGAATATTTTTTAAGGAGGAAAGTTATGGTAAAGGTAAAAAGAAACAAAGGTAAGCTACAAGGCAAGATTAAAGAATGGTCAGGTAAGGATGGCAAGGATAAGTTTGCATATATAAACTTTCTGCAAATATTAGGCCAGACGCAGCAGGCCAGGATGTGCATGAGGTAGTAAAGGCTATATTAGGGCCTACAGGAAAAGGAGTAGATGCAATCTTCAAGCTAGAAAAACAAAGAGCTAGAGGATGCCCAGTAAAATTGAGATCACAAGGATAACTTTGAAAGGAGATAAGTAATGGAAGCAAGAAAGACTATATCAATGAAGTTTAAGAAGGATGATGGTAAGACCTTCAACCTATCAGTGAAAAATCCTGGACCAGGTGTAAATGAAGAGGCTATCAAGAAGGTAATGGACAAGATAATAGAAAAGAATGTCTTCAGGATAAAGGGTCAGGGCTTGGTAAAATCAGTAGATGCCAAGCTTGTGGAAACTAGCACAGAGACATACGACCTAGTCCCATAAGAGGCCGTAATGGATAATCAGACAATAGTAGGCATAATTCAGAATGTTGGTTTCCCACAGCCCTTAGCCTCTACTTGTTGGTGAGGATGGAAAAGAAGGCAGACCTATTGTCAAACAGCATTTTGAGTTAGCTAGGATACTACTGAAAAATAACCTTAGAGTCAAATGGCCCTCACTAGTTGAAATAAGTAACTAGTAGGGCTATTTTTATATACTTTATAAAAGGACAAATGATTTATAGTTAAAAACACAATATTCAAAAATATTTATACAAAAACTTTACAATTGTCTCAAATAAGTGATATTATAAAATCGCATTGATAATTAAAAATCATAAAAACTATATTAAAACTTAGGAGGAAATTTTATGCTAATGAAAGAAAAATTAGCAAAGAGGTATCAAACTATGCTTTATTAAATTCTATAGCAGATAGTTTTTATACCGACCTAATTGACTCTATTGAGGAGACAGACTCTATAGTGGATGTTTTTGCAGGTGTATGCAGAGAGATAACTCTATTTGTGATGAGGGACTTTCTTTATTCAGTTTTTGCAGGAACGGATACCGGCTACAAGCATTTTTCAAACAAGGATGCCAAGGTTTCTGTTAGGATATTTTAAATGCAGAGGCCCCGTGTCGGAGTGATTTTTGATTGTTCAGACCATGCCAAAGCCTTGGCCAAAGAATACTTTGACCCAACTATATTATCTCTCTTGTTTTCACTTAGGATGACTGGGGATAGGATTGATGACAACATTGATCTTATGGAGTCTATATTTGATGAGTGTAAGGGTGACAGGACCTATATAAAGACTGCCAATGCCCATGCAAGAGACAAGGATATGGCCATTTGTAGGCTACTTAGGACCTGTTATTCTATGACCAGTAAGGAGATTGCCAAGCATATGGGGATTACAGAAGCCAAGGTCTACAAGCTTACTGCAGCCTGGATGATAGCAAGGATGGCCTATATGTAAGGCTTTACAAGTACCTTTATGCCAGGATTATGGCTATGAGAAATAGGCTGCTAGACGACCAGGAAGGAAAGATATTTCTAAGGGCAGCAAAAAATTCTAAGGACTATATTTCTATAGATACAAAAATACCTTTCTAGAGCCAGAAACTATGGGTGAAGAAGAGGTTGACGATATTATTGATGATTTTAAGAGAAAGAAGGAGATTGAAGCTATGAATACAAGACTTGGAGTAGATATTAGTAAATATAATGGTAGGTGTAACATGGACTTAGCCAAGGAGTCAGGCCTAAGTTTTGTCATTTTGAAGGCTGGCAGTGGCTATAGTGGTGAAGATCCATACTGGGTAAGAAACTATAATGCCTGTAAGAAGGCGGGGCTAGGTGTTGGTGCCTATTGGTACTGCTATGCTACAAATGTAGATGAGGCCCTAAGAGAGGCTGATATGTTTATCCATTCTTTGGAGGGTATGGAGTTCGATTATCCGGTCTACCTGGATATGGAGGACAAGTGCCAGTCTAGACTGGGAAATGACCTTAGGACAAGAATAGCCTATGCCTTTATGAAGCGGGTCGAGTCAAGTGGCTATTATGTTGGTCTTTACACAATGAAGTCCTGGCTGGACAATTCCTTTGATATGGAAAGGCTCAAGGAATTTGACCTATGGGTTGCTAGGTGGTCAAGTAGGGGGCATGGCTACAAGGGGCCAGGCTTGGTAGGTATGTGGCAGTATACCAACAGGGGACACTTTAAGGGTATAGGGACCACCAGTGAGGGTGGAAGTGATGCTAATGTGCTTATATCGATTATCCTACAATTATCAAGAAGAAGGGCCTTACAATTACCGAAAAAGAAGTAGCTTAGGGTTCAAAGTCGACTTTTATATTATCTTTATGTCTAAATTTGTTATAAGAGTTTTAATCAATTCAGGAAAAATATTAGGATTTACCTGATTATTCAAATAAATATTGGTAGATCCTTTTATTGGGTATAATATTTTAGTGAAATTGATTATTAAATTAGTGATAAATGCTAGGAGGATATAGGATGAGAGAGTTTTTATTAAAGCAGGTGTCCCTCAAAAGCTTTTTGGATGAGGTTGAGGCCTTTAGGAATTATTACAAGCTGGAGGATGAATATACAGACAGGACAACCCCAGCCTCAGGGTATAAATATTATGGTGGCCAGGTTTGGTCAAAGCTAATAGCGGGCATATTGGCAGGCTACAATGTACTACTATCAGGGCCTAAGGCTACTGGTAAGAATGTATTGGCAGATAACCTAGCCAGCTTATTTTACAGGCCAATGTGGAATATGTCTATGAATATTAATTCGGATGCGGCCAGCCTACTAGGGTCAGATACCTTTGTCAACAATGAGGTGGTTTTGAGGAAGGGACCTGTATATATGGCTGCTGAAGTGGGTGGATTTGCAGTTTTTGATGAAATAAATATGGCTAAGAATGAATCCTTGGCAGTAATTTATTCCGCCCTTGACCATAGGCGTATTATAGATGTACCTGGTTATGATAAGATAAGACTACATGAGGCCAGCAGGTTTATAGGCACTATGAACTACGGCTACATTGGTACTAAGGAGTTGAATGAAGCCTTGGTATCTAGATTTTTGGTGGTAGACATGCCTCACTATTAGTGAGGATAATCTGAAGATGATCCTGTCTGAGGAGTTCAAGCTAAGAGATGACTACAGGATCTTTTCGTCAAGCTATTTATGGACTTACAACCAAAGTCCCTGAATGCAGAAATTTCCTCTCAAGCCGATAGACCTAAGAGGTCTATTTGCTTTAATTGAAACTATGGCCCAGGGCTTGGACCTTAAGTCTGCCCTAGATATGGGTATAGTAAATAAGACCTTCGATGTCTAGTGAGGAGAGAAATAGTGGCAGATGTTGTCGCTTCACTCTTCCCAAAAATTTGGACAGTAAGGATATTTTCCTAGGTTAGGATACGAATAAATAGATAATTATAAAAATTTTCTAGATAATGATAAAAATATTGATGAGGGAAGATAGATATGAAGGATAATAGGATAAGAAAAAGAAAATACTGTCTGGACTGTTTCAGAGGACTATTCTTTCAAGCCCCTGCTAGATCTTTTGATACCTATGGTGGATAGCGATATGGATTACTATAAGATGTTGGTCCTGGGCTATGTCTCACAAGGTAATGGACGTGGAAGCCTTTTATGGAGTTTCTATATGTCCACTATGGAAAAACCCAGCTAAAGGATGAGTTTTTAAAGCTGTGTGAGGTATATTTTGACGACTGCCTTGCAGGTGACCTAATCAAGGTCAGGCCAGGAGCAGCTGGATATAGGGAAGGACTTTTTGGACAAGATTCTTGCCAAGGGCTTAGTAAAGGAAGACCAGGATGGCCAGTCAAATATGGCATATAATACCTCTCAGGCCTTGGGCTACGTATACTATGCTAGACTGGCAGGTATTTTTGTAGACCCGGAAAGGCTAGGTATTTCACCAGCCATTGTAGATCTGGTTGACTATATGCAGTCTAGAAATAGCGCCAAGACTAGTCAGGAGATAATCAAGAACCTAAATGCTGCCTTTTTGAAGTATTGTAAATACAAGGCTGGACCTATCCCAGGCCAATAGGCTTGAGGATGAGATGGGTGACAAGGAAGACAAGTCAAGTGCTAGCAAAAAGGAAGTGGAGACGCCAAAGCAGTCTAGGCTAAAGCTGACCATGAAAAAGAAGTTCTTAAAGCCAGGCCAGGATATAGGGGCGGATATGACCATAGAGTCTGCAGAGTTTACCAAGGGCATAGACATAGATGAGTTAGTTCTTGATAGAAATGAAAGTCCCCTTGGCCCTAGTATGACCAGGTCCAATGATACAGTAAGAAAGATGGTTACAAATAGGTTTGGTAAGTCGATTTTACGAGCCATACTATAAACAGCTAGAGGCCGACCTTGCAGGGGCATCCACAAGGGTATAAAGCTCCATTTTACCAGGGTGACTTTGATATAGATAGGGATAATATTTACTATGCCAAGTCTATCAAGGCCCAGGCTGAATCAAATATGGAATACTACCGTGACAATGAGCTGGTTTTTAGGAGGTCTATAAATGAGCTAAGGGAAACCCAAAGAAGAAGCTGGTATTTGACGATGAAGAGGATATAGAATTTGCAAGCCAGGTAGCCTAGTAGTTTCTAGGATATGGAAGAATAAGGCATTCAATGAAGATAAAAATTTTTGCCAGGGTAGATAAGAGGGAGATGACCTCTATATCAGTGGATATTTTACTTGACGCATCATCATCCCAAATGGAGCGTGAGGGTCAGGTTGCTGCCCAGGCCTATATTATAACCGAGGCCCTGACTTCCTCAAACATACCAACTAGGGTACTGGCATTTAGTAATCTTTAACTTCTTGGTGGTTAATGAGTTTAGGGACCAAGGGATCCGAGGTCTAAGAATTCCAAGATATTTGACCACAGGCATCTGGTAGCAATAGGGATGGACTGGCCTTGAGTCTGGCTGCTAGCTTAATGGATGCGAGTGACTATGATAAAAAGATAATTATAGTCCTGGGCGACGGCAAGCCTCAATGATAAGATAAAACCTTTGGAACTAAAAGGTTTTTGAAGTGGGATGGTCAGGACTATATAGATGATCTTGCTATCAAGGATACTGCCCAGGAGGTTTTTAATATGAAGCTGAGGGGTAAGCATGTTCTAGGTATATTTACGGGCCAGGAGGAGGACCTGAGCTTGAAAAGAAGATTTTTCGGTAGAGACTTTTGCCTATGTGAAAAACTATGATAGGTTCTCAAAAATTATAGGCTTCTATATAGATGACATATTGAATAAGATATTTGCATATTTTTGTTGTAAAGTTTAAAATAAATTGTTAATTATTTCTTTTTGGGGGTACTTATAGGAATGAGTAGTATATAGGCTTTTAAACCACTTCTGCTAGTTGGATTTGAGATAGGTCTAGCTATACAGGCAAAATGGGAAATATAATTTTAGAAATTCAAATCAAAGAGTCATTATGTGAGTTTTAGGTAAAAACAGTTTTTAGTTTTAATTAGGAGGAATGATAATGAAGGGTTTTTCTAAACGAATTTAAAGATTTTGCTATGAAGGATAATGTATTAGACTTGGCAGTCGGTGTTGTTATGGGTTCTGCATTTGGAACTATTGTAACTTCTTTGGTTGAAAAGATAATCATGCCACTTGTTGGTATTATAGTTGGTGGTGTAAACATAGCAGACCTATCACTTAAGGTGGTAATGCTACACTAGGATATGGTGCCTTCTACAGGCGATTATTAACTTCTTGATAATTGCATTCTCAATCTTCCTGTTTGTAAAGGCTATAAATACAGCTACTAGCAAGTTCAAGAAGGCGGAAGAGGAAGCTGCTCCAGCTGTAGATCCACAGTTAGAATTATTAACAGAAATAAGAGACTTATTAGCGAAGAAGTAATATAGGCTAGGCAAATGTATAGTTGAGGGAAACTTTTAAATAGTGAAAATATCTCCCTCGATTTAGTCTTGATAGGTTAGTTATTCTAGTCCTATTGACCTGGATTTGGAATTAACTAGCCTATTTTTATTTTTAACTAAGCTTATAAATTGTAAGATGAAAATCAAAAATTCAACTGTAATCTTTTGATACTATTGCTTACCAAGCTATATACATGCTATAATAGTGGATATTCATGTTTATTGGGAGGTGTTAGCATTGAAGGTAAATGATAGAAGACAGGATGTCTCTTTGAACTTTTAAAGTCGAGTGAAAGACCAGTTTCTGCTGCTGATTTGGCCCATAAATTTGGTGTCACTAGACAGGTTATAGTTGCTGATATTGCCCTTTGAGGGCTTCTAATATAGATATTGTACGACGAACAGGGGTTATATTTTTAAAGGCAAATCTTCCGAGCAAGCCTAGGGAGGGTCTTTAAGGTAAGTCATGATATGACGAGAACTCTTGATGAGCTAAACTCTATCGTTGATGCTGGTGGAAGGCTTTTTAGATGTAATTGTAAACCACCGTCTTATGGGGACATAAAGGCTGATCTGAACATTTCCAATAGGAGGCAGGTGTCCATCTTTATGGACAAGATGGACCTGGATGGTAACAAGCCACTTAGCCTTTGACTGACTGACTATATTCACTACCACACTGTTGAGGCGGATAGTGAGGGATGACCTAGACTATATAGAGGAGGTCTTGGCCAAGGAGGGCTTTTTAGTTGTAAATAGATAGTGAGGTCTGCCATGAATAAGAAAAAAATATATGATTTTCATACACATATCTCTAGCCTAGAGGTTTTTGAGGCCTATTATGACCAGGATATTACACCCCTAATCAACTGTCAGAGTCGTGATGAATTCAAGAGTCTGATGAATAATAGGGAGGCCTTTTTCTGGGAATAGGACTCGTGCCTTGGACAAGGTTTACTATAGCATGGGAATACATCCATTTGATGCTGACATAATTGGCCAGCAGTTTTGATCTTCCTATGAAGACCTTATTAAGGAGGCCAACCTAATAGGTGAGATAGGTATGGATGCTTGTTGGTGATACTCCTTCGAGGACCAGGAAAGGGCCTTTATTATGAGTCTAGACCTGGCAAAGAAGTACAATAAGCCTGTTATACTCCATACTAAGATGATGGAAGCCAAGATATAAGGAGATATTGAGGGCTTCATGATTTGGATATGGTTATCCACTGGTATAGCTGTGACAAGTATGTAAAAGAATTTATTGATCTGGGCTGCCACTTTTACGGTAGGTCCAGCAATTTTTGTAGATGATAATGTAAGAAATATGGTCAAACTTTGCCCCAGACAGATATTGGTTGAGACTGATGGGGTGGAGGCCCCTAGAGTGGTTATTTAAGAAGAAGTTTGACCCAAGAAATTTGAGGAATACTTTGGAGGCAGTAATACAGGAGCTGGCAGATATCAAGCAGGTAAGCTTTTGACCCTAATGTCAGACTACTTGCTTTGCAAACTCGAGAGATTATTGAGAAAGGAATAGTATGAGTAATATTAGTTTGATAAAGAGTGTGATACTCTACTTTAATAGGTATAGAAATATTTTATTTATAGACCTTTTGTGTGCAGGTCTGACAACTGCTTTCAGAAATGATCCTGCCCCTAATACTTAGGTATTTGACTAATGTGGGGATTGCAGATCCAGGCTCTTAACCTCAACCTAATAGTGAGGATAGCTGTAACATTTGTCCTTATCAAGTGTGTTGAGCTAGTGGCAGTGTACTATATGGCATCTATAGGCCATATAATGGGGGCAAAAGATTGAAACAGATATGAGGTTTGATATGTACAAGCACCTACAGACCCTATCTGATAATTTTTACAATGAAAACCAAGGTAGGTCAGATTATGTCAAGGATGACTAATGACCTTTTTGATATTACAGAGTTTTTTCACCATTGCCCAGAGGAGTACTTTATAGGCTTTATAAAGATTTGTATATCCTTTGAGATCCTATTAAATATAAACGTGCCTTTGACTTTGGCAGTATATGTTATGATACCTGTGATGTTTATAAGTACAAGCAAGTTCAAAAATAGCATGAGGAGGGCACAGAAAAAGCAGAGGGTCCATGTAGGTGACCCTAAATTCTAGCATCGAGGACAGTATCCTAGGAATCAAGGTTGTAAAGAGCTTTGCCAACGAGGATATAGAGCTAGAAAAGTTTGAGCGTGACAACAATAAGTTCTTGTCAATAAAGGAGCTTTTCTATAAGTCTATGGCCGGCTTTAACACAGTAAATAGGAGTATTGATGGTCTGATGTACTTTATAATTATAGTGTTTGGTGGCTACCAGATGATGAATGGAAGGCTAGAGCCAGGCGATATGTTGGCTCTATATAATGTATGTAACTACTCTATTGGCAACTGTTAAGAGGATAGTAGAATTTACAGAGCAGTTCCAAAAGGGCATGACTGGTATAGAGAGGTTTAATGAAATCATGTCAATAGAGGCAGAAATTGCTGATTCACCCCATGCCATAGATTTAACTGATGTGAAGGAAACATAGAATTCAAGAATGTATCCTTTAGGTACTAATAAGAAACTTGACTATGTATTGGAAAATTTCAATCTGGATATCAAGGCTGGTAAGAATATAGCCTTGGTGGGCCCATCTGGTGGTGGTAAGACTACTGTATGTGCCCTTATACCCTAGATTTTTACGATGTGAGTGATGGTGGCATCTTTGTTGATGGAAAAAACATCAAGGACTTTAGCCTTTATTCCTTGAGGAATAATATAGGTATAGTCCAGCAGGATGTCTACCTATTTTCAGGAACTATTATGGAAAATATTAGGTATGGTAAGCCAGATGCAACAGAGGAAGAGATAATAGAGGCTGCCAAGCTTGCATCTGCCTATGACTTTATTATGGAGCTTGAAGAGGGCTTTGATACCTATGTTGGTGAAAGAGGGGTCAAGCTATCAGGTGGTCAAAAGCAGAGGATATCTATAGCCAGGGTATTTTTGAAGAACCCTCCAATTCTGATTTTGGATGAGGCTACTTCTGCCCTTGACAACAACAGTGAGGCAGTGATCCAGGAGTCTTTAGAGGTTTTATCTAAGGGAAGGACTACAATTACTATTGCCCATAGGCTGACTACTATACAGAACGCAGATATGATAGTTGTTATGACTGCTGATGGTATAGTAGAAAAGGGTAGCCATGAAGAATTAATGGAAAATAAAGCTTATTATTATAACCTATACACAAAGGCTGGTCAGTAGCCCTGTTTATAGGTGGATAGAAGGGGTTAAGAGATGAGTGAATTTATTATAGCTTTGCACGCTCTTGTATTCTTGATGCATGCAGGAGAATCAAAGTCAAGCGAGGAGTTGTCTACCAATTTGTGTACCAACCCAGTAAGAATTAGAAAGGTAATGGCCAAGTGCAAGAAGTATGGCATAGTGACTACCAAGGCAGGTGTCAATGGTGGTTATATGGTAGCTGACAAGGGTGAAAATATAAACCTAAGGCAGATATATGATGCTGTGTCTGTACCTATTATAGAATCAAGGTGGCATTCTGGTGATATGGATTCTGATTGTGCCATATGTAGTGGTATGGCCCAGTATGTTGATGAGCTATTCTTTATGATGAATGAAGAATGTGTAAAGATGCTTGAAAATATCAAACTTTGTGATGTAGAAGAAAGATTGGGACAAATAAAAGAATTAAGGTTATAGAATAGTGGTATTTGTGTAAATATGATATAATAGATTATATACTCTACGAAGGAGAGATAGAATATGGCTCAGACACCAAGTATACTTTTAAGGGCAACAATAAAAAGGTTGACAACAAGTATGCAAATATATACGAAGATTTGAGCAACAAAGACAAGTTGTATGAAGAGAACAGTCTAAAGAAACTCCATAAAGATGAAAAAATAATGATATTAATAAAATAGGTCAGCCTGTGGTAAGAGAACTTAGCCTAGAAGAGGCTGAAAAATGCAAAGATGAGAAAGCAGGCTATGCTAAAATGAAAAAGCAGATAGCAATCTGAAGTCTAGTCCTGTAGTTAACCATACTATGGCCCAGTCCTATGATAGGATAGAGAGTCTAGAAAGGTTGAAGAGGGAAAAGGAAGCTTCCAGATTGGGTCAAGATGTTGACAACCCAGAATATATCAAGCAAAAGGCCAAGGAAAGGGCCAACATGGACAAGTCTGATGTAGAAATCTACAAGGAATACTCTGACTTTGATAGGTCAAGTGAACCTAGGGACGAAGAAGATAGCGAGCTTAGTGTTGCTGATATAGAAAAGGGCTTGAGTCAGGACAGTGAAGCTGATGACTTTAAGACCAAGAAGATCGAAAATCTAATTGAAGCTCTTAGCAAGCATGAGGATGAAAGGCCTACTGAACGTCTACCCAAGGTAAGACAGACTAGGAGAAGTCCTAGGCCGGTCACACTTGAGGATGATGTAAGGATAAAGGAGAATGAAATAGAAGAGCTCCTTAGGAGGCGTAAGATTCAGGAAAGAGAAGAAAGCTCTAAGATGACAAGGGCCGAAAGAAAGCAGGCGAGGAAAAAGGCCAAGGAAAATAAGAGGGATACAACTACTAGCAATCCAAACAGTGCATATAGGTCACAGGCTAGATGTATATAAGAATAATGCCAAGAAAAATGCTGAGAGGATAAACTTTAAGAGGTTGGGTCTCCTAATTATAGGTATAGTACTAGTTGCAGCATTGGTAGCAACAGGTATAGATGATGTCAAAGCATAAGCTAGGAACAAGCACACCCACAAAAGACTACTACAAAAGACTAGTAGCAAGACTAGTACATCCACTAGCAAGACCAAGTCTCACGGCAACAGCTAGCAAGACTGTGACTAAGGAAGAAAAGATTAAGAAGCTAGAGGCTATCAAGGGCAAGTTAAACAACCAGTGAAGCTGAAAGACTAGACTACATAATCAAGAATATAGATTCTTATCCAGATACTTTGATAGACCTAGTTGCTAGGAACCATGAAACGGTTGACTTTGTATATAGCTACAAGGATAGGAAAAGTACAATAATAGAAAAACTATCTGCAGATATCAATTCAAGCTATTATGTTGATGGTGATGTGCCGCTATTCCTACAGTGGGATAGAAGGTGGGGCTATAGGATATATGGCAAGGAAATGATAGGTCTTTCAGGTTGTGGACCAACATCTCTAGCCATGGTAATAAGACACTTTGATTCTGATTCTACTGTCAATCCTTATGATGTAGCCAAGTACAGCCAGGATAATGGTTATGTATCAGCTGACAACTTTACTAGCTGGAAAACCATTTGAAACAGGCTTGTCTAAGCATGGTCTAGAATCTCTAGGACGTAATACCTGCAGAAGCAAAGATGAAGAAGGCCTTAGATGACAACAAGATCCTAATAGTTAGCGTTAAGCCGGGAACATTTACTGAAAGAGGCCACATTATAGTTATCAAGGGCTATAATAAAAATGGCGACTTCCTGATTAATGATCCTAATAGTATAGTTAATACTAACAAGACATGGTCATTTGATGAGTTGAAGAGTGAAAAAGAAAGATTTGGGGTGTAAGCTCTATGATTCACTAGTTCATCAGCAAAGTCAAATACCAAGTCGTACTCAGATAATACATCATCAGGTTTCTAATAGTTCGTCAAGCTCAAGTGATGATAAATCATCAAGCTTCCACGGAGATGCAGCATTATCCAAGATATAGACTAGTTAATAAAAATAAATAATGCTAAAACAATTATTGGTTATATAAAAATGGGAAGATACCTAATTTAGTTATGGGTATCTTCTATACAAAAAGTATCTTTTGAGTGAGAATAATACAAAATTATCTTAAATTTTCTGGAATTAAGAAAGAAAAAGATTTTCTCAAAAATCCAGAAATAGTTTAAAAAGATGTTAAAAAAATAAATAATGTTAAATATGATAGCTTTGTAGATAAAATGTTTAACTAATCCTTAATTATAGGGATTATAAGGTTTAGTACCTAAATATAGTCAAATGTTTCAACATAATGACAACGTTATCTGCAAAAAGTAAATATTATAAAAGGAAAGGCTAAATACTTTTATTATATTTAGTTATACATATAAAATAATGAAGCTAAATATGATATTTTTTTAATAAATTAACCTATAAAATTAAGTAATATATATTTAACAAAGGTCTTTTAAATAATAAAAACCACTTGACAACTTAATAAAAATAAACCTATAATAATATCAATAAAAGAAAATTAAAGTATAATACTTTTTTAACATGAATTTACAAAAATAAAGTAAGTGGTTAAAAAGTAACAGAAGGGAGTAATTTATGACAAAGAAAGGTAATTTTAAAGACATCCTAACTTTTGGCTTTGCCCTGTTTGCCATGTTCTTCGGAGCAGGTAACTTGATATTCCCACCATATTTGGGAATTATATCAGGACCAAGCTGGTTCGTAGGATTTGCTGGCTTCACAATAGCGGATGCTGGTTTGGCTTTATTAGCAATTATAGCGATTGCCCCATGTGAGGGTGACATAATGAAGTTATTTGAAAAGATAGGTAAGGGTCCTGCAATCCTGTTAAGTTTTGCAGACATCATGTGTGTCGGTCCACTACTAGTAATACCCTAGAACAGGTGCTACAACATATGAAATGGGTATAACTCCAATTTTTGGACAGAATACACCTATTCTTCTAATAACTATTATATTCTTCGTACTAACGTTTATACTAACAGTTAGACCGTCAAAGGTATAGATATAGTAGGACAGGTATTGACACCATTCTTGATAATTGCCCTACTAGTAATCATAGTAAAGGGTGTAATATCACCATTGGGTCAGCCAGTTGCAGAGCCAATGATAGCCAATATATTCCAGAGAGGTATCACTGATGGTTACCAGACAATGGACTGTTTCGTTCCACTAGCAGTTGGTGCAGTACTAATCCTTACTCTAAAGGAAAAGGGCTATACTGAATCTAGTGACCAGGTAAGTTTCATTAATCAAAAGGCTGGTGTAGTTGCATGTATAGGTCTTGGCGTAATCTACGGTGGATTAACTTACCTAGGGGCAACAGTATCTTCTATGTATGGTGTTGATGCTCAGAAGTCACAGGTTATAGTAAATATAACTCACCTACTATTAGGTAACTCAGGTAAGACTGTATTGGCAATAGCAGTATCATTAGCATGTTTTGACGACATCAATAGATTAACATCTGCAAGTGCAGAGTACCCTATCAGGTCTTACAAAGAACAAGGTTAGCTATGCAGCCTTTGTAGCAATCTATTTGTGTATTCTCACAGGAGCTGCTAGCAATAGGTGTTGCTGGATTGGTAATGATCGCCAACCCAATACTTGCTATAGTTTACCCTCCAACAATAGTTCTAATAGTATTAACTATTAGCAAGTAAGGTTAAAAGTGATAAAGTATATAGTTTTGCAGCATATGTGACACTTATAGTGAGTGTATTAACTCTAGTTTCTACTAAGGTCCCAGCTCTTGACTTCATAAACAAGCTACCACTGGCTAACTTAGATTCAACTGGATTATACCAGCTATCATAGCAGGTATCATAGAGTCTTGTAGGAAAGAAGAAGCTTGCCTAATAAAAAATATAGAAAAAGCAAAAAAACTTGCTTAAATAAAGTATATTTGGGTAAATTAATAATGCACATAAAATAACTCAAGATAAACATTAAAAGTAAAAAGGCAGCCATTTGAACTCGGCTACCTTTTTTATTGTATGACGGGCATGCCATCAGTCTGTGGTGAAAGTCCACGTAGGGCGTAGTTGCTGACGAACCTCATAGCAACTTGCAAGGTTATCACCGTGAGGTGATGGCGAGAAGAAGCAATAGCAAAATCGTAGCCTGACGCACAGAAACCTAATATCAAGGCTTACATAAAGGATGAGTGGGCAATAAGTCACAAAAGTCCAAAAGGCAAACGTAACTTATGTGAGTAAATTAGGCAGGTAGACGAGGAAAGACTGACGACTTATCCCTGTGAGGTCTCACAGAGGGAAAAACCTAGTAACAACGAACTGTGAGAAGTCAGTAGAAGCCATAGTAGTGGAGAAGTTTCTGTAATGGAAATGGAGCGAAGGGCTGAACAATTCTAAAAAGTCAAAGTGACTTAATCAAACTGAGTATATAAGCCCGACGAGAAATATAGTAGCAAAGACGTAACGGAGTGAACATTTCATAGGAGTTAGGGCAAATATGTACAAAAGAAAATTAGGAAAGTGAGACAATCTATGGGACAACTAATGAATCAGATATTATCCAGAGAAAATATGAAAATGGCATACAAAAAGGTAAAAGCCAATAAGGGTGCCGGAGGCATAGATGGTATAAGCATAGAAGATGTTAACAAATACCTCAAAGAAAACTGGATAGATATCAAAACTAAAATCCTGAAAAGGAAATATAAACCACAACCAGTACTCAGAGTAGAAATACCAAAACCAAACGGTGGAGTACGAAATCTTGGAATTCCAACAGTAGTAGACAGAATCATAGAACAAGCAATTGCCCAAGTTCTAACACCAATGTTCGAGCCACAATTTAGTGAACATAGTTATGGCTTTAGACCAGGTAGAAGAGCACAACAAGCAATAGTAGAGCTACTAGAATATCTAAATGATGGATACACATACATAGTGGATATTGACCTAGAAAAGTTCTTTGATAATGTACCACAGGACAAGCTAATGTATCTAGTAGGCAAAACGGTGAAAGACCCAGATGTAATATCTCTTGTAACTAAGTACCTAAGAGCCGGAGTTATGGTAAAAGGGAAATATGAAGAAACCACTATAGGAACTCCGCAAGGAGGTAACTTATCCCCTTTGCTTAGTAACATAATGCTCAATGAATTAGACAAAGAGTTAGAAGCACGAGGCTTGCACTTCGTTAGATATGCAGACGACTGTATAATAACCGTTGCAAGTAGTGCAGCTGCAAATAGAGTGATGCATTCGGTCACATCGTGGATAGAGAGGAAGCTAAGCCTTAAGGTAAATGCTACTAAATTCAAAGTCACAAAACCAACAAGGCTCAAGTACCTAGGATTTGGCTTTGTGAAAATGAATGGAAAATGGGAAGCCAGACCACATAAGGACTCAATAAACAGATTCAAGAGAAAGCTCAAGAAACTAACATATCGTTCGTGGTCAGTGTCTATGGACCACAGGATACTGAAACTAAATCAGGTGATAAGAGGATGGATAAACTATTTTAGGATAGGTAAGATGAAACAAAAATATGACTAAAAATAGACAAACATCTTCGTAATCGTATGAGGATAGTTATATGGAAACAATGGAAAACTAACAAGAAAAAGGATGGGGACTAAGGAAGCTAGGAGTACCAGAATGGATGGCGAGACAATCCGTAGGATTTACAGACCATTATCAGGCGGTAGCCAAAAACAGCGGGACTTCGCAAGATAACAAAGAAATCCTCGCAAAGCGAGGACTCATTAGTTGTTTAGATTATTATTTGAATTGAACTGCGGAGTGCCGAACGGCACGCTCCGTGGTAGTGAGAGGGAGGAAAATTCCTCCCTACTGATTGACCTTTTTGCAAATAGCTGTATAATTAAAGTAAGTAATAAATAGGTAGAACTTATTATATCGCAAGTAGCTGAAAAGGGGTGTTTTTATGACAACTAAGAAGATATTGGTTCCGATTGATGGAACAGAGAGAAGTATGCACTCTTTTGAATTTTATTAAGGAAAATTATTCTCCTGAAAAAGTAGAACTGCATATCATAAATGTAAAGGAACTAGTTTTTCATAGATGGAATTTCTATGAGTGATGAGATTAAGACTTCGAAAAAGAACGGTAGGAACTACTAGACAAGGCTAGACAATTGGTGAGCGAGTATAAGACAGAGGCATCATTTACTTTTGGCTATGCGGGTGATGAAATCGTAAGAAATGCTGAGGAGCTTGGAACTGACGTGATCGTAATGACTAAGTCAACTAAGAAGGGCTTAACTAGGATGATTGGTTCTTGTACAGCCTATGTTTTAAAAGCATGCTAAGTGTACTTTAGTTATAGTACCTGAATAGACTATAGCTAGAATATTGATATAAAGTAATTTAATAGAGTGACTATTGCTCCCTTGAAATTTCCAGGGAGTTTTTTATTGCGATATTTTTTATGGTCAAAATTCTAATAAAAATCACAAATAAAAAATATTTTGTCAATTTACTAGACTGTAAGCATTGCAAGGCAAGGAGTCTAACTTAAGATAAAAAATTTTTGAGAAAATGTTTCTTTTCATGAAAAATGTTTATGAAAACACTTACAAGGGTAAATCCATAACAGAGTAAATTTTGACGTCAATCTATATAAAAACAAATTTTAATTATGGAGATTTCTACAATTCATAAAAGTAGGGTCCAAGTAAAAAAACATTATGGAGGTAATTATGAGTAAGATTATAGTAGTAGGTACAAACCATGCTGGTACAGCAACAATTAGAACAATTTTGAGTAACTATCCACAGCACGAAGTGGTAGTATATGACAAGAATAGCAACATTTCATTCCTAGGTTGTGGTATGGCACTTTGGATAGGAAAGCAGATTTCAAAGGCAGATGGTTTGTTCTACGCTGATAAGGCTCAGTTAGAATCTATGGGTGCTAAGGTACACATGGAAGCAGATGTACATGATATTGATTTCGATGCAAAGAAGGTATTTTGTAAAGCTTAAGGATGGAACAGAAATAGAAGATACATATGACAAGATCATATTAGCTACTGGTTCACTTCCAATCATACCAAATATACCAGGTAAGGATTTAGAAAATGTTCAGCAGGTTAAGCTATACCAGAATGCTGCAGAAGTTATTGAAAAGCTAAAGAACCCAGACATTAAGGACATTGTAGTTGTTGGTGCTGGTTACATAGGTGTAGAATTAGCAGAAGCATTTGAAAGACTAGGAAAGACTGTAACAATGGTTGATATAGCTGAAACTTGTCTTCCAGCATACTATGACGAGCCGTTCACTAGCCTAATGAAGGAAAATCTTGCTAGCCACAATATAAACCTTGAATTTGGTCAGGCAGTTCAGGAAATAAAGGGAACTGACGGTAAGGTTTCTTCTGTAGTAACTGACAAGAAGGAAATCAAGGCAGATATGGTTATCCTTTCAATAGGATTCAGACCAAACAATGCCCTAGGTAAGGATAAGCTAGAATTATTCAGAAATGGTTCATACCTAGTAAATAAGAAGCAGGAAACTAGCTTAAAGGATATTTATGCTATAGGTGACTGTGCTACAGTATATGACAACACTATAGACAACACTAACTATATAGCACTTGCTACAAATGCTGTAAGAAGTGGTATCGTTGCTGCTCATAATGCAGCTGGAACTGAAATAGAATCTATCGGTGTTCAGGGATCAAATGGTATTTGTATCTATGACCTAAAGATGGTTTCTACAGGTATAACTGTTGCTAAGGCTGAAAAGCTTGGTATAGAAGTTGGATACACTGATTTTGAAGATACTCAGAAGCCAGCATTCATAGAAACAACTAATCCAGATGTTAAGATCAGAATAGTATATGACAAGAAGACTAGAGTAGTTCTAGGTGCTCAGATGGCATCAGAATACGATATGTCAATGGGTATCCATATGTTCTCATTGGCTATCCAGGAGAAGGTAACTATCGATAGACTTGCTCTATTAGATATATTCTTCCTACCTCACTTCAACCAGCCATATAACTATATTACAATGGCAGCACTAGGTGCTAAATAATAGATATATCAATTTATACAGCCGAGGGATTCCCTCGGCTGTTAGTATTTTATTAGGGACGTGTCCCTGTTGAGCTCGCAAAAGCGTGCGAAATAATAAACCACCCGCTATGCGGGTGCGCGACTGATGTTATACAAAAAAAATCACCATTCCGTAGTATAATTGAATTGTTCAAGCTCAATAATACGAATAGGAAGGTGATTTTATGGCTAATAAAGCGAATAGCTTATCTCACACAAAATGGATGTGCAAATATCATATAGTGTTTACACCAAAATACAGGCGAAAAATAATATATAATCAGTATAAAACAAAGTATAGGCCAAATTTTGAGACAATTATGTTCGTATAAAGGTGTAGAAATACTAGAAGGTCATCTTATGCCAGACCATGTACATATGCTAGTAAGTATACCACCCTAAAATTAGTGTATCACAATTTATGGGTTATCTCAAAGGAAAAAGGACTAATGATATTTGACAAACACGCAAACTTAAAAATATAAATTTGGAAATAGACATTTTTGGTCTGAAGGATGCCCAGAAGTACGGTTGGATTGAATGAAGCAACTATAAAGAAGTATATTCAAGAACAGGAAAACATGATATAGCCATGGATAAATTAAGTGTCAAAGAATATGAAGATCCCTTTAGGGATGGCAAGTAGTACATACCCTTTAAAGGGTGGCGACGAGTCAAAGGCCGAGTTTGAACAGAGGAAAGCCAGCGCCTTTAGACGCTGGCTTTATAACCCTTGGGCTTATAGTCCTTAGTGCAAACCACCCTGTTGGACGGGTGGTCATGATTTTTGGTAGCAATATTTGTATTACATCTATATTATTCTGAATATTGCTTAATAATTCGTCTAACACTTTAATAACTTTAATCCTATCATCTTCTCCTGCTCTTATCACACTGCATATTGGTCGATTTCTTTTTCAATCAAGTGCTTAAAGCTGTATTCAATATACTTATAGGTATACTACTACAACTTAGTGACGTTTCTAATTTGACTTCTAAAAACTTCTAAAATTTCAAAAATAAAGTATACTTATAGTAAGATGTATATCTGCTGACTCAACATGGTTAGATAGTATACTGGAATTGTTAAAACTCATAGAAATGGAAGGTGATAAATTTGTTGAAATTAAAAAGAAGTAATAGGCGGGAACGGCCTAGGTGGAATTTTAGTAACTCTAGAAGATGGACGTTGTGCATGTGTAGTTGTATCAAATAAATTAATAATTATAGAAGTTCTTTAGATTCTTTTTGAAGTGGACTAGTTTTGATGAAGAGGCATCAGAACAGGATATTAAAGATTTGGAAGAAGTACTAAAAATCCAGAGATGGTATCGATATGGTCCTCTAGTAAAAAGATTACTTGATGGATAAAAATGAAAGAACGATTTGATAAAAATAAAGGAGAAGCAGACTATAATTATTGAAGGTGATGCATCTAAATTTAATATAAAAATATAAAATTTGTATGTGATACTATATTTTTATCAGTATAATATCTATAAAAACATACTTTCCAATACTTCTAAATATAAATAGTAATAATTAATTTCCAAATCAGCCCAATTATGACAAAAATATATGTTATAATAATACAATACTAGTAATACTTACTATATTTGGATATAAAAAATAAAAATTATTTTAAATATTCAAAAACGATTGCAAAAACAATTAAATTGTTGTATATTAAAATAAGTACTAAAAATAAAAACAATAATATCAGAAAGGATACGTGAATAATTATAGAAAAATAACCTATAAAGTGAATTAATAATCACAAGGGCAAGATATTTACGAGTAGTTTTTAGCTGAATCATAAACAGTACAAACTGATAATAGAAAAATTAGGAGTGCTGAAAAATCTAGGAATAGATAATGGATGGTAGCATGTAGCAGTATTAAGGAGTTGATTGAGAGTGCTAAACAGAGAACAAGTACTAGAGGTTGCGGAACTATTTTTCGTGGTGGTAAGCCAGAGGAAGCTTATAAAAAGGTTAGCTCTATGAGTGAGTGTGGCTGCAGTTTACAGGTTCTATTAAAAAGAAAGATATAGGATAAAAGTGTTAATTAAAATTATGGAGGAGTTATTATGATGGTGATATTTAGTGAAAAACTAAAAAGCTAGGAATTAATAGAGCTGCATGAAGAGTATGACTTGAAAACGGTGGCTCGAAATTAGTTAATGACGCTCCAGAAGAAGTTAAAAACTATTCCCAGAATATATAGCTTTAAGATTACAAGGAGTTATCGGGATTAGACTCAAGCACTTTATCAGTAGTTAGGGTGCTTTTTGTAGCAGCAAAATCTATATAACGGATTTTGGCTGAAATTGACGTATAAAAATCTATATGACGAAAAAGGCTGAAATTCGTTATATAAAATATGAGAGGAGTAGTATATGAAATATAGGGAAAACCAGTCATAATAGATGCTTTTCAATTTAATGGCGATTTTATGAATAAAGACTGGAACATACCAACTAATGTAAAGGTTGGTTGGGGGTGTAGATAATGAATAAAAATACACTTAATCTGTGATAATTGAAGAGGTGAAGTAATATGAAAAGTATACAAAACAGTATGATAGAGTTAGATTGAAAGATGGTAGAGAAGGTGACGTAATGGAGATATAAAGGAGATTATGAAGTTTTTAATTACTGTTGGTGTTGATGAATACGCTTAAGAGAGAGATAGATGAAAAACTAGATGATATTGTAGAGGTAGATAGTGGATAACCTTAAAAACAGTGTATAAGATACTAGTTGGAATTGAAGCGTCTATGGACAGCAACCGATTTGATGGTACATTTCTAGAGGCATTAAAAATATCAGTAAAGAAAGAAGAACAAAATACTCCAATCAATGATTGATGATGGATTTGATGGGTTTACAGAGTCAATTATGCGGCGGATATAGCTTTAAAGCTTTGAGCCTAGACCGACAATTAAAGGGATGGAGTTTCTACAAGAAAATCTACAATGCATAAAGAATGGTTTTAAAGATATAAAATTTGTATGTAATACGTATTTTTATCAGGATAATATCTATAAAATATACTTCAATACTTCAAAATATAAATAGTAACAATTAATTTCCCAAATCAACTGAATTAGACAAAAATATATGTTATAATAATATAATACTAGTAATACTTACTATATTTGATATAAAAATAAAAATTATTTTCAAATATTCAAAAATGATTGCAAAAACAATTAAATTGTTGTATATTAAAATAAGTACTAAAAATAAAACAATAATACTAGAAAGGATACGTGAATAATTATAGAAAAACCTATAAAGTGAATGTAATAATCACCAGGGCAAGATATTTACGAGTGTAGTTGAATCATAAACAGTACAAACTGATAATAGAAAAATTAGGAGTGCTGAAAATCTAGGAATAGATAATGTGATGTGTAGCATGTAGCAGTATTAAGGAGTTGATTGAGATGCTAAACAGAGAACAAGTACCAGAGGTTGCCGGAACTATTTTTCGGTGGTAAGCTGCAGGAAGCTATAAAAAGGTTAGCTCTATGAGTGAGTGGTACGACAGTTTACAGGTTCTATCAAAAGAATGAAAATGATAGAAGAATGCGTATAATAATGAGGAGGAGTGATTTGTCGGTTTGGGACAAGCATACGGCAGTTATAGGAAATGAAAGTATGTGTCCTACCTACGACATTGGTTATTAGGCATATCATAAGACTTGTGATAAAGCCTTGTCTCATACTATATTACAAATTCTGATGCTCACTGAATTTCATATAATAATACCCTAAACATCCATACTAGTATGGATGTGGTCAGTCGAGGAAGTCCTCGACTGATTTTTATAGAAAGCATTGCCTGCTTTTATGTTAGTAAAAAATATTAGAGTATGTAATTGGTTTTAGATATTTTACTATTCTAATCTGAAAATAATTACGAATTATAAGAAACAATTAAAATAGATTAAATAATAATAAATAATATAGGCAAAAAGCTACTTGACCAGGGAATGGAATTATTATAAATTAAAAGTTAAGAAATAGAATTATTTAATTGGATAAGGTGACTAGAAAGTCGTCAATATGTGTTTATGTTGTAGAAAGGATGGATTTATTAGAGTTAGTATACACAATAAAGAAAACGATTTTAAATAAGAGGAAAGTTTGAATCAAAACAGTATGAAGTTGTATAATGTATTCTCCCATTATGGGCATTAATACTTTTTCCAATGTGGATGGGTATCCATGCCATTTACTTTCGTGAGCTGATCTATTGTTCTCCTAATAGGACTTAAGCTAGTGTCTAAAAGGTCAGCTTTGGAAAAGATTATTCCAGTCTCATCTTGCAGGTATGGATATGTGGCTATATAGCTGATATGATGAGGCAGTGGCCTAATGTTCTTGTCCACAATGTTTGGCTTTAAACTAACGGGTAATATTGGGATATTTATACATATAGTAGATAATGTCATGGAGAGCCCGTTGAAGACAATTCGGTGACATTTATTTTTGTAACAGTTTTTGTTGTCTTGGTAGCTATCCTGATCTACTTCCCAAATTATGTTCTGCCTAAGGAAAACTGATTTAGACGGGCCAAAAGAAAAAGGTATCTATACTATGAGCGGTATTGACAGCCCCATACTTATTCTACCTTCCAACTACGACTTTTTATAACTTTATTGAGAAGATAGCTGATCAGATAAAACCAGGTTCTTAAATAAGGTTATGAGATAAAAATTTTTAAATGAGTTTGAAAAGACTCGATATAAATAAGAGACTGTATTTGCTACGTTTAGGTATCCACAAGTTTTTGTAAAAGTGAAAGAAAACCTCCCCTTTACGTATTATATAGTAAAGAGGGGGTGATGAAATGTGATTTGACATCACGTTTATAGACCTAATAAAATCGATGAGTCAGGCCTTGACTACCTTATTGATGAGTATGGTTGGATAATCAAGACTGTCCTGAAAAAGGAATTGGCTACTTGTCCAGACTTATATGAGCGAGTACTTTAACGATTGTCTCCTGTTTGTTTGGAACAAGATAGGTGGATATGATCCACTAAGTCAAAGTTTTCCTAACTGGTTGGGCATGGTAGCCAAGCACAGGTCTGTAGACGCCAAAAGGAAATTTTGAAAGAAAGCTACGATGAACTTAGCATGGATACCGAAATATTGATTAGCTTAGAAGGCCTATGCCTGGTCAAATTGTTAGGTGTTGGCTGCCTGGAAAGGGAAGCCAGGGGCAGGGCTAGTGGATGAGTTGGATGGGGACATAAAATCCTGCTCGACAGGCTGAGTCCCACAAAATAGGCAGATGGGATGAGGTATGTTGAAGACGCTACGGTATTGATGAGCTAAGTGCAAAAATACAAAGCTTAGCAAATGCAGCGATCCACAATGGGTTGGCCAGTGTACTAGGGACAATCTGGGCTTATGGAAAACGGAGGGAGTAGTTATGATGGCAGAAAATAAGGGATATGATTTTAAACGATGGATACGATATACCATCTTAAGGATGAGACAGGATCTGGAATGAGATTTGAAAGAGGCAAAATTAAAGAGGGATATCTCTACAAGTCTATATAAAGAAGGATACAAAGACTTGGCTGGCTGACAATGAGAGATTAGTAGTAGCGATGCTTGTGTATTGATGACTGTGGTTGGCCTCATACGGAGGTTCCAAGTGTAAAGGGCCTATACTATGGATGGCTGCGGTGATAGATGTAGAGTATTCAACAGCAGTATGCCACGGATAATGGGGCCACAAGCGTCTCTATTCTTATTATAGTACACAAGGCTGTGAGGCATATGACATTGGTCTTCAGCTTGAAGATGCCTTGATGTATGATGACAGGATTCCAGCTAACATTTTTAGCTAAGCAGTGATGACAAAAGCGTCATACTCACCCACAATGACCTCTACTGCCTATAACACAGGGACATATCTCAGACCAAACGGTTTCTATGGAGCACTGCTTCCAAAAGGATAGGATAAGAATACAGGTGTGATGACATACCTTTGATAAGGATATAAAAGACCATCTAGAAACAAGAAAAATGTTGCCAAAGTATGTAAGGTCTTTATGGCTTTACAGAAAAGGATGCTCAGCAAAATGCTAGCATTAGTGGAGATTGGGCTTTTAAGTCACAGCTAACAATGATTTTGTCGAGTATGACCTGATTCATATAAAACCCGTAGGCATAAATGTCAAGTCTCATGGACAATGAGGTCAATGTAAAAGATATCATCATTGGGCCCTACAGGCAAGGTAGAGGCCAAATCGAGCTAACAATTTCGATGGCTTGAGAACTGGCTATATGAGGCAAAAATGATAGTGAGAATTGCTTGAACCAGAATCATCATATTCAGATAGGAAGGAAACTACCCTTATACAAAAGTGAATTAAACAAGTTAAGAGTTGGTAAGGATGTCTCAAAAGCTTTCACCTTTAAAACTATGCGTCACAAATGCCTTGATGGACACTATGACGATGAAACAGCAAATTCCAAGTTGGTGGCGATTCGTTATAAACAGGAATTGTAATATAAAGTTTGTTATACAGCTATGGCAAACGAGTTTGACAAGAGGGATATTAGTACGCTATAGTGTTGTTACACGAAGGGGAGTGCACTACAGTATACTATATCCGTTAATCGTCAGGCTGGTGGCTTGCTACTCGGTTAACAGATTACAAGGGCAGCCTTGACAGCAAGACCTTCAAAATAAGCAGTTAGGATTATGCGTCTATTTTTGAGCGTCATGTTGTGAGGTTTTTATTAAATAATACTTGCAGAAAGTGGAGGTTTTGCGCAAAGAAAAGAATGAAACCGGGCACTATCTAAAGGATAGTGACCAGGGTTTTAGCAGACCTAGGAGTAGGTCATGATGGTCATCCCAGGCTGAGGCCAATTCTAGACTAGAAAAGTATGGTAAAATGAATTGAAAGAGCGGAGATGATCCTACTTGGAAGTATATTCCTGGAGAGCTTTAAGGATCCAATGGTAATTATACCTGATTGTAGCAGCTCTTTATACAGATAGTTACAGGTTCTGTAGTGGAAATCACCAATGGTATCCTAGTCCTAATCTAAATGCAGTTTTGGGAACAGTGTCGTGACTGAAGAAGGCAGAGTCTTCTGTGAAATAGTCTGAAAGCACCGGTCTCGTCCCAAGTGCTACAAGGTGGTGGGTGATGGTGAAAAGCTTTACTATATCATCTGTCTGAGGATGTAGTTCCTGGAGACATAGTCCTGCTGAGGCTGCGTACTATGTGCGAAGCCTGATGGTGAGGCTGTCATTAGAGGCAGAGTCACTGAAAGATAGTGGAGGCATGCTGACAGGGTGAGTCAAGTTTCAGCCAATAAGTTGGCTGACGTGATAGTAGCAGGATTGCGTGTGGGTGACAGGAGGGTAACATGGTTTATTCCGGCATCTGCGGCTGTAAATGGTAGGAATGTCAAGTTTGTCTGTCAAGCCACCGGGTATGGATACCGTAAATGAGGTAAGATAGCTGATAGTGTGACAATACAGAGGTCAAAGCAGACTCCTCGACAGTCAAATATAGAGAAATTCTCTGGAAAGCTCCAGTGTAACTATTTTAGTTATATGCGTTTGTTCATATTTCTAGTAGAGGCATTAGAGGGCGGAGCCCAACCCCATTCAGGGTGATCTGAAGGTGCAATCTTGAATTCCTTTATTTTGCGAAGCTGCCATAGCGCTGCAGCAATACCAGAGCCCCATCTTCTATAGTAAACTATAGTACTTTCAATGGGTACTAATACTATGTCAAAGAAGAATTCCATAATAAGGAAGCTACCTGCAGTTGAGACTCTAGGTTCAACTTCTGTTATATGTACTGACAAGACTGGTACACTTACTATGAACAAGATGACAGTCCTTGAATACTACAAGTATGATGGTCGTAATGCGCTCTATTAAAGTGGTAGAGGAAGGTCGAAGGATCCCGATAATATAGGTGGCTCAATACTGAAGATATGATCAATATTGCGGCTGCCCTATGTAATGACTCAGTTATTAGTGAAGATGGCAAGGAAATAGGTGACCCTACAGAGGTAGCCTTGACAGTATTTGCTGATAAGAAGGGCTATATTACTAAGAGGGTGAGGGATACTTATCCTAGACTTCAGGAGATACCTTTTGACTCGGATGAAGCTGATCGTCAACTGCCCATAATATTGGTGTGATATCATGATTACCAAAGCATGTAGATATATTGATATCGAGGGTCTGTAAAGATATTGTCTGGAGACCAGGTGATAGATCTAACCGATGATATCAGGGAAAAGATACAGGAACAGAATGAGACCTACTCGAGAAATGCCCTTAGGGTATTGGCCTTTGGATACAGGGACCTTGAGTCAGGCGAAGTAATAGATATAGCTGGGGAAGATAATTTTGTCTTCATTGGCTTGATAGCCATGATAGACCCACCAAGGGCAGAGGTTATTGATGCTGTTACTAAGGCTAAGAGTGCTGGCATCAAACCTATTATGATTACTGGTGACCATAAGACTACAGCAGTTGCTATAGGCGAGTCTATGGTCATTTGAAGATGGTGACCTATCATACACAGGCCAGGAACTTGATAATTTGAGTGAAGAATTAGACCAACAGCTAGAAAAGATTAGCGTATATGCCAGAGTTTCTCCTCAGAACAAGATTAGGATCGTAAGTGCTTGGCAGAGGAAGAACAAGGTTACAGCTATGACAGGTGATGGTGTAAATGATGCGCTAGCTCTTAAGAGTGCTGATATTGCATTGCCATGGGTTCCAGGTACTGAGGTTGCCAAGGACGCTTCAGCTATGGTTTTGGTAGATGATAATTTTGCCAGCATTATAGATGCAGTAGAGATTGGTAGAACAGTATATAGCAATATAAAGAAGTCAATAACCTACCTATTCTCAGGTAACCTAGGTGCTATAATATCCATATTATTTGCTGTTTTTGCAGATTGGTCAAAACCCATATACCTACAGCTGATATTTATAAATATGGTAAATGACTCTTGCCAGCTATTGCTCTTGGTATGGAAAATCCAGAAGAGGGGATTATGTCTCTTGCACCAAGATCTAAGGATGAGGGTCTTCTTGGAGGAGGCACTTGGCAGGCTATCCTATCTAGGGGTACTTTTGTAGGATTGGCTGCGATAATGGCCCAGTATATTGGTATGCAGCAGTCTGCTGAGCTTGGAGTAGCCCTAGCATTTACTACCCTAGTGTTGTCAGGACCTTCAGACCTTGCTTGTAGGTCTGACTCAAGAAACCCATTTAGTTAGGCTTTTCTCTAATAAGTGTATTTACTTGCAGTTCTAATTGTTTAGGCCTATTTGGTATAGTCATGATACCATTTATTAGACCTATATTTGCTATACCAGCGGCATATTCTATTAAGGATTTTGCTATTTCCTTGGATTGGCAATGACTCAATAATAATCTGTATGGAAATTACAAAGGCTATTAGTTATAAAAAGAAATTTAAATAAGACCTAGGAAAGGGTCTAACCCATGTCTTGGCATATGTATAATATCCAGTCGATTTGATAGGAAGGTTCTATGGTCGACTGGATATTTTTATGTTAAAAGATATATAAAATTAATGATTATCGATAAGTATTGACATATTTTTAGATATTATATATACAGAGATGATAATAATTATCAAGATAAAAATGATATTGAATACGTTTTAGAAATTGAGTATTTTAAGGAGGGTTCTTTGTATGAGCTTATTGGTAATAGGGCGGACACGAGAATGGAAAAAGATTATTACAAGCTTTGCTAAAAATGAGGTTATAAGACTAAGTGATATACTACTATGTCTAGTCAGGTCAAAAATTCAATAGGAAGTCCAGATGCCATAGTAATCATGACATCAGCGGTTTCTCAAGCTGTCTAGAATAGTTGAGATGCAGGCCAAGAAGATGAATATACCTATAGACATAAGAACAGCAACAAGGTTGCTTTCAATGAATGTCTAGAGAAATTGATGTTTGTCTAGAGTAACTGTAGTAACTGCAAGAAAAACAAGTGCAATAATAACTAGGATAAGCCTACTAAGAGCTTGAATCAGAAGATTCTGGCTTGAACAAGAAAAGGTAATTGGTAAAAACAAAAAGTAAAATCGTTAAAGAACTACTATAGCAGAAAGCTAATCTAATTGCAAAAATTTTAGGTAGCCTAAAAAGCTGAGAGTAATATTAGCCAACTGCAAAAAGCTAATTAAAGTGAACAAGCTAGCTGTGAAAAGGTAAATAAAACAAAAGAAAAAGCAGTATTATAAGTAGAGACTTAACTTAGATTGAGTGTAACGTAGATACTAACAGTTATGCTATGTAAAATAAAATCCTCCACCCAAATTTGGGTGGAGGGTTTTACAATTTTTACTCTTCGTATACTGCCATATCGGTTACCATGAGTTGCCTTTACCCTCTTTACCGAGCCTACAGACCTGCCCACCCTGTGGACATAGTCCTCCAGTCTTTCTGGGAAGTCGCAGTTGTATATGGGTAATGCCGCCTATCAAGGCCTCTGAAGATAGGTCCGTGAAAATCAAGAACTGTATCTTGAGGTCCCTAAAATCCTTGATTATCCCTCTTAGTTTGCTGATATCACTATGGATTTTCTTGATTTATAGCCAGTACCGCCCATTTGCAGCTCTCAGCTTGTCTACCTAGCCTTAGTCTGCAGAAGACTATGGCCATAAAGACTATCATCATCTATAACCCTGCAAAAGTCTTCAAAACATGTTCCTGTCGTAGTATGAACAAAGACCTGGTCTAATAGAGTTTGGTATATCATTGTTGCTATCTAGACTTAGGATGTCTAATGGGTTTGCATATCTATAGGCAAGCTTTTTGACCTTAGGGTCTACTGCAGCTGATAGGAAAAGTGGCTGGTCGTAATTTTTAATATTTCTAGTATGGTATCTGTTTCATTCCTAAAGCCCATCAAAGAGCACTCTGGTCAGCCTCATCTAGACTAGGCAATCTACATTGCTTATATCTATAGACTTCCTGTTAATATGGTCAAGCAGACGACCAGGTGTAGCAATTATAATATTTACAGTATTTTTTAGTTTCCTGATTTGTGACTGGATGTCACGACCACCAACTACTGGCAGGACGGAAACATCCCTATCAAGCTTGTCTGCGATAGACTGGGCTTCATTTCTATTTGGATTACTAACTCCCTAGTTGGAGCCAGACTAGGGACCTTGTCAAGCTGGCCCAGGTATATCCTATTTATAAGGACCAAGAAGGCAAGGGTCTTGCCAGTACCGGTATTGGATTCAATTATAAGGTTCTGCCCATTAAGAATTTTGCCAATGCTAGTTGCCTGGACTGGAGTGGGTGTTTTAATACCAATTCTGGCCAAGGCTTCTACTATGTTATATATCAATTCCTATATCTGTGAAAGTCATACTAATTCCTCCTAGTTCATTAATTAATTATAGCATTTAATAGGCATAGGGTGGCTAGTATCTTAATATATCAAGAAGCATCTTGAAAATATAAATGAGATCAAGTCAACATAAAACTGCAAAAATAGGTATATTTTTTCCGAAAAATAAGAAAAAGGCTTTCAAATGAAACATATAAAAATAAAAATCAAAAACTTGATAAATTTCTTGATTTTGTAGGAGATTAGTCTTATAATAAAAAATATAAAAATGAAAGAATACATTAAATTCTTGCATTTAATAGACAGATTGGGAAGGTGATTATATGGGAAGGAATATAGTTGATTTTGACAAGCTATTTAGTCGAAGGTGAGCTTGTAGCAGGCAGCACTCGGGATAAGGATTGACAGGACTCTAAACGCAGGATTCTACTGGTACTATGGCATATTTACAGTTGGAGGCCATGGAATAGACAAGGTAAAGACTAAGAGGTCTGTCGCCTATATCGACCACAACATGCTGCACAGCAGGGATTTGAAAATGCTGATGACCACAAGTATATACAAACAGTAGCCAAACAAGTTTGGCATCTATTTTTCAAAAGCCTGGTAATGGTATCTGTCACCAGGTTAATTTGGAGAGATTTTCTGTGCCTGGAGATACCCTACTAGGCTCAGATAGCCATACGCCTACAGCGGGTGGCGTAGGTATGCTAGCCATTGGTGCTGGTGGCCTGGATGTTGCTTCCCCTGCCATGGGCAGGTGAGCCATACTATATAAAGGTGCCTAGGGTGATAAAGGTCAACCTAAGGGGTAAGCTAAGGCCTATGGTTACATCTAAGGATATTATTCTAGAGGTTCTTAGGAGACAGACTGTAAAAGGTGGAGTAGGTAAGGTTTATGAATACGGTGGACCAGGACTTGCAAACCTATTCGTTCCTCAGAGGGCGACTATTACCAATATGGGGGCAGAGCTAGAGACAACTACTCATCTTCCCTAGTGATGACAAGACAAGAGAATACTTTATAGCTGAAGATAGGCTAGAGGACTGGATAGAGCTAGTGGCAGACCCAGACGCTAGCTATGATGAGGTTATTGATATAGACCTAGACCAGCTGGTACCTATGGTAGCTGCACCTCATAGTCCTGATAATATCAAGACATGTAAAGGAAGTCGGTAGGATTAAGGTAGACCCAGGTGGCCATAGGAAGCTGTACTAACTCTTCCTATGAGGACCTGAGCGAAGGTTTCAGAATCTTGAAAAGGGCAGGAAGGTTGCTGACCGTCAGCTAGTTATAGCTCCAGGCTCTAGACAGGTTATGGAAATGATAGCTAGGAACGGGGCCCTTGCTGATATTATTAGTTCAGGTGCCAGAATACTGGAAAATTCATGTGGACCATGTATAGGTATGGGACAGTCGCCAGGAACTGATGCAATTAGTATTAGAACTTTTAATAGGAACTGTGGTGGTCAGGAACCAATTCAGCCCAGGCTTATCTAGAAGTCCAGAGCTTGGCAGTTTCGGCTATCTATGGTTGCCTGATGGATCCTAGATGCTGACTTTGATATTGATTTTTCAGGTATCCATGTAGATCATTTCTTGATAGATGACAGTATGATTATAAGGCCTGATGAAAATCCAGCAGAAGTTGAAGTTGTTAGGGGGCCAAATATAAAGCCATTCCCACTCAAATACTAAGCTAACTGGACAAGCTTGAGGGCAAGGATAATTATTAAGACAGAGGACAACATAACTACTGACCATATTATGCCTTCTAATGCCAAGCTACTCCCATACAGGAGTAATATACCTCATTTGGCTAATTTCTGCTTCTCTACTATAGATGAAGACTTTGCCAAGAGGGCCAAGGAAAATAAGGGAGGTTTCATAGTAGGTGGAGACAACTATGGCCAGGGATCTTCAAGAGAAGACGCAGCCCTAGCCCCACTATACCTAGGTATAAAGGGTGTAATTGCAAAGTCATTTGCTAGAATACACAAGGCTAATCTGATAAATAGTGGTATCATACCTATGGAATTTGAAAACCTAGAGGACTATGACAAGCTAGACCAGATGGATATGTAGGCATGATAATATCTACCAGGGCTTGAAGGATGGCAGACTAGAGGTGAAGGATGAGGAAAAGAATATCTCCTTCTTTGTAAAGGCCAGCTTCAATGACAAGGAAATAGATATGTTGATGGCTGGTGGTAAGCTAAATAGTATCAAGATGAGAAACAGTAAGGAGGCCTAGGATGTATAAGATTACTTTAATACCAGGCGATGGAATTGGACTAGAGGTTACTGCTGCCATGAAAAAGGTAGTGGAGGCCACAGGAGTAGCTATAGAATGGGAAGAGGTCATAGCGGGTGAGGCTGTTCTAGAGGAATATGGTAGTCCCCTACCAGACTATGTGATAGATAGCATAAAGAAAAATAAGATTGCCATCAAGGGACCTATTACTACGCCAGTTGGGCAAGGGTTTAGAAGTGTAAATGTCGCACTTAGAAAGGAATTAAAACTTTTTGCCAATGTAAGGCCTGTAAAAACCTTTAAGGGAATAAAGTCAAGATATGAGGACATAGACTTGACTATAATAAGAGAAAATACAGAGGACCTATATGCTGGTATAGAGCACCAGATAGGTGACTATGCAGGTGAAAGTATTAAGCTAATTACTAGGGATGCCTCTGATAGGATAGTAGACTCTGCTTGAGTATTTAAAAGATAATGGCTACAAGAGGTTGACTGGTGTCCATAAGGCTAATATCATGAAGATTTCAGATGGTCTATTCCTTAGGGTATTCGATGAGGTAAGCAGTAGAAATGGTATTGAAAGGCTTGAAAAGGGCGAGGCCCCTGACAGGGTATATGCAGATGATGTCATAGTAGACGCAGCAGCAATGAACTTAGTCCTTAACCCAGAAAAGTTTGATGTTTTGGTAATGCCAAACCTATATGGTGATATCCTTTCAGACCTTTGTGCGGGTCTGGTTGGTGGCCTAGGTATTATACCAAGTGCCAATATTGGAGAGGACTATGCTGTCTTTGAAGCTGTTCATGGAAGTGCACCTCAGATAGCTGGTCAGGGAATAGCAAACCCTACAGCCCTTATCCAGTCTGCCGTTATGATGTTGAGGTATATAGGAGAGCATGAGGCAGCCCTAAAAATAGAAAATGCCATTAAGGAGGTATTTGATATGGGTCAGGTTCTGACTGTTGATTTAGGTGGTAAGGCTAGTACTGATGAATTTGCAGACGAGCTATGCAGGTTGATCAAGAGCTAGTATTAATATTATAGATAGCTGGCAGGATGCTTATGGTTAGTGCCAGGATAATTATTGAGGCAGTCGCATTATTACATAGACTTGCAAAATAGAGATAGACCCCAAGGTACATTTTCCTTCCCGTACCTGAGGGTCTATTTTTATGTCTAGATTTGTATATAAAATAAAAAGAACCAGCCCTAAGCTGGTCCCTATATTATATTCTTGCTTCATTCGTCTTATAGTCGTAGGTTTTAAAATTTCTATATAAACCCTGTCCCAAAACTCATAGTCTGAAAAGTCTTAGTAGCTTTACAGTTTTGTTTGCATTTCTTACATTTATTTCATGACGATCATTGAACTTATGTTCTTGACCGTCTACTACTGTAATAATGGTGTCGCTCAGACTTGTATTCTGGCTTGATGGCTATCTCACTGTCCTGACCTGGTAGGATGATGCTTGATGTAAAGCTCCCAAAGGCATTTGTACTGATTGGAGATATAGGAGTTATCTGGATAATATTTAGCCTGTTATCAACTATACTACCACCAGCAGAGTAATTGTAGGCAGTGGACCCTGTAGATGTAGACATAATCAGTCCGTCACCACTAAAGGTTTCCATATAGTTGCCATTGACGTGTAGACCCATGTGGGCAGTCCTAGATTGGTTACCCCTTACAACTAGCTCATTTATAGCATAGGTATGGTTGACCTCATCCTTGCCCTTGATATCTACTTCCAAAAAGGTAGAGGCTCATTGATTTCATGGAAGGTTGAATTTAGGTAGGCATCGATAAATATATCAATTTCCTTCTGTAGGTAGTATTTCTGCAAAAAAACCAAGGTGGCCAGTATTTACACAGAAAAATGGTATATCAGGAAAGTTTAAATCTCTGACATTCCTTAAAAAAGACCCATCTCCCCCGATAGATATAACCAGCTCAGTATTGTCTCTAATCTCTTCGCTAGTATTAAAACCGATGGATAGGAACTTATCTATAAGTATTTTTATATTCTTGGAAATTTCTAGTTCATTTGATTTAATTACAACATTTCTAGCCATATCTATTCATACACCCCATCTGGGATGCCTCCCTATAATTCATTATATCATAGGCTATAATATGTGGTACAATATTGTAAGATAAAAATATTGTTAGAAGGACCTAAAAAGAAGGGTGAAGGTGAAGGTATTGTTTATAAAGGGATAGGCAAAAATGGAATAGCTTTTGTTATAAGGGTTGATAGGGACCTAAAGATAAAGGACCTCCTGCTTGATGACCTAAACTTTTCAGTTAGGGTCTATATCAAAAATGAAGAGGACAAGAATATATATAAAAATGGCCAAATAGCCAAGCCAACTTCTATGGCCAAAACTGGCGATATTATAGAAATAGAGATTAGGAAGAAAAGGCAGGATTTGTAGGTCAGGACTTGGGTGTGGCTATAGTATATGAGGACCAGGACCTAATAGTAGCTGACAAGCCATCCTTTATGGTAGTACATCCAACAAAGAGCCACTTTGAAGGAACCCTGGCAAATGCAATTAGCTACCATATTGACAGGACTGGAGAGGACTGCAGGATTAGGTTTGTCAATAGGCTTGATATGAATACATCTGGCCTGGTAGTAATAGCTAAGAATTCCTACGCCCACCACAGGTTATCCTTGGATATGGGGCAGGATAGGGTCCACAAGGAGTACCTGGCCATAGTAGGGCATTGTAGAGAAGGATTCTGGAACCTTGGACTTTCCTGTTTATAGGAGGCAGAGGATTCCATTAGTAGGATAGTTGATCCTGGGGACAGAGGTCTATCACACACTTTAGGGTTTTACAAAGGCTTGATGGTGCTAGTCTTGTTAGCCTTCGTTTAGAAACTGGCAGGACCCACCAGATAAGAGTCCACCTATCACATATAGGCCATCCGATTATAGGGGATGATTTGTATGGAAGACCCGATACGAGCCTTATAGATAGGCAGGCCCTACATGCCTATAAGCTGACCTGACCAGCCGAGGGTTGGGTGACAAGATAGATTTAAGGGCAGGCCTACCATTAGACATGCTTGCCTTGTTAGAAAAATTAGGAGGAGTTACAGATGATTATAAATAAATTTATCATACACGTTCTGGATAAGAATTCAGATTTTCCTGTTTTAAATGGGGATTTGGAAAACTCAATACTCATAGAGGACAGATGCCTTTTATCAGAAGGTAATCAGGCGTATACTAAGGGATGAAGACCTAAGAAAGGCCAAGTTCAGGGACTATGGAGACAATAAAATCAGGGTATGTGCCGACCATATCCTGTATGATGAAGCATCCTTTGTAGTCAGCTCCCAGGGTATAGTCGGGTTAATGTTTGATGCTATGAAGATAAATGCCGAACTTGATTCCTGCGATCTCGCAGTGGTACTGTATACCCACAAGGACCAAAAAGGGGTTGCTATTATTAAGCTAGACTACAAGAAGCTTTATACACATGAAATAGCCTATGATGAGAAGGAGAGCCTAGTTTCTATCAAGATGGTTACAAATGAAATAGGCATCCAGGATTCTCAAAAAATTACCCATGCAGCCCTGATAGGACCAAGTGGGCTGAATGACGAATGGCATCTCTCAGGTATTGGACAAGCTGGCAGAAAAGCAGGAGACGGATTCTAGCTTTGTGACGGAGTTTTTGAAGGTTGAAAAGATTAAGGATGAGAAGTTTCTGACTAAAGTATTTAAGAATACTACTGAAAACTGGATTACCAATGCCTATGCTAATGATGTTAAAGAGAGAGAGAGCATTAGGGTATCCTAAATTACAACCTCAAGGAGACTAATGATGTTGATTTGGATAAATTTATAGAAGAATCTATCAAGGATGAAGCCAGGAAGGAATCCTATAAGGAATTGATGGTTGAAAAGGGTATCGATGAGACCTTCAATATAGACAAGACCTGGGTAGAAAAAAAATTGAAGCGCAGGAGCATCAAGACTAATACTGGCTTTGATATAAAGGGATTATTGGATGATTTTGAGGATCCGATGAAGTATTCCTTCAAGCAAAATGAGGATGGTAGCTTTGATATTACTATCAAGAATGTAGAGTTTTATGAGGAAAAATAAAAAGGACCTTGCACCAGGTGGTGCTAGGTCTCTTTTACTCAATACCTATAAGTAAAGCCACTATTTAAATAGAGATTATTTATTGTTTTCTATGTACTTGACGATATCACCTATAGTTTTTATATTTTCTAGTTCGTCGTCATCAACCTTAATATCAAATTCTTCCTCTATGTTCATTATTATTTTCTACAGCATCTAGGGAATCTGCATCAAGGTCTTCCTGAAGATTAGTGTCTAAATTTATAAAAAGCACCATCATCAATATTTAACTGTTCAACTATAATTTCCTTGATTTTTATCAAACATTATTAGCCTCCTATATATATGGGTTATACAGAACCCTTTATTTTACTACGATTCTTAGAGTCTAAATCGTATATATTGTATATTAATATATAATTTAGAAAAATTCAACAAAATAACATAAATTATATATACTATATTTATTTGTAGCTTTGTTATATAATGGTTAAGTAGGGAATTGAATTTTTTATAGACTAATATCTTAGATGAAACCTATAAAATTATTCAGGTATGTGGAAAAGGTTATACCTGAATTAGCTATAATTTCTCGAGGAAGGGAGAATTACAATGGTAGTAAAAAGACCGACAACAATAAAGGATGCTGCTAAAGAAGGCAGGAGTATCTATATCTACCGTATCTAGAGTTATAAAATGACTCCAAGCCAGTAACAAATGACAGTCAAACAAAGAGTACTTGACGTGATCAAGGAAACAGGATATGTTCCTAACCCTTTGGCAAGAAGCCTGGTAACTAAGAAGAGTCAGTTAATAGGAGTCATAGTTCCTGAGGTTACTGATACTTTTGCGGCGGAAGTATTAAATGGGATTGAAGAAATTTCGAAGATGTACGATTACGATATACTTTTGGCTAATACATATTCAGAAAAAGACCTAGAGGTCAAGAATATAAACCTACTTAGGGCTAAGCAGGTAGAGGGTATAGTTATGATCAGTTGGGATATAGACAAGGACGTAGTAGGCCTATTAGAGGATTCAGGTATACCGGCTGTATACATAAGCAAGACAACAAGAGACTTTGATATATACAATGTATCCATAAATAATAATTCGGCAGTTAAGGACATGACTAATTTCTTATTGGATAGGGGCCACAAAAGATAGTCCTACTAAACACTACATTCCAGACTAACCTTGCAGATGAGAGACTGACAGGCTATAGGGATGCTATAGTAGGTAGGGATTAAAGGTTAATGAAGGATTTATAAAATCATGTGGGCCAACTTTCGACGATGGTTATATGGCAGTAAAGGAAATGCTAGAGTCTAAGGTGGACGTGGATGCCATCTTTGCAACTAGTGATGAGGTGGCAATAGGTGCTATAAATGCCTGTTTTGACCTAGGTTATAAGGTGCCAGAGGATATTTCGGTTGTAGGTTTCTATGACATTGAATTTTCTAAGATGTGTAGACCAAAGCTGACAACAGTTAAGCAGCCTTTATATGACATGGGGGCAGTTGCAATTAGAATGATAATAAAGATGGTTAAGGGCATAGAAATAGACGAGAAAAGGTTGAATTACCTTATACAATTTCTGATAGGGATAGTGTAGCGACTAGGTAGGACCTGGCTTGTGATGAACTTTAAAACCGCAGTCATTGCTGGTTTTTAGCCTATAGACTTTTGGAAATAAAGATCTATTAAATCTTGCTAGTGACTATTTAAAGTGGTATAATATATTTTGAGATCTCAGAACATACGACAGGCTATATGTAGTTCAACCTACATATATTATACGAGGAGATTATGTTCATATATTAGTATGATAGGCCTGGACTTTTCTAGGATTTCAGAAAATGTGTGACTGATCACCCACCCTAGGGTGATTCAGTGTAATTTAATTGGTCTACGGTGTTTTGGAAGGTAAAAGTGTTGCTTAGGCAGCACTTTTTATTTTATCAAAGTTTTTGCTTGGGAGATAAGATGACTCTAGAAATATACAAGTTTGATTTTGATGAGAATAATAAAAATATATACAGGTATATAATAAGATAAAAACTTGATATTAGAGGATAGGCTTGTAGGTGACGAAAAGCTACCTCCCTATTAGGAAGTTATCAGACCTACTTGGAGTCAACAGCGTGACTATAGTCAAGGCCTATGACCTACTAGAAAATGAAGGCTATTTGATAAAGAGGCAGGGAAGTGGATCCTATGTTTCTAAGATAAAGAAGACTAGGTCTATATCTGCCAAGAGTGACCTATATAGGCTGGATACAGGCAACCCATCTTCAGATATATTTCCCATAAATGACTTTAAAAAGGCTGTAAATATGGCCTTGGATGATGACTTAGCCAGTCTTTTTAACTATGATGATGGTAACAGAGTTTATGAGCTTAAAGAGGTCATGGTGGAATATCTTGCCAAACAAAAAGATAGAGGCCAGTCCTGACAATATTATTATTACATCTGGTGGTCAGCAGGGTATAGATATTATAGCAAAGGGGCTACTGGGCTATACTGATGTAGTCTTTATTGAGGAACCAACCTATTCAGGTGCTATTGACCTTTTTAAGATGAGGAATACAAGACTTATATCAATACCTCTTTTGGAAGATGGTATAGACATAGGTCTTCTAAAAATGAAGCTGGAAAAGATTAGGCCTAGGGCTACTTTATCTTATGCCAAACTTCCAGAATCCTACTGGTATTCTTATTCTGAATACAAGAGCTAATAGACCTGGCAGAGGAGTATAATTTCTATATATTAGAAGATGATTTTATCAGTGATTTTAAGTTTATTTCTGAAAACCATAGGACCTTAAAAGTCATATGATAAGTACAATAGGGTTATATATATAAAGAGTTTTTCCAAAAATCCTAATGCCTGGATTAAGGATGGGATTGATGGTAGTGCCTATTGAACTAGTAGAAAGGACGGTGGTATCCAAAGCATAATTCTGATATATCTACCTCACCCCTAATCCAAAAATCACTATATTACTATATGTCTAAAGTTTAATTAGGACAAGCATAAGCTCTGATATGGAAAAAGATATATACGGACAAGTTCTTGGAGACCTATAAATATATAAATAGAAACTTGGCGGACGGTTAACAATTGTTAAGAATAAAGGGGGAATTAATTTCTTCTAGGTTTTAAATAGAGGATTTTCATCTAGAAATTTTGTGAATTTCATGTATAATAAAAAGGTGGCCCTTCAGCCTGTTATATATATTATGACCTGGATATTGAAGATAGGGTTTTTAGGATCAAATATATCGATGGAGACTATGGACAGGGATAAAAAGAGGCCATAGATATTATCGAGTGATAGTCTGGATGATTCTACGCACTTAGTCGTATAGAGTGGCCTCTAGAATCCAGCATGATTAATCAGCATGATTAATAAAAGTAATAGAAAGGAGTCCTGAATATGGATTTAGTTAATGAATTTGATAAAAATAGCTAGCTAGGATAAATGAGCTGGCAAAAGATAGCTAAGGAAAGAGACTTGACTGAGGAAGAACTAGCAGAAAGAGCTGTACTTAGACAGGAATTCTTAGAAAACTTTAGGGCGGGCTTTGGCCAGCAACGCAGTGGCATAAAGGTTGTCACGCAGAAGACCAGAACTAGGTCTAGCTTGCTAGTTTGAATTTGGAAACTAAGGGTTATGGTTCTATTGGAAAAATTCAGGACCAGTCTAGGAGTTTGCATATTATAAGGAAAAGATAAGACCGACACAGGGACCATGATGATATGGTCTAGTGTCAGTCTTTTACCTAGAAGGGCTTTTCCAGGTTATATAGTTCAAATACATAATTTAAGAAGGCCTTCTCTGTAGGAGATAGGAACTTCTTGTTTGAATATACCAGGTAATGGTCTGAAACCATGCTTAGATTTTTCTATCCTATATATATTGAAGTTGTTGTATCTTTTTCCGTATTGGGCCCAGGCCATTAGTTACAAGTGTAGACCCTATCTTAAAGACTCACCATTGACATGATAAGGTTATCGGAGTCTATATAGGCCCTAATATGTAGGTCCTTAGAATTTATGCCAACAGAACTAAGCTTCCTAGACAGGTAGTCCCCATCAAGACTCTCATCACTTTTTAAGATAAGTGGTAGCTTTTTGCAAAGCTTTCTGAGACTTACAAAGCCATCTTTATTTTCTATGTCGAGGTCTGGTGGACAGACTAGGACTAGGTCGTTTCTTGAAAATAGGGTATAGACAAGCCTATCTGACTCTGTGATAGTAGATGTGAGGCAGAGGCTGGCATCATCATTGATAAGTTCTGTAATAGCCTGGTCATGTGTCATATTTTTAAGGGTGAAGGTAGCTCCAGGAAAGAGGCGAGAAAAATTTTTGACCATTGGTGGCAGGATAGCCTCACCTGGTACACAGGTATATACTAGGTCTACATTACCCTCGATCTTACCCTGGTAGTCCTTGATATCATTGATAGCCCTCTTACAGTCATTAAGTATGGCTATAGCGTGATTGAAGAGGATATAGCCAGAATCTGTCAAGGTAATTGACTTGCTATTTCTATTAAAAAGAGAGGTTTGCATCTCATTCTCTAGGGTTTTGTATATGTGAACTTATGGTTGGCTGACTAAGGTATAGGTCCTGGCAGCCCTGGAGAAGCTTTTGTTTTTGCTACGGCACAAAGGCCTCTAATTGTTTTATATCCATAATCTACTTGTCTCCTATCTGATATTAGCTGGCTAAGCTTGTTAAAGTGCTTAGGAATAGTATACGATAGGGATGGGTTAATTTCAAGCTGATATGGTCAAATATCAGTAGATATTTATTGTCAAGAGACAGGGACGAGACTTACTAGGTTTATAGTGTTAGCGACATTAATAGGGTATAGAGTGCTAGGATAATATCATAGCTATGGAAAAAGGATAAATATCATATTCAAACTAAATGTATTTTCTAATTCACACTGCTTTTTGTTAATATAAAGGTGTAAGATTCATATAGAATCTTTTAGGGCAATAAACCTAATTATAGACGGTGGCGGACTCCCCTCATCCTCAATGCCGTCACGCATGCCTTTACATATGGATGGGGCTTATGCCCCATCCATATATTTATATGGATAAAATACATTAAATAAGAATAAAAAGACACAGAATTAATCCTGTGTCTTTAGTGCCATGGTGAAAGTCGAGTGACACGATATTGCTACCAGGATTTTTGAGTCTGTGTGTCTGCCAGATTCCGCCACAGCTTATGAGTCAAATGGTTTGACTTCAGTACATAGAGTATTTTACCATATGACAGAAATAAAAACAAGAATAAAAACCAAATTATAAAAATATATAAAGTTATTTATGGTATAATCTAATTTAGTCGTCTAGTACAAAGAGAGGAGCGATTAATATTATGAAGAAGAATAGATTACTTTTTAATCGATGGTAATTCAATAATAAATAGGGCATTTTTGCCCTGCCACCAATGGATAATGGTCAAGGCCTGCATACTAATGTTTCTATATGGTTTTTGACTATGCTATTTAAAAATGATAAAGAATTATGAACCAAGTCATATATCTGTGGCTTTTGATATGAAGGCACCTCCACCTGAGACATAAGTCCTATACGGAATATAAGGCGGGCAGGAAAAAGATGGGAGAGTTGGCTATGCAGCTACAACCCCTAAAGGATGTCTTAGACAAGATGAATATAGATAGGCAGGAAATAGAGGGTTACGAAGCGGATGACATACTTGGTACCCTATCTTTGGATGCTGAAAAAGAGGGCTACGAGGTCTATATAGTTACTGGAGACAGGGATGCTATACAGCTAGCCTCAGAAAAAACGAGTACTAATCACAAAGAAGGGGTGTAGGCGAGGTTGAAGAGATATGATGCTAAGGCTGTTATGGAAAGATACTCGCTAACACCCTGACCAGTTTAGACCTTAAAGGGTTTAATGGGTGACAAGTCTGATAATACTCTGGGTATACCTGGTATTGGTGAAAAGACTGGTATAAAGCTCTACTTGAGTATAAGACTGTCCAGGGGGTCCTAGATAATGTCGACAAGCTAAAGGGAGCTCAAAAGAAAAAGGTAGAGGAGAATATGGAGTCTGCCCTAATGAGCAAGGACCTTGCTACTATATTTAGGGAAGTGCCTTTAGACTATTCACTAGACCAGATGGCCTTTGGTGATTTCTCTATGGAGGATTTAGTAAAAACTTTCCAGGACCTAAAATTTAATAGCCTGATCGCAAGGCTAAATGACCTAGTTGGTCAGGAGGACCAAGAACTTGATATAGACATATGTCAATTGACTGACTTCGATGGCTTTATCGACCAGGCCAAGGACAAGGGACACCTATATATGAAGATATTTAGGGCTGAGGAAAATATACTTGACAAGGCCATATATATGACATATTTGAGTCTAGAAAGTGACAAGATTTATAGGGTTCATGGTGATGATATAGCAAGACTGAAGCCTATTTTAGAGGCCGAAGAAATAGAGAAGATAGGTTATGAAATGAAAGCAGACTATGTGGCCCTTAAGCCATATGGTATAGACCTTAGGAATATAGCCTTTGATATAGCTATAGCTGAATATGTTATAGACTCTAAGACGTCTACATCATATGATATAGATAGTATTTCAAGTAAGTATATCTACAAGACTATAATGTCTAAGGAAGACCTATTGGGCAAGGGGGCCAAGGCTCTTAGCTATGACAGGGGTTGAGCTTGAAAGGTTGGACCAGTATGTAGGAGGTATGCTTTCAACTATTAGGGGAGCCTACCCCAAGATGAAGAAGATAATTGATGAAGACCAACTGACTATGCTTTTTTATGATGTGGAAATGCCACTGGTGGAGGTCTTGGCCGAGATGGAATACAGTGGTATATGTGTAGACAAAGGGAATCCTATCTAGCCTAGCCACAGAATTTTGATGAAATAATAGAAAAACAGAAAAATATACATGAACTTGCAGGTGAGAGACTTTAGTGTAAACTCACCAGAGCAGCTAGGCCATGAATCCTATTTGAAAAGCTGGGTCTACCTGTAATAAAGAAGACTAAGACAGCGCTATTCTACAAATGGCAGGTATTGGAAAAGCTGAGAGCAAGCTACATGAGATAATAGATATGATTACAGAATATAGGTCTGTAGTAAAAGCTTAAGTCTACCTATGTAGATGGTATTGAGGCCTTGGTTAATGAAAAAGGATGGAAGGATACATTCATCCTTCAGCAAACTATAACTACTACGGGAAGAATATCCTCTACAGATCCTAACATGCAGAATATACCTGTACAAACGGATATGGGTAGGCAGATCAGAAAGGTTTTATTGCCGATGACCTCTATGAGTCTAGTGGATGCCGACTATTCTCAGGTAGAGCTGAGAGTTTTGGCCCATATGAGTCAGGACCCTCATATGATTGAGGCCTTCAATAGTGGTGAAGACATCCATAGGAAGACGGCATCACAGGTTTTTAATGTAGATTTTGACCAGGTGACACCGGAATTGAGGTCTGCTGCCAAGGCAGTAAACTTCGGTATAATATACGGTAAAAGTGATTTTGGGCTTGCCCAGGACCTTAATATAAGTCAAAAAAAGGCCAAGGAATATATAGAAAGCTATTTCAATAAGTATGAAAACCATCAAGGCCTCATGGACCATATAGTTTTCAGATGCAGAAGAAAAAGGGCTATTCTACAACCATGTTTAATAGGCGCAGGTATATACCTGAGATCAAGTCTAGTAACTTTGTGGAGAAAAATAGGGGTAAGAGGGCTGCGATGAATGCCCCAATACAGGGTAGCGCAGCCGACATCATAAAGATTGCCATGGTAAATGTATACAACAGGCTAAAGGAACAGGGTCTAAAAATCAGGGGCTCATCCTCCAGGTACACGATGAGTTGATAGTGGAGGCTACAGGGGATGAGCTAGACCAGGTTGAAGTCTTACTTAGGAAGAAATGGAAAACGCAGTAAACCTTAAGGTTGATTTGAAGGATGCTTAAATATAGGCAAGTCATGGCATGAGACTAAGTAGGTGACAGTATGTTTGTAATGGGCTTGACTGGAAATATTAGCTGTGGCAAGAGTAGTGTTTCAAAGATGCTAGCATCAAGAGGTGCCATCATAGTAGATGCGGACCTCCTATCGAGGGAAATATACGAATATGATGATGTCCTGGAGGAAATGAAGCTTAGCTTCCCACAGGCCCTTGTTAATGGAAGGGTAGATAGAAGGGTTCTAGCTGGAATAGTTTTTTCAGACAAGGCTAGGCTTGAAGACCTAAATAGGATTTCACATAAGAAAATATATGAATTGGTCTGCCAATCCCTAGAAAGAAATAGGGACAGGATCTTGTCGTCATAGATGCGGCCCTTCTTTTGGAGGCCAAGTTTGATTCCTTGGCTGACAAGGTGGTCCTTGTCTACTGTAATGAAAAGGTCCAGCTAGACCGACTAATGAAGAGGGATTCCATATCTTCGGAGGATGCCCTAAAGAGGATAAGGAGTCAGATGAGCCAGGAAGACAAGAAAAATGGCAGACTACCTTATTGATAACTCTGGTGATTTAGAGGTGCTAGAAAAATGAGGTTGAAAAGTTAATAAAAGAAATTAGAAAGTGGAAGTGGAAGGTGAAATTAAGGAATAAAATGGTTAATAGGGGTTTGCTTGCCCTAATACTTGTATTTATAGTGCTTATACTGCGCCTAATAAACCGTGAAAAATATAGAAAAATATTTTATCCTACCAAGTATTCTCTAATATGTCGAGAAATATTCTTCTGAATATGGTGTTGATAAATACCTGGTTTTATAGTATAATAAAAACTGAGAGTAAGTTTCATAGAAGAGCTATTTCTTCTAAAAATGCCAAGGGTCTAATGCAGATCACAGATATTACTGCTGATTGGGGACGAGAAGAGCTTGGGCTTGGAAGTATAGACATATATGATCCTGAAACCAATATTAATATAGGCGTCTGGTACCTGGGTAAGCTACAGAAGGAATTCAAGGGTAATTACAAGCTCATTATCGCAGCCTATAATGGGGGCTCTGGTAATGTAAAGAAGTGGTTGAAGTCTCACTGATTATAGTAAGGATGGTAGGAACTTAGCCAATATACCTTTTGCAGAAACATCCAAGTATAGAGAAGGTTTTGGATAATTACAAAAGGTACAAGGCCTTATATAGATAATTATTGGACCTATAAGGAGGAGATACAAATGAAAAAGAGATTAATGGTTGAAGGTATGCACTGTGCTAACTGTGTAAAGGGATTAAACGATGTACTTACAGAGGATTTAGAGGGTGTAGAGGTATTAGAGATAAGCCTAGAAGGTAAGTATGCTGATATAGATGCAGCTGACAGCGTAAGTGACGACCAGTTAAAAGCAGCAGTTGAAGAGCTGGGCTTTGAATTAAAGGAAATTAAATAGTTTCTATGAGCAGTAAATCAAATCTGGTTTGTTGCTTTTAATCGATATGACGGGCATGCCGTCAGTCTGTGGTGAAAGTCCACGTAGGGCGTAGCAGGCAGACGAACCTCATAGCAACTTTGCAAGGTTATCACCGTGAGGTGATGGCGAGAAGAAGCAATAGCGAAATCGTAGCCTGACGTAGCAGAAACCTAATATCAAGGCTTTCATATAACGGATGAGTGGGCCATTAGTCACAAAGTCCAAAAGGCAAACGTAACTTGTGTAAGTAGATTAGGCAGGTAGACGAGGAAAGACTGACGACTTGTCGTGAGGTCTCACAGAGGGAAAACCTAGTAACAACGAACTGTGAGAAGTCAGCAGAAGCCATAGTAGTGGAGAAGTTTCTGTAATGGAAATGGAGCGAAGGGCTGAACAATTCTAAAAGTCAAAGTGACTTAATCAAACTAAGTATATAAGCTCGACGAGGAAATATAGTAGTAAAGACGTAACAGGAGGAACATTTCACAGGAGTTAGGGGCTAGTATGTACAAAAGAAAATTAGGAAAGTGAGACAATCTATGGGACAACTAATGAATCAGATATTATCCAGAGAAAAATATGAAAATGGCATACAAAAAGGTAAAAAGCCAATAAGGGTGCTGGAGGCACTAGATGGTATAAGCATCGAAGATGTTAACAAAATACCTCAAAGAAAAACTGGATAGATATCAAAACTAAAATCCTCAAAAGGAAATATAAACCACAACCAGTACTCAGAGTAGAAATACCAAAACCAAACGGTGGAGTACGAAATCTTGGAATTCCAACAGTAGTAGACAGAATCATAGAACAAGCAATTGCCCAAGTTCTAACACCAATGTTTGAGCCACAGTTTAGTGAACATAGCTATGGATTTAGACCAGGTAGAAGGCACAACAAGCAATAGTAAAGCTACTAGAATATCTAAATGATGGATACACATACATAGTGGATATTGACCCTAGAAAAGTTCTTTGATAACGTACCACAGGACAAGCTAATGTATCTGGTAGGTAAAACGGTGAAAGACCCAGATGTAATATCTCTTGTAACTAAGTATCTAAGAGCAGGAGTTATGGTAAAAGGGAAATACGAAGAAACCAATATAGGAACTCCGCAAGGAGGTAACTTATCCCCTTTGCTTAGTAACATAATGCTCAATGAACTAGACAAAGAGTTAGAAGCACGAGGCCTACACTTCGTTAGATATGCAGATGACTGTATAATAACCGTTGCAAGCAGTGCAGCTGCAACTAGAGTGATGCATACGGTCACATCGTGGATAGAGAGGAAGCTAAGCCTTAAGGTAAATGCTACTAAATCCAAAGTCACAAAACCAACAAGGCTCAAGTACCTAGGATTTGGCTTTAGTGAAAATGAATGGAAAATGGGAAGCCAGACCACACAAAGACTCAATAAACAGTTTTAAGAGAAAGCTCAAGAAACTAACATATCGTTCGTGGTCAGTGTCTATGGACTACAAGATACTGAAACTAAATCAGGTGATAAGAGGATGGATAAACTATTTTAGAATAGGTAAGATGAAACAAAAATATGACTAAAAATAGATGAACATCTTCGTAATCGTATGAGAATAGTTATATGGAAACAATGGAAAACTAGCAAGAAAAGGATGTGGGGACTAAGGAAGCTTGGTGTACCAGAATGGATGGCGAGACAATCCGTAGGATTTACAGACCATTATCATCAGGCGGTAGCCAAAACAGCGGGACTTCGCAAGATAACAAAGAAATCCTCGCAAAGCGAGGACTCATTAGTTGTTTAGATTATTATTTGAATTGAACCGCGGATGCCGAACGGCACGCTCCGTGGTGTGAGAGAGGAGGAGAAAGTCCTCCTACTCGATCAAGAATATTAGCTACATCCAGAATCTGGCTCAGACGCTTTTTGTTGGAGATTACAACTGTCATATTATATGAGTATACAGCCTAATGTAAGCCTAACCAATATAGGTTTATCTGCTACAATTGCGACCTGCTTTTGGTATTTTTATAAATCTACTATTCTCTGTTTATATAGGGGGAAGGAACAGGGATAGAACGTTAGAAAAAAGCTAGCAAATATAAAGAAATACTAAAAGAAAATACTAGGTTAATATAGATAGCAGATATTACAAAAAGTTACAGTTAAATAGGTGGAAGGAAGCTAGTACTTAGGATTTAAGTTACAAAAAGTTACAAAAATGATAAAAATTGCGAAAAAGTCACCTTTTTTAAAAACACTTTACAACTAGTAACAAAATGTTGTATTATAGGTTTGTGCAAATATAAAAATTAGAGATAAAACTTTAGAAAATGATAAAGTTAAAAATGTTACATTTGATTTGGATGTAATTCTTCATGTAAATAATAGTATTTACATGAAGTTAGAAAAATAATGAGAGGTGAGAATTTAGATGAAAAAGCAATAACAGTCTTAGGTTTAGGTGCTGCAGCTGTTGCTATATCAGTTTCTAAATGCCAGTGCATTAGAACAGCAGGATGCTAATGTAGTAGAACAGCAGGATGCTGAAACAACAACAGGGATTAACCTAAGAGAACAACCAGGTGCAACTTCAAATAAGGTCTCAGAGCTTCACGCGGGTTCAAAAAAATAACAGTTAAAGAGAGCAATAACGGTTGGGTCAACGTTCAGACAGAGGATGGTCAGAGCGGTTGGGTTAGTGGATATTATATATCTGATAAGGAAGGTAACCCGATTATAGCCAACAATGCTACTAATAATGCTGCCAATGTAGATAATACAAATAAGGCAGGTAAGAATGTTGTAGCTAATAAAGTTGTAAAATAAGGCTAAGGTAGCTAATACTGGAGCTTATGAAAATAATTATACAGAAAAAACTACAAATATAAAGGGCGATAGCTCTGACCAGGCGATTTCTTCGAATGCCAAGATAGAGTCTACTGCATCTTTAAAACATCAGAATAGGCCCTTCTGTATCAAATGGTATATCAGGTGTGGTATATAGATGAGATTTTTAAGGTAGTGTCTAAGTCTTCAAATGGATGGTACAAGGTCGTATTAAATGACGGTACTACAGGTTGGGCTAGTGGTAAGTATGTCAGCCTAACTTCAGAAAATGACAAGACTAATATAGCCAATTATACACAGAACAATGTTAAGCAGGACACTCGTACTCAGGCTACTAGCTCAAGTTCACAGGGTAAGGTTAATAGCTCTGTAGGCTTAAATGTTAGATCTGGCGCAGGTACAGGAAGTTCAGTTATAGGAACTCTTGCCAACAATGCATCTGTTAATATACTTGGTGAAGAAAATGGATGGTACAAGATAAGGTTAGATAATGGTTCAACAGGTTATGTTGGAGCAAGCTATATATCTAAGGTTTCTGGAGGATCAAGTATTGTAGATAGTACTACTACAAGTAATGTGAAGGAAACTGCAAAGACTGAAGCAGTGAGTACTGCTAAGGCTACTGTAACAGGTAACAAGGTTGTAGACTACGCACAGACACTACTTGGAACTAAGTATGTATGGGGTGGAACTACTACTCAGGATTTTGACTGTTCAGGCTTCACTCAGTATGTCTATAAGAAAATGGGTATAGATATACCTAGAGTTTCTAGAACTTCAGGCAACAGCAGGTAGTGCAGTATCACTATCAAAATATAAAGGCAGGAGACTTATTATACTTTTGATACAACAGGTTCAGGTTCAACTAGCCACGTTGGTATATACATGGGTAATGGTAAGTTTATACATGCAAGTGGTGCAGCAACCAATCCAGAACATGTTAAGGTATCTAACCTGTCAGAAGGTTGGGTTAAGTGTCTAGGAGCTAGAAGATTCTAGTACAAACTTAAGACCAAATTAAAATGATAATATAAGACCATGGAGTTAATGACTCTGTGGTCTTTTTCTTAATTGAGAAATAAAAAGCATTTATCTTATATTGTGTATTTTTATCAATTAGTATATCTAATAGAAATTTTACCTAGCAAAAAGAATAGTTTTATTGGAATCATAGGATTTTTAGGTATTTTGAAAAATTACTTGCATTTAATAAAATGAAAATTTATAAGAAACGAACTTAAAAGAGAAAAATTACTTAAGAATAAATTAAGGAAAGGGTATAGATTTAATTTTTAATAATGAAAAAGCAATTTACTTTAATTAACATGGATAAAAATAATATACAAATTTTATTTGCCTTATTTATATAGGAAGTGGTATACTAGTAATGAGAAAATTTTAATATTAGTTAAGAATAGGGGGTAACAAAAATGAAACTCTTAACTTTTTAAAGGAGGAATACATCCTCCATATGGAAAAAGAGTATGCTAACAAGAAACCAATTGAGAAAGCAGCAGCGCCTGCTAAGGTTTATATCCCACTTCAGCAGCACATAGGCGCCCAGCAAAAATGTATTGTTGCTGTAGGTGATGAAGTTAAACTAGGGTCAAAAGATTGGTGAAGCTCAGGGATTTGTATCTTCTAACATCCATTCGTCAGTATCAGGTGTCGTTAAAGCTATTCAGCTATGTGGCGTTCCTAACGGTACTGCAATGTGTGTTGTCATTGAAAACGACTTCAAAGAAGAACCTCATGAAAGTGTAAAGCCTCATGGCGATATAGCTGACTTTGGAGCAAGGAAGAAATTGTTGGAATAGTCAAAGAAGCAGGTATAGTTGGTATGGTGGTGCAACATTCCCTAACCATGTAAAGATTTCTCCTCCACCTACACTCAAAGGCGGAATACGTTATCTTAAATGGAGCAGAATGTGAGCCATATTTAACAGCTGACGACAGACTAATGGTAGAAAATCCAAGATGTCGTATATGGTCTAAGAGTCTCTTATGAAGGCTCTAGATGTTAACAAAGGTCTCATAGGTATAGAAGTAAACTAAGCCAGAAGCCATTGCAAATGTAACAAAGGCAGCAGAGCCATATCCAGAAATTGATGTAGTAAGTCTACAGGTTAAGTACCCAGAAGGTGCAGAAAAGCAGTTGATTTATGCATGTACTGGAAGAGAAGTTCCATCAGGAGCACTTCCAATAGCAGTAGGAGCCGTTGTTGACAACGTTGCTACAGCCGCAGCAATAGCAAATGCTATTAAGACTGGTATGCCTCTAGTAGAAAGAATAACTACAGTTACTGGTCCTTGTATTAAGGAACCAAAGAACTTAGTTACTAAGATCGGTACAAAGTTCAGTGAAATAATCGAACAGTGCGGTGGTCTTAAGGAAGATGTTGTGGCTAGAAAGCTTATAGCTGGTGGTCCAATGATGGGATTTGCTCAGTTTACTGATGATATATCTACTAACAAGGGATCTTCAGGTATATTAATTCTAGACGAAGATATAGCTGTAGCACCAGAACCAATGAATTGTATTAAGTGTGGTAGGTGTACTGACGTATGTCCAGCATTCCTTCAACCATTATTTATAAGTGCATATTCTTTGAAAAATGATTTTGATGCGGCAGAACAGCACAGAGCTATGGACTGTATAGAATGTGGTTCATGTTCATTCATATGCCCTTCTAGAAGACTTTTATTGCCTTCAATTAGACAGGCTAAGAGAGAAATCGGTGCTAAGAGAAGAAAAGCTGCAGCAGCTCAGAAGAAATAATAGTTAGGGGGAAAAGAAATGGATAAGCAATGGATAGTGTCTTCTTCTCCACATATAAGGACTAAGGAAGATACTTCATATATTATGAAGCAAGTCATTTTGGCACTTATGCCAGCAACATTGGCTGGATTGTATTACTTCAGGGTTCAGGGCTTGATTACAATCTTAGCTTGTGTTATCGGTGCAGTATGTTCAGAATGGGTATATTGCAAGATTACAAAGAAAAAAATCAACAATCAATGATTTTTCAGCAGTAGTTACAGGTTTATTATTGGCCTTCAACGTTCCAGCAGGTTTACCTATCTGGATGTGTGTTGTAGGTGCAATATTCTCTATCATAATCGTTAAGATGGTATTTGGTGGTATTGGTTTCAACTTCTGAACCCAGCACTAGCAGGTAGAGCATTCCTACTAGCTTCTTTCCCAGTTGCAATGACAACTTGGTTAAAGCCAGGAGCTAATGCTGACGCTACTACAGTAGCAACACCACTTAGCTACATGAAGTTAATGGGTGCTGAAGGTATGGGTTCTTCTGCAGATGCAGTTTCAAAGCTACATGATGCAGGTATATCTATCGGAAGCATGTTCATGGGTAACATCGGTGGTACAGTAGGTGAAACATGTTCATTACTGCTAATCATCGGTGGTGTATACTTGATTTACAAGGGAATTATATCTTACGTAATGCCAGTAACTTATATTTGCTTGGTATTCGTATTAACATTTATATTTGGTGGATTTAATGCTGAATTTGCAGTATATCAGGCACTAGCAGGTGGACTACTACTAGGTGGTTTCTTCATGTTGACTGACTATACAACTTCACCAATGACTAAGAAGGGTCAGATTATTTATGCAGCGATTGCAGCTGTAATAGCTACTTGTATTAGACTTTTCGGTGGATATCCAGAAGGTGTATCATACTCAATCTTGTTCGCCAACTGTTTAGTTCCACTAATCGACAAGTACGTACACAATAGAGTATTCGGGGAGGTGCGTAAATAATGAATAGTATGGTTAAAATAGGGGGAACTCTTTTTGGTTTCTCTGCTATAGCAGCATTATTATTGGCTGGTACTAACCAAGTGACATCTCCAGTTATAGAGCAGTTGAATATCAAGGCTAGTAATGAAGCCAGAATAGCTGTTTTTGCCAGAGGCTAAGGACTTCAAGCAGGTTGACAAGTCTGCATATGCAAGTGCAGGTGCCAAGACTGCTATGGAAGTTTATGAAGGTGCTAATGGCTCTGATACTGTTGGTTACACTATAAAGACTGCTCCAGTAGGTTATGGTGGTCCTGTTGAAATCACAATAGGTATCAGCAAAGATGGTAAAATTACTGGTGTAAATGTTGGTAACAACAGTGAAACTCCAGGTCTAGGTGCTAAAGCTGCAGATCCTGCCTTCTACGGACAGTACAAGGACAAGGCTGCAAAACCTCTAGAAGTTATAAAGAGTGGTGCACCTAATGAAAGTCAGATTAAGGCCATATCTGGTGCTACAATTACATCAAAGGCAGTAACAAGTGGTGTAAATGAAGCTATTGCGATATTCGGTGCAATCAATAAATAGGGGGGTCAAAGATGAGTAATATAGGAAAGATATTTAAAAATGGTATAATCGATGAGAACCCTACCTTCGTCCAGGTAATAGGTATGTGTCCAACACTTGCCGTTACAAGTTCAGCAATAAACGGTATAGGTATGGGACTTTCTACAGCAGTCGTTCTTGCTTGTTCAAACTTAGCAATATCACTACTTAGAAAGATCGTTCCAGATAAGATAAGAATACCATGTTTCGTAGTTGTAATCGCTACATTCGTTACAATTGTTCAGATGTTATTGAAGGCTTATGTGCCAGCTCTTGACAAGGCGCTTGGTCTTTATATACCTCTTATAGTTGTTAACTGTTTGATACTAGCAAGAGCTGAGTCTTTTTGCATGTAAGAATAGCCATTCCCATCACTAGTAGATGGTTTCGCTATGGGTCTTGGATTTTACAATAGCACTTACTATACTAGGTGCTGTAAGAGAAATCCTGGGTGCAGGTAGCGTATTTGGATTTGCTTTCACCAGAAACATTCAACACATTGTTGTTCATATTGCCTCAGGAGCATTCCTAACTCTAGGTTGCTTGATGGCTGTATTTAACAAGTTAACAAAGAAAAAGCGTAAAGGGTGTAGAGATTGAAAATTAATATTATTATTTTTTTATACATAGTTCTAGTAAATAATGTTATAACTTCTCAGTTCCTTGGTATTTGTCCGTTCTTGGGTGTTTCTAAGAAAACAGATACAGCAATAGGTATGGGTGTAGCTGTAACTTTCGTTATAGCTTTAGCATCTATAATAACTTATTTCATTCAGATAATATTAGATAACTATCAGTTAGGATACTTGCAGACAATAGCATTTATACTTGTTATTGCATCTATCGTTCAGTTCGTTGAAATGGTTATAAAGAAGACTTCGCCATCACTATATCAGGCACTTGGTGTTTTTCACCTCTTATAACTACAAACTGTGCGGTTTTGGGTATAGCTATAGTTAACATTACTAAGGGTTACAACATCATTGAAACTCTAGTAAATGGTATAGGTGCTGGTATAGGATTTACACTTGCAATAGTAATATTTGCAGGTATCAGAGAAAGGTTAGAATTAGCTGACATTCAGGATGCGTTTAAGGGATTCCCTATAACACTGATTTCAGCCAGCTTAATGTCAATAGCTTTTTCTAGGATTCACAGGATTAATTAAATTATAAAGGAGGTACTAGAGAATGCTTATTGTTTATGCGGTAGTAGTACTTGGTATACTTGGTTTAATCTTTGGTATAATCCTTGATTTTTGCTTCTAAGAAGTTTGCCGTTGAAGTAGACCCTAAGGAAGCTGAAGTACTAGAAGTTTTTACCAGGAGCCAATTGTGGTGGTTGTGGATTTCCAGGTCGTGGTGGTTTAGCTGCTGCAATTGCTAAGGGAGAAGCGCCAGTAAATGGTTGTCCTGTAGGTGGAGCAGCTGTTGCAGAAAAAGTTGCTGCAATAATGGGTGTTGAAGGCTGAGCAGGAGAAAAAGATAGTAGCCAATGTAAGGTGTAAAGGGCTACATGTGATGCTACTAAGGAAAAAAATAGAGTACAGCGGTATACAGGATTGTAGAGCAGCTGCATCATTAATCGGTGGTGCCAAGTCTTGTTCTTATGGATGTTTAGGTCTAGGTACTTGTGTACAGGTTTGTAACTTTGATGCTATACATGTTGTAGATGGCGTTGCTGTAGTTGATGAAGAAAAGTGCGTTAACTGTGGTAAGTGTATAGATATATGTCCAAAGGCACTTATCGAACGTAAAGTACTAATAAGGCTGTTACAGTTCAGTGTAAGTCAAATGACTTTGGTAAGACAGTTAAGGATAACTGTACAGTAGGTTGTATTGGTTGCGGTATATGCTTTAAGGAATGTCCGTTTGATGCAATCATATTTGAAGACAAGCTAGCACGTATTGATTACGAAAAGTGTAAGCAGTGTAACAAGTGTGCTATGAAGTGTCCAACAAAGGTTATAAAGCCAAAAGAAAGAAAACCAGTAGTTAAAGCTCAGCCAAAGCCACAAGAGCCAAAGGTTGAAGAAGCTAAGGCTGAAGTTGCCAGAAGAAAATAACCAATTAGCTTTAAAAAGCTAACTAATATTAAGGGTCACCGTATATTTAATTATATACGGTGATTTTTATTTAAAAACTGTCTATATATGATTGGATAATACTTATAGTGGATAAAGAGCTAGCATAAAATAGGACATGATGTCACGATAAATGCTGGTAAAAGTCTAAAATTATTAATTGTTTACTAAGGGGAATATATAGGTGCTAATATGAGTGAGGTTTTAAGGATAAAGGGAAATGTGAGGATGAAAGGCCAAGAGAAAAGATGATGAAGAAAGGGGTAAAGTCCTTATCAGATGCCGAGCTTTTAGCTATAATGATTAGGACAGGTGATAAAAACAACAATGCAGTAACCCTATCTTCAAAGGTATTGACCCTCTCTAAACATGGGCTAAGGGGCTTGACTGATTTGAGTCTAGACGAGTTATGTAGTATTGATGGCATTGGTCCTTCAAAGGCCACTATTATCAAGGCTGCCCTAGAATTAGGGGTCAGGGTATCTCAGTACCCTACCCAATAGGTTTAAAAATCAATAACCCATGGGATGTATATTCTACTATATGGAGGAGCTTAGGTACCTCAAAAAGGAAGTTTTTAAGGTTATACTACTAAATACAAAAATGAAATAATCTCAGATATAGATGTATCAGTTGGTAGCCTAAATTCTTCTATAGTTCATCCCAGAGAGGTTTTTATAGAGGCTATAAAAAGGAGGTCTAATGTTATTATATTAATGCACAACCACCCATCAGGTAATCCTGACCCCTCTAAGGAGGACATTATGATTACCAAGAGACTGAATGAGTGCGGCAAAATACTTGGTATTAATGTGTTAGACCATATAGTCATTGGGGATGGAAGTTACTATAGCCTCAAGGAAAATAACATATTTTGAGACTTATAAAAGTGGTCCATTATTTTTACATAAAAATATTGTTTGCATTTTTTAAAAAGAATGAATAAAAAGATATCAACAAGACTCCTGTTTCGTGGTATACTAATAGATATAGGCACATAAAGGGAGTCTATTAAAACTTGTAAAAAAATGGAGGACGATATGGGAATTTTTAGTAAGTTTTTGGATCTAATATAAATAATATAATTACCAATGATATGGGTATCGACTTGGGTACTGCAAATACTTTGGTTTACATAAAAGGACAGGGAATAGTAGTTGATGAGCCATCAGTTGTAGCCATAAGGGATGACAACAATGAGATACTAGCAGTAGGTCAGAAGGCAAGGGATATGGTAGGTAGAACTCCGAAAAATATCATTGCTATTCAGCCTGTAAAGGAAGGGGTAATAGCTGATTTTGAGGCGACACAGGCCATGATGAGCTACTTTATCCAGAAGGGATCAAAGGGTGTTGTGGTTCTAGAATAGTTTATATGCGTACCTTTTGGTATCACTAAGGTTGAGAAAAAGGCCATTGAAGAGGCTGCTATCCAGGCTGGTGGCAGAGAGGTCTTTATACTAGAAGAACCTATGGCAGCAGCTATAGGGGCTGGCTTGAATGTCAATGACCCGGAAGGTAATATGATTGTTGATATTGGTGGTGGAACATCAGAAATAGCCGTTATATCACTTGGCGGAGTCGTTGTAGCCAATTCAATCAGGATAGGTGGAGATGAGTTTGACGTTGCCATAGAGAACTTTGTAAAGAAAGGACTACAATATCATAATTGGAGCAAGAACTGCTGAAAAATATCAAATTAGCGATAGGGTCTGCCTTCCCAGGAGACAAGGAAATTGAAATGACAGTAAGTGGTAGGGACATAATGTCAGGCCCACCAAGAACAATAACAATAGGATCTCACAGAGGTTAGAGAGGCCCTAAGAGAGCCAATAAACGAAATAGTAGAGGCTATTAGGACGACACCAGAGGATACCCTCCAGAATTGGCGTCAGATATAATGGAAAAGGGAATCTTCCTAACAGGTGGAGGCTCCTTATTAAGAGGTATGGACAAGTTAATCCAGGCTGAAACATCACTAAATGTTACAGTGGCAGCCCACCACTTCAGTGCGTTGTAATAGGGGCAGGTAAGTCTATAGAAAATACAGACATATTCAACAGTATCGTTATGATGAATCACGAAGGATAGTTGGTGGTCACCTTGAAGTTAGAGAAGGATAGTAGAAGAAGGTTGAGTCTAAAGACCATACTAGCAACTATTGTAGTGGTTTTGATAGTAGCTATAACAGCCAACTCTATGTCTAATTCAGGTAGACTGGATGCCGTTGAAGCAAAGGGACCAATCTCAGCTTTTTACATTGTGGGCAAGCATCTCAACAATGTAGTCGTAGGAATTGGTGACTTTTTGGGGACCTAGCAAACTTTAGGTCAAATGCTAGGATGGTCCAAGACCTTAAAAATGAAAATGATAAATTAAAACAAAAATTATAGATATGGAAAGTGATGTAGACAAGCTGGATTCCTTAGAAAGACTGAAGAAATCCCTGAATTACGTGTCTACAGACCAACGTAATAGTCTGGTTACAGCCAGTGTAATAGGAAAGAATAACGGAGACTGGTACAAGTCATTTGTAATAGATGCAGGTGCAGGTGATGGAGTCAAGACAGATAGCATAGTGATAAATGGCCAGGGTGTAGTGGGTATTGTTTATAGTGTGAGCAACCACTATTCTAAGGCTATATCCTTGATAGATTCTAGAGCTTCTGTTAGCTTTAAGCTAGCCAGAAAGAATGACTACAAGGGGGTTATTACAACGTCATCTATAGTAGGTAGTGCGGACTTTACAGATATAGACAAGTTACTCCAAGGATATCTTTTTGACCCTAAGTCAGATGTGAAAAAGGATGACCTCCTAGTTACATCAGGTTTGGGCCTATATCCAGAGAATATACCAATAGGCACTGTTACTAGTGTTACATATGACAAGAACAAGTCTATAGAAAACTATAAAAGATTAGGCCTAGTGTAGATTTTAAAAATATTGACAATGTCAGTATAATCCCTCCAAGAAAGGTTCAATAGGTGGCAGTATGAAAAATATAGTAGTATTTTTGATTGGCCTCTTTCTGATTTTTGGAGGCTTTTTACCAATCATATAAGTTCCTTTTTGAGCATAGACCTGCTTTTGATCTCACATACTTTTGATTTCCCTTTATATGGACAAGAGCTATGCCCTTATAGAGGTTGGTCTTTTGGGCTTACTTAGTGATTTGGTAGTAGGTGGCATAGTAGAATTACAGCCCTTTTATTTATGGCAGCATCCTACTTTTTATATCTACAGTAGAAAAAAATCGATCTTTAAGGATAAGAAGCTACAGTCCTCTTTCTTAGTATTTGTTATTAGCATAGTGTATTCAATAATAAATGCAGTGGTATCAGCCATATTTTATGTGCTTATTCCACTTATACTTGTTCTCCTTAAGGGGTAATACTAATACCCCTTTAAAATGTAGGGTGTAGCCTTCTTGGCCTATAGCCCTGTTTGGAGACTTGTTGATGAAATTAAGGGAAGAATAGTGGTGTGACAAATTGAGTAAAAATTCAGTGATAAAGCCAAGACTAAAGGTAATTAATAAGTTTTATTCTAATTATACTTAGTGTGGTTTTAATAAAAATAGTATATATGACAACTATAAGGTATTCACATTATTCTGAGTTGGCTGACCAAAAGGCATACAAGCAGATTATGGTCCAGGCTCCTAGGGGAGAAATTAGGGACAGGAAGGGTGTATTATTGGCAGGTAATGAGCCCCAGTTCACCGTTCAGATAGTTGCAGATACCTTTAACAAGGCAGGTAAGAACAGTAAGGACGGGGCAAATAAGATGGCCTATTCGGTTTATTAATATCCTAGATGGTGAAACATATACGGATGAGTTCCCAATAAGCCTTGAAAATGGTAGGTATAGCTACATTTTCGACCAGAAAATCAGTGAGTTCAAGAGTAAAAATGGTATACCAAGTAACTATAATGCTAAGAAATCCTTCTACTATGTAGTTGATAGTATGATACAAAGTGGTCTATTGTCATTAGCAGATAGGAATATGGATCCGCTTAAGCTCCAGGCCAAGGTTAATAAGCTGGGCTATTATCCACCAGTACTTGTAGGGTTCTTGGACCTTCACCCAGCAAAAAGAATAAGGAGGACTGGTTGAAGGGCTATGGACTAAAAGATGGTGTGAGCGCCTTTTAGCATTTAAGCATATAAGAAACAACTACTATAAGATAGATTCTAGTATGACGGACAAAGAGGCTAGAAAAATCATGCTGGTAAGAGACCTACTAAAGTCAAAAATATATACCCAGTACAATCCTGTGACTATATCTAAGGGTATAAAAAAGGAGACAGTCGTCCAGATAGAAGAAAACTCTATGAAGCTATCGGGTGTTTCCGTTGCCATAGAGCAAAAGAGGGTCTATCCTATGGGTAACCTTGCAGCCCATGTTCTAGGCTATGTTGGTAAGATACCATCATCTAAGGCAGAGGACCTTGTAAAGGAGGGCTACAGTCCACAGGATATGATAGGTCTATCTGGTATTGAAAACAGCTATGAAAATAAGCTAAGGGGTAAGGATGGTTATAAGGAAGTAAAGGTAGACAGTGTTGGTAGGGTTATTTCACAGATGAAGTCTGTTGATCCTACAAGTGGTAAGAGTGTTTACCTAACAATAGATAGTAAGGTACAAAAGACGGCTGAGGAATCCTTGAAAAATGCTATAGAATCAGCTAGATCAGGTGGAAGCTTCAAGAGTCAGTTTGGAGATATAAATATAAAAGAAAGTGCTCCTAAGGCTAGGTCAGGTGCAATAGTTGCCATGGATGTAACTAGTGGAGATGTCTCATGGCTAGCTATCCCAATTATGATCCAAATAAGTTTGCTAATGGTATAAGTAGTGAGGACTATAATAACTACCTTCCAAAAAATCAGAATGATATGCTGGCACCAAACCCATTATTGAATTTGGCTACTCAGGGTGTATTCCAGCCGGGATCAACCTTCAAGATGGTAACAGCAATGGCTGCCCTAGAATCAGGCTTGGATCCAAATTATACAATAAATGACCCTGGTGTAATAAGGTTAGGAAATAGAAATTTTGCCGACTATGTATGGCACCATGGTGGAAAAAACCACGGCGTGGTAAACCTCTATAAGGCGATACAGGAATCTTGTAATATATATTTCTATGTCTTGGGTAGCAATAGGAACTGGATGACAGGCCAGAACCTAAACCTAGGTATGAATGCCAACAAGATACTTGAATATGCCAAGAAGTTTGGTCTTGATAGCGATACAGGACTTGAGGGGCAGTTAGAGGAAAGAAATGGTAGGGTACCTAGTGAAGAGCAGAAGGTTGAAAATACCAAGATTCAATTAAAGTATGCCCTAGAGAGAACTATGAGAACCCACTTTGAGGGTATTGATTATGAAGAAAATAGGGATGAATTCGTAGAAAGATAGATAAAAATTGTTAGTTGGATAGATGAAGATAAGACTCCTGGTAGGGTAGAAACAATGAAGAGGTTAAAGAAACTAGGAGTTAAGGAAGCCTATGTAGAGAGCGATGCTGACTATATGGTTTACAGCTATTTCAACTTTGCTAAGTGGGGTGTGGGTGATACTTTTCAACCTTGCTATAGGTCAGGGTGAAAAATGCCTACAATCCATCTCAGGTTGTCAGATATGTTGCAGCCCTTGCCAATGGCGGTTATCTAGTAAAACCTAAATGTAGTAAACAAGGTAGAAACCCTCAAATGGTAAGGTAGCAGAGGTAGCCAATAGAAGGCTAGATAAGATTAGCTTTAAGGACACTTCAAACCTAAATGACATAAAGATAGGTATGGTCAATGTTTCTACGCAAGGCCTGGCCAAGGATGCATTTTGAAGCTTTCCAATTAAGGGTTGCAACCAAGACAGGAACAGCGGAAAAGAGTGGAAAGATACCACAGATAAGGAATATGACTATCTTATGAGTCATTTGTCATCCCTACTCTTTAGACAAGGCCAAGGTTCTTGAAAAGGTATAACAAGCTTAAGTCCGATAGGAAAGAGAGCTAACGAATGAAAAATTAAGGACTTGAAGGCTAAAAATAAATGATACTAGTATTGATAGCGACAAGAGAAAGAAGTACCAAAAAGGAACTAGAGGCTGGTATCAAGGTAAAACTAGATGATACAGACAAGGTTAATGCCCAGTACCTAAGAAGGGCATCAAGCAGTTAAACTCAAAAGATTACCGATGAGGATATAGATAAGCACAAGGAGGACTACGGTTCTTTGCCTGTGTGTGGCTTATGCACCAGCAGATAATCCCTAAGATAGCTGTGGCCTGTATGATACCCTCAGGAGAAAACGAGTTCATATGCAGTTCTGCCAATTAGGGAAACTATGGCCCAGTATTTTGGTCTAATAAAGGAAGGTCAGGCTGATGAAAAATTGATTATAGAAAAATTTCAAGATAGTAAAAATATCGACTGGAAATTAGTAGCCATAGTCCTAGTAATCTTTTTGATTGGAATACTGATACTAAGTAGTGCAACACATGCGAATATTACTAAAAACTATACCCAGATATACAAGCAGCTACTTGCCTTTTGTATTGGGCGTGGGTATTATAATGGTCATGATGCTCTTTTGACTACGATAGTGTAGGCAAATACTACAAGGAACTATATGTATTTAGTATTATAATGCTACTCATAGTCTGGATACCAGGTTTGGGGGATAGGCAGTTCGGTGCAATATCCTGGATACGTATAGGTAAGTTTAACCTACAAACATCGGAAATAGTAAAGATGACTTTTATACTTAGCTATGCAAAGATAGTAGAAAAGCACAAGGATAGCATGAATAACCTTAGGGTCCTATTCAAGCTAGTGGTGTATGCCATGCCGATTATAGGTCTCCTACTAGCCCAGCCTGATCTAGGTACAGCTATAGTATTTGTGTGTATAATATTCTTTATGCTATAGTGGTTGGTCTAGACAAGAAGATAATCAGGAATACCCTAATAAGTATTCTCTTGTTAACACCACTTATGTATATGTTTATGGCACCCCACCAGAGGGTCAGGATAGTCAATTTCTTTAACCCTGAGCTGAGTAGTAATTACCAGGTTCTACAGTCAATGATAGCTATAGGATCAGGAGGGATATTTGGGAAGGGCCTATATATGGGGTCACAAAATCAGGAAAACTTCCTGCCAGTAAGAGATAGTGACTTTATATTTGCAGTACTTGGTGAGGAGTTTGGCCTAATAGGTATGCTTGTCGTGATCATCCTATTTATGCTCCTTATAACAAGGCTATTGATGATAGCTAAAAAGTCTAAAAATGTATACGGAACTCTCATAGTTTCGGGTATAACAGGTATGTTTGTCTACCAAATAATACAGAATATAGGTATGACCGTTGGTCTAATGCCTGTAACAGGTGTAACCCCTGCCCTTTGTAAGCTATGGTGGTAGTTCAATATTGACATCTATGGCAAATATAGGTATAGTCTTGAATGTATATTTGAGAAGGAGAAGGATATACTAGGAGACCAGCAAAATATAGTTGAGTGATTTAGTTAAAAAGTCAAATTAAGTAAAACAGATTTATAGGCGCTGAATCTTCAATAGTGTATATTAGTCCTACTATAGGGGGACAATATATAGACTAGTTGAAATGGAGGCAAGTTTTGGGAAAAGTTGATATTAAAAAGAATCTAAAAAGGTTGAAAAACCTGCAAGATATTTGGGCAACGAATTAAACTCCATTCATAAGGATACAGAAAGCAATGAGTTAATTAGGTATGCTCATTGCTTTCTGATTTATATGAAGTTGGTATGAGTCATTTGGGTAGCCATATCTTGTATAATTGTATAAATTTAGAAGATGATGTTTTTCGCGAGAGGGTTTTATGCACCTGGAATTGATATGGAGGCCAAGATGAGGGAAGGTAATATCCCCCTGTTTGGTCTGGAGTCTAGGGAGCCTATACGCCACTTTGATTTTGTTTCGTTTACACTTCAGTATGAGATGTGCTATACCAACATCCTAAATATGCTAGACCTAGCAGGCATACCGCTACTGGCCAAGGATAGGAAAAATGAGGACCCACTAATTATGGTGGGTGGATCCGTGCCTATAATGTTGAACCATTGGCAGACTTTGTTGATATTGTAGTCCTTGGAGAGGGCGAAGAAATGAACCTAGATGTGATTAGGGCCTACAAGGAATGGATAAGGACAAATCCATATGAAAATGGCAAGGATAAGACAGACTTTTATAAGAAGATAATTGGCATAGATGGTGTATACTATCCTTCCTTCTATGACTTTAAATACAATGAAGATGGGACTGTTAAGGAACTAGTAAAGCTGGTTGAAGAGGCTCCTGACAAGCCTAGAAAGAGGATTATATCAGACATGGATGCAGTCGTATACCCTGAAAAGTATATAGTCCCATTTATAGAGGTAGTCCACGATAGGATAGTCCTAGAATTATTTAGGGGCTGTACTAGGGATGTAGGTTCTGCCAGGCAGGTATGATATACAGGCCTATAAGAGAAAAATCTGTAGATAGGCTAAAGGAATAGTAGATAATATGATAAAAATACTGGCTATGATGAAATATCCCTATCTTCCTAAGTACTAGTGACTATAGCCATATCAGTGAGATTACAGACTTCTTGGTTGACGAATATGCACCCAAGAATATCAGTGTTTCCTCTTTTCTGAGGCTGGACAATTTCTATGGAAAATAGCAGAAAAAATCCAGCAGGTAAGAAAGACTGGACTTACATTTGCACCTGAGGCAGGAACTCAGAGAATGAGGGACGTGATAAATAAGGGTATTACAGAAGAAGAGCTCCAAAAAGCAGTTTCAAAGGCCTTTGAAATGGGCTGAACAGTGTAAAGCTATACTTTATGATAGGTCTACCAACTGAAAGGTATGAAGACCTTGATGGTATAAAAGACCTTGCCTACCAGGTAATAGATATCTATAGGGATATACATGGCGGCAAGATTAGGGGTAAGTTTGGCGTGACAATAAGTACCTCAACTTTTGTTCCAAAGCCGTTTACTCCTTTCCAGTGGCATAGACAGGATACTGGTGATGAGATTAGGGATAAGCAGAAGTACCTGGTAGCTAAGCTTAGAAATGGAAATATTAGATACAACTACCATGACTCCCAAACAAGCTTGATGGAGGCAGTATTTGCCAGGGGTGATAGGAGACTGGGAGAAGTTCTACTAGATGCCTTCAAGGCAGGTGCTAAGTTTGATGGATGGTCGGAATACTTTGACCTTGATAGGTGGTTAGAGGCCATGGATAAGAATGGTCTTGACCCAAGCTTTTATGCCCACAGGGACAGGTCCTATGATGAAGTATTCCCTTGGGACCATATAGATGTAGGTGTAACAAAGGAATTCTTAATACGGGAAAATGAACTTGCCAAGCAGGATAAGGTTACAGAGGACTGTAGACATGGCTGTAAGGGCTGTGGGGTAAATACAAATGATATAGGAAGGGGTTTGTGCTAATGTCTAAGAAAATTAGGATGAAATTTATAAAAACGAAAGACATGATATACATATCCCACCTAGATGTACAGAGACTCCTACAGAGGGTATTTAGGCGTGCAGAAGTAGAGCTATCTTTTTCTCAGGGTTTTTAATCCACATCCAAAGATTACCTATGGAAATGCCCTTGCCCTGGGTGTGGAGAGTTATGGGGAATATGTGGATATAGAAATAGAGGCAGACCTATCCTTGGATGATCTTAAGACTAGGATAAATGCCCAGCTTCCAGATGGTATGGCCTTTGTGAAGCTAGTAGAACTAGTAGGTGGAGAGAGAAACCTAGCTTCATCTATAGAGTTTGGTGACTATGAATTCACTATTGAAAATGTGGATAAAATCTCAAAAGAAGATATATGTGACAGGTTGGATAAATTGATGGCTATGGATTCTATCATGATGACCAAGAAAAAAATAAAAAAGGGGAAAATAGTAGATATAGATATCAAGCCTCTTATAAATACTCCTATCGCTTTTTAGACTATAGGGATGATAGCTTCGTAGTATCATCTATATTGGCAACTGGATCAAAGCAGAACCTAAATACAAAATATATTTATACCTAAGTTACTGGAGGTTCTTGCAATAGATATAGACCCTCTGGATGTAGATATAAAAAGAAATGACCTATACTTCAAGCAGGATGGCACAATTAGTAAGTCCACTCTAGGGTCTAGTCTTAGGATTGGAGGATTTTATGAAGAGGATAATCATAGAAGACTTTTGTAATGTAAGAAAGCTGGCCCTCTTGGAAGAGGACAAGTTGACTAAATTAATTATAGAAGATAAGTTTAAGGATGGGCTGGTAGGAAATATCTATAGGGGCGAGTCCACAAGGTAGTCAAGGAATGGATGCCTGTTTTGTGGATATTGGTTTAGAAGAGCCACCTATATGAAGATAAAAAGGGTCAAAAGTACCTGTGTTGGAGATCTCAATTCTAGTTCAGATTTCTAAATCTGCCAAGGGAGACAAGAGGGTCAGCCTAACAAGAGAAGTCAGCATACAGGGCAGGTATATGGTCTATATACCATCTAATGATAAGATTAGTTACTCGAATAAGCTAACAAAGAGTCAGGTATTGGACTTGAAATCAAAGATAGAGGAACTAGGGGTCACAGGTAATAGGGGCTTAATTGTAAGGACAGAGGCAGGTCTTGCAAGTATAGATGATTTAAAGGATGACTTTAATATTCTAAGGAATAGTTATGAAAGACTAGAGGAATCTTTTAAGTCTAGCCTGAGTCCAGGCTTGATAAAGAGGGCCAAGGGTCAAATTGAGACTTTTATAGGCTATAACCTAGACAAGGACCTAGAGGCTATAGTTTATCCCCAAGATATGGATGTGGATTTCAACAATGGGGCTGCTGAAAGTCTGGATAAGCTTGATATAAGGGCAATAGTCAAGTCTCATAGATAGGTCCTACCTTTGGAAGGCTAGTAGGGATAAAAATCCTGCTACCTTTAGCAACTATGGTGTAAACGCAAGGCTTACTAGTTACCTTTTCAAACAAGATTAGGCTGAGGAATGGGTCTTATATAGTTATCGATAAGACTGAGGCCATGACGGTTATAGATGTTAACTCCAGAGGTACATTGGGTCAGCTAATTATGCCAATACTGTTATAGATGTCAATATGGGCCTAGTAGATGAAATAGCAAGGCAGATACTCATGAGGGACCTATCCGAATCATCATTGTAGACTTTATAGATATGAAGTCAGAAAAGGATAGGGGAAGACCTGATAAGAAAAATGAATAGGGCCTTGGGGGCTGATGGGAAAAATACCAAAGTTCATGGTTTTTACCAGACTAGGACTTTTGGAGATAAGTAGGAGGAGGAGTCAGGACTCTTTTTGAATCCTACTACTATAGCCATGAGTCTAGAGACTATTACTCAGCTAATAGGCTAGTGGACCTAGTAGAGGAAGAGGCAATCAATCATATTTACCATGATTCAATAAAAGATGATGAAGAGAAAAAGTCTTGTTATAGAAATGGAGGCTGGCAAGTACAAGAGGCTTATGGCAGAAAAAGGAGGTCATAGGTCAAATTGAGGACAAGTATAGACTAGTTATAGAATTTAGACCAGTATGAGAAATTTAATATAATCAGAAATAATAAAGCTAGGCATTCACTTGAACCTTTGTAGAAGGTGATATGAATGTCTAGCTTTTTAATATTATCTTATCATACAAGACCTATTTTTAGGGATAGCCTATGGATAAATTGATACCATCATAGGCCAGACTAGTGTTTTTGAAGACAGAGCTTGCATTTTCAATATAGTCACTTGGAGAATCCAGTGATGGTGAAAAGTGGGTTAAAAGCAATTGGTCTACCTGACCCTTGTAGGCAAGGTTGGCTGCTTCCCTAAAGGTCATGTGCTTATTTTTCACTGCCTTCCTATATCCAGGTCATCACCATACATGGCCTCGCATACAAAGAGTCTACTGGACTCTATAAAGGGAATGATGGCATCTATAGGTCTAGTGTCAGTTATATATGAAAACTTGATACCAGGCCTAGGCTTGCCAAGTACCATATCAGGTGTGTAGGACACATCATCCATATAGAAGGTCTGACCAGCCTGTAGGTGTCTCCATAGGCGCTTAGGAACCTGGTTTTCTAGGGCCTTGTCCATGTCAAACTCCCTATTTCTCTTAAAGTAGAGACTATAGCCCAGACACTCAGTTGAATGGTCTAGATCAAGGGTTGAGATTTCAATTTCCCTAAGTATATCCGAATTTATTGAAAAAGCAACCTGCAGGTTTTTTCAAGGACCACGAGTCTATAGGGCAGGCCCTCCCAAAGAACCATCATTGCACTAAGAACTCTTTTTATACCCCCTCGGACCAACTATATACAAGGGACTTCTTTTTCGGCATTACCCATGGTAGATAAAAAGACCTAGTAGGCCATTGATATGGTCACCATGGAGGTGGGTGATTAGAATTAAATCTATGTCCTTGAAACCACAGCCTATCTTCTTCATAGAAATCTGGGTTCCTTCGACACAATCTATTAAAATTTTTCTTCCCTTATAATTAATAAAGGCACTTGAACAAAATCTTTCTGGTGTGGGTACATTACCACCTGTGCCTATCATTGTAAGATTTTAACATTTACTCACCTTCTTTCCTAAGTTATTTCCAAGGATGGCCATAAAAGCAGGCCTCCAAATATGGAAAGGAATATGTATATAAGTCCTGGTATGGGGTGGCCATCCAGAACAAGTTGACAAACGTCCCTGCTAAAGGTTGAAAAAGTAGTGAAACTTCCAATTAAGCCAGTAGCAAATAAATTGTAAAAATGCGGCCTCATCCTACCAAGTAGGCACCTAGCAAGCAGGGCTAGGACAAAAGAGCCTAATAGGTTAACAACTAGGGTCCCTATAGGAAGGTAGTAATAGGCTGGTTAAAAGTCCCTCTACATGGTTGGGCTTGATAACTATAAGTTTGGACCTATGGTTGACGAGGTCGTCAAGTCCAGTAAATACTCCAAATCGTAATATGGAACCTACTAGCCCACCCAAGAAAATATATGGGATAGACTGGTCGAAGCTAGATTTTTTCATCATATAAGCACCCCCAAAAAGCAGGCTCCAATAGACAAGAAAATACTAAGGGCCACATATAAAAGACTAATAGTTATATGACCATCAAGGGCTAGATTTAGGTTCTCTACTATAAAGGTAGAAAAGGTTGTAAAACCACCTAAGAAGCCTGTAGCCATAAAGGTTAGTAAGCCCTTATTATTAAAATGACTGTATACGTATGCCAGCAAAAACGAACCCAATACATTTATAAAAAGAGTATGCAAGTGATTTTCGATTCAATTTTATCCTGAATGTAGACGCCAGTAGAGTAACGGGCAAGGCACTGAAGCCCTCCTCCTAGGCCTACAAGTATTATATATATCATAAATACTCCCTATAGTAATTTATAGCTCTAGTAACTTTTAAATGAAATTATTATTTCATATTTAGTTCAAAATCCTCATATCCATAGGCAATATGTGTTAGAGAAAAATATCCATAAAAACCTAAATAATCTAATCTATTTTTAGCTATTATAATATCAATTTTAGCATAAATTAGGATAAATAAGTTACAATTGAATACAAAATATAAGGATACAAAAATAAAAATATATTTTTGTGGTATAATCAGAGGGAAAGGATGTGGTTTTTTGGCTAGGGTTACATCAATTGAATTTCAAAAAAAGAACAAGGATAGGGTCAACCTATATGTTGATGGAACCTATCTTATGTCAATGTATGCAGAAATGGTCTACAAGTACAATATCAGCGTAAACTCAGAAATTGACCAAGAGAGACTGACGCGAAATAATCAAGGCTGATGACTATGAGAAGGCCAAGAACAAGGCCCTAAACTACATTTCCAGGGTAGAGAGATCTGAAAAGAAGGTCAGGAAAAGTTGCAAGATGAATTTGACCAAGAAATAATAGATATGGTCATGGACTTTTATACTCATTTGTTGATGATGGCAGGTTTGCAGGAAGAATTATAAGCAACTCTATGAAGTTTAAAAGGGTTGGTAAAAACAGGATCAAACAGGACCTCTACATGAAGGGTATAGATAGTGCCATGATAGACAAGACCCTATCTGATATAGACCAGGACGAAGAATTGGAAAAATGCTATATATCTGGCAGAGAAAAAGACTGGCAAAAATCAAAATCAGATGATAAAAATCTACTTAGAACAAAAGTTATACCAGCACCTATCCTATAAGGGATTTGCTTATGATACTATAAATTCTGCCATCCGTCATGTTTTTGGACATATAATGGCAAGATTGTTTGGAGAAGGTCGAAATGAAGAATATAATTATATTGGCTATCAGTATATTAATTGCAGTATACAACATTGTTAGCCTCTATATGGACGATAGAAGGTAAAAATCAAATAGACTTATGATTAAGCCTGTGATAAAATTAAATTATCATGATAATGAGAGGAATAGAATAATGTTGGAATTGCAAGACAGGCTTGAACTGTCTCAGAAAAGAAACTATAGAAAAGCTAGAGTCGATGAGGGGATAGTAAAGGGACTAAACTCAAGCTAGGTATAATGGGAGGAACCTTTAATCCTATTCATAACGCCCATTTGGCTACTGCAGAATTTATAAGGGACAAGTATGATCTAGACAAGGTTATATTTATACCTGCAGGTGACCCACCTCATAAGAAGGGGGTCTTAAACAAGTTTTAAGCGTTTTGATATGGTCATCCTATCAACACTAAAGAACGATGATTTTTTGGTTTCAGATTATGAGGTCCTTTCAGACAAGGAAAGGGACTACACTGTAGATACCCTAAGGCATATAAGTGAAACCTATCCCAATGAAGAGTTATACTTCATCACAGGATCAGATGCCCTAAATCAGATGGAAACTTGGAAGGAATTCCAGGAAAATTTCAAGCTGGCTAAGTTTGTAGCAGCTATCAAGTGTAGTATAAATCTTTTAGAAACCCAAGAAAATAGTTTGAAACTTTTAGGCAGAGATATGATGCTGATATAGATATGGTATATGTTCCTTCATTGGAAATATCATCAACCTATATTAGGAGCTTAGTAAAAAACGGTAAGAGTATAAAGTACTTGGTACCTAGTAGGGTAGAGGAATACATAAATGTACATAATTTGTATGGAGGTGTTGTTAGGTAGATGGAAAAATCAGTTGTGATAGAAAAATTAAAGGATTATCTACTGAAAAAAGATGGACTCATTCATTAAACGTGGCTAAGGCTGCAGTCCAATTATCAGACTTGGTGGGATGTGACTCACAGAAGGCTGAAATAGCTGGGATTTTACATGATGCAGCCAAGTATGTAAAGCTAGAAGATGTAGGATCTTATTGTGAAAAGTACAATATCCACCTAGATGATATGGAAAAAGAGAAAGCAGTCCTATCACACAGTGTATTGGGGTCTTACATAGCCAGGTACGAATTTGGCATTGAAGATGAAAATATATTAAGTGCAATCAGGTATCATACAACGGCTATTAGGATATGAATATCTTGGAAAAATCATATATGTAGCAGACGTAATGAGAGGTCGGCAGGGACTACCCTGGTGTTGACGACCTAAGAGAGGTAGCCTTTAGTGGTGACTTAGACAGGGCAGTTCTGATGGCCCTAGAAAATGCCATTTTGTCGGTGATAAGAAAAAAGGCACCGCTACATTTGAGAACTATAGAGGCGAGAAACATTACTTGGCCCAGGTCAAGGCTAAATAGGTTAAGAGATTGAGGAGAAAGATATGATAACAGTAGAAAATATGGTAAAAGTCATGTACGATGCTATAGATGACAAGCTAGGTCAGGATATAGCTATTCTGAATATAGGTAGAGTATCTAGTCTATGTGATTACTTTGTGATAACATCAGCCTCGTCTTCAAGACAGGTAAAGGCAGCAGCAGATAGTGTTGAAGATGCTATGACTGAATTAGGCATTGAGCCTAGGGGTAAAGAAGGTAGAGAGATGCAGAACTGGATCCTACTAGACTATGGTGATGTGATGGTCCATGTATTTGATGAAGAAAACAGGGGCTTTATAACCTAGAAAAGCTATGGAAGGATGCGCCATATCTCAGAATCCTGAAACACTTTAGCTATGGCTAGGATATCTAAATTTGGATAATCCTATAAAATTTAACTGATATATTATTTTTGTTTTGATTTTATATTACATTAGGCCTAGTTGTTTATATTTTTAAATATTGACAAGGTAAGGGCTTTATGTTAATATAAAAGCATAGGTTTTTAGGCTATGAAAGAATAGCCAGGAGAAAAAGAATACATAAATATAAGCGGAGTAGTAGGAGCTAACTATTTTCAGAGAGCCAATGGATGGTGAAATTGGTGGTAGTAAACTTTGAACTTGCTGATGAAACTTATATACCGTAGTTGGTTTAATAACGTCGAGAGTCCAAATTTATTTGGAAAATTAGGGTGGTACCGTGAGAATATCATCGTCCCCTAAACATTTTTGTTTAGGGGCTTTTTGTTGTTAACCAATATTTATATTTTTGAAGGAGGAGTTATTATGAGCTATATGATTTTAAAAGTATAGAAAAGAAGTGGCAGAAGGCCTGGGATGAAAAGAGCCAGTATAAGATGGATACTAGGATACTTCAAAGCCAAAGTACTACTGTCTCAGAAATGTTCCCTACACCCATCAGGCAAGATTCACATAGGGTCACGTTAGGAATTATTCAATAGGTGATGTGGTAGCAAGATACAAGAAAATGAATGGCTACAATGTTTTACACCCAATGGGTTGGGACTCTTTTGGTCTACCAGCAGAAAACGCGGCAATTAAGAATAACATACATCCACACGTATGGACTATGTCAAATATAGAGGAAATGAAGGAGCAGCTAAGCATGCTTGGTCTTAGCTATGACTGGGACAAGGAAGTAGCAACTTCAACTCCAGAGTACTACAAGTGGACTCAGAAGATATTCTTAGAATTCTATAAGGCTGGTTTGGCCTACAAGAGGGAAGTCATTTGTTAACTGGTGTCCATCATGCATGAAACAGTTTTTGGCCAATGAGCAGGTAGTTCAGGGTCAGTGTGAAAGATGCGATAGCCTAGTTGAAAAGAAGGAACTAGAGCAGTGGTACTTCAAGACTACAGCGTTTTCTGAGGAACTATTGGCAGACCTTGATAGTCTAGATGGATGGCCAGAGAAGGTTAAACTTATGCAGAAGAACTGGATAGGCAAGAGTTTTGGTGCTAATGTAAACTTCCAGTTAGAAGGAAGTGACCAGGAAATATCTGTATACACAACTAGACCAGACACAATATTTGGGTCTACATTTATGGTATTGGCTCCAGAATCTCAGTTGGCTAGAGAACTAGTAGCTGGTACGAAGTATGAGCCAGTCTTGGATGAATTCTTGGCTAAGATGCATACTATGACTCAGATAGAAAGAGAAGCGGCCGACCCAGGAAAAAGGAGGGGTAAGTTCATAGGCAAGTATGTAATCAATCCACTAACAGGCAAGAAGATGCCTATATGGATTGCCAACTATGTTTTAGCAGACTATGGTACAGGTGCCGTAATGGGTGTTGCTGCCCATGATGATAGGGACAATGACTTTGCCAAGAAGTATGACCTAGAAATAATTCCTGTAATTGATGAAGATGACAAGATGATAAATTCAGGTCAGTTCGATGGTATGAACAAGGATGAGGCCTTTGACAAGATAATTGAAAAACTAGAGGAAATGGGCAAGGGTAACAAAAAGACTAATTTCAGGTTAAGAGACTGGTTGATTTCTAGACAGAGATACTGGGGCTGTCCTATACCTATGATCTACTGTGATGATTGTGGAATAGTACCAGTAGATGAAAAGGACCTACCAGTCCTACTTCCAACGGACGTAGAATTCACTGGTAAGGGAGAATCTCCACTTGCAAGCTCAAAGACATTTACACAGTGCACTTGTCCTAAGTGTGGCAAGCCAGCTAGAAGAGAAGTAGATACTATGGATACATTTGTAGATTCATCATGGTACTATATGAGATATGCAGACAACAAGAATGAAGAAGCTCCATTTGATGCTGATGTAGTGAACAATTGGCTACCAGTTGACCAGTATATAGGTGGTGTAGAGCATGCTATCCTTCACCTATTATATGCTAGATGGTTCACTAAGGCCTTTAACAAGCTTGGTTGGACTAATCATGTTGAGCCATTTAAGAACCTTTTAACTCAGGGTATGGTACTGATGGATGGGTCTAAGATGTCAAAGTCAAAGGGTAACACAGTGTCACCAGTAGAATTAGTTGAAAACTATGGTGCAGATACTGCAAGGTTATTTATCTTATTTGCAGCGCCACCAGAAAGAGACCTTGAATGGTCTGAACAGGGAGTGGAAGGTTGCTTCAAGTTCCTTAACAGGGTATACAGGTTGGTTGACGAGCTAGCCCCTGTAACAAAACTTGACCATGAATTTGGAAACCTAACTAAGGCTGACAAGGATATGAGGGCCAAGACTAACAATACCTGAAGAAGGTTACAGAAGACCTTAACGATAGGTTTGGCTTCAACACTGCAATAGCAGCCCTAATGGAGTTGATTAATGACCTTTACAAGTACAAGGAGTTAGATGATAGAAATGACGCTGTTATCAAGGAAGCTCATAGAGGCAGTGAGTTGTAATACTTGCCCCATTTGCTCCACACCTTGGTGAAGAATTATGGTTGATGATAGGCAAGGAGGCCAGTGTATTTGATATAGCATGGCCAGAATATGACAAGTCAGCCATCCAGCTAGATGAAGTTGAAATAATCGTCCAGGTTAATGGTAAGGTTAGAAACAAGATAAATGCCCCAGTTGGCATAGACCAGGAGGCTATGAAGGACCTAGCCCTAAATGACGAAAAAGATAAAGGAATTCATAGAGGACAAGGATGTAGTCAAAGTGATAGCTATACCTTCAAAGCTAGTAAATATAGTAGTAAAGTAGAGGTGGACAATGAATGAAATAAAGAAGAAAGAAACAAGGGAGCAGCCTTACTGACTCTTACATCTATCCTTTGGGGTGTGGCCTTTATATTTCAGAGGACAGGTATGGACCACATAGGTCCCTTTGCATTCAACTTTTTTAGATGTTTATTAAGTACATCATTTCTATTATTGGTCAGTGGATTTTTAGATATAAAAATGCAGAACACTACAGGGCTGCCAATTTTAAACCAAAGCTAGTTACAAAGAACCTACTAGTAGGAGGTACCCTAGCAGGACTTGCCCCTATTTATGGGATGAGCTTACAGCAGGTTGGTATGATGAGTACTACTGCCTCAAAAGGCAGGCTTTATAACTACCATGTACATAGTGCTGGTACCCTCTAATGGGAGTATTTTATGGTAAGAGACCAACGCCTAAAACAGGCTTGTGTGTCCCTAATAGCTGCTATCGGCTTGTATTTAATTTCTATCAAGCAAGGCTTTTGTTATAGAAAAGGGAGATTTCTTTGTATTCCTTTCTGCTATATCATTTTCCTCCAGATAGTTGTAGTAGATATATTTGCGCCTAGAGTAGATGCAATCAAGTTGAATATGACCCAGTTTATAACTTGTGGTATCCTTTCACTAATTGTAGTTTTACTGGAAGGAGACAGTCACTGTAGAGGCAGTAAGGTCAGCTGGAAATTGCACTTCTATATACTGGTATTGCTTCTAGTGGTATAGGCTTTACCCTACAGGTTGTAGGTCAGGAAGCACTCTATCACCAACTATAGCATCACTAATAATGAGTACAGAGTCAATCTTCTCATTGATAGCAGGTATGCTAGTGTTAGGTGAGAGCATGATGGCAAGAGAGGCTATTCGGCTGCCTAGTCATGGTAGTGGCCGTGGTTTTTAGCCCAGGTAGACCTACCAAAGAGGAAAAAGCGAATGTAGGTTAAGTTGAATATTTCATTTTAAATTTTATCTTGTAAGAGGCTGTAGCTAGTGAAATTTCCCAAAAAGCTTAGACAAAAATCTATCTTTGGGAACTGGAACAAATCTACAGCCTTTTTAAAAATAAAATGAAAAATAGGATAAAACTTATTGACATTGAAATCTCTATTTAGTATACTATATGAGTAATTGCCGCATCGGTAAAGGTGGCTGCACAGTATAAGCAGTGCTTGGCAAAAACTCTACTTTGTAGATACCTGACCCTACGAGTTTGAGAACAAGGAGGTGTATTATGTACGCTATAGTTAAGACTGGAGGAAAGCAGTATAAGGTTTCTGAAGGTGATGTTCTATTCGTGGAAAAGCTAGAGGCTAACGAAGGTGATGTTGTTACTTTAGATGAAGTATTAGCAGTAAACAACGGTGAACTTAAGTTAGGTACTCCTGTAATTGAAGGTGCATCTGTTCAGGCTAAGGTCGTAGAACAGGGCAAGGCTAAGAAAAATAATCGTTTATAAAGTACAAGCCAAAGAAAGACTACAGAAGAAAGAACGGTCATCGTCAGCTATATACTAAGATCGTAGTTGAAAAGATCAACGCATAGTCATCATGATTAAAGTAACATTTTATTATAATGACGAATTTAAAATTAAGGGCTTTGAATTGAAGGGTCACGCAAATTATGGCGAATTTGGATACGACATAGTATGTGCGGCTGCCACGACTAATTCAATCAGGGTTGTCAATTCACTAGAAGAGCTACAAATGTGGGTTTTGAGGTCCAAAGAGGCAGAGGAAGGTTTTATAGCCGCCTTTATAAAGGAGGAGGATATAGAAAGGTCCCAGCTCTTATTAAACCACTTAAAACGTACATTAGAGGAAATTAGTAGAGAATATCCAAAAATATAAAAAATATATGAAAAGTAGGGGGTGACTCCAGATGTTAAAAATGAATTTTACAGCTTCTTGCATCTAAGAAGGGAGTTGGTTCTTCTAAGAATGGTAGAGATTCGATTTCTAAAAAGACTTGGTGTTAAGAGATTTGATGGTCAGACAGTAACTGCTGGTTCTATCATTGTTAGACAGAGAGGAACTAAGATTCATCCTGGAACAAATGTTGGAAAGGGTGGAGATGATACTCTATTCGCACTTGTTGATGGAAAAGTTAAGTTCGAAAGATTAGACAAGAAGAAAGAAAGTAAGTATATATCCAGTAGAAATCGCTGAATAATACAGATGATGGGCTATCAATTTTTCGATAGCCCATTTTTCAAAAAGGAGGTGTAAGAATGTTTATAGACAAGGCTAGAATATTTTGTCAAGGCAGGTAATGGTGGTAATGGTGCAGTGTCCTTTAGGAGGAAAAGTACGTACCAGCAGGTGGTCCAGACGGTGGCGATGGAGGCAGGGGTGCCAATATCATTATGGTTGCTGATACAGGACTTAGGACATTGATGGATTTTAAGTATAAGAAGAAGTATTCTGCCCAACACGGTGAAGACGGATCCAAGAAGAAGCGTGCAGGGAAAAACGGTGAAGACCTAATTTTGAGTGTACCAGAAGGAACTGTCATCAGGGATGAAAAGACAGGCCTAATTATAGCTGACCTAAAGAAGGCTGGAGACCAGGCTGTAGTAGCCAGGGGTGGCTATGGTGGTAAGGGTAACCAGCACTTTGCAAATGCGGTTAGACAGGCTCCCTGCCTTCGCTAAATCAGGTACAGACGGCCAGGAAAGATGGATTACACTCGAGTTAAAGATGATAGCTGATGTAGGTTTATTGGGCTTTCCAAATGTAGGTAAGTCTACCTTCCTTTCAGTGGTTACATCTGCCAAGCCAAAGATAGCAAACTACCACTTTACTACCCTTACTCCTAACCTGGGTGTTGTGCAGACACGCCATGGAGAGTCATTTGTAATTGCTGATATACGGAATAATAGAAGGGCCGCTGATGGAGTAGGACTAGGACATGACTTCTTAAGACACGTAGAAAGAACTAAGGTATTGGTTCATATAGTTGATATTTCAGGCATAGAGGGCAGGGATCCTATCGACGACTTTGAAAAGATAAATGAAGAGCTAGGACTATATAATGAAAGACTATCTACAAGGCCTCAGCTTGTAGTTGCCAACAAGTCTGATTTATTATTTGATGAATCTATCTATGAAAAACTTCAAGAAAAACTATGGAAGAAAAGGGATATGAGGGTATTCAAGATGTCAGCTGCAACTAGGGATGGTGTAGACCAGGTAATAGATAGGGTAAGCCAGCTCCTAAATGAGGTTGAAGATGTTGAACTAGTTAGTCAAGAAGAATTGTACAGGCCAGAACTTGATGTGGATGAAGATGGTGGTCTAAAGGTACAAGTAGATGAAAATGGTATCTATGTAGTCACTGGAAGGGAATTGAGACGTATTATGTACTCCGTTAACTTTGATGATATGGAATCACTACAGTTCTTCCAGGCCCAGATGGAGGCTAAGGGAGTATTTGATATGCTAAGAGAAGCAGGCATAGAGGATGGAGATACCGTCAAGATATACGAGTTAGAGTTTGAATTCTATAACTAGGATGTTTTATGGTGAGTCTGGCATATACCAGGCTTGAATTTAAAAGGGAGGATGCTAAATGTTAAATGGCAAGAAGAGGGCCTACCTAAGGTCATTAGCCAATACAACTAAGCCTACTAGCCAGATAGGTAAGGAAGGTATCACACAGGACTTTCTTTGACCAGCTAGAGGACCAGCTAAGAGCTAGAGAGCTAGTGAAGGTAACGATACTGGATAATGCTGGTAGAGGCCAAGGAAGCAGCGAATGCTATATGCGCAGAAATAAGAGCTGAGTTTGTTCAGGCTATAGGGTAGTAAGTTTACTATATATAAGAAGAACAACGAAAATCCTAAAAATATTTTTCCTGAGGACATGAACAGGCCAAGCCAAAGGACAAGAGGAATCAAGTAGTAAGAGGATTACTAAGAAGCAGGCCACTATTAGATCAATAAAGAAAAATAGGCATAACTAGTCTAGGGTGGTCTTAACTATTGAAAATAAAACAGATAAAGTTTTTAATATCTAGATATTAAATTTATAACTTTGTTAATTTTTATAAAAATTCAAATTTAATATTGAAATTTTCGTCCCTATAGTAGTATTATCCTAACTGTAGGACTTTTTTAGTTCCTATAAAATAGGGAGGGTGTTTGTATAATTCTCCAGAGAAAAGAGGTAACAAGATGGAAAGAGTAACATTAGAAGATGTAAAAGAAGCTAGAGGCACAATTGAAGACGTGGTTTTGAAGACTGACCTACTTGAAAACGTTAGGTTATCTGAAAAAACAGGTGCACAGGTATTCTACAAAGTGTGAAAACCTACAGAGAACGAGGTTCATTTAAAATAAAGGGGTGCCTGCAATAAGATAGCCCACCTTACTGATGAAGAAAAGGCTTGCGGAGTTATAGCATCAAGTGCTGGTAATCATGCCCAGGGTGTAGCCCTAGGAGCAAAAAATGCTGGTATTAAAGCTACTATATGTATGCCTGCCAATGCACCTGTATCAAAGGTTGCTGCAACTAAGAGCTATGGTGCAGAGGTTGTTCTAAACGGAACAGTATATGATGACGCCTATGCCAAGGCTATAGAAATACAGGCCCAGACAGGAGCTACATTCCTACATCCTTTTGACGACAAGTATGTAATTGCAGGTCAGGGAACTATAGGCCTAGAAATATATGAACAGCTAAACGGTAATGTTGATACTGTTATAGTACCAATCGGTGGTGGCGGAATCATTGCTGGTATAGCAACTGCTCTAAAGGAAATGAACCCAGCCATAAAGGTTATAGGTGTGCAGACTTGCAATATACCTTCAATGAAGAAGTCATATGAAAATGGTAAGATAACATCTGCCTTCAATGATATAACTATTGCTGATGGTATAGCAGTTAAGACTCCAGGTAGCTTGACATTTGATATTATATCTAAAGCTTGTTGATGATGTAATAACAGTGACAGAAGAGGAAATAGCAGAAGCAATCCTATTTATGATGGAAAATCAGAAGTTAGTAAGTGAGGGAGCCGGTGCAGTCAGTACAGCAGCCCTACTATCTGAAAAGTACAAGCCAGCTGCTGGTGAAAGTAGTATGTGTAGTATCAGGTGGTAATGTGGATATCAACACGCTTTACAGGATTATGAGCGTTGCCCTTAAGAGACAGGGTAGAAGGATAAGTATAGTTGCAGAGCTACCAGATGTACCAGGTGCTCTAGCTACACTTGTATCAATAATAGCTAAAAACGGTGGTAATGTCCTTACAATTAACCAGGACAAGCTAGCTACTGGTAAGTATATAAAGAAGCAGACTGTTGAGGTAACTATAGAAACTGTAGACTTTGACCAGATAAATGCTATGAAGTCTGCCTTTGTTGAAAATGGTATAAAGGTAGAATTCTTATAGGATTTGCATTTAGGATAATATTGGTAAAATACTAAGACTATGGTAAAATTAACTATAGGGTGATACTTGCTATCACGATTATGGTTTATAAAAGACAATAGGTTTTAAGAAATTTAGGAGGAAAAAATGGGAGAAGTTATATTCACTGATAAGGCTCCAGCTGCAGTTGGACCATATTCACAGGCTATAAAGGTAGGAAATGTAGTATATTGTTCAGGTCAGGTACCTCTAGTACCAGAAACTGGACTACTAATTGAAGGGGATATAAAGGCTCAGGCAGGACAGGCCCTAAAGAATGTAAAGGCTGTTCTAGATGAAATTGGAGCTGATGTAACTAATGTAGTAAAGACTACAGTATTTATCCTAGATATGGAAGATTTTGGACCTGTGAATGAAGTATATGCTGACTTCTTTGGTGACCACAAGCCTGCTAGGTCTTGTGTAGCAGTTGCTGAATTACCAAAGGGTGCAAGAGTTGAGGTAGAGGTACTAGTAGTACTATAATTAAATTAGATTCCTTGTACTAATATTATATGAAGAGGGTCTGTAGCTACAGAAGTAGGTATGGACCCTCTTTTTCGTTTATAATTCTGTGTAAGTAAACATAAAAACTCCATATTAAAAATAATAACACTAAGCCTATTGAAAGTTACTTTTAATAAATAAAAATTAAAAAACTTAATTAAATATCAGAAAATGATTAGGGATAAAAGTTTTCTGGGAATAAAATATAAAATAGCTAAAAATACTTAGTTAGTAAATTATTTCGATAGATATTAAAGTAATAGTTAAATTAATAGAGCTTTAGGAGGGAAATTATGAGTTATATTGATATTTTTAAAAAAGAAATTAAGGAAAAGAAAGATATAGGGCTTGAAAAGCATAGCTTTGGAACGAGAAAGCTAGCTGTTGGACTAGTATCTTGTATTCTAGGCTTTAATCTAGTTTTTAGCCCATTTGTGGCAAATGCTGAAACTGACCCAGAATTTTTGGTGATGATGATATCGATAAGGTAGCAATTGTAAATAAGAAACAGACTATAGTAGAGGCATCTCAAATTGTGGAAATTGAGGTTGTACCAACCTATTATGGAGAATGGATAAAGGTTGATGATAGGGAGCTAAACCTTATGGGTCTTAGCTTCAATAAGGTAAATGGTAAGTATCTTATCACTGGCAAGTATAACCTAAGAGAGGCCTGGGGTCAGGACGAAGAGCAAAAGAGGGTTGTAGAGACAATCAAAGTCATACGTCAGGACGGAAGTGTTGAAACTAGGAAGCTAGTATTTATAGTACAAAGAGATACAGACAGGGATGGTAAACCTGATGTGACAGATCCAGATGATGATAATGATGGTTACACAGATGTAGAGGAAAAGACAAAGGGGTCAGATCCTAAAAAGGCCAGCTCAATACCTGCTACGATTGTAAATCCAATAGTTGACCAGACTGTGATAGAAGGAAAGCCGATAGCTGAAGTTACGATTACAACAAAACAATCCAAATGCTAATGTAGGAGTAAAAAACCTTCCAAAGAGTGTAGAATACAAGAATGGAAAGGTTACTGGAAGCCCTAAAATAGACGACTGGGGTAAGGGTGAAGAAACAAGAGAATTTATAGTTACCGTAGAGGCTAAGGACCCAACAGGTACTATAACTACAAAAGACCTTTAAAATAACAGTCCAGAGGGATACAGACAAGGATGGTCTCACCCGATGGACAGACCCAGATGATGATAATGATGGCTTTTACAGATGTAGAGGAAAAGGCAAAAAGGAACAGATCCAAAGAACCCAAATTCCAAGCCTGATACGGGAAAGAAAATTGATGCTGCTAGAATAGCAGGTAGGGACAGAATAGACACGGCAATAGATATCTCAAAGAAGTTCTTTAAAAAGTCAAAGGCTGTAATCGTAGTCAGACATGACCTATTCCCAGACTCAATGACAGCTTCAGTATTGGCCAAGCTAAAGGATGCACCAATCCTGCTTAACCCAACTGATAAGTTAGACTCAAGAGTTGGTGACGAAATAAAGAGACTAGGAGCCGAGGAAGTAATCATTGTAGGTGGCCAGAACTCTGTATCTGAGAGGGTAAGAGAGGACCTAAAGGTCTATGATGCTGATAAGAATGTTGAAAGAATAGCAGGAGCTGACAGGTATGGAACTTCAGAAATGGTTGCTAAGAGAGTAGTTGGAATAACTGGTAAGAAAAATACAGCAGTCCTTGCTTCAGGCCAGCTATTCCCAGATGCCCTATCAGTAGGAACTTTTGCTTCAAGAGAGGGCTACCCGATACTTCTAGTCAAGAAGAACCTAGTACCAGAAGAGGTGGAAAGAGCTATTAGGGATCTTGATATCAACAAAAATTACATAGCGGGTGGTCTAGATACAATATCTAGACTAGTAAACTAAGCTTCCAAATGTGGTAGAAAGGATGGCTGGTAAGACAAGGTATGAGACTTCAGTTGCTATAGCCAAGTCTAAGTTCAAGGATAGCAAGGAAGCCTTTATAGCTTCAGGTGAGGAATTTGCAGATGCTTTAGTAATATCACCAATATCAGGCAAGTACAACCTACCAACATTATTGGTGTCAAGTAGGGCAAACGGAAATCAAGAAGTAAAGGCCTATATCAAGATTCTAAGATAAATAAGCTAGTAGCAATAGGTGGACATAGGTATATTCCATCAAGTATCATTGATAGCCTAGTAAAATAACGACAAATAATAATAAACATAGGATATATTTTTAAAGGGGTAAAGGAAATACCGATTAAATAGTATAATAAAGAGATATACACTGAGGGTTCTATGGCTAATGAAGTTGTGGACCTTCTTTTATGTATTTATATAAAAATATTTATTAAGATTGATCGTATAATCAGGTTGAACAATTATCCATAACACTGTATCGTTACGTTGACCGAAAGATAAAAAAGTATCAGTGACTTTGATGTAGACTATATTGCTGACATAGAAGTATGGTGTAAGATCTTGCAACATAAAATACTAAATTAACGTACAAGGGATGAAGTCTTCGAAGATGAGCTTGACCTATATATCGACAGTCAGCTTCGTGATATGTATTTTTAATCATCAATGTTCAACTTATCATTGTAATTTTGTGTAAATTAAAGTTAAAGTTATATAAAAACAGTTAAATTTTATTAAATTAATTAAAATTAATGATTAGTTTGTAAGTAATTTGGGAATAGACTAAGAAGGTATAATAAAAAGTTTGAATTAGTTTTATTTATTAAAAGCACTAATATATTTAAATGTATTAAATTACAGAATATATTAGTTATTAATCAATAAGCTAAAAATAAACAGTAATATTATTAAAAACAAGGAGTATTGGTATTTATGAGAAAATTAGTTAAAAATCAATGTTTACTGCTTTGACCATGCTGATAATATCAGGTGTATTTGCAAGCACTACAATGGCAGAGTCTAGTATTAATGCTGATAATGAACCCTACAGTGAATTGACGAGTTTGTATTACATTGCAGCAGATGGTGAAATGGATGTTGGTACACCAGAAACAGTAATTAAAGATACATACTGGGTCGATTTAGAGAAAAATATAGTATTAAGTAAAGTTGTAGGGGCAGTTGATCTTTCGTATCGTCCAGGAGATGATAAAGGCTTTAAAAATTATTTATAAAGATCTTGAAGAAATTGGTGTATTCCCTAAGTACGTACTAACACCTGGTGAGACAGCCCTAAAAAGTAATGGAAAATACTACAATAGGGAATGTTCGTAGTTATAAGTACATACCTAATACGGGAATTACTAATTATAGTGAATCAATAATGTCTAAACAATATGATGATTTTTACCGTTTGTCCTATTTACTTGGTGATGATGCAAAAATAGAAAATTCTTCTTTATTTAAAAATGGGTATGAAATCCACTGACCCAGTTCCGAGAGAGAAAAATCCATATGGATTTAGAGAATCTGATGTGCTAAGTCAAGATGAAGTTAATGATACAAGTAAGTTAACGGTATTTGGTGACATAAAGGAGAAAGGATCAACAGATTCAAAAGCAGATCAAGATACACAAGGTTGGTGATGAATTAAAAGCTTGACTTCTCAATATATGCTCCTTGGTTTTAAGCGTTATATGATGGGTGATACCCTAAGAATGACTAGAGGAGACTTAAGTGATGAAGAGATTAAAGACCTTTATGAAAATAATGAGGGTATGGTTGATTCTCAGATAGTATATACACTTGATATTCCAAATGAAGTGGATCTTAGAAGCCCAACTGCAAGCCCTAACAGGTATTAATGACTTTGACTTTTAAGACGGAAATAAAAGAAGAGTCTGGTAAGAAAAATTAGTAATGAGTCTTAGGTTAAAAAGAAGATAAGCGAGGAAAAAGATCTTTGGAAGAATATCGTTGAAAAAGATAAGAAAGGTTGATACAAGTAATGTCAAGGTATCAATATCGAGTCTATATGTCAATTCTAATGCTAAGCCAGAAACAAATATAAGTCTGCGTGGTACTGTAGGTGGATATTTCGAATGGTTGCGTACAAAAATACGATGGAGTTGAAAGAAAAATTTGGAAATGTACAGGGATACTTCCTGAAGATGGAGATTATACAAACCGTACTTATTTATCCTTTGCGGCAAAGCAAAATAATGAAGGAAGGGACCAGGCTGTACCTAGTGACAAAACAAACCTAATTTCTTATACATTTAAGCTAGAGGATAAGAAAACAAATCCACCAGTAAATCCTAAAAAGCCATCTGATCCTAAGACTCCAGACAGTCCTAATAAACCTGAAACAGGAAGAATTGATGGTAAGGATAGGATAGAAACAGCAATTAACATATCTAAGAAAAACTATGACAAGTCCAAGTCTGTAATAGTGGTTAGACATGACCTATTCCCAGACTCTATGACAGCCTCAGTATTGGCCAAGCTAAAGGATGCACCAATCCTACTTAACCCAACTGACAGGCTAGACTCAAGAGTTGGGGATGAAATCAAGAGACTAGGTGCTGAGGAAGTAATAATTGTTGGTGGCCAGAACTCTGTATCTGAGAAGGTAAGAGAAGACCTAAAGGCCTATGATGCTGACAAGAACGTAGAAAGAATAGCAGGAGCTGACAGGTATGGAACTTCTGAAATGGTAGCTAAGAGAGTAGTAGGAATCACTGGTAAGAAGAACACAGGAGTAGTAGCTTCAGGCCAGGTATTCCCAGATGCCCTATCAGTAGGAACATTCGCTTCAAGAGAGGGATATCCAATACTTCTAGTTAAGAAGGATTCAGTACCAAGTCAGATTCAAAAATGCTATAAAAGACCTTTGATATCAACAAGACTTATATAGCAGGTGGAACTAACACAATATCTAAGTCAACAGAAGCCAAGCTTCCAGGTGTGCTTGAAAGAATGGTCCCAAAACACTAGGTACGAAACTTCAGTAGCCATTGCTAAGTCTAAGTTTGGAGTAAGCAAGGAAGCCTTTTATAGCTTCAGGTGAGGAATTTGCAGATGCCTTGGTTATATCACCAGTATCTGGTAAGTACAATAGACCAACCCTACTTGTTTTCAACTAAGGCAGCTAACAATGGTCCTGTAAAGAAACTATGTAAAGGATTCAAAAATATCTAAGCTAACTGCTATAGGTGGACAGAGATATGTCCCATCAAGTATTATTGATGGTCTAGTCAAATAGTTGGCTTAAAAATATAAACAAATGCATTGGCACAGTAAATAGCCCATATGCTATAATGCCTAAAAAATTGTAAAAATAGAATTCAAAGTCCTTGATATCAAAGGATTCATGCCGATTAGCTAGGTATGGGTCTCCTTTATTTTACTAAAAATTAAATAAACACTACTTATAATACTAGCTCAAAGTATATTTATGCCGAATAAAATAAAGTGATTTAAAAATATTATTAATAAAAAAATAGATTAAATTTAAAGCTAAAGGAATAGATATGAAGGTGAGGTTAAGATTAAAGTAAGCTTATAAACAAAGCGAATTTTTAACTATATAGAAGATGATGTGAATAATATTTTTTTAAGGAGGAATTTTTATTGAAGAGATTTAATGTTTTTAGAAAAAGAAGTGAAGAAAAACAAGATGAATTTGTCAAGTGGAAATAAGGCTATAAAGAAGCTTTCTGTGGGGATTTTATCTTATCGCTAAGTTGTACAATGCTTCTAAACCCAATAGCAGTAGGAGCTGAAGGAACTACACCTACACCTACAAGTACAGGAGCGAGTGTTTCTTTTTGGAAATGTAAGTATAACAAATCAGAAACAAAGGATAGTTGATGGACATAGAATAGAAGATATAGTGATAACCCTCAAAACAATCCCAACTATAGGGTTAGTCTGAAAAAGCATATGATATATATAATGGAGAAACTTATATAAATCGTAATGGATTGAGATTTAATGAGGATAACCAGACTATTTATGGCACATATGCTTTATGGTCATTTTGGGATGATGATGAAGTAAGGACAGTTGAGGTAAAGGTAGAGTTATCTGTAAGAAATACAAACCCTCCATACGATAGTAGTGATACAACTATAGTATTAGAGTTCACCGTTCTAAGAGATACTGATGGGGATGGGGATCCAGATATAACAGATCCAGATGATGATGGAGATGGAATTTCAGATGAAGACGAAAAAGAAAATGGTACAGATCCAAAGAATGACGATGTCACAGCTCCTAAGATATTTGGACTTTATGAGGATGAAGAAGGTGTATATAGAGATGGAGTACCACTTGAAGATAGAATTGAAATAGAGGGTAAACAAATAAGAGAATTTGGAATGCAGACAGATTCGCTGGATTCATTAATAGATGTGAAGGACTTACCACCAGGTATTGAGTGTATTGATTGGGGATATTCAGGGACTCCAAAAGTTGATGATTGGGGTAAAAATGAAGAAAAAAAGAGTATACAGTTACTGTTAAGGCATATGACCCAGCTGGAAATGCTACTTATGAAAAGTTCAAATTTATAATATTGAGAGACACAGACAGAGATGGTATACCTGATATTACAGACACAGATGACGATGGCGATGGATTTACAGATGCAGAAGAGCTAGCAAAGGGTTCAGATCCTAAAGATCCAAAAATCAACACCTGCAACAATACCAGCTCCAAGTCCAAGCTCTTCAAGACCATCAAACCCTAGTACTTCAAGGCCAACAAGTCCTGTAGCAAATAATACAGCAACAAATAAGCCTGAAACAGGAAGAATTGATGGTAGGGACAGGATAGAAACTGCAATTAATATATCAAAGCAGGCATATAACAAGGCTAAGACTGTAATAGTAGTTAGGCATGACCTATTCCCAGACTCAATGACAGCATCAGTATTGGCTAAGCTAAAGGATGCACCAATCCTACTTAACCCAACTAACAAGCTAGACTCAAGAGTTGGAGATGAAATAAAGAGACTAGGTGCCGAGGAAGTAATCATAGTTGGTGGCCAGAACTCTGTATCTGAAAAATGTAAGAGAAGAACTGAAGGCATATGATGCTGATAAGAATGTTGAAAGAATAGCAGGAGCTGACAGGTATGGAACTTCTGAAATGGTAGCTAAGAGAGTAGTTGGAATTACTGGTAAGAAGAACACAGGAGTAGTAGCTTCAGGCCAGGTATTCCCAGATGCCCTATCAGTAGGAACATTCGCTTCAAGAGAGGGTTATCCAATACTTTTTAGTTAAGAAGGATTCAGTACCAAGCCAGATTCAAAATGCTATGAAGGACCTAGATATTAACAAGACTTATATAGCAGGTGGAACTAACACAATATCTAAGTCAACAGAAGCCAACCTTCCGAATGTAGTAGAAAAAGAATGGCAGGAAACACTAGGTATGAAACTTCAGTAGCAATAGCCAAGTCTAAGTTTGAGCAAGCAAGGAAGCCTATATAGCTTCAGGTGAGGAATTTGCAGATGCCTTGGTTATATCACCAGTATCTGGTAAGTATAATAGGCCAACCCTACTAGTTTCAACTAAGGAAGCCAACAATGGTCCTGTAAGATCCTATGTAAAGGATTCAAAAATATCTAAGCTAACTGCTATAGGTGGACAGAGATATGTTCCATCAAGTATTATTAGTGATTTAATAAAAATAAATTCTTTTGTAAAAAGTAAAAATAGGATCCCTATACGTTTTCCTATTTTAATAAGTAAGGTGAAAAATATAAAAATAGCATGAAAAAGGTAAAAATTCCGTTTTTCGTGCTATTTTTTTAATGTTAAAATAGGCGATAGATTAAAAATAAAAGTTTACACATAAAGGAGAAGGGTATATAACTTCAGGTAAGGTAAAGTATTATTAATATTATATTTAAAAATATGATAGAAATATTGAAATACCACTTGAGCTAAGAATTTAGCTGCGACAAAGATTTGTAAAAGAACGAGTATAATATGCCCTTCTTATAGTTAGGGCATAGGAATTATGTAATCTAAAAAGGGGTTATAAATTTGAAATTAATGAAGTCAAAGAATAAAAAGAAATGCACTTAGGTCATTGGTAATGTCAACTGTCCTTGTAACAAGTGTGGCAGTAAGTACGGTACCTGTAAGTGCAGCAAACGCTGAATTGCCGATAGCCCAGTATGTAAGTGCTAGTGGTGATGCCCAGTGTGGTACAAGTCCAGAGACAGCTACCTATACGGGTAAGGTAACTTTTAAAGGTACCTCTAACTAAGATCATGGAAGCTAATGAAGCAAAACATGAAGCTTGCAGCAGACAATGGAGCTTATCCATGGAACAAAGAAAAACAGGTATAGCATATATTACTTATGATGTTACTTTCCCAGAAGAGGTTCAGTTTGGAAACATAAGTGCAACAGAGACATCAAGTTTTTATTAATAAGGTAGAGGCTACTACAAAGAATAACAAGCAGGTTAGCCTTAAGATGACTTTCAATGATGTCAACTGGGAGGGTATATATGGCCTTTATATTGCAGACAAGCTTGATCCAAGCGCTCATACAGTAGATGTTGAAATACCTTATACAATAACTGCTAATAGTTTGGCAGAGGCTACAAAATATGAAAATGAACTTATAACTGGTACAGGAGACTTCACTTTCTATACAGGACGTTCTTTTTTCAGTGTAAAGACAACTTATAATGCTGATACACTAAGTAAGCCATTCGTTAGTGGTCTAAGCGATTGCTTTGTACCAGCAGTACAGCCAACAGCTCAACCGACAGCTCAGCCAGCAGCTCAACCAGTAGCACAGCCAGCGGCTCAACCGACAGCACAGCCAGCGGCTCAACCGACAGCACAGCCAGCGGCTCAGCCGACAGCACAGCCAGCGGCTCAGCCGACAGCTCAGCCGACAGCACAGCCAGCGGCTCAGCCGACAGCTCAGCCAGCAACACCTGCTCAGAATGCGGTCTCATCAGCCAACCTAGAGGGAGATATACTTATTGGTAATGATACACAGCATGATAAGGTATACGAGGCCAACAAGACGGATGTACTTGATATCACAGGTGCCTTAAATGTAAAGCCTATTAAGGATGAATTAAAGAGACTAGAAGCCCAGTATTCAGCTGCAGTTACAGGTGGTATTAGTGTAGAAAATATAGATACAAGCTTCACAGCTAGTATTACGCTTCCAGAGGGTATGGAATATACATCATCAAATCCACAGGCTGTTTTTGGAAGGGGCCAATGGTAAGTTTGAAATAGTAAGCACAAGCCTAGTAGGCAAAACTGCTACAGTAAAGCTTAGCCTAAAGGATGCTAATCAGATAACTACTTACCAGCAGTTGTCTAATGCGGTCAATTCCGTTGAAGATACCCTTAAGGTAACTGTAAAGGGAGTTAAGTTCAGTGCTACATCTAGTCCAGAAACTGAATATACTATAAATGGTAGTGTAAGAGGAGACTTCTCAGGAAAGGCAACAAATATAGCAGGTGGCCAGGTTATAAACTTTAACTATACTTGGGCTGGAAAGCAGACACAGGCAGGGGCTGACTTTAGTACCTAAACAGTGAAAAATATCCAGTTCACACTAAAGTATAAAAAGGATACAACACCTACACCATCTAATCCAGACACAGGTAGAATTGGTGGTAAGGATAGGATAGATACAGCTATTAAGATATCTAAGGACAACTACGATAAGGCGAAGACTGTAATCGTGGTTAGACATGACCTATTCCCAGACTCAATGACAGCATCAGTATTGGCCATGTTAAAGGATGCACCAATCCTACTTAACCCAACTGACAAACTAGATTCAAGAGTTGCAGATGAAATAAAGAGACTAGGTGCTGAGGAAATAATCATAGTTGGTGGTCAAAACTCTGTATCTGAAAAAGTAAGAGAAGACCTAAAGGCCTATGACGCTGACAAGAATGTAGAAAGAATATCTGGTGTAGATAGGTATGGAACTTCTGAAATGGTGGCTAAGAGAGTAACTGGTATAACTGGAAAGAAGCATACTGGTGTAGTAGCTTCAGGTCAGGTATTCCCAGATGCCCTATCAGTAGGAACATTTGCTTCAAGAGAGGGTTACCCAATTCTTCTAGTTAAGAAGGATTCAGTACCAAGCCAGGTTGAAAGGGCTATAAAGGACCTAGAAATCAATAAGACTTATATAGCAGGTGGTACTAATACAATATCTAAGTCTACAGAAACTAAACTTCCAAGTGTTCTTGAGAGAATGGCTGGTAAGGATAGGTATGAAACTTCAGTAGCCATTGCTAAGTCTAAGTTCGGAGCTAGTAAGGAAGCATATGTAGCTTCAGGTATAGAATTTGCAGACGCCCTAGTTATATCACCAATATCTGGTAAGTACAACAGACCAACATTATTGGTATCAAACAAGGTTAACAGCAACCAGCTTGTTAGAGACTATGTAAAGGGATCAAACATAAACAAGCTAATAGCAATTGGTGGAGAAAGATATGTTCCATCAAGTGTTATAGATAACCCTAGTAAAATAGCTAATTAAGATAGTGCCAAAACACTAAAACCTAAAAAATAAAACAAAATATAGAATTAGGGGAGTCCCTGTCTGTTGCTGCAGATATGGGCACTCTTTTTTATTGAGATTAGATTTACTAGATATATACTCTGAGCATATGTATTAACTAATAGCACCTTATTGTAGGTGGCTAGTGATGATTGGTCTGTTAACCTAAGTCTTGGACTAATCTCCTTTTATTTGACTAGAAAAATGATATAATAAAAAAAGATAAATACATGAGAATAAACATATAATAATAAATATATAATAATAAATATATAAGGAGGCTTATCGTGAGTGATACATGGATAGAGGTTACTATTGAGACTACAACTGAGGCTGTTGAGGCCATTACAAATATATTATATGAGCATGGCGCCCAGGGTGCTATGATAGATGACCCAAAGGACTTTTTCTTCCAGAAGGCCCATGAGTATGATTGGGATTATGCAGAGGAAGAGCTTTTTCAAAGGGCAGATGGAGATGAATCTGTAAGGATTAAAACATATATTTCAGAAGAAAAGGACGTAGAAGGCTTTTATATCTTTTAATTAGTAAAGAGGTCAAGAAGTTGACTGATTATGGGATAGATATAGGTCAGGGTAGGGTCTATACGGAGTCAGTAAAGGAAGAGGACTGGGCAAACAACTGGAAGCAGTACTATAAGCCTACTAGGATAGGAGATAATATAGTCATAAAGCCTGAATGGGAGGACTATGAGGCAGGAGAGAATGACCTGGTTATTAGGATGGATCCAGGTATGGCCTTTGGTACAGGTAGCCATGAGACTACTAGTATGTGTATAGCCAATCTTGAAAAGTATGTAGACAAGGATTCTACAGTCTTTGATAGAGGCTGTGGAAGTGGTATTTTAGGAATTGTAGCTGCCAAGCTTGGCGCTAAGGATGTAGTGGGTATTGATATAGATGCCGTAGCTGTCAAGGTTGCCAAAGAAAATATTAGTAAGAATGGTGTTGATAAGGTTATGGTTGCCATGGAAGGGAACCTGGCTGACGACATGGACAAGGATAGGAAGGCCGATATCGTGGTGGCAAATATCATAGCTGATATTATAGTTATCCTGGCCAAGGATGTGAAAAGCTTCTTGAAAGAGGGAGGTATATTTATATCATCGGGTATAATTTTGGCCAAGATAGATGAAGTGGTTGCTAGCCTTGAAGAAAATGGATTCGAGCTAGTAAGTGTAGAAAAGAAGGGCGAATGGGCCTGTGTAATTGCTAGGTAGGAGAAGGTATGGATAGGTTTTTTTGTAGAGCCAGAGCATCTTGATTTAGATGACAAGACCCTTTATATAGATGGGGAAGATGTCAAACATATCAGCAAGGTCTTGAGGTATGGACAGGGCGATGAAATAGAGGTTTGTGATTCCAATGGGCACGAATATATATGTAGGATTGAGTCCGTTGACAAGACCAGAATAGACCCTGTCTATAGTGGATGAAGTCGACATAAATAGGGAATCAAGGATTAGGGTCAGTCTCTACCAGGAGTCCCTAAATCAACTAAGATGGACATAATACTACAAAAATTGACTGAGGCTGGTGTAGATGAAATAGTGCTTGTAAATACAAAAAGGTCTGTAGTTAATATAAAGGGAGATAAGGCTGACAAGAAGTTTGACCGCTGGGAAAGAATTATATATGAGGCCGCCAAGCAGTGTAAGAGGGGGCTGATACCTAAACTAAGGGGTATACTTTCCTTTAAAGAAGCACTTGAAGATATGGGCAAAAATGATATAAATATATGCCCATATGAGGAGGAAAAAAGTCTTGGTATAAAGGAAGCCCTACAGACAGGCCAAGTGAAAAAAATATTAGAAAATAAGGATGAGGTCAGGGTTGGTATATTTATAGGTCCTGAAGGAGGTTTTGCAGAAGAAGAAAATGAAATGGTCAAGGCGGCGGGCATAGCCTCTGTGACCATGGGGACCAAGGATATTCAGGACAGAGACCGCATCTATTGTGGCCACAGCCATAACCCTTATGAGCTGGGTGATATAGGAGGAATTTAATTTGAAAAAGGTGGCATTTTATACATTGGGCTGTAAGGTCAACCAGTATGAGACCGAAGCAATGCTTGAAATGTTTGAAAAAAATGGTTATGAAAATGTGCCTAGCGAAGACTATGCTGATGTATACGTAATAAATACCTGTACAGTGACCCATATGTCAGATAGGAAGTCTAGACAGTATATAAGACGTGTAAAAAAGAAAAATCCCGATTCTATAATAGCTGTCGTAGGATGCTATTCTCAGATTTCACCAGAGGAAATCTTGGATATAGAAGATGTAAACCTAGTAATGGGTACCAATGACAGGAGAAGCATCGTAGACAAGGTTGAAAATATAGATTCAGGTTCTAAGGTCAGCACAGTTGACGATATTATGAAGGTAAGAGAATTTGAAGAGATTGAGATTAACCAGACAAATGGTAAGACTAGGGCCTTTATAAAGATACAAGATGGCTGCGATAGATACTGTAGCTACTGTATAATACCGTATGCAAGGGGAAGGATCAGATCTAGAGATAGAAGAAGTATCATAGATGAGATAAGGAAGCTGGCAGAAAACGGCTACAAGGAAGTGGTCTTGACTGGAATCCATGTCGCTTCCTAGGTAGGGACCTAGAAGAAGACATAGATATACTGACAGTAATAAAGGATGTAAATGAGGTTGATGGTATAGAGAGAATAAGGCTAAGCTCTGTAGTAGCGGTCCTATTTACAGAGGACTTTATAGACCAGATAAGTAAGATTGATAAGCTGGTTCCCCACTACCACCTGTCACTCCAGAGTGGTTGCGATACTACCCTAAAGAGGATGAATAGGAGGTACACGACAGAAGACTATAGGAGGACAGTTGACAACCTAAGGTCTAGGATACCTAGGGTATCATTGACTACAGATGTCATAGTAGGTTTCCCAGGTGAGACCAATGAAGAATTTTCTCAGACTCTTGCCTACCTAAAAGATCTTAAGCTAATGCATATGCATGTATTCAAGTATTCTCCAAGAAAGGGAACTCCTGCAGCCAGTATGGAAGACCAGGTCGATCCACAGATGAAGCAAATGAGGAGTGATTCCCTGCTTGCCCTATCAACAAAGAATTTTAGGTTATTTGCCGACCAATTCAAGGATACAGACCTGAAGGTCCTATTTGAAGAGGTTGACAAAGATGGATACTATGAGGGCTTGACTGACAACTATATGAGGATTAAGGTAAGGTCTGACCAGGACATAAGAGGCCAGATATTACCAGTAAGGATTGAAGAAATTTGCGATGATTACTGTATAGGAGACCTAGTATAGGTCTCCTAGCAGAAATGATAAAAGGGAGGAAAAAATCATGATAATAACTACAACAGGAAAGGTAGAAGGAAGAAGTGTTGATGCCTACTTAGGCATAGTATTTGGTGAGGTAATCACAGGTATAAATATATTCAAGGATATCGGTGCAGGCCTAAGAAATATCTTTGGCGGAAGAAGCCAAGGTTATGAAGAAGAGCTAATGACAGCTAGAGAAAATGCCCTAAAGGAACTAGAGGAGAGGGCTAAAGCTATGGGTGCTGATGCAGTTATAGGCGTTAAGATGGACTATGAGGTACTAGGTGCTGACAACGGAATGTTGATGGTTACTTGCTCAGGAACAGCAGTAAAGCTAATTACTAGTAATGAAACGAGTAGCTAGTTTATATGCTAGCTACTTGTATATATTAATTTGATATACAAAAGTAATATAAAGACAAGATATGGAGGTAAGGATATGGATTGTATTTTTGTAAATTAGCAAATGGTGAAATACCAACAAATATGGTGTATGAAGACGATAAGGTAGCAGCCTTTAGGGATATGAGTCCGATACACCAGTTCATATTCTAGTTGTGCCTAAAAAGCACTATACTAGCTTAGAGGATATAGCATTGGAAGAAATGGATATTATAGGAGATATTCATAGGGCTATCAGAAAGATTGCAGCCAGGAAGGCTTTTGCTGAAAAATGGATATAGGATAATCAATAATTGTGGAAAAACATGGTGGCTAGGAAGTTCCTCATATCCACTATCATTTACTAGCAGGTAAGCCACTAACTAAGTTAATAACAGACTAGAGATTCAATTTTTGGAGGATGAGATTTGAAAAATCCAATAAAGAGAATTTTTGCAGTGTATTTTAGTCCAACAGGTGGATGTAAGAATATATGCCTTAGAATTACAGGCATGATGGCAGAAATTTTGGGCCTAGACATTTACGAAATTGATTTGACTAGTTTAGAAAATAGACATAAGCTATATGAATTTAGTCGTGGAGACCTAGTATTTATTGCTAGCCCAGTATATGCAAGTAGGCTACCTAATAAGATAGTCGGTGACCTTAGGACATGCCTTTTTATCTAAGGAGGCCTACGCTGTACCCATGGTAGTATACGGCAACAGGAATCCAGGAGATGCCCCTAAAATGAACTAAGGTCGGTCTGTCAAGGGCGGGATTTTCTATAATAGCTGGTGCAAGTCTAGTGGCTAGGCATGCTTTTTCAGACCAAATAGGACTTGGTAGGCCAGATGACCTTGACTTTGGGGAATATAGGACCTTCGTTGAATCTATTGAAAGCAAACTAAAAGCTGAAAGCATAGACTTTATTAGACTAGAGGATAACTACGAGCCAGAACCCTACTATGTGCCCCTGAAGGTGGATGGAAGTCCAGCCAAATTTTTAAAGGCCAAACCAAAAACTGATATATCCAAGTGCGACCTGTGTGGTATATGCTACAAGGTCTGTCCAATGTCTAGTATTAGTAAGGAGAACTATTCAGATGTAATTGGTATATGTATTAAGTGTCAGGCCTGCATTAGGAGTGCCGCAGGATGCCAAGTACTTCGATGATGAGGACTTTTTGTCGCATGTTGACATGGTTAGGATAATTTTACTAGGAGAGCCACAAATAAATTCATATAAAAATTTTGAATTTTTAATAGTCTGATAAAATTAGACTTATTAAAAATGCTATAAGAAATGCTTTGAAGGAGAAAAGTAGTCTAGTACATGTAAGCCAGAGAGTAGTTGCTTGGTGAAAAACTATTTACTGTATTATTTGAAGTTCGCTCCGAGCAGTCCAGCTGAATTAATAGTAGGTTGGAACGTGATGTGCGTTAAACTTTTGAGGTGGTTTGTGATATATTATTTTCACAGACTATTAGGGTGGTACATCGATTTCAGACCTTTCGTCCCTATGGATGGAAGGTCTTTTTATATTCAAAAATATATATGAAAGGAATGTTAGATATGCAAGAAAAATTAAAAAAATCTTAGAAAGCTAGCTGAAGAGCAGATTAAGTCAGCTGAAAATATGGAAGAAGTTGAAAAATTGAGAGTGGACCTGCTTGGTAAAAAGGGCGAGTTAACTAAGATACTTAAGGAAATGGGCAAGTTGTCTGCAGAAGAAAGGCCTACAATAGGTAAACTTGGAAATGAAATCAGGGAAATGATTACAGATGGAATTGCTGAGAAAAAGGAAAGCATCAGAGCTTGTATGCTTGAGAAAAAGATAGAAATGGAAACTATAGATGTAACTATGCCAGGCAAGGAATTTAAGGTTGGCAAGAAGCATATTATCAGCAAGATGGTAGATGAGGTAACAGAGATATTTATGGGTATGGGCTTCTCTATAGCTGAGGGTCCGGAAATAGAAACTGTTAGAAATAACTTTGATGCCCTTAATGCACCAAAGGACCACCCATCTAGGGATATGACGGATACTTTCTATATTACAGAGGACATCCTTCTAAGAACTCAGACATCACCAGTCCAGATCAGGACAATGGAAGAAGCTGTTAAGAATAATGACCTGCCACTTAAGATAATAGTACCAGGTAGGTGCTTCAGAAGTGATAGTCCTGACGCTACACACTCACCAATGTTCCACCAGATAGAGGTATTGGTTGTAGGTAAGGATATTACCTTTACAGAATTTAAGGGAACTATGGAGACCTTCGTAAAGAAACTATATGGGCCTGAAACAAAGACTAAGTTTAGACCACATAATTTCCCATTTACAGAACCAAGTGCAGAGATAGACGTATCATGTTTTAAGTGTGGCGGTTCAGGTTGTTCTGTTTGTAAGGGAGAGGGTTGGATAGAAATACTTGGAGCAGGTATGGTTCACCCTAATGTACTTAGAAATTGTGGTATTGACCCAGAAGTATACTCTGGCTTTGCTGCAGGTATGGGTGTAGAAAAGACTAGGTATGCTAAAGTATGGAATCGACGATATCAGACTTATGTTTGAAAATGACATTAGGTTCTTGGACCAGTTCTAATTAGGAGGTAGTAATATGTTAGTTTCATTAAAATGGTTAAGAGATTATGTTGATATAGACCTTGATGCCCAAACATTTGGTGACAAGATGACTATGACGGGTACTAAGACTGAAACAGTAGAGTACTATGGCCAGGACATATCAAATGTGGTGGTAGGTAAGATTTTTAAAGCTAGAGAGCCATCCTGATGCAGACAAGCTAGTAGTTGCCCAGGTGGAAGTTGGACAGGACCAGCCAGTCCAGATAGTAACAGGGGCAAAAATGTTTCTGAGGGAGACTATATACCAGTAGCCCTTGATGGAGCCAAGCTACCAGGAGGTGTAACTATAAAAAATGGCCAGCTAAGAGGGGTAGACTCTAATGGTATGATGTGCTCTTGCAATGAGCTGGGTATAGATGAAAAGTTTGTTGACGACTACAAGAAAAATGGTATATACCTATTAGATATGGAAGACACATATATTCCAGGTATGGATATCAAGGAAGTATTGGGACTTAATGATGCAGTTATAGACTTTGAATTGACATCAAACAGGCCAGACTGTAGGTGTATGATAGGTATAGCCAGAGAAGCTGCTGTAACTTTAGGAACTAAGACTAAGTATCCAGAGGTAAGCGTAAAGGAAGAGTCAGACAAGGAAATTGATGTTGAAATAAAGATAGATAACACCGACCTATGCACTAGGTACCTAGCAAGAAGGGTGACTGACGTAAAGATAGCAAAGTCACCATACTGGATGCAGAGGAGGCTGATAGAGGCAGGTGTAAGACCTATAAACAACATAGTGGATATCACTAACTTCGTAATGCTAGAAATGGGCCAGCCTATGCATGCCTTCGATATGAGGGAGATTTCCAACAAGAAAATAGTGGTAAGAAATGCCCAGAAAGATGAAGTATTCACTACACTTGACGACCAGGAAAGAAAACTAGATCCAGAAATGTTGATGATAACTGATGGTGAAAAGACACTAGGTATTGCTGGTATAATGGGTGGACTTGATTCTGGAATCAAGGATGATACGGTTGAAATCATGTTTGAGTCAGCTGTATTCAACCGTGAAAATATTAGAAAGACATCTAAGAAGCTAGGACTAAGGTCAGAGTCTTCTTCAAGATTTGAAAAGGGTGTTTCTATTGATAATGCAGAATTAGCCCTAGATAGAGCTGCCCAGCTGGTAGAACTACTTGGTGCTGGTAAGGTGATGAAGGGTAAGGTAGACGTATATCCTGAGGTTAAGCCAGTACAAACAATCACAGTTAGCCCTAGAAGGATAAATGCCAGAGTTGGTATAGATATACCTATGGACAAGTTCTGTGGAATACTTGAAGACCTAGAATTTAAGTGTAATCTAGTTTCTGAAGATGAATTGATTCTCGAGGTACCAAGCTTTAGGTTGGATATAGAGCAGGAAGCAGATATCTTTGAAGAAATAGCAAGAATATATGGATTTGAAAATATACCATCTGTCCAGCTACAGGGTAATTCAACAGCAGGTGTAAAGACAGACAAGCAGAGGTACCTAGAAAAAGGTAAAGGAAACAGCGATTGCTTGTGGTCTATACGAAATACTTACATACTCATTTGTAAGCCCTAAGGGATTGGATAAGATTAGGGTGCCACAAGATTCTAAGCTAAGGGATGTTGTTAAGCTGATAAACCCACTAGGTGAAGATACATCAATAATGAGAACTACCCTAATACCAAATATGCTAGATGTAGTATATACTAATGCATCTCGTAATATAGACCAGTTAGCTATATTTGAATGCGGTCATGTATTTACCCCAGATGATATGGCAGGAGTTGAAGAAACAAGGATTTGTATAGGAATGTACGGCGATGATGTCGACTTCTTTGTACTAAAGGGAGTAGTTGAAAAGATATTTGAGAGAGTTGGCCTAAAAGGACATAGGTACCTAGCAGAAAAGAATAATACATCCTTCCATCCAGGTAGGTGTGCAGATATCTTCTGTGGTAACAAGTTACTAGGAACAATTGGTGAAATACATCCAGAGGTTCTAGCCAACTATGGTATAGGCAAGAGGGTCTATATTGCTGAAATCGACCTTGATACAGTATATAGTCAGGCTGATGATACAATAGTATTTAAGTCATTACCTAAGTATCCAGCTATCACTAGAGATATTGCCCTAGTGGTTAAGAATGAGGTTGAGGTTGCAGCTATAGAAGAGGTTATCATGGATAATGCGGGTGATCTCAGTTGAAGCTTGTAAGCTATTTGACGTCTACAAGGGAGACCAGATAGGACAGGGATATAAGTCTGTTGCATATTCAATCGTCTACAGGAGTTCAGACAAGACCTTGACAGATGACGATGTACTTGCTGTACACGACAAGATATTGGCTGAATTAAAGGCAAGGCTTGGGGCTGAGTTAAGGTAGTAGATTTAAGAATTTAATAAGTAGTAAAAGGGAGCCAGCATCCAGTCGTTCGGACTAGAATGCTGGCTCCAAATTTTGTTGGAGACTATTTTTATAGATTAGTCCTCATTTTTGTATTTGAGAGTTAAAAAGAACTTTTTAATAAAACTTTTATAAGGTTTTCATTACCATAGATAGGAAGTTTTCTATTTTCGTTATTATCCAAGAACAAGACAGTATCTGCAACTTTGGATAGTAGTTCCATATCATGAGTGATAAGAATAATAGGTTGACTTTCTTTTTTTCTCAATTTCCCTTGGCTACCATATCCATCCTTAAAAATCTAATCCTGCAGAGGGTTCATCTAGTATTAGAAGCTTTCGTTCACTCAGTAGTCCTAGCATGAGTGTCAATCTCTGTTTTTTCCAACGGATAATTCTTGAGGTCTTAAACCCTTTTTATTCCAAAGGTCTAGGTTAATTGTTCTTTTACTCTAGATAAAATATTCTTGGTCTTTTAACTTATTTCTAGGTATTAGCTCATGTTCGATAGTATGGGAAAAACAACTGAGACGAGGCATCCCTGCATAATAAAATAAGAATTTTTAAGTCTTTCTTTTCTATTTTTCCGTAGCTGGTAAAGCCAGACCTTATTGGTAGGAGACCTGATAGTTGCTCTAGATAAGCTAGTCTTTCCTATACCATTTTTTTACCTAGTATAGCCATACATTCACCTCTTGAAATATTAAAATTGACATCTTTTATAAGGCATTTTTGCCAATTTCTACACATAGATTTTTGACTTCTAAGTAGTCATCAAAAAAAGGCTTCTTCATTGGTGTATTTGCTAGGTATTCTGGTTTTTAGTAAGCAGTTTATCTTCATCAAGACAACGTAAATTATTTTTCTTTAATAATATCTTCACTAACTTTTTTTCTTTCATAAATATTGCCTATTTTTACCATCTTTCATTATAAGTAATTTATCAAAAATATTTTTAAGTAGTATAGTCTGTGTTCTGCTATTATTATAGTTTTGCTCTAAGTTTTTAGTTTTTAAAAGAGCCTTTTTCTAGGTCTTTTATAGATGAATAGTCTAAACTAGCTGATGGTTCATCAAATATTATTACATCCGTATCATAGATTAGGGTAGAGGCAATAGCTACCCTTGCCTTTGTCCACCTGATAGGTCGAAAAACTGACATATTTCTAATGGAATCAAGATTCATAAATGAGATGGCTTGATCAACTTTTTCTACTAGTTCAGAATGATCCATACCAAGATTTTTTCTCCAACCAGGGCTATTTCATCTTCTGCTATAGTAGAAAAGAACTGGTCCTTGGGGGTTTTGAAAGACATTACCCATGTATTTAGCAATTTCTCCGTTTAAGAAACTAGAGATATCTTTACCATTTAGATAGATAGAACCTCTAAGATTACCTTCATAAAAATATGGTATAAGGCCATTGATTGTTCTCAGTAGGGTTGTTCTTACCACAGCCCTGACAGGCCAGAAATTAGTATACATTGACCTTTTTAATATTTAGGTTGATTTTTCCCTAATATCTTATTTTTCTCCATAGGAATATTCATCTATTGATATATCTATGATGCTGTTTTTTTATCTAGATTAGGCACGTTCTTTTTCTTGGGACTTTAATATATTATCATTTTTTCATCTATATTAATTATATTTTTCTTGTATTTTATCCATATACAACCTCCAAGTATTAAAAATCCCACAGCTAGGACTAGTGTATCTAGGTAAGAAAATTTGAATTTCCTGTAATTTGTCTTCTTACAGGGGTAGTCTATTCCTTTAGTAATTATAGAGCAAGTCAGAATGTCACTAATATCCAAGACTTTGTACATAAGGGTAACAATAAAAATCTCAAAGCTACGTATAGGGTGAATAAGATTAAATCCAAGTCCCCTTGTTTTTAGCACCTTCATGAATTTGTCCAAGCCTAGCATAAAAACTCAGGCAGGAATCTAAAAATATGGCTATGCTTATACATAATTTATGGGTAGCCCTATTTCCCTAAAAGTCGCCATAAGTATATTGGATGAATAACTAGAAAAATTTTTTGCCAATATAAATAAGGGACTAAGCTTTATCATAATAAGTAACATAGCATAGATTGCTCCAGTCCAATACCCTATTTCTAATCCTATATTAATAAGTTTTGGCTAACAAGAATAGAATGAGTAAGCAGGCTAGACTCTTTAGGCTTTCTTTTTAATTACAAGAACCTCCATAAGGATTGCTAGGATAAGCATGGCCAGGTAGAGGCTTTGATTTGCTATCAGGGTAGATATGGAGAAAAGTACCATCAAGATAAAAATGGTAATGGGTTTAAAGTAGCTCCTATTATTTTTTTGCTGAAATTTTCATTAGTCTAATATTGATCCATTCTTTATATTTTTTGGCAAAGAACTTTTTGTATATATATTTTGCCAGTAATACACCCAAAATAGAAGCAATTATCTGTATACACATTATTACTAAAAAGTTCCTAGGATTAAAGAAAAAGTCATGCATCCACTGGGCCTTTTCAAGTGTGAACATCTTAGAAAAATTGATTTACTAGACCTTGAGTACCCAGGACAAGTATGAAAAGGAAACCATGCAGGGAGTATATTGCTTCAGCAATTACAAATGCAAGTCCTATGCAGCTTATATTCATTATCGTCATCATAATTGTTTTTAGTTCCAGCAATTATTTCGCCAACAATACCAGATAGGAGCATGATAATAAGCATAGGCCAAAAATCCCATTACAGAATATGCAAGACCTGATATCAAGTAGTATAGAAAGATGCAAGATTTCTTGTGAATCTTTTTGTACATTATAATAAATATGGGAGCTGTAAGTAGGCTGCCTATTGATGTGTGTATGAAGGGACCATATATTCCCAAAACACTAGTAGCCATACCTGTTACAATACTAATTACAAAACCTATTACACCGAATAGAGTTATTTTTACGATATCTTTTAAATCCATTTTTTTACCTCCTATAAATTTTTACTGTTTCTGATTTTTCCATAGTTTGTAGAATAAGCCTTGATTTGCAATCAATTCATCTGAAGATCCTTCTTCTACAATACGACCCTCATCAAGGACAATTATCTGGTCAGCATTTTCAACAGTCCTCAACCTATGGGCTATTATTATCACTGTTTTATTTTTTTATAAGCTTTAGACAAAGCCTTCTGTATTTTGGTTTCATTGTCAGCATCGACACTGGAAGTAGATTCATCCAGGAATATGATCGGTGCATCCTTTAGGATAGCCCTGGCTATGGATATTCTCTGCCTTTCACCGCTGGATAGTAGAAATTTCGTTTTCTCCGATTTTAGTCATATAGCCATCTGGTAGGTTCTGGATAAAATCATCTAGTTGGGCAATCTTGGCAGCCTCCATTACCTCCTGGTCTGTGGCATTTTTTTCTTTCCTATTCTGATATTTTTCCATAATAGTGTTATTAAAGAGGATGACATCCTGGAATACAATTGAATAGTGTTTTAACAAGCTTTCAGATCTCATATCCCTGATGTCTACCCCACCTAGCTTGATCTGCCCCAATTTACATCCCAAAAATCTCAGCATTAATTTTGTCAAAGTGGACTTTCCACAGCCTGATGGGCCTACAAGGGCCGTAGTTTGACCCTGTTTAGCAAGGAAACTAACATCCTTGATAACCATTGTATCATCATAACCAAAAGTCACATTTTTCAACTCTATATCAAAGTTATTTATATCTACATCCTGGCCGGTCATTAATTCGGTATTGAAGATTTCTTTCATTCTTTCGCTAGGAATCTGAACCAGCATAAATTCTATAATAAAAGGCCAGGCAGGCATCCATAGGTGAGTAAATAACCAGGCAGGCGATTAGTAGTCCTAGGTATTGGGCTAGGCTAAGACCTCCACTAGTGTATTGTCCAATTCCAACTAAAATTGATGAAAGTACGCCCAACCTCAGCAAGGAGCTAATTGGTCCCAACATAAGGGGGATAGATATCTCTGCCTTTTAGGTGTTTTTCTTCTTCTTCATCTAATTGGATTTTTAAATTCATCCAAGGTTTTTTTCCTGTCTCTGGTAACCCTTGATAGGGAGTATATTTTCCAGAATTTCCTGGATGGAGTCAGAAACCTTGAGTTTTTCATCGTGGTGGATTTTTCCAATCTTATCATCTTGTTTCTAGCTGCAAATATCAGGGCTAGTCCAAGAGGGAAGGGCCACATAAGGGCAATAGCCATTTTGACGTTCATACTAGCTATCATTAGTCCTATCAGGCATACAGAGATTATATTGCCATAGAATGGGGGTACTGAATGGGAATATGCATGCTCCATACTTTCCATATCGCTCATTATAGTAGCGGTAAGGTCAGATAGGTCCCTCTTGTTGAAGAAGGATAGGGGAGTTTTCTCATATGCTCTGATAGGGAAATCCTCTTTTTAGCTATTTCAGTGTATGTAGTAGTATACGCTATCATACTGAAGTCTATTTGCAAGATATATGCATACAATTGTTAGGGGCACCAGGATGATATAGTAGATAGGTGTATACCTAGCCTGTGTATGGAATTTATATATATTTAGGCTCTCATCCAAAAAAATAGGAAGACTATCATCATTGGTAGCATGAATGATATATTTAGAAGTGCTATATATTACTCCCTTTGACATCTTTTTTGCACCCTCAGGAGAGAGTGAATATTTATTTTGTAGAAATTTATTCATTTTATACCCTCCATTCTATACTCTTTGAATAATTCTTGTAGAGGTCTTTATAATATGCGCAGTTATCAATCAGGTAGTCATGTTTACCCTTGTCGAGTATATGACCCTTCTTCATAACAATTATCTCGTCTACGTTTTTTATTGAATTTAGCCTGTGGGCTATCATAATAGTCGTCCTATTGGCCTTTAGTTTTTCTAGACTCTTTAGGATTTTATTTTCATTTTCCGGATCGGCAAAGGCAGTAGCTTCATCCAATAGGAGGATTGGAGCATCCTTTAAAAATGCCCTGGCTATAGAGATTCTTTGTGCTTCACCACCGGAAATATAGGTTCCCTTTTGACCAATAATAGTATCAAGTCCATTATCCATCCTGGCCAAGATATTTTGACAACTACTGGCTTCTATTGCACTGGTGATCCCAGCATCACTATAGTCACGTCCCATGCAGATATTTTTCCCTTAGGGTCATTTTAAGGAGCTTATTTTCCTGGAATACTATAGCCAATTTGGACATAAGTTCACTTTCTTTTTATGCTTTTTATATTGACTCCATTTAGCCTTATTTGACCTTTATCTATGTCATAAAAACGGCCTATAAGGTTTAGAAGGGTTGACTTGCCAGAACCACTTTCGCCTACCAGGGCATAGGTCTTATTCTTTTCGAAGTGTATACTTATATTAGAAAGGGCAGGAGTGTCCTTGCCTGTATAAGTATAAGTCACTTGGTCGAATACTATACCACTTTCATCCTTTTTATCATAGTCGAACTCTTTTATAGGGTCTAGGTCGAATATAGTGTCTAGCTTCTGCATTGTTACTGCGAACTGGTTCCTGGATTCTGATAGGATTGCCAGTCTCATCAGGCTGGAATGCAGGTTCATGGAAATTATTATATAGAGGATAGAATCTGTCAATAATTTAAGTGGTTGATCTGCTCCGTTAATCAATATAATTGTTATTGGTCCTATTAGAATTGTTGGTAGGTATAGGGCCAGTGTGTAGAGAGTCATTGGCAATTTACAGTAGTTGACGAAAAGAAATTTGGCCTTTTTCATCATAATCCATGATAACCGAATAAAATTTTTGGAAACTTTCGATAGTTTGGTTGAAAACCTTGACTACAGGCATACCCCTGATAAATTCTACACCGCTGATACCCAGGTTTTCTGATGTGGTCATATATTCTTCCATAAGTTTTTTAGTCTTAGGTCCCATCATCATAGACATACTTGCCATGGCGAAGGCAATACCCAGTAGGCAGATAATTCCAAGTTTAATATCCACTACAAGGATTAATACAATCATGAGTATAGGTACGACCACAGCCGAAGCCATATCAGGCATAATATGGGCTATAAAGCTATGGGTCTTTGAGGCGTTATCATCTATCTTCATCCTGATCCTACCTGAATCTTCGTTTTCAAAATAACCTATAGGTAATTTCATCAGGTGGGAAACTGCCCTCTTCCTGATATTTTTCTACCCTAAAGGCTAGAAGATGTGAAAAAGCCTGACTTAAGAGTCCGGTTAGTATACCTATAACCTGGCTGATAAAGATCCATAGGGCATATGTCTTAATTAGCCGAATATTTACCTGGTCGCTCGTAATTAATTCCATGGCTATTTTTCCATACAAAGTAGTAGGGGATTACAGCCACTATACCAGAAAATGACGATATCAAGATGGATAGAGGGTAGCAGTATTTTTATCTCCACCATATTGGTTGACTATCCCTGAAATACTAATCTTAGATCTTGGATTTCATTGTTAGCCTCCTTTATATAATATATAATAGTAATTATTACAAGCTAATATTAACTTATATTGATAACGATTTCAATATTTACAGGAAATAAAGACTAAACAAAATAAATGGCTAATCGAGATAAAAAAATATGAGGGGATGGGAATATGGCATATGAATTTGAAAAATTTTTAGTAGAAATGGGTTTTGAAAAGTTGCACAAGTCAAGCAGGTATTCTGACCTGGGAGTTACTTATAGGATTAAGTCAGATGAGATGGATGGATACTATTGGTTCTATGATACCGATTTATTTTTCCGTTAATATTCATGATTTTTTTGGTAAAGAAAAGACCTGGTGGTATGCCATAAGATGTCTTCAGATTCAGAAGTTGAGGCAACGTCATCATTTGTAAAGGCTGCCCATGGGGAGTGTCTGACACCCTATATGTCAGTAAATGACAGCATGGTATTTGTAAGTTTTCGTGAAAAATTATACCTTTAGGTTTATATTGCATGGTGGATTCCCTTATTTTTTTCTGTAGGAGTGGAGTTCAAGAAAAAGTTCATAAATGACTATGTGACAGAAAAATTTTTAATATTAGTCCAAACAAGCTACGCAAGGCCCTACAAAACTCGAATAACAGCCCTATCGCCAGGGATATAGGTAAACTAGTTGATGAGATATTGGAATACAGGTCTACCAGTCCAGGCAGCGAGATGTTTTATGAGATAAAGGTCAAGGAGTGGCTAAGGCTGACACTAAATTATTATTTTGAAGAGGATAAAAAGATAAAACTAAACCAGGTAGATGATGATGCCTTGAAAAATGTTGCCTCCTATATTAGTGACCACTATGCCAGCCAGATATCTCAAGACCTCTTATGTGAGATAGCTTTAATGGGCAAGACCAAGTTAAAGGAGAGCTTTAAGTCGAAGTACAATATGACTATTACGGAGTATATACAAAGAAAGAGAATAAATGTGGCAGAGCATATGCTATTAAATACAGGTTTGAGTATTAGTGAAGTTTCCAGATCTGTTGGCTACAAGTCCCAGAGTAGGTTTACCCAGCTGTATAAAAAAATATACGGGTACATATCCTAGACAAATTAAAAAGTGCAGGAAGGTATGATATAGGCTACAAGCTAGATACAATATTCAAGGAAGACTTTTTGGAATGTAAAAATGGTGTATAATTATAATATTATAGATAATTAAAAAGGAAGGAGGGTAAATATATGTTTGACATACAGGAAGACTTGAAAACACTGCCTGCTAGCCCAGGTGTTTATATAATGAAGGACAAGTTCGAAATGTAATATATATAGGTAAGGCTGTGTCCTTAAAAATAGGGTAAGACAGTATTTCCAGTCTTCAAAGAATCACTCTGACAAGGTCAGGTCCATGGTTAAAAACATTTTCAGTTTTGAGTATATAATGACAGATTCTGAGCTTGAGGCCTTGATATTAGAGTGTAATTTAATAAAAATACAAACCAAAAATATAATATCCTCCTTCGTGATGATAAGACCTATCCATATATAAAGGTAACGGTTAATGAGGACTATCCAAGAGTCCTAAAGGTAAGGAGGATCCTAAAGGATAAGGCCAAGTACTTTGGTCCATATTCAAAATGTATCTGCTGTCAATGACACAATTGATATAATAAGGAATATTTATCCAATTAGGACCTGCAACATAGATATGGACAAGGCAATCAAGTCTGGTATGAGACCCTGTCTAAACTATCATATCAAAAAATGTATAGGGCCTTGTACAGGTATGGTTTCAAAAAAAGAATATATGGATATGATAGATGAAATACTCCTATTTTTGTCGGGAAAGGAAGACAAGTTAGTAGGAGTTTTAGAAGAAAAGATGAAGGCGGCTTCCATGGCCCTAGACTTTGAAGAGGCGGCTTCATACAGGGATAAGATAAGTAGCCTTAAGGATGTAATGGAAAAACAGAAAATCTCCAATGTACAAAATGATTCTGACCAGGATGTAATAGCCATGGCTAATTTTGACCAGGAGGCCTGTGTTCAGGTATTCTTTATAAGGAATGGCAAGGTATCTGGAAGGGAAAATTTCATGCTTGAAGGGGTCAAGGATAGTGACAGGTCAACAATATTAGGGTCCTTTATCAAGCAGTTCTATATGTCCCAGGAATACATACCAAGAGAGCTTATAGTTGAAGAGGAGTTTTTGGATATGGAGATAATGGAAGAAATCCTGTCCTCTAAAAGGGGAACCGCCGTAAGTATAAGGGTACCTAAAAGGGGAGACAAGAGGACCTAGTCCTAATGGTTAGAAAGAATGCTGATGAATATCTATTGAAGTTTGACGACCTAAAAAAAGAAAAAGTATGAAAAAGAGTATAGGATCGCTTGAAGAATTAGGTAAGCTATTAGACCTGGACGCTAAAAAAATCTAAACAGAATAGAAGCCTATGATATATCGAATATCCAAGGTGTAGATTCAATAGGAACGATGGTAGTATATACAAAGGGTATAAAGGATAAAAAGGAATATAGACGATTTAAGATAAAGACGGTAGAGGGACCAGATGACTATGCTTCTATGGCAGAGGTTTTGGATAGACGACTAAAAGCACGGCAACCTACCAGATCTCATCCTCCCTAGATGGGGGCAAGGGCCAAGTATCTGCGGTCAAGAAGGTCCTAGAAGAAAATGGTGAAGACATACCTCTGTGGGGCATGTATAAGGATGACAGGCATAGGACAAAGGGTCTTTTAAATGGAGAAAAAGACTATTGAGTTGGATAGAACAACTAGCCTTTACAGGTTTTGTGGCGGGTATCCAGGAGGAGGTCCACAACTATTCTATATCCTATCATAGGAGTTTGAGGGACAAGAAGATGACCAAGTCTATCCTAGATGATATACCAGGAATAGGTCCAAAAGAGAAAGAAGGCTTTTGATGGATAGGTTTAAGGATGTCGACAAGCTAAAGAAGGCAAGCAAGGAGGACTTAGTAGCTATAGATGGTATAACCGATAGGCTGGCAGATGAAGTATTAAGACATATAAATAGGGCGAGGTAGGTCATATAAATAATAAATTGGTAATTGTAAATAATGAAAGGTAATAGAATGTCAAAGATTACAGTAAGAAATTTAATTGACGATTTAAAATTGAAGGAGATAATATCTCCTGATAATAAGGCGGAGGAAACATATATAACTGAAAAAGAATTAAATAGGCCAGGAATTCAGCTAGCTGGATATTTTTGACTATTTTACACCTGAGAGAATTCAGATTATAGGCAAGACTGAGTATACCTTCTTTTGGTAATTTTACCAACAAGCATAGGGTTAAAGACCCTAGATGAGTACTTTTCTCATGACATACCCCTAGTCATAGTGACAAGGGGACTTGAGCTAAAGGAGGAGTTCTATGACTACGCAGAAAAGCACAATGTCATAGTTTGTTCAACTGACCAGGCTACAACTAGGTTTATTAATAGGCTGTCATGGTACCTAGAAGACAAGATGGCTCCAAATGAGACAGTACATGGTGTACTAGTAGATATTAATGGGGTAGGTGTCCTAATAAGGGGTGAAAGCGGTATTGGTAAGTCGGAAACAGCCCTTGAGCTAATCCAAAATGGAAACAGGCTGATAGCAGATGATGCTGTCGAAATAAAGAGGGTTGATGATGGTTTAGTAGTGGGTCAAGCACCAGAAATATTGAGAAACTATTTAGAAATTAGGGGTATAGGAATAGTAGATATACAGAGCCTTTATGGAGCAAGGGCTATGAATACTTCAAAAAGATAGACCTTGTAGTCTACTTGGAAAACTGGAAGCCTGGCAAAGTACTATGATAGGTTAGGCTTGGACAGGGACTACGAGTATATGCTGGGTGAAAAAGTAGAAAAAGTTAGTAGTACCAGTAAGACCAGGTAGAAATACAGCTCTTATACTAGAGGTAGCTGCTATGAACTATAGGCAAAGACAGTTAGGAAATGATGCAGCAGTTGAGTTTTCAAACAAGTTAACAGTCGCAATTAAAAAAATAATGAAAAAAATAATTTATTTTCAAAAACTATTGTTATTTTTCTGTATTGGTTATCATATAAGGTGGTAGATTATTAGATATTTTAAAAAGGAGGATATGATGGATAAAAAGAAATTTATAATCTATTAAGTCAAATTATAGATGAAAATTCAATTTACATAGATGAACCAATGAATAAACGTACATCCTTCAGGGTTGGTGGTCCTGCTGATATTCTAGTTAGACCAAAAACTGAGGAAGACATAGGCAATATTTTTAAGATGGTTAATGAGTTAAATATTCCATTTTTAGTTAAGGGAAATGGAAGTAATATATTGATAAAAGATGGTGGCTTCAGAGGTCTGGTAATAGAAATATCAGACAACTTTAGCGACTTTGAAATAAGAGGTACAGAGGTAGAAATTCAGTCTGGTCGCCTACTATCTGTTATAGGCAGGGCTGTTATGGAAAAAGTCCCTAACTGGCTTTGAGTTTGCTTCAGGTATACCAGGAACACTAGGTGGTGCCCTTGCTATGAATGCAGGTGCCTATGGTGGAGAAATGAAGAACATAGTTAAGTCTGTAAGACTGATGAATATTGAAGGTCAGATAGTAGAATTTACAAATGAAGAAATGAATTTTGGCTATAGGCATAGTAGACTGACTGATGAAAGTTGGATAGCTATTTCAGCTATAATATCACTAGAAAAAGGGAGACTATGCAGAAATTAAGGCTAGAATGGAAGATCTAGCCCTTCAGAGAAGGACTAAACAACCATTGGAGTATCCGAGTGCAGGCAGTACATTTAAGAGACCTACTGGTTACTTTGCAGGAAAGTTAATACAGGATTCCAACCTTAAGGGTGTATCTATCGGAGGTGCTCAGGTATCAAAGCAAGCATTCTGGATTTGTCATAAACTACAATAAGGCAAGTGCCAAGGATATAGTAGACCTGATCGAACATATAAAGAAGACAGTATTTGAATGTCAGGGTGTACATCTTGAGGAAGAGGTAAAGATCCTAGGCGAGGACGAGGAATAATTGTCTAATTAGATACTTAGGCACTTATTTTTAGTAATCTGGAGGTGACTATGAAAATTCTTGCAGATTACCATACACATACGATTTATAGTTGTGGTAATAATGAAAATAGAAGGCATGCCAAGGGAACGATAGAAGAAAACGTCCTTGCTGCCATAGATAAGGGGCTTGAGGTTATTGGTGTTTCTGAACACGGATTTAACCATAATTTCTATGGACTATCGAGAAAAATGCAAAAAGAAAGAGAAGAAATAGATAGACTAAACAAGAAATATCCGCAGATTAAGGTGCTGATGGGGATGGAGTGTAATATTTTAGATGACACTGGTAGGATAGATATGCCAGACGATATGGTTCACTATTTTGATTATATCTTGGCGGGCTACCACTACGGGTCTAGACCAACATCACTTAGGTCTATTCTCCACCATATAGATAATTTCTTGTTTTTCGGGAAGGCTATTTTCGAAAAAAATATAATACGAGTACTTTATTAAGGCTATGGAGAGGTATGACTTAAAGTACATTACCCATCCAGGAGACAAGGGCCAGGTAGATATTGTAGAGGTAGCTCAGGCTGCAGTAAGAACTAATACAGGCTTAGAAATTAATGGTCATCACAATAGGCTAAGCCCTGAGATGATAAGGGCCATTAGTCATATGGACCTGAAGTTTTACATAGGCTCTGATGCCCATAAGCCTGAAAATATAGCTAATTTTGAAAGGGCATATGAAATAGTAGAGGAAAGTGGACTCAGACCCTGCTAGGATAGTAAACCTGGTCAAGGGATTAGTGATATATAGAGACTGAGTAGGTAATGTTAAAGGAGGTTTTTTATGAAGTTTGTCATAGTAACTGGATTGTCAGGTTCAGGCAAGAGTGAGGCCATGAGAGCCTTGGAAGATATAGGCTTTTATTGTGTAGATAATTTACCTCCTGCCTTGATAGTGAATTTTGCAGAATTATTTTTCCATGGGAATTCAAATATTGACAAGGTGGCCCTAGGTATAGATATAAGGGGAAGGGAGTTTTTCCAGACTCTTAATTCAGCTCTTGACCAGTTGAGTGCGGCCAATTTTAAGTATGATATGATCTACTTAGATTGTGATGATGACGTCTTGATCAAGAGATACAAGATGACTAGGCGTAACCACCCGCTGGCTGTAAATTCACAGATTTCAGACGGCATTAAAAAGGAAAGAGTAATAATGGAGCCTTTAAAGAGGGTTTCTAAGATGATAGTTGATACAACTAATATGAAGCCTAAGGACCTTAAGGCTGAAATTGCCAGTATATACGATGAGGGTGATGGACTTGAAAGTCCTAATATAACTATCTCGGTAGTATCTTTTGGATTTAAGTATGGTCTGCCAACAGATGCGGACTTGGTTATGGACGTAAGATTTTTACCTAACCCATACTATGATTTAGAGCTTAGGCCAAAGACTGGTGATAGCCAGGATGTAAGAGATTTTGTAATGGACTCAAAGGTAAGTCATGATTTTATCGAAAAGTTTTTTGACATGTTAGACTTCTTGATACCTGAATATATCAATGAAGGCAAGCAGCATTTAGTTATTGGTGTAGGTTGTACAGGCGGTAGGCATAGGTCCGTCACAATTGCCAACTACACATATGATTATTTGAACGACAAGGGCTACAGGGCAGTCAAAAACATAGGGATGCAAAGCTAGATTAGGGGTGACATTATGAGTAAATGGGAGATTGTTTCGTTAGTGCTACCCTTCTTGAGTATACTAGCCTTTATATTGGCCCTAGTGGTACTTTATAAGGTTGCCAAGCTATATAAAAAGACTGTTGAACAGAATATGAAGCAAATGGAAAATGTTCACCTATAAGAAGGATGATCCTAATGTAGTAGTTATAGGTGGTGGTACAGGCCAGTCGGTTTTTCTGAGAGGCCTTAAGCATGAAACAAAAAATATAACTGCAATAGTAACTGTAGCAGATGATGGTGGAGGTTCAGGTGTCTTGAGAGGATTTGGGTCATGATACCGCCAGGAGATATAAGAAACTGTCTATTGGCCTTGGCTAATATGGAGCCAGCCATGAGTGAGGTTATGAGGTATAGGTTTCCAGATGGAAGCCTTAAGGGCCAGAGTTTTGGCAACTTATTTCTTGCAGCTATGACAGGTATATATGATAATTTTGAAACGGCTGTCTACAAGATGGGCCAGGTATTTGCTGTAACAGGAAGGGTATTGCCAGTATCATTGGATAATATAAACCTGATAGCAGAACTAGAAAATGGAGAAACTGTGGTTGGAGAATCAAATATACCACGCCAGGTTAGAAAAACTAATAGTCCAATTAAAAAAATTTATTTAGATAATCCGGATGCCAAGCCACTTGATGAAGTGGTTACATCCATAAAAATGCCGATGCAGTAGCCATAGGACCAGGAAGTTTATATACGAGTATCCTTCCAAAACCTATTGGTTGAAGGCGTAGTAGATGCCCTATCAACTACGAGGCACCTAAGGTTTATGTCTGTAATATAATGACCCAGCCAGGTGAAACAGGTGGCAAGAATGTCCTTGATCATGTAAAGGTCATAGTTGACCATGCTGGTATTAACTTTATAGACTATGTTCTAGTCAACAATGAGTACCTACCTCAAGGTGTGTTCGAAAGATATGCCAAGGATGGGGCTGAGCTTGTTATGTTGGACAAGGAACAAAGAGATGGCCCTAGAGGCTATGGGCATAAAATGCATTGAAGAAAAAAATTAATTGAAATAAAGAATGGCTACATACGTCATGATGCTGAAATGGTATCAAAAGGCAGTAGTAGACATAGCTATAAAGGCTAAAAACGATAAATAACATTTGATTATATATATTTAAGGAGTGATACTATGAGAGAAGAGCAAAAGTGCAGGAGGGTCGTTCTTCTTGGCAACGCTATCTTACTATTGAGAAAAATACAATGGTGATTGGGTCCCACCCAAGGGAAAAGATAGAGTCAGGAGAGAGTCACGAGGAGGCTGCCCTAAGGGAAGTAAAAGAGGAAACTGGCGTAAAGGCCAATATAGATAAATACTTGGGAGAAATCCACTATACATATAAGGAAAATTGGGACCACACAAAACAAGTACACAAGATTGTATACTGGTACCTGATGAATACAAAGTGTATGGACACTATACCTCAGAAGGAAGAAGGCTTTTGTCGATGCTAAGTTCATCCATATTGACAGAGTTGTAAATATGGCTAGATATGACGATGAAAAGGAAATTATAAGAGTAGCCCTAAAGGAAATTAAAAAAAGGGGCAATAGAAAATGTCTTTTCTACAGAAGCGAAAAATGAACTAGCGAGGATTGACAATCCTAACCAAAAAGGCAGATATAGCAGAGCTGTCTGCAATCATTAGGCAGGCTGGTAGTATACAGTTTGCTGGAAATATGAAGATGAGTCTTAAGATAACGACAGAGTTGAATTCTATAGCTAGAAAAATATTCAAGCTCTTAAAGACCTGCTTTGATATAAACACTAGTATTACAGTTAATAAAAAAATCAAATGTTAAAGAAAAAAACAACAGCTATGTTTTGACTGTTACTCCAGAAATAGGGGCAGCAAAATTATTGGTTGACCTGGGTATCTTAGAAAGAGAAGATAGCTTTTTCTCCCAAAAATGATATACCTAGGAAGATAGTAGATAGCTCAGAAGAGGCCTATGCCTATGTAAGGGGGGCCTTTTTGGGATCTGGTTCCATAAATGATCCAGAAAAAAACTACCATATGGAAATTGTTACAAATAATGAAGACTATGCCTATGAATTAAGTGATTTGATTAATTCCATGGCTTTTACCAATAAGATAGTTTTAAGAAAGAACTATCATGTAGTATACCCTAAAGGAAAGTGAACAGATATCAGACCTCTTAGCCATGATAGAGTCACAAGGCCATGTTCAAGTTACAGAATATAAAGATAGTAAAGGATATGCGTAACAAGGTTAATAGGATTGTAAACTGTGAAACTGCCAACCTATCCAAAAACAGTGGATGCGGCGGTTAAGCAGGTGGAAAAACATCCTGATAATACAGAAGACTATAGGTATAAGTAAGCTGCCTGAAAACCTACAAGAATTGGCTCTTTTGAGATTGGAAAATGAAGATATCAGTCTGAAGGAATTGGGTGAAAAAATGCATCCTCCTCTTGGTAAGTCTGGCGTCAACCATAGGTTTATAAAAATCGAAAAAATTGCTGATCAATATAGGGATCAGGTGTCTATTGATGACTTATTCTAGGCTGGTGCTCATGCATCAGCTATTTTAAGAAGGGGGTAAATATGGAAAATACAGAAAAGAAGGACTTTTGCCATTTGCATGTCCATACAGAATACAGCCTCTTAGACGGTTTTTCCAGGCTAGACAGGTTAATATCAAGGGTAAAGGACCTAGGTATGACTGCCTGCGCAATTACAGACCATGGGTCTATGTTTGGTGTAGTAGACTTCTATAAAAAATGTAAGTCTGCAGGCATAAAGCCCATAATTGGTTGTGAGGTATATTTAGCCCCTAGAGATATGGAGAGCAAGGATTCAACCCTTGACAAGTACTCCTCTCATTTAATTTTGTTGGCAGAAAATAACCAAGGATACAAGAACCTTATTAAGATAGTATCAGATGCCTATGTGGATGGTTTTTATTACAAGCCAAGGACTGATAAGGACCACCTAAGAAGGTATTCTGAAGGTATTATATGCCTATCAGCCTGCCTAAATGGTGAGATACCAAAGGCCATTCTAGCTAGAAATTTTGACAGGGCTAGGTCCTTGGCCCAGGAATACATAGATATATTTGGTAAGGATAATTTTTTTCTTAGAGGTCCAAGACCACAAGCTGGCAGAGGACAAGGAAGTAAACGCAGGCCTTCTAAAGTTATCCAAGGATATGGATATTCCACTAGTGGCAACAAATGATGCCCACTATGTATATAGGGAGGATGCAAAGATACAGGATGTTTTTGATGTGTATACAGATGCAAAAGACACTGGATGATCCATCAAGGATGAAGTTCCCTAATGATGAATTTTATATAAAGTCTAGGGAAGAAATGGAGGGTCTATTTACCTTTGCTCCACAAGCAATTGATAATACACTTGAGATAGCTGAAAGGTGTAATGTGGAATTTGACTTTGATAGCTACCATATTCCTACCTTTGATGTTCCTCAAGGCTATACGGCCTTGACATACCTTCAGCATATATGTAACCAAGGCTTGGTTGAAAGGTATGGAGATGAGGATGGTAATGTTGACCAGGTCCCTAAGAGATAGGTTGAATTATGAAATAGAAGTAATAGCAAATATGGGCTATATTGAATACTTCCTAATAGTATGGGACTTCATTAACTATTCCAAGCAAAATAATATCATGGTTGGACCAGGAAGAGGGTCTGCAGCAGGATCAATAGTTGCCTATACACTTAAGATAACGGATATAGACCCAATTAAGTATAACTTACTTTTTGAACGTTTCCTAAATCCTGAGAGAGTAACTATGCCCGATATAGATATAGACTTTTGCTATGAAAGACGTGAAGAGGTTATTGACTATGTAAAGAGGAAGTATGGTATAGACCATGTTGCACAGATCATAACCTTTGGTACCATGGGTGCCAAACTGGCTATCAGAGATGTAGGAAGAGTTTTGGATGTTGCCTACAACAAGGTAGACAGTGTAGCCAAGGAGATTCCTTTTGCCTTAGGTATGACTATTGACAAGGCATTTGATATGAATCCAAGTCTTAGGGACCTTTATGAGGCAGACCATGAGGTAAAGGAGATAATTGATATTTCCAAGGAAATGGAGGGTATGGTGAGACATGCCTCTACCCATGCGGCAGGAGTGGTTATTTCTAAGAAACCTGTATATGAGTATGTACCATTGTACAAGAACCAGGACTCCATCACTACCCAGTTTACAATGACAACACTTGAAGAACTAGGACTTCTAAAGATGGACTTCCTAGGTTTAAGAACGCTGACTGTTATCAGGGATGCCCTTGACCTAATCGAAGTAAACCGTGAAAAGAAGGGATACAAAGAAAAGATAGATTTTAGCAAGATGGAATATAATGATCCAAAGGTATTTGACCTGATATCCCAGGCCAATACTCTGGGTGTTTTCCAGCTGGAAAGTGGTGGTATGAGGAACTTTATGAAGCAACTAAAGCCAAATTGCTTTGAAGATATAGTTGCAGGAATTTCCCTATTTAGACCAGGGCCAATGGACTCTATACCGACCTATATAAATTGTAAGAATAATCCTGACCAGGTTGCATACCTACATGAGAAGCTAAAAGCCTATACTAGATGTGACATATGGATGTCTAGTTTATCAGGAACAGGTAATGCAGGTGGTAAGGGACCCTAGGGTGGCTATAGCCTGGGTCGTAGTGACTCTGTGCGTAGGGCCATGAGTAAGAAAAAGATGGATGTCATGGAAAAAGGAGAGACAGTACTTTATCCATGGTAAGTTAGATGAAAATGATAATATAGAAATTGCCGGCTGTGTAAGAAATGGTGTGCCAGAGGATATAGCCAACCAGATTTTTGATGATATGATTGACTTTGCTAAGTATGCCTTTAATAAGTCCATGCAGCAGCATACGGTGTCTTGTCATATGAAACAGCCTACTTAAAAACCTACTATCCAGTAGAATTTATGGCGGCCCTTATGACCTCTGTAATGGGTAATAATGATAAGGTTGTTGAGTATATGAGAGAGTGTAACTCTATAGGGATAGAGGTTCTACCTCCAGATATTAATAAGTCATATTCCAAGTTTTCTGTAGATGGAGACCATATTAGGTTTGGTCTGGCTGCAGTAAAAAATGTTGGGGCCAATGCCATAGATAATATAGTCGCAGAGAGGGAGGCCAATGGACCATATAAGAATCTTACAGACCTGGTAAAGAGGATAGATTCTAAGTTTGCCAATAAGAAGACTATAGAAAGCCTAATAAAGTGTGGTGCTTTTGACTCAACAGGTGATAACAGGGCCAGCCTAATGTTTGCTTTTGAGGATGTCCTAGACTCTATTAGTAGGGACAAGAAGAGGAATGTAGAAGGGCAGATATCTATGTTTGATATGTTTGCAGATATGGGCAAACAGGATGAACTTGAATTAGGTAGGATAGACAGGGTTGAAGAGTTTAAGGATAGGATTAAACTAGATATGGAAAAAGAGGTCCTAGGACTTTATGTATCTGGACATCCCCTATCTGAATATACGAACAAATTAGAAGATAGAATATCTATTACAAATGCCCGTATTAACAAGCTTTAGGGAAGAACCTGAAAAAGCTATTAGAGATAAATGACCAAGACCATATTGTGGGAGGAATGATAATATCCAAAAAGTCCTTCACTACAAAAATAATGAGATAATGGCCTTTATCAATCTTGAAGACCTTTATGGTACTATGGAAGTAGTAGTCTTCCCAAGAGTCTTAGAAAAATACAAGAGCCTGATTAAGGAAGACCAGATAGTGCTGATAAAGGGTAAGATTAGTATCAGGGGGGATGAAGATGTATCACTGATAGCTAGTGAAGTAAAGTCAATAGATGATGATAGCGAGTTCTCAAGTCAGAAGTCTACCTATAATGGCGGCTATGGTCGAGCTGATAATTATAGTAGGCAGGTCCTTAGTGGTACTGGAAAAAGGTCTTTATAAGACTTGATTCTATGAGTAACCAAGACTTGTTAAGTCAAGTTTATACTACAATAAGTCACCAAGGTAGGGACCCAGTGATAATTTTCCCTTTGGATGAAAAATAAAGATGGGCAAAAAGAAGACCTACCAGTTAAAGGATATGGGTGTATATGCTAGTGATGAACTTAAGGCTGATCTAGCTAGCTTTCTTAATGAAGGGATATAGTTATTAAGTAAGGCAGACTTATTCAAATAAATACAGACAAAAAAATATGAATATAAAAAAATTAAATATAGGGCCTTATATGACTAGTATATATATTATATTATACTGAAAATATAATATCTTATGTCATATTAATAAGGCCCTATATTTATTATTGTTTTTGCATTCATTTGACTACTTGATTAGGCATAAAAGGTTGGGTTTTAAATAAAAACGGTGAATTGAAAAAGTAAATTCCACTTTGTAAGACTAAATTCTGTAATAGTAAAGCTCTTTAGATATAAAAAGAGCTGACTTTTCGATAGAAAAAGTATTAAAATATACATAAGAAACAAAGTTTTTGGAAAGCATTTTATGCATACTAATTAGGAGTCGGATTCACTTGTTTTTTCGAAATTGTAAATTCCACCCCTAGTGAAGATATATCATAGTTGCATTTTCCATGATCCTAATTGTACAATTTAATTGGATAAAAAACCGATTCAGGTTTTTGTTATTTATCTGCTTTTGAAAAAGTTTTTTTCTGTTAACGTGATTTCATCAGCAGATATATATATTAAATATATCTAATAATTCCTCTCCGTATTGAAATGCAAATACTTCATATGAACTCTTATTCCCAAGAGATTTTCTTGCATATGAATTTATATGACTCATCATAATATCTATATCTTTTTGTGTATATTTTCCAAAATCGACACCCTTAGGTATTATACGACGAATAAATTCGTGGTTGTTTTCACAGTTAGGCTTTTGAAAAGGAGCGTTTGCATCGCAATAAAAAACCCTGGAGCGAAGTTTGCCTTCCTTATCAAATTCGATTGCAGTAGGATTTGAAAATTCACTTCCATTATCTGCTAACAAAATTGGAAATAGGTCAGAATAGGCATCAGAACCCAATTTAGAGTACAGATTGTTAAATATGTCCGTAACCGATTTTGAGTCGTTAGACTCTCTTAAAAATGCAAGTTGTAGTTCCTGTTTTACAAAGTGTATAGTAAGCAATACAGGACCACCCTTTATACCTATAACAGAATCTATCTGTTGCGCTGGAAGGTCAGAATGATTACTCATATAGTCTTTATAATCCTTAAAAGTACGATTAATACGACAGGATTTATCTACCTTGAGTGGCCTAGTCTTAGACTTGCGAGGACGCATTCTAACTGTTCTTGGCATGTCTATATTCCTAGCAGAGAAAAAGCCCGTTATTTACATAAGAGTATAGAGTTCGTTCTGACATCATGACCTCATCTTTGTGAAAGATAGATATATGATGAATAGATTGACCTTTAATGAGTAATGGAGAAACAATATTATCTAGATGTTTTTATTTCCTCCTCAGAAAAAGCAAATCCACTACGAGACTCACTTAGTAGAGTTTCATATTCCTTTTTGAGCCGATAAGGGCTTTTATAGAAAGACTTTTCTAACGTGCAGTTGGTCTTAGATTCACAGAATTACAAAACATATGGTGGCTTTTTAAGCTTAGGACAAGTATATTTCTCATATAAACTGCATTTTTCATTACATATACCACAGGACCAGCAAAGTCGTTTTCTATAGGTACACATCTTGCAAACATTACGTAGTGAGCATGAGCGATTAGCATTATGAAGACAGTCATTGAAAGACTTACTAAAAAGCACCAGTCTTCTCATGTCTTATATGATCGAATTTCTTTTGAAATAGTAGTAGGGTCTTTATGAAGAATACGTGCAATCTTTCTAAAAAGATGTTCCTTTACCCTAATTCTATTTCTATTATATTTCTTGATTCAAGAGTTAAATGTTTTTGTGTGTTCATAATAATTTCTCCTCATAAATCAAGGTAATGCAACTATAAACTTATGATACATTTAAATTATGAACTAGTAAATTCCATATACAAATAAAGTGTATTTGGTAAAAAAGTAAATTCCATATCATGGGGAATTTACTTTTACAAGTAACAAAAAAATAAAAACTTTCAAATATGTGTTGACAAGTAATTCTAAAAAGTGTTATTATTAATGAGTCGTCAAAAACGACACAATGAACTTTGAAAATTGAACAGCAGGTTAATTCAATAAGTCCTTTTTAGGACAATTGATTAATCGTTTAAACCATGTAAGACAAACTTACTTGATTTAAACCACAAACAAAACCAAGCCAGATATTTTAGAGATAACAATAGTCTGAGCGCGGTAACAAATTTTTTATGAGAGTTTGATCCTGGCTCAGGATGAACGCTGGCGGCGTGCCTAACACATGCAAGTCGAGCGAGGGTTTGCTCAGTATTGAGTATTCTAAGACTAGAATGTTCAATTCTGAGCAAAACCAAGCAACGGACAGAGTGAGTAACGCGTGGGTAACCTGCCCTATACACATGGATAACATACTGAAAAGTTTACTAATACATGATAATATATATTTGTGGCATCGCAGATATATCAAAGTGTTAGCGGTATAGGGATGGACCCGCGTCTGATTAGCTAGTTGGTGAGATAACTGCCCACCAAGGCGACGATCAGTAGCCGACCTGAGAGGTGATCGGCCACATTGGAACTGAGACACGGTCGAAAACTCCTGCAGGAGGCAGCAGTGGGGAATATTGCACAATGGGCGAAAGCCTGATGCAGCAACGCCGCGTGAACGATGAAGGTCTTCGGATCGTAAAAGTTCTGTTGCAGGGAAGATAATGACGGTACCCTGTGAGGAAGCCCCGGCTAACTACGTGCCAGCAGCCGCGGTAATACGTAGGGGGCTAGCGTTATCCGGATTTACTGGGCGTAAAGGGTGCGTAGGTGGTCCTTCAAGTCGGTGGTTAAAGGCTACGGCTCAACCGTAGTAAGCCGCCGAAACTGGAGGACTTGAGTGCAGGAGAGGAAAGTGGAATTCCCAGTGTAGCGGTGAAATGCGTAGATATTGGGAGGAACACCAGTAGCGAAGGCGGCTTTCTGGACTGCAACTGACACTGAGGCACGAAAGCGTGGGTAGCAAACAGGATTAGATACCCTGGTAGTCCACGCTGTAAACGATGAGTACTAGGTGTCGGGGGTTACCCCCCTCGGTGCCGCAGCTAACGCATTAAGTACTCCGCCTGGGGAGTACGCACGCAAGTGTGAAACTCAAAGGAATTGACGGGGACCCGCACAAGTAGCGGAGCATGTGGTTTAATTCGAAGCAACGCGAAGAACCTTACCTAAGCTTGACATCCCTCGGACAGGTGTTTAATCACACCCTTCCTTCGGGACTGAGGTGACAGGTGGTGCATGGTTGTCGTCAGCTCGTGTCGTGAGATGTTGGGTTAAGTCCCGCAACGAGCGCAACCCTTGTCTTTAGTTGCCAGCATTCAGTTGGGCACTCTAGAGAGACTGCCAGGGATAACCTGGAGGAAGGTGGGGATGACGTCAAATCATCATGCCCCTTATGCTTAGGGCTACACACGTGCTACAATGGGTGGTACAGAGGGTTGCCAAACCGTGAGGTGGAGCCAATCCCTTAAAGCCATTCTCAGTTCGGATTGTAGGCTGAAACTCGCCTACATGAAGCTGGAGTTACTAGTAATCGCAGATCAGAATGCTGCGGTGAATGCGTTCCCGGGTCTTGTACACACCGCCCGTCACACCACGGGAGTCGGAAACACCCGAAGCCGATTATCCAACCGCAAGGAGGAAGTCGTCGAAGGTGGCGTCGATAACTGGGGTGAAGTCGTAACAAGGTAGCCGTATCGGAAGGTGCGGCTGGATCACCTCCTTTCTAAGGAGAATTACCTGCTGTTCAATTTTGAAGGTTCATTAGAAACTTCAATTAAATAGGTTACTTTTAGGTCTCGTTAGAGACTTATAGTCTATTAAATGGGGGTGTAGCTCAGTTGGGAGAGCACTTGCCTTGCAAGCAAGGGGTCAGGAGTTCGACTCTCCTCATCTCCACCATTATTAATATTAAATTGCTAATATTAAATTAATATTTTTGCGAGTATTTTTGATAGACCCTATATAAGGGATTCAAAAAAATACCAAAAAGATTGTACTTTGAAAACTGAATACTAGTGATAATTATACAATGACATCTATTTAATATCCTAACGGATATAAATGAATGAGAAAACTCATTAAAAAAACAACCAATTATTCTTTAACAGTCTAGAAATAGACTATAGAAAAATCTCAATTAATAACTTAAAGGTCAAGTTATTAAGGGTGTAGGGAGCGGATGCCTTGGCACTAGGAGCCGATGAAAGACGTGATAAGCTCGCGATAAGCTTCGAGGGAGTGGCACATACACTTTGATCCGGAGATTTCTGAATGAGGAAACTCACTTGGAGTAATGTCCAAGTATCCATAGGTGAATACATAGCCTATGGAGGGAACTCAGGGAACTGAAACATCTAAGTACCTGAAGGAAGAGAAAGAAATTCGATTCCGCTAGTAGCAGCGAGCGAGACATGGAAGAAGTCCCAAACCAAGTCAGTTTACTGATTTGGGGTTGCGGACATATCTTAAGGAAAGGTTATTGCGAGTAGAATAGGTCTGGAAAGACCAACCATAGAGGGTAAAAAGTCCCGTATACAAAGCCAAGAAAGTTCTTGATATGATCCAGAGTACCACGAGACACGTGAAACCTTGTGGGAAGCAGGGGGACCACCCCCAAGGCTAAATACTACCCTAGTGACCGATAGCGAATAGTACCGTGAGGGAAAGGTGAAAAAGAACCTGGGAGGAGTGAAATAGAACCTGAAACCCTACACTTACAAGCTGTGGGAGCGCATTATTCGCGTGACCGCGTACTTTTTTTGTAGAACGGGCCAACGAGTTACGTTATGTGGCAAGGTTAAGCACTTAAGGTGTGGAGCCGAAGCGAAAGCGAGTCTTAACTGGGCGCCATAGTCACATGACGTAGACCCGAAACCGGGCGACCTACCCATGAGCAGGATGAAGCGAAAGTAAAATTTCGTGGAGGTCCGAACCCACGTACGTTGAAAAGTGCAGGGGATGACTTGTGGGTAGCGGTGAAATTCCAATCGAGGCTCGGAGATAGCTGGTTCTCCCCAGAAATAGCTTTAGGGCTAGCCTTGAAATTTAGAGATGTGGAGGTAGGCGCTGAATGTCCTAGGGGGGATGTGCACTTACCGAAGACTATCAAACTCCGAATGCCATTATCTTTTGTTCAGGAGTCAGACTATGGGTGATAAGGTTCATAGTCGAAAGGGAAAGAGCCCAGACCGTCAGCTAAGGTCCCTAAATGTATGTTAAGTGGTAAAGGATGTGGGATTGCACAGACAACCAGGATGTTGGCTTAGAAGCAGCCACTCATTTAAAGAGTGCGTAATAGCTCACTGGTCGAGTGATCCTGCGCCGAAGATTTTGGGGCTAAAAACATACTACCGAAGCTACGGCATCATATGATGATGGGTAGGGGGCTTCCCATGCAGGCTGAAGCGATACCGTAAAGGAGTCGTGGACAGTATGGGAGAGAGAATGTTGGCATGAGTAGCGAGATGAGGGTGAGAATCCTCAGGCCGTAAACCCAAGGTTTCAGGGAAGGTTCGTCCTCCTGGGTTAGTCGGGACCCTAAGCTCAGGCCGAAAGGCGTAGGCGATGGACAACAGGTTGAGATTCCTGTACTACCGATAATCGTTTTGAGAAGGGATGACACAGTAGGATAAGCTGAAGCGCACTGTTGGTTATGTGTGTCTAAGCGTTGAGGCAGACTAGATAGGCAAATCCGTTTAGTTAATGCTGGGGCGCGATGGGGAGCGAAACTAAGTAGCAAAGCAGCTGATTTCACACTGTCGAGAAAAAGTCTCTATCGAGATTAAAAGGTACCCGTACCGCAAACCGACACAGGTGGGTGAGGAGAGTATCCTAAGGCCAGCGAGAGAACTGTTGTTAAGGAACTCGGCAAAATGACCCCGTAACTTAGGGATAAGGGGTGCCCCAGCAATGGGGCCGCAGAGACTGGCCCAAGCGACTGTTTACCAAAAACATAGGTTTCTGCTAAGTCGCAAGACGATGTATAGGAGCTGACGCCTGCCCAGGGTGCTGGAAGGTTAAGGGGATCTGTTAGAGCAATCGAAGCAGTGATCTTAAGCCCCAGTAAACGGCGGCCGTAACTATAACGGTCCCTAAGGTAGCGAAATTCCTTGTCAGGGTAAGTTCCGACCCGCACGAAAGGCGTAACGATTTGGGCACTGTCTCAACAACAGACTCGGTGAAATTGTAATCCCGGTGAAGATGCCGGGTACCTGCGACAGGACGGAAAGACCCCATGGAGCTTTACTGTAGCTTGACATTGGGTTTCGATACTACATGTACAGGATAGGTGGGGAGACTATGAAATCAGGGCGTCAGTTTTGATGGAGTCATCCTTGGGATACCACCCTTGTAGTATGGGACTCTAACCATGAGCCATGAATCTGGTCTTGGGACACTGTCTGGTGGGCAGTTTGACTGGGGCGGTCGCCTCCCAAAAGGTAACGGAGGCGACTCAAGGTTCCCCTCAGTACGGTCGGAAATCGTACGAAGAGTGTAAAGGCAAAGGGAGCTTGATTGCAAGACATACAGGTCGAGCAAGGTAGAAATACGGACTTAGTGATCGGGTGGTTCTGAGTGGAAGGGCCATCGCTCAACGGATAAAAAGCTACCCTGGGGATAACAGGCTTATCTCCCCAAGAGTCCACATCGACAGGGGAGGTTTGGCACCTCGATGTCGGCTCATCACATCCTGGGGCTGTAGTTGGTCCCAAAAGGGTTGGGCTGTTCGCCCATTAAAGTGGTACGCGAGCTGGGTTCAGAACGTCGTGAGACAGTTCGGTCCCTATCCGTCGCAGGCGTAGGAAATTTGAGAAGATCTGTCCTTAGTACGAGAGGAATGGGATGGACATACCTCTGGTGTACCAGTTGTTCTGCCAAGGGCATGGCTGGGTAGCTATGTATGGAAGGGATAAGCGCTGAAAGCATCTAAGCGCAAGCCAACTTCGAGATAAGATTTCCCACCTGCAGGTTAAGATCCCAGGAAGACTACCTGGTTGATGGGTCAGAGGTGTAAGTGCAGCAATGTATGTAACACTGATACTAATGAATCGAGGACTTGACCAAGGATATCATTGGATATCACTAGAATTCAGTTTTGAGAGTATAATCTCAAATAATATGGTTACTATAGCAAGGAGGATACACCTGTTCCCATTCCGAACACAGAAGTTAAAGCTCCCTTAGCGCTGAAGGTACTTGATGGGAAGCTGCCTGGGAGAATAGGACGTAGCCATGTGACTAGGGCTCTAGTTTTTTACTAGGGTCTTTTTGTACCTATAATTTTTCCTTTAATAAAAATCTAAATATATAGTCTAGGCTATTTCTATTAATACAAAATAAGAGAATAATATACTAAAAATTATATATAATCAGTAGGATATTCATTAATAAAAATCTAAAGATGACACTTAATATAGCAATTATAAAAATAATTAAAAGGAATATACATAACTATAAATACCATATATATATCCCTAATTGTAACTACTTACAAGAAATGTATAATTAGTTTACCCTGTATTATATATATAAATATAGTTGAAATCAAAAACTAAAAAGACTTCTTAAAAATAGATATTCCATCAAAAATATTCTTTAATTACATGAAATTTATAAAAATACTAAATATAGTTAATAAATACCCTAATAATATTGAATAGTATTTTGCATTTAGAATATGTTATACTTTGTATGTAATAGAGAATTATTACATTTATCATATCAAACTAGATATTAATATAATTATTATGATGGATTTATTTTGGTAGATATAAATAGCACTAAAATGTAGGTTTGAGAGGAGACTATTAAATGACGTATTGGAAGAAGTGTGGTAAGAAGGGTAAAAAGTTAACTACTCTTATCTTGTCTTTGGCAATGCTTGGTACTTCAACAGCACCAAGTGTACGCCTATTAGGTCAAGATATAGCAAATGTATATGCGGATGAAGATGTAAATACTTCACCAACAAGATCCACAAGTGGAACTAGCTCTACAGAAGATGAAAATATAGGTATTCCAACAAGTGATATGGCCGGTCTTAGTGATAGAGGAAATTTTGTAACCGTCATGTTTAGAGACTATAGTAACACAGAAAAGATGGACAGATATTATGCGAATGCAGCAAGTGTTGAAATAAATGGAGAAGAATTTCCTATAGACCAGTTTAAGTTTACAAGTGAACCAAGATTTTCTTATGGTGATTGGACTAGTAAAGAAGCTAACTATGAAAAACACAAAGAAGCCTTATATAAGTATGATACAGAGGGTCGTAAGTATAAACTTGTAATCAAGTTAAAGGATGGAAAAAGAGGAATATATCTGTCTCCAGACTATAAGGCAGCCCAGGAGGCAGGGAAATACCAGCTGATAAAAAGCCTGCAAAACCTGTAGAAGATGAAAAACCAGTAAAAGCCACCATCAAATGACAATACACCTGGTGGATCAAAGAGGATACTGATACTAATGGATATGATAAAAGAGAACTAGGTACACTAAAAACGCCAAAGAGAAGCTTAGATACCTCAGTATACGGAATCAGGTCATATGAAAGTGATGCTGACAAGGGTGTAGTTGTGAATATGTTTGCAGTATCAATGGATACGGATACATATGACTACAAACTAAAGGTGTTCAGTAGAATTACATCTATTTCAGTAGATGGCAAGACTATTGAAAACAAGGGGATATCAAACAGATAGACGAGGAAGTCGATAAGTATAGTAGCTGGAACCTTAAATTTGATCAGAGGTTTAGTCTAAGTAAGCAGAAGCATCACGAAGCTGAAAATAGGGTTTTAAGAAACTTTTATTATAAAGGATAAGGACCTATATGAAGCCTTCAAGAAGGCTGAAGCAAAAAAATGAAAATCATAGGTTTGCTATAAAGTTTGTCGATGGATCTACATTGAAATATGAAACTGGAGACAAGAAACCTGAAGGCATGACATGGGCAGCTTTCTATAAGGATGCAATAAAGAATGTTTCCAGAAAGTCCCAGTCTATAGTAATAAAATCTAAAGGGTTATGAAGAAAAAGTCTGTGATGATGAGCTTCAGGAACATAGGGACCTTGTATATGGACTTGCACCACATATCAAGCAGGTTATCATAAATGGATATACAGTACAGGATGACAAGTTTCTTAAGAACTCGGTGGTAATGACTTTATGAACATACCAAATGGTGACCAGGACCCAATCATCAAGAATTGGAACAGCGACCTAGGTGCCAACAACAAGGTGGAATTTTTCCTAGATGACAATTCAACTATAAGTTGGTCAGACAAGGTAAAGGAAGAAGTAGATACGGAGTTGCCACAGGAAGAGGCAAAGGAGTTAGAAGGCCTATAAGAAGATAGATATAGCCGACCTAGAAAAGGCGCCAGATGGCAAGTATACAATAGGCTTTGAGGCTAAGTATGCCGATGGTAGAAAGGGTACATCTATGCTACAGGGCTTCTTTGATAGGAATGTAGAGGTAGAAAAGCGTGGTAATAAACTTACAGCTAGGTTCTTAAACTTGTTCTTTGCAGATGGACTTTTTGGACTTCAGGATTAAAAATACAGACAACACTTGGCCTGAAGAATCTAAGAAGGACTTCGTAGACCCAGTTACAAAGACTCAGGCCTATTTCACAATGGATTTGAAGGATCTTACAAAGGCTCGTGAAGGAGCAGTTCTGGTTAGTTATATGGGTGGTAAGCTTGAGTATAAAGGGTATGATGGATACCAAGTATACAAAGGTTAAGATTGTATTTAAGAAGGATGCATATGAAGGATGGAAGGGATTTCATGAGACATATGACCTCGAACAAAAAGCGTAAATTGAGTCCTGAAATCCTTAAAAAAAGAGGCTTACATTCTCTGGTTTAGACAGGGACAATAATGGTGAAATAAGCAGTGAAGAACTGCAAAAAAGGCTCAAAGCAGTAGTTGACCTTACTTGGAGGCGCCTTTAGAGCGTCAGTTTAACACCATTTATGATATTAGTTCGCTAAAGGACTTGAAAATTTCAAATGTAAAAGGTGATTAAGCTATCATCAAACTCATTAAAGAGCCTACCAGCTGGAGTATTCGATAAGGCTGTAAACCTTGAAGAGATATACTTAAATGGTAATAAAATTTCAGAAATACCTAAGGATATATTCAAGAACAACAAGAAGTTAAAAAGGTGTCACTTGCCTCTAACCCAATTGCTATCTTGGATAAGGATTTAGTTTGCAAAATAATCCTGAAATAACTGATATAGACCTTGGAAATACAATGATAAGCGAAGTGAAAGAGGGTACTTTTGACAATCTTGCCAAGTTAAAAAAACTTAGACCTAAGTGCAAATGACCTATCAATATTGAGCGATGGGCTATTTAAGAATAATAGAGACCCTAAGGTCTTTATCAATAACAGACAACGCACTTGTAAAGCTACCTACTAGCATAGAGTGGTGCTAGTAATTTACAGAGGTTGGGACTAGGGAAACAATAGGTTGGCTACACTTCCAGCCTATGTGGGTGAATTACTAACCTAAAGCACCTAGACTTAAAAATTCAATAATATATCTAGCATTAGTGAAGATATATGGAAAAATCTAGCCAAGAGGGAAGGTTTGAAAATAGACTTAACACACAACAACCTTACAAGTCTACCTAGGCTGGATGATGTTAAAATTCGACTCTTTGAACATAGCTAGTAACCTACTTCCAGCAGAAATGCCAGCTGCTTATGAGGGTCTAAAGATAAACAAGAGCCAGCAGGGCGGATATTATGCCCAAAGAAGCTCAGTGGACTATAATTTAAGTGCCAAAAATGGCAAGGTTGAGTTTAGTGATAAGGGTGATATAAATATCCTTGACCTATTAAACTGGAATGAGGCTGTCACTTTCGAGAATAGAGAAGATATTTAAGAAGGATGAGTACAAGGACTACTCTGACAAACTATTGAAGAAAAATGGTGGAAAGTACGATGATATAGCAGGTAAAATAAGACAGGCTAGGGACTTTAAGATAGTTACTAGGGTGAGAGAGTCTATGATGATGGGTCTACAAAGACTATTTACGAAAAAGAAGACTTGAACAAGCTAGCTGACCCTAAAGGAAACTGCAAGCGATAAGAGGATGGAAAATGGCAGCCTATACAGGCTTACTCAACAGCTTTATACCCTGGTAGTAGGAGAATGGGTAAAGAACTATGAAGTTAGCAAGGAAGCAAGGGCTACAGTAGATGCAAACTCAAAGACTGAAACAGGCTCAAGCGAAAGCACAAGTGATAAAAAGCTAATGAAGTATACACTACCTGTTAATTTAGTTAAGTATGACAACCGTTCAGAAAAACTCTATGGGTGCAGATGCTATGGACAAGACTGTAGAGGTGGAAGAAACTAGCCAGGGCATAAAACTTACCTTAAATTTCCATTCTATGGAATACGTACTTGCAGGAAAGAAGAGAATTGGTCACCTATACAGGATGGGTGTATATGATACAGTAGATGGAAGCGACTGGAAATGACTATGTACCTGCCAAGGTTCTTTCAAAATATGAAGATCTTAGGTATGAATTCCCAGAGTGAGTTTCTTTCACTAGGACTAAGAGGGCGAAAAAGGAAATAGCTGTTAGAGTTTGGGTTGATGCTATGGATGCAATTGCTAAAAGGGAAACTGGGAATGCTAACCAGGATGCAGCCAGTAAGCTATATTGAGTATAGATTGGTCAAAAGCACCAAAGGAATCTATAATTGGTAAGGATACTGATAAAAAGACAGATAAAAAGACAGATAGTGAAGATAAAAACAATGATACAGCAGCTAGCAAGGCCCTATTAAAGAATAGTATTAAGATGGCTGAAAAGATGCTAAGAACAGGCCTTGTAGGGGTAGAAGTAAAGAAATCCTAGAAAAGGCTCTTGAAAATGCCAAGGCTATCTATAATGCTGAAAAGAAGGGATCTTATGAATCTGCCAACGATATAATCATGTTTGCTATGGACAATATCAAGAAGGAGTCTGGAAATAAGGAATCGACAGACAAGCCTAAAGATATCGCCAACATTAAGGACCTAGACAAGGATATAGCAGAAAAAGAAAATAAGAATGGTGCTAAGCTATATTCAGTACCAGTAATATTATGGCATGCAAGTGACTCAAAGGAATCAATGGGTAATGGTGCCATAGTAAAGACTGCCATAGTAAGCGAAAAAGATGGTAAGTACACATATTATGTAGACTTTAATGGAATGCCATTCTTTGGTATGTATGGCCACCTTTGGGACCTAAGTGTATATGAAAATGGGTTAGGAACAGCTAAGAGTCCTGCTAAGGTTGAAAAAGACAAAGATGGATAAGGACTTAACTGGTCAGATGAGGGAATTCCCAAGCAAGGTTCTCATTCACAAGAAATACAAAAGAAAAAGAAATTTTTGCAGAAGTTGCTGTTGATGCAATGGATTCAATGAAGAATAATGCCAGAAAGCTATGATAAGATTGTAAAAAGGGTAGTGGAAAAAGCAAAAATGCCAAGTTTATCTTTGACTGGTCTGCAGCAAAGCAGTACAAGGAAGGTGAACAAGAGGCGACAAATAATAGTGGTGGAAGGCTATGCAGGTTCACAGTAGGTATGAAACTTCAACTAAGATAAGCCAGAAGTACTGATAGAGGCAGATACAGTTGTCCTAGCCAGTGGTAAGAACACAGTAGATGCCCTTGTATCAGCTTCATATGCAGATGCCAAGAAGTCCCCAATCCTATTATCTAAGGTAAGTGATGTACCAGCAAGTGTAAAAGGCTGAAAATCCTAAGGCTGGGTGCCAAGAATGTAGTAATTGTGGGAGGAAATGCCTCAATTAGTGCTGAGGCTGAAAAATGAACTAAAGGCTATGGGAATAAGTACTAGGAGGATAGCAGGATCTAGTAGGGTATGAAACATCAGCGATACTAGTCCCAGGAAGTAAAGAACTTAACTGGTTCAGACAAGTTAATCCTAATTACAGGCCAGGATAAGAAGGAAGCTGATGCCCTAACAGTATCAAGTATAGCTACTAAGTCTGGTATACCGGTAATGATGACAAAGGCTAATGAGCTTGATTCTAATGCCAAAACAAAGATTAACTCTTGGAATCCAAGTCAGGTAATAGTAGTTGGTGGTAAAGTCAACTATATCTAGATGGAGTTATGGACCAGATAAGTGCCAAGTCTAAGACAAGGATAGCTGGTGCCACAAGATTTGAAACAGCTGCTATGATAGCTAAAGAAGCATATCCAAGTGGTAAGCATTTATTTGTAACAAAATGGCTATAAGGCTGTAGATGCATTAGCAGCAGGAGCTGTAACAAAAAGGGCTGAGTCACCAATAGTATTGGTGGGAAGCAATAGTTCCACAAATGAGGTAAAGAAGCTAGCATCGGGCAGGCAATAACAATCCTAGGTGGTACTAGCACAGTTAGTGACAAGGTTATTGTGGAGTTTAAGTAAGAAGCTTACCAATATTTTTAAGTGATATGAATGCAGTAAAATCTAATTATGTTTAATAAGGAATGACTAAGGTCAGGCCTGACTAAAAAGCCGTCTTATTATCAGTAATGATAATGAGACGGCTTTTTGAATACTTCTTGACATAAAAGAGTAGAGTTGTATCATTAAGTTAGCAGATATTTTTTAAAAAGTAAATCATTAAATAATCAATATGTAATCTTTTATAAATATAATCCGTATAATATGAGGTGATGTAAAGTATGCTAAAAAAATGTATATATCAGGTTTCTTTTAAACTTTATAAGGAAACATATACTTATATACCTACTAGTTTTAATAGCTATCCTAGTATCAGTATATGCTGTCTTTTGTTCCATTTGTAACGGCTGAGACCCAGTCTATCAACTATAAGAAAGTTGTGGAAAAGGTTTATCCAGATTATCCTGCTACATCATATTATACAAGCGATAGAGAGGCCAAACTAATCGAAGAAAATAAGGCTGTGTCAAAATCTATCAAGTATGAAAACTACTGGACTCTTTACCAGTCAGAAATCTAGACTTGAGTATGAATTAAAGGGTTATACAAGAGAGGCCCTTGATGCCAACCAATATGTTCTAGCAAGTGGACGTTTACCTAGAGAGAATGGTGAAATGCTATTGGATAAGTCCTACCTAAGTCAAGAAGGAGTCCTAGTCTGGGGGATTTCATTTTTAGGCATCAATAATCTAGAATATGAGCTAGGAAACAAGCATGAAATATATTCTGCAACTAAAAAAATATAAGATAGTAGGCCTTATAGATAAGGATTATACTAGGGCTATCAGCAAAAATTAAGACGAAAAACAGGGTGAGGTCAATCAATCTTATGGATATATAATACTGACAAGTACCCAGACCAGAGCCTTAGCTATACAGTTCTAATTAAATTTAAGGATGGTATGAATAACCTATATGGAAATGTGTAAAGCTGGGAATTGATGTAGCCGATGATCCACAAATGGTAATACAAAACTTTGAGCTTTCAAGGTTAAATGAATCTATTAGCAATGTTACTAGGAGCAATGACGACAAGATTTTTAATCTTTGTGACAGTCCTCTTTATAGCCAGCCTATTTAAGCTATTGAATGATATTAGACTTAGAAATATGGGACTATTGAAAAATACTAGGGGGCTAAAAAGTAAGGATGTATTTAAAAATGCTAATAGGAGAGAATTTGCTATTAGGTTTACTTCTGGATTAGTCCTAGGTCTATTCATAAGCTATGTCCTGACCTATAGGTATATAGGAGGTAGTAATGTTACAGATTCAGCAATAGACGTTATGCTAGACAACTACAGGGTTTACTTTAATGCAGGAGATATATTGCTAGTGATTACTGTTATATTTGCCCCAATTCTGGTCAACATAATATATTTAATAATTAAGTACAATAAGACAGAGGGTCTTGACCTACTTAACGAGGATAGGAAGACTAGGGCGAAAAAATATTAATTTAGAAAAATAAGGATTAGGAATATAGTATCAAAAATAGCTATAATCGGTTTTTAAATAATCTTTATAACTATCTACTGCCAATCCTTATAATTGTAATTATGGTCAGTAGTATAATTAATGTTCTAGGCGTTGAAAAAACTATGGCAGAAAATGATTCTGCTTATGATGTGAGTGAAGCAAGCTATCTAGGAAGGAATTTCCTCGTTAAAAAGAATTCTAGCTTTTCCATAGATAATGGAATTGATTCTAAAGACCTAGTGGACATAAACAAGTACAAGAACTTCACGCAAAAATATGGAGCTATATGGTTATTTAGTTGAAGATACAAGCCAAGTGAATAATTCTGTACTAGAGAGTAAGGGTATTTCATCTAGTAGGGGTAAATATGAATTTGACTGTACTATTACAGGTATAGATTCTCTTAGACAAGAGGAACTTAAAGACAAGGGTATACTTTCCAGCGAGGATATTAAGAATATAGGGCAAGAGAACCAAGTCTATGCTGTGACAAATAACTTCTATTATGATGGTCAAACAAACAAGTACCAAAAGTTTTTGAAAAGCCTAAAAGATGGTCAGATCGTATATATAAAGCTACCGTGTATAAAGGATGGTCTACAGACTTATAAGCTTTTACCTGTGAAGCTTATACCAAATAAGAAACCTAAGGCTACTATAGAGGAGAGGACTGCTAGTAATTCTTCCACAGTAGAGATAATGTTTGACCTAAATAGGCTAAAGAGCTTGACTAATACAAGCACAGTTAGTGCTATTAGGTTTGATGTCACATCAAGTGATGAGGCAAATCTAGTTAAGTCTAGATTATCCTCGAGGTTTGAGGTCAAGGACAGGGATAGAGAAAGACTAAATAAAAAGGAGCTTAGAGATAAGACATACTTTGATAAAAATCAAATTTAGGCTAAGTTTCTATTCAATACTCCTATTATTCTCCTTAGTATTTACTATAAGGATAATAACAGACAAGAAGACAAGAGATGTTGGTGTATTGAGGATGCTAGGGGCTGACAAAAGGTTAATAAATAAGACCTTATTTGTCGAAAATATGATATTTGTAGTGACTAGTCTGGTGATTGGAGTGTCAATAGGCATATATAGGGTCTATAAGTACTACAAGATTACACGTGACCAAGACCTATATTATAAGGGAATAGCACATGTAGAGTTTCATCCACCATATGCCACTATAATTGTTTTAATAGTATTAGTATTTATAATATCAATATTAATGCAAATGTACTCAAATAAAAGGCTTGTATCAAAGGATATAATGCTTGATACAAGAAGTGAATAGCAAAAATTTATTTTATGAAAGGTTGATAATATGAAATCCTTAAAGATTGACAATGTGAAAAACACTATGGAAAAAGGAGAGTCTAGTAAAGGCAGTAGATGGCATAAGCCTAGAAATTGAAAATGGAAAATTCACTGCCATAATAGGAACTAGTGGTTCGGGAAAAAGTACCCTGCTTCATTGTATGGCTGGCCTAGACAAGCCAACTGAGGGTAGCGTATTTCTTGATGAAAGAGATATATACGCCTTAAATGATGATGAGTTATCTAAAATAAGAAGACAAGAATTTGGATTTATATTCCAAAAGCTTTTAACCTAATACCAGTCCTTAATGTTTATGATAATATAATCCTACCAATCCAGCTAGATGGAAAGAAGGAAGACAAGGAATATATTATGGATATAGTAGAAAAGGTTGGGCTAGAAGACCAGCTAAAGAAGTTCCCTAATGAGCTATCGGGTGGTCAGCAGCAAAGGGTGGCAACTGCAGAGGTACTATCCAACAAGCCTGCTATAATATTCGCAGACGAGCCTACTGGGCAACCTTGATAGTAAGACTACTGAAGAGGTAATGAGTCTGCTTTAGGGTCTCACTGTAAAGGACCCAAACCAGACCCTACTTATGATAACTCATGATGAAAAATATAGCAAAGCAGGCGGATAGGCTTATTACTATAAGTGATGGTAAAATAATAAGTGATGAAAAGAAATGTATAATTCTAGAAAGCTTTAAGAGAAACTAATTAAGCTTAAAAATAAGGAGAATACTATGGAATTTATTATTGCAGAGGAGGGTCTACCAATAAATATAGGGATATCAAGGGGCAAGTATTGCCCTACTATGGTAGCGAAAATAGAGCTTAGCTATGAAACAGTACCACCTCATGGGGACGAAATATTTTCTGCAAGCCTTCCATTATTGGGTATTAAACTTCCATTTTGGATGTATGGGAGGAATCTTATATTTTTAGATGCCTACTATTTGCTTGCAGAAACAGTAAAGACTGGTAGCTGGAATCCTATTACAAGTATGCTTATAAATATTCATACTGGGTGAATACGCTAGCTTGGGAGATTGGTATAATAGTATATTGGTTAAGGACGAGGGAATCGAACTAGTAAATACTTTTGATAGGAAGTCTATGGTCCTCAAGGATATTAATAATCTTGACTGGATATAGTAATAATAAAAGTTATTGCATAGGGGAATAAGCAATGTCTGATTCAACTATCAAGCAAGATATTGAATCTGAAAGAGTGAGTCGTAGTAAAGTTTGGCAGGGAAGATCTAGAGAAGCTATACCTTGATTTAGAAAAAGGATTTTTCCTTCAGATAAGAGGATTAAATTTATAGGTGATTTGACTAATAATGTAAAATAGTGTATAGTAGTATAAATACCTAATTGATTAGTGTAGTATTTTTATACCTAATTTGAATATCTAATGCATACATCTAAATTGTATATCTAAATTGTATATAATAGGGTCTTTCACTAAAGTGTATACAGGATATGTTTTTAATATGTATTTTTAATATCAATAAAGAATGATTAGCTTATTTATATTAGGGTAAGTATATATAATAATAATACAGTATTAAGGAGGAATATTATGATTTGGTCATTGATTGTTGGAGGTTTTATAGGATTCATTGCAGGAGCTATTACCAAAAAGGTGGAGCAATGGGAATAATCGCTAATATTGTAGCTCACTAATAGGTTCTTCCGTTGGTCAATCATTATTTGGCACATGGGGTCCAAGCTAGCGCAATGGTCATTGATTCCTTCTATAATAGGTGCAGTAATTGTGGTGCAGTGGTATCGTTTTTCTTTGGTAAAGGGAATAAGTACTATTTAGTTGCAATGTATAGTTAGGTATGGTTGATAAATAAGCTTATGTAATATTGGAAGATTAATAGAATACTAATCACATTGAAAGCAAGTAGAAAATCAAACTCTATAATAAAATAATAAAGGAGATGTTATATGACAACAGAAGAAAAGATCAATAAAGCAAAAAGGTGCAGTAAAAAGAAGGCCTAGGAAAACTAGTAGGTGATAAGCAACTAGAAAAAGAGGGTGCTACAGAGAAAAACAGCTGCAAAAACTTAAGGATGTTGTAGAAGATGTTAAGGGTGCTGTGGAAGATGTTGTAGAAGATGTTAAGGGATGCTGTAGAGGGTACAATTGATGGTATCAAAAATGTTGTAAACAAAAGAAAATAATAGACGTAAAAACTTAGTGATTAAGCATTAATCAAGGAGGAGTTTATGTTTGAACAAGTAAAAATTGGATTACAATTATTATGATCTCGGTTTCTATATTGATACCCTAACAATGGAAACTCATTATGGAAAGCATCATGCATCATATACTAAAAATTTTAATGAAGCAGTGGAAAAAGGCTGGACTCTTCGGTAAGACAGTCGAAGAGATACTTTCCACACTTAATAACATACCTGATGTAGATTTAAGAACTTCTTTACAGAATAATGGTGGTGTTATTATAACCATAACCTATATTTTTCTATTATGGGTCCTCAAAAAGGATACAAAAGCAAGTTCAATATTAGAAGAAGCGATTAAAAGAGATTTTGGATCTTTTGAAAATTTGATAGAAACTTTGCAGAGCTTGGCTCTGGGACAGTTTGGGTCAGGATGGGCATTCCTTTCAGTGGATAAGAATGGAAAGCTATACGCTACTAAGTCTCCAAATCAGGATAATCCATTTATGGAAGAAGTGTACCATACACCCATATTATGTATAGATGTATGGGAGCATGCATATTATCTTCAATATAAGAATTTAAGAGGAGATTATATAAAGAATTTTTAAGCATTTTGGATTGGGAAAAAGTAAGTGAAAATTATAAAAATGTAATTGACTCAAATAGCATATATTTAATTTAAAATATTCTTAATGAAAGTAGAAGTTGCAAAGCTGCAAAGACCTGCTCGAGTTTTTAAAGCTACACTTTTTACTGGTTAGTATAATATTTAGCGTTGGTGAGAGAAAAATTTTCCCAACGCTAAATTGCAATAGGACACACATCAAATCTCGTGTATAATTTAAATCGCACAAAATAAAAACAAGGAGAAATGATAGTGTTCTAATGCTAGTATAACAGAAATCTTTAGGAATTAACGATAAAAATTTAGTAATTTTAGGTAACGAAAAAGAAAATATTAGGGTATAGAATATACAGTCTTAAGGGGAAAGCTTTCATATAGGCCAGCTTGCTGCCCTAAATGTGGCATAGTCAATGAAAATTATAACATAATAAAAATGGAAGTCAGACCGTAAAATATTTTTAATAGGGTCAATACAAACCCTTTGATATTGATGGTTAAAAAGCAGAGGTTTTTCTGAAAGCACTGCGAATCAACATTTATGGCCAAAACACCCATCGCAGATAAGGGGTGCTTCATATCGAATGATGTTAAGAGGTCTATAGTTTTAAACCTATGTGAGACTAAGTCAATGGACTTAATTGCAAGAGAACACGTGTATCTCCCTACTAGTGTTGCCAGAATACTTCGTTTAACTGAAGATAGAGAAGAAAAATTATCTTCCTAGGATTCTCATCAATAGACGAATTCAAGTCAGTAAATACAGTTGATGCGTCTATGAGTGTGAATTTAACTGATTTAGAAGGCGGTCATATTTTTGATATCCTGGCAGATAGGAGACAAAGATACCTCTTTTGAGTATTTTAATTCATATCCCTTGAAGGTGAGAAAAAGGGTAGAATATGTGACTACAGACATGTATAGGGCCATATATTGATCTTGCCAAGAAGGTCTTTCCAAATGCCAATATCGTAGTTGATAAATCATTACATGTACAGCTCTTGACAAGGGAGTTAAACAAAGCTAAGAATAAACGAGATGAAGAAGCTTAATACCAGGTCTAGAGAGTATAAAATACTGAAGAGATACTGGAAAATACCACCTACAAAGAACTGAGGGAATTAAACAGTATATATTTTTACAAGAACATACACTTTAAAAATATGACTAGTTCAGTTGACATATTAGACTACATGTTGAGAAAATTTCCCAACTTAAAAGAAGCCTATGATTTTTATCAAAACTTCCTATTAAGTATATCTAATAATGATGTGGCTATGCTTGAAGACATTCTAAATACTAGGACTGATAAAGTACCGATGTGTTTTTAGAAAGAGTATAAAAACCCTTAAAAAGCTTAGAAAATATGTGGTAAATTCACTCAAATATGACTATACGAATGCTATGGTGGAGGGTAAGAATAATAAGATAAAGGTAATTAAAAAGAGTATCCTACGGATATAGGAGTTTTAGAAATTTTAAGGCAAGGATAATGCTTATGGAAAGGTATAAGATACAAAAGGGCAAACTATCCATAGCTATAAGTTTGCTATGGATGCTGCCACATAATTTAATAGATTTTATTGATTTAAATTATCACCAACGTTATTTGACATAGAGCCTTTTACTTTAATAATAAATATAGTCTATTTTACCTAGTAAATAGATTTTATGTAGTAAATAGGAGAAATTGAATGGTAAAACGAATTTTTAATATAGCATTGGCCTCATGTGGGGGTTATTATTGGTGCAGGGCTATCCTCAGGTCAGGATTTAATGCAATACTTTGTTGGTTTTGGTAAAATGGGGTATTATTGGTACTATTGTTCTTGGTATAATAAGTGTTATCTTTGGTAAGATAATAATTACATTAGGCAGTTATTACAGATCAAATGACCACTATGAAGTCCTTTCACAAATCGCAGGACCTATCACTAATAAAATACTAGATATTGCTCTAATTATTTCATGTTTTGTTGTCGGTTTTTGTCATGATAGCAGGTGCAGGGTCAAACCTCAATCAACAATTTGGTTTACCTTTTTGGTTGGGGGATTACATATGCATTGTTAGTAATCTTTGTTAGCTTTCTTGATTTTGAAAAGATAACAAATGTTCTTGGTATATTCACACCATTGGTTTTCATCATGATAATGATTATGGGGGCGTATACTTTTATAGGTCGTAGCTTTAATTTTTGAGGAACTAGAGGCACTCAAGCACAATTTCATCACCGATGCCAAAATGTATGGATTTCCTTACTTAACTACTTTTGCATTAACTGCCATGACAGGTGTATCAATGGCCTTTGTATTGGGTGATCCATAATGAGAATAGGGTAGCTGAAAAAGTGGGACCCTGGGTGGTCTAGTAGTTAGTATTATAATTACAGTTACAACATGTATCCTATATGCCAATGTAAAGCTTGTATCAACGGTTGATATTCCAATGTTGGCTATTGCTAAGAAGATTCATCCCTATCTTTTCACTAGTATACGCTCTTATCATATTTGGGCTAATTTTTAACACTGCTTTTAGCTTGTTTTATGCTCTAGCAAAGAGATTTTTCTCCAATAAGCCTAAAAGATTCTATCCAATTATGATAGTTACTGTGGCTGTAGGGTATGGATTATCTTTATGGGGTTTAAGGAATTGGTATCGATTATGTATCCCTTGCTAGGCTATATAGGTTTTCTTATGTTGATTATATTGGCCCTGCATGGATAAAGGAGAGAACTAATATTAAGAGCGAGAAGTATTTAAGACGTAAAATGATTAGATTAATTTCAAAAAAGTATGATGATGAGCAAGAATATACTAAGAAAAGATAAAGAAAAATTTAATCAGCTAGGAGAAGATTCAATAGTTGATGCGCAGGATATTAAGAGTGATATTAAAGAATTGCTTAAAGATGAGTTATCTGAAAAATAATAAATGACAGGCATGCTAAATAAGGTAGGTGTAAAAATGGAATTAGATACTTTACAAGATGAACCAAGACTTATCTTGACATATCCTCATAGGTTAAAAATTTAATAGAGTAGCCTTTGTTTCCATGATATTGTTAAATCTAATTGTTTTATGGATACTAATACAGCTTACGACCTATAATACTGGTTTTTCAGGTAAAGTCATAGTGACGATAGTGCTGATTGTACTCACCATTACTTATGTGGTTTATTGCTTATTACAACTACTTAAATGGTGTAAAATTGGAACTTTATGGTAATAATTTGATTAAATATTACACCTATGGAAGCAGGGGCAATAGTCTATTACATTTTAAATTTCAAGCTGAAGATATAGGAAATATAAAAATTAATAAGTATCCCTTCAATTGTGTGAAGCTGACCATAATAATTAAAAATCCGATTTTTTTGTGGTTTACACGAGAAGAAGTTGAATAAGCCAAGCAGGGTGACCATTATCGTAGCTAGAGAAAAAGCAGACTTATTTATGCAAGAGATGAAGGGCTAAACTTAATGTTCAAGGACCAAAAATCAGATGTAACTGATTTACCTAAGAAGTAATTTATAAAAATTTTATAAAAGTATATCTTAGAGTACAAGTCCCACTTAATATAATTGAAAATATTGATATTAGAAACAGTAAATCAAAAGGTTTGTTGTTTTTGTAGAAAATGAAAAACACCCAGTTAGACTGGGGGTTCCGTTTTCTACTAAACTTAAAAATAAAAAGCGTCTATAAATATATATGCCAGACAAAAGAATTCATGAGAAAATAAAATGGACATCAAAACAATATCTAGCTAGCTCCAAATGTAGTTTTGCCGAAAGATAGTTTAAGACCAGAGAAAATAATCCAAGCAAAAAAATATGATATAATATAATCAGGAAAGTTAAACTATTTTCACCAATATATAGGTTAGGGAGACCCTATTATGACACTAGATAAAAAGACTTCAAAATGAATATGAGTAGAGATAAATTTAATATGCTAGCGACTTTTACAGGTGACAAGTACCTCTTCTGCCAAAGCTCTTTGGCCCAGACTGTTTTGATAGATAGGCTGAGGTCGAATTTTGTGGTGCCTACCACGAAAGAATAAATATAACAAGTCTTCAGGCCTACATAGTCAACCAGGTCAACCTATTTTTGGCCACTTATTGGTGAGGGGGTTAAGCCAAATACCCTGTCGCGTTTAGCTAGTATCTTTTTATTAAATAAAATAATAGGTGACAGGAGGTATTTTGATGGATATTTTCAGGGCTTAAACTCAAATAATTTAAATATTGCCAACCAAATTTACGGGGCTATGATTGAGGCCAGTATGAGGTCTATACCTCAAGAGGCTATAGCCCATAGGATTTCAAGGTTCAAGACTTCAAGGTCTAACAGGCATATATTTGATGATATGAAGAATGTAATAGTTGAATACAGGTCAATAATGGATAGGTTGTGCCTATATGATTTACTACGCCTTTAGTGGATAAGTATTATAGGGATTTAGCAGTAAAATGAGTATATAGACCTTACATCAAGTAACAAACTTGCAAACCCAGAGGACTTACTTGGTGGAGTTGAAAAGGCCCAAAACCTGGTCGGTCAGGTGGGGAAAAGAAGACATCCATTTTTATACCTACTATGATATGTATATAGGTCTTATAAACACACTAGAAGATCTTGTCAACCAGGATAAGATAAGTCCTGGTAGAATAGGAGTTATAGTACCCTAATAAGAGGCTTTTAACGGATACAGATTTGGATAAGATAGGTAGTGCCTTGGGGCATAGGGTAAGGTATGTACCAGGGAGTGAGACTATTACGAGGACTCGAATAGGAAATCTTGTCTTTAGTCGCCTGGCTATCTATAGAGACTTGGAATTTATTTTTAAGCCAGGAGGACAAGCTCGGGAATTATTAAGAGTTTTTAATCCAGGCAAAACGTATATATATCTAGCGAGAAATATAGAAAAACTTATGGTGGATATCCGAAAGGCCCTGTCTATCGATACATATGGCCAGGTACCTGACCAGGAGTTTGCGAAAAATTCTTTAAAGGCTACCTAATGGAGGCTGGTGTAGATGACCATGATATGCTAATAGTAAGTGGTTTCTGCGACCATTTAAAGGACCCTAAATATACTGACAGAGGCTTGTGACAAGGTAGAATTTATATCTATTAGTGATGAGGCAAGGTTAGGATTTTTGAAGGAATATTCAAGTATTTTTCCAGAAATATGACTAAAATGGAGCTTGCCTTTTATGGATAATATCTTAGTCATGACCTTGGATGAATATAAATTTTTAGCAGAGGATAGGGGACCACCTATTGGTCTTTGATGCAGACTCAAAGGCCTATATCAGAGGGGTGGAAAGTAACCTTGATACAGATCTGGCCTATATGGAGGATAGCCTTTTAACCAATATTGACGACACTAACCTAGACCAGATTTACAGGGACTTGGAAGTAGACAAGAACAAGACTTATATGAAGGACTTATGGACAACTAGAGAATTTTTGGATGAGGGGTCTTTGGAAGACCTGAATATTTACCTACTATATTCAGACCTGGCTATAAATGGATATGATCACTTGGGAGACAGGAGGCTACTATGGACATAGTTTTTAGGAAAGACCAAAAGGAAATTATGAAAATATAAGTCTGGTAGCATGGGGATCCAGGCGGTTCCAAAAGTGCAGGGCAAGACCTTTATAATTACAAATCTAGTAGCCAAGCTCCTGAAAAATGAAGGATGGAGACCAGGATGGTAAGATTTTGGTAGCTAACATATATGAATAGTGCAGCCAATAATTTTAAGTCAAGGATCAGGACAATTTTAGAGGACGAAGGCCTGACAAGGGAGCATTTGAGGTCATGACTATCCACCCCTGGCTGTGAAGATTATTAGGGAGAATACCGATATTGCCATGTTAAGTGAGGAAAGTCAGATAATAGATGACTATAAGAAGGGCATCCTAATCCAAAATGGCCATAGATGAATATGAGTCTTCTACTACCAATGAAACAAGGATCAGGTCCTTCTTAAAAAGGGAACTGAGGGACGACCAGGCCCAGGTAGATAAGTGGTATAGGGAGTTTACAAATATTACCCTAAATACTATTAAATTGATGAAATACGCTGATATTAGTGTAGATAGGCTGGAGGCTTACCTAGATGGTGGACAGGCCACAATTATGAAGATAATAGGGACCTATCTATAAGAATTACCAGGCAATACTGGACCAGGAGGGCTACTTTTGACTATGATGATATTTTGATAAGGGCCTATAGGATCCTGGTAGAAAATGAGTCGGTAGCAGAAAAGTACCAGGCCAGGTATGCCTATGTATTTGAGGATGAGTGCCAGGATTCCAAATGAAATCCAGGGTAAGATTATAGATATTATCTCATACGAGAAATCCAGCCGTAAAAAGTCAAAGAGGAACCTGGTTAGAGTTGGGGATGTAAACCAAAGTATAACAGGTACCTTTTGCTGGGTCAGACCCAAAGTACTTCAAGGAATTTTGCTCACAGGCTGACCACTATTATGAGATGAATATGGCAGGTAGGTCATCTAGGGATATATTGGACTTAGCTAATTTTTCTAGTAGACCAGACAAGAGACCACTTGGAGGGCATACACATTGAGCCAGTGGAGAGTGGCCAGACCTACAAGGTAAATCCAAAAACAGACAAGTATATGGTGGCTGCCAGGTCATTAAAGAACCAAGAAGAGGAAAGGGACCTTGTTGCCAAGACAATAGGGCTACTACCAAAAGTCATTCCCAAACTTTAGTATAGGGTATTATCTTTTCAAACTATGATATAGATGTTCTAGGAGACTTCCTAGATGCTAGGGATATAAAGTATGACAAACTAGGGGCAGATTCTAAGGTTAGGAAGAAGCCAATAGGGGACCTAAAGTTGGCCCTGGACTTCCCAGCTAGAGCCAAGTAGGGAAATCTTTGTAGACCTAGTCATGGATGCCTTTGTAGCAAGATTTGACCTTGACCTAAGCCAGGAAGAAATAGAATATATAGCCATTAGCTTTGACAAAAAGAAGACCATGAGGCCTTACTTTATGATAGTCCATATAGAGAGGATTGGATATCCAAGACTAGGGGTGAGGTTTGATGATAGTATCAGGATGAGTTTTTCCAAGAAGATTGACCAGGCAATAGGATCAATTAGGGTCTATTTGTGACCATAACCAGGCAGACAAGTTAGGCTTGGTTTCTTATATCTTGACTCAGGGCTAAGCTTTGACTAGTAATGAACTTCTATTGTCCAAGTATATAGTATTTTACCTTGGAAATTTACTTCTTGAGGGCAGACCTATCAAGACTTGCCCTAAGTTTGGACAAGAGGCATAGCAGGGTATTTGACGGTGCGATAGAGTCTATATACGATATGGGTGAGACAGACCCTCTAGGGGGAGGCGTGACCCTGGCTACAATTCACAAGTCTAAGGGTATGGAGTGGGATGCAGTAATTATTACAGGCATAAACAAGTCAGACTTCCCATCTAGCCTGGATGACTACTTTAGGGTTGATAGGAAGTATCTTAGGGTCAGACTTTAAGTATCCAGAGGCCTTTGTAAATATGGACATAGATAATATTCTGGGTGAAAATCAGGGCAAGACAAGGGCCTCATATGAAGACGACCTCAAAGCTAGGCCTGATTGGAGAGGGTAAGACTACTATGTAGGAATTACAGAGCTAAGTCCAGCCTTTTATTATTGAACTCAAAGAATAAATTTATAGAAAGTCTTAATAGGAATATGTTTAGAAAGGATTCTAGCTACCCTTGAGCTATTGACAAGCTACATAGAGGAAAGAAAGAATCAGTGGAATGGTATAGAAAAATAGGTGGTATTGATGATTGATAAAGAAGCTTTTAGAATTCAGACTCGAAAAGACTGGTATATAGTCAAAATATGCTGAGTGCCTGGAAGAGAAGTAAAAAGAATTTATAGACAAGTATATAAGCGTATTTTTGGTCAGATGATAGCCAGCTTGATAGGGAATATGAGGAGAATATGTCCTATGGTAGGGACTTTCACCTTATGTGCCAAAGGATATTCCTAGGGATAGACCCTATTAGGTCTAAGAGTGAATTTGATAGGGACCTAGATAGGGTAAGGAAGATTTACAGGCTATATAGGGAAAGGTATGGTCATGACCTAAGCTTCCTACCAGAGTATACCATAGAGCTAAAGGATAAGATCCAGGTGACCTATGACCTCCTAGTTAAGGTCTATAAAAATGGGGAATTGATCAGGTTAGATATATGGGATTGGAAGACAGAGCGTAAGAAGATAGAAAAAGTATATGCGGAGAAGAGGATGCAGACTAGGGTATACCAGTATGTTTGCAAGGAGTCATTGGGCAGTGGACTAGTCTATGAAAATATAAGGATGTACTACTACCAACCGGCAATTGATAGTCAGATCATGGTAGATTATTCAGAGGAAAAGCATATAGCAAATAGGAATATGATATATGCCTGTATAGAGGAGATAAGGAAACTCAAATTAGAGGACTTAAGAGAAGAGGTATAGGATGGGTGTAGGATTTATAAAAGGAAGGATTGGTTCTGATAGGAGCCAGGCCCTCTTGGACCTATGTTTCAAGGAGGCCAGGTCAGGCTCTAGGGGACCGATATTTATACTAGTACCAGAAAAGTATACATTTGAAATGGAAAAAAAGCTGAGCATTAGGCTTTTGAAGGATAGGGACCCAAACCTTAGGATTAGGGTAGTAAGTATGTCTACCCTGGCCAATATGGTATTTACTAAGGTTGGAGGCCTAAAGGAAAAAAAATTGACCTCTTCTGCTAGGGGGATGATGACCTATAGGGCTATTGAAGCTGTATCAAAAGATCTTAAGACACTAAGGATGCCCCAGGACTCAACTGGCCTAGTTGATATAGTTAAGGATGCCCTTATTGAACTAAAGCAGAACAAGATTGGACTTGAAGACCTTGAAGAAATGGCAAAAAAAATAAGTGATGATGCCCTTAAGGCTAAGCTTGAGGATATAGGCTTGATATATGCCTCATACGAGAAGCTAATAGAGGAGGACTATATAGATACAGAGGACTGGATAAAGTTATTTTCTAGAAAGCTGGTTTCTTTTGAGGAAATCAAGGAAGCAACTATCTTTATAGATGAGTTTACTGGTTTTACACCTATCCAGTACGATTTGATAGAGGGTCTAATTGCCCTATCAAAAAAATACCTATATATCCCTGCTTTTGGATATGAAATCGAGGCTCGAGCTAAAGACGGTTTTTCTAAGACCCATATTACCTACCAGAGGCTTTATAGATATATGCAATAGTCACATTTAGAAAGACTAGAGGATATAGATGTGGCTAGCGAAGGCTATTATTCAAGCCCTGAACTGGCTTTATTTGGAAAAGAATATAAATCTCTATGAGGGCCAAGCCCTTTGAAGGCAAGGTAGATAATATTGAACTGATAGAGTTTTGAGAATATATATAGGAAGTTGAGTATGTAGCAGCCAAGATAGTTGAGCTTGTGAATGACAAGGGCTTTAGGTATAAGGAAATAACAGTAGCAACTAGGGACTTAGATGCCTATTCCTACCTGGTAAGGGCTATATTTAAGGACTACAAACTAAATTACTTCCTAGACCAAAAGCTAGAGGCCAAGACCAACCCCAATTCTGCTCTTGACCTCTATTTTGAATATGAAGAAGGAAAATTACTCGTATAATTCTGTTTTTAACTATTTGAAAAGTGGTCTTGTCGGAATTGACCACGAGGATGTAAGCCTTCTTGAAAAATTATGTAATAGCTAATGGCATTAGGGGGTCCAAGTGGTTTAAGGACTGGGACAAGCCCCTAATTCATAATATAGAGGACGATTCAGAACCTGATAATACATATATTAACGGTATTAGGCAAAGGGTTATGGAACCTATAGGCAAGCTACACAATAAGCTCAAGGGTAAGAATAGCCTTAGGGATATATCCTCCTACCTATATGAGTTTTCCCTAGATATAGGACTAGCAGAGAGAATTAACGACCTCATAGAGGAATTTAAGTCCCAAGAAAACCACTACAAGGCCAGGGAATACTCGCAGGTATGGAATATTTTTGTAGATGTTTTGGATGAAATGGTTGAATTTTTAGGTGACGAAAAAATAGGCTTAGATAGGTATATAAGGCTAATGGAGGCAGAATTATCTGGTTTTGAACTGGGTATTATACCACCTTCAAGTGACCAGGTATTCGTTACCAGTGTAGATAGGATGAAGAATCCGGATACAAAGGTACTGATACTAATGGGAGTAAATGAAGGAGTATTCCCTAAGACAATAGGAGACCAGACCCTGATTAGTGACAGGGAAAAAGAAAAATTGGAACAAATAGGTATAAGTTTTGACTCAGATATGAAGTCAAAAACATATGATGAGGTCTTTCTGGTTTATAGGGCAATGGGACTAGCAAGGAGAGGTTAATCATCAGCCACCCTGTATCAAGCTTTTTAAGGAGATACTTGAAGATGTCTTCTCTTATCAAGAAGCTAATGAAGATCTTCCCAAGTCTAAAGATGGAAAGCTTCTAGAATCCGACCTAGACCCTAGTCACATATATGACCAGCTAGTTAGTCTTGAGGGAGAGGGTCAAGACTGATGTTGGAATCCAGCTCAAATTACGATAACAGGGTCTCCAGCCTTAATGCAAACCAAGCCAGAATCCTGTATGACCAAGGCATATTTAGTGTATCTAAGCTTGAGAAGTATGCAGCCTGCCCATTTTCCTATTTTATGAATTATGGATTGGTTGCCAAGGAGAGACCTATAAATGAGTTTTCTCCAATGGACTCAGGCATATATTCTCACAAGATACTAGATGAATTTTTCCAAGTACTTGCAAAAATTCCATGCCTTGGAGAGAGATAGAGAAGGATTATATAGTAAGGTCAGTAAACCAAATTTCTAATGAACTTGTTAATTCAAGGGCTGGCTATATACTGGACAGCTCTGAAAAATATAGGTACCTGTATACTAGGCTAAATAGGTCTCTTGTAGATTCCATATACAATATGTCTAAGCAGATAGACAAGGGACATTTTTGAACCAAGGGCTTTTGAGCTGAGCTTTGGATTTAACTCAGCATATCCACCTCTTAAGCTAGACCTTTGACGGGACTAGGAGGGTTAATATTATAGGCAAGATTGACAGACTAGACACCTGTAAGGATGGCGATAGGGAGTTTGTAAGGATAATTGACTACAAGTCCTCTGCAAAAGGAAATAGACCTGACTAGCCTATATGGTGGCCTTCAACTCCAGCTGTTCATGTATAAGAACGCAGTGATAAAATGCTGACAAGACTGGTAAGCTGGAGCCTGCAGCCGTTCTTTATTCGAATTTTTCTAACAAGGACCCAGACATGCCCTGGTCTAGCAGATGGACTAGCCTTAGTCTGACGAGGACCTAGAAAAGAAGCTACTAAGGGAAAATAAGTTTAGTGGTCTAATAGTCAATGATAAGGAAATAATGGGTCACCTGGACAAAGACCTAGGAGCAGGTGAATCTTCAGATATATTGAAACTTGAGCTAAAGGCAGATGGGTCTGTTTATGAGAGTCGTACTACCAGTATGTATCCAGAGGAGTTTGATACTGTGAGGACCTATGTAATGAACAAGTCTAGGAGATTTGTCAGGATATTTATGACGGAAAGATAGATATTAGCCCTTACAGGAAGGGGAGCTTCAAAATGCCTGTAGCTATTGCGAGTACAAATCAGTGTGCCAGTTCGATCCTAGTATGAAGACAAATAGCTATAGGGATATAGAAATACCACTAGGTGACAAGTCTAATAAGTGCAAGCCTGATAGTGGTAAAAAGGCAGCCAAGAAAGATGGCCTTGGTCGCTATAGCGACATAATAGGAGTTTTTGGCAAAGAAGAATAAGGAAGGGGGACCAACTAGTGGCGACTATGGACAAGGGACCAGTGCAAGTGTAATAGACCATAGGTCAAATCTCCTAGTAGCAGCTGCAGCAGGTTCTGGAAAGACTGCTGTCTTAATAGAGAGGATTATTAGCCTGGTTACTGATAAGGATAGGCCTATAGATATAGACAAGCTATTGGTAGTAACCTTTACCAAGGCTGCTGCCAATGAAATGAGAGAAAGGATAGGACTGGCCCTAGAGGATATTTTTAGACAAGGACCCTGAAAATGAACACCTACAGAAACAGGTACTTCTATTGAACAGGGCAGACATAACAACTATAGACTCCTTTTGTGGTCGAGTGGTTAGAGAGAATTTTCATGCCAGTGACCTTGATCCTAATGTCAGGACTGGAGACCCAGCTGAAATTGAAATGATAAAGAAGGATGTCATAGAAGATCTCTTTGAAGACCTATACGATGAAAAAAATGAGGACTTTTTGAGTCTTGTAGACCCTATATTCAGCTAGGAACAATGATAAGCCCTTAGTAGACCTAATATTAAAGCTAAATGCCTTTGTAGACTCATCTGCCTATCCCGAGGACTGGTTAGACAGGGCTGCAGAAAGGTTTAATACTAGTGGCAAGGACGATAGGGAAATCATATCCTTACCTAGGACCATATCTTTCTAATGAGCTAAGTATCTTGGCTTCATCTACTTATAGGCTGGAGGCAGTAGTAGAACAGCTTGAGGATTATGATGACCTGACTAAGTACAGGGACTTTATTGGTCACCACCTTGCCTATCTTAGGCCAATACTGGGAGTCCTATCACCTAGGTTGGGACAGGAAAAAACAGACTTCGATTCGGATTTAGATTCAGGCTTATTAGACCTGGACCTAGAAGCCTTGAAGAATTCTATTGATATATACAATCCAGGAAAGGCAGGAATTAAAGCCTTTTAGGATTGGGTCAAAGTGACGAATATGTAAAGGTTGACTATAAGAAAATAAAGAAAATGGTTGATGATATATTTTCTGATATAAGGTCAATCCTAGCTAGACTCTATATAGGCCTAGATGAGGTAAGGCTAGAACTGGATATGGCCTATCCTTATATGAGGGCTATATCAAATATAACAAAAATATTTAGGAAGTCCCTACAGGCAAAACTAAAAGGTCTAGGCCTGGTTGACTTTTTCATATAGCGCATACGGCTCTTGATATACTTATAGATAGGTCGGGTGAAAGTCCCTAAGCCTAGTAAGATTGTCCCTAGCCTATAGGGACATGTATGAAGAGGTCTTTATAGATGAATACCAGGATAGCAATATGGTCCAGGAATTGATCCTATCAACTATATCTAGGACCAGTCCTGGTAACAGGTTTATGGTTGGGGATGTCAAGCAGAGTATATATAGGTTTAGACAGGCCATGCCTGAGATATTTATGAATAAATACGAGGACTATGCTATTAGTCAGGGGCCACTTGAGTCTGGTCGTAAAATACCCCTATACAATAACTTTAGGAGCAGTACCCAGGTACTAGAGGCCTGTAACCACGTATTCATGTCTATAATGAGAAAGGCAACCGAGAGCTTGATTATACACAAGAGGAGAGACTAAATCCGAGTGCCATTTTTAAGGACCTAGATTATGATAGCATTGATGAAAATGCATACAGAGACCTGGTTGGGGGACCCGATAAGTCTGAGATTATCAAGCAAGGTCCAGCTACGGAGAGATTTAATATAGGTGGTCCTGCAGAGCTAAGGCTAGTGGACAAGAATTTTAATGAAGATGACCAGGACTTAGATGAACAAGCCTTGGAAGAATTTAAGTCAACATCAAGCTTTAGGTCCCAGTGCCAGGCTATAGGGGCCTATATTGACCAGGTAGTAAACAATAAAGAGAGGCCATACTTGGTTTTTGATAGAAAGCTAGACAAGTATAGAAGGATAGAATATAGGGACATAGTAGTCCTATTTAGGTCCCTAAAGTCCAGGTAGAGGATATAGAAGATGTATTCGGCCAGCTCGGTATTCCCCTGTATTCAGACCTAGGAGGAGATTATTTCTCCACACTAGAGGTGAGCATATTTGAAAACCTACTTAGGGTAATAGACAATCCTAGACAGGATATATGTCTCTTATCTATCATGAGGTCACCAATATACAAGTTTGAGCCAAGTGATTTTGCCTCATTGAGACTAGTGGATAAGGACCTCGACATATATGGTCTCCCTGGAGAGCTTTATGATGAAATGGACTCAGGCAGAGCTTGATAGCCTAGGATAGGACTATCAAGACCTAAGACTTAGGGTTGTTGACTTTATGGACCAAATTGATGCCTACAGGAGGATGTCTGTCCTCATGCCTTTGGATGAATTTATTTGGTTCCTATTAAAGGACACTGGATACTATGCCTATGTGGGTGGTCTGGAGATGGGCCAACATAGGCAAAACAATCTTATCCTATTTTTCGAGAGGGCCAGATCCTTTGAAAAAACATCATTTAAGGGCTTGTTTAACTTTGTAAATTATATAGACAGGGTCAAGACTAGGGGTCTGACATGGGGGAGGCCAAGGAGCTTTCTGAGGATGCAAATGTTGTAAGACTGATGACAATCCATAAGAGTAAGGGCTTAGAATTTCCCTAGTCATAGTAGCCAAGGCTGATGGTAAATTTAATTTTAGGAGTAGTGACCTATAGGCTATCACTCATCAGGATATGGGTTTTGGACCAAAGATTATAGACAAGGTTAAGAGGCTTAGTTTCCCAAGTATGGCCAAGCTATATATTGACAAGAAGATGGAATTAGAGCAAGAAGAGAGGAGATGAGGTTACTCTATGTTGCCATGACTAGGCCAAGGAAAAACTAGTATTTTTTGCTAATATAGATGATTTTAGTAAAGCAAATGGACGAGATGGAAATCAAAGGCAAGAGACCTAGATGGTAATGTGAAGACTTTTGAAATATTGAAATCAAGGACCTATCTTGACTGGATTATGATGTCCATAGCCAGGCTAGAGGCTAGGGGAAAGGCCCTTGATGCAAGAGGTCAGGAATATGGATATATAGGATATAGGGATACAAATTGGATAATTGCTGTAGAAGACAGGCTAAGAGTCTTTAAGAGGGCCAAGGATATTGAGTCTAGGCTTGAGACTTTATTACCTAGTCAACTTGTGGAGACAAAAGAAGAAAAGTCTGGCCCTGGACATATAAGTGTAAGACCATATCATTTTCAGGCAAGCGCCCTTAAGCCAGCCTCTATATCAGTTTCTGAGGTCAAGAAGATTATAGAAGCAGAAGACCAGACCCAATATGAAAACATGTACATGAGTAGGTCTATACCAGACCTTAAGACGCCTGCCTTTATGCATAGATCTGAGTCAAAGCTATCCTTTAGTCCAGGGGAAAGGGGAACAATCTTCCACCTAGTGATGGAGCTATTGGACTTTGAAGGCTTATATACTTTGAGGGATGATGACAGGGACCTCAAAAAGACAAGCTAGATGCTGACCTAGAGGCCCAGTAGACAAGAATATATTAAGACTCCCAAGAGCTTGCAACAGTAAACAGGAAGTGGATAGCTGATTTTGTGAAGACTTATTTTTGAAAGACTCAGCCAGGCAGCAGGTCAGGACTCCTGCACAGGAGACCGCAATTGACTACAATATTAGCCTTACTGAAATATATAAGGATGAATCCATAGATGAAACGGAAAGAATTATGTTGGTTGGTATAGTAGATGAGTTTTTGAAGACCAGGATGGCGACCTGGTCCTAATAGACTACAAGACTGACTATGTAAGCAGGAGAGGTATGTGCTATAGTGGCTAGATATAACATAGCTGACCTCTATGCCAGGCCTTGGAGGACATTTCCTATGAAGAGGGTAAAAAGAGAAATATATATACCTATTTAGTGTAGGTGACTTTAGTTAGTTATGATTAGGAGGTTTATATGAGGATACTTATCACGTCAGACTGGCATCTGGGTAAGACCTGGAGGCCGCTGATAGGCATGGGATGAACAGGTTAGGTTCTGTGATAATTTAATAGATATTGTGGAAGAAAATCAGGTAGACCTAGTCCCTAGTAGCAGGGAGACATACGACAGCTACAATCCTCCCTCAAGTGCTGAGACCCTATTTTATAGGACTATTGAAAGGCTAGCCAAGGGCGGTAAGAGACCAGTCTTTATAATAGCCGGCAACCATGATAATCCTGAGAGGCTAGAATCAGCTAAAACCACTAGTTGAGGGGCTAGGAATTACCATACTCAGGCTACCCAAAAAGCCAGGCTAGAAGGGATCTCATAGGGTTTTCCATTGAAGAGGCCCAGCTAAGTTTTTACAAAGCTACCATAGGTGATCAGAAAAATAAATATAATTAGTCTACCTTATCCAAAACGAAAAAGGCTTAATGATGCATTTGAAGAGGTTGGAGAGATAAATGAAATGCAGGAGACCCTATACTAAAAGGATAGGAAGGATTTTTTAGGACTTAGAAGACCATTACAGGGACGATGAGATTAATATAGCCCTTAGCCATATATTTGTGGTTGGGTCAGCTATTTCAGATTCAGAGCTGTAGGATAGAGCTAGGTGGCAGCCTTTTTAGTTGAAAAACAGACCTGCCTGCTAGGTCCCAGTATACTGCCCTTGGGCATATCCATAAGCCCCAGAGGATATCCATGAATACAGGGCCTTCTACTCAGGCCTCCAATCCAATACAGTAAAAATGAAAGGTCTTCATCAAAGTCCGTATACCTGGTAGACCTAGAACCAGGTCAAGAGCCGGATGTAAATCAAGTACTCCTAGATAATTATAGCCAATATGCCTATTTAGGGCTAAAAATATAGACCAGGCTATGGAAATATGTGAGGAAAGGGCAGGACATGAGAGTATTTGCATATTTTGAGATTGAAACCAAGGACAGCATAGACCTAGAGGCTATTAGGAAGATGAAAAGCTTTATTAAAAACATCATCGAAATAAAGCCTATTTTAAAGGGAAGTCAAGACATGGTGAAAAGGAAAAATAGTGGATATAAGCAAGGCCAGCATTAGCCAGTACTTCCTAGACTTCTACAGGGAAGAAAATGGGGATGGACCCAAGGCAGGACCTGAGAGACCTGTTTAATAAATTGATTAGCAAGGAGGATGTAGACTATGAAACCAATTAGATTGGAAATTGACGTGAATAAATAGCTACGCCTCCAAGCAGGTAATAGACTTTGATAGACTTACATCAAGGGGCATATTTGGAATCTTTGGTAAGACAGGGTCAGGAAAGTCTACTATACTGGATGCTATGACCCTGCCCTATATGGTAATATAGCAAGGGTAGTAAGGAGTTTATCAATTCAAATAGGGATAAGGCAATAGTATCCTATACATTTTGAACTCGGTCTAGGTCAAGATAGGGTCAGTATATGGTGTCTAGGAGATTTAAGAAAAGTGAAAGATCAGGAAAGACATCTGCTACAAGTGACTATGTAAGGCTTATGTCAATGGGCCAGGACGGAAATTATGAGGTCTTGGCTGATAAGGTCGGAGAGGTAAACAAGCAGATAAAGGCCATCCTTGGACTAGAAGAAGGTGACTTTTTGAAGTCGGTAGTCCCACCCAGGGTAGGTTTGGTGAATTTTTATCACTGACAGGCAGGGACAGGAGAAATATGCTAGAGAGGATTTTTTTAATCTTGAAGAGTATGGTACAAATCTAAACCTTACTCTTGCAAGCTATAAAAAAAGACAGTAAGTGACCAAATTAATATAGTCAAGGCTAAGCTAGCAGAGTATCCAGAGGTTACTAAGGAAGCCCATAAGGACCCTAGAAGGTCAAATAAAAGAACTCGGAAGCGACCTTGAGTCTAGTAAAAAGTTACTAGCAAAAAGAAGAAAAATATATCAAGAATACAAGGAGGTCCACAAGCTTATTCAAGAAAAAGACTAGGCTTGATGCCCCTAGAAAGGGACCTAATAGGACAAAAAGATGTGATGGAGGACCCAAGGTCTAGGTTGGATACAACAAAAGCCTACCTTGGGCTTGTCGATGATATAAAAAAATTAGAGGACCTAGACATAGAGCTTGAAAGACTTGGAAGTGAATTGGACCTTGGCACAAAAAATTGCCAGGTCGTAAAGAGGGACCTAGCTAGGGAGAAGGAGATCCTACTAGGCCTAAAAATGAAATAAGGCTCTAATATCCAGGAAACAGCCTATAAGAATAAGATAAGAGAAGCCTACCAGCTAGAAAATGCTAAAATGGAGTTGGTCAAAGACAGGGCCAAGCAGAAAGTACTTGTTGAAGAAAAATTTAAGCCATATAAGTAAAAATTGATAAGCTTTTAGAAACTAGGAAGGAAGAACTAAATAAACTTGAAGACCAGATAGGCAATATAATTGATGCCCTGATTGAAGAGGAGAAAATACAGATACCAAGTGATGACCAGCTGATGGATATGAATTCGAACCTACATGATTTAGGGGCAAAGTATATCTAAGTATGAGGAACATGAAGTCAGGTACGAGCAATTAAAAGGCAGAAACCGAGAGTGTCAGGACCACTTAAGTCATCTAAGGGAATCTTGAAAGAAAAAGAGAAGGAAATAGGGTACATAAAAGGCTAGGCTTGATAGCCTTGTAAAAGAAAAATGATGAACTTAGACTGCAAGACCTGGTCGAGGACTTAAAAAATACTTAGGGAAGGTGACTACATAGGTCATGCCTGTCCTGTTTGTGGATCAAAAATTGAAAGTATAGACAAGAATCCAGCTAGTAATATAGATATAGATAGCTACAAGACTAATATAGAAAAAGCCCAGCTAGACCCTAGAGAGGCTAGTAGAGGAAAGGGATGCTAGGAGATTAGACCTAGGTAGGTTAGAAGTACAATTGAGCATGAAAAAGAAGAACTAGATAGACTCAAGATGGACTTGGATAAGACGGATATTGAGGTCTTAAAAAGCCAAATACAGGTCCCAAAAGGACCAACTAGAAAGAGATAAGACCCCTAAAAAGTTTTAAAAAGAAGAGGAAATAGCTAGGCTAAACAAGGAAAAAGGACAAGGTCAATAGGGCCAAGTCCTCCATAGAAAAAGGAACTAAGAGACCTCTAGTAGACCCTAGAATCAAAAAGACGAGATTGGACCTGTATAAGGCAAATATAGACAAGCTAGAAGAATCCATAAAGACTTTTTGAGGATAAGCTTGATTACCTCAAGAATAACTCTAGGCCTTGATAATATACGGGAAGCATATGAAGAAATGCAAAGAAAGGAAGAGGCTTTGATAGACTTGACAAGGATATACGTGGTCAAGAGGAAAAATAGAGGGCTTAGGCATGAAGAGACAAGGCTAGTCGACTACTGCAAGGACCCTCACGGGCCAAATAGACCTGGCAAGGGTGAAGAAGGAGACTATTCTATCAAGAGAGGAAACTTAGGACATTGATAGGCTAAGGAAGGAAGCCCCTAAGCAGGATGAATATGAGAGGTCCCTAGTTAGACTTGATGACTACGATAAAAAATATACTAGAAGTGGGTCATTCCATAAGGCTGGTTTTAGAGAGTATAGGAGGTAGGACCTTGAAGAGGGGGCGCTGAGACAAGAAGACCTGTGTAAGGGACTAGAAGATAGGATAGACCTGTTAAAGGACAAGCTTTCAACCCTTAGCTACCAGCACAAAAAGATGGGAGAAGACCTTGAACTAGTTGCTAGCTTCCTGAAAGACCTGGCCAATTACCAGGCAAGTATGGACTCATACTAGAACTTGAAAGGGTATTGAGGGAAATAAATTCGTAGAGTATCTTGCTCAAAGCCCTACCTACAAAATATAGTCTATGATGCATCGCAGAGGTTAGACCTAATAACAAGTGGTAGGTATGCCCTAGAAATAGATGGTGACTATGCCTTTGTAATAAGAGACAACTATAAGGGAGGCCTAAGAAGGTCTGCTGATACCTTATCAGGAGGAGAAACTTCCTGGTATCCCTATCATTGGCCTTCTGCCCTCATCTTCACAGATACAGCTAAAGGGAAGCGCTCCACTTGAATTTTTCTTCCTTGATGAAGGATTTGGGAGCCTTGATAGAGACCTATGATATAGTTATGACATCTCTTGAAAGACTTCAGGGAGAAAATATGAGTGTGGGTATAATAAGTCACGTGGAAGAACTGAAGAATATGATACCTGTCAAGCTAGAAGTAGACTTTGATGAAATAGAAATCATCTTCAAAAAGTTAAGCTTTCATGGTAAAAATAAAGTTACTTGTGATATAATAAAGAATAATGTTAAGATAAATTTCAATAGTAGGAGAGTGGTTTTATTGGATTCTGGTAGTTTATGGATTCAGATTCTAGTTTTACAGGGTTAATAATAATATCGCATTTTTTCTCAGCATCTGAGACAGCGGTAATGTCAGTCAAAGGTGAGGATTAGGCACCTAAAGGAAAAATGGCGTAAAAGGCGCCAGTGTATTAGAAAAAGTTAATAGACCAGCCTAAAAAATTGCTAAGTTCAATTTTGGTAGGCAACAATGTGGTTAATATAGCTGCAACATCCATATCTACATCTCTATTTATGAGTATATTTGGTAATCAGGGTATAGCAATGGCTACACTTGTCATGACCGTACTGGTATTGGTTTTTGGAGAGGTTACACCAAAGACACTTGCAGCCAACAATAAGGAGAGGATATCCCTGGCCTTTGCCAAGATACTTAGGGTAGTTATAATAGTTCTTGCACCATTTGTATTTATTATAAATATAGTCACTACCATAATATTCAAGATATTTAGGATAAAGGATGATGATCCAAAGTCCCTAGTAACTGAAGAGGACCTAAAAATAATGGTTAATGTAGGCCATGAAGAGGGTGTTCTTGAGCATGAGGAGAGAGAAATCATCAATAATGTGTTTGAATTTGGTGATATGAAGGCTGAGGATGCCATGGTACAGAGGGTAGACATGGTAGCCATAGATGCAGAGGCTAGCTATGAGGACATACTTGAAATCTTTAAGGAAGAAAAAGATTAGTAGGATGCCTGTCTATAAGGAAAAATATAGATGATATAATAGGTATCTTGAATATAAAGGATATAATATTCTTGACTGATGAAGAAGAGGAAAGCTTTGATGTTGAAAAGATATGAGAGAGGCCTTCTTTACATATAGAGTTTAAGAAGATATCCCAGCTTTTGGAGGAAATGAAGCTGGCCAAGACCCAGATAGCCATAGTGCTTGATGAGTATGGTGGTACATCGGGCCTACTGACAATAGAGGACCTAGTTGAAGTCTTGGTAGGAGATATAGAGGATGAGTACGATGAGGATGAAGAGGAAATTGTAAAGGTTGCTGAAAACGAGTATATAGTTGATGGAGGAACAAAGTTGACTGATGTAAACGAGTACCTATACAATGAATTAGAGTCTGACGAGTTTGACTCTATTGGTGGTTATATCATAGGGTTATATTAATGGTCTACCAGAAGAAGGTCAAGAGATTGAGCTAGATGAATCTACCAAGGTCAAGGTACTGTCTCTTGATAAGAATAGGATAGAAAAGCTCCAGATATTTGCTAAGGAAATTGAAAAAAATGATGATGAAATTTCATTTTAAAAGAGTACATGAGAAAGAAAATAATAAGGACAATGACTAGTTCTTAGGGGATTACTTTACTCGACTATAAAAGCAGGCTTTTTAAAAATATAGCCTGCTTTTTAAAAAGTCTTATTTAAGGGGCTTGACCTATGTTTATTGGACCTCAATCTTGTTTTAGAAATACTATTTTACTAGATGATAGGACGGTGGTTATTATAAAATATAATAGTTGATTTTCGAATGGATAATGAAATTAGAAATAGTCTGTTGGCGATGGGATTTGAACTGTATGATTCCTATGACCAGAGCCTGCTCTATGAGGGACTAAGGGGACATGTTGACCTATCAATATTCTTTGACGGCCAGACCTTTGTTTGCTCTAGGGAGTCCTATGACTATTATAGGCAACTTTTGTCAGAGCATATAAGTGGAAAAATACAGTTTGGTACAAGGAGTAAAAATTTAGATATCCTGGAGATGTAGCTCTCAACCTTGCCTATACGGGCAGCTATGCAATAGGAAGGCTGGATTCATTAGAACCAAGGCTGATAGAATTTATAGGGAGAAGAGGAGACCTTAAAAATGATTTCAGTTAACCAGGGCTATGCAAACTGTTCCATATGTCAGGTGACGGATGGGGCTGTGATTACAGGTGATCCAGGCTAAGTAAGACCCTTAGAGGCCATGGTTTGGAGGTTCTGGAAATAAGTCCAGGTCATATAGGTCTATATGGGATGGACTACGGATTTATAGGCGGGGCTAGCTGTGACTTAGGCCAGGAAAGGGTAGGCTTTTTGGCGACCCTAGCTAGCCATCCAGATGGTGAATCGATTAGGTCATTTATTGAAGACCATGGTAGGAGGCTATTTCACTTGGAAGTGGAAGGCTAAGGGACTACGGTAGTGGCATAGTATTTTGGTAAAGACCTATAGATAAAAAAACTGATTTGAGCAAGTGTATAGAGAGGCATTTATTGAAAAACCTCTAAATTGTTTATAAGAGTCAAGACAAAAGGGGAAGATATATTCAATATATCCTCCCCCCTTTGGAATTATATTAATAACTTTGATTTTAGGCCCCAAGCCTTTCCTTTACAAGCTTCATAAGACAAAGGCAGGACTCGTAAATGTCATCATAGGTCTGGTCAAAATTACCAGTATACCAAGGGTCTGCTATGTCCCTTGGGTGGTCAGTCAAGTCCATAAACTTCATAACCTTAGACTGGTCAATGCTACCAAATTCTCTCTTAATATTGTTCATATTATTTTTGGTCCATGGTAAATATGTAGTCATATTCATCTAGGTCAGACCTTTTTAGTTTGCTTGCAAAACATATTATCTACAGAGATTCCATACTTTTTAGCTTGTTTCTGGTACCTGGGTGGACTGGGTTGCCGATTTCTTCGTAGGATGTAGCAGATGAATCTATGAAGACCCTGTCACTTAGGCCTTCTTCCCTTATCATGTGACGAAATAGGGCTTCGGCCATAGGTGACCTACAAATATTGCCGTGACAAACAAACATTATTTTTATCATCTTATTCTCCCATCCTATTTAAGAAGTTCCTAAGGGCTCCAACCATACCAGCATCGTTCTTTAGCTTTGGCAAACCTAAGTTCTGTATTGTTTAGTATAAGTGGAGTTAAATACTTGGCCAAGGCAACTTCTAATCTAGGCTTGAAGTAGTCCTCTCTTGCCATAATACCTCCACCAAGGATTATAATTCCTGGATTATAGATGTAGGCAAGGGTAGATAGGCCAATAGCCAACTTATCTATCATCTTATCAACTGCATCTATATATACCTGGTCTCCAGCCTCTATCCTTTTCAAATACCATCTTACCGTTAAGACTATCAGTTTCAAGACCCAGCCTTTTTCAAGTCCAGATGTCATAGCATATGTAGACGCAACATCCTCAAACCTACCACCTGGTATCATTATTTTACCGATTTCACCTGCACACATGCATTCACCAGTAATTAACTGCCCGTCCTGAATCAGGCAGGCTCCTATACCAGTTCCGACCGTAATCATACTTACTAGCTTCCTGTCGCTATTATCACCCAGCCAAAGTTCTCCCTAGTCCTGCGCAGTTGACGTCATTTTTCTAGGTGACATGTAAGGCCCGTTTCATTTTCGACAATATCCTTGACCCTCATCACGAGTATCCAGGTATTAGGTGGTCATCCGCATGCATGACTATACCATTTTTGAGTCTATCATTCCATGAGTAGATATGGCCACACCCTCTAGCTTGTAGTCGGGCAGAAGGCTCTTAGTCTTGGCAACCATCTTATCAACTATGCCCTTACCACCAAGTGTCCTGGCTTCAGAATTCATGCTGCCCTTCTTTATTATATTTCCGTTTTCTTCGATAATACCATCAACCGATGCCAGTACCGCCGACATCAAAACAAATATATTGCTTCATATTCATTGACTTAAATGTATCAGATACATTTTCTCCCTTCTAAAATTAAGAATTTACCACTAATTACTGGTCGTCTTTTTATAGAAAATTTATAGTAGCTAGTGAATTGTAAGACCAGTATAATCCATATTTTGAAAAATTTTCAATAAATTTTAATAAAATATATTGCAATAGAATAGTAATTATGATATATTGTGTATAAAGTTAGCGAAAACTAGGTTAAGTAATTAATTAAATTAGTACGGAATCGGTTTAGAGACTTTAAAATAATATTGACTGAATTAAGGAGGTTCGGTAGTGGAAAAACAGAGAAAAGTTACAATGCAGACCGTGGCTGATGAGGTTGATGTGTCAAAGGCAACTGTATCTAGAGCTATCGGAAATTATCCAGATATCAGTGATAGCACCAAGAAAAAGATATTTGAGGTGATGGAACGTTTAGACTACCATCCTAGTGCTATCGCCCTGAAGTCTTGCCAATAGGATTTTCCAAAAATGTGGGACTTGTCCTACCAACGGACGATGATTTCTTTACGAACCCTTTCTTCCAGGAGAGCCTAAGAGGAGTTGCCAAGACAGCAGGTAAGAGGGGCTATGATACCCTGATTGCCTATAATGGTAAAAAAATGAAACCAATGCAGTGAAAAGGCTGAGTAAACTCAATAAGGTAGATGGGGTAATCCTTATGAGGTCAGTAATTGGTGATTCAACAGTAAACTATCTTAGAAAAAAATAGATTTTCCATTTATCCTAATAGGTAAGAGCAGGGAATATAATGATATCTATACGGTGGATACAGATAATGCAGATGCCTGTAGGAAGCTGACAAACTACTTAGCTGATTATGGATGTAAGAAGATAGGATTTATAGGTGGTAGGAGAGACTCTATGGTTACAATTGACAGGTACGATGGCTATCTCCAGTCTATAAGGGAAAACGACTTGTATTTCAGTTTTGATTTGGTTGAGGAAAACGAATTTAATAAACTCAACGGCTATATGTCCATGAAGAAGCTACTAGAGGCCAACCAGGATATGGATGGTGTAGTGATTACTGACTCCCTAATATTTTCTGAGGCCATAGACTACCTTTCTAGTGTAGGTAGGGAAAAGGATATAATGATAGGGGCCTTTGGCGCAGAAGCAAATAGCTTTAGCAAGGACAAGCACAGGGTTGTAAATGTTGATGTAGGGTCTATGAGGATTGGTGAATTTAGCTGTGGAAAGCTGATTGATATACTTGAAAAGAAGGATGTTGACCTAGCTGATATAGTTGACTACATCATAGAAGATTAGGATCTTGATTATTAATTTGGTTATATACTGATTATAGGAAATTTAATAGATTTATTTGTGTAAATGTGATAGTTTTCCTAGTAATGGGTATAACATACAAGGTAAGTGTTAAAATTTTTAAAAGTAAGTATTAAATTTTTTAGGAGGTTTTTATGAAGTTTAAAAATTACTAAGTTTAGCCGTAGTAGGCGTTTTGTCTGCTTTCAGTGCTAGCAGGTTGTGGAAATTCTGGTGGTGGAAGCTCAAGTGGAGACCAGGGTACAGTTGGATGTATTCCAGTTCAAGGTAGAATTCAAGGATCAGTTTAATAAGCTGGCTCAGGAATACATGAAGGAAAAATCCAAATGTTAAGATCAATATAACTACTGTAGGCGGTGGTGGTGACTATGGTGCAGCACTAAAGTCTAAGTTCTCTTCAGGTAATGAGCCTACAATATTTAATATTGGTGGACCTCAGGACGTTAAGGATTGGCAGACTAAGCTAGAAGACTTAACTGATGTACCACTTGCTAAGCAAGCACTTCCAAAGACTCTAGATGGAGTAACAGTTGATGGTAAGGTATACGGTCTACCATTCAACCAGGAAGGTTACGGATTCATCTACAACAAGGCAATATTTGAAAAGGCTGGAATCAAGGCTGAAGACCTAACTACTTATGCTAAGTTAGCAGAAGCGGTTAAGACTCTAGATTCTAAGAAGAAGGAATTAGGTTTAGATGCAGTATTTGCTCTACCAGCTAAGGAAGACTGGGTAACAGGACTTCACTTATCAAATGTATTCCTTTCTCCAGAATTTGACGGAGATATCAACAAGGCATTTGCGGCTAAGAATGTAGAATTCAAGTATGGTAAGCAGTTCAAGGATGTTCTTGATATGCAGAACAAGTACTCTGTGCAGCCAACAGCAAGCTTAGACTACTCTCAGCAGGTTGAAAAGCTGTTCTCTAACAGTAAGGTTGCTATGATTCAGCAGGGGTAACTGGGTATACACTTCTGTAGAACAGATGAGATGCTAACCTAGCTAAGAACATAGGCATGCTTCCTATACCAGTAGAAGGTGTTGCTGAAGGTAAGCTACCAGTTGGTGTTCCAATGTACTGGGCAGTAAACAATACTAAGGATGATGCAACTAAGAAGGCAGCTAAGGACTTCTTAAACTGGGTTTACACTTCTGATAAGGGTAAGGAATATGTCTTAACTCAGTTCAAGTTTATACCAGCATATAAGGGATTTGACGAATCTAAGATCAGTGATCCACTAGCTCAGACAATCTACAAGTATGCAAAAAGATGGTAACACAATCAATTGGGTATTCATGGGATATCCATCAAGCTGGGGACAGAAGACTCTTGGAGCGGAAATCCAGAGATATGTAAGTGGTCAGGCTAGTTGGGGATGACATAGTTAAGACTTCACAGAAGGCTTGGGAACAGGCTAGACAGTAATACATGATTAAATTGAGGTGCTGCGTGTTGATTTCAACTTGTCAGCACCTTGTTTTTAAAAAGCAATAGGAGGCTATTATGAACAAAAATTAGGTAAGAATGGTCTATTTTTCTGGTTGTTTTTGGCACCAGTTTTATATAGCACTAATCATGGTAGTTGTTATTCCGCTTTTTATATGGTGTTTATTATTCTTTTCACAAACTGGGATGGTATAAACACATTTAAGTATTTGCAGGGTATCACTAATTATATACAACTACTAGGCGATGAAGGTTTTTAGAAATGCACTTTGGTTTACTACTAAGTTTGCAGTAGTGTCAGTTGTTTTGATAAATGCTATAGGTTTGGGATTAGCCCTACTTGTTACACAGAAATTAAAGGGTAGTAACCTAATGAGAACAGTATTTTTCATGCCAAACCTTATAGGTGGTTTGATCCTAGGTTTTATCTGGCAGTTCGTATTTATCCAGGGATTTGATGCCATAGGACAGGCAGTTGGAACACAAGCCCTACAAGGTTGGTTGTCAACTACTCGTACAGGTTTTTGGGGCTTGGTAATACTTACAGCTTGGCAGATGTCAGGTTATATAATGATAATTTATATAGCCCACCCTAGAAAGGTATACCAGAGGACTTGGTAGAGGCTGCCCAGATAGATGGGGCCAATGTCTTCCAGAGGTTTAGACACATTATATTCCCTCTAGTGGCACCAGCCTTTACAGTAAGTATGTTCTTGACACTTTCTAATTCATTTAAGCTTTTATGACCAGAACTTGTCATTAACAGGTGGAGACCTTATAATTCAACTCAGATGGTTGCTATGAACATCTACAATACAGCATTCTTGAAAATAAGATGGCATATGCCCAGTCAAAAGGCACTTATATTCTTTTATAATCATAGCAGTAATATCACTAACTCAGGTTTACTATAACAAGAAGAGGGAGGTGGAGATGTAATGAGTAGTACAAAAAGAAAAATATAATACTTGGTATCCTTGGAACAATATTGAGTTTAATTTGGTTGAGTCCATTCTACTTGATGGTAGTCAACTCGCTAAAGACTAAAAAGGAAATATTTGAATCTCCACTTAGGTTACCAGAAGGAGTACACTTTGAAAACTACAAGCAGGCAGCAGAAAATTTGAGCTTTGTACAGACATTTACAAACTCTATTATCATAACTGTTGTCAGCGTAATAATTATAATAGTATTTTCGTCAATGGCAGCATACGCCCTTTCAAGGGTTAAGTCAAAGGTTAGTTCAATAATATTCTTTGTATTCGTAGCAGCCATGCTAATACCTTTCCAGGCAGTAATGATACCGCTAGTATCATTTTTCGGTGAGTTAGGTATGCTAAATAGACTAAGTATAATGTTCTTGTACCTAGGATTTGGTTCATCAATGGCCATTTTCCTATATCATGGTACAATCAACGGTATATCTAGGTCACTAGATGAAGCAGCAATCATAGATGGTTGTAATAGGTTCCAGGTATTCTGGTATATTATATTCCCAATCCTAAAGCCTATTACAGTAACAGTAGCTATCTTAAACACAATTTGGATATGGAACGACTACTTGCTACCATCCTTAGTAATAAACAAGTTGGGTTCAGAAACAATACCACTAAAGATGTTCTTCTTCTTCGGTGAGTATACAAAGCAGTGGCACCTAGCCTTAGCTGGTCTTACAATAGCTATCATACCAGTAATCATCTTCTACTTCATAGCTCAGAAGCAGATTATAAAGGGTATAACAGCCGGATCAGTAAAGTAAATTTTCAGAAACCCAGGATTTTAATAGTCAACCATATACAAGCTTTTTGTCTAAGGAAGACTATTGGTCCTTGGTATCAGGAGGAATATGAAATTCGAATATAATGAATTTAAAGTAATAGAAAACGAATTAAATAAGGAAGAGCTTAGATTTTCGGAGAGCATAATGTCCCTTGCTAATGAGTATATGGGGATGAGGGGTAATTTTGAAGAAAAATACTCAGGAGACTCCCTACAGGGTACTTATATTGGGGGTGTTTGGTTTCCAGACAAGACTAAGGTAGGCTGGTGGAAAATTGGTTACCCAGAATACTTTGGTAAGATGATAAATTCACCTAACTTTTATTGGGATAGGTGTAAAGATAGATGGACAAGAGCTTGACCTAAATGTAGAAGAAATAGTCTCATATAGAAGAGAACTTGATATGGAGAAGGGACTCCCTAAAGAGGAGCTTTGAAATAAAGAGGTCTGACAAGTCCTTCCAGATAGATGTAGAAAGATTTGTTAGTATTGATACAAAGGAAATTTGTCCTATCAAGTACTCTGTAATAGCGTTAGATGCAGAGGCACTTGTGGAATTTGTTCCATATCTTGATGCTGATGTTGAAAATGAGGATTCTAACTATGAAGAAAAAGTTCTGGCATGTTTTAGATAAGGGAGTTCATGAGAATACTGGCTATCTTGTTTCTAAGACTATAGAAAACAATTTTTGGTGTTGAGAGGTTTACTATATGTAACTATATGGTTTCAAGACTATATTCAGACCAGAATGAGGACTATAGGTTTGAATCTGTAATTGGCGATGAATCTGTTTCAACTAGGGCACAAGTCAGGCTAGAGCCTGGCCAGACTGCAAGTCTAGAAAAATTGTGGCTGTAACTACTACAAGAGACCATAAGGAGGAAGACCTAACTCGTGTAGCAGGAGACCTTGCCAAGTCTGCAGCTGATTTAGGCTATGATAAGCTATTTGAAAGACATGCCCTAAAGTGGAGACAGAGGTGGGATATAGCCGACGTAGTAATTAAAAATCAGCCGAAGCTACAGCAGGGGATTAGGTACAGTATATTCCAACTATTCTCAACCTACTATGGGGATGACCTAAGATTGAATATAGGGCCTAAGGGCTTTACAGGAGAAAAGTACGGTGGAGCAACTTATTGGGATACTGAGGCATATATTATACCTATGTATTTATCTACTGCCCCACAGGAGGTTACAAGGAACCTACTACTATACAGGTACAACCAGTTGACTGAAGCCTACCATAATGCAAGCATGCAGGGACTAAAGGGTGCCTTTATCCAATGGTTACCTTCAATGGAATAGAGTGCCATAATGAGTGGGAAATAACCTTTGAAGAAATCCCATAGAAATGGTTCAATTGCCTATGCGCTTTACAATTATGCAAATTATACTGGAGACTATGACTATATAGTTGACTATGGTATAGATGTTTTAGTTGGTATATCAAGGTTCTGGGCTGATAGGAGTCCACTACAGTCAGAGAAATAAGAAGTATATGATACATGGTGTAACTGGACCAAATGAATATGAAAAATAATGTAAATAACAACTGGTATACTAATACTATAGCAGCTTGGACTCTTGAGTTTACAATGGCTATGATAGAAAAACTAGGTGATAAGTTAGTCTCTAAGCTAGAAGTATTGGGAATCGACCAAGATGAATTAAGTAAGTGGAATGAAATAGTAGACAATATGTACTACCCATACGATGAAGAACTAGAGTATTTGTACAGCATGATACCTTCCTTGATAAGGACTTACAGCCGGTTGATATATTGACTGAAGCTGATAGGCCTCTAAACAAGAATTGGGCTTGGGACAAAATTCTGAGGTCTTGCTATATAAAGCAGAGCAGACGTCCTACAAGGTATCTACTACTTTGGTGACAGGTACACTGACCAAGAAAAGAAAAATAACTACCTATTCTATGAACCAATGACAGTTCATGAATCAAGTCTATCAGCTTGTATACACTCTATATTAGCTTGTGAGATTGGCTTAGAGGAAAAGGCAGTTGGTATGTATGAAAGAACAGCTAGGCTAGACCTAGATAACTACAATAAGGATACAGATGACGGCCTACATATAACTAGTATGTCAGGTGCATGGATGTCAATAGTTCAGGGCTTTGCTGGTATGAGGACCTCACGATGGTTGCCTATCATTTGCCCCAATACTACCAGATGACTGGGATGGCTAGTAGCTCAATATTAACTATAGAGATAGGTTGATAAACCCTAGATGTTAGCCAAAACTGAAATATCTATTAGTTTAAAGAAGGAGTAGCCCAATAGAGTTAGATATTTACAAGGAAAAACACTTACTAGAAGATAAATTAGTAATAAAGCGAGGATAAGATATGCAGTGGTGGAAAAAATCGGTAGTACCAAATATATCCGAGAAGTTTTTATGATTCAAATGGGGATGGTCTTGGAGATATTAGGGGAATAATATTAAAGCTAGACTACCTAGTAGAACTGGGGATAGATGTAATCTGGTTAAGCCCAGTATATGAATCTCCCCAAGACGATAATGGCTACGATATAAGCGACTATAGGAAGATATGGTCAAGCTTCGGTACAGAGGAAGACATGTTTGAACTAATAGATGAGGCCCATAAGAGGAATATAAAGATAGTCATGGATCTTGTAGCCAATCACACAAGTGATGAACACAAGTGGTTTGTAGAGAGTCGTAAGTCAAAGGACAACCCATATAGGGACTACTATTTTTGGTCTGACAAGAAAAACAACTGGGGATCATTTTTCAGTGGGTCTGCATGGGAGTATGATGAAGCTACAGGAGAGTACTATCTCCACCTATTTACAAAGAAACAACCAGACCTAAATTGGGAAAAATCCTACCGTTAGAAACGAAATCTGGGATATGATGAAGTTTTGGATGGACAAGGGAGTAGATGGATGGAGACTAGATGTTATTAGTTCCATATCTAAGTACACGGATTTTCCGGACTACGAGGATGGTCAGGGTGAATACATAATAGGTGATTACCATATGAATGGACCAAGACTACATGAGTACATACAGGAAATGAATAGGGAGGTCCTATCAAAAGTATGACTGTATGACGGTTGAGAGGCTCCGGGTTCTCATCCAGACAACGCCCTACTATTTTTGTGGCGAGGACAGGAAGGAACTAAATATGATCTTTACCTTTGACCACATGATGCTTGATATTGTTGAAGGAACAGAGGCAGGCAAGTGGAAGATAAAGGACCTAGACCTGGTAGACCTTAAAGACTTTTTTGCAGGATGGCAGAATGGCTTATACAAAAAGGGTTGGAATTCACTTTATCTGGAAACCACGACCAGGCCCGTGTAATATCGAGGTGGGGAAATGACACCAATTACAGGGTTGAATGTGCCAAGATGTTTGCAACAATCCTACACCTAATGCAGGGGACACCATACATATACCAGGGTGAAGAAATTGGTATGGTCAACTGCAGGTATGAGATAGAAGAATACCAGGACGTAGAGATTAGAAATGCCTACAAGGACTTGGTTCTAGATAGAAAAAGTTTTTATCCAAAAGATGACTTTATGGAAGCTGTATATAAGATATCTAGGACAATGCCAGGACTCCAATGCAGTGGAACAAAGAGGAACATGCAGGTTTTACTCAAGGCCAGCCATGGCTTAGGGTTAATCCTAGATACGAAGAGATAAATGTGAGGATGCATTAAAGACAAAAATTCTATTTTCTACTACTATAAGAAATTGATTGAATTAAGGCATACGGACCCTGTGATAACAGATGCAGATTTCAAGCTTATAGATAGGGAAAATATGGAGGTATTTGCATACGAGAGGTTTATAGACGGTAAGAGTATCATAGTGGTTGCTAACTTCGGCTCAAGCTTGGTAAAACTTTTGAGCTAGATAAGAACTACAAGCTGGGAGACTACGACCTGATGATTTCAAATTATGAAGACTTGGATATAAAATGACAATATTGTGGCCCTAAAGCCATATGAGGCATTGCCTATAAAGAACTATTAGGCATGTAAGGTGGTTTTTTATGATAAAAGGAGTAATATTTGACCTAGACGGTGTCATAACAGATACGGCTAAATTACACTATATAGCTCTGGAAAAACCTAGCAAATAGCATAGGTATTGACATCGATGAGGAATTCAATGAAAGTCTAAAGGGGATATCTAGAACTGATTCCCTGATAAGAATACTTGAGTATGGTGGTGTAAGAGACAAGTATTCGGACCAAGATATAAAAAATTTTTAACAGACAAAAAGAACGACGAATATGTAAAGCTTTTGGAAGGCCTAACTAAAGAGGACATACTTCCAGGCATAGAAAACTTCATAAAAGAACTAAGAGATAACAATATAAAAATTGGGCTTGCATCGGTTTCTAAGAATGCCAGTAGGATTTTAGAAATTTTTAGGCCTACTTGACCAGGTTGACTTTTATAGCTGATCCTACCAAGGTGGAAAAGAGCAAGCCAGCACCAGATATCTTTATAGAATCAGCTAGGGGAATTGGCCTAGCTATAGACCAGGTATTTGGAATTGAAGACTCCCAGGCAGGTGTAGAAGCCATGAGGGCTTGCAAGATGAGGAGTGTTGGTATAGGGTGTAGATGCAGACCTTAGACTTGAGACGACTCAGGACTTAAGTCTAGAAAAATTGCTTTATATTTTGAATGAGAGGTAAGATAATGGCAACAGTAAAAGCTAGAAAATATATGTAAATCATACGACAATGGGTTCCAGGCGGCTAAGAACGTAAATATTGATATAGAAGACAAGGAATTTATAGTTTTAGTTGGACCATCAGGTTGTGGTAAGTCTACAACACTTAGAATGATTGCAGGACTAGAAGACATTACTTCTGGTACATTAAAGATAGATGATAGGGTGGTAAATGATGTAGAGCCAGAGGATAGAGATATAGCCATGGTATTCCAGAATTATGCCCTATATCCACATATGACAGTATATGATAATATGTCTTTTTCACTTAAGCTAAGAAAGATGGATAAGCAAGAAATAGACAAGAAGGTCAAGGAAGCTGCAAAAGATACTTCAGCTAGAGAACTTATTAGACAGAAAGCCAAAGGCCCTATCTGGTGGACAGAGACAGAGAGTAGCTCTAGGAAGGTCTATAGTAAGAAATCCTAAGGTATTTTTGATGGATGGTTCTATCAAATCTTGATGCCAAGTTAAGAACTGAAATGAGAGCCCAGATATCAAAGCTACACAAGGACCTTGGAGCTACATTCATATATGTAACTCACGACCAGACTGAGGCTATGACAATGGGTGACAGGATAGTTGTAATGAAGGATGGTGTAGTTCAGCAGATAAACAAGCCAAAGGTTCTATATGATAACCCAGTAAACAAGTTCGTTGCAAGCTTTATAGAGTAGTCCACAGATGAACTTTATGGATGCCGAAATCCTTAAGGAGGGTGACGACATAGTAGCTAGTCTTTCTGGTAAGGATGTTAAATTTGTAATACCTAAGGGTAAGGCTGCCTTCCTTGAAGAAAAGGGATATGTAGGTAAGACTATTATAGTAGGTATTAGACCAGAAGATATACACAAGGAGAAAAGTATTCCTTGATTTGTCTGAAAAACAACCAGTTCAAGGCAGATGTTGTAATTAGAGAGTTGATGGGAGCAGAAATATATGCTTATATTAACTTCCAGGATCAGAACTAATAGCTAAGTTTGATGAGAAGTGATATAATGCCAGGACAGACTCTGAATCTAGCTCTTGATATGAATAGAATGCACTTCTTTGATAAGGAAACAGAGGAAAATATCCTATTTGATGTAGAATATTAATTCATATATGTCAAATCCAGTGTAGTATAAATCCATAAAAATAGCCTTGGTTGAACAAAGTCCTTCCAAGGCTATTTTTTAATTTTAATTATAAGATTCTAATGGTAGATGCACACTTTAGACCACTTATAGGACACGAGTCCTTTTGTTAGCATCATGCCTATGCTAGATATATCCCTGCGAGACTTTTTATTTAGTCACAATTATTTGGATGCCTTTAATATCATCTTGGGGTATTTTACTGCAAAGAGTTTTTAGTTAATAGGGGAACTTTCATACGATAGAGATGTGATAATAGACCTGACCTTTAAACCTGACCTTTAAAAATAATATTAAAGGTGTTTAGTTAACTTAAATGGGCATTTAGTATACATAAGAATTAATACACAGGTAAGAGCTATAAAAATCTGAATTTTACTTGCATTTTAATTCCTGATGTGTTAGAATGTATACATCTTAGATATATGCTATGAAAAAGGAAGAGTAGGGTGGTAATCATCTATAGAGAGGTTGGATCATCGGCTGGAAGTCCAACTAGACAGACCCTATCTGAAAAACTACCTTGAGCAGGACTTAGTAGCCTAGGTGAAAGTGTTCGGTTGACTACCTTATAGTCATTGAGTGTCCAGAGTTTATCTGGGAACTTGGGTGGAACCATGATTATTCGTCCCACCCTTTATGAATTGGGATTTTTATACAAATTTGACTCTTATAAACCTCGAGAAACCTATAAGATTCAAAGAAGGATCCTTGTATAAAAAGCTTGACTTACTAAGAAGATTAAAGACTATAGAATTAAATTATGGAGGGATAGATATGTTAAAGATTGAATTAAGAGATGGCAATTTTGTGGAAGTTGAAAAAGGTGCATCACTTTTTAGATGTTGCTAAGGGTATTAGCGATGGTTTTGCTAGAAGTGTACTGGTTGGTGCAGTAGATGGTAAACTAGAAAGCCTAAATAAGAAGTTAGACAAGGATTGTAAGGTTGACTTCTATAAGTTTGACGATGAAGAAGGTAAGGAAGTATTCAGACATACTTCAGCCCATATATTCGCTCAGGCAGTTAAGAGATTATGGCCTGAGGCTAAGTTAGCTATAGGTCCTGCTATAGAAAATGGCTTCTACTATGACTTTGACCTAGACTATAGACTAGTTCCAGAGGATCTAGAAAAAATAGAAGCTGAAATGAAAAAGATAGTTAAGGAAGACTTACATATAGAAGGCTTCGAGGTTTCTAAGGAAGAGGCTATTAAGATGATGGCTGAAAGAGGAGAAGACTACAAGGTAGAAATGATAAATGACCTACCTGATGGCGAGATAATCTCTATGTATAGGCAGGGAGAATTTGTAGACCTATGTAGGGGACCACACCTAGAGTCTACTAAGAAGGTCAAGGCCTTTAAGCTACAGTCAATAGCGGGTGCTTATTGGAGAGGTGATGAAAACAACAAGATGCTTCAGAGAGTATACGGTACTTCATTTGAAAAGAAGAAGGACCTAGATGCCCACCTATTTATGTTGGAAGAAGCTAAGAAGAGAGATCATAGAAAGATAGGCAAGGAATTAGGCCTATTTATGATACCTAATGAAGGACCTGGATTCCCATTATTCTTACCAAGAGGTACTGCCCTAAAGGCTGCCCTAATGAAGTATTGGGAAGAAGTACACAGAGAAGCCCACTATGTTGAAATAGAAACCCTATAATCTTAAATAGAAAGCTTTGGGAGACTTCAGGACACTGGTTCCACTATAAAGAAAATATGTACACTGTACAGATAGACGAAGAGGATTACGCAATTAAGCCAATGAACTGTCCAGGAGCCATGTTATTCTACAATTCGCAGCTACACTCTTATAGGGACTTCCCAATGAGGGTTGCTGAAAGAGGTAGGGTACATAGACATGAGTTGTCAGGAGCACTACACGGATTGATGAGGGTTAGAGCCTTTACTCAGGACGATGCCCATATCTACTGTTTGCCAGAACAGATTAGAGATGAGGTTAAGGAAGTAATCGACCTAATAGACAAGGTATACAAGCAGTTTGGATTTAGTTACCATGTAGAGCTATCTACTAGACCAGAGGATTCAATGGGAACTGATGAAGAATGGGCAATTGCTGAAGATGGTCTAAGGGGTGCCTTAGAAGAAATGGGTATTGATTATAGAGTTAATGAAGGTGATGGTGCCTTCTATGGTCCAAAGATAGACTTCCACCTAAAGGATTGTCTAGGAAGAACTTGGCAGTGTGGTACTTGCCAGTTAGATATGCAGTTACCTCAGAGATTTGATGCTACATATGTTGGTAAGGATGGAGAAAAGCATAGACCAGTTATGCTACATAGGGTTGTCCTAGGATCTATAGAAAGATTCATAGGTATATTGATAGAAAACTATGCGGGTAAATTCCCAGTATGGTTGGCTCCATGCCAGGTTAAGGTACTATCTGTATCAGACAAGTATAATGACTTTGCTAAGGAATTACAGGACAAGCTATTTAACGCGGGTATCAGGGTTGAACTAGATGACAGGGCTGAGAAGGTTGGCTTTAAGATCAGAGAAGCCCAGCTAGAAAAAAATACCTTACATGCTAGTAGTTGGTGAAAAGGAAATGGAAAGTGGCCTACTATCAGTTAGATCTAGAGATGAAGGTGAATTAGGTCAGATGTCAGTTGAGGACTTCCTTGCTAAGCTAAACAAGCAGATTGCTGACAGAGAAAATGTAGACGTTGAAGTATTGTAGTAGTGAGTGAAAATACTACAAGATAAGTGAATACGATTAATGGGGACTAGGCCTACTAGAAAATATGCTGGTAGGACTGGTCCTCTTTCTGTGTAATTAAAAATTAAAAAAATGGCTCTATGTCAAATAACGTTGGTGATAATTTAAATCAATAAAATCTATTAAATTATGCAGCAGCATCCATAGCAAAACTTATAGCTATGGATGTTGCCCTTTTGTATCTTATACCTTTCCATAAGCATTATCCTTGCCTTAAAAATTTCTAAAACTCCTATATCCGTAGGATACTCTTTAATTACCTTTATCTATTATTCTTACCCTCCACCATAGCATTCGTATAGTCATATTTGAGTGAATTTACCACATATTTTCTAAGCTTTTTAGTGGTTTTTATACTCTTTCTAAAACACATCGGTACTTTATCAGTCCTAGTATTTAGAATGTCTTCAAGCATAGCCACATCATTATTAGATATACTTAATAGGAAGTTTTTGATAAAAATCATAGGCTCTTTTAAGTTGGGAAATTTTTCCTAACATGTAGTCTAATATGTCAACTGAACTAGTCATATTTTTTAAAGTGTATGTTCTTGTAAAAATATATACTGTTTAATTCCCAGTTCTTTGTAAGTGGTATTTTCCAGTATCTCTTCAGTATTTTATACTCTCTAGACCTGGTATTAAGCTTCTTCATCTCGTTTATTCTTAGCTTGTTTAACTCCCTTGTCAAGAGCTGTACTATGTGGAATTTATCAACTACGATATTGGCATTTGGAAAGACCTTCTTGGCAAGATCAATATATGGCCTATACATGTCTGTAGTCACATATTCTACCCTTTTTCTCACCTTCAAGGGATATGAATTAAAATACTCAAAGAGGTATCTTTGTCTCCTATCTGCCAGGATATCAAAAATATGACCGCCTTCTAAATCGGTTAAATTCACACTCATAGACGCATCAACTGTATTTACTGACTTGAATTCGTCTATTGATAGAATCCTAGGAAGATAATTTTTTCTTCTCCTATCTTCAGTTAAACGAAGTATTCTGGCAACACTAGTAGGAGATACACAGTGTTCTCTTGCAATTAAGTCCATTGACTTAGTCTCACATAGGTTTAAAACTATAGACCTCTTAACATCATTCGATATGAAGCACCCCTTATCTGCGATAGGTGTTTTGGCCATAAATGTTGATTCGCAATGCTTACAGAAAAACCTCTGCTTTTTAACCATCAATATCAAAGGGTTTGTATTGACCCTATTAAAAAGTATTTTTACGGTCTGACTTCCATTTTTTATTATGTTATAATTTTCATTGACTATGCCACATTTAGGGCAGCAAGCTGGCCTATATGAAAGCTTTCCCCTTAAGACTGTATATTCTATACCCTTAATATTTTCTTTTTCGTTACCTAAAATTACTAAATTTTTTTATCGTTAATTCCTAAGATTTCTGTTATACTAGCATTAGAACACATATCATTTCTCCTTGTTTTTATTTTAGTGCATTTAAATTATACACGAGATTTGATGTGTGTTCCTATTTTCATTTAGCGTTGGAGAGAATTTTTTCTCTCACCAACGCTAAATATTATACAACCATTATAGAAAATTTCATTTAAGTACTTTGACAAGGTCCATAAAAAGTAGTTTAATATACATATAAGCTTTTAGCACTCTAAGTGAGTGAGTGATAATAAAAGGTAGGTGATACTATGGATCTTACAGAGAGACAATTAAATATATTGAAGGCCATAGTAAAAGACTATGTGGAGACCGCTGAGGCTGTTGGTTCCAGAACCATATCAAAAAAATATGATTTTGGTATTTCAGCAGCGACCATCAGAAATGAAATGTCTGACCTAGAGGATATGGGTTACTTAGTTCAGCCCCATACGTCTGCAGGCCGAATCCCAACCAAGAAGGGATACATGCTATATGTAGATTCCTGATGGGTAATAGGGAGTTAGAAGAACATGAAAAGGAGATGCTGAGAAAGTGTGTGGAGAACAACTTCAACAGGGTTGATGACCCTACTTGATGAGTTGTCTAAGATATTATCTAGCATTACCAACTATACTACTGTCGCAGTATACGATAGGAATAGGGGGCTGAGGACTATAAAGCATATTCAGTTAGTCAGCCTATCACCAGAAAAATCCTATTGATACTAGTAGCAGATAATGGAGAAATAAAGAGTAGAGAGTTTGATATTTTTGTCGAACTTCCACAGGCTAAGCTAAATGTTATATCAAATAGCCTATCTAACAAGCTATCAGGTAAGAAGTTTTAGCGAGCTTGATGAAGAGATGATAGCCTATATTAAATATGAGATAGGCGAGTATTCAGAAATAGTAGATGACCTAGTCTACCTGCTAAATGCGGATAGTGATTATAAGATTTCCATGAATGGGGCAACAAATATATTTAACTATCCAGAGTTTAGTGATATGGTAAAGGCCAAGTCCTTCCTAAATATGTTGGAAGAGCGTGAGAGCCTGGCCAAGATGATAAGGACTAAGGGGGATACAAAAGGACAACTTAAATATAGTTATAGGTAATGGAGATGATGTAAGCACTGACTTAAGTATCGTAACTGCTACCTACAATGTCCAAGATGACCTTCAGGGCAAAAATAAGTTTTATTGGACCAACTAGAATGGATTATTCAAAGGTATACTCAATCTTGAATTATATGAGTATGTTGCTGGATGGTAAGTGATGAATATAAATATTGAGAGGGGTGTATGATTTGGATAAAGGAAATAGGATCCAATTGATATGGATCAGGATATTGTCCAGGAGGACATAAAGGAAGAAACAAAGGAAGAAACAAAGGAAGAAACAAAGGAAGAAATTATAGTAGAGGATGGTCAGGAGCTTGAAGAAGAAGCCACTTGTTCTGAATCTGGAGGAAGTGATCAGGAAAATATAGATGAGAGTGAGCAGGTATTTAAGATAAAGAGTCTAGAAAAATAAGCTAAAGGACCAGGAAGAAGCTATCCTGAGACTCAACGCCGAGTATGCAAATTTTAGGAGAAGGACAGCTGAAGAGAGGCAACGATTGGCCTTTATGCCAATGAAAAAGGTTTTTAATGAGCTAATTCAGTTATAGACAACATGGAAAGAGCCCCTTGATGCTTGTGATGACAAGGAAAGTCCACTATTTGTTGGAGTTGACATGGTTTACAAACAGCTTTTTAGATGCCTTGAAGAAGTCAGGTTTAGAGAGAATAGATGCAGAGCCTGGTCAAGATTTTGACCCCTAACCTTCATATGGCAGTAATGCAGGAGGCTAGTGATGAATATGAACCAGGTAAGATTTTAATGGTCCTACAAAAGGGCTACAGGCTAGACAAGAAGGTTTTTAAGGGCCAGTATGGTCAAGGTTTCTTGCTAGGAAGATTATTATAAGTTAACAAATAAATAATATAAATACAAAAATAAAAGAATAATTTTGGAGGTAATAAAAATGGGAAAAAGTAATAGGAATAGATTTAGAACAACTAATTCATGTGTCGCAGTATTAGAAGGTGGAGAGCCAACAATAATACCTAACAATGAAGGTATGAGAACTACTCCATCAGTAGTAGCTTTACTAAAGATGGTGAAAGAATAGTAGGTGAGCTACTAAGAGACAGGCAGTAACAAACGCAGACAGAACTATAACATCAATCAAGACTCACATGGGTACTGATTACAAGGTGAACATAGACGGTAAGGACTATACTCACAGGAAATCTCAGCTATTATACTACAGAAGCTAAAGGCTGACGCTGAAGCCTACCTTGGAGAAAAGGTGACTGAAGCTGTAATTACAGTTCCAGCCTACTTTACAGATGCACAGAGACAGGCTACTAAGGATGCTGGTAAGATAGCAGGCCTAGAGGTTAAGAGAATTATCAACGAGCCAACAGCTGCATCACTAGCTTATGGTCTTGATAAGCTAGAAGAAGAAAAGAAAATCCTTATTTGACCTTGGTGGTGGTACTTTTGACGTATCTTTACTAGAAATTGGTGATGGTACATTCGAAGTATTGGCTACAGCTGGTAACAATAAGCTAGGTGGAGATGACTTTGACCAGGTTCTTATAGACTACTTGGCAAGTGAGTTTAAGAAGGCAGAAGGAATAGACCTTAAGGCTGACAAAATGGCCTTCAGAGATTAAAGAAGCAGCTGAAAAGGCTAGAGGAAACTTTCTTCTACAATGACAACGAATATAAACCTTCCATTCATTACTGCTACTGCAGAAGGTCCAGCACTTGAATATGGACTTGACTCAGGCTAAGTTCAATGAATTGACTGCTGAACTAGTTGCTAAGACTATGGGACCTACTGAACAGGCAATTAAGGATGCAGGTATATCTGTATCAGAAATAGATGATGTACTACTTGTTGGTGGTTCTACAAGAATACTCATAGTACAAGATGCTGTTAAGAAATTTATAAACAAGGACCCACACAAGGGTATCAACCCAGATGAATGCGTTGCTGCAGGTGCTTCTATACAGGCAGGTGTACTAACAGGTGAAGTAAAATGATATACTTCTACTAGATGTTACCCGCTTTCATTAGGTATAGAAACTCTAGGTATGTATTTACTAAGATAATTGAAAGAAACACAACTATACCAACTAAAAAGTCACAGGTATTCTCTACAGCTGCTGACAACCAGACAGCAGTTGATATCCATGTATTACAGGGTGAAAGAGCTATGTCATATGACAATACAACTCTAGGTAGATTCCAGTTGACTAACATACCACCAGCAAAGAGGGGGTACCTCAGATAGAAGTTACATTTGATATAGATGCTAATGGTATAGTAAATGTAACAGCTAAGGACCTGGAACTGGTAAGGAACAGAAGATAACTATAACTTCTAATACAAATATGTCAGAAGAAGAAATAGAAAAGAAGGTAAGAGAGGCTGAGGCTAATGCAGAGGCTGATAAGAAGAAGAAAGAAAAGATAGAAGCAATTAACCACGCTGAGGCTATAGCTTATCAGACAGAACAGACTCTAGTTGAGGCTGGAGAGAACATAGCAGCAGATGAAAAGACTGATATAGAAGCTTCTATAGCTAAGGTTAGAGAGGTTAAGGACAAGGAAGATGTTTCAGTTGAAGAAATCAACGCTGCAGTAGAAGAGTTGATGGGCAAGTTCCAGAAGGTTTCTCAGGACCTATATGCTAAGGCTCAGGCAGCTCAGGCTCAGCAGGGTGGTCAGGAAGAAGCTCAGGACCAGCCAAAGGATGATAATGTAGTTGACGCTGACTTCACAGAAGTTGACGACAAGTAATAATTATTGGACCCTGGTATAGACAGGAGCAAAAAAAGATAGCCTATAATTGATAGGTAAAATACGACAATGGCTTGTGGATTTACCGCAAGCTATTGTTGTTGAAATAGAGGAAGGTGTAAATTTTGGCCAATAAGGACTATTATGCAGTCTTAGGAGTAGAAAAGACTGCTGATGATAAAGAACTAAAAAGCATATAGAAAATTAGCCATGAAATACCATCCAGATAAGAATCCTGACAACAAGGAAGCTGAAGAAAAGTTCAAGGAAGTAAATGAAGCCTATGAGGTATTGTCAGATCCACAAAAGAGACAAATCTATGACCAGTATGGTGCTGATGCAGTAAATGGTCAGGGTGGATTCGGAGGAGCTGGTGGCTTTTAATGGGGCTGAGCGACTTTGGAGATATATTTGGAGATATATTTGGAGACTCTTTGGTGGAGGCTCTAGAGGATTTGGTGGCTTTGGTGGTCTTGACAGAGGGGACCCTAGAAGGGGTGCTGATATTAGGCAACATATAGGAATTACCTTTGAAGAAGCAGTATTCGGGAAGAAGGTAAGTCTTAAGGTAAATAGAAGTGAAGAATGTGATGAATGTCATGGTACAGGATGCAAGCCTGGTACATCTAAGTCTACATGTAATACATGTGGAGGTAGGGGTGTAATCAGTGAGGTTAGACAGACTATGTTTGGTAGTATGGCATCTCAGAGAGTGTCCAGACTGTCACGGTACAGGTGAGAAGATTGAGAGTCCTTGTAGCAAGTGTGGTGGATCAGGATCAGTAAGAAAGACTAAGACAATAGAGGTAAATATACCAGCTGGTATAGATGATGGCCAGACTATTAGCTGGCAGGCCAGGGTGAATTTGGTGAACCAGGAGCACCTAGGGGTGACCTATACCTGTGGATAGAAGTCAAGCCTCATAAGCTATTCAAGAGGGATGGATTTGATATATATATGGATATGCCTATATCCTTTGTCCAGGCTACACTAGGTGATGAACTTGAGGTTCCTACTATAGATGGTAGCGTTAAGTACTCAATGCCACCAGGAACACAGACTGGAACTGTCTTTAGACTAAAGGGCAAGGGTATCCAGCGCATTAACTCGTCTACTAGGGGAGACCAGTATGTAAAGGTCAATGTACAAATACCTAAGAAGATAAGTGATAAGCAGGCAGACCTATTGAAGAAGTTTGCAGAAGAAGATGGAGAAATCGTCAATGGCAGCAAGAAAAAGTTAGGTCAGAAGATAGAAGACTTCTTTACTAAATAGACTGTAGGTAGGCTATGGAAAAATTTAAGGAAAGAACAAGTATAATAATTGGAGACCAAGCTTTTAGAAAGACTAGACCAGTCAAGGGTGATAGTATTTGGTCTAGGTGGAGTTGGTAGTTATGTTGTTGAAGCCTTAGCTCGGGCAGGTGTAGGCCATTTGACCCTAGTAGACTTTGATGATGTAGATGCAACCAATATAAATAGGCAGCTGCCAGCCCTTCATTCAACTATTGGGTCTAAGAAGGTAGATGTAGTCCTAGAAAGGGTTAGGATATAAAACCCCTGAAATAGATGTAAGAGGCTATGTATCCCTCATATGATGAGACTACATCTGACAGGCTCTGGAAGGGCATTATGACTATGTAGTTGATGCAATAGACATGGTAAAGTCAAAGATTCACCTTATAGATACCTGCTATAAGAGGGGGCTAAAAATTATTAGCTCTATGGGTATGGGTAATAAGCTAGACCCGTGCCAGATAGAGGTTAGCGACATACACAAGACAGAGATGTGTCCCCTAGCTAAGCTGGTCCGTAAGGAGGCTAAGCAAAGGGGTATAAAGAAGCTGACAGTGGTTTACCTCAAAGGAAAAACCAAGCCAACCTAGGCTAGTTGAAGCTGATGGCAGGCAGGAGAGAATTAATGGTAGCATATCCTTTGTACCATCTGCTGGAGGTCTTGTAATTGCATCATATGTAGTTAGAGACCTATTGGGCCTGATATCTAAGTAAATCAAAAAGTTTAAAATCTATTCTGAAAGGTACTTCCCTTTGGAATAGATTTTTTTTGTATTCCTAAGGTCAAAATAGAAGACCATATCACCATTTAGGTCTGTACGAAAGGTTTGGACCTGGTATTTCTTTAGGGTATCCAGAGTTTCCTGGTGGGGGTGACCGTACTTATTTTTGTAGCCACAGGATATAGAGGCTATTTTGGGTCTTATTGTCCCTATAAACTCATCGCAGGAGGCTGTCTTACTACCATGGTGGCTTACCTTGAGGTATATGCACCTGGGGAGTCTATAGTGGGTCAGGACCTCCCTCTCCATTTCAGAATCGGCATCGCCAGTAAACATAAAGCTCATACCATCTTGGTATATGGTGAAAATAAGAGAGTTCTTATTCTCATCAGTAGTAGATATATTTCTAGGAGACAGGACATTTATTAGGGTCTGATCAAACTTTAGTTGGCTCCCTGCCATAATCGGTGTGATTTTTATGTTTTTGCGCCTACATACGTCTAGTATTTCTATTAGGTCGGTCTTTGAGGCCTTGGAAGGAGGGAAGTAGACCTTGTTAGTCGGGAACTCTTCTATAACCTTTGTCTAGGCCATCAATATGGTCGCTGTCGAAGTGGGTACCTATGACAGCATCAAGCCTTCTTATATGAGATCTCTTTAGGGTGACGTATAACATTTCGGGAGTATTCATCTTCACCCCCATCTATTAAGATATTTTTATCATCTGGTGTCACTACTAGGGTTGAGTCGCCTGGCCGACATCTATGACATGAATCTGAAGTTGGCCTTTATGGGGATTGCAGCCTGTAAGGCAAAATACCATATATAGGAGAGTTAAAAGAGGCTAGTAGGACCTTAAATAGGGATTTTTTTACTCATAGATAAGCTTTCTTCCTTTCTAAATGTAATTTTATGGTTTACATTTTTCTTCCTTGGGTATATAATATAACAGTTAGCTAAGTTACCAATTATTTTTAATATCCTGGCCTGGTTCGGTCCTAGATAATCTAGGTACTTGTGATTAAGAGGCGGAAATTTGGGTATTCAATAATGAGTGTCAAATAAATATAGTAAAGCTAAAAATCAAGAGAAATTTTTGTAGTATTATATAGACAGTTTTCAAAATATTAGTTAGTAATAGTTTAATATTTTGTTGGGTTAGAAAGAATTGAGGAGATTTTATGGAATTTAAGGAAATAAATATTGAGGCCAAACCAATACTTGATAAGTACTTTGATTTGGTTAATTATGAAGCATGTGAATACTGTTTTAATACTTTTATATATGTGGCAGCACGCCTACAAGACGCATTACCATATAGGTGATGGTTTTGCCATCCTAGTTGGAGAACATGATGGTGAGATATTCTCTATCCTTCCACTGGCTCCTGAGGATAAGATACCAGCAGCAATCGAGTATGCTATCAACTTTTTGATGATGGCAAGCACAAGATATATTTTAGGGGTATAGACCTAAACGTTGTAGAAATGTTGAAGGAATTATATCCTGGCAAGTTTGAGTATATAGAGGAGAGGATATATTCGACTATATATACGATGCTGAGAAGCTAAGGACAGTCAAGGGAAGAAAAATTGAGTAGTAAAAAGAAATCACCTTAACTTCTTTTAAGAGAGAATACGAAGGTAGGGTTGAGAGAAGACTTTTTAGACGAAAAGGACTTTCCTGAATGCTTTGCTTTATTAAAAGGCTTGGTCTACAAGTAAGGATGGAGACCAGGAATTTGAAAAACAGCATAGACGATGAATACATAGGTATAAAGAAGTTGCTTGACAACTATGATGCCTTAAAGGACAAGCTAAAGGTTTATGGTATATTTATAGATGGTAAGCTTGAAGCCTTTAGTATGGGTGAGAAGATAAATGACGAAATGGCCCTAGTTCATATAGAAAAGGCCAATGCAGAAATAAGAGGTCTATATCCATATATAAACCAGATGTTTATAAGTGATATTTTTCCCAGATGTTAAGTGGGTAAATAGAGAAGAGGATATGGGTGTTGAAGGTCTAAGAAAGGCCAAGATGTCATACTACCCAGAGAGGTTTGTAGAAAAGTATACAGTAAAGATCAATTTAATAATGCTGCTGGAGAATCAAACTAAAAATCAAATTTAAATAAAATAACACCCTCGCATATAACAATACGAGGGTGTTGTTTTATTTAGAAATACTCGAAGTTAATTAACAAAAAAATAACGGCTCTATGTCAAATAACGTTGGTGATAATTTAAATCAATAAAATCTATTAAATTATGCGGCAGCATCCATAGCAAAACTTATAGCTATGGATGTTGCCCTTTTGTATTTTATACCTTTCCATTAGCATTATCCTTGCCTTAAAATTTCTAAAAGCTCCTATATCCGTAGGATACTCTTTTAATTACCTTTATCTTATTATTCTTACCCTCCACCATAGCATTCGTATAGTCATATTTCAGTGAATTTACCACATATTTTTCTAAGCTTTTTAATGGTTTTTATACTCTTCCTAAAACACACACTGTATTTTATCAGTCCTAGTATTTAGAATGTCTTCAAGCATAGCCACATCATTTTTCGAGATACTTAATAGAAAGTTTTGATAAAAATCATAGGCTTCTTTTTAAGTCAGGGAATTTTTCCTAACATGTAGTCTAATATGTCAACTGAACTAGTCATATTTTTAAAGTGTATGTTCTTGTAAAAATATATACTGTTTAATTCCCCAGTTCTTCCTAAGTGGTATTTTTCCAGTATCTCTTCAGTATTTTATACTCTCTAGACCTGGTATTAAGCTTCTTCATCTCGTTTATTCTTAGCTTGTTTAACTCCCTTGTCAAGAGCTGTACTATGTGGAATTTATCAACTACGATTTTGGCATTTGGAAAGACCTTCTTGGCAAGATCAATATATGGCCTATACATGTCTGTAGTTACATATTCAACCATATTTCTTGCCTCTAGTGGATAGGAGTTAAAATACTCAAAGAGGTATCTTTGTCTCCTATCTGCCAGGATATCAAAAATATGACCACCTTCTAAATCGGTTAAATTTACACTCATAGACGCATCAACTGTATTTACTGACTTGAATTCGTCTATTGATAGAATCCTAGGTAGATAATTTTTTCTTCTCCTATCTTCAGTTAAACGAAGTATTCTGGCAACACTGGTAGGAGATACACAGTGTTCTCTTGCAATCAGGTCCATTGACTTAGTCTCACATAGGTTTAAAACTATAGACTTCTTAACATCATTCGATATGAAGCACCCCTTATCTACGATAGGTGTTTTAGCCATAAATGTTGACTCGCAATGCTTACAGAAGAACCTCTGCTTTTTAACCATTAATATCATTGGGTTTGTATTGACCCTATTAAAAAAGTATTTTTACAGTCTGACTCCCATTTCTAATTATGTCATAATTTTCATTGACTATACCACATTTAGGGCAGCAAGTCGGCCTATATGAAAGCTTTCCCCTTAGTACTGTATATTCTATTCCCTTAATATTTTTCTTTTTGTTCCCTAAAATTACTAAATTGTTATCGTTAATTCCTAAGATTTCTGTTATACTAGCATTAGAACACATATCATTTCTCCTTGTTTTTATTTTTGCGATTTAAATTATACACGAGATTTGATGTGTGTTCCTATTTTTGCAAAAATTTAGCGTTGGGAGAGAATTTTTCTCTCACCAACGCTAAATATTATACAACCAAAATAACTCATAGTTAGTCCTAGTCGAGATAGCATGATATAATATAGGTAAGTGTATTTTGAAAAGGAAGAAAAATGGAAATTAGATTTACAAATACAAAATGAAAATCAGGGAGTAAGAGACCTTTGGACCCTACTGTTTTAATGATAGTCAGGACTATGTGGACTTTTTACTAAGAATAAGTACAATCCAGATAAGACAATGGTAGTAGAGGATGGGGCAGGATTCTGTCAGCTATCCATCTAAAACCAGCATAGGGTCAAACTAGGAGGTAAGGACCTAGATACATCATATGTAGTAGGTGTATCAACCTTGGCAGAAAGCAAGGGGATGGGCTCATGGCAGACCTTATGTCAAGATCTTTGTATCAAGTAGAGGCTATGGACCAGTCATTTGCTATCTTGATGCCAATAGACCACAGGCTTTATAGAACCTATGGTTTCGAGACATGTTATGATATTTTGGAGATCAAGCTTGATATATTTGACCTTAAAAATTTAAGATAGATGGTAGCTTTAAGAGGGCTAGCAAGGAGGATGCAGACGATTTAGTAAAAAGTTTATTCGTCCGCTATAACTGCCTATAATGGATCTGCCCTTAGGGACCAGGCTTATTTTTAATGAATTTGTAGAGGAGATGGAAATAGAGGGTGGCTATATCTATATTTCATATAGGGATGGACAGCCAACAGCCTATCTTGCCTATACGATTGATGGTGGAGACTTCTTTGTAAGAGAGGTATATTACAAGGATATGAAGTCCTACCAGTCAGTCTTAAAGTTCATATTTAACCACAATACCCAGTGTAAGACAGTCACCATAAATACAGGTATAGATGATAGGCTGATGGATATACTAGATAATCCAAAGGACGCTAGCTTTACTATAAAACCATTTATGATGGCCAGGATAGTTGATATAGAAAATTTTTTAAGAGATCTAGAAATAAAGACAGGTCAAGAAGGTCATAGCCTTAATATAGAGATTAGTGACCCTGTAATTAGGGAAAATAATGGTATCTATAGCTTTGATAACAATACTGAGATACTAAGGGCTAGAAAGCATGGTAACGCAGTAACTGATTTATATGGACTTGCTGAAAATACAATGTTGGGAGATGATGGGGCTGTCTTAGAAAAAGACTTGTTGAGGATCCACCTGATATTGATATTAGCCTGACTATAAATGAATTAACAAGTCTTCTATTTGCTTATAGGACAATAGAGGATATATGCTTTATTAAGGGCATAGATGTAAGTGATAGTCTAAGGGCAATTTTTGATTTCAAGAAAAAGACAAACTACATTAATGAGTATGTTTAGGTAATAGGTATATAAAGTAGGTCTTTTACATAAATCTGCCTATATGCTATAGAGGTGGTTTTATGAGACATTGTTTGGACTACTTGTTCTAGCCCTAGTCCTAATGCTTAACTGGCAGAGGCTAGGGACAAGACAAGTGAGACAGGGTGACCCTGGTCTGGCTAAGGGAATTGTAAACAAATATTGTTAAGAAAAAGGACGACAAATTACTATATGAATGGGGTACTAGCAGTTGATTTTTTTCTGGTAAGGATAGGGGTCTACATGTAGGTGATAGGATATGCATGACTGGTAAGTATAAAGATCTTGATGACTTGAAAATAAAGGATTTTGACTATGGAAGATATCTTAGGTCTAAGGGTATTGATACCTATATTGAGCTATCAAGTACACATCTGTATGGAAGGTCAGGAATGTATCATATGATTGGTAGGATGAAGGACTATTGCACAGAGGCCAACAAGTTTATGTATAAGTCCTATGGTGATATACTCAACTCTATAGTGCTTGGCTATAGGGGAGACCTAGATAAGGATGTGGTATATAACTTTAGGGATGCGGGAGTGAGTCATGTAATGAGTATTTCTGGGCTTCACATATCTATACTAGTAGGAATCTTCCTGGTCTTGGTAGGTAGGATTAATAGCTTAGGTAGGTTGGGACTATTATTTATATTACTCATCCTTTATAATTTACTGGTTGGAGGTGGACCTTCCATAACAAGGGCCATAGGTCTTAGCCTATTAGGGCCATGACATACTTTCTAGATAGGAGACTTGATTCTATAAATATATTGGCCCTAATAGCCAGTATAATGATTCTACCTCAACCCATATATATATATAATATATCCTTCCAACTCAGCTTTTTAGCTGTTCTATCCATAGTTATATATGCCAAGTACTTACGGAAGTATGTATACACTGATTTTTGAATACTTGCCTTGCTGCAAATGTTTTGACCTTTCCATTAGTTTTATATAATTTTAAGACCTTTTTCAATGGTTGGAGTGATAGGGAATATATTTATATTACCCTTTATAGGTCTGGTGGTATTTTTTTAGACATGCCTTCCTTGCTGGTTTATGGAATATCTATAGACTTAGCCTTATCAGTAGCATATATAAACAAGGCCATACTAGGACCAGTATATTATTTTTCTAGAGAAGCTGGCAAATTATGGGGCCTATAATATGGAGATAAGATCAATGAGTTCGCTTATATTGATAGCCTACTATAGAGGTTCTTGGACTTGCAATATTTTTTTAGAAATATATTATATTAAGGTGAACAAGACAGATTAGATGGAGGATTTATGAAGATAAGTGACCTACTAGAAAGATTTTAAGGATAGAAAATTGAATAAGATTAACCTAGTTTACGGTAGGGAATTACTCCTTATAGATCAAGTAGTTGACGCCTTTAAGGACCTAGCTAAGGGGTCGATGCCAGACTTTAACCTGACACTTATAGATGGCCAGGAAACCAATCTAGAGAGCCTAGTATCTGCTATAGAGACCCTACCTATGATGTCTGACAGGAGGTATGTGATTGTCAAGGATTTCGAATTACTACAAGCTAAAAAGAAGGTTTTTTTAACGAGGAGGCTGAATCTGAGCTTATAAGAATAATTGAAAATATGCTTTGGATACTGCCCTAGTCCTATTTGCCTCTTATGGTGAGGTAGATACAAAGAGGTCTAAGCTATATAAGTCTATTAGTAAGCTAGGTGATGTTTCAGTCATGGACAAGCTTGATGATATGGACCTATTTAAATGGTGTAAGGAAGTCTTTGAGAAAAACCAGGTCCAAGCAAATAATTCTGAATTAGTATATTTTATTAACCTAGTTGGTTATAAGGATAGGAAGTCTTCAGTTACCCTGGCAGACCTAAAAAATGAGATAGACAAGATTTGTGCCTATATAGGCAAAGGGGAAGGTCTTGGACAAGGAGTCCATAGACAAGCTCTTGACTAATAATATAGAGGATAATGTATTTAAGATGATAGATATGATAGGAACTAAGAATACGAAGATGGCCCTGAGTCTTTTTGATGACATGCTCTACAGTGGTGGTTCTATTTTAGGTACTTTTTCCTTGTTATCAACAAGGTTTAGTCAGATACTACAGATAAAGGCCCCTACAGGATACTAAGCTATCCTTTGATTCAATTAAAAGCTACCATGGGCCTACAGAAGTTTGTCATGAACAAGCTAGCCAGCCAGGCCAAGAACTTTGACGAAGAATCTATTAGGGCTATTATAAAGTCTATATCAGACTTTGACTATGCTATCAAGCAGGGTAAGATGTCGGACAGGTTGGCAGCTGAAATATTGATAGTAGAGGCCTGTAATAAGTAGTTTGGAAGCATATATATAGAAAAAAATGGGATATTAATTGATTTGATTATAATATATGTAATTTTTTGGCTGAATAGCTATAATAGAACATACAAAAAAATACTAGATATAAATAAATCCACTAGCAGGCTAGTGGATTTATTATATCTAGTATTTTCAAACGTTTGACACACAAGATATATCTATACATTGCGTTGTCACAATTATAAATGATACCCGTCGATATCATATTATTCCTTATTAAGCGTTTAAAGAGTTTAGTCTATTAGCTAGCTTAGATACCTTTCTATCAGCAGCGTTCTTATGGATAGTACCCTTAGATGCTACCTGATATATCTTCTTCTGAGCTAACTGGAACTTAGCCTGAGCTTCTTCCTTGTTACCTGCAAGTACAGCTTCATCGAATCTCCTTATTGCAGTCTTTATCTGAGACTTTCTAACTCTATTTAAAAGCAGTCTTCTTTTCTATAACTCCGATTCTCTTCTTAGCAGATTTAATATTTGCCATCTATCTTCACCTCCCTATATTTGTTCTAAATTCATAATCAACATACACAATTTTAACAGACTTAGGGATAAAAATCAAGCTAAATTACAATATTTAATAAAAATATTCATTTTTCAATACACATCTTTACGTTGACAGCTTTTTAAAGTAAAATGTAGAATGAATACATATGTAATCTTACAGAAAAGGAGGAATTTTATTTGGGAAATAGACAGAACAATACTAGAAACTTTAGCATAATTGCACATATAGATCACGGCAAGTCTACCTTGGCAGATAGACTTATACAAAAGACTGGACTAGTGTCTGAAAGAGATATGAAGGCCCAACTGCTAGACAATATGGACCTTGAAAGAGAGAGGGTATTACCATCAAGCTGCAGAATGTACGTCTTGAATACAGGGCGGATGATGGGGAAATATACTACCTAAACCTAATTGATACACCAGGACATGTAGACTTTTAACTATGAGGTATCTAGGTCCTTAGCTGCCTGTGAGGCGCCCCTACTAGTGGTAGATGCCGCCCAGGGTGTAGAGGCCCAGACCCCAGCCAATGTATACTTGGCCCTAGAACAGGATCTCAGAAATTCTGCTTATTATAAATAAGATTGACTTACCTAGTGCTAGGCCTGATTATGTAAAAGGATGAGATAGAGGACTTGATTGGACTTGACTGTAGTGAAGCTCCACTGATATCAGCTAAGAACGATATAAATACAGAGGATGTTCTTGAGGCCATAGTTAAGCATGTACCAGCTCCAGTTGGTGACAAGCAGGCCCCACTAAAGGCCCTTATTTTCGATTCATACTATGATGCCTACAAGGGTGTTGTAGCCTATGTAAGAGTCTTTGATGGCTGCGTAAAAAGGGTATGGTTATAGAGATGATGAACAGCAAGAAGAAGTTCGAGGTTACAGAGGTTGGTGTGATGGCGCCTAATGCCACTGAGTTAGCTGAACTGTCTGCCGGAGATGTTGGCTATATAGCTGCAAGTATAAAGGACATTAGGTCTTGTAGAGTTGGTGACACAATCACGGATGCGAATAATAGGACTGACCAGCCTTTACCAGGTTATAAGAAGGCAACGCCAATGGTATACTGTGGTATATATCCAGGTGAGGGTGAAAAGTATGAAAATGTAAGGGACGCCCTAGAAAAGCTTCAGATTAATGATGCTGCCCTAGAGTTTGAGGCTGAGTCTTCAGCAGCACTAGGCTTTGGGTTTAGGTGTGGTTTCCTAGGCTTGCTTCATATGGAAATTATACAGGAGAGATTGGAGAGAGAGTTTGACCTTAATATTATAACTACAGCCCCATCTGTTATATACAGGGTTACAAAGCTGGATGGTGAGGTGTTGATGATACAGAACCCGGCTAACCTACCCGAGCCTACAGAGATTAGGGATGATAGAAGAGCCTATAGTAAAGAGTGATATTATAGTGCCCTAAGGATTATGTAGGTGTTGTAATGGAGCTATGTCAGGAGAGAAGAGGTTCCATGAAGGACATGGAATACATAGACGACACGAGGGTGATGCTCCACTATGAGCTACCACTAAATGAAGTAATATATGACTTCTTCGATGCCCTTAAGTCTAGAACCAGGGTTACGGGTCTATAGACTATGAAATGAAGGGCTATGTACCTTCTAACCTTGTTAAAATGGATATACTGATAAATAAGGAGCAGGTCGATGCCCTAAGCTTCATAATACATGAGTCTAGATCCTTCGTAAGGGGTAAGGCTATGTGAAAAGTTAAAGGGTGAAATACCAAGACACCAGTTTCCAGTACCAATTCAGGCGGCTGTCGGCAACAAGATTATAGCTAGAGAGACTGTAGCTGCCTATAGAAAGGACGTCTTAGCCAAGTGTTATGGTGGCGATATCTCAAGAAAGAGAAAGCTTCTTGAAAAGCAGAAGGAAGGAAAGAAGAGGATGAGACAGATTGGTAATGTTGAAGTTCCTCAGAAGGCCTTTATGTCTGTACTTAAATTGGACGACTAAAATGAATATACATAATAGGACAATAAAAATTGAAATTCCTACAAGGGCAAGGCAGGTTTTAGACTCAATAAGAGGGGCAGGATTTGAAGCCTTTGTAGTTGGAGGGTGTGTGAGAGATTCAGTCATGGGTAAGGTACCTCATGACTGGGATATCACTACAAATGCCCTGCCAGAGGATATTATTGCTATATTCTCGAGGACTATACCAACTGGTATCCAGCATGGTACGGTGACTGTTTTAATAGATGATGAGGGCCTTTGAGGTGACAACCCTACAGGCTTGATGGTGACTATCTGGATATGAGAAGGCCTAGGACCGTATCTTATAGTCAAAAAAACTTGAGGATGACCTATCCAGGAGGGACTTTACAATAAATGCCATGGCCTATAATGACCAGTTGGGTCTTGTAGATAGGTTTGGTGGACTTGAGGATATAGAAAACAAGCTGGTCAGGTGTGTCGGAGAACCAGATAAGAGGTTTAATGAGGATGCCCTAAGGATCCTAAGAGCTCTTAGGTTTTCAGCAAAACTGTCCTTTGATATTGAAGGGACTACCATGGAATCTATAAGAAGAAATTCTGCTAATATTGAAAAGGTTTCTATGGAGAGAATAAATACTGAATTTGAGGGTATAATAAAAAGCAAATACCAATAAATTAAGTCTGATAAATGACCTAGATATAAGGGCCTACCTGTTTGGTGACTTTGTCTTTAATCAGGCTGACCTTACCAGGGCAATGAAACTAGAGGATATTGCTTCTGATGAAGGATACCTGCAGGCAAGCAAAAAGGGCCATGGTATTCAACCACTACAGGGGAGACCTAAAGGGCCTGCTAAGATTCTTTAAATACTCTAAGAAGGACATAGATAAGACCGTATTTATTTGGACGACCCTAAGGGATGACAAGTATGCAGATTTATTAAATGAAAATGCTACTTGGGATGATTTGAGGTTGACCTTAAAGTTAGTTTTTAAGGGATGCTAGGGATAATATTTTGGCAAAATACGCAATTTATGCAAAAATTATTGAAAAATATGCAAAATATCGGCTTAATTTTTCAATCTATTTAATGACATAATAGAAACAGGAGAGTGTTTTTCTGTTTCTCACTTACAAATAAGTGGTAGGGATATTATAGATGAGGGACTAGCTATGGGTAAGGAAGTTGGCATACTGCTAGATGCCTTATTATGCCAAGTCATATCCCAGCCCCAACTCAACGAGAAGAAAAGGCTATTAGAGATGGCCAGAAAAATACAAAAACAATAATATTTGGAGGTTTGACATGGATTATAAGTCATTAATAATGAATGGAAGGTCAGTAAGACATTTTAAGGAAACACCAGTAGATACTAAGGCACTTTTAGAATTAGAATCTTACATAAAGGACTGTAAGAAGCTTGATGGATCAATAACTATTGAACCTAAGTTCTTCGCTGGTGATGACACTTACAAGCGTCTATATGGTATAGCGGGTTACCAGGGTGTAATGATAGAAGCACCAAACTACCTAGTATTGATATCAGAAGACAAGCCACAGCACTTAGAAAAATGCAGGTTATGTAGGGTGAAAGAGCAATATTAAAGGCTAGAGATCTTGGTATAGATAGTTGTTGGGTATCATACTCTGATAGAGATATGGTAAAGAAAACTCTTGGTTTGGAAACAGATAAGGAAGTAGTAGCCCCTAATAGCTTTAGGTTATGCTTCTAAGGAAGTTAAGGTAGAGACACTGCCAAGACTGGAGACAACTATTCTAAGTCTAATATGTCTACTTCAAATACTGGTTCTGAAAAGAATTAGTCTTGAAGAAATGGTTTATATAGACAAGTGGGGTAATGCAGCAACTTCAGAAATTCTAGAAGAAAGAGCATTACTAGATGCATTCTCATATGCTAGAATGGCTCCATCAGCTCTTAACAAGCAGCCATGGAGATTTATAGTTGATGGTGGTAAGGTTGTACTAGCTATAGATAGCGAAGACTACAGAGGAAGCTACCTAAACAAGATTGATGCAGGTATCGTAATGCTATACTTCGGTGTAATACTAGACGTTACTATGTTCGATTCTAAGTGGGGATTTGATAATCTAGACAAGGATTATGGTATTCCAGCTAACTACACAGTTGTAGGATATTGTAATATATAATCTTGGTAAAACCAAGTAATAGATGAAATCTAGATGGCTAAATTGTGAATACATGCAGTTTAGCCATTTTTATAGTATTATACTAGGTGTCCTTTTGCTGTGGTAGGTAAAGGAGGACCAGTATAGAAGTTTTTATGTTTAAGTGGAGAAGATATGAAGACTAGAGGTTTGTACATACATATACCCTTTTGTTCAAAGAAATGTGGCTATTGTGACTTCACATCCTTTGCTTAGGGAATGGAGACCAGATAGATGACTACCTGTCATATTTAGAAAAAGGAATTTAGCCTATATAGGTCTAGTGGATTCATTGAAGATATAGAAACAATTTTTATAGGTGGAGGTACACCTAGTATCTTGTCGTTAAATCAGCTGGAGAGGCTCTTATCGATAGTCAGGGAAAATGTAGACTTATCAAAAATAATAGAATATACCATAGAATCAAACCCAGGTAGCCTTACGAGGGACAAGCTAGAGTCTCATGAGGGCAGCTTAGTCTAAATAGGCTGAGTATTGGATTACAGGCTAGTCAAGATCACCTATTAAGGTTTTTAGAGAGAATTCACACCCTATGATGACTTCCCTGGAGTCCCATAGGCTTGCAAGGCTAGTTGGCTTTGAGAATATAAATATAGACCTAATGTTTGCCTTCCAGGGGCAGACCCTTGAGGACTGGAAGGAGACCCCTAGAAAGGGTAGTATATTTGGACCCAGACCATATTTCTGCCTATTCTCTGATAATAGAGGAGGGGACTAGGTTTTTTTAAGATGTACGAAGAAGGAAGTTTGACTGACTATGATGAGGATGCCTATATAGACATGTACAGGTATACAATAGATTATCTGGCAGAAAAGGGCTATAATCAATATGAGATATCTAATTTTGCCAAAGAGGGTAAGGAATGTAGGCATAATTTAATATACTGGGACGACAAGGAATATTACGGGATAGGTTTGGGCGCTTCTGGCTACCTAGATGGTAGTAGGTATACGAACTATAAGTATTTTCCTGCATATTACCAATCTTTAGACTTTGGTATGAGACCGCTGGCATTTGAGGAGACTATAAGTCTGGAGGAAAAATTAAATGAATACCTAATACTTGGCTTACGAAGATTATGGGTATATCACGAGCTAAATACCTTGAAAGGCTAAAGAAGATAGACCAGGACAAGTATAAAGAAAACCTAGAGATAATTGAAAACTATATTAATAGTGGTCATATTATTTTGGAGGGAGACCATATTAAACTGAGTCAGCTTGGATTAGAAATATCTGATACAATAGCTTTAGACCTACTATTATACTAGCTCTTTTTATGGTATAATGGTATGAGACAATGACATGTGGCATTATAGGACTAGTAACAAGAAGGATAATAAGTAAAATATCTTGTTCTCCTATGATGCGGGTTTATTTTTCTTATTATATGTATAAATAGGAGGTGGATATGAATAGAGTTAGTGTGAAGATAGATGGTGTTGATTACCAGATAGCAGGTGAAAAGAATGAGGCGGAGATAGTTAAGGTTGCCAGTATATAGACGGTGAATTGAAGAATATAAGTAAGGCAGCCCCTTCCCTAAGTAAGACTAGTGCTGCAATACTTACTTCTGTAAATATAGCAGACAAGCTATTTGATAGGAACGTGAAGTGGAAGTCCTTAAAAAGGAAATCTCTGAGATGAAGGAAACTGACTCTAACAAGAATGAAGAGGTTGAAAAGGAATTTGACAATGTACTTCTAAAAGTTAGAAGAGGCTGATTCAAAAATAGCAGACCTAAAGATTAAGATATCCAAGCTTGAAGCAGACCCTAGCGTCTAAGGACGATACTATTAAGAGGTTGGAAGCTACAGGTGGACAGGTGGGTGGAGACGTGGATAAGATAGTTAAGTCTCTTGAAATGAAGGTTAAAAGAAATGGAAAATAAGGTAGCTGTTGCTGAAAATATGGCTGCAGAATTTCAAAAACAAGGCCTATAACCTACAACTAAACTATGAGGAATTAAAAATAAGACAAACAAGTAAATGGTCTTGCACTTGCGTATTTAATAAATAGGGGTGCATGGATTAGAAGAACATATGTAGTACTAAAAAGACTACTAGGCCATGGGCTAGTAGTCTTTTTAAAGCATGGTTAGGAGAATAATAAAGGTGATAATACAAGTATCTTAGTACTTGTTCATATGGATAAAAAGGCATGGAGGAAATATGAATAAAAATTTAGAGCTATTAGCTCCAGTAGGGAGTATGGAGGCCCTTAGGCAGCTGTTCAGAATGGTGCTAATGCAGTGTATCTGGGTGGAAAGGTATTTAGTGCTAGGGCCAGTGCAAATAATTTTTGATTATGATGAGTTGAGGCAGGCGGTTGAATATGCCCATATTAGGGATTGTAAGGTATTTGTAACAGTAAACACCCTTATAAAGCAGTCAGAGATGAAAGACTTTATAGACTACATAAGATACCCTATATTCTATAAGTGTTGACGCTCTCATCCCTACAGGATATTGGTATGGCTAATAAAATCAAGGAGCTATTTCCTGATTTTTGAGCTACATGCAAGCACACAAATGGCAGCCCACTCCCTAAATGATGTCCTATACCTAGAGTCTATTGGCTTTAAGAGGGTGGTCTTAGCTAGGGAACTAAACGTGGATGAAATAAAGAAAATTACTGACCAGTGTCAGGCTGATATAGAGATATTTGTACATGGGCGCCTTTTGTGTATCATATTCAGGCCAATGCTATATGAGCTCAGTTTTGGGAACGAGGTCTGGTAATAGGGGTAGGTGCGCTCAACCTGTAGGCAGAAGTACAGGCTGTATAACAGCCAGGAAGATAAGTACGAAGACCTAGATGGTGACTATCTATTAAGTCCAAGGGACCTTAATACTATTGAAGATATAGGTAGAATCATAGAAACTAATATCCTATCACTTAAAATAGAGGGAGAATGAAGAGGCCTGAGTACGTTGCTACAGTTGTTAGCTCCTATAGGATGCTATATTAAATTATATCGAAAATGGCAAATCGGGTATATCAGATAAGACCTTGAGGACCTGTATGTTATATTTAACAGGAAGTTTACCAGGGATACCTTCTAGGAGAAACGGGTGGAGATATAATGAACTCCCTCAAAACCAAAACAACAGGGGTCTATATAGGTAAGGTCCAGGCCTACAATGCTAGGTCAAAAAGACTGAAGATAAGACTAGAAGCTAGCCTAAAAAAGGGAGATGGCCTAAGTATAGGTGGAGGAACAGTAGGCAGAATCATACATGGTAAGGACATAAGGACTATAGGCCATCCAGGAGAAAGTGTTGAAATCGACTATATAGGTAATATTAAGCCTGGAAGTAAGGGTTTTTAAGACTAGTGACGGTCAGCTATTAGATAGGATGAAGAAGACCTATGAGCCAGGACAAGAGTATGTAAAATACACCCTTTTTATGAAGCTTGATTTGAATGTGGGGCAGGCTCCAAGACTCAAGCTATGGGATGATAGGGGAAATATAGTTATCCTAGAAGGAGACTGTCTTGTTGAAGAGGCTATAAAGGTAGCTATAAGCCAGGAAAAGGCTACTAAACAGCTATCAAAAGCTAGGAAATACACCTTACTACCTGGAAGTCCATAAACTGTAATATAGAAGGGAATGTGAGTATTCCTATAAGTAGCCTAAACACCCTAAGAAGGTTGGCTATCGAAGAGATATCTAAGCAGAGGGTAGTGATTAAGGAAAGGTCCATGATAGGCCTACTAAGCAAGTAGATGTTAAGCAAGAAGGGCCTTTAGATAGGATAGAAAAATCAAGAAGATAAATCACGCTTTAATGTTAGCTGCCAAAACCCTAGACCAGCTAAGAGCCTGTTTAGAATATGAGATAGGTGATATTTACTATAGGAATATAGAGTCTAGGCCAGGCCATGGACCCTATGCAGACAGGCAGGTAGAGACATATACTTCATATGCCTAGGATTATAAGAAATGATGAGGAAAGGATATATAGGGCCTTGTTGAATTTGGATGAGGAGGCCAAGAAAAACCTAAGAGGTTTTAGACTTTCTAGCTATGGCCAAATAGGCTGGGTCAAAGATAAATTTCAGATAAAATAATTATGATTGCCCCTTGGTTAAATGTAATAAAATGACCTATCCCTAGACTACTATACTTCTATTGGGGCCAAGAGGGTATGTATATCGCAAGAGGTATCCCTTAACCAGCTAAGAGATATGGACAAGCTTTATGGACAAGGCTGTGAGACAGAGTATGTAGTATATGGAAACAACGAAATGATGATAAGTGAATACTGTCCAATGGGGGTCTTGACAAAAGATTGTAAAAAAAATGAGAGAGATGCCCTTTGCAATAAGAGTATATACTATCTAGAATCAAATGAGGGGCATAGGTATAGGTTATCCCAGAGTCTAGAATGTAGAACAACGATATATTCGGATGAAATTGTAAATCTAGTGGAAGACCTTGATAGTCTGTCATTTCTAGGTATAGAAAATAATGAGATAGTTTTTTAATTTTGAAGACCAGGAAGAGGTAAAGTCAGTTCTAAGGGCCTTTATCCAGGGGCATAAGGAAGAACTTGATAGGCTAAGTAGAGCCTATAATACTGGCAACCTATATAAGGAAATGGATTAATAGGATAAGGAAGTGATTTTATTGACTATTTATATTGGTGACAAGACCGCAACAGCTAAGGTGGATAGGACTTGTATAGAAAAATATGGCATAAGTGAGCTTTGTTCTGATGGAAAATGCAGCTACAAGTGCTTTTTATAGGATTCTAGAGATAGAAAAAGGAAATTTATAGGAATATCAAGGACAGGATAAGGGAGACAGATTTTTGAAGATTTTGATTCCAGTATTTTCTCTGGTCTACCATTTAAAAAGGATTGCTATTCTTTGTGGAAGTGGCAACAATGGTGGAGATGGTTTTGTTTTGGCCAGGAAGCTAAAGGCAGCTGGTAGGGAGGTAGATATATTATTTGTTGGGAATCAAGATAAGATGAGCCAGTCTGCCCAGACTAACTACGATATTACACAAAGGCTAGGTCTTGGTATTAAGCACTCACGATATATGACAGATATAGAGTCTGAGATTGAAAGCCTTATGACCGAGATTGATAAGTATGATGTCCTAATAGACGCAATATTTGGGGTCGGTATAAAATCGTCCAGTTGCATCTAAGTATAGGCCCCTATTTGAGGCAGTAAAACTGCATAGGTTAAAAATGAGACTAGGATAATAGGCATCGATATACCTTCAGGACCAGATCCCGACACAGGCCTACCAGTTTCAGATGAGAAAAATCCAGGTGTAGCACAAGTGTGACTACACGATCAGCTTTGATTACTTCAAAAAGGGCTTTTTAAATTATGAGTCCGAAGAATATACAGGTAGGGTCTATGTTGAGAGTCTAGGCTGCAAGAAGGATATTCTTGAGGAGGTGGGATTAAGAGATAGGTTTATATCAAAAAGACCTGGAATTTAATAGGCCTAAGAGTGTGCCCACAAGGGTGACTTTGGTAGGGTATGTATTTTTGCAGGGTCCAAGGGCTTTTATGGGGCGGCAAGGCTTGCTACAGAATCGGCCGTAGGTGCTGGGTCTGGTCTGGTAACCCTAATTTCTGATCCGGATGTCCAGGCGGTATTGGCCCCAACCTTGTAGAAGCGATGACCTGTAATTATGGGGACCAGGCAAGACTTGATAGGTTAACTGAGTCTGCTAATTCAATAGCCATTGGGCCAGGAATGGCATGAACCAATTATGCATAGACACCCTATCCTACATATCATCTAGGACAAGTAGGCCAATAGTAGTGGATGCAGATGCTATAAATGCATTTAAGGAGGCTGACCTTAGACTTAGTGGTAGGTATATTTTAACGCCACATTTGGGTGAATTTTCTAGGTTAATAGGACTAGATGTCGATCTTATAAAAAAGGATAGGCTCTACTATGCTAAAAAGTATGCAAGAGAGAATCAATTAGTCCTAGTCCTAAAAGGAAAGAACACGATAATAACTGATGGGACAAGAGCTATTGTGAATACTACAGGTAATGAGGGTATGGCCAGGGGTGGTATGGGAGACTGCCTAACTGGAATAATAGCTAGTCTAGCCGCAAAATATGATCCATTTGAGGCAGCCTGCAAGGGTGTTTATCTTCATGGTCTATGTGGTGACCTTATATATAGGATAGCTTTACAGTGAGTCCTAGTGATTTAATAAAAATCATTCCCAAAGTTATGAAAACTGATGTATAATTAATATATACTAATAATGTAGTTTTACTATAATAATTAAATGCGAGGTATTGACTTGTTTTGGATTAAGTATGAAAATAATTTGGGTAATAGTTGCCATTGCCTTTGCAATTGGTGAAGCAGCTACTTTAGCCCTTACCATGGTCTGGTTCTCCGTGGGGCTGCCCTTTGGCCTAGCAGTATCTTTACTTTGTGGATAATGTATTTATACAGATATTAGTATTTGCCCTAGTATCCTATTTAGCTCCTTCCTGCAGCTACTAAAAAGCTTATAAGAATGGATAGGAGTGATGAGGTAAACGCCTGGACAGGAATTGATACTCAATATAATGGCGGTAGTAGGCAAGAAGGGGATAGTTTTGAATAAAAATAAGTCCCTATAAGCTAGTCTGGTCAAGGTTAAGGGAGAGGATTGGACAGCTGTTTCAAAAACAGACGAAGCTATAGAAGCTTTAGTTGTGAGGTGGAAGTAGTGAGCAGTTGAAGGCGTAAAATTAGTAGTAGTCAAGAAATAGATTTTATTTTTAGGAGGTACTTATATGATTGGAAAAATTCTTACGTTTTGGCTAATTTTATTATTGTTGTTTATAGCCATTAGATGTATAAGAATCGTTAAGCAGGCTAAAAATGGGTATAGTCATGAGGCTTGGTAAGTTCCATAAGGAGGCCAAGACAGGTATACATTTCTTGGTTCCATTTGTAGAACTCTATGGCCTCATATGATAGACCCTGAGAGAAAATGGTAGTTGATTTCCACCACAGCCAGTTATCACCAAGGATAACGTAACAATGCAGATAGATACAGTGGTATACTATAAGGTGACAGATCCAAAGAGCTAGTGTATTGAAATTGCAAAACCTGTAGCTGCAATCGAAAACCTTACAGCAACTACACTAAGAAATATAATAGGTGACCTTGACCTAGATGAAACCCTCAACATCAAGAGACTTGATAAATGCCAAAATGAGAACTATCTTTGGATGAAGGACTGATATATGGGGTATAAAGGTAAACAGGGTAGAGTTAAAAATATCATGCCACCTAGAGACATCCAGGCAGCTATGGAAAAACAGATGCAGAGAGAGAGAAGAGAAGCAATCCTTCAGGCTGAAGGTGAAAAAGCAGTCCAAGATCCTTATAGCAGAGGGTGAAAAGCAGTCTGCTATACTAAAGGCTGAGGCAAAGAAGGAAGCCATGATAAGAGAGGCAGAGGGTCAGAAGCAGTCTAAGATTCTAGAAGCAGAGGGTGAGGCTTCTGCAATCAGAAAGACATTCGAAGCAAAGGCTGAGGGTGAAGCAGTCGTACTAGACAGACTCAGGAAGCCAATGCAGAGGGTCTAAGGATGGTATTTAGTGCTATGAAGGAATCTGATGTAGATGATAATATACTAGCTCTTAAGTCAATGGAGGCCTTGGTTAAGCTTTTCAGTGAAAGTGAATCTTCTAAGCTTGTTCTTCCGTCAGATGCAGTCAACTTTCTAGGTACATTTAAGGGTATTAAAGAAGTTCTGACAGATGATAGTAAGAAATAAATATTCTTAGGGCTGCTAGGACTTAGGTCTAACTAAGTCTTATTAGCTATAATTAAAAACAGATAAATAAGAGATGTATTTTTATTAATCCCTCAGACCTTGTCTGGGGATTAATATATATTGAGGTTAAAGTATGGGTTTAGTGGATAGACTTGAAAGTCAAAAAAAGAGAACTGGTCTTCAAGGAACTTTTAGGAAAGAAATATAGTAGTTTGAATGACTTCAAGCTAGTTTATACACCAATGGAAGAGATAACCTTAATTAGTGTAAAGAGGCTATTCTTTCAGGGAAAAACTTGGTGAAGTAGAAGACCTATTATTTTCTAGCATAGATAAGACTAGGGAATTCAGTTTTTATAGCAGGTGAGTTTTATACTCTGATGATGGAATTATCTGATGAGGAACTAGAGGAAAAATTTTTCTAGGGAAGAAGTGCTATGGGGATTAAGGATATAGGCGAGCTTTTTGAAGGAAGAAATATTACTTTTTGATAAATAGGACCTAATTTTTTTCTTTATAAAACTTGTAAAATTTCCGGGTAATTGTATAATAAATACTTAAGTTATTTTTTTGAAAAACACACATGCGGAGCTGCATGCATTAGAATTTGTGATGGAATTCTATTTTAGTATAAATGCTTCGTCCTGTCAAGTGTTTTTATAAAAACTATAAAAAGATGGAGTTGTATAAAAATGAAGATAGGCTTTGATCATGAAAAGTATTTAGAAGAACAGTCCAAGTATATACTAGAAAGAGTTAACAACCATGACAAACTCTATATAGAATTTGGAGGAAAGTTAATTGGTGACCTACATGCCAAGAGGGTATTGCCTGGTTTTGATGAAAAATGCAAAGATAAAGGTACTTAGTCATATCAAGGAAAAGGTTGAGGTAGTAATTTGTATATGCGGGTGATATCGAAAGAAAACAAGGTCAGAGGAGACCTTGGCATCACCTATGACATGGAAGTTATGAGACTGATTGATGACCTAAGAGGCTATGACCTGGATGTTAATTCGGTTGTAATAACAAGGTATGAAAATCAGCCTGCCGCTACAATATTTATCAACAAGCTAGAAAGAAGGGGTGTAAAGGTATATAGGCATGCTCCTACTAGTGGATATCCAACAGATGTTGACCTTATAGTAAGCGATCAGGGCTTTGGTATAAACCCATACATTGAGACGACAAAGCCGATAGTTGTAATGACAGCACCAGGGCCAAACAGTGGTAAGCTAGGTACTTGCTTAAGTCAGCTTTACCATGAAAACAAGATGGGTATTGCAGCTGGATATTCAAAGTATGAAACCTTCCCTGTATGGAACCTACCATTAAAGCATCCTGTAAATATGGCCTATGAAGCAGCTACTGTTGACCTTAAGGATGTAAACATGATAGACTCCTTCCACTTGGAAAAATATGGTGTGACTACTGTAAACTATAACAGAGACCTGGAGCTATTCCCAGTTTTAAAGAAAATAATAGAGAAGATAACAGGAAAAGAAAGTGTATTCCAATCGCCTACTGATATGGGTGTAAATAGGGTAGGCTTTTGGTATTATAGATGACGAGGTTGTAAGAGAAGCAGCCATCCAAGAGATTATTAGAAGGTATTTCAAGACCCTATGCGACTACAAGAAGGGTAGTCTAGACAAGGAAGCTGTTTCCAGGATGAAGATGATAATGGAGGAGCTTGGCCTAAAGGGCGAGGATAGGAAAGTTGTCAATGTAGCTAGACAGTATAGCAAGGACCATTACCAATGTGAAGACTGTCAATCGGTCTCACTAGAGCTATCGGATGGAAGAATGATAACAGGAAAATTTTTCTAAGACTATGACTGGGTCTGCAGCTGCAATATTAAATGCTATAAAGGTCTTAGCGGATATACAGGACCATATCCACTAATTTCACCGCTTGTATTAGAGCCAATGCTGAATTTGAAGAAGAATGTATTTAAGAGTAGGAATACAGCCTCAGATGCAGAAGAAGTTTTTGATGGCCTTGAGTATAAGTGCAGTGACAAATACACTTGCCCAGTTTGCTATGAGCAAGTTATCTGAACTAGAGGTACCTAGCATTCTACTGTGATTCTTAATAAGGATGATGAACAGGTATTTAGAAACCTAGGTATAGATGTAACATGTGATGATAAGTACCAACTCTCTAACCTTTATGAGGGTTAAGTTAAACTTGAAGAATTCTTATTTATTGATATAGTCAGGATTAATCAATTCTACAGATACAACAACAATATAATTTTAAAAAGGAACCAGTAATATGTTAGGTTCTTTTTAATACTATATAAAGTATAATAATACCACAATATGACATGAAAAATCAATATTGATATGGATAAAAATTTATGTTAGAATAAATATCATCTGCAGATGAATTTTTGTATAGAAGTTAAACTTATTGTTTATGTAGAGGGTACTTATAGAAATTATACTAATCATATATAAGGGGAATCAAAATATAAGTAAACAACAACCAAGGGGGTATTATATGAAAAAATCGGTAAGTGTACTGCTTGCAACAAGTTTTAGCAACAAGTGGTATAACTGATTACAAAATGCTGTATTGGCAGATACAGCTAATTCTGCAGATTCTAAAGTGGAAAGAATTTCAGGAACAGATAGGGTATGAAACCTGCGTTAATATTTCAAAAGAAAGCATATAAGAGCTCTGAAGTCGCTATATTAGCGTCAGGTCAAAAATTCAAGATGCATTGGCAAGCGGTGGAGTAGCTGCAAAGTTAAAGGCACCTTTGCTATTGACTCAAAAAGATAGGTTGCCAGTGTAGTTTTGGATGAATTAAAGAGATTAAATGTTAAGAAAGTTATTTTAGTTGGGGGTCAAGAATCTATATCAAAGTCACTAGAAAACCAGCTGGACAATATGTTTAAAAGTTGAAAGAGTTAGTGGTAAGGATAGGTATGAAACTTCCATTAAATTAGCAGAGGAATTAAATAAGGATAATAAACAAGAAAATATTATAGTAAACGGCAATACTGTAGATGCTCTTACAGCAGGTGCAGTTGCTGCTAAGTTAAATAGATCGATTATATTAACTAATGGTGTTAATTTGCCAGAGGGGCAAATAGGGTGGTAAATCCAACTTCACCTAATAATATAATTATTGGTGGTATATCTTCTATAAACATAGAAGGTTTAGGGTGAAAAAGAATAGGTGGGTCTGACAGGTATGAAACATCTACAAAAATAGCTGAAAAATATTATGCTGGTAAGACTAACAAGGCTCTATTAGCTAATGGAGTTAATTCAATTGATGCCTTATCTGCAATCAATTTAGTAGTTAGTGAAAATGCACCTGTTCTTTTAACGGCTTATGATAGTCTCAGATAATGATGTTTCTAAGTTTTTAGAAAAATAATACAAATAAGGTCTATGTTTTTAGGAGGATACCAGTCTATTTCAGATGATGTATATAAAAACATAGAGAAAAACTGAAAGAAAAACAAGGTTAAGGATACAAAAAGCCAGAGATAGGGTAAGCCAGAGACAGGTAAGCCAGAGACAGGCAAGCCAGAAACAGGTAAGCTCAGAGACAGGTAAGCTGTGACACAAGCAAACCAGAGACAGGTAAGCCAGAGACAGGTAAGTCGGACACAGGTAAACCAGACACAGGCAAGCCAGACACAGGTAAGCCAGACACAGGAAAGCTAGACACAGGTAAAGCCAGATACAGAAAAGCTAGGACACAGGTAAACCAGACAGTAAGGTAGAATATGATGAGGTTAAAGTATTAAAAGATGGTAGATATGAGGTAGAGGCTGGCGGATTCTCCAAACTCTTCTCAAATGCTGAAAATAATAAGTTAGTAGCAACTGTTGAAGCTGGAAAGATTAAGGATATAGCCTTTGAATACAATGATACTAACATGGATATGTTTAAAAATCCATTTATAAAGAATAGGGATAGTTTATTTGAAAAATTAAAGAAAAATAATTATTATCTTGATGGTAAGAATGAGGAATCTATAAAGGAATTAGACACACTGCCCAGGAGTTATATAAGCTTGTCAACGAAAACCCAAATACTGGCAGGATAAATAAAGAAGGCATGACAAGCTCAACAAGGAACATAATATTGATATTGTAACATCTGCTACTTATTCTACAGCAAGTCTTTACAAGGGAAGTCATGACCTTATAAAAGAAAAATTAAGGATGCTGCAGAAACTAAAAAGGTAGCTAGGACCCTAAGAAAACAGATAAATTAAATATAATTACTAGGGAAGACTTTGCCAAATTAGATGAAAATAAGACTTATTCAGATGGAGTTTACTACGGTGATGGCTTTGATATATCGGTAGTAAGCCTATACCTTTGAAGGTTACTGTTGAAAATGGCAAAATAAGGGATGTTGAATTTATAAAAAGAAGAGGTTATAAAAGTTAGACCTAATGATGAATATCCTGGACTTCCAGATGATAGAAAACATTTATAAAAGGGATATGATGGGGCGATTAGTATTGCAAAAATCAGGTGGAATAAATAGGTTAAACTACTTCTAAAGACTGCAAGAGACACTGAAAGAAGGGTTATTGGTCAAGTTAAGAAGTCTACAACGGATGCTAGTGTTGAAGCATATAATAAGGTATTGGATGACCTATTCTCAAAACATGAATTTGGTAGCCAGAAGCTGAGGCTAGAAAATAGTCACCTGGGAGGAAACATACCACATGTATTAGAGTCTAGATTAAACCTATTGACTAAGACATATATGAGTGAAGATCTCGGCTATAACTATAAGGTTGATACTATAAGTGGTGCAACTTACACTGCTACAGGAACTGTAGAAGCAATATCAAATGCACTTAAAAAAGCAGACCCTAGTGTTGACTTTACAAACCTAACTATACCAGCACAGAATGGTCTAGAGCCTAGTTATAGGGGTGGCACTACTATAGATTTTGGACCAGGTAGGCTTCAAGGCTCTAATGCTTAAGAAGGGACAGATAAAACCCTATTGAAATTCCTTTTTAGGGACTTTGACAAATATGGTATAAAGCTAACATACCTAAACCACGCTAATGGTCAACTTGTAGATATAAAGGATAGGTTAACCTTAACTAAGGATAGCCTGGGCTATGATACAAAGAATGGCTTGGCTCTTAGATTAGTGCATGATAAAACCAATACTGTAAAGCTAGTAAAGTCTATACAGATATTTGACAATACTAAGGTTCAGGCAAGGGTTGAAAAGGTGCAGGTAAGTGAATCTGATAAAGAGGATTGGAAGGATGTTGAGGGCTTCAATAGCAGCCTTGATCCCAAGTCACAGCAGTTAGATTTTTAGTCAGAAGCTAACTATATCAGAAGATATATCCCAGGCCCTTAAAGGAAAAGCCATAAAGTTCAGGCTTGTAACAAGAAGAGAGGATAACCAGAAAGAAAAATATTCAACCCTAACTAGTGACCGTGATATGGTATGGCCTATTTTTGATGATAGTGGCTATTATGCCTCGAGCATTGACAAGGGAGAATTCACTTCTGGTAATGAACAGTTTAAGCTAGACCAGGCAGGAATAAATAACTTTAGGTTTGCCTTTTAATGGAATTAAGTCCTATGAGTTCAGAGATGCGGTTCATGAATTTGAAAAGAAAAAGTACAGTATAGCTGAACAGACTATAAGTTTAGACAAGGACTATGCTAATGAAGACCAAGATACTATTAAGGCTATAGCTAGCAAAAGATAGATGATAAGTTTATAAAAGCAGCCTTTCCTAGTCTTATGAGTGAAAATGGTAAGAATCTACTAAAATCAGCAAATGTTGTACTAGATGAAAGCCAGCTAGTGAATGTCGTAAGGACTGCTGCTAGCAAGCAACAGGCAAAACTCGATGTAAAATTTGAATTTAGTGATGGGTCAATTTACAAGTTTAAACTACCAGTATACTTTGAAATAAAGAAGGAGAAAAAGCAACTTCAATTGAAATTTGAGGAGGCACTTAAGGAAAGGAAGGTACAGCTTTTTACAGTCACTACCTGAAAGTTTTAATGCCATTGATGAACCTGCGAAGAAAAATCTTGAAACTCTAATAAATAAGTATGGCAAGTTAGATAAGGATAAGCTAGAAGAAAATATCAAGACTACCTATGGAAGTGCTTCTAACAATGTATTTGTTGAAAAGGTAGAAATTAAGGACTCGGAACTAGAGAAGATTAACACTAGCAAGATAGGAACTTATGAAGTAAGGGCTACAGTAAAGCTTATAGATTCTAACCAGGAAGAGGCTAGGGGAGAATTTGATATACCTTTTGAAGTAGTTAGGTACCAGCTAGTAGGCTTCCAGCCAGGCTTAAAAACAGGTATAGTAAAACCACTAAATTGGAGTATGGTCCAGATGAACATATTAATATAGCTCGTGATAGTAGTAAGGCAGCAACATTCCTAGGGTATTGGTTAAAACTACTCTAAGAGGCTAAATGCAAATGGACAGGGGATACTACAGAGCATGAAAAATCAGAGCGAATAGCCTTAATGACTTGATGTTATTTAACCTTGAGTTGTCAAGGGGATAAGGATAGTTATACGAGAGATGATGTGGTAGATTTATCAAAGCCTGCTAAGGAAATCTTGTCTTCTGAAGGACCAACGCAAGCTATACCTATATAATTTCAGCAAGTCCCTTTCTGAAGAGCAACCACAGAAACTATTAATAGTGAATTTAGACTTAGTGAGTAGTTTGTATTTGGGGGTTAAGAAAAATGAAAATAAGCAGCAACATCATAATATATGGTGTTGCTGCATTAATAAACATTAGCCCTTAATAGGGCTAAATTGAAAACTGTAGGAATTAACTTGTATTATATAGTTATTTAAGCATAAAATAATAATATTATTGTTATTCAAGTGAAAGATGGCATATAGGGTGCCGATTGATTGTTAACTTTTGGGGAAGGATGATGATAAGATTGACCATCGAAATATCGATTCTTATAATCGTGGTCTGGCCTACTACTTTGCTGACTATATAAAGAAGTACTGTAGGAAATATACCTTGTAGCATCTGTAATTTCTTTAATGTCTATTATTCATGCAATATATATTTTGAATGGATACAGCATTAGCTACGCACCTAGTTTTTAAAAACAATTTATGAGGGCGATTGACTCAGGAAAAGACTTGAGGGCCTTCTTTATACTAGTAATGTATATGGGCGTATTTGATATGAAATACCCAATATCAAAGAGATTGAGAATGAACAGAGGTGAGCTATCGATTATAGCATGCATTTTTACCATACCACATAATATACACTACTTTTTGCCTCCTATTAAACAGTAAGACCATCATACAGATGAGTGGAATACCTTTATGGACAAAATTTAATGATGTTCAGTGCTGGCGTATTTGCAATTGGCATAATGCTACCGCTATTTGTTACATCATTTAGACTAATAAGGAAGAAAATGACGGGTAAGAAGTGGAAGAGTCTACAAGAATTTGCATATATATTTTTATGCCATGGTTTTCGTTCAGGTATTGATGGTGTACATATCAAGGCCGTCATCACTTATTAGAAATCTAAACTTGATCTTTTATTGTTTAGTTTTTGTTACGTATACAATCTTCAAGCTTAAGATACTTATAGACAAGAGATACATGTCTCAAAAATCCAATCTAGCAGTCAAGTAGAAATTTATAGTATAAATCATATATATTGGATTTAATTTAGAGGCTGAAAATATATACTTGGAGTGTGTGTAATGGAAAAAAGAAAAATATGATAGTAACTGCCTTAGTATCATTGCTATTAGCTATAACTATAGTGATGGGTACTAGTATAAGTGAAAATAAAATAGTAAGAAGTGAAAGCTCGTCGCCAAATAGTACTCAAGCAAGGAGTAATGAACAAAGACTACTGATAAGGCATCTCCACAAGATAAAAAGCTTGACAATGTCGATAGTTCAAATCAAGTACCAACTCAAATACTGGATCAACCACTGGTTCAAATTCAGGTCAAGCCGAGTCAAAGTACAAGGATGGAGAATACACTGGTAGTGGTCCTGGCTATCATGGGCCTGTAAAGGTGAGTGTCAAGATAGAAGGTGGAAAGATAAGGACATTAGTATTTTTGGAAAATACTGACGATGCAGAATACTTTGATAGGCTAAGTCCTTAATAAATGATATATTGAATAAGCAAAGTACAGATGTATCTGTTGTTAGTGGGGCAACGTACAGTTCAAATGGAATTATAGGGGCGGTAAATAGTGCCTGGCTAGTGGAGGAAATTAATGAATAGGAATATAAATAAGTTTATACTTATAAGCATAATAGTGTCTGTATTTATAGGTGTCACTGGCTATAGTATAGGAATGAGTCTAGGTAAAAACCCATAGCAAAGGATGTCCCTGTAATGAATGATATAGGGCAGATGATTACCAGGCTAATGACGACGAAAAAGCAAGTGAAAATAATGCTGTTAGTCAAAGCCCAGATACAGCAAGTAATAATAAAGCAAAAAGCAGATAACAAGAAGTCTTCAAGTAGCGATACTGGAGGCATAGGAAATAGAAAGACATCTAGTGGGTCAAATAATACTGGATATTCTAGTGGGACCTAGTCGTAGGGCTAGCTCTGTAAATACGAGTATACCAAGTCAGCTAAAGGACGGCGTATACAATGGTTCAGCTAGTGGCTATGGTGGAGAAATAAGGCAAAAAGTTACAGTTTCAAATGGTAAAATTTCAGATATAAAGGTGGAAAAGTCATTCTGAAACACCTGAATATTATGATAGGTGTTCTGGAACAATACCTAATATTATTTCACCACAGTCTACTAATGTTGATGGAGTAAGTGGAGCAACCTTTACTAGTAATGGCATAAAGGCTGCTGTGGCAGATGCCCTAAAAAGTGCGAGCTAGCAGTGCTAGTAATAGCTCTAACTCAAATACAAGTAAGGTAAAGCCGACAGAAAGCAAAAATAGCCAGTCAGCCGATAAGGAAGAAATTAAAAATTAAAGAAGCAGATAAAGGAGCTTCAAGATGCAGCTGATGTTATGATAAGCTTTAAGGATGGAAAAATATCAGGGTAACGGAACCCTGGATTTAAGGGCAATGTTAAGGCAGAAGTTGTGGTAAGTGGAGGTAAAATTTCTGGTATAAATATACTGGAAAATGTAGATGACGCTCCATACTTCGATAAGGCCAAGACCCTAATACCATCAATAATATCTAAGCAGTCCCTAAAGGTTGATTCTATTTCAGGCGCAACGTACTCATCAAATGGTATTAAGTCGGCTGTAAGAGATGCACTTAAAAAGGCTGGATCAAGCCAGGATAGTGATTTAAACGAAGAAACAAAACCGCCTGCTTTCTAAAAGTACAGGAGGAAAAATAAGAAGCTAAAAAGACCAAAAACAGTGGATTGAAAAATAAGATAGAAAGCTTAGAAAATGAAGCTCAAAAGGATACTAATGTAAACAAGAAGCTGAAGGATGGTAGATATTCTGGTAGTGGGGCTGGTTTCAAGGGAGATGTAAAGGTCCAGGTTGATGTAAGTGGAGGCAAAATCTCAAATATTAATATAGTTGATAATGTAGACGATGCCCCATATTTTGACAAGGCCAAGTCCCTAGTAGGAACAATAATTTCAAAGCAAACACCAAATGTAGACTCTATTTCAGGAGCAACATACTCATCAAAATGGAATAAAGTCAGCTGTGAGAGATGCCCTAAAGAAGGCAGGAGTAAGTAGCGAGGGTGACAATAATGATGAACTTAAAATAGAGCTATTCTAGGCTAAAGGAAGAAAATCAAAAGCTAAAAGATACTATAAGTGGTTTAAAGGCCAAGATAGAAGACTTAGAAAAAATCTCAAAAAGAAGATGCTAACATAAGGATGAAGGATGGAAGCTACCAAGGGATTGGTATGGGATTCAAGGGAAATGTTAGGTAGAAGTCAAGGTTACTGACGGAAAGATTGCTTCTATAAAATGTCATTGACAATATAGATGATGCCCCATTCTTTGATAAAGCAAAGTCCCTGATACCTAATATTATATCCAGTCAGACTGCAAATGTAGATTCTGTTTCTGGAGCAACATACTCATCAAATGGAATAAAGTCACTGAGAGATGCCTTAAAGAAGGCAGGTTCTAGCCAGGAAAGTGTGAACAATGATGAAATAAACGAAGCTAGAAAAGCTTTTCAAAGCTAGAAGAAAAGCTTAAGCAGATGAAGAAACTTAGTAAAGACCTAAGAAAGAAAGTTGAAAGTCTTGAGGCTGAATCACAGAAATATATGGTTAATAAAAAGTTGAAAGACGGAAGCTATGAGGGTAGTGGAATAGGCTTTTAGGGCTATCTAAAGGTTGAAGTAGATGGAATGAAGGAAAATATCGTCTATTAGGGTTGTTGAAAACGTAGATGATGCTCCATACTTTGAAAAGGCCAGAGGTCTTATAACAAATATCGTATCCATCAAACTCCAAATGTAGATTCAGTATCTGGTCAAAACATATTCTTCAAACGGAATAAAGTCAGCAGTGAGGGATGCCTTGAAAAAGGCCTCACATAGAGGAAGAAAAGCTCAGATATTCAATCAGAAAAATGATAAATTAAAAAGGCCATAGAGGAAAATGAAAAAGTAGAGAATGAGATAAAAAGCTATGAGGGAAGAAAAATATGCCTAAAAGATACATTGCTTTATGTCAATTATTGATAGCTTGAAAAGAAAAATTAATGGTATTGCATATGGTGATCTAACTAAAGAGATTTACTGATAGTTTTATATCGGTTTTAAACAATTCTGATGGTCTAAATACAGGAAAAGAAAATTAATTTTTGGAAGCTCCAACCATTAATTTGCTAGGGCTTCTGCAAAAAGACATCATAAGAAAAAACACAATTTATCGTAAAAATCTTGTTAATTATATGCTATAATATTAAATATGGATACTACGCGACGAAAGGATGTTTTTAATAATGGAAAATAATTTAACTATGCAAGAACTACTAGATATGCAAGAGCAAGAGCTTAGCAAGATTAATGTAGATGATGAAATTACAGGAAGGGTAGTGAAAGATCAACCATGATAGTCTGGTTTTAAGCCCTGAGTTGGTTTTTGACGGGGTAGTACCTGCCAGCGAGCTAAATCTTGAGAGAGGTCAGGACATAGAAGAAGCTATAAAAATAGATGACGAAGTTACTGGTATTATAACTAATATCAGCTATAAGGACGCTACATTAAGATATCTGTTCTTAAGCTGGAACAGAGAAGTGATCTTAAGGAACTAATAGATGCCCTAGAAGAACGTAAGGTGATAAACGTTCATGCTTACAAGGCATTAGACAGAGGACTTTACGTTCAGTACAAGTCATACACAATGTTTATGCCAATATCTCAGATAGATACTAAGTTTGTAAAGGATACTAGTGAGTATGTTGGTAAGGATTCAGATGCTATGTTAAGGAAGTAAATCCTAGAAAGAACAGAATAATAGTTTCTCATAGAGAGGTTTGCCCTAGGAAGTGCTAGATGCTGAAAGAAAAGAAAGAAGAGCTAAGATAAAGGCTGAAAGAGAAGCTGAAAGAGCTAAGATAAAGGCTGAAAGAGAAGCCCTATTTGCATCACTTGTTGAAGGTGAAAAAGAGAAAGGGTAAGGTTACAAATATCATGCCTTATGGTGCCTTCATAGATCTAGGTGGGGTAGAAGGACTAGCACATATAAACAACTTATCTTGGACAAGAGTTGAATCAGTTGAGTCAGTATTAAATGTTGGTGACGAAGTTGAAGTATTTGTACAGAGTGTTGACCCAGAAACTAAGAGGATAGCCCTAGCCCTTGAGGATCCAGATCAGGATCCATGGAAGCTAATAGCTGACGAAGTTTCAGTAGGAAGTGTTGTAGAAGCTACTGTACTTAGAATAATTGAAAAGGGTGCTTTCCTACAGGTTAAGGAAGGTGTTGAAGCTTACCTACCAATAGGTGAATTGAGCGAAGGTAGAGTTAACAAGGTAGAGGACGTTGTAAATGTTGGAGACACTGTTAAGGGCTGCTAATCAAGTTCAATGCTGATAACAAGAGAATGATGCTTTCAATAAGAGAATTAACTAGAGAACCAGAAGAAGATTTATCACAGTATATGTCAGTAGGTGATGATACTATAGGTAATATCGGAGATGTATTAAAGAAAAAGCATGAAACACCTGAAGCTGAATAATTTTTAATATGAACTTTGTTAGTAAAGAGGGTTGCGAGTGCAACCCTCTTTTTATAAGTTATTTGATTTTGCGGGTAGATAGACTGAAATTTTAGCCAGTATAGGGGCTGATTATATTACAACTTTAGGAGGTATTGTGAAAAATTTAAAAATAAATTTGAATATTAATTTAAAAAGAAGTTTTTAAATTTTATGCCAGATATAGATTTTAATATAAATTTGAATATTAATTTTTATTGTACTTGTTCTTTTCATTGTTTTTATTGATGATGGCCTTAAATTCATACTCCTCTCATTATTGATGATATGGTAAGGCTATTTTACCAAAGATATGATAAGGATAGAAGGAATATCTGATATAATAGCCAATGAAAATATAAGTATGCAAGCGTTAATCCATACCAGGTTGGAAATTTTATAGCAGGTATCTTATTAATTTTGAGTGATAGTCTTGCTGATTTTGTAAAACTCTATTGGATTTTGTGTCCTTATATATATGATATCAAGTGCGGCTTTTATCAGCAAAAAGAGAGTTCAAGTGTTCAGTTACCAAATGCCTACTTAGTTTTATTTGTATTCCTACTTATGTGGGTTTCGATTCCAAAAATTTGGTAATACTTTTTGATGATTCCAAGTATAGCCAAGTATGTAAGTGTCCATATTATGTCTACTTGTCATAACTAACGCAAGAAAAATTGTTATAGCTAGCCAAGCTGATGGACAAATGGTGGGTATTTGTAGGATGTTATTTATGATTATTTTTCATTTCTGCAGGTTGGTCACAGGAAAATCTTGCCATTGGTATAATTTTTATCTCTTATACTATATATTTAGGTCATTCGAGGGTGAAAGAAAGAACATGCTGGTATTAATTTTATCCATGCTAAGTATGCTGACGGGATTTGTCGTTATGATGTCATCACCATCTAGAAGGGAGGCTGGAGGACAAAGTCATGTTATGGGAGACCTTTATGCGGGAGCTTCTAAAACTATCAGCCTTCAATAATGACTTCTTAAACCTAGTACTTTTATTTATGATAGCGGCCATAATACTCCTTGTGGTTTCAAGACTGATTAATGTGGAAAAAAATTGGGAGTCGGAAATATACCTTCTTTCAGGCATAATATCCTTCATATTTGTATCACTCTTGCCTATAGGAGATAAAAATCCTGTATTTATGCCAGTCATATTTTTATAATCTCTGGCCTAATTAGCTTTACAGAGATAAGAGAGAACAATCTTATCTTCTCTCGGCTTGTTTAGGGTTTCATTTTACTTATATATGTTGTTTTATTTATACCCTAGCCTTCCGGGTGCCTACAGCGAATAAGGATTACTTGTCTAGGTATAGTGCTAGAGAGATTATAATAATAGACAACAGGACAAATGGACACTTTGAGTAAATATTGAAATTCCATCTATAGGGCTAAGAACACCTATATGGCGGCCTATAGTAGCTCAGATGGAAGTAATGATCCCAGCACTGGGTAGAATCCAGTATATCTCCAAGTACTCATGGCGTTGGTAGTGTCTTAGTAAGATAGTGGGAAAGTTGCATAGATTTTATAATAAGAGTATTAGGAGGAGTGGTTTAATGTCTAAAAAAAATGTTAAGACTAACGCAATGAGAATACTTGATTTGGAAAAATTAATCATAATGAACTGTCTTATCCAGTTACTAAGGACCATGGATGGCATTACTGTGACAAGTCCCTGGGTGAGATCTTAAGACAGTTTATAAGACCCTAGTAACTCAGGCGAGATCAAGGGTTCACTATGTATTTGTTATACCAGTAGCAGAAAATCTTAGCCCTAAAAAGGCTGCGAGGGCCTGTGGTGAAAAAAATCTTGAAATGATACATGTTAGGGATATAAACAAGGTTACAGGCTATATTAGAGAGGTTGCTCACCTATTGGTATGAAAAAGACTTTATCCAACCTATAGACCAGTCAGCCAAGGACATTGAAACGATAACAGTAAGTGCAGGCAAGGTTGGATATCAGGTAGAGCTAAGCCCTGATGACTTAATAAACTTAATTAAAGGCCAGTATGCTGATCTTATAGCAGACTAGCCTGTATATATGAAATTAATGAGGTGTAGAATTGATAAAAAAATAGGGTGAAGTAAATAAGTTGAAGGTTTTGAGGAAAAGGACTACGGTTACTTTTTAGACGGACAAACCAAGGATACTAGTGATGATATACTCTTACCAAAACAGAATATTATTGATGAAAAACAGGATTAGCTTAAACCAAGATGTAGAGGTATTTGTATATAAGGATTCTGCAGAATAGGTTAGTGGTAACTCAAAAAGAACCCAAGGCCATGGCGGGTCAGGTAGCAATACTTGAGGTATGTGATAACCTGAAATAGGTAGCTTTATAGATATTGGACTTGAAAGGGATGTATTAGTTCCATTTAGAGAGAGAAAGTACATGCTATTTGAAGAAGAAAAAAATATCCATTCTATTTATATGTAGATAAGTCTGGTAGGCTTGCGGCAACAACAGATATTGGACCATACCTAAGTTTAGAGGCGAACCTGAAGAAGGGGATGTATGTAGCGGATATGTATTTGGCTTCCAGTCAAATGGTACAGCCCTTGTATGTATAGAGCCCAACTTTTATGGTCTCATTTTAAAGGATGAATATTACACAAGCCTTAGAGAGGGCGATCGACTAGAGGGTCTAAGGGTAGTAAAGACCTATGAAGATGGGAAACTAGGGCCTATCAACAAGAGCCAAAAAGGGGAAGAACTAGACAAGCTGGCTAAAAATATCATTAGCTATATGGAGGGAATGATGGCTTTATGAGGTTTAACGATAAGTCAGACCCCGAAGAGCTTAGACTTGTATTCTCAACTAGCAAAAAGAATTTTTAAGAGAAGTTTAGGTACATTGATGAAGGCTGGCCTAGTTAGACAGGATGAAAAAGGGAACTTGGTTGCTATGAAACCATAGCTTGAGTCCTGTATAAGTAATATATGAGTATATTCACAGGAAATCTATATAAAATTATATACAGATGAAGAAGCCTTTCCCTAAATATCATGGGAAGGCTTCAATATACTTTTAAAAATTTTTATAACTCATAACTTGATATAGTCAATTTATCTAGAACCATAGCCTAAATATCTAGGTTAAAGCTAAGTGGCAAGAGGTGGACGATATCTGTAACAAGGACCCTCTCTACCATTTGTAAGTATTATAGGGCATGTTGGTTCTAAGAGTTCAGATAAGACCTGTCTACAGGCACCACACGGAGTGGTTAATTTTATCGTCTTCTGACACGATGGCAATAGCCCTTATATCCTTTTTCTGAAACCATGTGAGAAGGCAGAAAAATGGCATTTCTTTCTGCATCAATTAGTCAGTCCCAATGATGAGTTCTCAATATTTTGTACCGATAAAAGTATTGGTCTGTCTTTTGTCTCTACACAGGCACCTACCCCTGAAATTAGAGTAGGGTGAGTATGAGTTTTTAAGGCCTTGAAGGCCATATCTATCAAGGATCGGTCCTCTTATCTATCTTGTCTAGCCATTCTGAGTTAAAGTACTTTTTGTTTGGGTCATATCTACCATTAGTATTCATAATTATTTCACCACCTATATATTAATAATATTTATATACTTTCGTCATTTTTCTATATCTCTACATTGTACGTTTTTGATTGAATCAGTAATTTTGATAATTGACAGCCTCTACCATAAATTGTATTATATCCAGGGTATGAAGAACATAGTCATAGCCGATTGGCCGTCTATCATGGCTATTTGACTGAAGTCAAGCTCATGGGCTATTATATTTCTTCTATCTGCAAGGTCATCAACAAATTTTAGTGCGGTAATGCTAGTAGGTCCTTGAACCTCATCATCACCCTAGGATGGATAGCCTTCCATATTGAAGTTAATTACAGCCTAGATTTCTATCTATTGCGTATGACTTCGCATGGTAAAAGCTTGACGTTACTCGTATATGGTGTCACCAAGATTTTCTCCTTTTCTTGTGGGTCGAATTCAATCTTGTCAAACTTGTTCAAAAGAGAAATCGGAACCATAAAGCTATCAAAGGACTTGCCAGCAGGAGCCTTTATCCTTAAATATTTGAAGTAGCATAGTTTTTACTATATCATGCATATATTTGTCCATTGAGCCACAAATTAGAATAATACAATATCTAAGTATGTTTTCGTCCTTCTTATTTTTCCAACATAAGGTTTCTGATTTTTCTTGTGTTAGAATGGAAAACGTCTATAGGTATATTTATACCGATCAAGCAGGTCTAATCCAGTAGCCCTTGGCTTTATAGTAGGTTTTGGTCTTTTGAAAGAGTTTTTGTATTTATTATTCATGTAACTCCTCCCTAAAGTAATTTAATCCTCCATATTTTTCCCTGCAAGATAAGCATTTCTAAAGTTTTCACTCTTGAAACATCCATTATATCTGCCAATGAGTAGATAGTAGTCTCATTGAAGTTCATGTCCGTGATATAAACCTGGTCACGCCTTAAGCTCTTCATTTCAAGCGGTCTGTTGTATGCGTAGTTGTAATCAGTTGACCTAACTGGTTTTCTACTGGGTTTTTGGAAGAGTTCTCAATAATGTATTGAGAAACCAGTGGGTGTATATAAGATGTCATTTCATCTATAACTAAGGTCTTACCATTATATAGGGCATCATAGATATAGGCATATAGGGCATAAATCTTGATACGCCTCTGATTCCTCAAAAGGTTAAAGATTACATCCTTTGAATTACCTTCTATATCAAGTCCCTTTTGAATGTATTGAGGGTCATAGCTTCAGAATCACCATCATCTCTACCAGTTGAGTTTTGTCTAATACTATTATAAAGGCTAGATTCACGAAGCTCATTTTTATGGTTTCGTCAATATCAGAATCCTGAAGAGCCTGACTAAGGCTTTTGTGTCTGAATAGAGCTGATATTTGAATAGCTAATATCAGACAGCATTCTTGAGGAGTCTGGGTATGGAAAACATCACCCTTTTCAAGTAGGTGAGCGAGTAGTTTTTGTATATTCTCCTTGAGTCGAAGTTGTTCTAATGATAATTAGGTCATTTTCAACCCAATTTACAAAGCTTTCAACCCTTTCATCAAAATACTAACACTTCCGACTAAGGGTCTCTTCAGTATATTTGGTCCCATAATTTTTGCTATTACATCCCTTGTCAATATTAAAAACCAAGGAAAATTCATTATGGGATCCTATTTATTAGGAGTGTATAGTTTTCCTCGAATCAAAGGAGGATAGTCTTTCGCATATTATTGAGCTTATCATACTCGACCTGGTAATCAAAAATATAATTATTTACAAGAGCCCTTTAGCTGGTAGGATGTAGGCTTATCTCTATAGGCATCTGATAGCTTAAAAAGGCTTATACTGGAAGATATCTATACCTAGCTTTTTCTGGATTTGATATCTTTGAAAAACAATCTGATTTTTAGCCATATCGAGAGCCTTTAAAAAGTTTGATTTACCTGAGGCATTGAATCCGTATATGGTGATTGCAGGTAGTAGAAGTTAAGATAGCCATTAGCCCTATGTATTTTAATTTTACTTCCCTTCTTCGTCATCTGGATTCTACAGTGAAAAATTCAACCTATTCTTTATAGAAAAGGTAGCTTTTCTATACTAAAATCAATTAATATATGCAATCCTCCTTAGCTTATATAGTATTATAAGTACCATGGAGAGACTAGTTGGTTATTTATCAGTAGAGGTTGTTGATCAACCTCTACTTTTCGTAGAGCGAAATAATAAGAAATGTAATTTTCGCTTTTAGATCAGTTAGCTTTTATACAATAAGTTATGAAAATGCTCTAATAGTGGGAAAATCCAATTCCTGATGGTATAATGATAGAAGAATCGAAGTAGGTAGACTGCACAAAACATGGGCATATAAGGCCCATACAAGGTAGATAACTGGGACAAATTGGACCCTATTATGATATATAAAACTGTAAGTAAAAGGAGTAGGAATAATCGTTTGATGATTCGTGTTTTGAGCAAAAAGATAATGCGGAAATACAAAATAAAATTGTAGATAAGATAGAAGCAATTGAAGAGGAAAATATCTCTCACTTTCGGATGAAGACCTGTAGAAATAAGACCTCAGTGCTATTTAAAGATAGAGCTGAGACCAGGGAGGAGTCAAATTGACGATATACTAGTAGAAGCTTTCGCTGCTGCAAGAGAAGCCTGCAAGAGAGTTTTGGGATGAGGCGGTATGGGGTCCAGCTGATAGGTGGCATAGTCTCTACATCAAGAAAAATAGCAGAAATGAGACGGGTGACGCAAGACCCTAGCTGCAGTAGCTCCTCATACCCTTAATGCCCTATTGTAGCAGGGGTGTTCATGTAATTACTGTAAATGACTACTATTGAGCTGAGATGGTGATACTGCGTAAGGCCAGTAATCTGGTAGCGAATGACAGTAGGTACTATTATGAATCTGGTCAGGACCTGGATCTAGAAGGCTTCAATATAACTGTGATGTATCCTATGGTACAAACTCAGAATTCCAGCGTTTGACTACTTGAGAACAATACTGGTCAAACTCATGCCTAAGGAGTTAAAGAGTCTGAAAACTTTACTGTGGTATATTTGACGAGGTTGGACTCTGTTCATTCTAGATGAGGCAAGAACTCCTCTGGCTGGTATCAGGAGGAATGTGCGAGCCATAGGTGACACTATGCTGTACGACTTTATAAACTATAGAAGTGTTGGCAAGACTCATGATCTCGAGGAAAAAGAGCATACTGCTCTATTAACTGAGTCAGGCTTTTGTGAGACTGAGCAGTCTTTAAAGCAGGACTGTACAAACTTGAACAATATGGCTATACTCACCATATCAGTCAGACTGCCTTACAGCCCATGTTGATGAATATTGACGATGACCACGTAGTGAAAGTTGGAGAGGTCTTATAGATGAGCTTAATGCAGGTAGAATAATGGATGCAGAAGGTCTTCTTTGAGTGGACTCTCACCAGGCTAGTAGAAGCAAAAGAAAGAAGGAAATAAAGTCTAGATAACAAGACTATGGCAAGACAGCTACCTATCAGAACTTTTGGGATGTATGAAAAGCCATCTGGTATACATGTGTGGAAACAGCCAAGACGAAGAAATGAATTTGATATCGACCTACACATGAAGTGTGGTAGATGATACCTACTCAATAAGCCAGTGATAAGAGCTGACTTAAATGATGAGGTATGCAGAAAATAGAAAAGACTAATTTAATGCTGCCGAGAAGAGATAATAAAGGTCCATAGTACATGGGCTGGGATGCTGGGATTACATGATTGTCGATTGCAGCTATTGAGTCAGACCTTTTGACAAAGAGGGCTCAGAAGCACGTAAATACTGTCACTGTGCTAATAACAAGATGGAAGCTGAAATAGTTGCCAAGGCTGGTACTGATAGGTATATGACAGATGCACTTAACATGGCTAGTGAATGCACATATATGATTAGTAGCTAACGGAGACAGCAGCCAGAAGAACAGGTTAAGGAAATTGGGGGTCTATACGTTTTGAGGCGACTGAGAGACATGAATCTCGTGCTTTAGACAAATCCAGCCAAGAGGACGTCTCGCAGACAGGGGTGACAGGTGTTTCCTGAGTTCTGCCTGAGGTATAGAGGATGAAATTATCTAGCTTATGCTGGAGGGTCCGCCATCAAGCTAAGTGGCAGCTAAAAGCCGACGAGCATGCTCTACATCTGGTAGGAGGCCCCCTCATTGTAGAGCAAAGGCCAGATAGCCTGTGAAGGGATGATAGAGTAAGAACTGAGCAGAGCAGCGAGCGCATTAAAGTACGATAACGTAGTACAGGACAAGCAGAGAAAGGTCATCTGCGGAGAGAATGTAGTAAGTGTAGGGTGTAGACCTTAGAAAACTATCATGCAGATAGCTGAGGATACTGTCTGAAAGTGCTGAAAAGTATATTGACGTTAAGCCAAGGGAATTCTCCCCGAAGCATTTCAAGAGCCTTTCATTCTGCTAAAGTGCTAGATGGAACCTCCTGTTGATGCCTGACACAGCCAACATGACTAGGGATGAGGTAATCTGACAATGCTAAGTGGAAATCGCAAAGCGGGTATATAGTTGAATTAAAGATGACATGGTTCCTGACCATGAGCTGGCTCAACAGGAAAGCAGAGACCATACTAGAGGCAGTAGATACTTACTGGGTTGGACTCGCATGAGACCTGATGGGACCAGATGTGGACAGGTGCAGGCTTAGTCTCTGTAGCCCAGAAGGACCCGCGTTAGGAGTATAAGCAATCGAAAAGGCTACAAGATGTTTGAATCATGAAGGAGAAAGATTAGGAGAGAGACACTGAAATGTAGTTTACCTTTGACGAAGAAGATGAATAAATGAGAGGTGATAAAATAATGTAAGCAAATGATGTGGGAAGATCTGCGTTTGAAAAACTTGAGTACGTAATGTGGCACTTAAAAATTAGTAAAACTTTATATTTCGATAGTCAAAGGACCAGGAGTATGCCTACATGAGGATAGGTGTATAGATGTGCCAAGGAAGTTATTTGCTTGGTATGCAGCCCTGTTGCAATTAATCAGAGGTATGGAATCGTGCGTCTCAAACAATCTGGGCTTATTTCTACTTGCATGTGCATGACCTCGCAGATCTTGCTACTTCCCTATGCTGATAATGTCATGTCCACACCATCTTTTGTAAAGAGAAAACCATGCTGATGGAGACTCGATTATAGAGCAGGCGGATGAGGGTTTTTCATCCAGCTGCGTATGATACTATAGATGGGTCTCATATAGTGTGATCTTTTTATGGAGGAAGAGCCGAGTGTAAGGTGTTGGGCCACATTACCAGCATGTTGGCCATAGATTGTTGTGCTGGTGGTTTATCTGGCCTATAAGTAGGGCTAGCTAAGATTAAAAACAATGCCCTTACCTATGTTTTCTTGATTGTGGCAGTCAGTGTGTCCTGCATAATGACCCTAATAGCCTTTATAAAATGGATATTCCATAGATAAGAGTGTCTGTGGAATCGATAGGTCCATTTTTGAGGCGGTTTGCATGAGCAAGTCTACGCAGACCCCAGAGGAAGCATGATGGCCATTAGCTGCTACAGTCCTCTGGGTATGAGATAGGCCTGTCTATAGCCTGTATTTTCTGACAAGTAGTTTCCATATAAAGAGAACAAGAGGTGTACTATAGGACGTATAAATGACCATGATAAGAACATATGGTTTTTCATAGGTCCAATTTGATGGATAGATATAAAAAGCTGGTTGAATCAAGTCTATAGGGTCAGTCATAAACTACTATAGGATAAAATGGATGAGTTGAGAGTGGGTCAACTTGCTCTTCATCCCTGTTGATGCTAATGCTGTCGCATATCACAGTCAGGTGTTATACTGAATAAAATGTTTTTGGTCTTACCTTTGTGTTGAGTGGGATGGCTATGATGCATACTCTTAGTAGTGCCGGGCATATCTTTTATGGGATATTATGAAACCAAGTCTAGTGACTCAGCGTATTAAAGAGTTGGTCGACTGCAGTGCCTATTGTCTCTTGGATACGGCAAGCCACATGAGTTGATCAAAATTTATACATCACTGCCTCTCGCTTATGCAGGGGCTGTTTTCATTTACAATTGGTTTGTACTACTGAGCTTCGTACTACCAATAAAACGACACCTGACTGTCATCTGTACATATTATTCTGTGTATTTGATTACAGTACCTGGGTACTACTTTTTAGATCGTTGGAAAAGATAAGTTAAGATATAAATATATGATAGTAGAGTCTCTATGTTTGAAAACAAGTGATACAGAGTATGAAGGGAAAAGTAGAAGCTTTGCATTCTTACTAGTTTTCCCTAGTATTGACTCTTGGCCTTGTTTAGGGCGCTTTCCACCTCGCCTGTTCAGAGTCAGCAGGTATTATAAGTGTCACATATGAACACAAACATAGGAAAGATCATAACCAATGATGGGTCAGCACAAATGACCTATAAAATAAAACTAAATGGCATGGTTACAGTCCTTGATAAGAACCGTGCTTAACAATCTTTTGGGACGAAGATAGAATATAAGTTCCTATCCCTTTGAGAAGTAGAGTTAAAGAGTATAGACATCACTACTATGTAAGAGGGTTCTAATGAAGTTAGGTTTGCGACACAGGATGTCTTTAAAGATGTATGTAATGGAGTATATGGGAAGATACTATATATGTTCCCCAGACTTTATATATATAAGGTCTTGGATGTCGTTTGTGGTCCAATCAGAGCGATAGGACTGTGTATAGATAACTATCCTAAAGTTTAACTATTCTGGGTAAGTGAAATAGGTGTGTTGCGCCATGGGTGGTGTGGTGGTGATTCTTTAAATTCAAGACAAGCTGTAGTTTGACTACAACAGGGCTTAAGGTTTTGAGGCTGATATGTACAACATCATCTGACAATGAGACCCCTATTGAACTCCTACCAGGCAGGCTTGTCAGGCACACCTCTTTCTTGAAGTAATACTGCTAAAGGACAGATAATCTTGGTAAATACATGCCTTGGCGATATTTGAGACCATGAGATATACTTGTTGATCTTGAAGCAATGATATAAAGAGCGTTGAGCAGGCTTATAAAAACTTAGATACCTTTAAAGGTGGATGCTACATCTTTAAGCGGGTAATACCACAAATTTACTATGAAGAGATGCTTATAAAGCCCAAGTGACGAATATATATGACTTCAGTCAATGATATTTACAACACTAGGCTAGAGCTGCGGTAAATAGGACATCATTCTCAGGTGTAAAAATAGTTGCGGCTAATAGTTCAAATTCTCAGACAATCTACTAAAAAGCATGAATGGGGATATAGGTCTATATTTTACAATGATCAAAAATGGTGCTCCTAAATAGTTGTAAGTGGTTTCTATAGACTTGCCAAGGATGTAATAAATAAAGGTTGCAGATGAAGTGAGTTGTTGTAAAGTAATTCAAATGTGTAAATATCTGTCACCTTTTGGTCGCAGTTAATAATTAAAAAATATTGTAAAATATTGTAGGCGGATATTTGCCTGGGCAGTAAAACACAGATGTGTATATTCGGTCTTTTTATCAAACTCGAATTTACAAACTTCGCTTTTATGTTATAATGAAGTATTAATTTGCTTATAGACTAGTAATATAAATAATTTTTGGGGTAGATATTTTATGAAAAAATTTATAGCAATGACACTAGCTATGACACTAGTAAGTTTGCACCATAGTTTGCTGATGAAATAAATGCCAGTGTAGTTTAAAATAAATGTCAGTTTTATTGATGATCAGAGAAAAAGGCTGGGTTATGATGCGCTCGTATAATGAGTTCGACCAGATAGCAATGTGAGCCGTATCGATGGAAGGTGAAATGTCTATGAACCGTGACTCAAGTTGTGCAAAAACAAACGCTAATACTCCTTATTTATATGGAAGTGATAGAGTGAAACATCTATGATCATTAGTACTCTTATTCCTAATGGAGCAGATACAGTAATTTGGTAAGTGTCGTCATTCACTGTATGGTTTAATTGCAGCGCCATTTGCTAGCCTAAATGACACCTATACTATTGACATCAGCTAAGTCAGCGTAATTTGGATAGAGGTATAAGGTTAAATCCTAAAGGTATATGATTGATGATACTGGTCATATTTAGGGTATATCAAATGCAAAATACTGGTGATAGCTGGGATACTGGTACATGCCGGTGACCTTTCCTGCGATAGCTGAAAAATAATGCCGTCGTGAGTTAATACAGCATATGTGGTGGTACTGAATATGGTGGCGGATACCTATCAATATCCTCTAGGGCGGGAAGCACTATAGCTCTGTTTTTGTGGCTATTAAGAACTACGTTGGTAATGAGTTTACAATTACCTAAAAAGGCTCTACTGGCAATGTCTACTATATAGAGGTCCAAATTCTATAAACAGTCTATTAATAAGAATCAATACTTGGTAATGAGGCGGCGGTCAGGCAATTGATATACGGTAGTGACGGGTACCGAACAAGTAAATATAATAAATAATGGACTATAAGTAGTATAAACCAGCCTAATAGTTTACAGTGAGAAAATAGGCCCTGATAGATGTAGGTGCAGGTCCATTTGTATACAGATGTGTCAATCTTATTTTGAACGTTGGTGGCTGCTTATGATTCTTAAATGGTGTGCAGGTGACACAATATACAGATTGAGCCTGGCTCCATTGTAACTAGTCTTATTAGATCATTTCCAATTCGTGGCATAAACAGACCAAGCCACAGACTCAGCTGCACAATCTGGCTGGTCTGAAAACCTGAAGTGCAGTGGCACAAATATAGTGGTGAGGGATTATCAGGGTGAACTGTAATCATTTGGGTCTGGTGATAGTGGTTTAAAGTGCAGGTTGGGACAGTGGTACCGAAAAGGACTGGACTACGGGCTGCGTATGCCGACTACCTTACAAGGCGAGGCTAATGTGGTGGGCGAGAAGAACGTGCATATCGCCCTTCGGTTGGTTTGATATTTCAAATAACTAATCAGATGTATCACTACAACAGGGTGGTATAAATCTCTTGTTGGGTGAATTCAGTGCAGTCAGGAGGAGATCTTTAAGGTTTTGAATAATATATTATTTGTGTGGGTGGGCAGCGGATGCGGATGATGGTTCAGTCTCAATGATAATTTGGACAAAACATATTCTGTAAACAGAGTGACAGTGTTTGTGGACAAATTGGTGGCGGATGATGATAACGAAATATAGTAGTCTCCTGTGAAGGATGGCTGTATTCAAGGCGAGAGGTTCACACAAGGTGGGGTGCCTCTGGACTGGTCATGCAATGGCCAACACGCGGATGGTTGCCTACTTGCAATAAATAGTACCTTGCAACAGCAGATGAAAGCTATTGAGGAGAAAGTAGAAGTTGAACCCAGGTTGGTTTAAAATCGAAGAAACTTCTTTAATATAGATTTCAGTTATTCTCAATACTTGTTTACTGGCATTATTCAAGCGGTAAAGGTTTTTCTTACAAAGTCATTTGGTCTTGATTTACTGAATGATTTTAGAATAATAGGGCAGTATCTTGCAGTAGTTTATTGCAAACTGAAGGAGATAGCTGATGTCTCTAAACAGGTATAGTGGAGGATGACGTAAACTAAAAGGCCTATTATGATACCATAGATTGCTAATTATGGTAAAGGGTGGCCAGGTACCTAGAAGCTATATTCGAATCGTTATTATAGTACTGACCTCTTATTAAATATACCATTAATATTGATTATAGTTTTTTTATAGGATATTGGATATCTAACCTGACGAGGAAGGTTGGAGATACAGTACGGTAGGGTCTGTTTATAGCTTCTGGGTCTATGAGGACTGATGCCGAAAATGTAGTACAGTGGGCAAAGGATGACCAAGAGTTACAAAGTTAGTATAAAGAAAACTAGTTGATGAATACCTGGCTCTTCAATGTTTTCAAGGAGATATGGTGTGGGTCCTGGAGCCACCAGTTTAAAATTTGAAAATATGGTCACTTTGTCCTTGCAATAAAACTGTCTAACAGAGATGGGCAGGTAAATGGTGGCTATGAAATAGACCCAGGTAGAAACTTAATGTAATGTCTATTACATAATAGGAGTACTTTGAATGCAGGTAATATTTATTTTGTGAGTTATTTTACAGGCGACGGGCAGATAGAAGGATTTAAAATGAGCAGATGGGCAGTTGGTTTTCAGTCATTATGCCTGTATATAATGCCGAATACTTGGAAGAAACCTTGGTAGTGTCTTAAGCCCAGACCTATGATATAGAATTATATGTGGATGATATACTGAGATCTGAGGCTTGTTGAAAATACAAGAAAAACAGTAAGGTGAAGGCTATTGCCGACGGAGAATGCTGGTGTTGTTGAAATGTAGCTATCTCAATGCTGAGGTGAGTTTGTTGCTTTTTAGATAGTGATGTCTTTGGTTGGAAAATAGGTCGTGAATAGACTTTATGTTGGAAAGAAACAGGTTGTACTAGCTACGGAACATGGATGCAGATAGCAAGCTGATGAATGCAGTAATAAAGGCTGAAGGTGGATTACAGCTGCTGACAATAATGCTGTAAGCACGCGGCTGTGATGGTGATCGAACCTTGAAATTGTCATGCCGAAACTGGGCGCGAGGACTGTGCTGCTGTTGAGGATTCTTGGGGCTATAAAGGCCCGGCTGACCTCGCATATGGACAAATAAATTGCTTTCTGGCAATTAAGCATACTTGGACTGAATAAATGAAAGCTGGGGCCTTTCCGTCTTGTACTATGCCTTTGTCAGTATATTTAAACATCTATCGTTAATCTTGATGAAAGGAAGTATAATATGAAATTCGTTTATTGTTGGGTACATATGGTTCTAGGTTAAAGACTGAATGCTATTTGATAGTTGAATATAAAAATTTTGGAAGTTATAATTGGATCACAGACCAACCCAGAGATAGATGAAATACTTAAAAGCATAGCTTTGAATACAAACATATGAATGCAGGTGGATGGGTTGCTCAGTAGTAGGAATACCTTCTGCGGATTACTATTACAGGTGATGCCTTTTCGCAGTGATGTTGCTGGTATGAATGTACTAGAGATAGTGAGGAGCATTTTGATAGATCTGAATCTGGCAATTTTTCAGCATTTTGATCAATGATTAAAGTCTGGCAGACTGTCAAAGGAACCTATAATAGGAATATCTGGGCAGACCAACTAAAACAACTTTGGATATGTGGTTTGCTCTGTGTAACTCCTTGAGTTCCGTTGAAAAGGTTTTGTATTGGAAAAAAGTATACTCTGGAAAATATAACATAATGGATTACTATAATGGGGAAGAAAGATACTTCCATTGGTGGCTTCTAATGTACAAAAGAACAACTACTGATCAACATCAATAATTATAGGCAAAATTCACTTTTCAGAGGTTATTTGGTGGTTGAACTGTGCTTTTCTTCGGTTTAAAAGAAAGCTTATCAGGATATGTGATGGAAGTTCAGGACTTTTGTAAAACAACAAATTAGTTTGGGGTATTGAACATAGTTGAAGATTATTAACAAAAATTACAGAGTACTGCTTCACAATAATCAGGTCAAATGAGCCAAACAGATGAAAATGCAGGGGCTCTATTGGCTGATATCTGAAGGGGTTGAGCTGAGGATAGTGGATATTTTTAGTATTTGATGTCCTGAAATAAATCTGGTGTGATGATTCTTCTAGGACTGATAGGGTAAGGACTGGAAATATAATGACAGGGACCATAAGATAGCACTTTTACTGACGAATATGCAGTTTCTACATCTGGGCAAGTGAATATTCAGCTCCTCTTAGATAGGACAAAAATTTGTATTACAGCATGGTGTGCTTATTGTATATTAATATATAGACCTCTTTTTATAACTACCACAAAACGTGGTGTGGTCTATGTGAACTAATTATATACAGCTTTGCCGGTGGTTGTAAGGACAGGTATTGCTGGGTGCAGTAGATTAAATGACTTTAAAACAGATCCTCTTGATACCGTGGAACAGACCATCCTCCTTCATGAAATCGAACAAACTGGATATTCAACTTTTCAAAACTTCTTCAGATCTTAATTCTCTTATTAACAAAATTATAGAACTTTTGGAAAGAATATGATAGGGATTTGATTTTCTCTAATCTGATAATGGTAGGGGTTGTTTGTAAGGATGACTGCAGTCTTCAGACTGGACTCAGTGGTTTTCTCTTCTGCTAGCCTTTGACTTGCCTATGACTGTATATACTATCAAAATTCAGGACCAATAAGTATGCAGTTATTTCAGCTATGAGGTGATGGTTTGGTAAGGTTATAATTGATGAAAGCCTTTGAAAGCTGAACAGATAACGATAATGAATTTGGTGAATATAACCTTTTATAAAGTCTTACAAATATAATAGATCAAATGTTTATTTTATATGTGTGTGTGGTGGACTGGGTGTGTGGGTTTCTCTGAGGTTTGTCTGTGCAGGCAGGTATTGGGTTGTTGTGGATGCTATAACAATTCTGAATATTGGTTTTAAGTATCTTTATTAGTATCAGTGAAAGTGGTTTTGTGGTGCTATGGGAGACTTTGGGATGGTACGTGTAGGCGGGTCAGGATACTGTGATTTTTAGGATATTTATGGTATATCAGGATCAATGCAAGTGTGGTCACCTTAACTCAGCACCTGGAATGGTGTTGTGGGTTCTT